>JGI12316J15309_10000027_pt1 | contig 418819 bp, 361 predicted proteins | sample MarCyaLeptolynsp_FD_15309 | JGI IMG/M metagenome (IMG submission 15309) | reverse complement strand
GCGGCTGCTGGCACGGAGTTAGCCGGGGCTTCTTCTGCAGGTACCGTCATTATCTTCCCTGCTGAAAGGGATTTACAACCCTAAGGCCTTCTTCACCCACGCGGCATGGCTGGATCAGGGTTTCCCCCATTGTCCAATATTCCCCACTGCTGCCTCCCGTAGGAGTCTGGGCCGTGTCTCAGTCCCAGTGTGGCTGATCATCCTCTCAGACCAGCTATGGATCGTCGCCTTGGTGAGCTCTTACCTCACCAACTAGCTAATCCAACGCGGGCCCGTCCAATGGCGATAAATCTTTCCCCCGAAGGGCTTATACGGTATTAGCACGAGTTTCCTCGAGTTATTCCGTACCATTGGGTAGGTTCCCACGCGTTACTCACCCGTCTGCCACTCCCCCCGAAGGGGGCGTTCGACTTGCATGTGTTAAGCCTGCCGCCAGCGTTCGTTCTGAGCCAGGATCAAACTCTCAAGTTGGATTTGAGATTTTGATGTCCGGCTTGGTCGTTTCGCTTGACGAGGTTCTTTTGAACCTGTCGAAACGTGACCTGGCCGAAATCTCGGATGCCGCTCTTCAGAAGGGTTTCCGAAGAGTGCCCCTTGCGGGGCGTGGCACGCAGGACTCCGCCGTCCACGTTTCTCTTTCTTCCTATTCGATTGTCATAGAGCCTGCGCAGAAGCCTGCGCACCGGTACCGCTTTCGGCACCAGACCGATCAAATCCGCCAACTTGGACGAGCCAAGAAGATTAGCATCAATGCCGATCAGAAGTAAAGCGCCACTGCGGTGATCAGCGCGTTAGCGCGTCGCCGCCGTGGCGTGGGTTGGTATATAGGTGGGGTGTCATACGCTTGTCAACACAGAGATTTCGAAGCGGTGCATTTTTTTTGGAAGAAATTGAAAACCCGCACATTTTCAAAGGCATAGAGGCAAATCCCCTGCCTCCCCCACCCCCCGGCCGGCACCGGTGGCACGCGCGCCGTAAGGGAAGCCCCGGGATTCCGCCGGCGCCTGGAGGGCGGGCCGGCATACCTTACCAATTGTTAATCCCGTCTGCGGGGCATCGGGCGCGGAACGCGCCGTCGGACTCCCCCTTCACTGGGCACGCTGAACAGTCAGCGGGCAGGATCCCGCGCGACCGTATCCCGGCACGGGCAGGTCGGCTGCCATTAACCCGGCCACCGCGCCGACCCCCATTACGCCGGCCCGAATGAGGTCCCCCCTTACACGCGCGCGCGTTCGTGCTATTTGGACACAAGATTGCCGCTATGTGCGGTAATGGTCTATGGCTACGTGGACCAGTGGCTGGCAGGCCACGGATCCCAATTCGGCCGAAAGAGCCGGAACAACGGCGAGGGGAACGGGCGCGAACGCGTTCGTTGCCACCAGAAGACGGGCAAACTGGAAGACGGGTCAGGCTGGAAATCATGAGAGATGTGGACATTGGCCGCGAGCCTGCGCTGACATTCGACGCGCAGGAATCCCGCGACACCACAATCGATCGACGCCACATCAACTATCGCTGGCTCTTCTCGACCATGCTGACCGGCGTCGCCGGCGCGGCCCTGATGGGCGGCGCGCTGTTCATCGCCTTCGATCGCCAGTCCCAATTCGCCGAGGCCCCGGCGGTCGCCTATGCCGGCCTGCGCACCGACAATACGCCGGATTCCGTCGTCGGCGCCGGCAAGACCGACAGGATCGTCGTTCAGACCGACGACATCTCCAGCCGCCAGGTCATCCAGGAGACGTCGGTCCGCCATGTCGGCGGCAAGGAATTCGTCAAGGTCACCCCCTATGTGCGGGTGACCGCCAGCCTCCCCCTCGTGCGCACCGAATTCGCCGAACAGGCCCCGCCGTTCAATCCGCTCAAGATCTTTTCCGAAGTCGGCGACTGGAACGACGATCGCTCCAGCCCCGATCTGAGCGAAGACGACTCGGTAACCGTCACCTTCGTTCCCTTCGATACGGTCATGACGGTCTCCACCGACACCGACAGTCTCGACATCGCCGAGATCGAACAGACGATCCGCGAGAATATCGACTTCGTCGCAAGCGAGGTGACCTTCGCCGCGGCCACGCCCGCGCAGGCCATCCTGCCGGTCGCCGCGACGGGCTACGCCGCCCTGGATCCGGCCCAGACCGATGCCCGATTCGCCGAACCGGGCCTGGCAGCCGCGGCCCTCACCGCGCCCGGCCTCGCCGCCCAGCATCTGGGCGCCCGGCAACTCGGCAGCCTCGGCCATATTCAGGTATCCGCGCCAAGCAACGTCACGACCGTCTTCAAGCGCTACGCCGATGCCGGCGATATCGCGACGGAGGAACTCAGCGTCGTCGTTCAGAAGGGCGACACGCTTCAGTCGATCCTGATGGATCACGGCGCGACGGCCGGCGAAGCCGCCGAGCTGATCGAGATGGTGCGCGCCGAGGGTCCGGTTCCCGTCCTGCAGATCGACGACGAGGTCCGCCTGAGCGTCGCCGCCACCGTCGACGATCCCGAACGCGTGCGACCGATCGGCCTGTCGCTACCGGCCGACGCGGGTGATCCGGCACGCTCGGTCGCGCTGGCGCTTGCCAAGCCGCTGCTGACGGCGAATGGCGACATCGCGGTCAACACGCTGCGCCCCTCGAAGGCGCCGACCAGCCGCAGCAAGGGGCCGCGTGGCAACGTCTATGACGGCCTCTACGACGCCGGCTACCGGCACGAACTGCCCAACGGGATGGTCGACGAGCTGATCAAGGTGTTTTCCTTCGACGTCGATTTCCAGCGGTCCGTCAGTCCCGGCGACCTGATGGAGGTCTTCTATGCCGAGACCGGCGAGGAGGAGGGCTCCGAGGACCCGCATCTGCTGTTCGCCTCGGTCGCCCTGCGCGGCGAGACCAAGCGCTTCTACCGCTTCCGCACACCCGACGACGGGGTCGTCGATTTCTATGACGAGACCGGCAAGAGCGCCAAGAAGTTCCTGATGCGCAAGCCGATGTCGACCGGCACCTTCCGCTCCGGCTTCGGCATGCGGCGCCATCCGATCCTCGGCTACACCCGCATGCATTCCGGCGTCGACTGGTCGGCGCGCACCGGCACGCCGATCATGGCCTCGGGCAATGGCGAGATCGTCAAGGCGGAATGGAAGTCGGGCTACGGCCGGCACGTCCGCATCCGCCACGCCAACGGCTATGAGACCAGCTACAGTCACATGTCCGGCTTCGCCCGCGGCATCCGCTCCGGCGTCAAGGTCCGCCAGGGCCAGATCATCGGCTATGTCGGCTCGACCGGCCTGTCGACGGGACCGCACCTGCATTACGAGGTGATGGTGAATGGCCGCAATGTCGATCCGATGCGCATCCGCCTGCCACGCGGCCGCGTCCTCGACGGCCGCATGCTGGCCGCCTTCGAGAAGGAGAAGGCCCGCATCGAGGGGCTGATGAACCGCGCCCCGGCATCGACCAGGGTCGCCTCGCGTTAGCGCACCGGTCTGGCTGTCTGTCCCAACGGCAGCTTTTGTCCCATCACGCCGCTAGACCTGCTATGCTGCGCGGGCAAAGTTCATCCGTTTTCAGTCATTTCTTTCCCGGGGGTCTTGTCATGCTCAACATCCGCATCATCGGTCTGCTTCCCGCCCTCTGCTTCTGCGCGCCGGCTCTGGCGGGCGCACAGGACAACACGACCATCGAGTTACGGGCGAACCTGAGCCCCGCCCAGGCGCGCACGGCCCTGAACTACGAGCCGACGACGGGCCCGCTGGACTCCTTCTTTCCCGATTGCGCCAAGGACAAGCAGACCGCCTCCGACCTGAGCCAGGCCTCCGGTGAAATGGTGCTTCAGTTCGATACCGAGAAGAAGGTCGTGCATTTCAGCATGGCCTATCGGGGCCTGAGCGGCTCGCCGATCATGGCCCATTTCCACGATGGCGGTCCGGGTGCCGCCGGCCCGGTGCTGCAGACGGTCTGCGGCATGCCGCCGCCGACCTCGGCGATCGGCGATTCGGCAACCGCCATCCATGGCGAGGTCTGCCCGGTCGGCGAGCGCGGCGTGATGGCCGGCACCTGGACGCTGACCGATCACCAGTGTCCCTCCGGCTCGGAAAAGACCTGCACGTCCCGCACCGTCGACGAGCAGGTGCAGTTGCTCGGCTGCGGCAATATCTATTTGAATTTCCACACCTGCCTGAACCAGCCCGGCGAAATCGCCGGCCAGATCATCCCGGTCGGCTGGCTCGGCAGCAAACTCGACTGCAACGCCCTGCCGCCGAAGGGCGGATAAGCTAAAACCCTCGCCCAAAGGCAGATAAGCGAAGAATTCCAGCTCCGAGACACTCCCCGAATCCCGCGTTTTTGGCTAAGAAGGGGCAGGAAGCGAGGAGGTCGCAGCATGCAGAACACACGCAAGATGGCCCTTGCCGCAACGGTGATCGTCGCGGCGATCGGCGTCGCCGGTTGCAATACCGGCGGTGGAACCCTGACCGGGGGCGCGATAGACGGCAACTGGCAATCAGCCGACGGCGTCACCGCGACCCGGTTCTCGGGCGGCCGATTCACCACCACGGTACTGGCCACCGGCGAGACGATTTCGAACGGCACGTACCGCATGATCGACGGCCGGACCGTTCAGATCACCATGCAGTCGGCCCGTCGGCCCGCCCCGACCCAGGTCAACTGCAATCTGGTGACCCAGCAGAACCTGGCCTGCGCGGGCGCCGACGGACAGCAATTCGCGCTGGTGCGCAGAAGCGCCTGACGCGCAACGCCCGCCGGCTACGGGACCCGCACGCCTGGGGCAATCGTCGCCGGCGCGGCATTCAGCACGTCCCGGGCAAATCCGGCCGCCGACTGATAGCGCTGCATGAAGGCGGCCCGCTCGGCATGCGGGATCACGTCGTCGATATCCTCGAATTGCCCGCCACAGCGCTCATCGACGATGGACAGGAGCCCGAACGGCCCCGCGCCGCGATTGCGCAGCACCACCTCGGAGATCGGGCCGCATAAGCGCTCGTCATAGGCCCGCAGGGCGACCGGCGTGATGCCGTGTTCGAGCAGGCAGGCGCCCAGAACACGCGCATCGACGATTGCCTGGCTCGCACCGTTCGAACCCGTAGGATACATGGCGTGCGCCGCATCGCCCAACAGCGCGACGCTGCCATCACGCCAGGTCGGGATCGGATCACGGTCGATCATCGGGTTCTGATAGGCGATGTCGGCGCCGCCGATCAGCGCGCTCACATCGAGCCAGTCGAACCGCCAGTCGTCGAAATGATGGGCGAAGGTCTCGATCCCGACCTGCTCGAACCAGCCGCTTGCCTGCCAGCCTTCCGACGCATCGACGGTCACCTCGGCAATCCAGTTGATCATCGCCTTGCCTGATTCCGGATCTGCTTGCGAAATCGGATAGATCACCATGCGCTGCCGGTCCGTTCCCAGCCCGACAAAGCTCGCGCCGGTGCGCACCGGCTGAGCCCAGGTCGTGCCGCGCCACATGATCGCCCCGCCCCAGTGGATCGGCGGCTGATCGGGATGCACCTGCGCGCGGATCGCCGAATGGATGCCATCAACGCCAATCAAGAGCGCGCCACGCACCCGCTCGACCGTCCCGTCCGGCCCGGCAACGATCGCGGCGACGGACCCGTCTGGCAACGGCTCATAGCCCGTGACCCGCGCGCCCAGCCGCACGGCGTCCGGACCCAGCCGATCCAGAACCGCCTTGTAGAGCAGCATGTGAAACTGCCCGCGGTGAACAGCATATTGCGGCCAGTTGTAACCGGCGACGTCGCCGCGCGGTTCCGAATAGATGTCCTTGCCGTTTAGGCCGACCAGCGCCCATTCCTTAATCGACAGGCCGACGCCGTCGAGATCCGCCGACGTAAAGCCGAGATCGTAGAGTTCACGCACGGCATTCGGCTGCAGGTTGATCCCGACCCCGAGCGGGCGCAGTTCCCGCACACTTTCGAGGACGACACACGGCACGCCGATCTGATGAAGCGTCAACGCGGTCGCAAGCCCGCCGATGCCACCACCGGCAATCAGGACACGGGGTGTCTCTTGGGACGTTCTTTCTGTACCGGGCACGAAATCCTCCCTTTTGGGGAGACGTTCTACAGCGCCTGCAGTTTCCCGCAACCGGCATTGCGGTATTGGCGGCAGGGACAAAGAAACCCCGCCGGTTGCCCGGCGGGGTTCATTGCAATCAACCTTCGGGCCGCGATCAGGCGGCCTGCTCGGCGACCGCCTCGGCGGTGAACGTCAATTCGCCGTCCGCCTCGCCGACATGGACGGTCTCGCCGTCTTCGATATCGCCGGACAGGATCTTCTCGGCGAGCGGATCCTGAACCGCCTTCTGGATGACCCGCTTCAGCGGCCGCGCGCCATAGGCCGGGTCGTAGCCCTTGTCGGCCAGCCACTCGCGCGCCGCGCCGTCGAGTTCCAGCGCGATCTTGCGCTCGCTCAACAGCTTGCGCAGATGCTGGAGCTGGATATCGACGATCGCGCCCATCTGCTCGCGCTTCAGGCGGTGGAACAGCACGATTTCGTCGACCCGGTTGAGGAATTCCGGCCGGAAGCTCGCCCTCACGATGTCCATTACCTGGGCGCGGACCAGATCGAAATCCTCGTCCTCCGTCTGGTTGACCAGCACCTCCGAGCCGAGATTGGACGTCATGATGATCAGCGTGTTGCGGAAATCGACCGTACGACCCTGTCCATCGGTCAAGCGGCCATCGTCGAGCACCTGCAACAGCACGTTGAAGACATCCGGATGCGCCTTTTCGATCTCGTCGAACAGGATCACCTGATAGGGCCTGCGGCGCACCGCTTCCGTCAGCGCCCCGCCCTCCTCATAGCCGACATAGCCGGGCGGCGCGCCGATCAGCCGGGCAACGGAGTGCTTCTCCATATATTCCGACATGTCCATGCGCACCATCGCCGTCTCGTCGTCGAACAGGAAGGCGGCGAGCGCCTTGGTCAGTTCCGTCTTGCCGACGCCGGTGGGCCCTAGGAACATGAACGAGCCGATCGGCCGGTTCGGGTCCTGCAGGCCGGCGCGGGCGCGGCGCACGGCGGTCGAGACCGCCTCGACGGCCTCCTCCTGACCGACGACGCGCTTGCTGAGCGCCTCTTCCATGCGCAACAGCTTGTCGCGCTCGCCTTCCAGCATCTTGTCGACGGGCACGCCCGTCCAGCGCGAAACGACCTGGGCGACATGGTCGGGCGTCACCGATTCCTCGACCATCAGGTCCTGATCGGTCTCCTTGCCCTCCATTTCACCGAGCGCCTTTTCCAGATCCGGAATGACGCCATAGGCCAGTTCGCCGGCGCGCTGATATTCGCCGGAACGCTGCGCCTGATCGAGCTCGTTGCGCGCCTCGTCGAGCTTGATCTTGATGTCGGCGGCCGAGCCGAGCTTGTCCTTCTCCGCCTGCCAGCGCGCCTCCAGAACCGCCGCCTTCTCTTCCAGATCGGCGAGATCCTTTTCAAGCTTCTCCAGCCGGTCCTTCGACGCCTTGTCGGATTCCTTCTTCAAGGCCTCCCGCTCGATCTTGAGCTGGATGATCCTGCGATCGAGCTCGTCGAGTTCCTCGGGCTTCGAATCGACCTGCATGCGCAGCCGCGAGGCGGCCTCGTCGACAAGATCGATCGCCTTGTCGGGCAGGAACCGGTCGGTGATGTAGCGGTTCGACAGGGTCGCCGCCGAAACCAGCGCCGCATCGCCGATCCTGACCTTGTGGTGCTGCTCGTAGCGCTCCTTCAGACCGCGCAGGATCGACACCGTGTCCTCGACCGTCGGCTCCGACACGAAGACCGGCTGGAACCGGCGGGCAAGCGCTGCGTCCTTTTCGACATGCTTGCGGTATTCGTCGAGCGTGGTCGCGCCCACGCAGTGCAGCTCACCGCGCGCCAGCGCCGGTTTGAGCAGGTTCGAGGCATCCATCGCCCCGTCCGCCTTGCCCGCGCCGACCAGCGTGTGCATTTCGTCGATGAACAGGATGATCCCGCCCTCTGCGGCCGACACCTCCTGCAAAACGGCCTTCAGCCGCTCCTCGAACTCGCCGCGATATTTCGCCCCGGCAATCAGCGCGCCCATGTCGAGCGCCAGAAGCTGCTTGTCCTTGAGGCTTTCGGGAACGTCGCCATTGACGATCCGGCGGGCCAGGCCCTCGGCGATCGCCGTCTTGCCGACGCCGGGCTCGCCGATCAGCACCGGATTGTTCTTGGTGCGCCGCGACAGGACCTGGATCGTCCGCCTGATCTCGTCGTCGCGGCCGATCACCGGATCGAGCTTGCCCTCGCGGGCAGCCTCGGTCAGATCCTGGGCATAGCGCTTGAGCGCGTCATAGGCGTTTTCGGCGGACGCCGAATCAGCCGTCCGGCCCTTGCGCAATTCGTTGATGGCGGCATTCAGGCTGGTCGCGGTGACGCCTGCATCGGCGAGGATGCGGGAGGATTCGGCGCTCTTTTCGATCGCCAGCGCCATCAGCAGTCGCTCGGCGGTGACGAAACCGTCGCCGGCCTTCTTGGCCGCCTCCTCTGCGGTCTTGAACACCCGCGCCGTCTGCGGGCTGAGATAAAGCTGTCCGGCGCCGCCGCCCTCCACCTTGGGCATCTTGGCAAGCGCCATCTCGACGGCCTGCAGCGCATCCTGCGGCCGCCCGCCCGCCTTCTCGATCAGCCCGGCGGCAAGCCCTTCCGGGTCGTCGAGCAGCACCTTCAGAATGTGCTCGGGCGTGAACTGCTGATGCCCCTCGCGCAGCGCCAGCGACTGAGCGGCCTGAACGAACCCGCGCGAGCGTTCCGTATATTTCTCGAAATCCATTGCGTCCCTCTTTTCCGGCACGTCGAACCGGCCGAACAGCGCCGGGACAACGCCCTGTTGGAATGCAGTCTGAAACAGGCACCGAAGCTGCCTGCCATACTGGAATGGCACGACCGAACCGCCGGCTCTCCGGACTGCCGGTCGACCTGCTCCAATATATGGTGTTGCGTTTCTGCCACAAAAGGGGGCAAGGTGCGTTCCGCACCGCACAAATTCTCGGTTCACACGCTTTTTTGAGGAAATCAGTCCGTGTCTGACGCCAGAATCGAAGCCATCTATCGCTATCCGGTCAAGGGCCTTTCGGCCGAACCGCTTGAAGGCACGTCGCTTGCAGCCGGCGAAGCGATTCCCTTCGACCGCGCCTGGGCGATCGAGAACGGACCAAGCGGCTTCACGCGGGAGGCGCCGAAGGCCCTGCCGAAGACCAAGTTTCTGATGCTGATGAAGAACGAAAGCCTCGCCGCGCTCGAAACCCGCTTCGACGAGGAAACGGGCATGCTGGAGATCCACCGGCACGGCAAGCGCGTCGCCGGCGGCAATCTCAACGATCCGCTCGGCCGGCAACTGATCGAGCAGTTCTTCGCCGCCTATTCGGCCGCGGACCTGCGCGGCTCCCCTAAGATCGTGGCCGCCCCCGGCCATACCTTTTCCGACTGCGGCAAGAAGGTCGTCTCGATCGCCAACCTGGCAAGCCTGCGCGAACTGGAGCGGGCCGCTGGCCGCACGATCCATCCGCTGCGCTTCCGCATGAACATCTATGTCGACGGCTGGCTGCCCTGGCACGAATTCTATGTCGAGGGCGAGGAAATCGCGCTTGGCGATTCGGTCCGGGTGCGCATCCGCGAGCGGACCGTGCGCTGCGCGGCAACCAATGTCGATCCGCAGACCGGCGCGCGCGACATGCAGATCCCGCGCGCCCTGTCATCGAATTTCGGTCACATGGATTTCGGCGTCTATGCCGAGGTCATCGCCGGCGGAACGATCAGGGCCGGCGACAGCGTCATCGGATAGCGCCGGCAGCGCAAAAAAGCCTCGCAGCAGCAAAATCGCCTGTCCAATGCCTGTTATCCGGGATCGGAGAGGTGGCATGACGAGCGGCCGTGCCATGCGCCCTCACCCGGCCCTGCAAAGAACCTGCGCGCAGACGTTCTCCACGTCCCGGCAATAATAGACCTCCGCCCTGCTAAACCGCACAGTGGCGCAATTCACCCCTCCGTCGCGGGGAACAAACCCTCGCCCGGCTCCGCAGCCTTGCCGGCATCCTTCTCGCCGGCGCCGTTCGCAGCCTTGGAGACACGCGGACGCCGGGTGCGCTTTGGCGGGGCATCGGTCTGTTCGGCCGGGGCCGCTTGTGTCGCCTCGGGAGCGGGCTCGCCGGCAGCCGCATCGGGCTCCCGCGCGGCGGTCGCAGGAGCGTCCGAAGCCGGCGTTTCGGGTGCGGCGGACGCCGTCTCCGCGCCACCAGCGGGCGCCGGCCGGCGGCGACGGCGTCTGGGCGCCTGAGATCCGTTGGTTCCCGCGCCGTTTCCAGCCGACATGTCAGAGCCGGCCCCACCCGATTCGGCGCCCGATTCGGTCGCGGCCTGTGGCCGCTCCACCGTCAGATCGATGCTCGGCTGCTCCTCGGTGCCGGCCGGGGCCGGAATGGTCGGCTGAACATCGTCGACACTCGGCTGCGGCGTGTCGAGCCGCGGCTGAACGGCTGCCTCCGCCGCCTCGGGCGCAGCCTCCTCGGAACCGTTCGCCCGCTGCTGCCGGGGCTGCTGGTCCGACGGGTTTTGCTGCTGTTGACCCTGCTGTGCGCCCTGGTTCGCCCCCTGGGCGGCCGCGATGATCCGGAAATAATGCTCGGCATGCTGAAAGTAGTTCTCGGCTGCCACCGGATCGCCGGACGATTGCGCGTCGCGGGCGAGCTGCATGTATTTTTCGGCGATATGCGAGGCGGTGCCCCGGATCTTCACATCCGGCCCGTTGCTCTCGTAGCTGCGGGAAAGCGGGCTCGGCCCTCTGCGGTTGCGGCCACGCATTCGCTTGTTCTGTTGTCCCGGTCTCATGGGAAGCCAGCTATCTCCATTTTAAGATAAGTAAGTCCGCCGCGCGGCGTGAATCATCCCATCGTTCCGCGAACGCCCTGTCGCGTTCGTCGAACTCGTTTTCGTCTCTCAGGTCTTTGGCGCGTTCTGGCGCGTTTCGTTCCGTCTTAGAACGGCTCTCCGAACGTCCGACATCCGCTTTGGCGCTTCAATCCATCGATCTCAGCAACACGACAATCAAGCGCGGCCGGAACGACAAAGCGATGAAGTGCGGGAGCCTCCAGTTTCCCAGGGCGCGGTCACAACCCCCTAATGTCCGGGCCGGCGCTTGCCCCAAGCCCTGCTCCGGTAGGTCGGGCCGGCAATTCATGCGAGCCCCTGAACCGCGTCGAAAAACTAGCGTGTCCGCTCGCCTATTCCAAGCGTTTTTTCTGCATGGCCCTTGACGTCGCTATGCGATGTCCCGGGCGATGTCCCGGCGATCACCGCAGAATGTCCCCGGGTTTGCCTCTCGACGTCATTACGCAGGGCCGAAAACCAGGGCCCGATCGATCCCGCCGAGATCCCGCCGGACCGACCTGCATAGCAAACCATGTCCAACCGCCAGCCGTTCGACCGCGACCGCCTGATCATGTCCGACCTCGACGACCAGAACACCGTCCGCCGAAAGCAGCCTGCCGATATCGGAGAAAATCGCGCGATAGGCATCGAGGCCATCCGCGCCACCGTCGAGCGCCCGGTCGGGGTCCCAGTAGGCCACGTCCCGCTGAAGCGATCGACAGGCGCTCGTCGTTATATAGGGTGGATTGGCGACGATTAAACCGAATGCGCTGTCCCGCCCGCCGCCGGCGAGCGGCTGCGTCCAGTCCGTCACCGCGAACGTAGCGCGCGCCGAAAGTCCCAGGGCCGCGGCGTTCGACCGGGCGGTGCGCACCGCGCCCGTGCTGATATCGACGCCGAGGCCCCAGGCCGTCGGCAACTCGCTCAACAGCGCGATCAGAAGGCAACCCGTCCCCGTTCCAAGGTCCAGGATCCGGAGCGGTTCGGACTTCCCGGCAACCGCATCGAGCGCCGCCTCCACAACGGTTTCCGTATCCGGCCGCGGCTCGAGCGTGTCGGGACCGAGGCTGAATTCCAGCCCCCAGAATTCCCGGCGTCCGAGGATCCGCCCGACCGGCTCGCCCCCGGCGCGCCGGGCGACAAGCCGGGCGATCGCTTCGGCTTCGATGTCGCTGACAGCCCGGGTGGATTCGGCGATCAGGCCTGCCCGGTTCAAACCGACCGCATGGCCGACAAGTATCCGTGCATCGATTTCAGGGGTTTCGACACCGGCCGCTGCAAGCTGCCGGCGGGCCTGACGCGAAATGGCGCTGATCGTGATGTCCGGCCGGCTGTCCGCCACTAGGCGATCTCCGCGGATTGCTCCTGATCGGCCAGGCGCCGCGCCTGATCCTCGGTGATCAGCGCGTCGATCACCTCGCCGAGCGCCTCACCGGTAATCACCTTGTCGAGCTTGTAGAGCGTCAGGTTGATGCGATGGTCGGTGACGCGCCCTTGCGGGAAATTGTAGGTGCGGATGCGCTCGGACCGGTCGCCGCTGCCGACCTGGTCCTTGCGGTCGGCCGCGCGTTCGGAGGCAAGCCGCTCGCGTTCCTGGTCATAGAGCTTGGCTCTGAGCAGCTTCAGCGCCTTGGCCTTGTTCTTGTGCTGCGAGCGTTCGTCCTGCACGGCGACGACGATATTGGTCGGCAGATGGGTAATCCGGACGGCCGAATCGGTGGTGTTGACATGCTGGCCGCCGGCCCCGGACGACCGGTAGACATCGATCCTGAGGTCGCCCTCGTCGAGGTCGACATCGACATCCTCGGCCTCCGGCAGCACGGCGACGGTCGCAGCCGACGTATGGATCCGGCCGGACGCTTCCGTCTCCGGCACCCGCTGGACGCGATGGACGCCCGATTCGAACTTGAGCTTGGCGAACACCCCGCGTCCGGTCACGTCGGCGACAATCTCGCGATAGCCGCCCCGGTCCGATTCGCTTTCCGACAGCACGTTGACCTTCCAGCCCTCACCTTCAGCGTAGCGCTGATACATGCGGAACAGGTCGCCGGCGAACAGCGCCGCCTCCTCGCCGCCGGTGCCGGCGCGGATTTCCAGGATCGCACCTTTTTCGTCCGCCACGTCGCGCGGCAGCAGCAGGATGCGCACGTCCTGCGCCAGATCCGCCTCCCGGGCGCGCAGATCCTCGGCCTCGGCTTCGGCCAGCGCCATCATCTCCGCGTCGGTGTCCGGATCGGCCATCACCTCGTCGATCCCGGCGATTTCGTCGCGCAGGTCGAGCAGGTCCTTGCATTTCTGGGCAACCGGGCCGATCTCGGCATGCTCACGCGACAGCCGGACGAACACGTCGGGCTCGGGCGAAGCCGCCATCTCGTATTCGATCCGCTCGAGCCGATCGACGAGCGATTGCAATTTATCTGCCGAAATCATGGTTCTACGATTCTAGAGTTGTACGTTGTGGTCCTCGGCAAAGGCAATCAGGTCCTTGCGCAATCCCGAGCGCGGCTTGCCGAGTTCAGAGATCAGCCAGCCTTGCAGCGCGCCGACATCGAGACTGCGGACCATCGCCTTGACCGGACCAACGGCGGCCGGCGCCATCGAGATCGAACGATAGCCGATGCCCAGCAGCGCCATCGCGCTCAGCGGGTCGCTCGCCAGTTCGCCGCACAGCGTCACTGGCACGTCATGGGCGTCCGCCGTAACGACGATATCCCGCAACGCCCGCAACGGTCCCGACGACAGGGCGTCGAACCGGTCGGCGACCTGGGCGTTTGCCCTGTCGGCTGCGAACAGGAACTGTAAGAGGTCGTTGGAGCCGATCGACAGGAAGTCGACCCGCTCGACCAGTTCCTCAAGCTGCCACAACAGCGCCGGCACCTCGACCATCGTTCCCAGCAGGATCTGGTCGGGCAGCGCGTGGCCATGCCGTTCGAGATGCCGCTTCTCGCGCTCCACCATCGCGCGGGCCCGGTCGAACTCGCTGACATCGGTGATCATCGGGAACATCAGCCGCATATCGCCGCCGGCCGCGGCATGCAGCAATGCCCGGATCTGGGTCCGCAGCAGGCCCGGCCGGTCGAGCGCCATGCGGATTGCCCGCCAGCCGAGCGCCGGGTTCTCCTCCTGGGTGCTGCGCATATAGGGCAGCACCTTGTCACCGCCGACATCGAGCGAACGGAACGTGACGGGCAGGTCGCCGGCGGCATCGAGCACCGAGCGATAGAGCATCTGCTGCTCGCGCATGCGCGGGAAGGTCTCGGCCACCATGAACTGCAATTCCGTGCGGAACAGCCCGATGCCCGCGGCGCCCGCTTCGGCGACATGCGGCAGATCAACGAGCAGCCCGGCATTGACCAGCATCGCAATCGGCGTGCCGTCCCGGGTCGTCGCCGGCTTGTCGCGCAGCTTGCGATATTGTTCCTGGCGCCGGGCGCGGAAGCGGACCTTTTCCACATAGGCGAACTCGACGTCGCTTGGCGGGCGCACATGCACCTCGCCCGACAGCCCGTCGACGATGATCGCATCGCCCGGATTGACGAGATCGAGGATGCCCTCGACCTGCCCGACGGTCGCGATCCCCAGCGCCCGGGCGACGATCGTCACATGGCTGGTCGGCGTGCCCTCCTCCAGCACCAGCGCGCGCAGGCCGCCGCTGTCATAGTCGAGCAGCTCCGCCGGGCCCATGTTGCGGGCGATCAGGATCGCGTCCTTGGGCATTTCGGCTTCGTCGATATGGTCGAAGCCGACAAGCGTCCTGAGCAGCCGGTTGGCGAGATCGTCGAGATCGTGCAAACGGTCGCGCAGGTAGGGATCGGTCTGCCGGAGCATCCGCGCGCGCGTATCGTTCTGGACCTTTTCAACGGCGGCCTCCGCGGTCAGGCCCGTCTCGACGGCTTCGCGGATCCGCGCCGCCCAGCCCTGGTCATAGGCGAACATCCGGTAGGCCTCGAGCACCTCGCGATGCTCGCCGGCGCGCAGGATGTCGGACCGGGTCAGCAGGTTTTCCACCGAAGTGCGCAACTGGTCGAGCGCCGCGTCGAGCCGCACCAGCTCGGTATCGACATCCTCGGCGATCAGGTTCGTAACGACCAGCCGCGGCTCGTGCAGGACGGCGTGGCCGAGCCCGATGCCTTCGGACAGGACCCGGCCAGCCAGATGCTGCGGGCGGCGCAGCGCCAGGTTCTCGCCAGGCTCGACGAGGGCATCCAGTTCATCGCCGGCAATGATCTCGGCCAGCACCATCGCGGTCGTCTGCAACGCCTCCACTTCCTCTTCGGAATAGGTTCGTTGCGTGCGGTTCTGGACCACCAATACGCCGAGAGTCTGACCGCCGCGCAGCACGGGCACGCCGAGGAAGGAATGATAGATCTCCTCACCCGTCTCCGGCAGGTAGGCAAAGGCTGGATGGGCCTGGGCATTCGGCAGGTTGAGCGGCTCGGCCTCCTCGGCGATCGTACCGACCAGGCCCTCGCCGAGTTCTAGGCTCGACTTGTGGACGGCTTCGCGCTTCAGGCCTTCGGTGGCGAACAGTTCCAGGCGCGAATCGCCGCGCAGGACATAGATCGAGCAGACTTCCGCCACCATGTTGGAGGCGATCGTCTTGACAATCTTGTCCAGCCGCTCCTGCGCCGTGACCGGCTCCGCCATCAGCTCCCGAAGCCTGCGAAGCATCACGCGCGGGCCGCCTATCGAACCCCGCATATCGTTTTCCCTGGCCGCCGCCTGCCGCAGCGCGTTATCCCCGAAACGGCCTGCGCTTGTTGTCTGCAATGCCGTTCCGTCCCGACGCCTGGCCGGGATCGAAGTCTATCAATACCGTCACCCCCCGACAAAATCTGTGGGCAAAATCCGCGGACAAAACCCCCGGATACCATCCGGAGACAAAGCCCGTCGGGGGTCGGCAAAGCGTTTAACGCCTGACTGCGGCCTACGCCTCGTCAAGCCCGTATAGCGAATGCAAAGTCCGTACCGCAAGTTCGGTATAGGCCGCGTCGATCAGGATCGAGATCTTGATCTCCGACGTCGTGATCGCCTGAATATTGATGCTCTTTTCCGCAAGCGCCTTGAACATCTGCGCCGCGACGCCGGCATGGCTGCGCATGCCGATACCGATCACCGAGACCTTGACGACATCGGCCGACCCGCTGACCTCCTCGTAGCCGATATCGTCCGCCGATGCCTCGATAACGGCCATCGCCTGCTCAAAATCCGCGCGCGGCACGGTGAAGGTCATGTCGGTATGGCGCCCGTCGGCCGAGACGTTCTGGACGATCACGTCGACATTGATGTGGGCTTCCGACAGGCGGCCGAACACGGTCGCGGCCACGCCCGGCTGGTCGGCCACCCGGCGCAGCGTGATCTTGGCCTCGTCCTTGGAGAAGGCAATTCCGGTGACGATCTGCTGTTCCACGATCTCGTCCTCGTCGCAAATAAGGGTGCCGGTCGGCAGATTTCCCGGTCCCGCCTGTGGGCCATCGGGCGGATCGAAGCTCGACCGCACGAAGGTCGGGATGCCATGCACCATGGCTAGCTCCACCGAGCGCACCTGCAGCACCTTGGCGCCCAGCGAGGCCATTTCGAGCATTTCCTCGAAGGCGACGCGGTCCAGCCGCCTGGCCTCGGGCACGATCCGCGGGTCGGTCGTGTAGACGCCATCGACATCGGTATAGATATCACAGCGGTCGGCGCCGATCGCCGCCGCCACCGCGACCGCGCTGGTATCGGACCCGCCGCGACCGAGCGTGGTGATCCGGTTGTCCTCGGCAATCCCCTGGAAGCCGGCAACGACCGCGACCTGCCCCTGCCGGAACCGGTCGATCAGCGTCTCGCCGGCGATCTTCCTGATCCGGGCGACGCCATGGGCATTGTCCGTCATCAACGGGATCTGCCAGCCGAGCCAGGAGCGGGCCGGCACGCCCATTTCCTGCAGCACGATCGCCAAGAGGCCGCTGGAGATCTGTTCGCCGGCGGCAACCACGGTATCGTATTCGCGCGCGTCATGCAGCGGCGCGGCCTCGCGGGTCCAGGCGACGAGCTGGTTGGTGAAGCCGGCCATGGCGGAGACCACCACGGCGACCTCGTTGCCGGCGTCGAACTCGCGTTTGACATGCCGCGCCACATTGCGGATGCGCTCCAGATCGGCGACGGAGGTTCCGCCGAACTTCATCACAATACGGGCCATGTCCTGGGATCCGGGAACCGGTTACTACGAAAAAAGGGGCGCCTCAGCGCCCGATCGGGCCCTTAGATACCCCCAAGCCGGGCACCGCGCAACCGGGCGCCGCCGAACCGACTGGCGACGCTGCCCGATCCTGTACCCGGGTCCTATGACACCGCCTCGGTCTTGGCCGCGGCGGCGCCGCGGATCGCCTTCGGCTTGACCGGCGTGGTGATCCTCAGTGCGGTGATCCGGTTGCCCTCCTTGCGGCGGACCTCGAAGCGGAAGCCGTGGAAGGTGAAGGCCTGGCCGGGTTCCGGGATCTGGCGGGCCTCGTGGATGACGAGGCCGGCGATCGTGGTCGCCTCCTCGTCCGGCAGGTTCCAGTCCATCGCCCGGTTGAGGTCGCGGATCGGCACCGAGCCGTCGACATTGACCGAACCGTCCGGCTGCGGGCGCACGCCCTCCACGACGATATCGTGCTCGTCCGCGATGTCGCCGACGATCTCCTCCAGGATGTCCTCGAGCGTCACCAGGCCCTGCACCTCGCCATACTCGTCGACGACCAGGGCGAAATGGGCCTTGCGCTTCAGGAAGGCGCTCAGCTGATCCTGCAGCGTGGTCGTGTCGGGCACGAACCAGGGCGGCGTGGCGATCGCCGGAATGTCGAGCTTGCCCGCGTCGCCGCCGGCCGCCGCCAGCGCCCTGAGCAGATCCTTGACATGCAGGACGCCGACGATGTTCTCCGTCTCGCCGCTCCACAGGGGCAGGCGCGTATGCGGGCTTTCGAGGATCTCGGCAACGAGCTTCTCCGGCGGTTCGTCGCCGTTCAGCGTGCGCATCTCGGTGCGGTGCACCATCACGTCGGAGACTTCCAGGTCGCGCAGATCGAGAATACCGCCGAGCATATAGCGGTCCTCGGCGACCACCGCGCCCTCGCGGTGATGCAGGTCGATCGCGCCGCGCAGTTCCTCATGGGCGGACAGGAGCTGATGCTCGGCGTCGACCCGGCGCCCGGCGACCCGCATGATGGCGCGCACGATGATCTCGATCAGCGCGGCGATCGGGCCGAACACCGTGACGACCAGCGAGACCGCCCGCGCGACGATCAGCGCGAAGCGGTCGGGATGGATGATCGCCACCGTCTTCGGCAGCACCTCGGCGAACACCACAACCAGCGCAGTCATCACGATGGTCGCGTAGACCACGCCGGCATCGCCGAACAGCGCGATGAACACGCTGGTCGCCATCGCCGAGGCGAGAATGTTGACCAGGTTGTTGCCGATCAACAGCGAGCCGATCAGCCGTTCGCGCATGCCGAACAGGCGGCTGACGATGCGCGCGCGCGGATCGCCGTTCTTCTGAAGCTGATGGATGCGCGCCCGCGAAGCGGCCGTCAGCGCGGTTTCAGAGCCCGAAAAGAACCCGGAACAGGCGACAAGGCCGAGGATCGAAAGGATGAACAGGAGGAGCGTATAGGTCATTGTCTCAGACGGTTGGACAGGAACGCCAGCACCGCATCATCGGGAACGTCTTTCCTGACGAAGGCACGGCCGATGCCCTCTGCCAGGATGAAGGTCAGCGCGCCGCGTTCCACCTTCTTGTCCTGGCGAATGAGATCGAGCATGCCTTCGGGCCCCGGCAAGGCGCCGGCATTGTGGCCACCAGGTATATGGGACGGCCGGGTCGGCAGGCCAACCGCCTGGAAATGGGCCGCGACGCGGTCTTCCAGATCGGCGGGGCACAGGCCAAGTTCGGCGGAGAAGCCGAACGCCATCACCATGCCGATCGCGATCGCCTCGCCATGGACAAGCCGGTCGGAATAGCCGGTCGCCGCCTCGAAGGCATGGCCGAAGGTGTGGCCGAGATTGAGCAGCGCGCGCTGGCCGTGCTCGCGCTCGTCGGCGGCGACCGTCGCGGCCTTGGCGCGGCAACTTGTCGCAATCGCGTGAATGCGCGCCGGACCACCGGCAAAGACGTCGCGCCAGTTGCCTTCCAGCCAGGAATAGAAACCTTCGTCGCCGATCAGCCCGTATTTGGCGACCTCGGCATAGCCCGCCCGGAAGTGGCGCTCGCTCAGACTGTCGAGCAGGGCTGTATCGGCGATCACCAGGGCGGGCTGGTGGAAGGCGCCGATCAGGTTCTTGCCATGACGTGTATCGATACCGGTCTTGCCGCCGACGGATGAATCCACCTGGGCGAGCAGCGAGGTCGGCACCTGCACGAAGCGGATGCCGCGGCGCAGGATCGCGGCGGCAAAGCCAGCAAGATCGCCGACGACACCGCCGCCGAAGGCAATGAGCAGGTCGCCACGCTCCACCCTGGCATCGAGCAGGGCGTTCGAGACCCGCTCCAGTTCGTTAAAACACTTCGAGGCCTCGCCGGGTGGCACGGTGATCTCGGTGGCGATCTCCGCCTTGCCCTTAACCGCCTGCCTGAGGGTCTCGCCATGCAGCGCGGCGACGCTCGCATCGGCGACGATGGCAAGCCGCGCCCCCTTGTCGAGCGCTCCCACATAGGTGCCGAGCCTCTCCAGGCTGTTCGGCCCGATGACGATGTCATAGCCGCGCGAGCCCAATTCGACGCGCACCGTCTCGCCCGCGGCAACCGGTTTCAAGTCTGCGGTCATGGTCCCGTTTTCCCCAAAAGAGCCATTCTCTAAAGTGGCAACGCCCGTCCTCTACGTGGCAGCGTCCCGCCTGGCCTCCAGCCAGCGGTCGAGCGCCACCAGGATCTCGTCGACCACAAGATCATGCGGCACGTCGCGCGAGCGTACCGTGATATCGGCCTGCGCATAGACAGGATAGCGCAGGTCGACGAGGCCGCGCAGCTTGGCTTCGATATCGCCATCCTTGAGCAGCGGGCGGTGTTCGCGACGCCTGACCCGGCGCAGCAGGATGTCGAGATCGGCGCTGAGCCAGACGGAGACTCCGGCCGCGGCGATGTTGTCGCGCGTCTGAGCGTTCATCCAGGCGCCGCCGCCGGTCGCCAGCACCTGCGGGCTGTCGCCGAGCAGCCGCGCGATCACCTTGCGCTCGCCGTCACGGAAGTGTTCCTCGCCGTGCAGCTTGAAGATATCGGCGATCGAACAGCCCGCCGCCGCCTCGATTTCCGCATCCGCATCAACGAAGGGCAGATCGAGCCGGGCCGCGAGCCGCCGACCGACGGACGACTTGCCGGCCCCCATCATGCCGATCAGCGAGATCGTGCGCGCGCCAAGTCGAGCGCGGACCGCCCGGGGATCGAGCGCCTTCGGATCGGGCGCCTTCGGATCGGCCGGTCGCGAATCCTGCGCCGGGGGATCGGGGGGATGCCGGTTCGCCGGCGGGTTTACGTTCTGTGAGGTCACCGTCTTGTACTATCCGAACTTGCGCGATCCGGTCGTCGCCGGCTTGGTGGCGCGACGGTCCAAACTATCCTATATCGACGTCCGGATGTGGCCGGACGCGAAATCACTAGTGCCCGGCCGTCACAGATACAAGGTCTGGCGCCGATCCTGACGGATTCGCAAGGGCCGGATTTGCGCGGCGGTCCGTAGGGTGTCGGCCCGTGGAGTGTTGGCCCGGTATCGGGCGCGGGAGATGAAAGAGCGGTGCCGAGTCTTTTCCGATTTCTGGTGATAATCGGCTTCCTGGTCGGCATCGTCTATGCCGGCATGTTCGCGCTGGTCACCTTCGTCGACCCCAAGCCGCGCGAAATCACCGTGCGCGTCCCGGCCGAACGGCTGCAACCCTCCGACCCGTGACCGGCCGATGCCAGCCAGACAGTCGCCCGCAAAGAATACCGCCGTCCTGGAAGCCTTTCTGGAAATGATCGCCGCCGAACGGCTCGCCTCCAGGAACACGCTCGATGCCTATCGGCGTGACCTTGCCGATTTCGCCGACTTCGCCGCAGCGTCAGGAAACGGGCTGGCGGAGGCGGGCACGGGAACGCTCAGCGCCTATCTTCAGGACATGGAGATCCGCGGCTTCGCCCCGACGACCCAGCAGCGGCGGCTGTCCGCGCTGCGCCAGTTCCACCGCTTCCTCGTCGAGGCGAACCTGCGCGACGACGACCCGACGAAGACGCTCGACAGTCCGCGCCGCGGCCGGCCGCTGCCGAAGATCCTCAGCCAGCGCGATGTCGACGCGCTCTTGTCGCGGGCAGCCGCCGAGGCCGGCGATCGGGAGGCCTCGCCGGCGCGGCGGCTCCGGGCGGCGCGGCTTAACTGCCTCCTGGAACTGCTCTATGCGACCGGCCTCAGGGTCTCGGAACTGGTCGCGCTGCCCGCCAATGCCGCGCGCGGCGAACGCCGTGTTCTCGCCGTCATCGGCAAGGGCGGCCGGGAGCGGCTCGTGCCGCTCACCGAGGCGGCGCGGGCGGCGCTGGCGGCCTGGGACGAGGCAAAGCGGAGCCCGGGATCGGTTAAGCGCAATCTGGCGGCAAACGACGCAGGCAAGCGCTGGCTGTTTCCGGCCGACTCCGATACCGGCTACCTGACCCGTCAGGCCTTTGCCCGGGACCTGAAGGCGCTGGCCGCGCGCACCGGACTTTCGGCTTCGAAAGTCTCGCCGCACGTGCTACGACACGCCTTCGCCAGCCACATGCTGGAAAACGGCGCCGATTTGAGAGTTGTGCAACAATTGCTCGGCCATGCCGATATTTCGACCACACAGATCTATACCCATGTGCTCGAGGAACGGCTGCGGCAGGTCGTCAGTGACCATCATCCGATGAACAGCGGCGCGTAAGGCGGCGGCTCGGCGCGGACACCCGGCGAAGCCCCCCAAAGCCCAAGGTGAGTGAGAGAGATGAAGGCGTATCTCGATTTTGAGAAACCGGTTGCCGACCTGGAAGGCAAGGTCGCCGAACTCAGGGCGCTCGACGAGACCGATGGCGGCGTCGCCATCGACGAGGAAGTCGCCCGCCTGCAGGCCAAGGCCAACCAGGCCCTGCGCGACATCTACGGCAAGCTGACCCCGTGGCAGAAGACCCAGGTCGCCCGCCACCCCGCCCGGCCGCACACCGTCGACTACGTCAACGCCCTGATCACCGATTTCACACCGCTGGCCGGTGACCGAAAACATGGCGAGGACGAGGCCATCATGGCCGGCCTCGGCCGCTTCCGGGAGCGCGCGGTGATGGTCATGGGCCACGAAAAGGGCGCCGACACCGAAGCGCGCTTGAAGCACAATTTCGGCATGGCCCGGCCGGAGGGCTATCGCAAGACCGTGCGGCTGATGGAGCTTGCCGACCGGTTCGACCTGCCGGTCATCGCCTTCATCGACACCGCCGGCGCCTATCCGGGTATCGGCGCGGAGGAACGCGGCCAGTCGGAGGCGATCGCCCGCGGCATCGATGCCTGCCTGAGCCTCGGCACGCCGAACATCGCCGTTGTGATCGGCGAAGGCGGATCGGGCGGCGCGGTGGCGATCGCGGTGACCAACAAGGTGTTGATGCTCGAACACGCGATCTACACGGTCGCCTCGCCGGAGGCCTCGGCCTCGATCCTGTGGCGGGATTCGGCCAGAGCCAGCGACGCGGCGACGATGATGAAGATCACGGCGAGCGACCTGCAGCGCTTCGGCGTCATCGACGCCATCATCGACGAGCCGATCGGCGGTGCCCATCGGGCGCCGGAGACGGCGATTAAGGCGGCCGGCCAGGCAATCACGGCCGCCCTTGCCGAGTTCGACGGTGTCGCGCCCGACGAGATCCGCCGGCTTCGTCGCGAAAAGTTTATTGCGATGGGCCGGTCTCTTTGAGCCGAATCACGGACGTGCCATGGTTTTGCCGATATAATGGGATTTGCGATTAGGGGACTAAAAAATCGGGGGTGACGCGTCGGATCGGTAAACCCGGCCTTAACGCTATCGCCTTTACTGTCGGTTTCCTGTAGTAGTCGCGTTCAGTATGTCGGATCGATCCATGCGGACATTTTCGCTTACGCGCATCAGCGCTTTAGCCCTCACCGCCGCGGTTCTGGGCGGCTGTGTCGACGAGCAGCTTGGCGGCGCCAAGCACCTCCAGCCGCTGAGCTATGCCACCCTGCGCGAGCTCGACGAAAAGGGGATGAGCAAGTCCGATCCGATCGTCGTGCGCATCTTCAAGGAAGACAACGAGCTTGAGATCTGGAAGCCCGGGCCGTCCGGCCGCTTCGAGATGTTCAAGACCTACGAGATCTGCAAGTGGTCCGGTAAGCTCGGCCCCAAGCGCAAGGAAGGCGACAAGCAGGCGCCCGAGGGCTTCTACACGGTCACGCCGGCCCAGATGAACCCGAATTCGGCCTATTACCTGTCGTTCAACCTCGGCTATCCGAACACCTTCGACAGGGCGCATGGCCGCACCGGCAAGCACCTGATGGTGCATGGCGCCTGCTCCTCGGCGGGCTGCTACGCGATGACCGACGATACCATCGCCGAGGTCTATTCGCTTGCCCGCGACGCCTTCCGCGGCGGCCAGCGGTCGTTCCAGGTCCAGGCCTATCCGTTCCGCATGACGCCGGAGAACATGGCCCGCCACGCCGGCGATGCCAACATGCCGTTCTGGCGCACCCTGAAAGAGGGCAGCGATCACTTCGAGGTGACCGGCCTGCCGCCGAAGGTCGGCGTCTGCGACCGCAAATACGTCTTCAACGCCACCCCGGCCAATCCGAGCCAGCGGATGAACGCCACGGCGCGCTGCCCGGTGCTCGACATTCCCGACAATATCGAGGTGGCGGTCGAGGCCAAGCAGATCCGCGACGAAACCGCCTATCAGGTCGCCCTTGCCGAAATCCGGCTGCGGGAGAAGAACGAGGCCGAAGCCGAGCGCATCATGGTCGCGAGCCTGGAAGAGCAGGGCAGCGCCGACGGCTACAAGACCGAGGCGGAGGCGACCAATATTCTCGGCCGGATCCTCGGCGCCGGCCGCGGAACGGCCCAGGCCGCAAGCCAGGGCGAGACCCGGCCGGCAGAGGCTGGCGAAACGACCCAGGTCGCGCAAAACGACAGCGCGCGGGACGATATCGAGGCGCCGGCGGAAACCGCCGTCGCGACGCAGTCGAGTGTACCGGAGACCGCGACGGCGTTTTCCGGTGTTTGGGGCAAGCTTGCCACCGTCACCGGCCTGAAGGCGCTCGGCAACGCGATCGCCGGGTCAGGCGATGAACAGGACGCCGATCCGATCACGACCGGAACCGTCCCGACCTCCGAAGCCGAAGCCGACGACAAGAGCGCCAGCCTTGGCTCAGGCGTCGGCGGCCAGGCACCTCAGTCGGCGATGGCCTTGCTGCCGATCATCGAGAACGACGACCCGTTTGCGATCTTCGACTATTTCAAGACCGTCAATGGCGTCTCGGTTCCGGTCGATATGGCCGTGATGGATCCGGGCACCAAAACACGATCGGAAACAGCACCGGGTCGCCTGGACGGGCGCTGACGTCACAGCCTTGTCTCAAAGACGATCTTTCTTGGCTCAAAGACGATAGAATTTTGCCGCGTTGTCGTGGAACACCGCTGAGCATGCCTCCTGGCCCAGCGCCTCGACGATGAGGTCGACGTCCCCGGGTGCGAACCGGCGGGTGCGCGTCGAGGGCAGATCCGTGCCGAACATCAAGGCCTCCGGGTTCGCCGCGTGAATGGCCCTGAGCGCATCCGGCACATCCATCGTGACCCGGCCGAATCCGGTCGCCTTCACCGCTATTCCCGCCCCGGCCAGGCCAAGCAGCGTCGGCAGGCCCTCCGCGCTGAGACCCAGGTGATCGACCGATACCCTGGGCAGGCGGCGCAGCAGCGGCGCCATATCGGCAAGCGCGGCCGCGTCCGCGTAGATCTCGACATGCCAGCCGGCGACATCATGGACGCGCCGCGCCATCGTCTCCAACGCGCCGGCCGCCACGGAGCCGCCGCGATAGAGATTGAACCGGATGGCCCGGATTCCGGCGGCGCCAAGCGCCAGGATCTCATCGTCGCCGACCGTTTCGGGCAGTTGGGTTACCCCAACGAAACCCGGCCCCAACGCCTTCAGCGCATCGATCAGATAACGCTGGTCGAACGCCTGAAACGAACCGGAGACGACCGCACCGCCTGCTATCGAGAGGTTCGCGGTTTCAACGCGATAGTCTGAAACCGTGTAGGGATCGGGCAGAAAACCCTTGTTGGCCACGAGCGGAAATCGCGGATCGATGATGTGAAAATGCGCATCGAAGGTCTGCATGCCGGCGCTCCGGGGGTCACATCGGCCAGACGATCAGGATCGCCGGGATCGCCACCGCGATGACGAGGATCTCCAGCGGCAGGCCCATGCGCCAGTAGTCGCCGAAGGCATAGCCGCCGGGGCCGAGGATCAGCGTGTTGTTCTTGTGGCCGATCGGGGTCAGGAAGGCGCAGGAAGCGGCGACCGCCACCGCCATCAGGAACGGATCGGCGCTGACATTCAGGCTGGCTGCGATGTCGACGGCGACCGGCGCGGCGATCACCGCCGTCGCCGTGTTGTTGAGCACATCCGACAGGGTCATCGTGACGATTATCAAGAGCGTCAGGATCACCCAGGGCGGCGTGCCCGAGGCGATCGCGACGAGGCCTTCGGCAATCAGTTCGGTCCCGCCGGACTGCTCCAGCGCGACGCCGAGCGGGATCATCGAGCCGAGCAGCACGACCACCGGCCATTCGATATCGCTGTAGAGGTCGCGCAGCGGAATGATGTCGATCAGCACGTAGACGACCACGACGCAGGCCAGCGCCACCGGCAGATAGACGAGCTCGAAGCTGGCGAGCGCCACGGCGGCGGCAAAGATGCCGATCGCAAGCCAGGCGCGGCTGTGCTGGGTGACCTGCAGGCCGCGCTCGGCAAGCGGCAGGGCGCCGATGCGGGACGCCGCCTCCTCGACCCGATCGGCAGGCCCGAGCAGCAGCAGGATGTCGCCGGCCTCGACGGGCAGCCGCCGCACCCGCTCGCTGAAACGCTTGCCGCGCCGCGACAGGCCGAGCAGCGTCACGCCATAGCGGCGCAGCAGCCGGACGTCGTCGGCCGAGCGCCCCTCGATGCGCGCATTCGGCGGCACCACCACCTCGACCACCTTGAGATCGGCGCCGGCCTCCTCGCGATGCTTGTCCTCGCCGATATAGCCGAGCTTGAGCGCCCCGACGAAGGAATCGATCTCGTCCGGTGTCGCATCGACGACGAGCATGTCGCCCTTGCGGATCTCCTCGCGCCGCGCCCCGCCGGGAAGCCGGTTGCCCCGCCGCACCAGGCCGACCACGGCAAGCCCGTGCTCGGCTGCGACCGTATCGAGCTCGGCGACCCTCTGGCCGATCACGGGGGACTCCTCGTTCACCACCAGTTCGGCGATGTAGCCGTGCAGGTCGCGCAGTTCCTTCGAGGTGTTGCGCGCGGTCGCGGAGGCTGGAATGAGCCGCCAGCCGATCGTCGCGACGAACACGATGCCGACAATCGCACAGGCAAGGCCAACCGGCGCGAAGTCGAACATCGCGAAGCCCTGGCCGAAGGTTTCCTGGCGAAACGAGGCGATGATGATGTTGGGCGGCGTCCCGATCAGCGTGATCAGGCCGCCGAGAATGGTGGCAAACGACAGCGGCATCAGGGTCACCGCCGGGCTGCGGCCGGCCTTGTTGGCAGCCTGGATGTCGACCGGCATCAACAGTGCGAGCGCCGCGACATTGTTCATGAAGGCCGACATGATCGCGCCGATGCCGGCCAGTTCGGCGATGTGCCGGCCGACCGACTTGCCGCTGTCGGCGATCGTCCGCATCACCACCTCGATCGCGCCGGAATTGATCAAGCCGCGCGAGACGACGAGCACCAGCGCGACGATGATCGTGGCCGGATGGCCGAAGCCGGCGAATGCGGCCTCTTCCGATACGACGCCGAGAATGATAGCGATCAGCAGAGCAGAGAACGCGATGATGTCATAACGGAACCGGCCCCACAGCATCATGGCGAAAACAGCGGCGAACAGGCCGAACAGGATGATCTGGTCGTTCGTCATGGGTGCCCGGACACCAAAGGGATTGGTCGCAACGGTCCTGTGTAGACGCTTTGCAATGATTAGGCGAGAGGACGCGACACCGATTCCGAAGATAGGGGCAATCGCAGGGCGTCGGGCAACGTGTTGCCGACATTGCTTCGATGCGCGCCCCCAAGGGACAGGTCATCCGGCCTGCTTGCGCGGTGCCTTTGTGCCCCCCTGATCTCCACCAGCACTGAAATGTTGTTTTAAGTGAGCAAAGATCATGTACGAAACGAAACAAATTGCGAAAATATTCAACGCAGGGTCCACAAGCTCAAAAACGGGTATATGGCCAACAAGAAATACATCGTTTCGAGCAGACTCAATGCCCATAAACCGATATAGAAACATCGCAATTGTTATATTTACCGCTATTCCGATCGCGCGAAGCGGAATAAAATAATAGGGATTACGTAGAGCCAGAAACGCTGGAATTAAAAGCGTAATTAATAAGTTAAATAAATTTAGACCACCAAAATAGCTTATTGTGAAAGCGATATTCCATGCAACATAGGCTGCTATCCACGCGTAGCTTGTGTTGAGCTTTATCGGCAAATATATCCCAAAAGTGGATTTATATTCGTCCAATACCATGCCTCTTCGTGGAGTGCAGATTAGAATCATTATTCCAGCAGCCGCATTGAGATACAATTCAAATTGAAATGCATAAATTATTGCTTCAATTATATTGATTATCAATATTATTGGAATCGAGTATTGTAGTATATTTCTAAATTTTATCGAGGAAAATCTATTATAGTATAAAATAAACGGTAAGAAAATGGTCAATATTTTTGCAGCGCCAAAGGCTTGCTGCGCCCTACTATCGTAATCGACTCCATATATTAAGCCCAATGTTAATAACAGAATGGCGGAAAGACGAATATCAATAGCTTTTCTCGTAAATGAGCAAATTCCATATGCCAACAATACGGCGCAAAAAAGTGCCATTGAAAAGTACAATACCGGAATATACATCATTTTAAAATTCTCAAGAGAATTTAGCTTATATAAAATTTAGTATGTCGATCAAACAAAGCTGCCGGCCAGGAAAAAGCCTTTGAATAAATCCGCGCCGCTATTGAGAATAGCATAAGCCTTTTGCTTTCGATCAGCAATATCCAAACCGACATCCGGAAACCCGGAGCCTCAATGGTTGCAAGTTTGTGATCGGAGATTTTCGGCGCTCGGGCGAATCCGCCACCGTGGCGTTGGTCAGTCGAACGCCGAGACAAGACCCTGCCAGACTCCCCGGTCGCCCAATCGGCGTCCGAGAGCCGTCCGATCGCCCCAGATAACCCCGACTACCCGAACTTGCCGTGGCAGTGCTTGAATTTCTTGCCCGATCCGCAGGGGCAAAGCTCGTTGCGGCCGACCTTGCCCCAGGTGGAGGGGTCGTTGGGATCGCGCTCAGGCTTGCGGGAGGCGCTCGGCCTTGGCGGCAGTCCGCCGCCATTGGCCATCGCCAGTTCCTGATCGGCCAGCGCCATCTCGTCCTCGCCGGTCGCCGGGTTCATGTGATGGGCCTCCATCACCGGCAACGGCTCGGGCTCCGGCGCCTCGCGGACCAGTTCGACGCGCATAAGCTGGTTGGTGACTTGCTCGCGCAGCCGGTCGAGCAGGCCCTCGAACAGCTCGAAGGCCTCGGTCTTGTATTCGTTCAGCGGATCGCGCTGGCCATAGCCGCGGAAGCCGACGACCTGGCGCAGGTGGTCGAGCGTGATCAGATGCTCGCGCCAGAGATGGTCGAGCGACTGCAACAGCACCGCCTTCTCGATCTGGCGCATCACGTCGGGCGAGAAATCGGCGACCTTCTTGGCGAATTTCTCGTCCGCCGCCTTGGTCAGCCGCTCGCGGATCTCCTCGTCCGCTATGCCCTCTTCCTTGGCCCAGTCGACCACCGGCAGGTCGAGCTGGAAGACTTCCGAGACCTTTTCCTTCAGACCCTCGGTGTCCCACTGCTCGGCATAGGCCTTTTCCGGGATGTGATTGACGACCAGTTCGTCGACGACCTGATGGCGCATGTCGGCCACCGTCTCGGCGATGTCCTCGCCGCTCATCAGTTCGATGCGCTGCTCGAAGATCACCTTGCGCTGATCGTTCATCACGTTGTCGAACTTGAGCAGGTTCTTGCGGATGTCGAAATTGCGCGCCTCGACCTTGGACTGGGCCTTTTCCAGCGCCTTGTTGATCCAGGGATGGACGATCGCCTCGCCTTCCTGCAGGCCGAGCTTCTGCAGCATGCCGTCCATGCGGTCGGAGCCGAAGATGCGCATCAGATCGTCCTGCAGGGACAGGAAGAACTTGGAGTGGCCCGGGTCGCCCTGACGGCCGGAGCGGCCGCGCAACTGGTTGTCGATGCGCCGGCTTTCATGCCGTTCGGTGGCCAGCACGAACAACCCGCCGGCCTCCTTGGCGACCTTCTTCAAGGCCTCGACCTCGTCGCGGATGTTCTGTTCCGCGGCCGTCCGGTCCGATCCCTCCTCCTTGTCTTCCAGCTCGTGGGCGATGCGCATGTCGGCATTGCCGCCAAGCTGAATGTCGGTGCCGCGGCCGGCCATGTTGGTGGCGATCGTGATCGCGCCGGGCACGCCGGCCTGGGCGATGATATAGGCCTCCTGCTCGTGATAGCGGGCGTTCAGGACGGCGAAGACCTTCTCCTTGTCGGTGCCCTGGTCGCCGTCATAGAGCGCCTTGAAGGCGTCCGGATCGGTGAAGTCCTTCTGGCGATAGCCGTTCGACTTCAAAAGCTCGGCCAGCATTTCCGACTTCTCGATCGACGTCGTGCCGACGAGCACCGGCTGGCCGCGCGTCTTGCAGTCGGCGATCAGCTCCAGGATCGCGTCGTACTTTTCCTTGGTCGTGCGATAGACCTCGTCATCGTCGTCGATGCGGGCGATCTCGACATTGGTCGGGATCTCGATGACCTCGAGGCCGTAGATATCCATGAACTCGTCGGCCTCGGTGGCAGCCGTACCCGTCATGCCGGCGAGCTTGTCGTAGAGCCGGAAATAGTTCTGGAAGGTGATCGAGGCGAGCGTGACGTTTTCCGGCTGGATCTGCACGCCTTCCTTGGCTTCCAGCGCCTGATGCTGGCCCTCCGAATAGCGGCGGCCCTCCATCATCCGGCCGGTGAACTCATCGATGATCACCACCGCGCCGTTCTTGACGATGTAATCCTTGTCGCGCTGGAACAGCTTGTGGGCCCGCACGGCCTGGTTGACGTGATGGACGAGGGTTACGTTCTCCACGTCGTAGAGCGTGCCCTCGGTCAGGATGCCGGCTTCTTTCATCTTCTCTTCGATGAACTCGGTGCCGGCTTCGGTCAGGGTCGCGGAGCGTTGCTTTTCGTCGAGCTCGATATGCTCGTCTTCGAGAAACGGAATGAGGCTGTCGATCGTGGTGTAGAGATCCGAGCGGTCCTCGACCGGGCCGGAAATGATCAGCGGCGTGCGCGCCTCGTCGACCAGGATCGAGTCGACCTCGTCGACGATCGCGAAATTGTGACCGCGCTGGACCATCTGCGCGAGCTCGTATTTCATGTTGTCGCGCAGATAGTCGAAGCCGAGTTCGTTGTTGGTGCCGTAGGTGACGTCGCAGGCATATTGCCGGCGCCGTTCCTCGTCCTCGATGCCGTGGGTGATGCAGCCGACGCTTAAGCCCAAAAACCGGTAGACCTCGCCCATCCATTCGGCGTCGCGATGGGCAAGATAGTCGTTGACGGTGACGACATGGACGCCCTTGCCCGCAAGCGCATTGAGATAGACTGCCAGCGTGGCGACGAGCGTCTTGCCCTCGCCGGTCTTCATTTCGGAGATGTTTCCCTCGTGCAGGACCATGCCGCCGATCAGCTGGACGTCGAAATGGCGTTGGCCGAGCGTCCGCTTGGCGGCCTCGCGAACGGTCGCGAAGGCCGGAACCAGCAGGTCGTCCAGATCCTTGCCGGCCGCGATCTCGTCCCGGAAGGCCGCCGTCCGGGCGCGCAGATCGTCATCACTGAGCGCTTCCAGCTCCGCTTCGAGCGCATTGATCGCGTCGACCTGCGATTGATAGGACTTTACTTTTCGGTCGTTGGACGAGCCGAAAATCTTGCTGGCGATTGCGCCGAAGCCCAACATGAGTGCCGTCTCTCCGGTTTCCCCCGTCTCTCCGGTTCCCGCCAGCTTGAAGCAGGAACGATCGCGGCGAAGGAGGTTTCCCAAGGATTGTCCAACCGTCCCGGTCACCGGTCCGCATTGCCCGAGTGGACATGTGGCAATACACGCATCCGGACAGTCTGGAGCCGGCCCGTTCCGGCCGTGCGAATTCTACCGGTCGTATACCGCTGAAACGATGCGACCTCAACGCGCTGAGATAAGAGTCGGATTTACGCTTGTCAACGCGACCGCGATGGGCATTCTTGGCGCCGGCAATCGATCACGACGTGTCGCGCCAGCGTTACGGCGGGGCGCCAAGGCCATTTCAGGACCCCTGGTCCCTTAAGGTCCCGATCCCGCTGCGCCGGACAGGGGCTGTCTCCGACACAGGAAGGAATACGGGCATATGATGACGATCACTCCTGCCGACACCCTCATCCGCAAAGCCACCGGCTCCGGCCTTTTCGTCCGGTTCGTCGCCGGTGCGGTGCTGGTCGCCGGATTGGGCCTTGCCGGGCTGGGCCTTACTGGACTGGGCGCGACCGCCTCCGCGCAGGACAGCGATGCCGGTGTCATCGCCAGGATCGACGGCGTCGACATCACGCAGGAGGATCTCGACATGGCCCGCGCCGATATCGGCCAGTCCATGCCGCAGATGTCGGAGGAGCAGCAGCGCGACTATCTCGTTACCTATCTCGCCGACCTGATGCTCGTCGCCAAGGCCGCCGAACAGGCCGGCGTCGCCGACGAACCGGAATTCGTCAAACGCCTGAACTACATGCGCGACCGCTCCCTGATGGAGGCCTATCTGGTGCGCGAGGGCGAGGCGGCATCGACCGACGAGGCCGCCCAGGCGCTTTACGAGGAAGTGATCGCCCAGGTCCCCGAGGAGCCGCGCATCCGCGCCCGCCACATCCTGGTCGATTCCGAAGACGAGGCAAAGGAAATCAAGGCGGCGCTCGATGGCGGCGCCGACTTCGGCGATATCGCGAAGGAGAAGTCGACGGATCCGGGCTCCGGCGCCGACGGCGGCGATCTCGGCTGGTTCACCAAGGAAGAGATGGTGCCGGCATTTGCCAACGCCGCCTTCGCGCTCGAGCCGGGCGAGGTCTCCGAACCGGTCAAGTCCGATTTCGGCTGGCACATCATCAAGGCCGAGGGCAAGCGCAACAAACCGGGCTTCGACGAGGTCGAGGGCGAAATCAACGAGATGCTGCGCCGCCGGCGCCAGCAGGAAATCATCTCTGGCCTGCGCGACGCCGCCGATATCGAGAAGTTCTACGACGTTGCCGGCGAGGACGCCGGCTCCGGGGACGGCGAAAAGAAAAAGAAGAACCGCAAGAAGAAGGACAAGGACGCCACGATGACGGAAGGCGACGCGGACGCGGCCGACGAATAGTCCGAGACGAATAGCTTGTCCGGCCGCGCCGCCCTGTCAAAGCATCGAGGAAGTCCGATTTGAAAGTCTCTCCGCTCGCCCCCGCCGAAATGCCGGCGATGCCGCCGGTCGACGGCGTCCGCCTTGCCGTCGCCGCCGGCGGACTGCGCTACAAGGACCGCACCGACGTACTGCTCGCGCTGTTCGATCCGGGCACGACGGTCGGCGGTGTCCTGACCCGGTCGCGCTGTCCCTCCGCGCCCGTCGAATGGTGCCGGGACCGGCTCGCGGCCGGGACGGCGCGAGCGCTCGTCGTCAATGCAGGCAACGCCAACGCCTTCACCGGCCTGCGCGGCCGCTCGGCCGTCGAGATCACCGCCGACGCCGCCGCGAAGGCGGCCGGATGCGAACCCGATGCGGTGTTTCTCGCCTCGACCGGGGTCATCGGCGAGCCGCTCGACCCGGCCCCCTTCGAAAGCCTGCTCGCCGATATGGCGGCACGCGCGGCACCCGACGGCTATGCCGACGCGGCCGCCGCCATCATGACCACCGACACCTTCGCCAAGGTCGCGACCCGGACGGTCGGCATCGGTGAAGCCCATGTGACGATCAACGGCATCGCCAAGGGTTCCGGCATGATCGCGCCGGACATGGCAACGATGCTCTCCTTCCTGTTCACCGACGCGCCGATCGCCGCCCCCGTGCTCGGCAAGCTGATGCGGCGGCTGTCGAAGACCACCTACAACGCGATCACGGTCGACAGCGACACCTCGACCAGCGATACGGTGCTGCTGTTTGCAACCGGCAAGGCCGAGGCCCGCGGCGTCGCGCCGATCACCGATATGAAGGACCCGCGCCTGCGCCCCTTCAAGCGGGCGCTGCGCCGGGTCATGAGGGATCTTGCGCTGCAGATCGTGCGCGACGGCGAAGGGGCGAGCAAGCTGGTCACCGTCTCGGTTTCCGGCGCCGAGACGAACCGTGGCGCCGAGAAGATCGCCCGCGCGATCGCGGATTCACCGCTGGTCAAGACGGCGATCGCCGGCGAGGATCCCAATTGGGGACGCGTGGTGATGGCCGTCGGCAAGGCCGGGCAGGCCGCCGACCGCGACCGGCTTTCCATCTGGTTCGGCCCGCACGAGGTCGCGCACGGCGGCGAACGCCATCCCGACTATGACGAGGAGACCGTCGCGGCCTATATGAAGAACGACGAGATCGCCCTGTCGGTCGACCTCGGCATCGGCGCCGGCAAGGCGCGGATCTGGACCTGCGACCTGACCCACGACTACATTTCGATCAATGCCGACTACCGAAGCTGACGCGCCCGAATCCGCGCCGAACACGGCGGCACCGCCGATCCTGTTGGTCGCCGCCGTCGCTCTCGTCGATGCCGATGGCCGGGTACTGATCGCCCGGCGGCCCGAGGGCAAGTCGATGGCCGGCCTCTGGGAGTTTCCCGGCGGCAAGATCGAAGAGGGCGAGCGCCCCGAGGACGCGCTTATTCGGGAACTGCGAGAAGAACTCGGAATTGAAGTTACCAATTCCTGTCTCGCACCCCTGACGTTTACGAGTTTCACTTACGAAAGCTTTCATCTCTTGATGCCACTTTTCGTCTGCCGGCGCTGGAGCGGCACGGTCGAGCCGCGCGAAGGCCAGCAGTTGGCATGGGTCAAGCCCCTGCGGCTGAGGGACTATCCGATGCCGCCGGCGGACGAGCCATTGGTGCCGATGCTTCGCGATCTGCTGTAACGGGGCGATCTCCTGTAACGGGCGAAGCGACAAACGGGATTGCGAGACGGAAGATGATAAACTTTGTTCATTTGCGACACCGCGCCAAGCTTTTTCTGCGCGACTGCAGCGGCGCGACCGCCGTCGAATACGGGCTGATCGCCGCCAGCATCTTCGTTGCGATCATCGCCATCATCTATCAGCTTGGCGGCACCGTCGCGGCCGACTATCAAAGCGTCGCCGACAGCTGGTAGCCGGGGGTCACCGGCCTCCCGGTTTCTCGCCAGCCGGCTTCTCTTCCGTTCCCAGGGCATCGGCAAGGCGCATGCGGGCGCTGCCCGGCCTGAGCGGCTTCTGCTGGCTCTCGTGCGGCACCCAGCCGGACAGGTAGATCACCTCGAACGTCGCCCGGCAGCGGCCGTCCGGATCGGCGAAACGTTCAGCATAGAGTTCCATCGCCCTAAACAACACGTCGCGGCGCAGCGGCTGCCGGCTGCGGGCAACGAGCGCGTTCGACCAGCCCATCAGCTTCAGATCCTGCAAAAGCCGCAGCGGATTGGCGTAGCGCACGGTGAGCGTGTCGGAATCGACGACCGGCAGCGCGAAGCCCGCCCGTTGCAGCAGCGCGCCGGCATCGCGGATCTCGACAAAGGGCGCGACCCGGGGACTGACGCCGCCGGTCACCGCGCTTTCGGCCTCGATCATCACCTGGCGCAGCTCGGTCAGCGTTTCGCCGCCGAGAATCGCGGCCAGTAGCAGCCCGTCGGCCTTGAGCGCCCGGTGGATCTGGACGAGCGCGCCGGGCAGGTCATTGAGCCAGTGCAGGCTAAGGCCGGACAACACCAGATCGAGGCTCGCCTCGGCAAACGGCAAGGCTTCCTCGTCGAGGCAGACCCGTGGTCCCGTCACCGTCTGCAACAGGGCGGGCACGCTCTCGGCGCTGATCAGCGTGCCGATCCGCCCGGTCTTGAGCGCCGCCTGCCCGATACTGCCGTCCTGGGCGCCGAGATCGAGCGCAAGCGGAAAATCGCGCGAAACCGGGGCAAGCCGGGCCGCCAGGCCGTCGGCGGCCTCGGCGAGGAGAAAATCGGCGTCGCGGAGTGTTTTCACCGCGCGGCCGCGACGATGGCGCAGCAGCGCCCGGTCAAACAGCGCGGGTATCGGCGCGCCAGGCTGGGAGCCTGGTTGGGGGGACGTGTCGATCATATCAACCATATGGCGCGCTTGACCGGCAGGGCGCAAGGCGGGACCCTGCTTGCAGGGAGGAAAGAGCCGTTTGTTGAACGAAGCGACCGAAGCGGGACGGACCGGCCTTGCCCGGGCAGCTCTTCGGCTGGTCGATATGGCGCTGCCGCAGCGCTGTGCCGCCTGCGGGCGGCAGGTTACGGCGGCCGGCCTGTGCGGCCCCTGCTGGACGCGCATCGATCTCATCTCCGGCCCGGTCTGCGACCGGCTGGGCACGCCATTTCCCTATGATCCGGGTCCCGTGGACACAGGCGAACCGTTGGTCAGCCCGGCGGCGCTGGCCGATCCGCCCGATTTCGCCCGCGCCCGCGCGGTGGCCCGCCATGACGGACCGGCCCGCGACCTGGTCCATGCGCTCAAATTCAACGACCGCATGGAAATCGCCGACCTGATGGCCGCGATGATGGTCCGCGCCGGGACGAGCCTGACCGCGGACTGCCAGGTCGTCGTGCCCGTGCCGCTGCACCGCCGCCGGCTGTTTGCACGGCGCTACAATCAGGCGACCCTTTTGGCCGAACGGATCACGCTTGCCGCCGGCCTCGATTATCAACCTTTCGCGATGACGCGGGTGAAGTCGACGCGCCATCAGGTCGGCCTCAACGCGCGCGAGCGCCGGCGCAACGTTTCCGGCGCCTTCAAGGTACCGGTGGCGATGCGTCCGCTCATCGAGGGCCGGCGGGTCCTGCTGGTCGACGACGTGCTGACCACAGGGGCGACCGTCAATGCCTGCGCCCGCGCCCTGCGGCGGGCCGGCGCCGAGGCGACCGACGTATTGACCTTCGCCAGGGTTGCTGCGCCGGTCTGATCCGCCATATATGGACCTTTCGCGTTGCTACCGGAGTCCACGCTAATGGCGCCTGTCGTCCTCTACACCACCCGTTTCTGCCCCTATTGCCATGCCGCAAAGCAATTGCTGCAGGCCAAGGGGGTCGCCTATGAGGATATCGACGCCTCCAGCCCCGCGGTTCGCCGCGAGATGATGGAGCGGGCCGGCGGACGCCACACCGTGCCGCAGATCTTCATCGGCGACACCCATGTCGGCGGCTGCGACGAACTGCACGCCATGGAGCGCGCCGGCAAGCTGGATGCGCTGCTCGAAGCTGCGTAATATGGGCGTTCAGGGAGACGCGCGATGACCTCGCCGCGATTCATGGCAGCCTGCGTGCAATTGCAGTGCGGCCGGTCGATCGACGCCAATCTGGAGACGGTCACGGCGCTTGTCCGCGAGGCGGCGGCGCGCGGCGCGGACTATGTCCAGACGCCGGAGCAGACCGGCCTCCTGGAATCGAACCGCGACCGGCTGTTCGACCAGATCGGCACGGAGGAAGAGGACCGGATGCTGCCGGCCCTGCGCGATCTTGCGCGCGAGCTCGGCATATACCTGCATATCGGCTCGCTGGCGATCCGCATCGCCGAGGACAAGGCGGCCAACCGCGCCTTCGTCATCGGGCCGGACGGCGCGATCCTGGCCCGCTACGACAAGATCCACATGTTCGACGTCGACCTGCCCGGCGGCGAATCCTACCGGGAATCGGCGACCTACACGCCGGGCGCACGGGCCGAGATCGTCGACCTGCCCTGGACGCGCTTAGGGATCACGATCTGCTACGACATCCGTTTCGCTTATCTCTACCGCCGGCTTGCCCAGGACGGCGCCAGGATCCTGACCGCACCGGCGGCCTTCACCAAGGTGACCGGCGCGGCGCATTGGCATCTTCTACAGCGCACGCGCGCGGTCGAGACCGGCTGCTTCGTCATCTCGGCTGCCCAGGGCGGCAAACACGAGAACGGCCGCGAGACCTATGGCCACAGCCTGATCGTCGCCCCCTGGGGCGAGGTCCTTGCCGAGGCCGGCACCGAGCCGGAGGTGATCCTCGCCGAGATCGACCTTGCCAGGGTCGACGAGGCGCGCACTCGCGTGCCGTCGCTGACCCATGATCGCGCCATAGACGGCCCGGCCGACCTGCTGGAGCGCCGCGCCTCATGATCCGCTATTCCCTGATCTGCGAGCACGACCACGAATTCGAAGGCTGGTTTTCGAGTTCCTCAGCCTTCGATGACCAGCGCGCCGCCGGCGATGTGACCTGTCCGTTCTGCGGCACGGCCTCGGTCGAGAAGGCGTTGATGGCCCCGTCCGTCTCGACCTCGAAGGCCGATACGGATGCGACGGCGCCTGCAAGCGGCGGCCCGGTCGCGATGGCCGCGCCCGACCCGCGCCACGCCAAGATGCTCGAGGCGCTGAAGGAATTGAAGAAGCAGGTCGTGGCGAATTCCGACTATGTCGGCGAGAAGTTTCCCGAGGAGGCCCGCAAGATCCATTTCGAGGAAACCGAGCAGCGCTCGATCTACGGCGAGGCGAGCGCCGAGGACGTGAAATCGCTGAAAGAAGACGGCGTCGAGGTCTACCCCCTGCCCGTCCTGCCCGACGAGAAGAACTGACGGGCGACGACACGCACCCGCTAAGAGCCCGCCTTCTCCGCCAGAATCATATAGTTCACGTCCATGTCGCGCGACAGACGCCATTCGTCGGCGAGCGGGTTGTAGAAGACGCCGCTGCGTCCGGTGACCGTCATGCCGCCGTCGGTCACGTAGCCTTCCAGTTCCTCCGGCGTGACGAACTTCTCCCACTGATGGGTGCCGCGCGGCAGCCAGCGGAGCACGTATTCGGCGCCGACGATGGCAAGCGCGAACGACTTCATCGTCCGGTTGATGGTCGCAACGAACATCAGCCCGCCCGGCTTCACCATCGACGCGCAGGTCGAAACGAACAGCGGCAGGTCGGCGACATGCTCGACCACTTCCATGTTGAGCACCACGTCGAAACGCTCGCCGGCCTCGGCAAGCGCCTCCGCCGTGGTGCAGCGATAGTCGACTGCGACGCCCGACCCTTCCGCATGGACCCTGGCGGTGCCGATATTTTTCTCCGAGGGATCGACGCCGACGACCTCGGCGCCCAGACGCGCCATCGGTTCCGACAACAGGCCGCCGCCGCAGCCGATATCGAGAACCCGCAGGCCGGCAAGGCTCTTGTCGGAGGCGGGATTGCGGCCGTAATGGGCCGCGACATGGTCGCGGATATAGTCGAGCCGGACCGGATTGAACTTGTGCAACACGCCGAACTTGCCGGCCGGGTTCCACCATTCGGCGGCAAGCGCCGAAAACCGGGCGACCTCGTCACTGTCGACCGTCGTCGGGGCGTCTTTCAGATCACTCATGGCCTACCGGTATCGCGCGGGTTCCGGGCTGTCGAGGGGGCATCGTTCGATGCGCCCGCTTATTCGCTACGCCATTGTAAACGAAATTCATCGTCCTTCGGATTGAGATTACCGAAAGACACTCTGGGTCAAGCCGCGCGGACGGTCTTCTTCTACTGTTCAGACAAGAAGATTAAGGCTCACGGCTGCGCGAACGTGCCGCAGCCCTGGCAGGGGAGAGACACGATGGCCGACGAAACCGGACCGCTGAAGACTGAGCTCGATGCCTTCACCGGCGTGCTGCTGGACCGGCTCAGTGCGCATTCGCAGGACCTGTTCGAGGGCCAGATCGACCAGGCGATCGCCCAAGGCGTCGACGAGACGAGCCTGAAGCCGGGCGTAGCGGCGCCGGGTTTCGAACTGCCGGATGCGCAGGGCAACGTGGTCGCGCTATCGCCGCTGCTGGCGCAAGGCCCCGTCGTCCTGACCTTCTATCGCGGCGGCTGGTGCCCCTATTGCAACCTCCAGCTTCGCGCCTATCAGGCGATCCTGGAAGACCTGAAGGGCCTCGGCGCAAGCCTCGTGGCCGTCTCGCCCGCCGTTCCCGACGACGGCCCCGACGGCGCGGATGCCCCCGACGACTCGGATGGCCAGGACCCGGATTTCCACGTCCTGAGCGATTTCGGCAACGCCACCGCCCGGCAATACGGCCTGGTCTACCGCGTCTCGGAGCGCGTCCACGAGATCCTGTCGATGGTCGAGGTCGATCTTGCCGCGCACAACAAGACCGAGGACGGCGAACTGCCGGTTCCAGCCACCTATGTGATCGGCACGGACGGCGTCATCGCCTTTGGCGGGGCCGATCCCGACTACCGCACCCGCTACGAACCGGCCGACATCCTGGCCGCCGTCAAGGCGCTGCAATCGGCATCGGCCTGACCGCCGCGATACGCCGTCATCGACATTGATATGGTTGTCAAACGCGACCGTTAGCGTCACCCTGATCCGTATCGGGACGCTCGTCCCGGGCCGCTTTTTACACGGCATTCCTTTCGGCAGATCAGGACCATCCGATGACCACCAGCGACTCCGACCCCAAGGACCAGCAATCCGGAGACCCGCAGAGCTGGGTCGATGCGGAACTTCAGGACAGTTTCGACGAAGAGCTGGAACTGGAGATCGACGACGGTCGTCTCGACCGAGAGATCGCCCAGATCACCGAACTGAAGCACAAGTCGGAGATCGCCCGCCGCACCTACTTTCGCGAGCTGTTCCGCCTCCAGGCCGAGCTCGTCAAGCTGCAGGACTGGGTTCAGCACACCGGCTACAAGCTGGTCGTGCTCTTCGAGGGGCGCGACGCGGCCGGCAAGGGCGGCGTCATCAAGCGCATCACCCAGCGGCTCAACCCGCGCATCTGCCGGGTCGTCGCCCTGCCCGCGCCGAGCGACCGGGAAAAGACGCAGTGGTATTTCCAGCGCTACGTGCCGCATCTGCCGGCCGGCGGCGAAATGGTGCTGTTCGACCGCTCCTGGTACAACCGGGCCGGCGTCGAGCGGGTGATGGACTTCGCCACCGAGGACCAGGTCCAGGCTTTCTTCCACGACGTGCCGGAATTCGAGCGGATGCTGGTCCGCTCCGGCATCAAGCTCGTCAAATACTGGTTCTCCATCACCGACCAGGAACAGCAGCTGCGCTTCCTGATGCGCATCCACGACCCGATGAAGCAGTGGAAGCTGAGCCCGATGGACCTGCAATCGCGGGTGCGCTGGGAGAAATACACCAAGGTGAAGGAGGAGATGTTCGACCGCACCAGCATCCCCGAGGCACCGTGGTATATCGTCGAGGGCGACGACAAGAAGCGCGCCCGGCTCAATTGCATCAGCCACCTGCTCGGCCAGGTCCCCTATCAGGAGGTGCCGCACGACCCGGTGATCCTGCCCGACCGGGTCTTCAATCCCAATTACGAACGCAAGGTCCTGGACGACGACCTCTACGTGCCGGAGAAGTATTAGGGTTGCGTAGCGATCTCCTTTTGCCCTCGTCATCCCGGAAATCGCGTGAGCGAGTATCCGGGATGACAATTGAGAGGTTCGCGTCGCGTCCCCTCACACTCTGCTGTCATTGCCGGGCTTGTCCCGGCAATCCATGAACACCCTCGCCGGCCACTGTGGTCATGGATGCCCGGAACAAGTCCGGGCATGACAGCCGAGGGCGTGGTCAGGCTGTAAACAAAAAACCCCGTCCACGCTAAACCGGACAACGGAGCACGGGATGCGGACTACGCCGCGACCCGCGTCGAGGCCAGCTTCCAGGCGGCGACGCAACCAAGCGCTGCTAGCGGCAGGAAGGCGGCGAAGATCCAGAGTGCGGCGCGATCAAGCGCGTCCGGCGTCAGTCCGGCGCCAAGGCCGACCGCATTGGCGACGATGCCCGACAGCGCCGCGCCGACCGCGTAGCCGACCATCTGCAGCGTCGGCGCAGCCGATGCGGCGCGCTCCCGGTCGGCGTCCGCGACCGAGGTGACGATACGCCGGACGATGAAGGCCCAGGCCATGCCGAACCCCGCCCCCTGCAGCACCGCCCACGGAATGAGATCCCTTGCCGGTCCGCTCGGCATGACGAGGGCGAAGCCGACGATGCCGCCGAATATCGCCAGCGAGCCGATCCGGATCAGCCACGGCTCGAGCCGCGGGCCGGCATTGACGAAGACGATCGCCGCGAGCGTCCAGGATATCGATTCAACCGCGATCATCAGCCCGGCCTGGAACGGGGTCAGGCCGTAGAGCGCCTCCATCAGCAACGGACCGTAGACGGTGAAGGATACGGTCGCCGTCGACAGGATCAGCACCATCAGGAAACCCGGCCCCCAGCCGGAGCCCCAGGCGAGCGGCCGAACGGGCAGCAGCCGGTCCGGGCTGCGCCCGTCGATCCACAGGACAGCCGCCAACAGCGCAAACCCTGCGCCGACCAGCGCGACCGCGACAACCGGTATCGGGTGGATTCCCGCGACCAGCACCAGCAATATGCCGGCGCTGACCAGCCCGATGCGCCGCCACGGGATCGCGGCGCTGACTTGCGTGGTGGTGCGGTCGTTCGTCAGCAGGACGAGGCACAGGAGGGCGAAGAGCACCGCCTGCACACCGAAGGCGACGAAGGCGCCGCGCCACAGGCCGATCGTCGCAAAGGCGCCGCCGATCACCGGCCCGACCAGCGCCGAGACGCCCCAGGTGCCCGAGATCAGCGCCAAAAGCTTCGGCCAGTGCCGCTCCGGGAACATCTGCGCCATGCCGACATGGCACAGCGCCACCATCCAGCCACCGCCGAGCCCCTGCAGCAGGCGGCCGATCAGCATCGTTCCCATGTCCGGGGCAATCGCGCTCAAAGCGCACCCGGCGGCATAGGCGAGCGAGGCCGACGTCATCGCCGTCTTGAGGCCGTAGCGCACAACGAACAGCCCGGTCGCGAAGCCGGCAACGATTGACCCGAGTTCATAAAGCGCGATCGTCCAGTAGATCAGCCCGAGCCCGCCGATATCCTTGACCGCGCTCGGCATGACGGTCGCCGCCAGCAGCGAATCGGAGGCATGCAGCCAGACGCCCAGCACCAGGATCGCGACACGGCCGATACCGCCCTGGATCGCGATCTCGGCAAAGCTTTCCTGGCGCTCGGCCATTGCGGTTCCGTGTCCTTGACCTATTTAGCAATGCAGAACTTGTTAAACCGTGATGCGGCTTTTGACAAGCACCAACTTGTCGAATTATCTCTTGGCGCGGTAAAGGGTATCGCACAGCGACCACGCCCATGGACATGCACGCCGATCAGGACGCTCTCCTGTTCCAACTGAAAATGCACGGCGCAAGCCATGCGAACGATCTCGCCGCGCGTCTGGCGATATCGCCGCAGGCCGTGCGCGAGCGGCTGAACAGGCTCCATGCCGATGGACTGGTCGATTACCATGACGAGACCGGCGGCATCGGCCGTCCGAAACGGCTCTGGCGGCTGACCGAAGCGGCCTGGGCGCGCTTTCCCGACACCCATGCCGACCTGTCGGTAAGCCTGATCGAATCCATTCGTCAGACGCTTGGCGAGACCGCGCTCGACAGGCTGATCGCCCACCGCGAAGCGGAGACGGAGCGGCGCTACCGCTCCGAACTGGAAGCCTGCGAGACGCTTGCCGACAAGGTCGCCACCCTGGCACGCCTGCGCGACGGCGAAGGCTACATGGCGGAATGGCGCCCGGCCCCAGACGGCACCGGATTTCTGCTGATCGAGAACCATTGCCCGATCTGCATCGCCGCGCGCGCCTGCCAGGGCTTCTGCCGCGCCGAGCTCGAGGTCTTCCAGGGCGCGCTGGGCCCCGACTGCACCGTCGAACGCACCGAACACCTGCTCGCCGGCGCGCGGCGCTGCGCGTATCTGATCAAGCCGAGCGGCTAGCCCTCGCCCGGCGCCGCCGCCCGGATCGCCAGCGCATGGACACCGCCGGCCAGTTCGTCGGCAAGCGCCGTGTTCACCATCCGGTGCCGGTCGACGCGGCTCTTGCCGGCGAAGGCCGCGGCCGTGATTTTGACCCGGAAATGGGTCTCACCACCCTCCCGCCATCCGGAATGGCCGTGATGCAATTCGGATTCGTCGATCACCTCCAAAGCCTCCGGCGCAAACGTCCGCTGAAGCGTATCGGTGATCCTGTGTCTTGTGGAAAGCGCTGTCTCAGTCATGAAATTGACGTGGACAGATGCGCCTGTCCTGTCAAGCCCCGAACCGGCCTGATACCGGTCATCATGACCATCGCGCCACACTCGGCGACGGATTGACGGCGAGCCACACCAATCGTCCCGACACGCTTGTGCGCGATACACCGGATACCCATAATCCGCCCCATGAAACTCGACTCGAAATGGTTTGATCAGATCCGCGTCCGCCCCGACGACAAACAGGCGGCGGAGGAGCGCGTGCCGGCCTGCGAGGCGCCCGGATGCCGCAAACCGGGGTCGCACCGCGCGCCGAAGGGTCGCAACCGCGAGGGTCAGTACTACAATTTCTGCATCGACCACGTGCGCGACTACAACAAGTCGTACAACTGGTTCTCCGGCATGTCGGACGAGGCGGTGAAGGAATGGATGACCTCGCGCGCCACCGGCCACCGGCCGACCTGGTCGATGGGCGTCAACGCGCATGCCAGCCATGCAGCATCCGCCAAGCCGGATCCATTCCGCGCCAACGCCTTCTCCGATCCGTTCGATTTTTTCAACGAGGCGCGCAACGGCTCGCCGGAAAATGCCCCCGTCGAACCGCGCAAACGCACGATCGGAACGCTGGAACGCCGCGCTCTCGACACGCTCGGGCTTGACGAAACCGCGTCAGGCCCTGAAATCAAGCAACGCTACAAGGAACTGGTGAAGCGCCATCACCCCGATGCCAATGGCGGCGACCGCAGCCGGGAGGACCGGTTCCGGTCGATCATAGACGCCTACAACACGTTGAAAGCCTCTGGCTTCTATCGCGGTTGCTGAGTATTGTCGGCGCGCTTCAATCGACATTGAACACGATTTAGACGGGAAACCGTGGGGATCCCGTAAGCTGGAGGCAGCATGAGTACGGACGTCATAGAGCAGCGCGATCGCACCGATCAGCCAGACATGAAGGTCTCGGTCCGGCAGGTATTCGGTATCGACAGCGATCTCGAGGTTCCTGCCTTTTCCGAGCGGGACGAGCACGTTCCCGATCTCGACCCGGACTACCAGTTCAACAAGGAAACGACGCTGGCGATCCTGGCCGGTTTTGCCCACAACCGCCGCGTCCTCATTCAGGGCTATCACGGCACCGGCAAGTCGACCCATATCGAACAGGTCGCCTCGCGCCTCAACTGGCCCTGCGTCCGCGTCAATCTCGACAGCCACATCAGCCGCATCGATCTCGTCGGCAAGGACGCGATCGTGCTGAAGGAGGGCAAGCAGGTCACCGAGTTCCAGGACGGCATCCTGCCCTGGGCGCTGAAGACCAACACCGCGCTTGTCTTCGACGAATACGACGCCGGCCGGCCCGACGTCATGTTCGTGATCCAGCGGGTGCTCGAAGTCTCCGGCAAGCTCACCCTGCTCGATCAGCGCAAGGTCATTCGCCCGAACCCGGCCTTCCGCCTGTTCGCGACCACCAACACGATCGGCCTGGGCGACACGTCGGGCCTCTATCACGGCACCCAGCAGATCAACCAGGGCCAGATGGACCGCTGGTCGATCGTCGCGACGTTGAACTACCTGCCGCATGACGACGAGGTCGGCATCGTGCTGGCCAAGGCCAAGCACTATCAGTCCGACGAGGGCCGCGACATCGTCTCGCGCATGGTCCGGGTCGCGGATCTGACCCGCAACGCCTTCGTCCATGGCGACCTGTCGACGGTCATGAGCCCGCGCACCGTGCTGACCTGGGCGGAGAACGCCGAGATCTTCGGCGATGTCGGTCTGGCCTTCCGGATGACCTTCCTGAACAAGTGTGACGAGGCCGAACGCGGCATCGTGGCCGAGTTCTACCAGCGCTGCTTCGGCACCGAACTGCCGGAATCGACCGTCAACGTCGCGCTCAACTGACCCGCCGGCGGATAGCCTCGATATGAGCAACAAGAAGCCCGGACAGGGCGGTCGCGCCCCGCAGAACGACGCCTTCAAGCGCTCGGTCGCGACCACCGTTCGGGCGATCGCCGGCCGCGGCGACATCGAGGTGACCTACGCCTCCGACCGGGCCGGCGCGTCGGGCACCAATGTGCGGCTGCCCGAGCCGCCGCGCCAGATGACGCGCGGCGACGCGGCGGTGACCCGCGGCCTGGCCGATTCGATGGCGCTCAGGCTCGCCTGCCACGACCAGAAGGTGCATCGCAAGCTGCTGCCCGAGGGCCGCAACGCCCGCGCCCTGTTCGAGGCCGTCGAGCAGGCCCGCTGCGAGGCGATCGGCTCGGTGCGCATGTCGGGCTGCGGCGACAATATCGATGCCATGCTGGAAGCGCGCTATCAGCGCATGAACGTCGCCGCCGCCGAATCCCGCGCCGACGCACCGCTCGAAGAGGCGGTCGCCATGCTGACGCGCGAGCGGCTGACCGGCCATGCGCCGCCGCCCAGCGGCCAGAAGGCCGTCGAATTGTGGCGCGGCTGGATCGAACAGAAGGCTGGCAGGGAGCTTGACCGCCTCGGCGAACTGGTCGACGACCAGGACGCCTACGCCCGGCTGGTGCGCGACATGATCGCCGCCTTCGACATGGCCGACGAACTGGGCGCCGAACAGGAAGACGAGGACGAGAGCGCCGAGGGCGACGACACCTCCGACACCGAGGGCGAGACCGGCGAGGAAGGCCAGCAGGACGCCTCCGAATCCGCCTCCGACGACAGCCAGGAAGGCTCCGAGCAGGAAGACGGCGACGTCGAGGCGACGGAGACGCGGGCCGAGGAAATCGAGCAGGAGGTCGACGACGCCGACGCGGCCGATTCCAGCGAGCCCTGGCAGCCGAACTTCCCCTTCTCCAACAGCCAGGGCGGCCAGACCTACCGCATCTTCACCAGCCGCAACGACGAGACGGTGACGGCCGAGGAACTTTGCGACACCGACGAGCTCGACCGGCTGCGCGGTTTCCTCGACAAGCAGCTGCATCACCTGCAGGGCGTCGTCACCCGGCTCGCCAACCGCCTGCAGCGCCGCCTGATGGCGCAGCAGAACCGCGCCTGGGACTTCGATCTGGAGGAAGGCGCGCTCGACGCCGCCCGCCTGCCCCGCGTCGTGATCGATCCGATGCACCCGCTCTCCTTCAAGATGGAGCGCGACACCGATTTCCGCGACACGGTCGTCACCCTCTTGCTCGACAATTCCGGCTCGATGCGCGGCCGGCCGATCACGGTGGCGGCGACCTGCGCCGATATCCTCGCCCGCACGCTGGAACGCTGCGGCGTCAAGGTGGAGATCCTCGGTTTCACCACGCGGGCCTGGAAGGGCGGCCAGAGCCGCGAGGCCTGGCTTGCCGCCGGCAAACCGCTCAATCCGGGCCGGCTGAACGACCTGCGCCATATCATCTACAAGCCCGCCGACATGCCCTGGCGCCGGGCCCGGCGCAATCTCGGCCTGATGATGCGCGAGGGGCTTTTGAAGGAGAATATCGACGGCGAGGCGCTCGCCTGGGCGCATGACCGTCTGCTTGCCCGGCCCGAGCAGCGCCGTATCCTGATGATGATCTCCGATGGCGCCCCCGTCGACGACTCCACCCTGTCGGTCAATCCCGGCAGCTATCTGGAGCGGCATCTGCGCCAGGTCATCGACGACATCGAAACCCGTTCACCGGTCGAACTGATCGCGATCGGCATCGGCCACGACGTCACCCGCTACTATCGCCGCGCCGTCACCATCGTCGATGCGGAGGAACTGGGTGGCGCGATGACCGAGAAGCTCGCCGAACTGTTCGAGGAAAACGCGGGCCCGGCCGGCCATCCGGGCCGGGGTGCCGGTCGTGGTATGGGACGCGGATCCGGGCTTCCGGCCTGATGCGGCCAATCAGAAGCGGGCTCTTCCTCGCGCTGGTCCTGCCTCTGCTCGGAACGCCGGCCTCGCTGACAGCCGAGCCGGTCGCCGTGCCGGTGGTCACCGCGCCGGTCTCCGCCTTCGAACCCCAACACCCCGATAAGACCCGGTTCGGGCCACTGCGCTTTCTTGGCGGCCTGCAGATCGATTCCCCCGACGGCCGGTTCGGCGGTCTTTCGGGTCTGGAGATATCCGCCGACGGAACGACGATCCTGATGGTCAGCGATCTCGGTGACCTGTTCCACGGGCATATCGAAACGGCAGCGGACGGATCACTCATCGGCCTGACCGATGCCACGCGACAGCGCCTGCCGGGCGAGGACGGCAAGCCGCTGACCGACAAATACGCCGCCGACGCGGAATCCTTGCGGGCAATCCGCTCGGGCGAGGACATCGAGGCGCTGCTCGTCGGCTTCGAACGCGACAACCGGATCCTGCGTTATCCTCTCACCACACCTAGGCCCGATGGCCTCCCGACACTCGCGACCCCGACCGCCCTGCCGCTGCCGCCGGAAGCGGCGAACCTTCCCTACAACAAGGGCTTCGAGGCTGTCGCCGTTCTGCCCCAAGGCGCTCCGAACGCCGGTGCCGTCGTCGCCTTCGCCGAAAGCGTCAGCGCCGACGGGGACACCACGATTCCCGGCTATCTGATCACGCCGGAAGGCACGCGGGATCTGGCCCTTGCCCGCACCGGCGGCTTCGATGTCACCGACGCTGTGGCGCTCGACAATGGCGATCTTCTGATCCTGGAGCGGCGCTTCAACATCCTGCTCGGCGTCGCCATGCGGCTGCGGCGGATTACGGCGGAAGAGTTAGACGGCCCGCAGCCCCCGCAGCAGCCGATATCCGGGGAGGTTCTCTTCACCGCCGGCATGGCCTATGCGATCGACAACATGGAAGGTTTGGCCGTTCATACCGACGCGGCGGGCCGGACTATCCTGACGATCGTCTCCGACGACAATTTCTCCGCCCTGCAGCGGACCCTGCTGTTGCAGTTTGAACTGTTGCCGTCGTCGGGAAATTAGACTGCCTGCGTCAGGCACCGCCGATGCCAGGCAAAACCGACCACGTCGGTTAGTGCGCCGGCGTCCCGGTCACCACGCGCCGTCCGCCGAGAATATGGAACGGTCCGAGCATCGCGAAGGCGTGCAGGACCTTGACGAGATAGTCAACGACGGCCCAGCCGATCCACACCGGCAGGGTCAGGCCCCAATAATTCGCGTCACCGATCCCGGTGCCGGCGAAGGCGATCGTGAAGAACAGCGCCGTGTCGACGGTCGCGCCGATGATCGAGGAGACAAGCGGCGCCTGCCACCAGAACCGGTCGCGCAGGCGGTGGAACACCGACACGTCGATCAGCTGGGCGACGAGGAAGGCGGTGCCCGAGGCGATCGCGATGCGCGGCGTGGCCAGCACGAAGGACAGCACCACGGCGATGGCGAAGCCGGCATAGACCACCAGCCGGGCGCGCTCGGGCCCGAGATACCGGTTGGTCAGATCGGTCACCAGGAAGGCGAACGGAAACGTGAACGCGCCCCAGGTCAGATAGTCCTGCAGGCCGAGCGGCCTGAAGGGAAACTGGACGAGGATATTGGACGCAACGATGACAGCCGTCATCGCGGCGACCGCGAACGCAAGCGTGCGGTATCCGGCTTTGGTCATAGCCGTGCCTTTTAGTGTGTCGTCGACCCTGACGGGTCGACAAAAGGTCGGTCAGGAGGCGCTGGCCGTGGCCTTGGCGATGTCGCGCTTCAGGCCGCGCGCCTTGTCGGACAGGTCCTCTTCGCGCGCCTTCATCAGGAACTTGTCGAGGCCGCCGCGATGCTCCACGGAGCGCAGCGCATGGGCCGACACCCGCATGCGGACACTGCGGCCCAGCGCGTCGCTGAGCAGCGTCACGTTGACGAGATTGGGCAGGAACCGCCGCCGCGTACGATTGTTGGCGTGGCTCACATTGTTGCCGGTCAGGACGCCCTTGCCGGTCAGTTCACAACGACGGGCCATTGGTCTTCAATCCTCAAGTGTTCGGCCATATTCGGAACATCCGTTCGGCCCGCCGGGAAGGCCGGCGGCCGTGCATGGCCATGCCGTGTCTGGAATATCGCAGATGCGTATAGTGATCGCGCCCGCCGTCGTCAAGATTTCATAGGGCAGGAAACGGGGCCGGAAGCCGGAAATTCGCCATTTTCGTCATCGCGCGAACCACCGGCCACGGTCTTGACCCAATCGTCGGATAACCGATCCTTAACCCTAAGGGGAGACGCTGCGGTCGACGAAGTGTTGCAGGGTCGGACGGCAGCCGGTTTCAAGCCGTCTCTTCGAGTGTGAGGCATAAGCGTATGATGGCGTTTGCTTGGAAGGCAGGGGCTTGGAAGGCGGGCGGCACTGTGATCCGGCTTGCCGGATTGGCCGGCCTTGTCCTGGCGGGACAGGCGGCAAGCGGTCTGGCAGCCGAGCCCTACAAGTTCGACGCCGACTACCGCGTCAGCCTGTCCGGCGTTCCGATCGGCAAGGCGCATCTGACCGGCACCTTCAACGGCCCGCGCTACCGCATCGACGGCTATGGCAGCCTCACCGGCATCGCCGGCGCGTTCTACGACTACAAGGCCAGCGCCTCCTCGGCCGGCCGGCTGTCGCAGGACGCAACCGTTCCCAACGCCTTCAGCGTCAACGCCACCGACGGTGAGAAGACCGCCACCGTGCGCATGACCATGAGCCGGGGACGGGTCAATCGCCTGCAACTCTCGCCCAAGCCCTCAAAGCACTGGATGCAGCACCCTTTCCGGGTACGGGTCACGGAGGCGCACAAGCGCGGCACGCTCGATCCGATGAGCGCCCTGATCGTCACCGGCGCGGACGGCCTCGACGCGCGCGCCTGCAATCGCACCGTCCCGATCTTCAACGGCCGCGAGCGCTTCGACGTGCAGCTTCGCTATCGTTCGATCCGGACCGTCTCCGACCGCACCGTCCCCGGTGGCCGTGTGCTGGTCTGCGGCGCCAAGTACCGGGCCGTCGCCGGCCACCGCTCGGACAAGGACGAGGTCAAGCAGGCCGAGAAGGTCGATATCGAGCTACAACTGTCTCCGGTCCAAGGCTCCGACCTGCTGGTGCCTTACCGCGTCCACATCCCGACGCCGCTCGGCCCCGCCGTCATCCAGGCATCCGGCCTGACCTCGAAGGGGGCGCTCTCCAAGCGTTCGGCGCTGCTGGCCAGCGCCCCGGCCGACAGCGCCGGAAGCGCCGATCCCGTGACCACCGGATCGATCCGCACCGGGCGCGAACTGCCCGAACGCTGAAGCTTTTCAAGCCGCAGCATTGGCCGGTCGATCACCTTTGCCAATTGGGGCTGCCTTTAGAAGCCGAACATCTTTCGGATCAGTTTCAATCTGGCCGTTCTACCTGCGCATACGCACGAAATGCTCCGTTTTCCAGATAGGGCGCGCAGGAACTCGAATTCTGCTGCACCGCTAAGTCAATATCATTGGAAAAGCCGCGTTCTCGCAGCTCTTGACCCGATAGACAGTTCCAAACCAAGCCTGCGATATCGTCTTTCAAGGCACAATAGGCATTCATCATTGCTTGCGCCTCTGCCGTGCAGGGTAAGTCGAGAGCCCGGATCACAGCGCCCGCGCCCATGAGATCCTCAATTGCTGGACGTAGACTGCCGTCCGGCCAGCGCTCACCGGCCGGCACAACGCCGATCTCACCTCCGCAAGCAATATCTCGCGCAGCCAAAGCGACCGTTTCTGCATTCCGCAGACAGCCGGTTAAAACGGGCGTCGCGCCACATGCCGCCGAAAGTGCGGATCCATTCGGCGATGGCAGTATGAGCTTCGTTCCCACCGGTATATCGGTAAGACTGGCCGGGGAAAGGCTGTACTGCCCGTGGCCGCCCCGTTTGCGCTCGGCCAGTATCGCACCGACCTTTCTGGCCGCGTTTCTTGCGACCGCGATATCGCCGTCAGCGACGGGATAGATATCCGCCCCTCGAGAAACGGCGACATCGACGCACGTCGAAAAAGACAACACATCGACAATCACGATGACCGACGCGGAGCGGCGCAAGTGCTCCACGCCTCTCAAGCCCCATTCTGCGGCTATCAGGCTCATTCCGGATTCCTAGTCTATGATTCCACGCTGGCATCGGCCGGTTTCGCCGAGATCGTGCAATCACGTATCTGCCGCCCAGGCCGGTGCGGGCAACTCACGATCGGCGGATAAGGCAGCAGATCACCGAGATCCGAACCGAGGGTCCCGCGGCCGATGGCTCATCATGCGGCTTGCAATCTGCATTAACAGATTTTGCCAAGTCTGCTGCCGCTGATTTCCTGGCAACTCTACATCTCGTACCCCCATGCAACACAAACCCCATATTTCGCCGGGAACGAAGCGCGAAGAGCTCCGAGTCAGCGATTCGGCCGGCTTTTGTTCTCAACACGTTCCGGTTGTTAACGCCGCGCCGGGAAACCTCCCGGCCGTGTCCCCATATGGCACAGATGCGTGAACCCTGTTGCCCGATCGCCCTTTACAGGGCTGGATGAAGATGCGACACGGCCCGAAGCCTGGACAGCAGGTCCCGAACCCGCTTCTTGCCGGAGGGGATATGAATATCGCGCCCGATATAGGCAACAATCCCGCCGCGCGCAGCCGCGCCGTGACCGCCGTGCTTGGGCCGACCAACACGGGCAAGACCCATCTCGCCATCGAGCGGATGCTCGGCCATAAGTCCGGCGTCATCGGATTGCCGTTGCGGCTGCTGGCCCGCGAGGTCTACGCCCGCGTCGCCGACCGGGTCGGCGCCGACAAGGTCGCGCTCGTCACCGGCGAGGAAAAGATCAAGCCGGAAGAGGCCCGCTACTGGGTCTGTACCGTCGAGGCGATGCCGCGCGATCTCGATGTCGATTTCGTCGCCATCGACGAGGTTCAACTCGCCGCCGATCTCGACCGCGGCCACGTCTTCACCGACCGCATCCTGCGCCGGCGCGGCAGTGCCGAGACGCTGCTGCTGGGGGCGGCCACGATGCGGCCGATCCTGACCCGGATGATGCCGCAGCTCAACGTCATCACCCGGCCGCGCCTGTCCCACCTTGCCTATTCCGGCCAGAAGAAGCTGACCCGCCTGCCGCGCCGCTCGGCCGTCGTCGCCTTTTCCACCGAAGACGTCTACGCCATCGCCGAACTGATCCGCCGCCAGCGCGGCGGCGCCGCCGTCGTCATGGGCGCGCTCAGCCCGCGCACCCGCAACGCCCAGGTCGGGCTCTACCAGTCCGGCGACGTCGATTTCCTGGTCGCGACCGACGCGATCGGCATGGGCCTCAATCTCGATGTCGACCATGTCGCCTTCGCCGCCCGGCGCAAGTTCGACGGCTGGCAGTTCCGCGATCTCAACCCCGCCGAGATGGGCCAGGTCGCAGGCCGCGCCGGCCGCCATATGCGCGACGGCACCTTCGGCGTCACCGGCCGGGTCGATCCGCTCGACGACGAACTGGTCGCGCGGCTCGAGGGCCACGATTTCGAGCCGGTCAAGCTGCTGCAATGGCGCAACGCCGACCTGGACTTCTCGACGCTCGCCGACCTGCGCGAGAGCCTCGCCGCCCTGCCGAAGGAGGATACGCTCACCCGCGCGCCGGCCGGCGACGACGTGCTGGCGCTGGAGGCGATCGCCGCCGATCCCGACCTTGCCGGCATCACCACCGGCCGCGAGGCGGTGGAACGGCTCTGGGACGTCTGCCAGGTCCCCGACTATCGCAAGATCGCGCCGGCCAACCACCATGAACTGGTCGCCGCCCTCTATCACCAGCTCATGCATCACGGTCGCATCGAGGACGACTGGTTCGCCGCCCGCATCGCCGAGTGCGACCGCGACGACGGCGACATCGACACCCTGTCCAACCGTATCGCCCATGTCCGCACCTGGACCTTCATCGCCAACCGGCCCGATTGGCTCGACGACCCCGACCATTGGCAGGACCGCGCGCGTCAAGTAGAAGACCGCCTTTCGGATGCCCTGCACGAACAGTTGACCCAGCGTTTCGTCGACCGTCGCACCAGCGTCCTCGCCCGGAATCTGAGGGAGAATCCCGCAATGGAAGCCGATATCGACGCCGGCGGCGAAGTCTCGGTGGAAGGCCATCACGTCGGCCGGCTCGAGGGCCTGCGCTTCACGCCCGACCCGGAGGCCGACGGCAATCACCTGAAAGCCATCGCGGCGGCGGCCCGGCGCACGCTGTCGGGCGAGCTTGCAAAGCGCGCCGAACGGCTCGCCAAGGATGCCGACGAGGTGATCATGCTGTCGCTCGACGGCATGGTCTCCTGGCGCGGCGCGGTCGTCGGCCGCGTCGAGAAGGGCGATAGCGTGCTGGCGCCGCGCCTGGTGATGCTCGCCGACGAGCATCTGACCGGTGCTGCGCGCGAGGCGGCCGAGGCCCGGCTTGCCAAGTGGCTGAACGACCGGATCGACACCCAGCTCGGACCGCTCAAGGCGATGGAGGCCGACGAGGCGCTCACCGGCATGACCCGCGGCCTCGCTTTCCAGATCGGCGAGGCGCTCGGCGTGCTCGAACGGCCGAAGGTCGCAGACGAGGTGCGCGGCCTGTCCCAGGACGACCGCGCCACCCTGCGCCGCCATGGTGTCCGCTTCGGCGCCCATCACATCTACCTGCCCGTGCTCCTGAAGCCGGGACCGCGCGTCCTGGCCGCCCAGCTCTGGGCCCTGCATCACGGCGGCCTGCACCAGCCCGGCTTCGACGACCTCGCAGCGCTTGCCCAGGCCGGGCGCATGTCGGTCGCGGTCGCGCCCGGCACCGCGCGCGGGCTCTACCGCGCCTTCGGCTTCCGCGCCTGCGGCAGCCGCGCCGTCAGGATCGACATCCTGGAACGGATCGCCGACCAGATCCGAGCCGCCCTGTCCTGGCGCAAGGACTCGGGCGCCGCCCCGCCGCCGGGCGCGGTCGACGGGCGCGTCTTCACCGTCTCCGAGCAGATGACCTCGCTTGCCGGCTGCGCCGGCGAAGACTTCGCCGAGATCCTCAAGGCGCTCGGCTATCGCAGCGAGCGCCGCCCGGCGCCCCCGCCTGCCCCGGAAGCAGCGCCTGCCCCGGAAGCCACGCCCACGCCCGAGACTCCCGCCTCCGATGCGGCGCCTACCCCGGACGACACCACCGCTGCGGCAACGGCGGACCCGGCCGACACTCCGAGCGATACGGCAACCGAGACACCCGCCCCTGCGGAGGCAGCCACACCGGAAACGACCGACAGCGCGCCCGAGGCCGCGCCAAGCCCGGAGATGGAAGCGCCGGCCGCCGCACCCGCGCCGGATGCCGAACAGGTCGCCGAGGTCGCGACGTCGGACGTAGCGAGCGAGGCAACGCCGGATCCGGCCCCCGATGCACCGTCGGCACCCGAGGCGCCCGACGCAGAGGCGCCCGACCCAGAGGCGTCCGACGCAAAGGCGCAGGGAGCGGCAGACCAGCCGGACACAGACGAAACGTCAGCAACCGCCCCGGATACGACCGAAACACCGGAGGCGGATGCCGAAACGAAGACGCCCGAAGCGGCAGGCCCCGAAACATTAGGCGCCGAAACACCCGATGCCGAAGCAGCGTCGGATACCCCGGCCGAAATCACCGTCTGGCGGCCGGGCCGCCGGCCCGACCAGCCGCGCCGGTCCAGAAACGACGCCCGTACCGGCCGCCAGCAGCACGGCGACGCCGGGACGGCGGATGCGCGTCCCGATCAGCGCACCCGCAAGGATGGCGCCCGGAAGGATGGAGACCGCAAGTCGCGGGCAAGGCCGGGCGGAAAACAGGGCGGCAAGCCCGGCGGTCCTCGACAGGACCGGCATGGCGGCGCAAACCGCAAGCCGAACCACAAGCGCGCGGACAGGCAAGAGGGCAAGCGGAAGAACAAGGAACCCGATCCGCTGTCGCCGTTTGCGGCCTTGAAGTCCCTGCGCGACGAACTGACCGACCGCAAAAGCAAATCGGATGCCTAGGTGTCCGAAGCCTGGCCGTCGGTTGACCTAACCGGCCATGAGCGCCCCCGGTTCGGACAGCCAGCGGCCCGAGAGCCAGCGCCCCGAGAGCCAACGCATAGACAAATGGCTGTGGCATGCCCGCGTCGCTAAGACGCGGACACTGGCGGCCTCGCTGGTCGCCGGCGGCCATGTCCGGATCAACCGCACCAAGATCTCCAAGGCGAGCCAGCCGCTCAGAGTTGGCGACACCGTCACGGTTGCGCTGAACAACCGGATCCTGGTGCTGCGCGTCGTGCAGTTCGCCGACCGGCGCGGCCCGGCCACCGAGGCGCGCACCCTCTATGAGGACCTGTCGCCGCCACCGCCGCCGAAACCCGATCTGCCGCCGCTGCTGCCGGCGGCCCGGCGCGCCGCCGGCGCCGGCCGGCCGACCAAGAAGGAAAGGCGGCAGATTGACGCATGGAATGACAATCCAACAGCGCCACGTTCTTCGAAAAGCTAATCCTCTGTGATGGCTTGAACCACGACAGCAAAACCGGTACGCACCACGCCGAAATGATCCTTCGCGGAGCCGCACATGACCTACGTCGTCACCGATAACTGCATCCGATGCAAATACATGGATTGCGTCGAGGTATGCCCGGTCGATTGTTTCTACGAGGGCGCCAATATGCTCGTCATTCATCCCGACGAGTGTATCGATTGCGGTGTTTGCGAGCCGGAATGCCCCGCCGAGGCGATCAAGGCGGACACCGAGCCCGGTCTCGAGCAATGGGTCGCCTTCAATACCGAATATGCCGAAAAGTGGCCGAATATCACCATCAAGCGCGAGTCTCCGGCGGACGCAGAGGAATGGGACGGGGTCAAGAACAAGCTGGAAACGCAATTCTCTCCGGAGCCGGGAGAAGGCGACTGATCAGCCTCCACATTACCTTTACGTAATAGTCGAATCGGCGGCGTTTCGCAGCGCAACACTTGGATTGCGCGCGCAAATGTGCTATATAACTCTATGAGTTGGTAGAACCCTCGCCCGCACGCGCCCTCTTCAACAGGGCGCATTTTAATTGCGCCAGAGCATGGTACCAGCACGGTACCGCCGGGACCATTGGTCGACCGGACAGTTCTTTGCGCGGGTTTTGCCGCTTGATCGCGTCTGTTGCCCCGAATCGCCCTCGAGGCTGCGCAGGCATCGCAAGCACATACACCGTACATCGGTGTCAGGAGTCAATAATCAGTATGACAACTCGCAGCAGCAAGAAGCCCGTCCAGCGTCAGGGGTTCAAGACGAACGAGTTCATCGTCTATCCTGCGCACGGCGTCGGACAGATCGTGTCGGTCGAGGAGCAGGAAGTCGCCGGCGCCAAGCTCGAACTTTTCGTCATCAATTTCGAAAAAGACAAGATGACCCTGCGGGTTCCCACGTCGAAGGCTGCGTCGGTTGGCATGCGCAAACTGTCCGAGGACGATATCGTCGGCAAGGCGCTCGAAGTGCTGAAGGGCCGCGCCCGGATCAAGCGGACCATGTGGAGCCGTCGTGCCCAGGAATACGAGGCCAAGATCAATTCCGGCGACCTGATCGCAATCGGCGAGGTCGTCCGCGACCTGCATCGCTCCGACACCCAGCCCGAGCAGTCCTATTCCGAACGGCAGCTCTATGAAGCAGCCCTCGACCGCATGGCCCGCGAGGTCGGCGCCGTCAAGCGGATCACCGAGACCGAGGCGATCCGCGAGATCGAGGCGATGCTGGCCAAGGGGCCGAAGCGGGGTGCCGCGGCAACGGCCGAGAGCGAGGACGGCGACCGCGAGGAAGCCGCCTGATCACGCTTTGCGATCAACGCCTTAACACGACTATCACGAGCCTTTTACCGGCTGCATACCCGCTTTGCGTGCCGCCCGGCTTCAAGCCGGGCGGCATTTCTGCTTAGATTGGGTGAACCGCGTACGTCCTTTGATCGTTCCATATAGAACGCCCTTGAAGCGTCACTATATGGAACGATTAGCAGATCAAACGCCGGTGATACGCCATGATGAGCACGATGAGTCCCAGACGACGGTTCGTCCGCGCCGCGATGAAGGCCCCCTATCTCGAGCGGGATGAGGAGCATGTGCTCGCCGTCAAATGGAGAAACGACGGCGACAACGATGCCCTGCACAAGCTGACCCACGCCCATATGCGGCTTGTGATCGCCATCGCCGCGCGCTTCAAGCATTTCGGCCTGCCGATGTCCGACCTGATCCAGGAAGGCCATGTCGGGCTCCTGGAGGCGGCGAGCCGCTTCGAGCCGGAGCGGGAGGTCCGCTTTTCGACCTACGCGACCTGGTGGATCCGCGCCTCGATCCAGGACTACATCCTGCGCAACTGGTCGATCGTGCGCGGCGGCACCAGTTCGGCGCAGAAGGCGCTGTTCTTCAACCTGCGCCGGTTGCGCGCCAAGCTCGGACAGGGCGCGGCACCCGTTCCCGATCGGGAGATCCACCGGCAGATTTCCGAGGCGCTCGGCGTTTCCGAGGACGATGTCGCGCGCATGGACGCCCGCCTGTCCGGCCCCGATACCAGCCTCAACGCTCCCGTCATCGAAAGCGACGGCAGCGCCGAGCGCCAGGATTTCCTGGTCTCCGATGCTCCCTTGCAGGACGAGACGGTCGGCGCGGTGATCGATCAGGAAAAGCGCTCCAGGCGGCTGCATGCAGCGCTTGAAGTCCTCAACGACCGGGAACTGCGCATCGTCCGCGAACGGCGGCTGAGCGAAGAAGGCGCGACGCTTGAATCGCTCGGCAAGGCACTCGGCATCTCCAAGGAGCGCGTGCGCCAGATCGAAAGCCGGGCGCTGGAGAAGTTGCGCTCGGCGCTGCTCGACCCCGAGGCTGGGCCGATCCTGACCTGAGGGCGCAATCCTGATCGGATCCGGCGGCTTCCTCCGCCGGACAGGTCTTACCGCACCACCACCTTGACCTTCTGGCCGGGCCGCACCCGGTCTGCCGGCGTCAGCCCGTTCAACGCCCGGAAGCGCTCCAGCCGGTGATCCTCGAAGGCCATCTGCCTTGAGACATACTCGACCGTCTCGCCGGGGCGGACGGTGACGATATCGATGCGCTGCGGCCGCACCGAGCGGGCCTCTTCGGGCGGAATGCGGCGGAAGCTGCGGGCGGCCTCCAGAAGCTCGTCTTCGCGCGCCTGCGCCAGCGTCCGCGAGGCGAGGATGAACCGGTAGACCCGGTTGCCGTCGCCGCGGATCGCCGCGACCTTGAAGTCCCAGCCGTCGCCGCCGACCGTCGCGGTGGCCGCCGGCAGACCGTTCACCGTCATCGGCGTGATGTCGGTGACCTGGCCGCCGCGCACCGCGTCGGCGGCAAGATACTCGGCAAGCGACACCGTGCTCGGCACGGCAACCGCGTCGAAGCGGATGATGTCGCCGGCCTCCGAGAAGCCGACCACCGCCTGCGAGGTGTTCTCAAGCCCGTAGCCCTCCGGCAGGGTGAAAGTGATGCCGAGTTCGGGATGAATGAAGGTGCGGCCCTGGACGAAGCCCTCGCGCGGATCGTCGCCATAAGGCAATCCGTCGATGATCGCCAGATAGCCGTCGCGGTCGCGCTCCATATTGGGATTTCGGGTAACCTGCATCGCCTCGCGCTCGGCGGCCAGAATGCGCTGCGGGGTCGCCGGATGGCTTGAGAAGATGTCGACCCGCCCGGCGTCATAGATCTGGTTGAGCGTCTTTGACTGCAACTCGGTCTGCCGTTCAAGCGCCCGCAGGAAGTCGATCGCGCCGTCGGGATCGTAACCGGCGCGCGCGGCGTTGCGGATGCCCGTCACGTCGGCGTCGAGTTCCTGCTGCCGGGAGAACTGGGCAAGCCGTCCGCGCGACAGGGCGAGCGCCGCCTGGCCGGCTTCCGGGTCGCGGATCACATCGGTCACCACCTGGCTCATCACCGCGGCGGAATTGGCCTGCTCCTCGCGGGCGATCGCGTGCCGCGCGGTAATATGCGCCATTTCATGCGCCAGCACGTTGGCGATCTCCGCGGAATCGTTGGAGAGCGCCAGGAGGCCGCGCGTGACGTAGATATAGCCGCCGGGCAGCGAGAAGGCGTTGATGGTCGGTGAGTTCAGCACCGTCACCGTGTAGGACAGTTCCGGCCGGTCGGACGCCTGGGCGAGCCGGTCGGTAGTCTGGTCGAGATAGGCCTGCAGCGCCGGGTCGGCATACGTGCCGCCGAACGCCTTGACGATCTTGGGATGCTCGCGCCGGCCCAGATTGATCTCGCGCTGGTTGAACCCGGCATTGCGCGGCGCCGCCGTCCGCGCCGAGGCGAGCAGGCCGCCATCGCTTAAGTTACCGCCGGCGCAGGCCGTCAGCACCATCGCAATGCCGGCCAGCAGGCACGCCGCGCGCGCACCCGCCCAGGCCCGCCGCGCGACCCGAAATGCGTCCCGCAGGGCAGCCTGACGTCCCCAGGCGGACCGGTTCGATCTCGGCGCGCTAGTCGACACGTTGCAACTGCTCCGGTCCGGTCATCCGGATTGCCGGTCCCCTGTCATCGATCACAAATCCCCGCACCCGCACCCGTTGCCCGGCAAACGATCCAAGCCGCACGCCGGCGCGCTCGAAGCCGGCGCGATGCCGCCGGTCGACATAGGCGGTGAAATCCTCGTTCCAATACGTGCCAAAATTAAGGTACGTCCGCCGCGGTCTTTCGCCGACCGACACGACATTGCCTTCCACGATAGCAAATCGGCCAATCTCGCCCGTCAGTTCACCGGGCCTGTCCGCCCGAAAAATGGTCCCAAGGCGGGTCGCCCACAGCCCCAATCCCCGCTGCCGCGCCTTCTCCTCGCGCTCAAGCAATAGCGCGCCGCACCCCCATTTGTCGACATGCGAATCGACCCGGGCAAGCCCCGCCGCGACCAGGCCATCCTGCAGCCACGCACCCGGATCGGCCATCACATGGGCAACGATGCGCCCGTGCCGGTCCGGTTCGTCCGCAGTCGTCGCGATACCGACCCTCCGCCCCTCAACCGCTTCGCGCAGATGGGCACGCGCGGCCGCATTGAGATCCCCTTCCGCCGCCGCGGCGCCCGGGCGCTCCGGCTTTGCCACCTGCAGGCCCGCCAGACGGATGACCTGCCCATCGACAAGGGCGATCAGGTCGGCATCGATCACGGCCGCGACATCGCCATAGTATGACGGCTGAGGCGGACACGGCATCATCTGCGCAGTTGCCGTCCCAGACGGGAAGGTTCCCAGCAGGAAGACAGGCGTCAGAAAAGCCGGTATCAGGAGAACGGAGAGAGCGTTTGGGCGGCGGGGAGTGCGTGTTGACACAGGGGCCGGATCATCGGATCGCGGACCGGGTATCGAACCGCGTTTGAGGGCTGCGCAAGTCGGTACGCTATGCTACAAGGCCGGCGGGCACGTTGCCACAGGCCTCTTCACCACGGCAACGGCTCCGCTTCGGCCCCGTAGCTCAGCAGGATAGAGCGGCAGATTCCTAATCTGTAGGTCGCAGGTTCGAATCCTGCCGGGGTCGCCACTTTTCAAAATGTCCGACCCGGAGACATAGCCTCCATTTGATACCGGTGAGATGGTTTACCGTTTTTCCGGGTCGAAGGGATTCGGAGCCGGTTCGACGCGGTTGTCTTTGGTGTTGAAGAAGCCCGGATCGTAGTCGATGAACGAGACGAGCCAAATGCCGTCTTCGACTTCCCGGGGGCGCCCGCACCGTCCAGCCGCGACAGCCTATGTCGAGTCGAACGACCGCACGAGGGTACAAGCCGATTTTTCAATCGCCGACGGTCTGATGGAACAGGCGGTCGGGTGGTTCCCCGCAGTGGTAACGCCATGAAGCCGGCCCGTCTGGAAAGCGCGAAGAGTTGCCGCGCATTTCTGTTCATGATAGAAAGACAACTAAGGGTTGGGTATTGGAGTATTGTTATGAAGGCGTTGCTTTTTGCCTTGATCATTTTGTCTTTCGCTCCTGTAACCGCATCTGCGCAAACCGCATGCAATCCGGCCGTTCAAACGTGCCGATAGGATGCATCTGGATTGCATGACGCAGGACAGTGTCGGATACGGTCGCACTGCTCTTCGGAGCGGCAATAATACTGGTTTACTCGTTTGACCGCTTCAACCGGGCCAGCTACGAAGGCGGCCGGCAATTGCAGCGGCTCATGGATCTGCTCACGCCGGATAAACTGCGCGCCCGCCGGGTCGTCTTCACTGCGTTCTTGCTGTATGCGTCTGCACTTCTGATCGTCTACTTCTTTCTGTGCGCCTACGCGGAGGTTCTGCCAATCCTGGGCGGGCCGGATCTTTCATCCGCATCTTCCAACGCCAGCGAACGACAAGGCATCGGAATTGAACCCTCGATTTCGCTGTCAATCGCGCTCATCATAGTAGGGCTCGCGCCGACCTTTCCCGTCCTCCGCCGATTCGAGGACCAGATCCGCAAGGCAGCGCACCAGTTCGCCGGCATCCCGGGACACGTCACCTCGATCTGTGAAGAGCTCAGCCATCACAGGTTGGATATCTTAGCCTCCTGGACCAAATCCGAACCCAATCTCTCCAAATCAGGGCCGGACGAATACCTGCTAATTCCGAGCACCGATTGGGAGCGGATGGCCCACTACATGGCCCGCGCAAACGAAAACCTGAGCGCGCCGGACGATTTCAAACGAGATCTGGAGATCGTTTTCGCCATATCGCGCTGGATTCTGGACCGGAGCCTGAAGCTTCCGAACATTGGCGTACGACGGCGGTTCGATCTGCTCGAAGGCGAGCTGAGCAAGCGCGTCGACGCATTCAAAACAAAACTCGACGACAAATCCGGTTTTCGACCTGGAAACAGTCACCAACCGGTCAACGCACCCGATGGCCCCGGCGACGCAGACGCTCAGGACACTGAAGACGAGAGAAGGCGCGCAAGCTGGGAACAGCTGGCGATTGAAGCCGATGAACTCGCTGACGATCTTTGTGTCTTGCTGGCCCTTCTCGTCGAACACAGGATCATCACAGACGAGCGGCCCCGAAAATCCTCCGAAGGGACGCATCGCAGGCTCGCCCGGCAACAAGGCGTCGCGCAGCAAAGGCTGACGGATTTCCTGGGAATGGACATCCTGAGCGGTCAGGATATCGCAGTCAATTCACGCGTCAGTCCGGTACTCGTCTGGTTCTGGTCCGTGGGAACGGTAGCCATGATCGCCGCCCTTTGGGCGATCTTTCCAGGTGGCTTTGAAGACCGGATGCAGGGGACAGCGGGCGAAACGGTCTATTGGCGGATCGTGCGTTACGTTGCGACATCCTTCAACAGCTATTGCATTCCTTTGGCCGTGGCATTGGCGATTCGCAGCGGTGCGCAACAAACGGAGAACTGGTCTCGCCTCAACAAAGCGCCGTTGACCAAGTTGGCACCGCAGGCGACCTTTGTCGTGCTTTTATCCTGGTCACTCGCCGCGATATTCTTCGTTGGCGTCGCGCTCTGGCTGGCCGCGCTCACCGGCACTGGTTTTACCTCGAGCGGGCTCGGTGTCTGGGATCATCTTCAACAGTTGTTTGAATTCAACGCGCCCACGCCCGTGCGGGGGGCAATCCTTGCCCTGATTGTCCTGCTTCTGCTGGATAAACGCGACGTTGCCAATCAAGACGACAACGCCAAGAAGACAGAAAAACCGAGCCCGCAGCCCGTTCCGACGTCGACGTTGCGCGCAAACCTGGCCTGGGGCGCCCTGGCCGGCGGCGTTTTGCTTGTCGTCGGTGGCGCCTCGCGGGCGTTGGCTTCCTGGGCGAGCATGGTGCACAGCGGCCGGCAAGCGCTGGATGATATCGACCGCGGCCTGATCGTCTATGCCAGTCTGCAGTCGGCGATAGTCGGATTTGCAGTGCTGTTTTTCGTGGCCCAGGTCGTTTCAGATCAGCTCAGATCCGGCCAGCAGGAACGAGCCGGCAAGTCCGGAAATGCAGTGGCACCGGCCGCGCAGACATCGGAGGGATGACGATGGCTCGGCTCCTGACATGCCTGCTGCTGCTCGCCGGTTCGCCTGCATTCGCAGCGGACGATGCGAAATCCGCTCTTGAGCCGAGATCGACCATTCGCATCGGCGTGTTGGAGAGCGCACGCCCCTATATCTGGAAGGATGAGGACTCCGATAAATACAATGGTTTCTTCTGGGACTTGTGCACCAAGGCAGCGCACCGAGCCAACTATGACATCCGCGTCGTGCCGTTGGATGCGTCCGATGCTACGAAGAGGGCTAACACCCCTGACGGCCAGGTCCCCAACGCCGAAGCAAGTGCGCCAGAGCCAGGCGCGTCAGAATTGACTACGCCGGAAACGCTTGCCGGCCTCGTGAAAGGCAATCAAATCGATATCGTGTGCAGCCCAACCATGGCGACACTGAAGCACATGAGAAAATTCGCCGAGTTCAACTCGCGAAGCGACGCGCCATCGCCGCCTTCGGGCGGCTCGCCAGGCAAGATTACGCTGTCGTTCTCACCAATCGTGTTTGTCGCGGATTTTACATATTTCGTGAGGGAGAAGCTCCAGGACAGGCCGAAGAACTGGGGAGAGCTTCCCGAGACGGCAATGACCGAACTGACCAAGCGACACCCGGGTTTAGACGGGGAGGCAGCCAGCAAGACAGATCAAGCCGATCCATCAAACACTTCGTGTCGTAGGGTGAGGTTTTGGCTTGAAAGTTCCAAATGGCTGGAAGGCAACCACGCCGCACTCCCCGATTGGCCGAATGGCACCTATAGTAAAAACGGCAGCGGTCGGTTTTGGTCATTCCGGCTGACCGCGCATTCGGAAGAAGAGCTCAAAAATAAATGGCGCTATCAGTTTTGGGGATACATAGAAAAATCCCTTATAAGCCGCGATTTTAAAAATAGACACAATAAAAACGAAAGCGGTCGCCACCTGTATTGCATGTCACCATTTGAAACTTACGCGGAAGCGGCCGAGGAGTTTTGCGCCGGCAAGCTTGATCGTCTGTTCGGCGATGCGGAGATGGTGATGGCCGGCTTCAAGGAACGAGAAGAACACGGCCACGATTGCGGCGTTGCTCCAGGAAGAGCCGAGACGACGGTCTCCTGGCCTTATGCGTTCGTGATGTCTCGACGCGGAAAATCCCGGCTACCCGAACGGATTACGCATGCTCTGTACAGCATGTTCCAGGATGGAACTGTTCAGCGGCTATATGCCGGCCACTTCCCCGGCAAGCAGGCGTCCCAGGATTTAAGCACCCTCTTTCGCATCAATGCGATACCCAAAGACAACGATGTCTTTCAGGCGCTGACGAGAGACTAGCTTTGAGCCTCAACAGGTTGTCGTCGGATAGACCGAGGCGGCTGATGGGTGTTTGTGCTTTCAGGCGACCATTGGTGCGCTGCCATTGGCAGGCCGCTGGCATTTATACAGCACGTTGAAACTGCCGAAACCGATGAAAAGCGCAAAACGCCACGGGGGAATCTCCCCGATTGACATCTTAACGACTCGTTACTAGCGTTCGCGGCGACGGTTCCCTTCGGGGATCAAAAGGGAACGCAGTGAGGGTCCTCCGATCCGAGCCTGCGGCTGCCCCCGCAACTGTAAGCGGATAGCCGTCCGTCAACATGCCACTGGGCCTCGGGCACCGGGAAGGCGACGGACCGGCGACAACCCGCGAGCCAGGAGACCTGCCGTCAGCCGTGGTCACACGCGACGACATCGGGCGGGGTGTTCCGATGGTTGGCAAGCCGTCATCGCTGCCGGGCGCATAGCGTTTGGGCGATGGATGGCGAGACTTCGGTCGCGGTGACGTGCCACCTGGCATACCGCCCGAGGTTCTGACATGCCCAAATCCGTCCAAACCGGCTCGACCGAGCCGCTTTTCCGCTCCGTTTCCATCCTTGCGCTCGCCGGCGCCATTGCCGCGCTATCCCTGTCCGGCGCTGCCGCGCAGCAGACCGATGAGGAGGAGGTTGGCGCCGACGCACCGCTCGTTGCCGAAACAGAAGCCGCCGCCGTCACGCTGGACGCGATCACCGTGACGCCGAACCGCACCGCGACCAAGGAACGCGAGGTCGGAGCAGCCGTCACCGTCATCACCGGCGAGGAACTGGAAGAGCAGCAGATCCGCATCGTCTCCGACGTGCTGCGCCAGGTGCCGGGCGTCGCGGTAAACCGCACCGGCGGCGTCGGCGATCTGACCCAGGTGCGCATTCGCGGCGCCGAGGGCAACCAGACGATGGTCCTGATCGACGGGATCAAGGTGAACGACCCGGCGTCCGGCTCGGAGTTCAATTTCGCCAATCTGCTCGCCCAGGACATTACCCGGATCGAGGTTCTGCGCGGCCCGCAGAGCGCGCTCTACGGGTCGGACGCCATCGGCGGCGTGGTCAACATCATCACCCGCCGGGGCGACGGTCCGCCCTCCGTCACCGGATCGGTGGAAGGCGGGTCCTTCGGCACGTTTCGCGGCCACGCCTCGGCCAGCGTCAGCGATGACAAATTCGATCTTCTGACCAGCGCCGTTGGGCTGTCGACAAGCGGGATCTCGAGCGCGGACGAGGCCAATGGCAACACGGAAGCCGATGCGTATAAGAACGGAACCGGGCTTCTGAAATTCGGACTCCGTCCGACCGAGGACATCGATCTCGCCTTCGTCGGCCGCTACACGAAGTTCATGAACGAGGGCGACGACTTCTTCGGCGGTGTCGGGCCGGTCGACGGCTTCAGCGATTCGCGCGGCGAACAGATCTTCGGCCGGGCGCAGGGCACGGTCCGTCTGTGGGATGACCGCTGGGAGACCATCGTCGGCGTGACCCACACGGACCAGAAGTCGGACTATCTAGCCAACAAGACCGTGACCAGCACCTATGAGGGCGAGGTCAACAAGGTCGACTACCAGTCGAACCTCTATCTTAAGCAGGACAGCGTTCCGGCGACCCACACGCTGACCGTCCTGGCCGAGCACCAGACCGAGAGCGTGACCGTGGACAGCGTGTGGTCGAACCTCGACCGCTCGATTTCCTCCACCGGCCTGGTCGGGCAGTACCAGCTTGGCCTGTTCGACAATCTGTTCGTCACCGCCGCCATACGGCATGACGCCAACGAACTGTTCGAGGACACGAACACCTACCGGGCAACGGCGGCCTACAATATCGACCAAACGGCCACCAAGCTGCGTGCGTCCTACGGAACGGGCATCAAGAACCCGACCATGTTCGAGCTCTACGGTTTCACCCAAAACTATCAGGGCAATCCGGACCTGAAGCCCGAGCAGGCCGAGGGTTGGGACGTCGGTGTCGACCAGGCGCTCTGGGGCGACCGGGTCGTCTTCGATGCCACCTATTTCGACCTGAAGATCAAGGACCTGATCACCGGCGCCGGCCAGACCTCGGTCAACCTGCCCGGCAAATCCAAGATCAACGGGGTCGAGCTGGGTGTCGCCGTTTCGCCTCTGGAAAACCTCTTCGTGCGCGGATCCTACACCTATACCAACGGCAAGGACGCAACCGGCGCCGAACTGATCCGCCGTCCGCCGCATCTGGCAAGCCTCGACATCAACTACGTTTTCCTCGACGGGCGGGCGAACGCCAACCTGGCGATCGTCTATAACGGCGCCCAGAAGGACTGGGTCTTCGATGCCTTCTTCAACAGGTCGGTCGTGTCGCTCGATGCCTATACGCTGGTCAATCTCGCCGGATCCTTCGACATCAACGACAATGCAGAGATCTTCGCGCGCATCGACAACCTGTTCGACGCGCAATACCAGGAGGTCTACGGCTACGGGACGCCGGGCAGGGCCGCCTATGCCGGCTTGCGGCTGACCTTCTGAAACAATGCGAAGCGGTGCGGCAATGCGCGCGATGCTGGCGGCGGCGATAGCCGTCGCCAGCCTTCAGGGCGTCCTTTCGCCAGCGTCCGGCGCCACCGAACCGCGCTCCGTCGTCTCGCTCAACCTGTGCGCGGACGAATTGGTGTTGCGGTTGGCCGCGCCGGGCCAGGTCAAATCGGTAACCTGGCTTGCCCGCGACAGCCGGACATCGACGGTCGCGGCGCACCCGCGGGACATCCCCGTGAACCATGGCCTTGCCGAGGAGATCGTGCCGCTGTCGCCCGACCTCGTCATCGCCGGCGTCTACACGACCCGCATGACGGTGGCCTTCCTGGAGCGTCTTGGAATTCCGGTGATGGATCTCGACGTCCCCACAACGCTTGAGGCGGTGCGCGCGCAGATCCGGCAGGTTGCCGAAGCGCTGGGGCGGGACGCCGCTGGCGACGCGATGATTGCCGATCTCGATTCGGCGCTGTCGGACGACGAGACAGCGAGTGAAAGCGCAAGGCCGACCGCCCTCGTTCTCAGGCCGAACGGGTTTACCGCCGGGCCCGGCTCCCTCGTCGATACGCTGCTCACGCGGGCCGGGCTCGTCAATCTCGCCGCCGAATTGCAGCCCGACGGCTTCGGCCAGCTTGCCCTGGAGAAAATCGTTGCTGCGCAGCCCGACATTCTCATTCTCAATGCCGATCCCGACGCGCCGCCGTCGATGGCCCAATCGCTGCTGGAGCATCCCGCACTGGCCGACCTCAAGCAGAGCGCGATGGTCGTCACCGTGCCGACGCGGCTGTGGACCTGTGCCGGGCCGCAACTGGCGGACGCGATCACCATCCTGAAATCGGCAGCGGAGCAGGCGCGGCACGCAACGGGCAAGCCGAGGCAGGCTCCATGACGTCGCGCGTTGCCGCCACACGCCTTCGTGCCGCCGATATCCCCTACTCACTGCTTGTCGGCTCGCTGGTCGCGCTCTCCGCCATCCTGTTCCTCGTCTCCCTGGTCGTCGGCTATGTCCCGCTCGATCCGGTCGCAGCCCTTTCGGACATCATCGCCGGGCGCGACAGCGTCGGCGCGCTGGTGATGGTGGAACTGCGCCTGCCGCGGGCGCTGCTTGGCCTGATGGTCGGCTTCAGCCTCGGCGCAACCGGCGCGGCGCTGCAGGGGCTGCTGCGCAATCCGCTCGCCGATCCAGGCGTAATCGGTGTCTCGAGTGCTGCCGCGCTTGGCGCGGTGATCGCCTTCTATTCCGGGCTGGCAGGCTTTCTGTCGATCGGCCTGGCGCTTGGCGGATTGGCCGGCGCCGGACTGGCGACGGCGCTGTTGCTGCTGCTTGCCCGGCAGGGTGCGGGGACGACGGCGCTGATCCTGTCGGGCGTCGCGATCGGCAGTCTGGCCGGGGCGCTGACGGCGCTGACGCTCAACCTGTCGCCCAGCCCCTACGCGGTGATGGAGGTGGTGTTCTGGCTGATGGGATCGCTTGCCGACCGCAGCCTCGATCACGTTCTGCTCGCCGCGCCCTTCATGGCCGTCGGCTGGATCTTGCTGCTTGGCGCCGGCCGCGGGCTCGACGGACTGTCATTGGGCGAGGAGACCGCGCGCAGCCTGGGCTTCGATGTGACCGGCCTGCGCATCCGCATCGTCGTCGCCTCGGCCTTTGCGGTCGGCAGCGCGGTCGCCGTCGCCGGTGCGATCGGCTTCGTCGGGCTCGTCGTGCCGCACGTGCTGCGGCCGCTGGTCGGTCATCAGCCCGGACCGCTGGTCCTGGTCAGCGGGCTCGGCGGCGCCGTCCTGACGCTGGCCGCCGATGTTCTGGTGCGGGTGCTGCCGACACATCCGGAACTGAAACTGGGTGTCGTCACGGCGATCATCGGCGCCCCCTTCCTGTTCTCGCTGCTGTGGCGCATGCGCCGCGAGATGGACTGAACGGAGAGATCGCATGAAGATCGAGGCCCTCGATGTTTCGGTGCGCGCCGGCGGGCGGACGATCCTGGAACCCGTCTCGCTGACGATCGACCGTCCCGGCGTTATCGGCCTGATCGGTCCCAACGGGGCGGGCAAGTCGACGCTGATGCGGGTTCTGGCCGGCCTCCACCCGCCGGAGACCGGCGTGGTGCGATATGACGGCCTCACGGTGGACCGGATCGGCCGCGATGTCCTGGGCCGCCGGCTCGCCTATCTGGCGCAATCGGGCCGCGTGCACTGGCCGCTGAAGGTCGAGCGCGTCGTCGCGCTCGGCCGCCTGCCGCATCGCCAGAGGCCGGGTCCGGCAGCCGATTGCGACCGGGCGGCGATCGAGGCGGCGATGCGGGCAACGCACATATCCGACTTGCGCAACAGGCCGGCCTCGACCCTGTCGGGCGGCGAACGGATGCGCGTGCTGCTGGCCCGGGCGCTTGCGGTGGACGCGGACGTGCTGCTCGCCGACGAGCCGATCGCCGCCCTCGATCCCTATCACCAGCTCGAGGTGCTGGACCTGCTGGGCGATCTGGCCGCGCAGGGGAAAACGGTCGTTGTCGTCCTGCACGACCTGTCCCTGGCCTATCGCTATTGCGGCCGTCTGATCCTGATGTCCGGCGGACGGATGCTTGCCGACGATGCGCCCGGCGCGGTCCTGACCGACACCAATCTCGAGCAGACCTATCGGGTCTTCGCCCACCGGGTCCGGCTGGCCGGCGAGGAACACATCGTGCCATGGGTGCGGCTTGGAAACGTCGCGCCGGACGAGGCTGATCAAACGGGAGGGACAAGGCCATGGAAACGGACCTGACGAAGATCGTCGCAGCACATCTGCGCAATCCACAGAGCGCGTGGAGCCTTGGCACGTTCGGCGTGATCGCGGAGTTCATGCACGATGCAGGCGAGCCGATCGACTTCGAAATAGCGGTCGACCGGGTTCAGGCCGCGACGGATCGCGGCGCGATCCGGCTCCGCTTCGACGATCGGATTGTCCCCCTCGCCTATGAGACCCCCGGCAAGGCCCCGGATCGCTGGTCGCATGCCGTTGCCTTGTGCCTGCCGAAGTCGGACTGTGCCGGCAACCAGCGGACCGTGCTGACCGAGCTTGGTCCCGATGCCGATGCCGTCCGGCCACAGGACCGCGACGCCATCCTGTTCGACATGGGCCTTGGTACGCTGCAGGTCGATGCCTGCGTTCGCGTTTCCGATCCGGCCATGATCGAGCGGTTCCGGGCCGGATGCGGATCATCCCTGTTCGAGCCGGGCAATCCGCTCGGGCCCGCGATGCCGGAGCTCAGTCCGCACCGCGTCTTCACCTGCCGGTTCGGCCGCATCGAGGTGTTCCAGCCGATCCCGCCGGCCGATGGAAAAAGTCCGGAGGGGCCGCACACGCATGTTCTGCCGAGACTGCTTAAGTCCGGGCAGACGCATTCCAGCGCGGCGCCGATCCCGGCCCATCTCGCCCCTTGCGCCCATCTCCACCCGGCCAATCCGCTGGTCGACATCATGGGCCAGCCAAGACCATTCGACCACGAGGCGTTTGCCGACTTCCAGGCGCTGCTCGAAGCCTTTGGCGATCCGCAGTTGCTGGCTCTCAAAAGGCGATTGATGCTTGCGATGGAGAACGGGGAGGACCTGGGAACATTGAAGATGCCGGATGGCCGATACAACACGACGGTCCTCAAGCTGGCAAACCGCCAGTTTGCAGCGACCGGGAATGAATAATCCATCGCTGCTTGCTTTAGGTGCAGTCCGCTCCTGTCCGGTTTAGCGATTCGGGGCTTTGGTTTTCGGCTTGGCCACATACTCAGACGTCATTCTCGCGCATGCGGGGAGGTGGGCGCACGTTTGAAGCGCAACGCGATTGAAGACTTCTTCTGGCGTTTGGTAGCCGAAGCATTTTTTCGGCGTTGTATTGGCGGACGATATGTCTGATACGCTCATCGGGGAGTGTTGCCGGATTTGACTTTCGTGGCTAGGACCAGCGTATTCGCCCGATGGCGTTTTCGACCCCGCCCTTCTGCCAGGGGGAGTGGGGATCGCAGAAGTAGGTCTCGACGCCTATGCGGCCATGCATTGTGTAGTGGTGTGAGAACTCGGTTCCATTGTCGAATGTCGCGGTCCGCCGCAGGTGCCGGGGCATGGGCTGTATGATGCGGGATATGGCATCGGCGAGAGGTGCAAGCAGTGCCGCATAGCGGCCGACCCACTCCGCCACGGCGGAGCGGTCTAAATCGACACCTTCCCGAGCATAAATCTGACTTTGCCGGTACAGTGGCAGACAGTAGGCGAACTTTGATATTATTGCATGCGCCAACAATTCAGGCCCTGGTCGCCCACGCTCAGTCGGGCGTGAAGGCAGTAGGCTAAGGCAATACAACAAAACCGGCCATATCATGCCTTGAAAATGCGTTTTCCTGTACCGGAAACGCTGCTAGAAAACCCCAAATCAACGGAATTGATAACGGGACTAGACAATCCTTGACGATCATGTCGTTTCCATCTCATCGTGTCCCAGCGCTGTGGGGGACACCGCGCTCGATGACGTTCGTGCTGATTACACTTGGAGCGAGGTTGACATGGACAGTCTGATCGTCGGTCTCAAGTGGTTCACCGACGCGCTCAAAGAGGCAGCGCGGCTTGGCAAGCGCAGCGCGCGCTTCATCCGCAAGTATCACGCGCATGATCAATACGGCACAACATGTTAGATCCGCTCGCAGAGCTTGGGGATGAATATGACTCATTCCGGGATCCGGCGACAACGACGTCATCCGCCCCAAGGACATCCGAGCGTGCAACTGACACCGCCCAGCAAATTGGAGGTAAGCTCAATTGGTTGACGTGAATAATATGGGGCCATGGGAGATCCAGCTCTACCGCGGCTACGAAGTAGGTGAGCTCGAGATCATAAAGTCGGCCAATAAGAGCGGCATCGAAGGCGAGAAAGGCTTCATAACTGATTTCCTTGGCGTCAAAACGGGGATGGACCTGCTCTGGCCGGGCCTTGAGCATCTGGACGGTGCGGTCGCCGGGCTGCCGATCCCCGGCGACTTCCACGCGCAGTCCATCGAGTACATTGGCATGCTGCGGTCGGTGGAAACTGCCGAAGGCTCTTACACAGCCATAGAACTCGGCGCCGGATACGGGCCCTGGATAGTCGGTGGAGCGGTGGCCGCACGCAACAAGGGCATCACCAAGATACACATGACTGGCCTAGAGGCGGACCCCGGGCGCTTCGAGCTCATGAAGCTCCACATCGCCCGCAATGGATTTGATCTGAAGGACTGCACCCTTGTCCAAGCCGCGGTGGGTCCAGAGGCTGGGCAGGCCCGCTGGCCGAAAATCGGCAAACCGTCGCATGCGGCGGGCGGCCGCCCGATTCGGGCAGGGCAAGACCACGAGGAGAGCGACACCGAATACGCCGAGCGCACCTACGAAGGAGAAACCGGGATCGATGTGAAGATCATGGCATTCGACGACGTGCTCGCCGAAAAGTCCTTCTGGGACATGGTGCACATCGACATCCAGGGTTGGGAACACGAGATCTGCGCAGCGGCCATCGAGCGTCTGAACACCTCGGCGCGGTGGGTCATCATTGGCACCCATTCCCGGAAAATCGAGGGCGATCTGTTCGACCTTTTCTGGCGCAATGGCTGGGAGCTAACGAACGAGAAGCCCTGCAAGTTCACTTACAGACGGGACCGCAAGTCCATGGAACGCATGACCTACACGGACGGTGCCCAAGTCTGGCACAATCCACGAGTCTGAAAAATCGACAGCATGGTGAATGTCTCGCTCGTTGAAGGCCGAACCAACCCGAAGCTGCAAGATCGGCTGAGTGCAGAAAAGTGTCAATCGGCATGCAACCGTGACCTTGTGTGGGCGTTCAAAACTGCCCCTTTTTTGGAACTGAGTTGGCCTGGTGCTGCGTAGTCGCCATGTAACGCGACGGCGGCGGTCAGGTTTGTCGCTATGCTCGGTTCTTGAAGCGCCTCTTAAGAGCGGATGCAGGGGGTACTGGATCATCCGCCTTCGCGGATAATGACGTCTGGAGTGGTGGGACGTCACCAGGGCTCCCCGCCGCAGTTTGTTCGAAAAGCCATGCCAGGCAATCGTTCAATCAGTACCGCTGGAGTGAAACCGGACAGGAGTGGGTGCGATCCGGGAATAACTCTGGGAGTTGCCCGCTGACGCGAACTGGTCTTCCTGCGTTTTGCCGGGTTGCGGAGGCTCGGCGGCGACGTTGCGCGAGATGATCTGCGCGTCGTAGTCGGAGCCGTAGGCGAGGCCGAAATCGGTGAGAACCTGCGCCGGGCCGAGATGCTGCGAGGTCGAGCCGACGGAGCCGAAGGTCACGGTCTTGTCCTTCAGGTCGCCGACGCGGTCGATCGGGCCGTCGGCCAGCACGACGATCTGCGCGTAATATTCCGGACGCTGCCAGGCGGTGACGATCTCCACGTCGGAAATGCTGTTGATGACGACATATTCGGCCGGTCCGGTCAGGATCAGGTCGACATGACCCTGATTGATCGCCTCGACGGCCGATGTCCGCGAGCTCACGGGAAACAGTTCGATGTCCAGGCCCGTCGATTCCTCGAGCTGTTCCTCGAAGGCCGCGAACTCCTGCTGCAGCGCCTCAAGCCCTTCGATATCGGTGACCGCAAACTTGACCGGATCCGCGAGAACCGGCGCCGAAAACGCGACCAGTGTCGCGGCAAGGATGGAACGCAGCAATGGAGCCTCCATATTTTGCTGTGTACACAGGATTGTTGCATTTCACTGATAGACGGTGTTGTTAACAGATTAGTGACGCACGGAAGATTATGCGCAACATGCTGATAACAAACGGGAATGTCCTGACGCCGACAGGGTTCGCCCGCACCGACCTGCACATCGCCGATGGCATCATCGCCGAAGGAACGTCTCCTGACCCCGACCGGCCCGATGCCGACCGCTTCGATGCGGGGGGCGGGCTGGTCCTGCCCGGCATCGTCGATCTGCACGGCGATGCCTTCGAGCGCTCGATCGAGCCCCGGCCGGGCGTCATCTTCGCCATCGCGGACGCCTTGCACGATGTCGACGGCCAGCTGATCGCAAACGGCATCACCACCGCCTTCCACGCCGTTTCCGTCTCGTGGGAAGCCGGGATCCGGTCGATCGACGCGGCGCGCGATATCTTCAGGGCCATCGAGGCCGAGACGTTCCGCGCCAGCGTTCACGCCCACATTCGCTGGGAGACCTTCGCCGTTGACGAGGCGCGGGAGGTCGTGGACTGGCTTGCCACCGCCGGCCGGGCGATCCTGTCGATCAACGATCACACCACGGCCAACCTGCACCTGCGGCCACCGTCGACGAAGCTCGACCGGATGGCCTCGCGGATGGGCATCCCGGTCGGCGACGTCGTCGCCGCGCTGGAAGCAGCCGCCGGGCGGGCCGACCGGGTCGAACCGACCGTCGAGGCGGTCTGCGCGCGCGCCGACGCCCTGTCGGTCCCGGTCTTTTCTCATGACGACCGGACCGTCGAGGAAAGGCGGCGCCTGCGCGACCGGGGGGTCAGGAACTGCGAGTTCCCGATGGCAATCGAGGTTGCCCGCGAAGCCCGGCGCGCGGGCGAGCCGGTTGTCCTCGGCGCGCCCAATGTCGTGCGTGGCGGATCGCAGAACAACGCTGTGGATGCGCGCGCTGCCATAGACGCCGACCTCTGTTCGGCATTGGTGTCGGACTACAGTTACCCGACGATCATGAAGGCAGCATTTCAGCTTGCAGGCAGCGACCTTAAAAATCTCGCCGAGGCCTGGCATCTGGTCTCCGCGGCGCCGGCGGGTATCGCGGGTCTTGGCGACCGCGGCGAACTGACGGCGGGCCGGCGGGGCGACATACTTGTGTTTTGGCCCGATACGACCGCATTACGGGCCGTATTCGTAAACGGCAGGAAAGTCTTGGAGTATGGCTAGGACGCGGATCGCCGACGAGGACTCCAATTACGAGGAACTCGTCGCACTCGCACGTAAAGCGTATCTCGACAAATCCGAACATCCCATATGGCAGCAGATCTACGACCGGCTGGCGGCCGCCTGCCGGGAGCGCGCCCTCGTTCCCGGCTCCAGGCTGCCGGGCGAATACCGGCTGGCCGAGATCTTCGGCGTCAACCGCATCACCATGCGCAACGCGCTCGGGCGGTTGCAGGAGGAAGGACTGCTGCAGGCGCGAAAAGGCGCCGGCATCTTCGTGCGCGCGCCGGCGCAACGCTATGTCATCAAGGACAACATGCGGTTTTCCATGTCGCTGGACGCCAGCGGCACGGTGACGACCAGAACCGTCTCGCTGCACCGCCGCAAGGCCAGCGCCTGGGCGCGGGAGGCCTACGGGCTTGCCGCCGGCGCCGAAACGGTCGAACTGCACAGGGTCAGGCTGCTCGACGGCAACCCGATCTACTACGCGGTCAAGGAGTTTTCCCCGCAGATCTTTCCGCGGCTCGAGGTCGACTACGCCGAGCACGGATCGGTCACCCGGGTCTACCGCGACCATGGCGTGACCTCCTTCCGGCGGGCCGAGACGCGGGTCTCCGGCGGTTTCGCCGATGCGATGCAGTCCGAAGGGCTGACGCTGACCCCGATGACGCCGGTTATTCTGGTGGAGTCCCACAACACCGACGAAGACGGCCGAACGATCGAACTCAACCGCGGCTGCTGGCCGCTGACGAGCGTCGAACTGGTCTTCTCAACCCCCTGACTCTTCCCCCGATTCTCGCCTACGGCAGGCAACGAGGACAAGAAAATGCGCCCGCAGACCATCGCCACCATCAATGATCGCGACTATGCCCGTCCGGCCGCGCCTGCCATCGTCATCTGCCTCGACGGGTGCGAGCCGGCCTATCTCGACCGGTCGGTCGAGGCTGGCCTGATGCCCAACCTGGAAGCGGTGCTCGCCAGGGGCACAGCCCGCAAGGCGCGGTCGGCCATGCCGAGCTTCACCAATCCGAACAATCTCTCGATCGCGACCGGCCGGCCGGCGAGCGTTCATGGCATATGCGGCAACTTCTTCTTCGATCCCGATCAGAACGTCGAAGTCATGATGAACGACCCGTCATTCCTGCGCGCGCCGACGATCTTCTCCGGTCTTGCCGAGGCCGGCCTGACAGTCGCCATCGTCACGGCCAAGGACAAGCTGCGGGCGCTCTTGGGGGCCGGGCTCGATTTCGCGACCGGCCGGGCGATCTGCTTTTCGGCGGAGAAGGCGGACCGGACGACGGTTACGGAAAACGGCATCGACGATGCCGCCGCCTGGCTCGCCCGGCCGGTGCCGGAGGTCTATTCCGCCGACCTCTCGGAGTTCGTCTTCGCCGCAGGGGTGAAGCTCGTTAACACCCGCCGGCCGGACGTCCTGTATCTGACGACCACCGACTTCATCCAGCACAAGCACGCGCCCGGCAGCGACGCGGCGAACGCCTTCTATGCCATGTTCGACCGGTATCTGGGCGAACTCGATACACGCGGCACAACGATCGTGATCACCGCCGACCATGGCATGAAGCCGAAACACACCGATGACGGCGCGCCGGACGTCATCTGGCTGCAGAGCCTGATCGACCAGTGGGCCGAGCCCGGCTCCGCGCGGATCATCCTGCCGATCACCGATCCCTACGTCGTCCATCACGGTGCGCTCGGTTCGTTTGCGACGGTGTACCTGCCCAATGGCGCGGACCGGGCGGCGATCCTGAACAATCTGCGGCGGATCGACAGCATCGACCTGGCGCTCGATCGCCGCGAGGCCGGACAAAGGTTCGAGCTCCCGGAGGACCGTATCGGCGACTTGGTCGTCACCACGCGGGCCGGCAAGGCGATCGGCATCGCGCCCGAACACCATGACCTCACGGTGCTCGACGCACCGCTGCGATCGCATGGCGGCCGCGACGAGCAGATCGTTCCGTTCATCGTCAACCGGCCGCCGGAAGCGCTCCCGCATATCGACGGCCTGCGCAATTTCGACGCCTTCTTCGTTGCGCTTGCCGCCGCTGCGGCACCGTAGGCGCCCCGACGCCCATGGCTACCGCCCACGGCTACCGGGCGCGGCGCAGCATCCCGAAGAGATCGCGGGGATCGTCCGGATCGGCCAGCATGTCGAGGTTCTGGAAGAAATCCGTTTCGCCGATCTTGTCCCGGACGAAGCGCAGGGCGGAGAAATCCTCGATCGCGAAGCCTACCCCGTCGAACAGCGTGATCTGCCGCTGGCTGGCGCGGCCGGGTTTCGCATCGGTGATCACCTCCCACATTTCGGTGACCGGGAAATCATCGGGCATCTGCTGAATCTCGCCTTCCACGCGCGTCTGCGGCGCATATTCGACGAAGACGTCGGAGCGCAGCAGAATGTCCCGGTGCAGCTCGGTCTTGCCGGGGCAATCTCCGCCGATCGCATTTATGTGGATGCCGGTCCCGACCATGTTGTCGGTGAGGATCGTCGCAAGCTGCTTGTCGGCCGTGCATGTGGTGATGATCTGCGCGCCCTCGATCGCCTCTTCCGGCGACCGGCAGATGGTGAGATCGAACCCCTCGCACGAAAGGTTCCGGACGACCTTCTCGGTTGCCGAGGGATCGACGTCATACAGCCTGAGCCTATCGACGCCGCACAACACCCGGAACGCCGTTGCCTGGAACTCCGATTGGGCTCCGTTGCCGATCATCGCCATGGTCCGGGCGCCTTCGGGCGCGAGGACCCTGGCGACCATCGCCGAGGTCGCCGCGGTGCGCAGGGCCGTGAGCAGGGTCATTTCGGTCAGCAGCACCGGGTATCCCGTATAGACATCGGCGATGAGCCCGAAGGCCGTGACGGTCTGTAGCCCCTCCCTGGTGTTCTTGGGGTGCCCGTTGACATATTTGAAGGCATAGGCGTCGCCGTCGGAGGCCGGCATCAGTTCGATGACGCCGACCTTCGAATGGGAGGCGACGCGCGGCGTCTTGTCGAACAGCTCCCAGCGGCGGAAATCCTCTTCGATATAGGCCGCAAGCCCCTTGAGCATCTCCTCGATGCCCAGGCTGTGCACCAGCCGCATCATGTTGTCGACGCTGACGAAGGGGACGAATGCGGTTTGCGATGGCGTGGGTTTGCTCATCGTGGGTTTGCTCATTCCGGGCCCTTCCGATCCTGCCCGCCCATTGTTTCAAATGATGCCCTTAGAAAAAATGCTCAAACTATGCATATAATGGGTATCTGACTGTACAAATCGATTATGCTGACTGAACACTATGCATAGAACGGAAGATCGAAGCGCGGTCAAGCATGTCTATGACGACTTGGACCGCAGGCTGATCTCGGCCTTGCGCAGGGATGGCCGCGCTCCGGTCTCGAAGCTGGCCAAAGCGCTTGGTGTGACCCGCGCGACGGTGCAGAACCGGATCGACCGGCTGCTGGACTCCGGCGCCCTGCTCGGCTTTACCGCCCGCGTGCGCGAGGACTATGAAGACGATCAGGTGCGCGCCGTCATGATGATCGAGGTCGCCGGCCGCTCGACGACGCAGGTCATCCGGTCGCTGCGCGGATTTCCCGAACTGGCGCGGCTGCACACGACCAACGGCAAATGGGATCTTGTCGCGGAAATCCGGGTCGCCAGGCTGCAGGATTTCGATCGCGTGTTGCGGGACGTGCGACTGATCGACGGCATCCTGAACAGCGAGACGAGCCTGCTCCTGTCCAGCGTTTGACGAAGTTCGCTCGAAGGCCGGCTCCGTCGTCAGACAACAGATGGGATCGCATCTGACTTTTATGAAGTCGACTACATAATTAAATTACCCGACTACACAAACTGCACCGCAACACTGCCTAGCGGCCCGAAATCAGCATGCAGGGTATCGCCCTTGTTTGCCCAGACCGGGCGGGTGAACGAGCCCGACAGCATCATGTGGCCCGGCTCCAGCGTGGTGTCGAAGGGGGCGAGCTTGTTGGCGAGCCAGGCCACCGCCATTGCCGGATGGCCGAGCACGCCAGCGGCGATGCCGGTCTCCTCGATCCCTGCGTTGCGGTAGAAGATCGCGCCGACCCAGCGCAGGTCGACATCCTCCGGCCGCACCGGCCGGCCGCCCAGGATGAGCCCGGCCGCCGCGCCGTTGTCGGCGACCGTATCGAAGATCCGGCGCGGCTCGGTGACGCGCGCATCGATGATCTCGATCGACGGCACCACCCATTCCGTCGCCCGCATCACGTCGACGAGCCCCACGCCGGGCCCTTTCAGCGGTTCCTTCAGGATGAAGGTCAATTCCGGCTCGACACGCGGCACGCAATAATTCTCGAACGGCACCTCGGCGCCATCCTCGAGCACAAGGTCGTCGAAGATATAGCCATAGTCGGGCTCGTCGATCTTCGAGGCCGCCTGCATCGCCTTCGAGGTCAGGCCGATCTTGTGGCCGACGATCCGGCGCCCCTCGGCGATCCGCCGCTCGGCGACCATCGACGAGATCGCGTAGCTGTCCTCGATCTCGATATCGGGAAACATCTCGGAGGGGCGCGGACCCTGGACTTTGGTCTCGTGCGAGCGAAGAAGCGACTCTGCGGCGGCCTGGCGCTGATCTTGCGAGAGCATCTGTTCTCCTCAGTATTTGATGCAGACGTTGCGAAGCTCGGAATAGAACTCAAGGGAGTGAATACCACCTTCGCGACCGATTCCCGATTGTCCGGCGCCGCCGAAGGGCGTTCGCAGGTCGCGCAGGAACCAGCTGTTCACCCAGGCAATGCCGACCTCGATCGCCCCCGCCGTTCGGTGGGCGCGGGCAAGGTTGGTCGTCCAGATCGATGTGGCAAGGCCGTAAGGGGAGGCATTGGCCTCGGCGATCGCCTCTTCCTCCTCGTCAAACGGCATGACATGGGTGCACGGGCCGAAGATCTCCTCGGTGACGATCGCGGCATCGCGATCGAGACCGGTCCAGATCGTCGGCTCGATCCAGTAGCCGTCTTCGAGGCCTGCGACCTGCGGCCGGCCGCCGCCGGCGACCACCTCGGCCCCGGCCCGGCCGGCCTTGTCGTAATAGCCGCTCACCTTTTCGATATGCTCGGCGCTGACCAGCGGACCCATCGTGGTTGCTTCGTCGAAGGGATCGCCGAAGCGATAGCCCGCCGCCTTCTCCGCGAACCCCTCAAGGAATCGCTCATAGATGCCACGCTGCACGAACAGGCGCTCGGTGCCCAGACAGACCTGCCCCGTATTGGCGAAGCAGGCCCGGCCGATCCCCTCCAGCGTCGCCTCCAGATCGGCATCGTCGAAGACGATCCCGGCATTCTTGCCGCCGAGCTCCAGCGAGACCGGCCGCACGCCCTTTGACGCCGCCGCCATGATGGCTTCGCCGGTCTTCGTCTCGCCGGTGAACGTGTAGGCATCGACATCCGGATGGGTGGTCAGGAATTCGCCAGCGCTGTCCTGGCCGTGGCCGTGCACGACATTGTAGACGCCGCGCGGAATGCCGACGGCGTTCATGACCTCGCCCAAAAGCGTCGCGGTCGCAGGCGTGTGCTCGGAGGGCTTAACCACCACCGTATTGCCGCAGGCAAGCGCCGGGGCGACCTTCCAGGTCATCAGCAGCAACGGCAGGTTCCAGGGGCAGATCACGCCGATCACGCCCTTCGGGCGGCGAATGGAATAGTTCAGCGCCGTGCCGCCGTCCGGCGTGCCCATCTCGAAGGTTTCCGTCGACGCGACTGCGATCTGGTTGGCGAAGACGTCGAAATTCGCAGCCCCGCGCGGAATGTCGATATGGGATGCGATCGACCTCGGCTTGCCGGTATCGCGGATCTCGGCCTCCAGAAACCCGTCGAACCGGGCATTGATCGCGACCGCCAGCTTGCGCAACAGGGCGACGCGGTCAGCCGTCGAAAGCGTCCCCCACGGCCCCTTCAGGGCTGTCCGGGCCGCGCCGACCGCGGCATCGACATCGGCTTTCGAGGCGGCAAGGACCTCGCCGATCGCCCGACCCGTGGCCGGATCGTAATTGGCGTAAGCCTCGCCGGTTCCAGCCTGGAAGACCCCGTCGATAAAGTTCAGGATTGTCGTTTGCGTGTCGGCCTTCATGGCGCTTTCTCCGGATCAGCGTGGGTCAGATGATCCCACATGCGTTCAAAGATGCCACCCTTGTCGGTGGCCCGTTCCCGCGCGGCCGCGGCTGAAATCGCGGGCGAGGCCAGCCCCGATGCCAGAGCCGCGAGTTCGACCCGGCAGGCATCTTCCAGATACCAGGCCAGCACGACGGCACGCTGAAGGCTTTCCGCCCGCACCACCGCGCCATTGCCGCGCATGATCACGCCCGCGCTCTCGCCCATCGCGTCAATGACGCCCGCCGCGCGGTTGTCGTCGCGGACGAGCTGCGGGTCGTCCCAATAGCCGGCGCCGGGGTGAAAATAGCAGCCGAAGCCGTGCCGCATCGCTGGCGCCCGGCACAGCGCGCCAAGCGCCATCACGGACGGTCCCATGAACCGCACGACACCGCCGGCATCCGGATGACGCGCATAGATCCGCTGATGCAGGCGCACCTCGCCGAGCACGCCCTCGGGCAAGTCGCCGGAAACCGGGACATCCGTGCCGGCTGCACCCTCGGGGATGAGCCCCATCGGCATCGCCGGGCAGACCCGCAGCGTCTTAGGTCCCGTGCGGACCGAGCAGTGCCCATAGGCATGGACCAGGCCGGCGCGGGCGAGCGCGCGCGACGCGACGCGAAGAAGGCGATCAGGCTCCACAATCAGTCCCCGAAGGCTGCGATATTCGGCTTGGCGCCCCAGTGGCAGAAGCCGCGCGGCTTGCCGTGGAACTGCCGCGTCCGCCACAGCGGCTCGTCGTGGATCTCGCAGACACCGCTCGAATACTCGTAGGTCATCCCGTCCGGGCCGGTGAAATAGAGAAACTGCGCCGACGAGGTCGGGTGCGCGCCGGGACCGAAGGTGACGTCGACCTGGTGCTCGCGGACGAAATTGAACGACCGCTGGATATCGTCGGTGCCGCCGACCTGGTGATTGATGTGCTGGATCCCCGGCTTGTGGAAGGGGAACAGCGCGATCGAATGATGGATCGTGCCCAGCCGCATCAGCGGCGCGTCGCCGATCCGGTCGGAGACGCGGGCGCTGCACACCTCGGTCCAGAACCGTTCGTCGCGGGCAGCATCGCTCGTGCACAGGCCGACATGGCTGAACCCGGTGATGCCGGCGTCGCGGGTGCCGTGATATTGCCTGCCGGTCGTCTCCGGGCGCAGGACGAACTCGATCGCATTGCCGGTCGGGTCGGAAAACCGGATGAACGCCTTGACCATCCGCGCGTCGCATTCGGCGCGCGTGCCGACATGGACAGGGTGCCCGAGGCTTTCCAGGGTCGCGGCCACCCGGTCCAGATCCGCGTCGCGACCAAGCTCGAAGGCCACGACCTGATCGTCCGGATCGCCCTCGAAATAGCAAAGCGTATGGGCCCGGTCGTCGGACTTGAAATAGGTTGCACCCTTGCGGTGCTCGGCGATTTCGAGGCCGAGTATGTTGACCGCGAACCACTCGGCACCAGCCAGATCCCGCGTACCGAGACGGCAATAGACGACGTCTTTCAGATCAATCATGCCGCTTCTCCCTTGAATTCTGCCCCTTTGAATTCAGTTTGATCGGATGGCGAGCCCCAGGCGCAATGCGACCCGGGCGCGTCGGCGAACTGCCGGGGCCCGTCTGCCATCGGCGCACCCATCTGCGTCGCGTAGGTCATCAGGAAATCGTCCGGCGTCCGGGCGGTCACGAAGATCGCGCCGGAGGTCGGCTGCCGGCCAGGGCCATGGACGATCGGTACCTGGCGGCCGAGCAGGACGTGCCAGTTGCGCATCACGTGGTCGAGGCTCTCGACCTGCCAGACAGCACCCAGCAGGCCGTTCCTCTTCGAGGGATAGAGCGCGATGTGGTGATGCTGGCCGCCAAGCGTCAGAAAGCGGGCCTCGCCGACATAGTCGGAGATATCGAAACCGGCGACGTCGGACCAGAAGGCGGAATCGGCGTCGATGTCGGTCGAGGCGAGTTGCACCGCGGAGAAACCGTCAAGGCCGGTGTCGCGGCAGCCATGATAGGGCGAGCCGCTTTCCATATGCCGCCAGACGATCTCCAGATGCACCCCGTCGGGCGCCGCGATCGCGATGCCGCGCTTGATCAGGCGCCGCGCCGCCGCGTCCCCTTCAAGCCACGTGACATAGTGCCCGGCTTCGGAAAACCGGTCGGCGAAGGCTCTGAGATCGGCCTCGACATCGACCGAAACGCCGATCGCCGGCGGCAGCTCCGTGCTGAGGCAAAGCGAATAGAACCGTGAATCCGATCGAAACAAGGCTTCGGTATCCGAGCGATCCTCGGGCATCAGGCCGAAGACCTCCTCGGCGAACCGGCTTGCCAACGCGAGATCGCCGACGGTCCGGCGGATATAGCGCAGTTCCCGGAAGCTGGGTGACATGACCTGTTCCTTCCTGTTGGGCCTGTCGGGCCCGGAAGCCTTCCTCCTGGAGGGCTTCCGGGACCGTGCCGTTTCGGTCGACCGCGCCGGATCAGCGCAAGGTCGACGCTTCCGTCTCCAGATCCTTCAGCATCGGCGCCTTCTCGCGCCACTCAACGTACCAGCTATCGACCGCATCGCCGAAGAAGTCCTTGCCGACGGACACGACCGGCACATCGGTTCCCTTCAGTTCGGCGAGATAGCGGGCATCGATTTCCGCATAGGAGGCAACGAGCGCATCCGCCACGTCGGCGAAGATCCGCTGGACCGTTTGCCGGTCCTCTTGCGACAGGCCCTGCCACTTGCGGCCCGAACCCACCGCGATCATCGGAAACATCATGTGATTGCTCTCGATGATCGTGCCGGCGTGATCGTAGTATTTGGTGTTCCAGGTCCCCTCGAAATCGATCTGCATGCCGTCGATCTGACCGTTGGCGAAGGCGTCGTAGAGCGCCGGCAGCGGCATCGGCGTCGGAGCCGCGCCCACCGTCTCCCAGAAGGCGAGTTCGGGGGCGAAGGGGATCGTCCGGATCTTGCGGCCCTGCAGGTCGCCGACATCGCCGACCGCGTCGGCCATGACGATCTGGCGCATGCCGGCCATGCCGTAACCCAGGCCGACGAGGCCGAACTTGGACACGCCATCGAGCAGTTTCCGCGCCGTCTCGCCTTTCAGGATCTCGCGCGCGCCGGCGACGTCGTCGACGAGATAGGGCGCGAGGAAAATCCCGTAGTTCGGATCACGGTTCGAGAACTCGCCGAGCGTCAGGAAGGCGAAGTCCAGCGCGCCGGTCTGCAACTGCTGCAGCATCTGCGCCTCGTTGCCGAGCTGGCCGGAGGGGAAGACGAGCAGGTCGATGCGCCCGTCCGTCTCTTCCTTGAGCCGATCGGCGGCGGCCTGCGCGGTGATGGTCCATTGATGCGGCGGCGGGGTGATCAGGCCGATGCGGTACTCCTCGGCATCGGCAGGCGCTTCCGCGCCGAGCAGCGCTGCGCCGAACCCGGCGAGAAGCGCGAAGATCTTCAACTGTTTCATGTCAGTCCTCCCTTGTGGTTGGAATTCGTTCAGCCTGTTCGAAGGCCTTCAAACTGACGGGTGCCGCGGCGTCCAAGCGCTCCATCACAGCCACCCGATAAGACCGGTCGCGATGACGGGAAACACCGCCAGCAGCACCATCACCGTCGCAACGGCCAGAAAGAACGGCGTGATCAGCCAGGCGATCCGCTCCGCCCGCTCGCCGCTCATCAGCGCGGCGGCGAAGAGGCCGGTGCCGACCGGCGGCGTCATCAGCCCGAGCGTCAGGTTGAGGCACACCACCACGCCGAAATGAAACGGGTCGATGCCGTAGACGGCGCTCGCGACCGGCAGGAAGACGGGCACGATAAGTATGATCGCCGGGATCGGATCCATCACCGTGCCGAGCATCAGAAGCAGGACGTTGAGGATCAGCAGGAAGAGAACCGGCGACGACGTGAAGCTCTGCAACGCCTGCGAGATCGCCGCGGGCAGGTTCTCGAACGTGATCACCCAGCTGAACAGCTGCGCCGCGGCGATCAGCAACAGGACGACCGCCGAGGATCGCGCCGCGCTGCAAAAGGCCGGGAAGATGTCGTTCAGCGACAGTTCCCGGTAGACGAACCGCCCGATCAGGATCGCGGCGAGGCTTGCGATCGCGGCCGCTTCCGTCGGTGTCGCGATCCCGCCCAGGATGCTGCCGATGATGACAACCGGGATCGACAGGGCTGGCAGCGCATCGACGGCGGCGCGCACCCGCCGGGCGCCGGACACCCGTTCGGTGACGGGGAAGTCGTAACGCCGCGCCAGGATCGCGATGACCGCGATGAAGACGCCGAACATCATCAGCCCCGGACCGATGCCCGCGATGAACAGGTCGCCGATCGGGATCTGCGCGATGACCCCGAAGATGATGAACATCATCGAGGGCGGAATGATCGGGGCGAGCAGGCCGCCGGCCGCCGTTATCGTCGCGGAGACGTCGCGCGGATAGCCGGCGCGCACCATCTCGGGGATCGCCAGCTTCGACATGACCGTGATCTGGGCGACGGTGGAGCCGAGGATCGACGCCATCATCATATTGGCGATCAGGTTGACATAGGCGAGCCCGCCGCGGATCCGGCCGAGCAGGGCCAGCGCCAGCGCCATCAGGCGGCGGCCGATGCCGCCGGCATTCATGAACTCGCCAAGCAGGATGAACAGCGGCAGCGCCAGCAGGCCGTAATTCTCCAGTCCGCCGAAGATCTGCTGCGGCACGGAGGCCAGCAGCACCCAGTTCGCCTCGACCGCGATGTAGATCAGCGCCAGCGCGATCAGCGCGAACGCGATCGGCATGCCGATCGCCAGGAGACCGATAAAGGCGGCACCGGCGATCATTGCGCGTGTCCCCATTGCGCGGGGTCCGCAAAGAGCCGTGCCGACACATGGAGGAGCGCCGTCAGGTTGAAGACCGGCAGCACCAGCCAGACCCAGATCTTGGCGATGCCCAGCGTCGTCGTCGGCTCCTGATGCATGAAGTTGAAGGTCTCAGCCGCATAAGCCTCGCCCGACTTAGCGGCCAGATAGGCGACCGGATCGAACCAGCGCCAGAGCACGATCGCCAGGACGATAAGCAGCACAAGCAGCAATCCGTCGACGGCTGTCGCCAGTATCCGCCGACGCCGCCCCGATACGGCGTCGGACAGGAGGGTGATGGCAATGTGGTCGCGTCCGGACAGCGCGGCGGAGCTGCCGATGAACGCCACCCAGGCCATCCCGTAGATCGCCAGTTCGTCGGCCCAGATCACCGGCTGTCCGGCGCCCCGCGCGACGACATTCAGGACGACCACTCCGAAGACCCCCGCCAGAACCGCCCCGGCGGCAACGCGCTCGACGCGTGCGACCGCCAAACTCGCCCGCACAAGCCCCGACTCCCGTCCCGAAACCGTGTCGTCACTGCCCATCTGTTGCCAGGCTTTCGACATACATTTCACTCCCTACATCAATAATGTAGAAATTTTAATTTTCGTCAAGAAAATTTCTTCTTTCCTTGTTTTCGCAGCGAATTACCTTATGATTCCAGGGGGAAACAGGACGACAACGATGCTGGACAAGGCGCACACGGAAGAGACCGCTCGAACCGGTGGTGAAAAGGCCTATCTGAGGCTGCGCGAGGATATCGTCTCGGGCGCGCTGGCGCCGGGGCAGAAACTGAAGATCGAGATGCTGAAGGACCGCTACGCGATGAGCGTCGGTCCGTTGCGCGAGGCGATGTCGCGGCTGACGTCGGAGTATCTGATCGAACAGTCCGGCCAGCGCGGCTTCTTCGTCGCCCCGCTGACGGCGCGCGATGCCCGGGAGATCGGCGAATTGCGCCTGCTCGTCGAGATCGAGGCGCTTCAGCGCTCCATTCCCAATGGCGACACGGCCTGGGAGGAGAAGGTCATCACGACGTTCTTCCGGCTCGGCCAGGTCGAAACGAGCAACGACACCGGTCCGGACGCGCTGGCGCGCTGGGAGCAGCTAAACGAGGCCTTTCACAATGCCCTGGTCTCGGCCTGCGATTCCGGCTGGGTCGTGCGGATCCGGCAGGGCATGTTCCAGCATCATGAGCGCTACCGCCGGCTTTCGCGCATCAAGACCCGGTTCGACCGGGACATTCACGCCGAACACAAAGCGCTGATGTCGGCCGCGCTTGACCGGGATGTCGAGGAAGCCGAACGGGTCATCCGCATCCATATCGAGCGCACGACCGAAGCCGTCACCAACGCGATCGCCCGACGCCAGGAGGAAGAGGTCGCTGCCGAAGGTTAAAGCATGACCGCCTATACGGCGTCCGCGCCGGCGGGACGGGCATCGCGAACCGCCCCGCGCTCGATGACCAGCGTCCGGTCGGCGAATTTCCTCAACAGGTCCGGATTGGATTCGGTGATGATCAGGGTGAGGCTGTGGTCGGAATTGCGCAGCGTCCTGAGCGCATCGGCATAGCGGCGGGCGAGCACCGGGGCGAGGCCCTGGAACGGTTCGTCCAGCATGATCAGCTTCGAGCCGATGATCAGCGCCCGGCCGAGCGCCACCATCTTGCCCTGGCCGCCGGAGACGGCGCCCGCCGGCCGGTCGGCCATTTCCTTAAGCTCGGGAAGAATGTCGTAGACCCGGTCGAGCCGCCGGGTGAGCTCGGCTGCCGACAGGCGGGCGACCTCGCCCGGCATCCTGATGTTTTCCTCAACCGTGAACCCCGCGAACAGCCGCCTGTCCTCGGCCGCATAACCGATCCCCAGCCGTGGCCGGCGCGACGGGGCGACGGCCGTCAGGTCGATGCCGTCGAAGTCGATCCGCCCGGTCATCGCGGTCAGGCCCATGATGGTGCGCAGGGTCGTGGTCTTGCCCGCCCCGTTCGCCCCGATCAGGGCAATGGTCGAGGCCGTCTCGATCGACAGCGAGACGTCGCGCAGCACCCGCACGCCGCCAAGCCGCACCGTCACGTCGTGAAGAGCGAGCATCACAGCTCCTCCCCGATCACATCGCGGATGACATCCGGATGCTTCAAGACGTCACCCGGCGGCCCGCGGAACAGCACCTTGCCGCGGTTCCACACGGCGACCTCATCGGCGAACCGGTCGACGATCCCCATGTCGTGCTCGACGAATACCGCCGTCACGCGCGCCTCGGCCAGCGCGCCGGCGATGATGTCGAGCAATTCGAACTTCTCCGCCGAGGCGACGCCCGAGGTCGGCTCGTCCATGAACAGCAATCGCGGTTTGAGGGCGAGCGCGACGGCGATGTCGATCAGCTTGCGCTGGCCCTCCGGCAGGGCCGAGACCGGCAGGCTTGCAAGATGACCGCATTTCATCAGGTCGAGCAGATGTTCCATTTCGGCGCGTGCGCCGATGCGGTCGAGCCGGGTGAACGGCGCCCATTGCCGCGCCTGGGCGGCGGCCGCGATCAAGAGGTTCTCCATCACCGTGTGCTCGGTGAAGAGCTGCGGGATCTGGAAGGCGCGGGCGACCCCCTTGCGCACCAGCCGGCGCGGGGCGATGCCGGTGATATCCTCGCCGTTGAAGACGATCCGGCCCGCATGGGGCTTTAGATAGCCGGTGCACAGGTTGAGGAAGGTGGTCTTGCCGGCGCCGTTCGGGCCGATGATGGCAAGGTTCTGGTGTTCGATAAGATCGATATTGATGTCGGACGCGGCAACGACACCGCCGAAGCGGATATCGAGATCCCGCGCCTGGAGAATCACTTTACCGCTCATTCGCCCGCCCCGACGCGGTTACCGGTGCGCCCGGATGCCGGAGTTTGCGTGTCTGTTTCCTGCTCTGTCGTACCGGATCCCGCGATGCGCCGCGTCCAGGAGCGGAACAGGCCGATCAGCCCGTTCGGGGCGAAGAGAATGACGACGAGCAGCACCACGCCCAGGATCATCTGCCAGATATCGGCGGCAAAAGCGGCCGCGTAGGTCTTCACCGCCTCATAGGCCAGCGTGCCGACGACGGCGCCGCCGACCGATCCGGCGCCGCCGAGAATGGCGATGAACACGAACTCCCCGGACCGCACCCACCAGGCATATTCCGGCGTGACGATGCCCTGCGCCGTCGACATCAGGACGCCGCCCAACCCGCACAGCGCGGCTGACAGCACATAACCAGCCAGCAGCACATTGCGCGCCGACACGCCGAGATATTCAAGCCGCACCTCGTTCGTCTTGATCGCCCGCATCATCTGGCCGACTGGCGAGGACAGGAAGCGGTGCGTCAACACCAGCGCGCCGATCACCAGGCCGAGCGTGCCGTAGAACAGCACCAGCTCGAACGGGTCGCGCTCCAGCGCCATGCCGAGCACCCGGGGCCGGGCGACGCTCAGCCCGTCCGATCCGCCGGTGACGTGATAGAACTTCTCCAGGAAGGAGAAGAAGATCATCGACAGCGCCAGGTTGAGCATGCCGAAGAAGATGTGCCGGTAGCGGACGATGAAGACGCCGACGACGAGGGCGACCGCAGCCGAGCACACCGTGCCGAGGACGAGGCTGACGACGATCTCGCCCCCGCCCATGCTGTTGCCCAGAAAGGCCGCGGCATAGGCGGCGATCGCGAAGAACAGCGCGTGCCCGAAGGAAACCTGCCCGGCCTGCAAGAGCACGATCACGCCGAGCACGGCGAGCGACTTGGCGAGTGCCAGCGTCAGCAGCACCTGGGCCGCCGGATAGACCTGCGGCACCAGCGCCAGCGCGAGCAGCAGGGCATAAGGCAGGACGCGCAGGATTTGAGCTCTGGTCGTCATGCGGTCCGCTTCAGATCTTCCGCGCCTGCACGGTGCCGAACAGGCCCGAGGGGCGCACCAGCAGCACACCGAACATGATGATGTAGGGGATAAGCACCTCGAGTTCGGGCCACAGATAGACCGCGAAGCTGCGCCCGAGCCCGATCAGCAGCGCCGTGACCGCCGCCCCTTCGATCTGGCCGAGACCGGCGGTCGCGACCACGGCGAAGGACAAGACGATCATGTCGGCGCCCATGCCGGGCACCACCGAGGTGGTGGCGGACGCAAGCGCGCCGCCGAAGGCGGCCAGGCTCGCGCCGATGATGAAGGTGATCAGGTAGATGCGCTCGACATCGATGCCGATGGTGACGGCCGCCTCGCGGTCCTCGGTCACCGCCGTGATCAGCCGCCCCGTCAGCGTCCGGCGCAGCCCCAGTCTCAGGCCGATCAGAACCACGATCGCGACGACGGGCAGGAAGATCAGCTGATAGACGGTGTAGGTGATGCCGAAGACGGTGACCGTGCCGAGCTGGTTGAGCGCCGTTGCCTCGAAGAACGGCTGGCCGCCCCAGATCAGCCGCTGCACGTCTTCCAGGATCATGAAGACGGCGAAGGTGACGAGGATCTGCAACACGTCTTCAAGCTCGTAGATCCGGCCGAGCAGGAACTTCTCGATCGGCCCGCCGACCAGCACGCCGATCAGCACGGCCGCCAGCAGCATCAGCGGAAACGCCAGCCAGGGCGCGTAGCCGGCCGCGAAGATCGCGCCGCCGACCGACGCGGTCGCATACGCGCCGAGCGCATAGAACGACCCGTGCGCGACATTGAGGACGCGCAACACCCCGAACACCAGGGTCAGCCCGACGGCGACCAGAAAGACGAGCGCCGCATAGGAAATGCCGTCAAAGACGGCAAGGGCGACAAGCTGCGCGTTCATTCTGCCTTACCCGAAGACCCGCGGCGCGGAGAGGTGCGCGACGCGGGTCCCCGTCTGATCTCGTTGTTAGTTGAACGTCTCGACCTGGACGCTTTCGACGAACTCCGGCGACAGGGTCTTGAGCCAGTCGGCCGAGATCTGCCCGACCGGCGTGGTGACCGCGTCCCCGTCGAACATCATCATGTCGCCGAGAAGCGCGAAGTCATAGTCGTCGGAATGCATGGTCGTGCCCAGAAGCTGGTCCTCGACGCCCTGATTGTCCTCGCGGATCGTAACATCGCGGCCAAGCCCGGCGAAGGTCAGGCCCGCCATCGCATCGACCACCTGCTCGCGCGACGGCCAGTCGCCGCCATTCGCCGCGATCGCCTTTTCATACGCGCCCTTGATCGCCGCCAGCGCCTGGCTCATGTGGAAGACCGGATAGATCGGATAGGCGCCGGTCTTCTCCTTGAAGGCGGCGACAAAGGCGTCGAAATCCTCATCGCCGGTCTTTTCGGGATGCAGGAAATAGTGATCGCCGCGCGTGCCGACGATATGGCCCTCCGGAAGCGCGTCGCCCAGGCGCTCCAGCGAGCTTTCGGCAAGCGGCAGCACCAGGGTCGAAGTGTTGGTCAGCCCGCGCTGGGCCGCCTGACGCACGAAGGTGTCTAGGTCACCGCCCCACGACGTCGACAGGATCACGTCGGGCCGCAGCGCCTGCAGGCGGCTGATCTCGGTCGAGAAATCCGGCGCGCCGAATTTGGGGAAGAACTCCGCCACGACCTCGACATCGGGCTTCAACTGCTTCAGCGCGGTCGAGAAGATCGCCCAGCTGTCGCGGCCCCAGGCATAGTCCTGATTGACCACCGCGATCGTCTTGAAGTCGGGCTTCGTCTTCAGCAGGTAGAGCACCGTCGCCAGCATCTCCGGCGTGGCGTTCGCCTGGGTGCGGAAGCTGTAGCGGAAATCGTTTTCCTCGAAGATCCGCTGGGTGCCGCAATCCCACATGATATTGAGGACCTTCAGGTCTTCCGCCAGCGGGCCGACCTTGGTGCAGTTGCCCGACGAGATCGAGGCGAACATCGCATCGACATCGACATCCTCGACCAGCCGGCGGTATTCGGCAAGCAGCGCCTCGCCGCCCGCGCCCTCGTCGACGAAGGTCGCTGACACCGGCACGCCGCCGATGCCGCCCTCGGCATTCATCTCCTCGATCATCATTTCCGCGGCCGCCTTCGCCGGCTCGCCGAAGACGGAGGCCGGGCCGGTCAGAAAGGCAGTGATTCCAAGCCGGATCTCGTCCGGCTTCTCCGCCGCAGTGGCGCTGCTGGCGGCAAGCGCGACGGCCATCGCGGACGCAATCATAAAGGTTTTCATTTTTTGATATCCTCCCCAAGCGCGGTGCTTTCGACCGACGGCCCGAAAACGCGAGCCGAAAGCCTTGCGCCGACCGTAGCAGAAAACGCCGCGACGGGGGCAAGCGTCGATCCCCTGCTATCGATATAGGCAAAACCTATAGCCGTTACTGCCACCGGTTGTTTTGAAGGCCAGCCGCTATAACCGACATGGAAAAAGCGCGACCCGCTTGCGAGCCGCGCTTCCTGATCGAAGCCCGCGACGGGCGGATCCTAGACTACGTCTGGATCCAGTCCCGCCGCGAAGCGTACTCTCAGCTGTTGACGATCATGTCGCCGGCTTTCCAGCCGATCATCATCGACGGCGCGTTGGTGTTCGATGTCGTGATGTGCGGCATCACGGAAGCGTCGGCGACGCGCAGCCCGTCGATCCCCTTCACCTTGAGATCGGGATCAACGACCTTGTCGATCTGGCAGGTCGAGGTCGGATGGAAATAAGTGTTGACCGAAGCGGACAGGAAGTCGCGCCATTCCGCGTCCGTCAGGTCGCCATCCTTCTGCGGCAGCGATTCGCGCTTGGCGAGCCCTTTGTAGGCCTCCTGCGCGCCGATCTCGCGGCACAGTTCCGTTGCCGCCCGGTAGGACTTCCAGTCCTGCTCCTCGGCGAGATAGTTCGACTCGACGATCGGCGCATCGGCGATGTCGTTGGAGGCGAGCTTCACATAGCCGCGCGACTGCGGCGTCGCGACGCCCGACAGGATGCAATAGCCGTGCTCGTAGTCGAGCTTGTGCCCGGTCGAGGCAAACGGCACGGAGACATAGAGCGCGATCATGTCCGGCGAGCGCAGGCCCGATTCCGACCGCTCCCACATATAGACTTCAGAGTGGTTGTAGTGGGAGACCGGCACCGGCCCGGTCGCCTCGTAATTCACGCCGGCACCCAGGATATGGTCCTGCAGGCCGACGCCGACCGGCAGATCGGCCACCGCGTCGATGCCGACATCCTTGAGGTCCGACGCGATCCCGATGCCAGACAGCATCAAGAGGCGCGGGCTGTCGATCGCACCGGCCGACAGGATGACCTCCGAGCCGGCCTGAACCGATACCGGCTCGCCATTGTGCAGATAGGTGACGCCGGTGCATCTGGTGCCGTCGAGGTCGAGCTTCTGCACCGGCGCGTCCGTCAGCACGGTGACATTGCCGCTATCCATAACCGGACGCAGGAAGGCGGTCGCGGACGACTGCCGGCGCTGGTCCTTGATGTTGAAGTCGACCCAAGCCTGGCCCGACATCCGGTCTGAATTGAAGGACGGCGTTTCCTTGTAGCCAAGCGCTGCGGCTGAATCCATGAAGGCGATCGCGCCCTCGTGCTTGTGCTCGTCCTTGGGCTGGCTGATGAACAGCGGCCCTTCGGTGCCACGGTTCTCGCCGCCAAGCTCGTAGGATTCCATCGCAATGAAATGCGGCAACACGTCCTGAAACGACCAGCCGGTCGCGCCCATCGAGGCCCAGTTGTCGTAGTCGGTACGATGCCCGCGCGCGAAAATCATCGCGTTCAGCGCCGAAGTGCCCCCCAGCACGTTGCCGCGCGGCCAGGAATGAATGCGGCCGTCGGTATGGGTCGACGGCAGGGTGTCGAACCATTTGGTCGCGTCGGTGCCGAGCGAGGCCGCCCACAGGCGACTATCTTGCACCTCTTCCAGATCGTCGTTGCGGCCGGCTTCTAGCACCAGGATCTTCGCGCCGCTCTTGGCAAGCTGATGCACGCAGGCAGCGCCCGCCGACCCCGTGCCGATGACGATGAAATCATATTCGCCCGCAGGCTTCGCCGACGTCTTGGTCGACTGGGCGAGCGCCTTGCCCGACCAGGCGGTCGCAAGCGCCCCGGCCATGCCGGCGGTCACGCCGAGCGCCATCGCATTGCGGATGAAGGCACGCCGGCTGACGCGGCCCGCATTGTATTCCACGACGGCCCGTTCAAGCGCTCCGTCTGTCTTGTTGGTGAAGTATCCCATGTGTACTCCCTCCCATGGAAGCGGGCAGGCCCGCGTTCAAGCCGGTTCGAGCCGGCGCTCGATGCCCTTGCCAGGCTCTTGAGGTTTGGCAACCGCCTGGCACGGGCACATCTTTGTTGGGCGCGGACGTCGGATCGTCGGCGCCGAAATCGTCGGCGTCAGATCGTCCGGCCGCCATCGACCTCCAGGATCGCGCCGGTGATGAACTTCGCTTCGTCGGAGGCGAGATAGAGGGCGGCGTGCGCCATGTCGTCGGGCTCGCAAAGCCGTCCCATCGGGATCGACCCGAGGAATTTCGCACGGTTTTCCGGCGTATCCGGCATTCCCATGAAGGTTTCGAGCAGCCCGGTCGCGCCCATCACCGGCGCCAGGCCGCAGACCCGGATCCCGTCCGGCGCCAGTTCGACCGCGAGCGTCTTGGTCAGCATGTTCACCGCGCCCTTGGAACTGTTGTACCAACTCAGTCCGGGCCGCGGCCGGATGCCCGCCGTCGAGCCGACATTGAGCATCACCCCGCCGCCGGTCGCCCGCCAATGCGGCACCACCGCGTGCGTCATGTGATAGATGCTGTCGACGTTGACCGCGTAGACCCGCCGGAACGTGTCGTAGTCGACGTCCAGCAGCGGCTGGTTGCGATGGCTCCAGCCGGCATTGTTGACGACAATATCGACATGGCCGAAGGCTTCTATGCTCTCGCGCACCGCATTCTGAATGTCATCGCCGTCGGATACGTCGCACCGCAGGGCGATCGCCGGGTCCCCAAGTTCCGCGGCGACCGCCCCTGCCCCATCCATATCGACGTCGACGATCGCGACCTTCGCGCCCTCGGCGACGAAACGGCGGGCGATCTCGCGGCCGAAGCCGGACGCCGCCCCCGTCACGATCGATGTCTTCCCCTCAAGCCGCATTACACATCACCCGCGATTGAGGACGATCGTCTTGATCTGGCTGAATTCATGCAGCGCGGCGACGTCGCGCCAGGCGACGTACGAGGCGACACACGGGTAAAACGGCGGGAGAGAGGCTTGCTTGCTCATTGAGGTTCCCCACACGGCCTTGGCGGCCGGTTCATTCGGTCGAATGCTAGGAAGGGAACCCCCGGCCAACAATGTGAAGGGTTGCAGGCCCGATATAGGATTTACCTATAGCTCAAGCCTTGCCGATGCTAGATGAGGCGGCCGCGCCAGATGTTCCGCTTCACCAGTTCGCGCACCACCTCGACGGTCGTGCGCTCGACCTCGAGCGCCGCCCGGGTCCGCAGGTGGTGGGGGTTGCGGACGAGATAGACCGGCCGGCTGATCTTCGGTTCGACGATGACGGAACTGACCAGTTCGCCGCGCTCCTCGAAATCGCCGACGGCGGCCGGCGCGAGGATCGTGAAGGCGCTGCCGCGCTTGACCAGCGACTTGATCTGCGACAGCGAATCCATCTCAACGACGATCTCCAGATGCTGACTGACCGCCCGGCAGGTCCGGTCGATCAACATCCTGAGCCCGTGCGACTTCGACGGCAGAACGAGCTCGAGCGCGCCGAGTTGCGCCAGCTTCACCGGCTCCCCCGGCGGCGTGTCGAAGGGCCACAGGTCCGGCGGCGAATAGAAGTGCAGATCCTCTTCCAGAAGCGTCGTGACCTCGGCGTGCTTGAGGCCGGAGGTCTCGTAAAGCATTGCCAGATCTATCGATTTCTCTTCGAGCCATTCCTTGATGAAACCGCTCATCGCATCGACCGCGCGCAGCCGGATATCGGGATATTGCAGCCGGATCGTCTCCGCCAGCGGCACCGACAGGACCATCGAGACCGAAGAGGGAAAGCCGAACACCACCTTGCCCGCCGGCCGCTCGCCGGCCTGGCGCACGTCGAACTTGGCCCGCTCCACGGCGGCGAGGATATCGCGCGCGCGCTCAAGGAAGACCGAGCCGGCATCGGTCAGCACGACGCCCCGCGGCGAGCGGATGAAAAGCTGGGTGCCGAGCCGGTCCTCCAGGCTCTTCAACTGCACCGAGATCGACGGCTGGGCGATGCCCACGACCTCGGCGGCGGACGCAAGCGAGCCGCTCTCGGCAATCGCCACAAAATAACGGATCTGCTTGAGTTCCAAGGACCGTACCTCCGCGGCAAGGTTATAGGTCTCCTCTATACCTTTTCAAGCGAAGATATATTTGTCGTCTCCGGCCATTCCAAAGACACTGGCCTGGAAAATGCCCCGTCCTGGAAAATACCCTGACCGGGCGCCCGAACGGGCAGTCGCGAAACAGACCGAGGACGTCGAAGCAAGATGCGGGATCTGGAAGGCCTGCTGGTGGTGTCTCTGGAGCATGCGGTCGCCGCGCCCTATGCCTCGTGCAAGCTCGCCGACGCCGGCGCGCGCGTCATCAAGGTGGAGCGTCCGGAAGGCGATTTCGCCCGCGGCTACGACGATCTCGTCCATGGCCACAGCGCCTATTTCGTCTGGATCAACCGGGGCAAGGAATCGATCTGCCTCGACCTGAAATCCGACGACGACCGCGCCGTCATGCGGGAAATGCTCAAACGCGCCGACGTGTTCATCCAGAATCTCGGCCCGGGAGTGCTAAGTCGACTTGGAATCGAGATCGACCGGATTCGCGCCGACAATCCCCGGCTGGTCGTCTGCTCGATCTCGGGCTACGGCAGCGACGGACCGGCCCGGGACCAGAAGGCCTACGACCTGCTGATCCAGGCCGAGACGGGGCTGTCGGCGATCAACGGAACGGAGGAGGGGCCGGCGCGGGTCGGCGTCTCCGTCTGCGACATCGCCGCGGGCATGACGGCCTTTTCCGCGATCCTGCAGGCGCTGCTCCGGCGCCACACCACCGGCGAGGGGCGCGAAATCGAGGTCTCGCTGTTCCACGCGATGGCCGACTGGATGAACGTGCCGTTCCTGCAATATAAATACGGCGGCAAAGCACCAACGCGGATGGGACTGAAGCATCCCACCATCGCGCCTTATGGATCCTACGCCTGCGCCGACGGCAAGGAAATCCTGATCTCGATCCAGAACGAGCGGGAATGGGCGCGCTTCTGTACGGACGTGCTGGGCGACCCGACGCTGCCCGATACGCCGGGCTGGCGCTCGAACTCGGAACGGATAGCGCAACGCGACATCGTCGATGCGCGCGTCGCCGCCGCCTATGCGACCCTGACCCGCGAGGAGGCGATCGACCAGGCGAAAGCGGCCGGCATCGCCTATGGCCGGCTCTCCGATATCGACGATCTCGTCAGCCATCCGCAGCATCGCTATATCGGCGTGCGGGTCGCCGACAGGGAGATACAGGTGCTGGCGCCCGGCGCGCTGTTCAAGGGCGAAGAGCCCGTGGTGGCATCGATCCCGACAGCCGGGCGCGACAGCGAGGCCATCCGCGCCGAGTTTCCGGTTCCCGCCTACCGGGCCCCGGCTGCGGAATAGCACGCGCCCAGTCAATGCTCGGTTCGAATCCATTGCTGTCCGGTTCAGCGAAGCCGGGGCTTTGGTTTTCAGCTTGGCCGCCCCCTCAGAGGTCATGCCCGGACTTGTTCCGGGCATCCATGAACACCGCCGTCAGAATGGACGCAAGCGACCGTGTTCATGGATTGCCGGGACAAGCCCGGCAATGACACGGAGGGGGAACGGCGGGCAACACTGGACATCGTTTCCATCGGGGTAACAGAGTTTATGACCTCCGAGTTGGTGGATAGGCAGTGCGTGTCCCGTCACCGTCTCCTTTCGAAAAATCCATGTCAGACAAGGGGGTAATCGACGTCGCTGGACTTAAACCGGGCAGAAGTGGTTCAAATCCGAGCTGAATGCATATATTTATTCGAATAAATATATGACAGCCGTGCGCAGCGCCCGGTAGTAGCGTCGGGAACGCTGCGCACGGCTTTGTCTCACTTCTTGACCATATAGGCCTTGGTGTTGGTGAATTCCTGCAGGCCTTCCTTGCCGTTCTCGACGCCCATGCCGGATTGCTTGTGGCCACCGAATGGAATGTCGATGCCGTGGATATGGATCTCGTTGACCCAGACCGTGCCGGCCTCGATCCGGTTGGCGACTGATACCGCCTCATCGCGGTCCGGACCCCAGACCGAGGCGCCGAGGCCGAATTCGGTGTCGTTGGCGTCCGCGACCACCGCATCGACGTCGCTGAACCGCAAAACCGGCAGGATCGGCCCGAACGGCTCCTCGCGCACGATCCGGCTGTCCTTCGGCGGGTTGTCGACGATGGTGATCGGCACGAAGTTGCCGGGCCGCGCCTCGTCGATCTCGCCGCCGAGCGGCACGGCGTAGCCATTCGCCTTAACGTCGGCGAACAGGTCCAGCAGCTTGCCGTATTGCATGGTGTTCTGGATCGGCCCGAGATCGGTATTCGGGTCCATGCCGTCACCGACGGTCTTCTCGGCGGCATAGTCGACGAAATCGCTGAGGAAGTCGTCATAGAGCGAGTCGTGCACATAGAGCCGCTTGACGGCGATGCACCACTGGCCGGAATTGCCGAAGGCGGCATCGAACAGCGTCGGGATCAGCGGCTTGTAGTCGGTGCCCGGCAGCACGATCGCCGGATCGTTGCCACCGAGCTCGAGCGTGATCCGCTTCAGGTTGCCGCTCGAGGCCGCCATCACCTTCTTGCCCGTCGCGGTCGACCCGGTGAACGAGATCTTGCTGACATCCGGATGCTCGGTGATCCAGGCGCCCTGCGCGTTGCCGCCGGAGACGATATTGAGCACGCCGGGCGGCAGGATCTTCTGCGCGATCTCGCCGAAGCGCAACGTGCCGAGCGGCGTGTAGGGCGACGGCTTCATCACCATCGTGTTGCCGGTGATCAGGCAGGGCGCGATCTTCCACAGGCCCAGCAGGATGGGGAAGTTCCAGGGCGTGATCGCGCCGACGACACCGAGCGGCGTATGGGCTACCCTGACGGTGTGTTCATCGGTATCTTCAAGCACCTCGTCTTCCAGACGCCGCTTGGCGACTTCGCGCACCCAGTAGATCGCGTAGTCCACCTCGACGGTCGCCATGGAGTGGCGCGGCTTGCCCTGTTCTGTCGTCAACAGCGTGATCAGCTCTTCCTTGTGCGCGTCGAGTGCATCCGCGTAAGCGGCGATATAGGCCGAGCGCGCCTCCCAGCTTAAGCCCGCCCAGCCCGGCTGCGCCGCCTTCGCCGCGGCGATCGCCGCATCGACCTGCTCGCGCGAGGCCTCCGGGGCATTGGCGACAACCGCGCCGGTCGCCGGATTGTAAACGTCGAACGTCTGGTTCGCACCGACGAGGTCACCGCCGACGGACATCCTGTAGGGGCCGTCGAAATCGACATGGACGTTGCTGGCAATCTTCGATTGGACGTTCATGGTCTTCCTCCCGCTGGTTGGCTTTAAATCTGGTAGCGAATGTGCGGCGACCGGGCATAGAGCGCGACCATCGGCAGGATCAGCAGGCCGAACACCGTTTGTTGCGCGGCGTAATTAAGGCCCATCCCGACCAGGAACGAGGTCAGGACCTGCAACACCAGGACGCCGATGATCGTCGCGCCATAGCCGCCCGCGCCGCCCAGAAGCGACGTGCCGCCGACGACGACGGCGGCGACCGTCGTGAACAGATAGGGGTCCCCGACGCCGACAAAGCCGCCGCCCGAGAAGCCGAGCAGCAGCATGCCTGTGATCGCCGCCGTCGCCCCTGAGATCGTGTAGGTCGTGACCCAGACGCGGAACTCGGAGATCGACAGGCGCGCGGCCGCCACCCGGTTGCCGCCGATCGCATAGAGCGCCCGCCCCGAGACGCTGCGGTTGGTCCACAGGATGATCAAGCCTGCAACCAGCGCCCAGATCAGCACGACCGGCGGAAAGGACAGGCCGAAGGTCTTGCCGCTGATCGACGAGATATTGGCGAACCAGGCCGGCACCTGGCTGAACACCGTGCCGGAATATTGCGAGCCGATCGTCGTGAAGATCTGCGCGCCACCGACCAGCGCGAAGCCGACGCCGAGCGTCAGGATCAGCGCCTGGCCCTGGATGCGGTAGCTGAGGATGCCGTTGATCAGCCCGACCAGCGCGCCGAGCGCGGCGATGATGAGGATCGCCAGCGCGGGCGGGATCGCCGTGCCGAACAGATAGGCGAGCAGGATGTTCGAGGCGCCGATCACGAAGGGGATCGACAGGTCGAGGCCGCCGACGGTCGCGACCATCGTCTGGCCGAGCGAGGCAAGGCCGAGAAAGGCGGCCAGCAGCAGGATCGAGCGGATGTTGTTGGCGGACGCGAAGCCCTCGACCAGCATCGAGGCGACGGCGAACAGCGCAATCAGCAGCGTGAACCCGATTAGCAGTCCCCTGGCATCCGGTCCGAGCAGGCGACGGACCGCGTGGTCTGCGGATGTCATGTCGATTTCCTTCCCCTCAGGCCGGACGCGGCGCCGGGCGCATCGTCAGCAGGCTCAGCATCAGCGACACGACGAGGATCAGGCCGTAGCTGAGCTGCGTCATGAACCCGGAGATCGCACCGAAATTGAACGAGGACAGCACGACGAAGACGAAATACATGGCGATCGCGCCGAGGATGGAGCCGGTGATACCGCCCTTGCCGCCGGCAAGCGACGTCCCGCCCAGCACCAGCGCGGTGATCGCCTGCAAGGTCAGCGTGTTGCCCTGTGTCGGATCGCCCGAGCCGATCATCCCGGTCAGGCAGAGTGCGGCGAGCCCGGCGAAGACGCCGGCCATCAGGTGGGCGGCAAAGCGCGCCTTCACGATATCGACGCCGCTGGTATAGGCCGTCCGCTCGTCGGCGCCCATCAGCCGGATGTGCTGGAACATCGGACTGCGCTGGAAGAGACACCAGATCACGCAGGCCGCGATCAGGATATAGAGCACCGGCCCGAGCAGTTCGGTGCCCCAGCCCCAGTCGGCGAGCCATTCCGGCGCGAAGCCGCCGGGCCGTGGCAGGATAACCAGGTTCACCCCTTGCAGGATCAGATAGCCGGCAAGCGTGACGATGATCGGCGAGATCCGCACATAGACGATCATCGCGGCCAGCAGCCCCTGCCACAGACAGGCAACGGCGATCGCGAACGCGAAGACGAGCACCGGATTGCTGATCTGCAGAGCGCCCAGCCAGACGACGATGGTGACGTTGACGAAGCCGATCAGCGGCCCGATGGATAGATCGACGCCGCCGCGCCCGGCAATCGCGATCGGCGTGATGGCGACGGCGGCGAGGATGAGCGGGGCCGCGACCAGCACGGCGCCGGCCAAGCCCGTATAGGTGAAGGTTCCGGGCGCGCGAATGAAGGCAACGAGCGCCAGCACGACCACCAGGGTCGCCGGCACCGCCAGATGGGCATTGCGCTGGAGGAGTTTCGAGACCATCTAGGCGACCTCCTCCTTGCCGGCGCCCTGCGTGAACTCGTGCTCGATCGCATCGGCAAGCGCGATCGGCTCGCCCTGCCCGAACATCGCACCCAGCAGGTTTTCCTCGTTGATCTCGCCGCGCGGGAAGCTGGCGAACAGCGCACCTTCGAAGAACACGTCGGCGCGGTCGGCGAAGTCGAAGAATTCCTCGATCTCCGTCGACAGATAGACCACCGCGCCACCGTCTGAGGCGAAGTCGCGCAGGTGCCGGTAGAGATCCTGCTTGGTGCCGATATCGACGCCCCGGGTCGGATCGTTGAGGACGATGACTTTCGGATTGAGCGCAAAGGCACGCGCGATCAGCACCTTCTGCTGGTTGCCGCCCGACAGTGTCGTGATCTTGTCGGAAGACGCGCCGAACTTGATCGATAGGCGCGCCTTTTCCGTGTCGAAAGCCGATTGCAGTTGCTTGCGATCGATCAACCCACCCCGGCCGGCGATCCGGTCGTAGAGCGCCATGCCGAAATTCTCCAGGATCGACAGGTTGGGGAACAGCCCTTCCCGCTTGCGGTCGCCGGAGACATAGGTGATGCGATGCGCCTCGGCTTCGGCGAGCGTCCTGATCCCGTGGCTGGTATTGGCGTCTTCCCAGACCCGGACCGTCCCGCGCGGCGCGGCCTGGATGCCGCTCAGCATGCGCACGAAATCGGCCTGTCCGGCACCGTCGAGGCCGGCAATGCCGACGATCTCGCCGGGAAACACCTGGAAATCGAACGGTGGCTTGCCGCTCGCAAGGCCGATACCGCAGGCTTCCAGCGCCGGCTTGTGGGTGCTCGAAACGACCCGTTTCTCTCTCGCGCGCGCCGCCGCCTTGCCGTCGGTTGCAGACATCAGCCGTAACAGCGTCTCCTCGGTCATCTCGTCGCGGCCGATGCGCCCGACGGTCTCGCCATCGCGCAAGACGGTAGCCACATCGGCGAACTTGACCAGTTCGGCGATGCGGTGGGTGACGAGGATCACGCAGACGCCCTTGTCCTTGAGCTTGAGCATCTCCTGATGCAGCCGCGCCGTCGCCTCCAGGTCGAGCGCGGCCGAACTTTCATCGAAGATCAGGACCTTCGGCTCCTGCAACAGCGCCCGGGCGATGACGATCCACTGTTTGACGCTGAGCGGCATTGCCGCGACCGGCGCATCGGGATCGATCTCGCAGTCGGCAAGCCGTTCAAGCACCGCCCGCGTCTGCGCCCTTTTCTCCGAAACGCTCAAGCGCCGTGTCCAGAAACCGTCCGCCCCGGCGAAGACGTTCTCCCAGATCGTCAGGTCCTCGGCGAGCATCATCTCCTGAAAGATCGTCGAAATCCCGTATCGGATCGCCTCGATCGGCGTCCGGGGTATTTGCCCAAGCACATCGATCGTTCCGCCATCGGCCGGCACGATGCCCGACAGGATCTTGGCAAGCGTGCTCTTGCCGCTACCGTTTTCCCCGACGATCGCGTGGATCTCGCCGAATTCAGCGGTGAGGGAAGCGTCCTGGAGCGCCTTCGTCTCACCGAAGCGCTTCGTCACGTTTGATAGGGCGATGGCAGGCATGGTCCGGCCCGTTCGACGGTGCAAGACGAGTGAGGCGCCCGTGATCGACCACGGGCGCCTGCTGCGGGGATTACTGCGTCTTCCACTCCAGCGGCGGCGATGGCCGCAGGAAGTAGGTCGCGGCGACCTCGTCGGGGAACCACACGTCGATGCCCGGCTGGATGTACTCCGTGGAGTCGACCGAGCAGTCGTCCGGCAGCGCGGCGACATACTCCTCCGCCGGCACCCGGTAGACACCGCGCAGGATCGACTGGACGATCGGCCCCTGGTTCTGCAACGTGCGGATGACCGAGTTGAAACCGAGTTCCATCTCGTCACCGGGCGGCCAGATCTGGAAGGCGTGGCTGATCCAGCCTGGGTTCTGCTTGAGATAGCAGGCAGCCCCAGCGGAGCCCGCAAGCGAAATCGGCATCACCTCGCGGCCGGACTGCAGCACCGCCTTGAGAACGCCGGTCTCCTGCGAGCCCTGCGCGATGATGCCGTCGATCTTCGCCGGATTGGTGGCGAGGAACTTCTGCACCTCGGTCTGGGCGACCTGATCGGTCCAGTTGCCCCAGACCTGACCGACCAGGTTGGCCTCGGGGAATTCCTCGAGCGCGCGCTTGGCGCCGGTGTCAAAGCTCTCGGATGACGCCGCGCCGGCGATGCCGGAGACGAGCAGGAAATTGCCCTTGCCGCCCAGTTCCTCGATCATCGCCTTAGCGATCTCATAGCCGCCGAGCGTGTAGTTCGACGAGGCGTTCAGCGCCTTGTCGGAGGTCAGGTAGCCGGAATAGGAGAAGACGACGACGCCCTTGGAATAGGCATATTCGACCGCCTTGTTCAGCGCCACCGGATTGGAGCAGCACACGATGATCGCATCGACGCCCTGATCGACGAGCTGGCGCATCTGCTGGATCTGCCGGGCATCGTTGAGATCGGACTGGGTGACGATGATGTCGTCGACGATCCCGGCTTCCTTATAGGCCGGCAGCAGTTCCTCGGTGAGCCGCTTCAGGCCCTCCGCCCGCCATGTGTTGCCGGCGTAGGAACTGGCGTAGCCGATCGTCCACGGCGCCTCGGATCGCGGCGTCCAGTCGCGATAGGCGGACTTGCCGATCGGCTGGCCGTCATCGACGCCCTCATAAGCCGCCGCGGTTTCCGGCGGCAGTTCGCCGACGGCGCTGTGTCCGTCCGCCTGGGCTGCGACCCCATAGAGCGCCAGGGGCACGGCCAAGAGCCACGGTTTCAAGGATGATTTCATGAGCTTCCTCCCCAATATGACCACCGCAAACGAATGATCGGCGGATTGAGGAAAACCATGTTGGAAAGCCGCGACTTGAGGAAGGACGCAGCGGAATATGATGGCTATAGAGGAAACCTATAGCCCGTCCGGCGACGGCCTCTCGGCCCGGCAACCGCTGTCCGCCTGCGGGGACAGTCGGGTATCTCCGGTGGGGATTGACCGGACTATTTACGTATTAAGCCACTGGAAGCACGCGATTATCAGAAATTCCATTGCCACGAAAACGACGAAAAGGGGCAATGCGCCGCCCCTATAAATCTTGCCGTAAACTGTTGGTTCAGCTCCCCGGCTGGCTACGGATTCCGTAACGTGCGCTATAGAAATCGGTCTCAGCCCCGGCTGCCGGCCTCACACCACGTAGTTCAGGCCGAGCCGCCCGCCGTCGACATAGATCGTCTCGCCGGTGATGTAGCTCGCCTTGTCGGAGGCCAGGAAAGCGACCGTGTCGCCGATCTCCCTCGCCGTTCCCAGGCGGCCGAGCGGCGTGCGCGACATCGCCACCCGCATCGCGTCGGGATTGGCGTTGACGCCGGCCATCATCTCGGTGTCGATCGAGCCGGGCCCGACCGCGTTGACCCGGATACCATGCGGCGCCAGCGCCAGGGCAGCCGCCTTGGTAATCTGCATCACGCCGCCCTTCGAGGCGCAATAGGCCGGGATCGCGGGGATCGCCAGCTGCGCGTTGATCGACGATATGTTGATGATCGCGCCGGCGATCTTGTTGTCGACCATCATCCGCGCCGCCCGCTGCGTCGTGTCGAACAGGCCGACGAGATTGACGTCGAGCACGCGCTGAAAATCCGCGCGCGAATAGGTCAGGAAATCGCCCGGCAGCGCGATACCGGCATTGTTGACGAGCACCGCGACCGGGCCGTGCTCTGCTTCGATTGTACGAAACAGCGCATCGACCGCCTCGCCGTCACCTATATCGCAGACATAACCGGTGCCGCCGAGCCCCTCGGCGGCGGCACGGACGCTGTCCTTGATGTCGGCGAGCACGATCCGGTGGCCGGCCTCGGCAAGCGCCTGCGCACAGGCAAAACCGATCCCCTGCGCCCCGCCGGTGACCAGCGCGATCCGTTCAGCCATCTCTAGTCTCCATCATATCCATAGTCGTCGCGGGCCTGCCTGACGGTGATCAGGCCGGCCTCGAGATCCGCCGCAACTAACGGGCGGTCGCGGCCCTCCGGCGGGCCGTAGCCGCCGCCACCGGGCAGGCTGAGGCGCAGCCGTTTGCCGCCGGCGACCTTCTGCCGCCCCTTGGGGTTCAACATGGTTCCGTCGGTCAGCTCAACCCGCCCCCGGGCGCCGGCGCCGCCACCCTCGCGGCCGCGGGCTGGATGCACGACCCGGTCGAACATGGCGTTGAACCAGAACGTATAGCCCGCGCGCGCCTCGATCTCGATCACCTGGCCAAGCCCGCCGCGCATCGTCCCGGCGCCGCCGGAGCCTAAGCGCAGATCCTTGCGCCAGATGGTTATCGGCCCGACATGCTCGGTCGCCTCGACGCTCATCGTCGAGACGCCCGAGGGAAACGCCGTCGCCGACAGCCCGTCGGTCGCCGGCCGTGCACCGGTTCCACCGGAATTGAACATCAGGATCTCCGCACCGGGCAGGCCACTGTCCGGATCGGCGGCACGCGCCGAGATCTGGATGTTCCAGAGCGCGGAAGAGCCTTCCGCCGGCACGACGCCCGGCAGCGCCTGATGCAGCGCGCCCAGCACCACGTCCGGGACCAGATGGCCGAGCACGTGCCGGATCGAGACGGGCGCGGGCCGGCGCGCCGCCAGGATCGAGCCCTCCGGCGCGGTGATCTCGAAGGGCAGCAGCGAGCCGGCATTGTTGGGGACCTGCGGCGCGATCGCGCATTTCAGGCCGTAGCAGGCATAGGCACGGGTATAGACTTCCGGCACGTTGACGCCGAAGGCGCTCATGCCGGACGTGCCGTCGAAATCGGCGACGAGCCGCTCGCCCTCAACCTGAAGGGTCACGACGATGTCGATCGGCGCCTCGAAGCCGTCGACCGTCATGGTGTTGCGATAGGTGCCGGCCGGCACCCGGGCGATCGCCTCGCGGGTCGCCCGTTCGCTCGCCGCCATGATGAAATCGGACAGGCCGTCAAGATCATCGATGCCGAATTCGTCCAGCATCGCCTGCAGGCGGCGGTCGCCGGCCTCGTTGCAGGCGGCCAGCGAATACATGTCGCCGACCGTCTGGTCGGGCGTGCGGACATTGGCGCGCACCATCCGGATCAGGAAGGCGTTGACCTCGCCGCGCTCGGCGAATTTCGAGATCGGGATCAGCAGCCCCTCCTCGTACACCTCGCCGGCGTCCGGCCCGAAGCCGCGCCCGCCGATATCGACGACATGGGCCGTGCAGGCAAAGAAGCCGATATGGACACCCTTGCGGAACACCGGCGTGACGACCGTGATGTCGTGCAGATGGCCCGTCCCCATCCAAGGATCGTTGGTGATCAGCACGTCGCCCTCGTAGAGGTGCTGAAGACCGATCTCGCGGATGAAATGGGTCACGCTTTCCGCCATGGCGTTGACGTGTCCCGGCGTGCCGGTGACGGCCTGCGCCATCATCCGCCCCTGCCGGTCGAACAGGCCGGCCGACAGATCGCCCGCCTCGCGCACCGAGGTCGAGAACGCCGTGCGGATCAGCGTCATCGCCTGTTCCTCGACGACGGCGATCAGCCGGTTCCACATGATCTGGTAGTCGATCGCGGACGGGATCATGACGTCCCCTCCTTGCGTAGCAGCAGCAGGCAGCCATCGGCCTGGCCGACGGCGCGGTAGGCGGAGGTGACGATCGTCGAGGTTTCGGGCTCGACGATGATGGCGGGGCCATCGACGACCGCGCCGGGCACCATGGCCGCGCGCTCGACCTCGACCGCGTCTACATCACTGCGCAGGGCGGCATCGAAGAACCGGCGCGTCCTGCCCGCCGCCGTCGGCGGTCCGCTGTCGATGCGCGTGACGCCCGCCGGGTCAGGCAGGATGGTGGCGACCGTCAGCGACCAGTTGGTGATTTCCGGCTGAAGCCCCTCGATGATGCGGCCGAACAGCGTCCGGTAGGCGGTCTCGAACGCATCGCGGATATCGGGCACATCGGCGCCATCGAAACGCTTGTGCGGCAGCGGCACCGGAATCTCCCAGCCCTGCCCCTTGTAGCGCATATAGGCGATCAGCTTCTCCGCCGTCCGTTCGCCCCGCGCGCCGGCCTCGACGAAGGCGCGCGCCTCCGCTTCCATTCCCTCAAGCGCGGCATTCACCGCCGCCGGATCGAAGCCATCCAGCGTCTGGAACAGCCCGCGCGTCGCCTCGTAGCTGAACGGCGCGCGCAGGAAGCCGATCGCCGAGCCGACGCCGGCGCCGGGCGGGATCAACGCCAGGTCGATCCCCAGCTTCTCGCATTGCCGGCAGGCATGCAGCGGCGCCCCGCCGCCAAAGGCGATCATCGTGAACTGCTCGATGTCGCGGCCGTTCTCGACCGTATGGACCCGGGCCGCGTTGGCCATATTCTCGTCGACCATTTCGGTAACCCCGAACGCGGCCTCAGGCGAGGTCATCGCTTGCGCCGCCGCGATCGTCTGAAGTGCGGCCTCGGCATTGCCGGTCGACAGGGGAATGGCGCCGTCGGCGAAGGTCTCCGGGTCGAGCCGGCCAAGCAACAGGTTGGCATCGGTAACCGTCGGCTCTGTGCCGCCGCGCTGATAGCAGGCCGGCCCCGGCTCGGAGCCGGCCGATTGCGGCCCGACCTGAATGCGGCCCATCTGATCGACGCTTGCAATCGAGCCGCCACCCGCGCCGATCTCGACCATCTCGACGACCGGCGTCGACACCGTCATCCCCGAGCCCTTCTTGAACCGGTAGGTGCGCGCCACCTCGAAGGTATTCGCCGTCTTCGGGGTGCCGTCCTCGATCAGGCAGATCTTCGCCGTCGTGCCGCCCATATCGAAGCTCAGCACCTTGTCGAGCCCGTGCGCCCGGGCGTAGTCGGCGGCGTAGATCGCACCGCCCGCCGGGCCGGATTCGAGCAGGCGGACCGGCTGTTGCGCCGCCGTCTCGACCGTGATCAGCCCGCCGCCCGAATGCATCAGGAAGACGGGCGCGGCGATGCCCGCCCCGCGCAGCTGCTCGACGAGACGGCCGAGATAGCCGGCGACCTGCGGCTGCACATAGGCGTTGGCGACGACCGTGTTGAAGCGCTGCAATTCGCGCATCTGCGGCGAGATCACCGACGACAGCGAGACCGGCAGGTCCGGCGCCGCCGCGCTCAGCGCACGCGCCATCGCGCGTTCATGCGCATCGTTGGCATAGGCATGCATCAGCCCGATCGCCACCGCCTCGTAGCCGCCCCCGGCGATGCGGTCCGCCATCGTCCGGGCCTCGGTCTCGTCGAGCGCCATCAGCACCTCGCCCCTCGGCCCCATCCGCTCGTTCAGGGTGAAGCGATCCTTGCGGGCGACCAGTGGTCTCGGCAGTTCGAGATTGAGATCATATTGCTCGAAACGGTTCTCCGAGCGCATTTCGATCACGTCCCGAAAGCCCTCGGTGGTGATGAAAGCCGTCCGTGCGCCGCGCCGCTGGATCAGCGCGTTGGTGACCAGCGTGGTGCCGTGGATGACCTGGGCGATCTCGCCGAGCGCGATGCCGGCCTGACCGGCGGCCGCCTCGATTGCCGCCAGGATCGCCCGTTCGGGCTCGGCATAATCGGTCAGCACCTTGCCGGTCGACAGGCCTGCCGGCGTCTGCAGCGCGACATCGGTGAAGGTGCCGCCGATATCGACGCCGACACGAATATCAGGCAACGGCATCAGAGCCCCTTCAGGACCTGGTTGGCGGAAAAGGCAAGCGTGTAGATCCGTTTCATCAGCGGTGCCGACGCAACCCGTGTCATTCCGGTGACCGAAAGTGGAAGATCGGCCGGATCCGCGCCTGCAAGCAGTCCGGCGATGGCCTTGCCGAAGATCGTTCCCGTGGTGATTCCCCGCCCGTTATAGCCGATCGCGGTGTAAAGATGCTCGTCCAAAACATGGATGCGCGGCAGGTGGTCGGGCGTCATGGCGATCCGGCCATGCCAGGCATCCTCGAACCGGACCGGCCCGAGACCCGGAAACAGCCGCGCAAGCCGCCGGCGGGCCCAGCGGTGCGATATCCCGGCTTCCGCACCGCCGATCACCTGGCCCATCGAGCCGATGATCAGCCGGCCGGCCGCATCCCGCCTGAGCGAGAACATGATACGGCCTGTATCCCACAGGCCCTGTCCGCCCGGCAGGATATCGGCCACCCGCGCACCGAGCGGTTCGGTCGCGAGCTGGAAATAGTGGATCGTGGTGAAGGTCCCGCCGAGGCCGGGCCACAGGCCGTCGGTATAGGCATTGGTGGCCAGCACCACCGCCCTGGCCCGCAGCGTGCCCCGATCCGTCTCGACCCGCCACCCATCGGTCTCCCTACCGAGCGCGGTGACCGTGACGCCGGTGGCGATGCGGGCGCCCGCCCCGGTCGCCGCGCGGGCGAGGCCCCGGCAATAGGCCATCGGATTGATCGTGCCGGCGCGGTGATCGAGAAGCCCGCCATGGAAGGCGTTCGTCCCGGTCCTCGCCGCCGCCTGTTCGCGGTCGAGAAGCTCGACCGGCTGCCCCATCGCGTCCCATTCTTTCCAGCGCGCCTCAAGGTCGCGGAGGCCGGACGGCGCATGGGCTGCGTGGATCGTCCCGTTTCGGACCGCCTCGCAGCGGATCTGATGGCGCTCGATCAGGTCGAACACCATCGCCGGACCATTGCTGAACTGGTCGAGGAAGCGCGGACCATGGGTCGCGCCGAGCTTTTCGCGCACCTGCGCCGGCGGCAGCCAGACCCCGGCATTGACGAGGCCTACATTGCGCCCCGATCCGCCGAAACCGACATGCCGCGCCTCCAGCACCTGCGCCTGAAGACCCGCCTCGGCACTGAACAGCGCCGTCGAAAGGCCGGTATAGCCGCCACCGACGACGGCGACGTCGACCCGGTCGGCAAGCGCCGTATCCGTCACCGGCTCCTGCTCCTGGGCGGAGTGATCCCAAAGCGAAACCGTCTCGATCCTGGCCATGTTGTTCTCCACCCCGCCAGCTCTTCGCGGCTATACTTGCAGAGGCTGACGGATCGTATCAATGTCTGGATTATCCATTTCCCGCATCGGAAAACATGCACCATGCCGACCCTGAAGAAGACATCCGCCGAGCTTGTCGCCGACGCCCGCGCGCGCATCGAGGAGATCGAGACGCCGGACCTGATCGCGCGACTGGACGACCCGGCCGTCGTCATCGTCGACATCCGCGACATCCGCGAGCGCCAGCGCTCCGGATACATCCCCGGCAGCTTTCACGCCCCCCGCGGCATGATCGAGTTCTGGGTCGACCCGGACAGCCCCTATTTCAAGGACATCTTCGGCGAGGACAAGACCTTCGTCTTCTATTGCGCCAGCGGCTGGCGGTCAGCCCTGACGGTGGCGACGCTTCAGGACATGGGCTTCCCGGCGGCCCATCTGAAGGATGGCTTCTCGACCTGGGAGAAACATGGCGGCCCGGTGGAAAAGCCGGAACCGAAGACTTGATCAACGCGCCACTTCGGGCCTACTGCTGTTCGGCTTGGTTTCGGTGACGTCGATTGACTGATTGCCTGGCATTGTGTTTTCGGCAAGCGACGGTCGCCGTACACACATTCCCCATACACTGGCTCGGACGTCATCAACCCTGTTTCCTCGATGGAAGCGGTGTCCGGTATCGCCCGCCATTCCCCCTCCGTGTCATTGCCGGGCTCGCCCCGGCAATCCATGAACACAGTCGGTGACGCTCATTCCAACGGCGGTGTTCATGGATGCCCGGAACAAATCCGGGCATGACATCCGAAGGGGTGGCCAGCCCGAAAACCAAAGCGTTGTATCGCTAAACCGGACAGTAGTGCTTCAGGCCCCGGCATGACACCCTTTGCGACGGTTGCGCCATCGCACCCCCTCTCGATCGTCATCCCGGACGGCCGTCAGGCCGAGCCGGGATCGGAGAGCCCATGTCGGTGCCGGTGGGACTCCGAGCCGCCTCGGTTCTCCGATCCCGGATAATCGCTGACACGATTTCCGGGATGACGAGGGAGAGGGTGGTGAAGGCAAATGTCCCGCCACCGTAATCTGCCTGAAAGGCCATGCCAGACAACTGGTTAAGAGACATCAACACATGTAAACCGGACAGCAATGGGTCGTGGCGGGCAATCGACCGTTACGCGACATCGCGCAGGCTTTGCTTTTTCCCGCCAGTCACCGCATGCTTTTTGCGCCTGGAAACAAGGAACTCCGATACCTCGCCGGGATGCACCGGGAGCCGAGACGCGCATGTCCTTCGCCCACCTGTTCTCCGACGCCGAAGCCTTTCTGTCCGTGCATGGCCCGATTGCCGTTGGCGTCATCATCTTTCTGGAGTCCTTCGGTCTGCCGCTGCCCGGCGAGACGATCCTGATTCTTTCCGGCGCGATGGCCGGTCGCGGCGAGATGCATCTGGTGCCGCTGATCGCCTTTGCCTGGAGCGCGGCAGTGGCCGGCGACTGTGTCGGCTATCTCATCGGTATGCGGCTCGGCCGCAGCCTGTTGATCCATCACGGCGCCCGGATCGGCCTGACCGAGGCGCGCTACGCCCGTGTCGAACGCGCCTTCAACCGCTATGGCGCGATTGCCGTCGCGTTCGCCCGTTTCTTCGACATCCTGCGACAGTTGAACGGCATCGTCGCCGGCACCGCCGGCATGCCGTTTCTGCGCTTTCTCGGGTTCAACATGATCGGCGCCACGCTGTGGGTGGGGGTCTGGAGCATCGGCAGCTATACTTTCGCCGGTGAGGCCGGATCGATCGCCGACCTGCTGAAGCGCCTCGGCCCGCTCGGCATTACCGCCGTCGCCGGCGGCCTGTTCCTCATCGTGATCGCGGTCGGCTGGTTTGCGCTGCGCACCGCGCCCGATAACTCCCGTGACGGCAAACCCGGAAATGGCGACCCCATGACCGGGCCGGCTGAGCCGACATGACCGCGAGGTCCGACGCCGGCCGCCCGGCCAGGGCCGACCCGCCGTTCGCCGCCCTGCCAATGGCCGAATTCCAGTCGGCTGATTTCCTGTCTATGGTGAAGCCCGATTCGCGCTTTTGTCCTGGAGAGGCACGATGAGGCCGCGCGCAGCGCTTCGCCATTCAAGATACGGGCAGATGTCCCGACGGCTCCGGCATTGCCTTCCGGCGGCGTTTATCGCCCTTGCCCTGGCCTGCGCGGGTCCCGCGAGCTTGGCCGCGCAGCAGGCGGACGGCACGGCCGCACCCGCACAGACCGATCAGTCCCCCTCATCGGCGCCTGCGCCATCATCACCCGCACCAGCCGACGCGATCGACGGGCCGCAACCCTATCCGCCGAACGCCCACACGACGACACAGCCCCGCCCGACAGCCGAGTCCTCCGCCTCCCCCGCCGCGAACGGCGACACAGCGACCACCGTGGCGGCGGCGATCGCCGACAGCTGGGAGATTGCGATCCAGAACATGTCGCTGTCGCTCACCCGCGAGGGCATCGACGACGGCGAACTCACGCAGATCCGCGCCCGCGCCGAGGAGATCATAGACAAGGCCCACACGGTCGAGAACGAACTGTCGCCGGAGGTCTCCGAGCTGAAGACGCTGCTGGCCCAGCTCGGTCCGGCGCCGGCGGAAGGCGAGCCGGCGGAAGCCGCCGATATCGCCGAGCGCCGCGACCGGCTGAGCACCGCGCTCGCCAATACCGACGCGGCGCTGAAAAAGGCGCGGCTCACCGTCTTCGAGGCCGAGCAGATCATCCGCGATATCGCCGAATTGCGGCGCGATCGGTTTACCCAGTCGCTGCTGGTGCGCAACCGCTCTGTCTTCGATCCGGATTTCTGGCTCGATGCCGCCGAAGCCAGATCGCGGCTGCAGCGCTCGTTCGGATTTCTGATCAGCGATTCCTGGTCCTATGCCGTCGACGCGATGAATGCCGCCTCGGCGCTGATCCTGCTCGGCGCGTTTGCCGCGGCGGTGGTGCTGGGCATCTTCGTGCGCAGCTATATCCGCCGCTTCGCCGCCGCCTCCGACAATGACCGGGAGGACGACCCGCGCCTGCGCAAGCTTCTGCGCGCCTGGCTCGTCATCATCACCGACGGTTTCATTCCCCTCGCCATCGTCGGCATCTTCTATCTCGCCTTTCAGGCAGGCGGGCTTCTGTCGCCGCGATTTGCCCAGCTGAGCCGCGGTTTCGTCCTCTCCATCGCCGTGTTCAGCTTCCTGTTCGGCATGGCGCGGGCAATCTGCGCGCCGCTCAGGCCGCATTGGCGGGTGATTCCCCTGTCGGACGCCAATGCCAGCCAATCCATGGCGACCTTCGCGATCATTGGCGGGGCAATCGCGATCGGCACGTTTCTGGAAACGGTCTTCGACCTGCTCTATTCGCCGATTTCCATCTATGTCGCCAAACACGCCATCGTCGCCTTCATCATCGCGGTGTTCGGCGCGACCGGACTGTGGCGGTTCGGCGCCGATATTCGCAGCCGCCCGCAAACCGAGGACGTCCAGCCGCTCCTGTTCTATTCCTGGATGCGGCGCGTGGTCTGGCTGTCGATCTTCGTCATCCTCGGCGCGCTTGCGACCGGCTTCATCGCGCTTGCCAATTTCATCGCGATCCAGATCGTCTTCATCGTCACGGTGGCAACGATCGTCTGGCTGGTCCTGGCCCTGCTCGAAGAGGTCGTCAACATCCTGCTGGCGCCGGACAACCGCATCAGCGGCCCGATATCGGTCGGCCTGGGCATCTCGGAAAACGGCGTCAAGCAGATCACGCTGGTGGCAAGCGGCCTGGCACGGCTCTCCGTCATCGTCATCGGCATCGTCCTGGTGCTGCTGCCCTGGGGTCTCGACACCGGACAATGGCGGATCTGGCTGCAGAAGGCCTTCTTCGGCTTCCGGTTCGGCGACGTCAACATCTCGATCGCCTCGATCCTGGTCGCGATCGTGCTGTTCGTCGTCGGCATCATCGCCACCCGCGCCATCCAGAATTGGCTCGGCAACCGCTTCCTGCCGAGCACCAAGCTCGATGTCGGCCTGCGCAATTCGATCCGCACGGTCATCGGCTACGTCGGCATCACGATCGCGGCGATCTTCGCTGTTACCTATATCGGCTTCAACCTGCAGAACGTCGCGATCGTCGCCGGCGCGCTGTCGGTCGGTATCGGTTTTGGCTTGCAGTCGATCGTCAACAATTTCGTCTCCGGCCTGATCCTGCTCGCCGAACGGCCGATCAAGGAGGGCGACTGGGTCGTCGCCGGCACCGAACAGGGCTATGTGCGCAAGATCTCGATCCGGGCGACCGAGATCGAGACCTTCGACCGGGCGACCGTGATCGTCCCCAATTCCGACCTGATCACCGGCACGGTGAAGAACTGGATGCATTCCAACATGATGGGCCGCGTCATCGTGTCGATCGGCGTGAGCTACGATACCGACCCGGAAGAATTACGCGAGATCCTGCTCGAAATCGCCCGCGCCCATCCAAGCGTGCTCGCCTATCCCGAACCGCGGGTGTTCTTCACCGATTTCGGCAATTCGGCCCTGGTCTTCGATCTCTATGCCTATATCGCCGACGTGAATTCCTCGCTCACCGTCCGCAGCGACTTCCGGTTCGAGATCTTCAAGCGGCTGCGCGAGGCGAATATCGAGATCCCGTTCCCGCAACGCGACATCAATCTGCGCGATATCGACCGCCTGGAAGCCGCCTTTGCCGGCGCGCCCCAATCCCGTGTCTCACGACCCGAAGCGCCGAAGGAGACCTGACCCCGTGAGATTGAATGGCTCCGTCGCCGGCCGCGCCCAGCTGGCGCTCCTGGCCCTTATCCTGCCGCTGGCAACGGCGGCCTGCCTCGGCCCGTCGACGGCGGACAAGCCACCGCTCTATCAGAACCTCGCCGAGAGCGCCGGCGACCTCGACGAGGCAGCCGCCCGCGACATGATCAACGCCTACCGCGCCAATAACGGCCTTGGCGCGGTTGCCCTAGACGACCGGCTGACGGCGCTTGCAAGCGCCTATGCGAGCGATCTGGCGGCCGATGCCGGCACGGGTGCGACGATCACCCCCGACGGCCGGCTCGAGGCCCGCCTCGCGGCGGCGGGATATGCGCATAGCGAGGTCAGCGAGTCGGTCAGCGCCGGCTACTACACGCTCGCCGAGGCCTTTTCAGGCTGGCGCGACAGCGGCCCGCACCGCGACACCATGCTGATGGCCCCGGCAAAGGAAATGGGCATCGCGGCCGCCTACCGGCCGGGCACGAAATACAAGGTCTACTGGGTCCTCGTGATGGCCGAACCGGACACCGGCGATGCTTCCTGAGGCCCAGAGCCCTGACGCGCAGAACTATGACGCGCTGATCGATCGCTTCGAATGGCAGATCCCGGATCGCTACAATATCGGCGTCGCCTGCTGCGATCATTGGGCTAGTCGGGATCCGGGCCGCATCGCGCTCCGCCACAAGCGGCCGGACGGCACGGTGGAGGATTTCGACTATCGGGCGCTGAAAGCGCGGTCGAACCGCTTTGCGAACGTTCTGCGCGAGGCAGGCATTGAGCGCGGCGACCGCGTCGCGATCCTGCTGCCGCAAAGTCCCGAAACCCTGATCGCCCACCTCGCCACTTACAAGCTCGGCGCCATCGCCGTGCCGCTGGCTAGCCTGTTCGGCATCGACGCGCTGCACTACCGGCTCGAAGACAGCGGCGCCCGGGCAATCGTCACCACCGCCTCCGGCCGTGCCAAGCTTGCCCGCTTCAAGACCTGGCCCGAGACGCTTCAGACCGTCTTCTCGATCGAACCGGCGGATGGCGCCGATCCGCAAGCAATCGATTTCCACCAGGCTTGTGCGGACGCAAGCCCGGAGTTCACGCCGGTCGACACGGGTCCGGACGATCCGGCCCTGATCATCTACACGTCGGGAACGACCGGTCCGCCGAAGGGCGCGCTGCATGCTCATCGCGTCCTGCTCGGCCATCTGCCCGGCGTCGAGCTGCCGCACGAATTCCTGCCCCGGCCGGGCGACATCATGTGGACGCCGGCCGACTGGGCCTGGGCCGGCGGGCTCCTGAACGCGCTGCTCCCCGCCCTGTCGCTCGGCATTCCCGTCGTCGCCTGCCGCTACGAGAAATTCGATCCCGAACAGGCCTATGGCCTGCTCGCCGAGTTCGGCGTGCGCAACGCCTTCATTCCGCCGACCGCGCTCAGGATCATGCGCGGCGTCGAAAACCCGCAAGACCGCTGGGACCTGAAGCTGCGCACCATCGGCAGCGGCGGCGAGGCGCTCGGCCGCGAGGTCTATGACTGGGCCCGCGAGACGCTCGGGCTGACGATCAACGAATTCTACGGCCAGACCGAGGCCAATCTGGTGCTCTCCTCCTGCGCCGCGATCGGCGTCAGCCGGGCCGGCGCGATCGGCAAGCCGGTGCCCGGTCACACCGTCGCGGTGATCGATCACGACGGGAACCCGCTGCCGGCCGGCGAGATCGGCCAGATCGCGGTCAGGCGGCCGGATCCGGTGATGTTCCTGGAATATTGGGGACAGCCGCAGGCGACCGCCGACAAGTTCATCGGGGATTGGATGAAGACCGGCGACCAGGGCATCCTCGATACCGACGGCTACGTCTCCTTCGTCGGCCGCGACGACGACGTCATCACCTCGTCGGGCTACCGGATCGGCCCCGGCGAGATTGAGGACTGCCTGATCGCCCATCCCGCCGTCGCGCTTGCCGCCGCCATAGGCAAGCCCGACCCGGTGCGCACGGAAATCGTCAAGGCGTTCATCGTGCCGCGCGACGGGATCGTTCCCTCGCAGGATCTTATCGACGACATCCAGGCCTTCGTGCGCGACCGTCTGTCGGCGCACGAATATCCCCGCGAGATCGTGTTTCTGGAGGAACTGCCGATGACCACGACGGGCAAGGTGATCCGCCGCCTGTTGCGCGAACTGACCTGACGACGGCAGCCGGCAGGTTAGCCGCCGCGCAGCCGGTCGCGGAGAGCCTTGGCAAGCCCGCGCAGCTTTCTCCGCGCCGCCTCAAGCCGGATGGCGAGCGCCTGCCCGGCACGGCCATGGCGCAGCGAGACCAGCAGCATATCGGCGAAGGGCCGGCGCTGGGTCCAGATCCGCTCGATCATCGGATGGCCGGGGGCGGCGCAGGAATCGATGAATTCCGCCGGCTGCCGCTTGAGCGCCGCCTCGGTCAGGTGCAGCGCCAGCAACACGCCCGGCGACATCTTCGCATGGGCCTCGTCATAGGCGATCTTCCAGATCCACCAGCGATCGCCCACCCCGAGGCTGACCATCATCGACACCGGCGCGTCGTCAAGCTCGATCATCTCGATGCGACACTGGCCGCTGGCCGCGAGCCCCGTGACGATCCGCTCGATCATCGCCGCCGTCGCCGGCTCAGCCGCCATAGCCGTGCCCTGCCGCCCCTTCCAGCCGGCGGCTTCCAGTTTGAGAAACGCCTGAACGGCGGCGGCCAGCCCGCCTGGATCGTCGACGCACGCATCAACGAGCACGCCCGTCTCGCCGAGCCGCTTGCGCAGCCGGCGGTATTTCGACCGGGTCTTCGACTTGACCGCTTGGGTCAGATAGTCCGGTCCGGCGGCTGAGACATCGAGAACGGCCCGTTCGTGCCGGCCGGTCAGCGAGACGGCCAGCCCGGTTTCATCGGCAAGGGCCCCGATCAGCTCGAACAGCGGCCCGTCGCCCGGCAGTTGCGGGAACATCATCGCAAATGGCGCGCCCGCCGCCCCTAGCCAGGCCAGCAGGCAGCGCAGGACGTCTTCGGCATCGTCAGCCGATATCAGCGGCGCCGAACTCGTCGAATAGGCATGCATCAGCCCGTCGCCGACCGAAAGCGGCAGGCCCCAGCGATAGGACCGGGTAAAGACCATCAGGCCCTCGAGGCGGCGCCCGCCATCCCCCGTCCCGTTATCCGACCCGCCGGTTCTCCAGATACACACGCCGCGCACGCGATCGGCCAGGCCGAGCCCCTCGAGCGCCGGGATCATGAAATCCGGATCGGCATAGACATTCGGCTCGAGCGCGCGCCCGGCGAGCGCCTTCCAGGGACCGGCGATCGTCTTGAGGCCGTGCCAGTCGACGGCTTCCGCCTCCAGCGCGGATGCGGCCGTACCAGTGCGACGAGGGGGAAGCGTCGTGTCGCCGCCTCGGGCAGTCACGCCGAGAATCCGCCGGTTTCCATGTAGCGGCGTTCTTCCGGCGTGGTCGTGCGGCCCAGGATCGCGTTGCGGTGCGGAAAGCGCCCGAACCGGCGGATCGCGTCCATGTGGAGCAGGGCGTAATAGTAACCCTCCTTATCGCCGCTGTTGCGGAAATAGTCGCAGCAGAGGTCCTGATCGGCCAGATCCTCAGAATGCGTGTAAGGCATGTAAAAGAAGTTGCGCGCCGGCGCCGGAAACACCGCATCGAACCCGGCCGCGATCGCCTTTCGGGCAACCGCGCGGGCCCGCTCGTCCTGCGCGAACGCCCGTTGCGAGCCGCGAAACAGATTGCGCGGCAACTGATCGAGCACGATGATCAGCGCCAGCGCGCCGTGCGGCGTCGCCTCCCAATCCGCAAACCTGTCTCCATCGCTGGCTGCCGCCTCGACGAGCGGCAGGAACAGTTCCCGGCACTCCTCGTCGAACTCCTTGCCGCCGCCATACCACTTGTCATACCCCGCCTTCCACCAGAAGGAGAGCACGTCGAAAGGGGTTGGAAGTTCGGTCATGGCGGGTGTCTCCTTGCTCGCGCGGCAGTTGTCTATCCCGATTGCGATGCTACCGATTGCCGGGCCGTGTCGGTTTGACGGGGGCTGTCAGATCCCGATCTCGCCGGACTGGATCTTGCGATAGATGTCCTCGTCGAGCGGCTCGTAGTGCTCGCTTCCCCGGCGCAGGAAAAACAGTGCATCGGAAATCCTGTCCGGATTGAAGCCCTCCCGACGCAGGCTGACCTTCTTCTGCTTGAAGGTGCTGGTGATCTCCATCTGATCGGCAAGGCGCAGGAACCGCGGCCGCGCATAGGACGGCAGTTCCTTGTTCAGATGCGCCATCAGCCCTTCGAGATCAAGGCCGTCCGGGGCGACGATCTTGGCCATGCCGGCGCGGCCGTCATAGCCTCTGACCTGCACGCCGTACACGTTGGCCTCCTGGACGCCGGGAAGCACGGAGATCGTCTCGGCGACCTCCGACGTCGAGACGTTTTCTCCCTTCCAGCGGAAGGTATCGCCGATCCGGTCGATGAAGAAGAAATAGCCCTGCGCATCCCGGCTCAACAGGTCGCCGGTGCGAAACCAGGCATCCCCCTTTTCGAAGACGTCACGGAGAATACGGCTTTCGGTCGCCTGCTTGTCGGCATAGCCGTCGAACCGCTGTCCGGGCGCCTTGGCATCGATCACGATCTTGCCGATCGCCTCGCCGATCTCCTCCGGCAGGCATTCGATGCAGAAGCCGTCATCGCCGCGCACCACGGTCTCGGTCTCCACGTCGAACCGGATCACCTTGGTCATGAAGCGCTTCTCGAGCCAGCCGGGAATGCGGCCGACGGCGCCGGGCTTGCCGTCGAGATTGAAGATCGTGACATTGCCCTCGGTCGCCGCATACCACTCGATGATCCGGGGGATCTGGAACCGGGTCTTGAAGTCCATCCAGATATCCGGCCTGAGGCCGTTGCCGTTGCACAGCCGCAGCTTGTGCTTGGTCTCGTTCGGATCGGGCGGGGCGTTGAGCAGATAGCGGCACAGCTCGCCGATATACTGGAACATCGTGCAGTCGTTCTTGACGATATCGGCCCAGAACCGGTCCGCCGAGAAGCGCTGGCGCATGAAGCAGGAGCCGCCATTCATCAGCGCGATGCCCGGCGCCAGAATGCCACCGGCAGTGTGATAGAACGGCTGCGCGACATAGATCCGGTCGGTGGGTTGTGAATCACACAGCGCCGCGAAGCCCGCCATGATCGCCTGGATCCGGTAGTGGTTGATGACGGCCGCCTTGGGCAGGCCGGTCGTGCCCGAAGTGTAGATGTAGAGGCCCGGATCCTCGATCGTCAGGTCGGGCCGCTCGGCCGGATCGACGGCCTCCGCCGACATCTGGGCCAGCGCCGCATCGATCGATTCGCCGCCCTCCAGGCCTTGCGCAGCCGGCGCGCCGGCGGTCCAGACCTTGGGCGCCTCTTCCAGGAAGGGCAGCGCGGTCGCATAGGCCTCGCCAAGGTCCGCGTCGACGATGACATGCCGGACGCCCACCAGATTGAAACAATGGGCAAGCCCGGTACCGGTCAGATTCGTATTGATCAGCGCACACACCCCGCCAGCCCGGATGATCCCCATCCAGACGGCCAGATAGTCCGGCTTGTTCAGCATCATCAGGGCGACGGTATCGCCCTTGCCGATGCCGGCGGCCCGCGCCCAGCGGGCATATTGATTGGAACGCTGCCAGAGCCCGCGATAGGTCAGGCTGTCCGTGTCGTTCAGCAGCGCGACATTGTCGGCGTATTTTACGGCGAGATCGTCCAGAACGTCGGGAAACAGCCGCGTCCGGTTCTTCGCGATCGGCGAAACCTGCCTGAGTATACGCAGCGCGCCCGTCAGATAGATATATTCACTGCGCAGCCGTTCGAAAACGGACATGTGAGATCCCCATACTCTACCTTCGATCTGACCCGGATCCGGGCCGTGTTTCCGGACGACGGCACGCCGTTGCGAGCATTCCTGCATACGGTTTCTGCCGTCGCAAGCCCAAACGCGCCGGTTCCGCCCATCGTGACGAAGCCGCATCGGGGCAACCGCACCGACGGGCGCGACCACAGGATTAGCCAGATATGCGGATTTGACAGATGCCCCGCAGAGTGCTTCCCATCAGCTTAGGTATCGCTGTTGGGTCTGTTGGAAAGTGGCGATGGACAATCTGCTCGACGTCAAGGGACTGCTATGTCCATTGCCGGTCCTCAAGGCACGCAAGGTGCTGCTCGGCCTGGCGCCCGGCGCCTTGCTGACCGTCGAGGCGACCGATCCGGCCTCGGTCATCGACATTCCGCATTTCTGCTCGGAAACCGGCCATGCGCTGGTCGACCAGTCGGAGGCCGACGGCGTCTACCGCTTCGTCATCAAGCGGCGCCCCGAAGGGACTTAGTCCCCCACCAGCAGCCGGACGACCGCTCGCCCGCCGTCAGCGATAGTCGCGGCGCGGGTTGGGACGCGGCAGCGACAACATGCTGGCCGATGCCGGCACCTGCTGTCGCGATGCCGAAGGCGTCGCCGCCGTCTGCGAAACCGTTCCCTGCGGGATGGTTCCGCCACGCGCGGATGGCTTCGGGCGCGGCAGCGGCACGTCGAAGGCCACCAGCGGATCCGCCGGCGTCGCAACGCCATCGAGTTTCGGCTTGGCGCCGCGCACCAGCGACAGCGACAGGGCGCTGAAGCCGTTGTTCAACAAGCCGCCACCGGCATTCGTCCCGACGGTGCGGGAGGGATCGCCGGAACTCACGCCCGCCGTCGACAGCACCGCGCCCTCCTCGATGCCGAACGAGGCCAGATGGGCCGGTGTCTTGCGCTTCTGGCAGACATAGGGGCGCATATCGACCGGCTTGCCGATCGAGGCGGGGCGCTGCAGGCGGTCGATATTGGGCCGCCCGGTGCCGATCAGGCCGAAGCCGCCGCCGGCCTCGAAGCCGGCCTCCAGCAGCAGTGCCGTGACCTCGTTGCGCTTCGCGCCGGACATGCCGCCGAGCACGACGGCCGCAAGCCGCCGGCCGCCGCGCGTCGCGGTCGCGACGATGTTGAAGCCGGACGCGCAGATATAGCCGGTCTTCATGCCGTCGGCGCCACGAAAGCGGCCGATCAGCTTGTTGTGGTTGGACAGGACGCGCTGTCCGACCTGGATCCGGCTGATCTCGAAAAACCGCTGATGCTGAGGGAATTCCCGCACGAGCGCCCGGGTCAGCACGGCGATATCGCGCGCGGTGGTCACCTGGCGGGCGTCATGCAGGCCGTGCGGATTGGCGTAGACCGTGTCGCGCATGCCAAGCCGCCGCGCGGCCGCGTTCATGTCGGCGATGAAGCCGTCATGGCTGCCGGAGACGGATTCGGCCAGCGCGTGGGCGATATCGTTGGCCGATTTCACCATCAGGATCCGCAGCGCGTATTCGACGGTGATCTCGGTGCCGACCGGAAAGCCCATCTTGCTCGGCGGCTGGGCCAGCGCGGCCGCGGAAACACGCACCGGCGAATTGAGAGTGACCTTGCCCTGCCGGACCGCCTGGAAAGTGACATAGGCCGTCATCAGCTTGGTCAGCGACGCAGGGTGCCAGGGCGTGAACGGATTGTAGGAATGCAGGATCTCGCCGGTCCGCACGTCGAAGACCAGGGTCGGCCCGGCGCGTCCGGGCTGGGAAACGGCCAGCACCGTCACAAAAGCCAAAACCATGCCGAGGAAAACCCGCGTCGCGCGCCGCATGCCGATCCGCCAGCCCATGATGAAATCAACCCGATTAAATAAACACGGGTCCCTGCTTATCGGGATTCCGGGTCTGACGCAAAGGCCGACGGGACACAGTTTGATGAAAATCGAACCGGAGGCGGATCAGGTCAGGCCGCTTCGCCGACCTTGCCCTTCTGGAAGGCAAGCGACGTCTCGTCGACCTTCAGGCGGAACGCCACGGTGTTGGCCTCGTTTTCGCCGACGGAATTGATCAGGCCACCGTCCTGGGCGGTGCACAGTGTCGACAGCGCGGCGATCAGGAGGGCGACGTCGGTCTGTGACGAAATCGTCGCGATGTCACCCTCCCGGTCGCTCTCTTGAACCACGAAAGTCGCCATGCCGCCGGCTCCGACGGTCGCCACCACGCTGATGGCCGGCTGGTCGAGACCGCTGCGCAGCCGCACGATCTCCAGCGCGCTGTCGAACAGCCGGCGCATCTCCATCGGATCGCCGAGGATCGGCGGCAGCCCGTCGGCGGACAGGCCGGTGATCGGCCCCTCTTCCTCCGCCTCCAGCCGGTCCTGCCAGGACTGGATGGCGGTTTCCGGCGTGACGGTGACGATACGGGTCGAGCCAGCTTCGCCGCTCGAATACTCCGTGATGACCAGGCAGGCGTCGAACATGCGCCTCAGCCGGCGGATATCCTTGCGCAGCTGCATCAGCCCGGCCTCGGCTTCCTCGCGGCGCTTCACCTCGGCGCGGATGTCGTCGACCAGCGAGCGCATGTCGACGAAAATCAGGAACCGCCGCAGCACGGACCCGTCCGACCGCTTCGCCTGGCCGCTGCCGACGAGGCAGGGAAACGTGTCGTCGCCGTCGAGGATCTCGCCATTGCCGAACTGCTGTCCGGAACCGGCGAATTCGGCAAGATCGACCGCCTCCCCCTCGAAGCGGAACAGCGACGTGCCCGGCCGGGCGGCGAGCGAGCCGACATCGCTTGCGCCGAACAGCTTGAGCGCCGCCGTATTCGCCGAAACGATATGGCCATGCTCCGACAGAACCACGACCCCGTGCGGCAGCCGGTCGACGATCGTCGCCGAGGCCGCGAGATCGTCGCTGATCGTCGTTGAGGCGAGAAACAGGAACTGGTTGAGCGTATGGGCAAGCGCGCCGATCTGGTCGGACCGGTGCACGTTGACATGCCATCCTTCCGGCTGGTCGGGGACCATCAGCGCCATGTCGACGGTATCGCGCATCCGATCGAGCGGCCGCACGACCATGCGCGCGATGACGAACCAGGCAAGCCCGGCCACCATCAAGGCGATGAGCCCGGACAGGACCGCCCGCTCGATCAGGTTCGCCTCGATCCGCGCCCATTGCCGGCCGACATCGATCCGCAGGATGACGCCATGCGGTATGCGGGTAGTTTCCGGCGGCAGAAACAGGTCGAACATGCCCTGATCGGCGAACAGCCGCGCCCTTTCGCCATGCAGCCGGGCGCGCACCCAGGACAGTTCCGGCACCTGGCCGAAGACGGACCGGATCTCGCCGGCGCCGCTGATCACCGTTCCGCCGGCGATGTCTGTCGCGGCCACGAGCTTGCCGCCGATATCCTTCAGACCCTCGATGCTCGGAAAGTCGGTCGGATCGATCGCCGCCAGGAACAGGCCGGTGGCTTCCGAACGCGCCGAGTTGATCAGGGCGCCGCGCTCTCGGACATAGTCGGGAACGGTAAAGATCGCCTGGATCACGATCATCGCCACGAACATGATCGCCGCGACGCGCGCGCCGAGGCCGCGGGCGAATGCGGTTCGCTTTTTCAGCGTTCGGTGAATCCTGGCGAGCAGCTTGCTCACGATCTGGTACGATCCCCTGACTGTCCTGGTGGTTCGCGGTTAACGCGAATAGTCGCCAGCCACGCTGAAAATAGCGTAAACGCCACGTCAGTACTCGCACGATCCCGCTTGCCGCGATCGCCCGGCAGACCCGCTCGGCGGTGCTCGAAGTGCCGTTGGAGGACGGTGTCCGCGCCACCCGCGCCAAGGACCTGAGCCTTATCCCGCATCGTCGGCGCCCACGCCCTGCGCGACGCGCTCGATCCCAAGCTGAACCGGATCTGAGGGCGACGCCGGCAGTATATGCAAACAACGCATCTGTCGTCAAGCAATTGTACGTATTATTTATTTTCAATAGACAGAAAAATACTTGAATTTAATTCACAATACACTATTATTAACAGTGTTATTTCCACATTAACCAAATTTCTTGTCGTAAGAGAACCGCAGCTTCCCTCGGGTTGTTTTTGATTAATAGACAGTTAAGATGCCGGGATTGCCGCCCGGCGAACGCGAGGTCAACAGCGTGCCGGGCAAGCGATACGGTCCAATTTGGCCGATATCACCCCTGGTAGTAATCGAGGTAACGTCATGTCTGTATCCCTTCTATCGTCATTCAAACTCGGGGCAATCGCGACACTGGCCGGGTTCGGCATGCTGCTGGCGGGACCGCCGGCGGCGAAGGCCGACAGCCAGCTCTATGGCGGCGACGCCGTCTTCTTCTACTATCTGTTGGCCGACGAAGTGGCCGACAAACTCCCCTCCGACGCCGTGTCGGTGCCGGCCGGTCTTGAGTCCATGACCGGCTACACCTCTCCGCTGACGCCGGAACTGTATTATCCGGACGAGCCTTTCACGGACCCGGAGGGCGCGGTTCAGTTCAAGGCCCGCGCGGGACGTCTGAGCCGGCTCAAGGTACGGGTCGCAGAGGAGGTCTGCGTCGAGGAAATGGCCTGCGCCTTTGAGCCGATGCCGACGATGTACACAGTCACGGTCCGCATCAACGGCGAAGACACGGCCCTGAGCTGCACGATTGAGGGCGCCGGCACCTGCACGACGCCGACCGGTGTCGTTGTCGATATCGACGGCAAGTCGCTTCTGTCCGTGGCGATCACCACTGATTTCGGCCTGATCAGCCTGTCACAGCTGATCTACCGCTTCATCTGGCAGTCCCCCAGCGACTCGTCGGTGGAATAAGTCGACAGTCCGGTCTCACCCGATGCATTCGGGCCCTGAAGACCTTCAACCCGAAAACCTTCAACCCGAAAACCTTCAAATCGATGCGACGGCCCGGCATTCCGCCGGGCCGTTTGCCTGTTCGGTTCCGCCAGGCTTGTCCTACCGGGCCTCTAATTCGGCGTGGGCGCCCCGGTGGGCAGGGTGATCAGCACACGCAACCCGCCGCCGTCGCGATTGTCCAGCCGGATATCGCCGCCATGCGAGCGCACGATCGTGCGCGCGATCGCAAGGCCCAGGCCGATCCCGCCGGTCTCGCGGCTGCGCGAGGTCTCGCCGCGCATGAACGGCTCGAACACGCGTTCCAGATCGCCCTCCGGCAGACCCGGTCCGTCGTCGTCGATCACGATCCGGGCATCCGCCGGCGCCTTGCCGTTGACGCTGGTGACCGTCACCCGCGCCCGCTCGCCGTAGCGCACGGCATTCTCGATCACGTTTCGAACCGCCCGGCGCAACGCCACGGAACGCCCGCGCACCACCGGCTGCGCCTGTTCCTCCACCGCAATGTCGTATCCCAGTTCGGCAAGGTCGGCGGCGAGACTGTCGACCAGCGCCGCGAGATTGATCGGCCGCGTTTCCTCCTCCGCCTGGTCGGCCTTGACGAAGGCCAGTGTCGCCTCCGTCATGCCCTGCATCTCCTCGATGGTCTCGATCAGCTTGTCGCGCGTCTCCGTGTCCTCGACCAGTTCGGCCCGCAGCCTGAGGCTGGTGATCGGTGTTCGCAGGTCATGCGAAATGGCGGCCAGCATCTGGGTGCGGTCGCGCACGAACCGGTCGAGCCGCTCGCGCATCTCGTTGAAGGCGCGCGCGGAGCGGCGCGCCTCGTTCGGACCGGTTTCGGGAAGCGCGCCGACGCTCTCGCCGCGGCCGAGCCGGTCGGCCGCCTCCGCCAGCCGGCGCATCGGCCGCACGATCCGTCCGGCAACGAACACGGCGGCAAGCAGTGTCGCGATCGTCGACAGGGCAAGGCTGACCAGCAGCGTGCGCCGGAACGGCCGCGGATCGGGCGGCGGCCCGGTCGCGATGTTCATCCACCGTCCGCCGGGCAGCGCGACGGCGGCCTTGAACCAGCCGATCCGCGGTGGCGGCGGCGGCCTGCGGTCGCCACCGAGCCACTTCCAGAGCGGGCGCCGCGGCGGCGGATCGTCGAACCCCACCGAGACGAGAACCTGCCGCCTCGGCAGAGCCAGCGCCTCGGCCAGTTCCTCGGCCAGGAAGCGCGAGGTCGGATCCGTGCCCGCCCGCGTCTGCGGCGCCGGGCTGATCCAATATTGCACGAAGGGCGTGCTGGCGGCCTCCAGCAGCTGATTGCTGATCCGTGGCGGCAGGCTGCGCACCAGCCGCATCAGGGTGATCGACCGTTCGACGACGGTGTCCTGGAAGGCCTGGCGCGTCACCCGCATGCGCTCGCCGGTAAACAGCAGAAAGCCGACCAGTTGCGCGACCAGCAGCGCCAGGAACAGAAGCAGGGCAAGCTGTCCGGTAAAGCTGCGCGGCAGGAGCCTCATGCCCGCTCCACGTCCCCGCCGAAACTGTATCCGCCGCCCCAGACCGTCTTGATCAGGACCGGCACCTTCGGGTCCGGCTCGATCTTGCGGCGCAGGCGGCTGACCTGATTGTCGACCGACCGGTCGAAGGGCACCGCCTCGCGGCCGCGGGTGATGTCGAGAAGCTGATCGCGGCTGAGAACCACGCCCGGCCGGTCCAGGAAGGCAACGAGCAGCCGGAACTCGCCGGTCGACAGCGGCACCGCGACGCCGTCGGCATCGGTCAGTTCGCGCCGGGCCGGATCGAGCGTCCAGCCGGCGAACCGGTAGACGCCGTCGCGGCTTGGCTCGCGGCTCGGCGGCAGCGCCTGGGTGCGGCGCAGCACCGACCGGATGCGCGCCAAGAGCTCGCGCGGGTTGAACGGCTTGGTCAGATAATCGTCGGCGCCGATCTCCAGGCCGACGATCCGGTCCGTCTCCTCGGCCATCGCGGTCAGCAGGATCACCGGCACAAGGGTCGATTCGCGCAAATGCCGGCACAGCGACAGGCCATCCTCGCCCGGCATCATGATATCGAGCACGACAAGGTCGACAGCGCCGTTGCGCAGCACCGTTCGGGCGGCCTCGGCATCCTCGGCCGTGCTGGTGCGAAATCCGTTCTTTGCGAGATAGCGGCCGACCAGTTCGCGGATGTCGCGGTGGTCGTCAACGACCAGGATATGCGGCTTTCCGTCCATTTTTCCCTGATACATCCAGTTTTATCGGCTGCGTGTATCAATATGTATCAAAGGGTACCCGATCCGCGGCCGGCGAGCGCGGGTTTTCGATCACGGCTGATTACACTCCGTTACACTTTCAACGTCCCCCGACAAACTCCTGCGACGTGTCGCGCCTTTAATGCATCCCGTGAAACGACGAAACCCGGGTCACGAGACCCAGTCTCGAAGACCTAGTCTCGATGCAGATGGAGCGATGCATGAAACCCACGACCAAGGCCCTGATCGCCGTCGGCGCGCTTGCCACGCTGGCCGGCGTCGCGACCGTGGTGAATGCCGGCAACGACCGCGGCGAATACAAGCGCGGTTATGACCGGGGCGCGGTTGGCGAGATGCGCTACCACGCGATGGGGCGGGGACATATGGGCGGCGGCGGGCCGATGCGCCCCGGCATGGCCGGCGGCCCCGGTTTTGGCCCCGGTCATGGCATGTTCGCGATGATGGGCCCGGTCGCCATGAAGCGGTTTTTCGAAGAGGCGGATACGGACGGCAACGGCGAACTGTCGATGGAAGAAATCGAAGCCGCCCGGACCAAGACCTTCGCCAAGCACGATGCCGACGGCGACGGCGAATTGACGCTTGCCGAATACGAGGCGCTTTTCGTCGAGATGATGCGGCCGATGATGGTCCGCAGCTTCCAGTTCCTCGACCCCAACGGCGATGCGGTCGTGACGGTCGAGGAATTCGAACGCCCCGCCAACCGGCTGGCGCGTCACCTCGACCGCAACCGGGACGGCGTCCTGTCGCCGGCCGACCGGCCGCATGGACCGGGCCGGCACGGCATGCAGCCGCGCCGCGGACCGCATCCGCATGGCGACCGGCCGGATCATCATCGCGACCGGGACGAAGCAGAGACCGAGGACAATTGATCTTACGGCAACGTAAAGAAGCACTTTCCGCTGAACTGCCCGGTCAATCGGATTTGACCTGAACTTTGCCCCAAACTTGGTTTTCCTTTCTGCTCCCGCAGACAGGCAGGAAGGAAACGCGCGGCCTGGCCATCGCCCCCGTCCAGGCCGCGCTTTTTTTCCTCAGGCGCCGTTTCGGCCCGTTTCCGAGCCACTAAAATTCAAATTACCCGTGTAACGAATCCCTAACGGGCGCCGTGTTAGACCGCGCGTCATGCGTAGCACCATCGCCGTATTCCTGCTGATGACCGTCGTGGTCTGGGACATGGCTCAAAACAACGGGTACATGATCAGAACCGTTGCCAACCATGTCGCCGACGGCCTGCGCGCCGTCGGCCTCGTCTGATCCACGCCGGCCTCCCGATATCGCAGGGCCTTCATCGAAGGTCCGGGTTGCGGATTCCGAATTTCCGCAGTCGGACGGATCGGTGACGGCCGGAAATCGCAAGACAGATCCCCGGGCCTCTCGCAACGGCCCCGAACCCGCCAGGGCTCGCAAGCGCGACCGCGCGCCGGCCAGACTTGGCCGCGCCGTCGCAGGCCCGAGCGAAGCGAGGAACAGCCGTGAGACAAATGGAGATGGTGCCCCTGGCCTGAACCGAACTCGGTTTCTCATAGCTGAACATATTGGGAAATTAAGTAGCTGTATCATATAGATAATTCGGATTGAACGCTTGCATCGCTGAACATAAAAATCCATACTTTCGCGTATATGAAGGTGGGCTGAAAGGTGGCCTATTTCAGCCAGTTTAGTTCGGGTCCGTATGCGAAAATGGAGCGGTCAGCGTGGTCAAGGCGAACGTCCTCACCAGCTACAAAACCAAATCCCTGCCGGCAGGCAAACACGCCGATGGTCATGGCCTCTGGCTCGTCAAGCGGGATAAATCGGTCGGCAAGTGGATCCTGCGCCTTGTGGTGCAGGGCAAGCGCCGGGAGATGGGGTTGGGTCGATGGCCTGATGTCTCCATCGCCGAGGCGCGGGACCATGCCGCCGCTGCCCGCCGGAAGCTCCGTGAGGGCGTTGATCCGATTGTGGAGCGGCAGAAGCTTCGCCATGGCGTCACCCGCCTGTCGTTCAAGGATGCCGTTGACGGCTGCTTCAAGGCCCGTCAGGCGGAGCTGAAGGACGACGGCAAGGCGGGGCGATGGCTCTCACCACTTCAGGTCCATGCCGTTCCGAAGCTCGGTACGCTACCGGTGGAGCAGATTGACCAGCATGAGATCGTACGTGTCCTCCGGCCTATCTGGCACGACAAGCCCGAGGCAGCCACCAAGGCCATGAACCGCATCGGTCTCGTGCTGAAACACGCGGCAGCACTCGGCCTTGACGTTGACCTCCAGGCCACCATGAAAGCCAAGGCGCTTTTGGGGAAACAGCGCCATGAGGTCACCCATATCCCGGCCATGCCATATACGGACGTGCCCGCCTTCTACGCTGCCCTTTCCGCGAAGACGACGATAGCGGCGCTCGCACTGCGCTTCCTTATCCTCACCGCGACGCGCACCAGCGAAGTCCGCTTTGCCCATATCGACGAGATTGACGGCGATCTTTGGGTCATTCCGGAGAAACGGACCAAGACGGGGCGCGAGCACCGGGTTCCGCTCACTGCTCCTGCCCTTGCGGTTCTCGAAGCCGCTGCACCGCTTCGCCGCGACGGTCTCCTTTTTCCCTCACCACGGGGCAAGGCGCTGTCTGATGCTGCCATGGCCCGCCTGCTTGACCGGGAGAGCATCACCGCCCGTCCCCATGGCTTCCGCTCGTCGTTCAGGACCTGGGTGGAGGAACAGACCGATGCGCCGCATGACGTGAAAGAGGCGGCTTTGGGGCATGTGGTGGGGTCGAACGTAGAGCGCGCGTATCAGCGCAGCGACCGATTGGAGAAGCGAAGAAAACTGATGGCAGCGTGGGGCGGCTACGTGGTCGGTCGCTGATCGCGCTCCTCTTAGGCATCCCGGCGAACCCGCACATCGACACCAACCTCCTCCGACCGTCGCTCGGCGCGAAATGGTTCGTTCCGAGCGAGAGGCAGAAGGAGGTACTCCATGGCGGGGCAGAAAGCCGAAACCGTCTATCGCATCCGCGCGCTCAATGACGCGTTCAGGAAGAACTGGGAGCTTGGACGCGTGTTCCTGTCGGCAAGGATCGCCGATCTCGACGAGGTAGCGCGGTTCAACATTCTCTCGGCGGTGGTCGTCTTTGATGACTTCACCGGCGACAATGACCCATTCGGGGAACACGACTGCGCCATCGTGACCGTCGATGGGCATCGGGTGCTCTGGAAGATCGACTATTACGACAAGGAACTCCGGTTCCATTCCGAGGACCCAGCTGATCCGGATAAGACGACGCGGGTAATGACGATCATGTTTCCTGAGGAGTATTAGAATGCCTTGCGCCGGTCTGCGACCGGCGCTTTTTTAACGGCCAGCGACAGCCGTAGTGCAAAATAGAGCGCAAAAGTTTCAATTACATCCTTCATATTCCAAATATCAAGTGTTCATAAACTAGCCCTCATATTGTTTGCACGATATCTGATTTGTGCTTTAATTTCATTATACATACAATAAATGCATCCTACGTCATGCTTTTTAGAATATTTTTTGCAGCGCATTTTCTCTTCATTGCATTGATATTATCTCAAGCATCAATGCCTCACGATGCTTCCGCAGAGATTTTCTCCATGTATCTATCTGAAGGTGATTCTGGAGTACGGGTATCGCTTCTCCAGCATGTTCTAAAAGATCAAGGTTTCTTCGTTTACCCCGACATCACCGGCTATTATGGTCCGATAACAGAAGCAGCTGTAGAAGCGTTTCAGAAAGCGAATGGAATTGTCTCAGAAAATGATCCGCCTGGCTATGCCGGGTTAAAAACGCTGGATCTTGTCGAGGCCCTTTTGTTCTTAAAAAATGAGACAGATTCGGTCAGAGCTGCAAAGGGATTCGTAACCCCTTCATTAGCGATGTTCACTCGTGACCTTTATTACGGCTCAAAAGATCAGGAGGTGATGACACTACAGCGGTTTCTAAATTTCAGGCACTACACAGTCGCAGTGTCGGGAGCGGGTTCGGAGGGAAATGAAACGGCATACTTTGGCCCTGCGACTTTGGCTGCGCTCAAAGAGTATCAGAATTACAACAAAGATAAATTGGCAACAGAATTAGGATACTTTGGACCTTTGAGTAGAGAATTAGCGACAAAATCCATATTGTATTCTATGCTGATAGATTAATATTATGCTCAATAAAATTGACCGAAATTGCCCAAAATGTTATCAGAAATCCATATATGCTTCGAGGCCGATATTATAGGATTTATGTGCACTAAAATCTTCTGTGTGCATTTATAAAATCGGTTGGGTCAACGACATAATCCCAAGCTCTATCGTCTTTATTTGGATTGTATCCATCCCAATCGTCGCCTTCTTTATAAGGAAAACTCGAGAGCTTCGCTGGGCAGGGCTTACTGGGGCAGGGCTCGCTAAAAAATACTTCAAAATGCAAATGCGGCCCTGTCGAACTAATACCTTGTCCTGAAGATGGGCGCCTGTCGCACCCTCCTGTATTCCCGAGCGTCCCAATATCACGACCCTTGAAAACCGTGTCATTCTTTTCAACAACAGTGTCACTTAAGTGCGAGTACAATGAATAAATATATTCGATACCGGTCTGACTGTTCCAGCTTATTTTGTATGGCAGTTTATGCCGAATTACGACGAATTTCCCAAGAGGCATACATTCGTTCGTATTCACATGGACGACGACACCATTTGATATGGAGTACACTGGGATTCCCTCATCTTGAATCCCTCCCGGTGAACCATTCCAGTCTTCACCGAAGTGAAAGCTTCCTTCACCATTTTCTTTATCTTGGCTTGCATCCCATTTGTCATAGAGAACGAATTCCTTGAAATTGGCGCCACAAGGAACGTGAAACCCACGATACCAATGTTCATCGACAGGACTGAACCAGTCGCCTTCGTCCATCGGAGCATCGAGCATGGACGTCGTTAGGTCTTCCGTTAGATAGCCGGTCCCGAGAGGATGTCTGAAACCGTCAGATACTTCGTCAGCTGATTGGTCAGGATTTGTTGAAACAGCACGTCTCGACTCCAATCTTCCATGTGAACGAGAATCGGTTCCATAAGAATCGAGTTCGACCGGGCCGTTTCCGCCATCGTCGTCGATAATTGTAAAGCTCTTTTTGTCGTGGAAATTCGTTCTATAATCGTCACATGCGTTTTCCTGCACAACAATTTGATAGGTTTCTTTTAGTTCAGGCTTTGTATCGTCTATTATTTTGACTTTAAATTCCTTGGAAACTCTTTCGTTTTTGGAGAAGTCGTAATTTTGATTTTTAAATCCTTTGTAATCAAAGTTCTTATCTGAGGATCCCCATATTGTGCTTATAAAGGCACGCTCGCGTTTCCCCAGTCGCGACTTCGGGCGTTGAACCGTAAAAGTCAGATTACCCTCGTCCTCCCGTATTTTTGAGGAAGAGAGATTGATGCGCCAAGATCGGTCGTCATCTCCAATCACGAACTCGGTCTGGGCGAGAGGTGGTGAGGGGCTGTCTGATAGTTTGTCGCTGACCGCAATCCCGAATTTTTCCTTCCTTTCCTTAGTGGAATCCGAAATTATCTCAATAAATTTGCTTATCTTAATGACACTCTTCTTGAACGTTAGCTTTATCGGTTTAAAAATAAAATCGTTTATGTTCGGCACCTTCAACGCCACAGGATAGACATATACGACTCTCCGATTCCCGATATCAGATCTCTTCACTGTAAACTTTAATCGGCCTTCGCTCTCCTGAACGAGCTTCTTCTTGGTTTTTACGCTCCAGTCTCCGACGGGTACATCGTCCTCATTGATGATGGTGAACGTTGCCTTGGCCAGGTACCGCGAGATCGAATGCGTTGGCTTCTTTTGCACAATCAACCCGAAGGTCTCATCGGGTTCCTTGAACCGATCGTTTTCAATGATCAGAGAAAGCGTCTTGGTTCTCTGGCCTTTCGAAAATACCAGCAGATGATTTGCAAATGGGGCGTAATCGTTTCCGTTGTAGAACCCTTCCGTCTGTACGGTGCTCACATAGACTGACTGCGCCGAATTCGTATCGGGACGTGAAATAGAAAATTTCAGTTTCCGTCGGTTTTCCTTAATGCTGGAGACTTCCGGTGTGATGGACCAACTCGTTGGGGCCATGTCGTCGTTGCGGATTGTGAACGTCGTCTTGGCGAGGTAGGTGTCGACAGGATCGTCCGGATTTTCCTGCACGATCAGGCCGAATGTCTCGTCGGGTTCCGGTTCTCCATCATCGATGATCGATACATTGATGGTCTTGGATGTCTCGCCATCGGCGAAGGTCAGGGCCTGGTTCTTGATGCCAACGTAGTCACCGACGTTTGCATAGCCTTCGGTGACTGTCGTGCTGATATAGACTGTCTGAGCACCCGCTCCGCGGGCACGGGATATGGTGAATGTCTGCTGATCAGCACTTTCGTCAAACGTGGGAGTCAATGGCGAGATTTGCCAAGGTTTTAATGTATATCTCTGACCATATATGTCTGATCCATTTTCTTGATCGGCTTCGGCAGCCCATACAACGACAAAATCACCTCCACTTAAGCCGGTTGTATCCGGGTAATAGGTGGGCCCATAACAATAATTGGAGATATAGAATCTATTGCCAATAGTCTCACCGTCGCTTCCAAATCTTTTTCCATAACCTCTGTGCTCTGCGCTGCAATTCTGCCCAATTTCCTGATATTGATATGACCTCCAAGTTACTATGAAACTTCCATCGGATAGATTTGAGGCTTTCACATCAGAGTCATTGTAGTCAGCGTAGAAATTATCTATAATAAATTTACCTTTAATCTCCTCCCCTGTCGCGCTATATCGCCGCCCATACATATTTCGGTCAATATCAAAAGAGGATTTCGACTGCCAAATTATTATAAATCCACCATCTTTGAGTTCGGCAATACTTGGAAAAAAGTTACTATACTCGGTCGTAACATCAACAAAAAATTCCGCGCCAAATTGCGATCCCGTAGAAGTGTAGCGCTGAGCGGAGATAGCATGGCCAGTTCCGTTATGAAAACTACGTGACCAAACAACAATAAATCCTCCGTCAGAAAGACCAGTGGCAGTCGGTTGTTGATGATGATCACTAGTATTAATATTGACGCGAAACTCATTCCCAATTGGTGCACCTGAAGCATTATAGCGCTGACCAAAAATATCCCCTGCTGGTCGCTCATCAGGATAAAATGAGCTCCAAACCACTACGAAACCACCGTTGGCAGTCGCAGCAACGCTCGGGGTGCATTGACTTCTATCTCTATTGGTACTGACTTGGAACGCTTCACCTATGCGGCTTCCTGACGCGCTATAAAGCTGCGCATAAACATCAGAATACATCTCTTCCGTACGAATAGAGGAACACCAAATTACAACAAATCCACCACCATATAAGCCAGCAACACTAGTATCCCATTTGCTACTTTGCGTGTGGTCACTTACTAAAAACTCCTCACCAGAAGGCAACCCCGCAGAATCGTACATCTTTCCATGGACACTCGCATGATAACCAGGTCCAATAGAATCCCAGATAATAACAAATCCACCATTAGCTAAATTCGTAATAGATGGGTTTTTCTGGGCACCAGCAACTTCATTATTGATCTGAAACTCCGAACCGATCGGCACTGGCGTTTCCGTATTCGCAGCCCCAGTCTCTATACCACTAATAGTCAGCCAAAGGCCGAACAGTATATTTCTCAAGACGTGTCGCATCAGTCTGTCCCCAACATACCTCAACACGAGCTATTTCGAAGATAATTGGTGTCAACCAGTGGTGGCAAGGCCGTTGACGCCTCTCTTTTTTGATATGCTACTCAGAGGGCGTTGTTCGAAGTTCAAAGTTACCGACGAAATTTAAGGCGAGATGATCATCAGCACCCCCTGCATTTGGCTCAGATCGAACGTACGCGCTTCGCAGGAAGAGAAATCAATGTATTCCGGGAAAACATAATTCTGCACGGTCAAACCAATAGGCGCATGCCGCACAAACGTCCCCGACGTCGGTGACCGTCTGTTGTTTTTCAGGCGATAGGTCCCTGCATAGCCGTCGCCGCCGATTGGCCTGAAGCTGATATGCACCCGCTCTCCGTCAATCTCGATATTGCCCGCTTCATCCCGTTTGGGCGTGGCGTGCAGTCATGCCTCCGAACACTCTCCAGCCTATGAGCATCACCGCTGCCCCCGCGCTGGCCAGCACAATCGGAAGGATGGTGAACATGCCGACAATCCCCGTGCCGCCTACGCCTTCCCGCACAGAAACAGCTTCTCAACCCCCGTATAGGGACAATCCGATACCTGCCGATAAAATGACCCAAGCAGGTACAACAACAGGGCGAGAGCGAAGATAACGATCACCATCAGGCCGGACAGAATGACCTCGCTTTTGGTGTCCGGCGAGGGGCCACTTCGGTTGGCATATCGCTTCCGTACAAAGTCAGCGACGGTCTCGACATCAGCCAGGCGCGGAACCTCGGTTGTTTCGCGCAGCCGCCCCTGCCAAGGGGATAGAAGGCGTTGCCGCTCAAACAATGCGGCAAGACGCTGATATTTTCGTACGGCCAGCCGGGTCAGGCCCCACGCATATAGCGGTTTTCCGGCGGTCGCCACTTCGCTCAACATCGCGAGGCTGTCTGCCGTCACAACAGCGCCCCGACATCCGGCGAGGAAAGCGTAGTACGGATTGTCCTCCTCGCCTTCATCGGGCGACCACCAGAAAACCGGGACATGTCGCTGGTGTGTCAGCTTTCGCCTGATGTGCCGTGCCACGTCCTTCGGCGTTCGCCCGCTGGTCGAAACCAGCAGGCTGCCTTTGTTTTCCCTGGCCCATGTCAATGCACTCTCGGCCAGCGCATCGTAGTCTTCGAGATCCACCTTGTGGTGCCTGCTGTCTCCGCCCAGCAGCAGAGCCAGACGGGGCTCGTGACACCGCTCAAGACGGTCCCGCCACCGTGTCCATTCCTGCTCCAGCAATGACGCCCGCACGCGATTGAGCATCCCGAATGTTCGAATGACATGGTCACCCGGATTCACCCAGGTGCCGACGTCATCGTGCATGGGGAGCACGACCACGTCGTAGCGCTTCAGATTGCCGCTTGGACGCATCATCTGCACGGTGAACACGTCAGGCCGATTGCGCTTCAGCCAGCGCATCAGACGGCTCACCTGCCATCCCGCCCCCAGGACCACGCCGGACTCCAACCGGGACAGGCTCGTGAGGTCGTATCCCCAGGCGACCGGCAGATACTTTGACAATTTGTGTGGCAACGTGGCGCGCAGTGGAATGATTTCCGGGTCATCCACACCAAGCATGGCCGCGAGGCCAAGGCATTGATTGAGATGCCCGGCGCGACCGTCGGTTACGACCACGATGTTGCCGTCCGCCAATGGAGGTACAGTCGATCCTTCGGCCCGCAGGGCCGAATGTGCATATGTCATGGGTATCACCTGGTTTTGCGACAAGCCGCAGTCAGGCGTCGGCAGTCAGACCGCCCGTCGCGGGACGGTTCCTGCCAACGGGCCATCTTCAGTGTTCGTGGGGATCGCTATTTCCCGACCAGCACGCCGTTTATCGAGCAGCGGGCCGTCGAGCTGTCGTACACGTTGATATCAAGGCGGCGACCGCCCTTGATCGGAACGAACAGGTTAGAGGCGATTGCGTAGCCTTCCGGAGCTAACAGGTTCGTCATGAACGGTTCGCGCGACACGAGTTTCTTGCCGTTCTGGACGTATAGAACCGCCGAAGAGCTGTATCCATCGAGGACACACGACATATATTGCAGGATCAGTGTTTTCGATTTCGGGAACTTGAACTTCAAAGTGCAGATCCCGTCGCACTCGACAGCCTTGTATTTCCGGTAGGGGGTACCGGTCACGCTGGTCGCACTGGCGTGCGCCTCAGTCGTCAGTATCAGCGCAAGCGCGACTAGCGCGAGTTTCCCGAACGATTGCATATTCAGCTCCCATTTTCCCGTTGCGGCCAAGAATGGAGCGGTGCAATCGCAGTGTTTCCAGTGTATAGTTGCGAACAGATTGGATAATTCTGTTTATAATATGGCTAAATACTTATTTCCAGTATTGAAAATACCCTGCCGTCATGGCAGTGTGCATGCGGGATGGACGGAGCAATCGCGGAATTGCCCAGTATAACTGTGAACAGAATTATCCACACTGTTCACAACCTTTCGAACTGAGACGCTACCACCGCGCCCCCATTCCGATCACACAATCATTATGGACAATCAACGCGGCGTGCGCGAAGCGCAGCCCTATAGCCTGTATGCGCCGTCTGGTGCGCGCAAATATATCAATTCGGCAGAACGAGCCCGGTTCTTGCGCGCTGCGAACACCCGCGATCCGGCACTACGGGCACTGTGCCTCATGCTCGTCTATACGGGCTGCCGGCTTTCGGAAGGGCTTAACCTGACGGCGGATGCCGTGCAGGCCGACAACGGCACGATTGCCATCGTATCCCTGAAGAAGCGTCGGACTGGCCTCATTCGGGAGGTGCCCGTTCCCGATGCCTTGATAGAGGCAATCTTGAAGGCAGATGCGCTTTCCGCCGGCGACCGCATCTGGCCATGGCGGCGGACCTGGGCGTGGACACTGGTGAAGCGCGTTATGGCGCAGGCCGGTATCGCCGGCATTCACGCAACGCCCAAGGGCTTGCGGCATGGGTTTGCAATTCATGCCCTGGAATGCGGCATCCCCCTCACCATGATCCAGAAGTGGCTCGGTCACGCACAGCTTTCCACGACCGCCATATACGCCAATGCGGTAGGGCCGGAGGAACGGAACATCGCGGCAAAGATGTGGTGAGTGGGTCCGGGCTCGGCCGGATTGCCGATGCGCTTGGGTGCTCGTCGGTGGAGGCCGCGCTTCGAACCGTTGAGAGCCAGGCAGAGGCTAAATCGGACGCCAAATAGCGTCGTGTCGGCAGTCCCGAATGTTGTTCCGGCGTGCGAGATGGGATGCTACGGTTTCCCGCCTGCCACAACGCAGTTGGGGTGGCACCCGAAGGCACCACCCCGCTCCTGTCTTCAGGAGTGTCGTTCAGGCTCGCCTCGACGGTCTATGCGCTTCTGGAGCCAGTCCAGCACTTCGTCCTCAATCCATCCCACCCTGTTGGGGCCAAGCTGTATCCGCTTTGGGAATTGGCCGGCCTTTTCCAGGCGCGCGATGTGTTGTGGTGAGTATAGAACCAGCGCCTTCACGTCCCGTTTCGACAGTATCCTCATCACGATAGCTCCCGCGTTGGGAGCATCGCGATGCCCCGTGGGTGACAAGCCCCGGGCAATGCAATCATATAAGGAAAATGACCGGATGCGCGATTTTTGGTTGAAAAGAAATAGCCTGGGTAAGGTGGGCGGCCATCAAAAAAACAGAGGCCGAGCAATCGCCCCGCCTCTTCAACTCCTGTCTCGAACTGCCCCCCAGGGCAGCCCTCTTTTCCCCCCAAAGGGGCGCGGCCGCTCCGCGACCTTACGGCCGAGGTTGGGTCTAAACGCACAAAGGTACAAAAGCGGCCATAGGAATCTTAAGATTCTATCATCAGTTCATTAATCAACGCACGAAACCATAGCATTTGAAAAACTCTTCGACGCGAGGCCGAAAGTGAGGCACAGCATCATCGCGATTGCAAAATATATGTACTGGCATTAGCTCCCACTTTTGCCCTTCATCACCAAATTGAATTTGATTGATTTGCGTGGTGCTGATGGGAGCGGCAAAAAAGTGGGATGCAAAACCTGTCGCTTTTGAATACTCTTTTTCCCAGACGATATCATCAGCCTGCAAAATTAGTCCGAGCTCTTCATTGATTTCACGCAAAAGAGCTTCGCGTGGCGTTTCACCGGGTTCAATGCCTCCGCCCGGAAGATCCCAAAAATTAGGAAACTCTATGCTTGGTAGATTGTCCCGCAAGATTGTGATCAACGACGTTCTGGAGAACAAAATAATTTTTGAGCCACTTTCGGGCATATTGAATTAAGCCTCAACTTTTCTGCTGCCGTCCCTGTGCTTAGCAATGACGCATGAAATAGTGGCCTTAAAGATCGTCGGGCGTCAGCCCGGTATGTCTGCTGATGCGTGCCAGCATCTTCGGCCCGATCTCTTCGCGGTCATGGAAGGCGAAGACATAGTTCGGCCATCCCTCGCGGGCGAGAACGCGATGTGAGCCACGCTGTCGCTTTATACGCCAGCCGATGGTCTGGAGCGCCGCCAGGACGCGTTTGGCACGACTGGATCGCCATTCGCTCATGCCGCGACAGTGAACAGTTCACCAAGCTCGGGCACCTGCTCGCCGTTTTCCAGGCGATCGGCAAGCGCGCGCAAGGCCAGTGCCTCGACCTTTCCCCTGGCTTCTTCGAGCGTCGTCCCGTAGGCCATGACGCCGGGAAGCATCGGGATGTCGGCAATCCAGCGACCGTCATCCTCCTGGTCGATCTCGATACGAAGCATCTCGTATTCTCCGTTGAAGTGTGTCGCCACGTCGATATTATTCATGCTCTCTCCGAAACAATATATTGATATGACTATATTGTCAATTTGTCTCCAGTTTTTGGGTTTATAAATAAGACATCGAATTTCTGCTGCTGATATGCTCAATATGATGCAGTTTTATTTCTATGTTTTCTGAGATAACAATTTAACATCTCCCGTCTATATGGCCAGCTGGGCAGCCGCCGCCTTGAGATGCTCATTCCTAAGACACGTACCACGGCCTGTACCGCCCGTATCCCCATCCGGGTGAAAAACCAGTCCACATACATAGCGACACGCTGCACGTCACTGCATAGCGTCAATTCCCAGCCCCTCGTCACGACTTCACCAGTTCCAATCCATATAGAAGACCAGTGAGCTGTTTGGAGAACTGGCTGTCCTTGACCATTTGGCAGGCCGCCCTCTGTATACAACCATGGGGAAGTATGGGGGCGAGCAATGCAATTATTGCTTCGGCGAAGCCAGGCCAAGACGACGTTCGGGCGGCCGGTTTTCAAACTCTGGGCGAAACTCGAATTCGAGGGCGACGAAGAGGCAATCATCAAGCGATACAGCTTTCAAAGTGCGATACTCATCGAGAGGTCGCAGCCTAGCCTCCTGCGGCGCAGTGGTCTCGTCGGCGTGATCTTCATGGCTGTTGTTGTTGCGGTTCTGGCGGATTTCGGATGGCAGCTGGCGGGGACGCTTGGCGTCCTCGGCGGCCTTGCCGCAGGTTGGCTCTACTTCGATCGCAATCGCGAAACGATCTTCGTCAAGGATCTGATCCATGGCCGGTTCTTTGATTGCGGGAGCATCATCGATCTTGTTCGCAAGGAGGCCTGGCTTGGGATCGTCACGAGCTTCCTGCGCCAGGTGATGGAAAGCGCCAAACACTGGGACGGCACCGAGGCCATGCCGATCGACGCGCTCTCCAAGCAGGAAGCCAAATACGTGGTGATACGCGGATTGTGACGGCGGCATGTTCCCACGAGGCATCAGACTGCATGCCTTCCTCTACGGGCTGTTTCAGCCGGGCGACGACAGGATTGCCCGCGAGGCCTTCGACGAGACGGAAGCCCTGTTCCATAGGCATGGTCTCATACGCCGCGAAGACCGTGATGGCCTGATCGCGCGGATTGGCAGCGAGCTGCATGACACCACCGTCGGCGTTGAAGAGCGATTCGAACGCAGCCAGGTAGAAGATATCGTCCGGGCGCTGTTCGACTTCGAGGAGATGTTCATGCTGCCGGACATCGCGTGGGCGCGGCGGCGGTCGACGTCGGAATATTGGGACCTCCGCGACACGATCCTCGCTCAGCGGTCCCTGGTCGAAGACTATCCCGAGACGCTTCAAGCGATCGGCGACGCGCTCGCCAATCTGCTGTTCTGCACGGCCGAAGCGGCACCGTCCCGCGATCCTGGCCCCGCAGCCGGTGCTGCCATTCGCGTGGCGACCAAGCAGCTCGACTTGATGCAGGACATGCCGAACCTGCTCGACCGGCTGATTGGAACCGTGTTCGCCGATGCCGTCGAGGATGCAAGCCTCTTTCCGCGTTTGCGTGACCGGCTGGAGCGCAACGTGATCGCCGCGTCCGGTGGCAATCCGGCCGACCCGGCCAGCTTCAACCGGATGCCACGGCTTCCCTCAAAGTCCGACATCACCGACCGGCGGCAACTGGTCGGCACCTATCTCGGTGGTACGCCGCTGACTAAGCTGTTTGATGGGGACGTCGCGTTCACCATTCCTGAGACACTACGCTTCGAACATCACCACATCGTTGCGGGCACCGGCCACGGTAAGTCGCAAACCCTGCAATACCTGATCGCAAGCGACCTTGAAGCCGTTGCGCGCGGTGAAGCCTCCGTCGTCGTCATCGACAGCCAGGGCGATCTCATCAACACCATCGCCGGTCTCAAGGGATTCGCACCTGGCGAACCGCTCCATGACCGTATCGTGCTCATTGATCCGACCGATGTCGAATACCCGGTGTCGCTCAACCTGTTCGATGTCGGCATGGACCGCCTTGCCAGCTATCCCATGCTGGAGCGCGAGCGGCTGACCAATTCCATTCTGGAGCTATACGACTTCGTGCTCGGCAGCCTGCTCGACGCGGGTATGACGCAGAAGCAGTCGGTCATCTTCCGCTATGTGACACGGCTGATGCTGCATATCCCCGACGCCACCATCCATACGCTGCGGGAGCTGATGGAACCGGGGAGCGAAGTGAAGTTCGCCGCGTCGATCGCCGGGCTGACCGGTACTGCCAAGCACTTCTTCGAGACCGAGTTCAATTCCAAGGAGTTCGAGCAGACCAAGAAACAGGTGCTCCGAAGGCTCTGGGGCATTCTGGAAAACCAGTCCTTCGAACGCATGTTCTCCCATCCCCGCTCCAAGCTCGATCTCTATTCGGAAATGAATGCGGGCAAGATCATCCTGATCAACACCGCCAAGGACCTGCTGAAGGAAAACGGGACGCAGATCTTCGGCCGCTTCTTCATCGCGCTGATTGCCCAGGCCGCCCAGGAGCGTGCCGTATTGCCCAAACACAAGCGTCTGCCGACCTTTGTCTATATCGACGAGGCTGCCGACTACTTCGACCGCAACATCGGCATCATCCTTGCCCAGGCCCGCAAACAGAACACGGGCATGATCCTGGCGCATCAGTATCTCGGGCAGCTCGACCCGAAGCTCCAGGAGGCCTTTGCCGCCAACACGTCGATAAAGTTCGCGGGCGGTGTCTCAAACCGCGACGCGAGGGCCTTGGCGCCCATGCTGGCGTGTGACCCGGCGATGATCGAGGCGCAGCCCAAAGGCGCCTTCGCCTCTGCCGTGCGCGGGCTGACCAAGGGGGCCGTCTCGCTGTCGTTCCCGTTTGGGCATGTGGAGAAAATGGAGCGGATGAGTTCGGAGGAATGGACCGCGCTCAAGACCCGAATGCGGGAAAGGTACGCGGTTCATTATAGCGAGCTGCTTGGCGAAACGCCGGAGGCCAACAGCGAAAGCAATGATCAGGACGGTAGTGACGACAACACCGAAACACCGGAACCGCGAGAACCCGACGACCCGGATCGCCCGAACACCGATCCAAGCCCGAAATGGTGACGTGTGGCGCCAAAGCCCGACCACGATACCCTTGGTCGTCGCAGGCGCGACCGGCGGCGCTCAACTGGCAAACGCATCACGCCGCAGCCGCGCGATCTTCTCTGGTTCCAGAAGCTGCACGAGCATGGGCCGCTATCGTCGGTCTATCTGCACGCCTTCTCCAAACACATCGCGCGGAGCGAGAAACGTGCGCGGGATCGGCTCACCGACCTCTTCAATGAGACCGAGACACCGCATGGCGGGGCCTATCTTGATCGACCCCTTCACCAGTTCCGTACCTTCGATGCGCGGTATCAGCCGCTGGTCTATGACCTCGCGCCCGCAGGAGAACGGGCGCTCAGGGCGGCGGGCCTCTGGAGCGACTTCGCGGGCACCCATGCTGGCCCCTGGCAGCACCGCTTCATGGTTGCCTGCATCACCGCCTCAATAGAGCTGGCCACCCTCAACGACCCGGCCCTCACATACATCCCGCAATCCGCGATCCTTGCGCGGGCAAAAACGCGGCTGCGCTATCCGGTGCCGTTCATTGATCCGAGGACAAAGAAAGAGGTGCAGAGTGATTTGATCCCGGATGCGCTCTTCGGACTGGAATACGCCAATGGAAATCGGAGGCTCTATCGGTTCTTCCTTGTTGAGGCAGACCGCGCGACCGAGCCGACAAAGGCATCGAAGTTCAACCGGAAGAGCCATCTGCGGACATTCCTGCAATACCGCGAGTATGTCGGGCGGGGGCTGTATAAGCAGCATCTGGGGCTGACGGCCGGGATGCTGGTGCTGAATGTCACCAGTTCGCAGCGGACAATGGAGACTATGATCAAGCTGCTCGGGGAGTTGGCGCCGAACGGAAACACCTATCAGCTGTTCCAGACGGTTGAGGCATTTGGGGGGTATTTTAAGCCGCCGACGGTGTTGCCCTCGCTGCTCGACGACGAGTGGTCGCGGGCGGGGTGTGCGGATTGCAAGATCAATGCAGTCGAGCAATCTTGAGGTGATCAAACAGAAAGGCAGTATCGGCCAAAGCTGCCACTCGCGGGCAGTTCCGCCGCTGGTTTCGAAGTACCCAAAAACGGCCGTTCGGTCGGAGCCCGCTCAACTTCCTTACCGAACTACGGCTATGCGGACATTTGAGACCATCGGTTTCGGTCGCAATCAGAGCAGATAGAGACCCAAATTTCATTATGGAACTTTTTGATTTTTGGTTCACCGCTTAAGTGGCGCATTCTTGAGGTCGCGCAATATATCCATGACCCTATTGTGATCAAACGGCATTGTTTCTTTCAAAAATATGCTTAAGGCCTTTTTTGCGTATTTTATTCCAATTTCTCTATTTTTTTCTCTTTGACTAGGGTCGAAGTAAACACAGTTTCTTAATTGAACAACAGATAGTTGCTCGTTTATTTTTGCCCACATTGTAGGATAGTCATCAACTGTTATTCTGGTTTGCGATTCAATCAACACAGTCTTTGCTTCTAAAAGACGTGCTTCACGTTTGTTTTCAGACAGTAAGATGAAATAATGGTTTAGAGTTTCACCAAGGGCACTTTGCCCCAACCCGTAGAGAATTGGTTCCTGTCGACTCCGCAATACACGTAAGGCGCATTTTTGTCTCCCGATCGCTCGTCGAACAAGTGTTTTCTGATAGTGCTTCTCCTGCTGTTCAGATAACTTAGTTTCAGCCCGCGAAAGATGAATTTGTGTCTCTGCCCACAATTCCGGTGTCGCCTCGCGTGTGCGAACTCTTAGAGCGTCGGTAAAAGCTTGAATTGAACGCATATAGAAGTTCTTTCGCGCGCTCTCATCGACTCTGCTACCGTGAAGAAGAAGTGAAATGCCCAAGTTAGTTTGAGTGCGGCTCCATTCCTCAGGATGCGTTTCAAAATTTCTTACTTCTAACGCTGCCTCATAAGCATCAATCGCCAGAAGCAACGAATTGGGCATTTGAGGATCCCACGCTCTAGCCGCGATGCCCCAGTAGGCATTGCCGAGATTGTTTTGCGCGCGTGACCAATCATCGCGATAACCTTCAACGGAAAACGCCTCCAGTGCAGCTTCAAATGCCGAAATCGCACGAAGCATGCGATCTTGTCCGACTTTTCCGCCCAACCTGCTCCCATTATAGCTTAGAACAAGGCCAAGATTATTTTGCAAGTTACCCCACAGAGAGCGATCTTCCTCTACAGGGAAATCAAGACAAGTTGGGAGAACACCCTCGAGAAGCACATGCGCATCTCCACCATATCGGGTCCCATGAAAGAATAACAGTTTGCCCAGCTCCCGCCATTTCCGTTCTCGACCAAGTGAATCTACTGACGAGAAACTCGCAGCAGTTGCTGAGATAATTTGAAAGGCCTGTTGTACGCGGTTACGCAAGAGAGCGTTTCTGATTCGGAGCTCAGCCGTCTCTTCAGCAAGTTCTAGCTCCAGGGAATGGGCTATTAAACAAAGGCGCTCAACTTCCACTAAATCAAGCTCTTCGGCCGCATTACTCGCAGCATATTTGAGATTCGACGATTGAACGCTTCGTTCATCAATTAGATCAATCTGATCCCTATAAGCACGATATTCCTCTGACTTTGATTGAATTAGTTTACGAAGCTTTTGCTCGGGAAGTGTGAGTGCATTTTCAATTTCAAACTGGATGGCAATTGCTTGCAGTTGACGTCGCTTTAGTGTGTTTACATGCCCAAGAGACGCCGCAAGTGTGCCGCACTCTTGCCTGAGCACCTCCAATTCTCTCGCTAAACCGCACAGCTCATCTATGTCGGCTGAAGAGATATCAAGATATTCAGCCAATCGGCGGACGGTGAAGAGCTGAGGTTGACGAACCTTCCCATTTTCAAGACGAGAGATATCGCCTTTGCGATCTGAACTGCCGAGTACCTCCGCAGCGAGTGTTTCCTGCGTGAGCTTCTTCGCTCGGCGGTAGCGCCGCACTAATTCGCCAAACACCACACCAAAAGGGACATCGCTGGACAACCTACAGTTCCACAACTTTTCATCAACGACTCACCGCACACTAGCTGCGACAACTGTCACTGCGCAAATCGGAAAATCTTAGCGCGGGCCCTCGCTCAACCATTTAGGAAGAGCCACTCATATGAACAAGAAAGTGACATCGTCAAATTTTTCCAAACTCGCTTATCTCAGTCTTGCCTTTATCTATGCATTAGCGTTTTTGGGTGTAGGTATTGAGGAAATGTATGCTTACATAACTGTAATCTATATCTGCATTGGATTATTGAAATGAAAGTCGAGATATAAACCCTAAAAACCGAGTGTTTCAGAGATGGTGAATATCCTGTGATAGGTTCCGCCTTGAGTCATAATCAAAGCTGGGCGGTGTCGCGAAGGTCATGACTTTTGCACCAGACACCTAAACCCAGCTATCTCTGAGGCATAGGGCGACCCAGCTCTCCGGTGAGAAGGTGAAGTCGCAATTAGGTTAAACCCGTCAAGCTGCTGGCGGTAAAAAGGGCTCGGAGCGGAAAACTATGGCGGCGCAACATAGTCGAATCTAGCGCCTTCCCTCCGCGTCAATCGCGGCCCACTTTGCGTAATCACCTCTTAACCACAGGCCTTTCAGCGCAACCCCTCTCTTCCATCACCGTCTTCACCGAAAACGCCCTTGTCTGCACGCCGGAGACCATCAGCTTCATGTAGGCCTCGTAGTTCGGCAGGTTGACCAGATCGGGCGGCTCCGGGACATCGCTTGCCAGCTGCTTCGCCAGAATGGCCGCATCAGTCGCCCCGACGCGGAACACGATCAACGTCCCCACATTCCCCATGATCGCGTCGAGCACCGTCGCATCGATCTGTGAGGTGTGCTGCTGGCTGAGCACCAGCCCGAGCCGGTATTTGCGTAATTCGGAAAGCATGTCGGCAAAGGCCGTGGTGGTGAAGGAGTGGAACTCGTCGATGTATAGAAGGTAGGGACGACGCTCGGCTTCGGGCTGGCTTTGTCGGCTATAGGCGGCCAGGGCGAAGGAGGAGACGATCAATCCGCCGAGGATATTGGCGACATCGGCGCCGAGCTGGCCTTTGGCCAGATTGACGATCAGCGTGCGCCCCTGATCCATGATGTCTCGAAAGCGTAGCGGCTCCTGTGGCGCGCAGACTGCTTTCCGGACGGTTGGATGCGCCAGGAACACGCCGAGCTTGTTGGCGATGGGTGCAACCCCGTCGGCGGCGGTCTTGTAGTTCATCTTGGGGTATTCCACGGTCCAGAAATGCCGGACCTGTTCGTCGGTGGCGCTTGCAAGGACCTCCTTGCGAAAGCCCGTTTCCAGGAACATCGGAATGATGTCCTGGAACGTCGAGCCGGGCCGCGACAGCAGTGCCAGGAGCGCATGCCGCAGCAGGTGCTCCATGCGGGCGCCCCAGGCATCGGCCCATTGTTTTTTCAGCGTCTCGATGAGGCCCGAAGCGACCAGCGGCCGGTATTGCTCGGCGACAAAGGTGAGCGGATTGTATCCGACCGGGCAGGCCGGATCGGCAGCGTCCCAGTAGAGTGCATCGTCGCCGGCGACTTCGGACACGGTACGCGCCAGATCCCCATGCGGATCAATTAGGCAGCAGCCCTGACCATGTGCGATGTCCTGCCTGATCAGCTGAGACAGCAACGTGGACTTTCCGGTTCCCGTCTGCCCGATGATGTATGTATGGAACAGGCGATCGGACTGCCGGATGCCGAACAGTCGTTCCGGCTGCCGTCCCCGCGTTCTGGCGATCGTGGTGACGACCTCGCTGATGGGCTTCACGGGCTGTCGTGGTCGTGCTGGCAATCCCCTTTATCGACAGCCGCGTTCCGATAGCCGTCCATGAACAGGTCGAACAGCCGCGCCACGTCCGGCGACTCTGCGACTTCCGCCAGACGTTCCAGATGGGCCTCTTCGTCCTGTGTCCGGTTATGATCGGTTCGAGAAGTGGTACGATGATGTGGACATGAGAGGACAGCCAAGGCATCTCGGGTCTCTTTTAGCCATTTTGATGGCTCAACAGACACGTATTTGTCTTTGACCGTCCGGTTCGAGGTCGCGATTTCAACGATCTCGCGTTTTTCGGCCGGTTCGGCGAAAATATAGTGCTCCGCAAGGTTTTTCAGGCGTTCGAGAAATTTCCGGATCACGCCCGGAATTTGATGAAATCGTGCTGTTTTTCGCCGTGCCGTTTCGAGCGCGGCCTTCTCCAGAAGCACCTTCTGCTTGCGTTTGGCGAAGCTGTCCGCATCGATGATCTGTTCGATGGCGGCATCCTCAAGCCGCTCCAGACGGGCGTCCAGCTGGGCCATGCGCATGGCGTGGGTACGGGTATCGTCCGAGCCGTCATGCTTCTTCGCCCATGCTGCAACCTTCTTGTCGATCGCCGCGATCACCTGATCGGAGAGCGGATTGGCGGATAGCACCTCGACGATCTTGTCGGTGAGCGGTTCTTCGCGGATGCAGTTGCGCGGACATTCCCGGAACTGGCAGCGATAATACACATGGCCTTTCTGCCGCTCCGGGATCATGGAGCGGCCGCACCGTCCGCAGGCGAACAGTCCTCGGAACAGGTGATTGTGCCGGGTGATCTTTTTGCCGCTCTTTCCGGCGCGGATTTCGGCAACGCGCTCGAACAGCTCGACCGAGATCAGCGGCTCGTGCGCGCCCTCGAACACTTCGCCGGTGTTCCGGATGCGGATGATGCCGGTGTAGAAGGGGTTGGCGAGGAAGGCTTCAAAGCATCCCTTTGACCGTGGCTCTCCCGAGGGTTTTGTGAAGCCCCGCTTGGCCATCTCCCGCCGCAACGAATGCAGGGAGTATTGCCCCGAACCGTAGAGTTCGAAGGCCTGCTTCACCAGCGGTCCCTTCACCGGATCGATGGTCTTCAGTTCCCGCTTACCGTTGTTCAGATATCCTATCGGCGCAGAGAAAGGATAGAGGCCGCGCTCAAGCTGATTGCGCTGGCATTTTATTACCTCAATGCTGAGGTTGCGCACATAGTCTTCGGCCACTGCCATCTGGATATTGGCGGACAGTCGCCCGCCGCGCGAAGAGAAATCAAGGCTCTCGGTGGCAAAGTGAACATCGACGCCGCTGTCGGCGAGTTTACCGATCCTGTCCCAATCGAAGAAGTTCCGCGCCGAGCGATCGATCTTATATATCACCACGCCATCTGCCTTGCCCGCCCTCAAGGCTTTCAGCATCTGGTTGAAGACCGGGCGGCCGGATTTAGCGGCCGTCTGCTTCTCCTTGAACCAGCGAGTAATGGTGATGTCGTTGCGTTCGGCAAAGCGCAGGATGGCGTCCTTCTGCACGCCAAGCGACACGCCTTCTCCTTGCCTCTGCGAGGAGACGCGTATGTAGCCAAAACAGGTTTTCATATGGCATGGGGATTATCGTCGGACTCTACCACATCCTCAAAATCTGGCGAATCCGACCACGGCCAGGTGCCCTCCCTGACCATGCGCTCATAGGCGCGTTCGCAGAGCGCAAGGTAGCGCTCCACCTCAGGCGGTAGCTCATGCTTGTCATGTGACATGCCCACAAGTGTACGCCGAGGCTCCTTCGGCGAAAGGTGTCGGAAAGTGCAGAATTCGACACAAGTGAGGACGTTGTTTTAGGGTGTACCGCTCATCCTCGAACTCGATACTTCAGCCAGTGCTATTAGATCCGGTGTCGAAGCCGGCCCAAAGCCGCAATTCGCCGCACACTTCGGCGACGTTCAGAATTGGCGGCAAAGCGGCCGTAAGGCGCTTTGCGAACGTGCGCCCGAAACTGAAGGCGCGTCCGCTTGGTGTCGTCAGATCATTTGCTTGGCTTGCTAGATGTGTTTTCAAGACCTTACGTTCGCAGAATGGTCACCTCGTCAATCAGGTTTAGCGACTACCAGTGCCCTCGCAGGTGAGTTCACGCGTCCCCAGCGAGACGATTCTCAACTTCCGTGACGAAGCGCGAGGGGCTATGGGCAGAATACATCAGATGCAGTTCGCTCTTGGCCCTCGTAAAGCCTACATAGAACAGGCGCCGGGCTTCAAACACCTGTCTAGGGTCAGCGTTGGAAAATGGTATGCGGCCGTCGTCTATTCCGAACATGATGACGATGGAAAACTCACGCCCCTTTGAGCTGTGAAGCGTTGAGAGCTTGAGGCTGTCGTTACCTTCACCCTGACCCGCAAAAGAGCCAAGGGTCATGTCCTGACAATCGCCGGTGGTCGTTCGCTCGATGAAGGCGCTGAGTGTTTCGCCATCATCCCGAAGAGTCCGACAGATCGTCGTCAGAGGTTCGATAACGGATTCATTCAAATCGGCCAGCCACCCAGACAGCAAACGGTTGCCGTTGCGGCGATCCCACAAGGTCTTGAGAAGCTCCCGCTGGAATGTCAGAAGCTCATCGTCTGTTCGCAGGCCTTCATAGAACAAGCGCTGTCCGTCATTCACTGCCCGGCTAAATCGCGGGGTGCCGCTTTTCCATCCACCGCAGCACCACACGGCACATAGTTCGAGCCACCTCATGAGCCGGCTCGATCTCGGGTAGAGGGCGTTGCCATCTGTTCGGAGGTAGGCGAAGCCATGTTCTTCTGCGGCTTCGGCGACGGCGTTACCGATCCATGCAGCGGGGTAGATCATAGCGATCTCACCGAGACGAAGATCGGGATGGCGGGCCTGAATTTCAGGCAGCAGAGTCGTGAACAGATACTCAGCGTGATTTGCATATTGGCCGGTTCGCGAATGGAAATAGATAGTACCCTCTTCAGCGCCGTCGACGGCCTCGTAGTCGCGTTCTTCGCCGAGGGCGTAGCCTGATGCCGTGACGATATTCGATCCGCAGCGGTAGTTCAGGCGAAGGCGAACGGTCTCCACGTCATCGCGCTCGGCGAGCTGCCGGAGCAGTTCCGGGTGCGCCCCTGTAAACTCGTAAATGGACTGATCGGCGTCCCCAACCGCGAACAATCGCATCCCTGCACTGAAACAAAGACCCATCACCATGCGATGCAGAGCACGGCCCAAGTCCTGATATTCATCGACCGCCAGTATCGGAAACTTCGCCAGCAAGGCTCCTTGCAGCCATTCATTGGCGCGAAGTGCGCGTACTGCCAGCAACGGCATATCGTCGAAATCGATTTTTCCCAGCGCACGAAGTTCTTCCTCGAACGCTTCGACAAGGCGGGCGAGTGCCGGATCACGTGTCCTCCATTCTTCCGATTCCCGATTGAGGATCGAGCGCCGGTAATTGCCCATCCTGAAATCCCAGTTTTGCGGGTTTTCGGGACCGCCAATCGTCCGGTCGAAGGCAAGTTTCAGAGCGAGCGCTCGTTCAGTCCTTTTTGCTACGGAAAACTCGTCCGGCAGTCCGAGACCGGCGACCCTTGCATAAGGCATGACGATTTGCGTCAGTGAGAATGAGTGCACGGTACCGATGAAGACCCGCCCGCCGGATTCGACACCGAGCGCTTCAAGCCGGTCTTCCAGCTCCCGCGCGCATTCGTTGTTGTAGGTGATACAGGCAAGTCCGCGCGGCTCTTCAACATCCTCGGCGAGCATGCGCGCGAGCTTGATCGTCAGCGCCTTGGTCTTGCCGCTTCCCGGCCCGGCAAGAACGATGCAGTGCCCACCGGACTCATAAGCAGCCCACTGACCGTCATTTTCGCGCAGTTCTTCAGAGGCTTTGAGATAGAGCGTGCTGCTAGACACGGTCCACCACATACGCGATTGCGTTCTTGATGTAGTCCGGCGGCTCGATCCCGCCGGCGCGTGAGGCAAGCCTTTGCGCAAAACGGCCTTTGCCGATCACTTCGATAAGCTTCAGGTAATTTTTTATATCAAGGGAAGAAGGATCGGCCTCCCAACCGTCAATCCAGCCTTGGCGCTCTGTGCTGAAACTAGCTTCCCTAAGGGTCTCGATGATCTGGTCCGAAAAGCCGTTTTCGAACAGGTCGACTTCGAGCGTGTAGTCATTGATGAAGATGCCGAAACCTTCGCATCTTCCGCCAAATCCCGCCTCATCTTTGTCATCGATCAGCGTCTTCAGCTCGTCAAGAGCGGCAGTCGGCGAATTACCGGTCCGCTGGCGCTCGACGGCGTTTATCAGTTTAGCAGCGCGATTGATGGCAAGCGCCTTCTTGCTGCCCGCCTGCGGATCCCAATCGGTAACAATCGAGAAAGGGATGCCGAGAGCGGTCAGGAACTTGGCGTAGGGCCTGAAATTGGTGCCTGCGACCGAGCAGACTGTGATGCCAAGATGGTCCAGCTCGTGCCCGAGCGAGCGTGCGAAAGTGGGCATCAAAAATCTTTCCGCGTCGCCCTCGACCAGAATAATGCCCCGGGCGAACAGCATCTCCGCGCGCGTGACATCAAGGTAGCGTGCCAGGTCATCTGCTTCGGCGGTCGTCAGCGAAATGCCTGCGGTAGATCGCCCGACGGTACCGTTATCGCCAGCGTCCTTAAGCAGCAACAGCGAGCGTAACGGTGCAATGCTGGCGATATGGGGCGAGTGTGTCGTGAGCACGATAGAAATAGGCTGATTGTCATCGCCGCCGTTAAAATCTTCAAAAAGACGCCGGTACACAGAGCGCTGTAAATGCGGATGCAGATGTGCTTCCGGTTCCTCGATGGCGAGCAGCGTATGATCGCGTTTATTCTCATCCATCAGACGTTTAAGCTCCAGCGCTTTCAACGTCAGGAAGACGATGTTCGCCGAGCCGAGACTCGCGTCATTGATTCCGCGTAGGCCTTTGTCGATCAGCAGCCTTACATTGCGGTAGAGTCTGGCGACGTCGGTCGCTCCGAAGCCGAGCGAGGGTTCGATATCCTGCTTGGGTCCGCTCATTGAGGCAAACAGCACTCCGAGATCGTCTTCGAGTTTCTTCACCGACGCAAAATCAGTCAGTTGGGAGGTTGCCTCTTCGATCGTTTCCTTGATGTCGTCCAGATCATCTGTATCGACGCTGGCGAAGGCGCTTTCGATCAACGGGCGCAGCGGGGATCGCCCCCAATTCCCGAGGTCGCCTTCCGCGTCACGGAGAGCCGGGAGTACGTCCATCGTGATTCTGCGCCGAAGCCGGTGTCCGAATATCTTGTTCTCGCTTTCACCGCCGTAGCAGATGAATTCGTAGTCTTCCCCGGAACCTGGCGTCCCTTCGAGGTCGGGTCTGGCGCGGAATTCGTAGGTGAGCCGCACTGTGTCGGCGTCATTATCAAGGCGAAAGTCGGTAAGCGTTGCGAGGATATCGGGATCATCGTCGAAGTCCTCTATTTCGACCGAAACGATGATCTTGTCGTCGGGCATAAGCGGATCGAGCCCGTCCCAAAAGTCAGCCAAGCCAAGCTGCCGCGCGCTGTCCGGCAGCGTCGGATCGAACACTAGGCGTAGCGCGTAAAGCAGATTGGTCTTGCCGACCCTGTTTTCGCCGCCGACGACGATGTTGCCGGCGAGTTCTACATCGAGCAGCTTAAAGTTCCTGAAATTCTCGATCCTAATGCGCGATAGATACATAAGGGTCCCAACGTTGTTCCCGGCGCAAAGGTGTCATCGTATGTCGCTTCGTTGCCAGAGACCGAGATGGATCATGTGACCTGCCAAACATAGACAACTTTTAAAGCAAGCTGGTCTGCTCAATGAACTCGCTGACGGCATCTTCCTCGAAAACCATACCCACCATATCGCCAAGGTCCCGCACCACTCTCACGAGGTGGTGGGCAGTATTCAGTTCCCGCCAGCCTGTCGGGTCTCCGCAGGTGTCGGTCATCCTCTTGGCGTTGCACCAGATGCGATCGTCTGCATAGGAGAAGCTGCGGCCGCAGTAGTGTTCGCTTTCTATGATCTGCTTGCAGACCTCACGCATGGTGGGCGTGAATGCTCCCGAGTCGCTGCCCCTGACTACCAGCGTGTGCGTCTTTCCGGTGTAGCGAAGGTGAGGCCTCGGCCGTCCACCGCCCTTTCCCTTTGGGAACACCATTCGCCCGCAATCCGCACCGAAGTCTCCGTAGGCCAGTCGATCTGGCTGCACGCCAGTTTCTTTGAGTGCCTCCTGGAAGGTGGTCCACTCCGCCCTGGCGATCAACGTCCGTTCGTTGGCGTCGACCGGTAGCTTTTCCGGGTACGCTGAGGCCTGGTAGACGATCTTGTTCCACTGCGCAGCGCCGCCCAGTTGATCAAAGATCCCACCGATGTTTGTCGCGAAGTCCACGCCAAGGGGTGCGCCAGTGAAGTCTACGAACAGGACACACTGCTCCGGCCGGAGACCCGCCTCTTCCACGGTCTCGACCAGTGCGGCGGGATCGACTTCTTCGAAGTCCATGTAGATACCCGCCCTTACAGCGCCATCCCGAATGAGCGCCCGTCGTGTCGGGTTGGACAGATCGGAGATGGTTAGGACCGGAAGAAGGCGGGAGTTGACCCCTGTGGCGATCCGGAAGAGCGTCGCCACCCCCTCATTGCCCAAGGCCTCCGCCGCCAACTGCGGGTCAAGGAACGCGCGCCGGTGGGGCCAACTCTTACCGAGGCGGTCCCCCATCATGTGGGCGATCTCGTCCAGTGTGGGCACGCGCCCCTTTTCGGGGTCGGCCTCCGTGGGAGGCGGCACCACGAAGCGAGGGCAGACGTACCCCTGATAACGCGGCGCCAGCCTGCCGCAGGCCGCAAATTCGCCGGGCTTAGCCCTGAAGGCTGGGTAGTATGGGAGCATCACTCTTTCCTTTCTGGGCATCGCCCACAAACAGCTTCCTCACGGTGTTCCTCCCAATCTTGTTTGCGAACAAAGACCAATCGCCCCGTTCCTTACGTATCCGCCCAAACACGATCGCCGGATGGATACCTAGCTCGTTGGCGAAGCGTTCGATCACCGTAGCCGACTTCGCGATGCGGGCCGTCGAGCGCCGCCAGCGCTCTTCCGGTATGAGCAAGTTGGAGGCGAAGCGATTTGCTTCCTCTTCTTGCTCATCAACCGAAGTCTCTTGGTCCGTCTGATCGTAGAAGCCTACGGCCAGGCCGGTGGAGAAGTGAAGTGTGACGTGGGCGACTTCGTGCATGAGCGTGAACCAGAAGTTGTCCACGGTGTCCGTTCGTACGGTCATTCCAATGACCGGCCTTCCGTCCACAACAAACGCTGCGCCATCGATCTTGAGGCCAGGGACCTGCGGCTCCACGATAAGGACGATGCCGTGGCTGGCGAGCATGTCCGTCGCCCTAAGCGGCCCGTCGGGTTCGCGGCTCAGACGAACCAGTTCTGGTATCCACTTGAGTTCGAGCGGTTCATGGAGCTCCTCGACGCACGCGAAAGCATCCCGCGCCCTGGCGGTCACCCTTGCGCGCCAAGCGTGGAGCATGACATCCTCGGAGTGGTCCACCACATTCAGGCCGGTGCGGAGGAGACCGGGGCTGCCGAAGTCGATTCGGTTCTCGGCGATGTAGCGGCGAAGTTCTCCCTCAGTGAAGTCCTCAGCGAACCATTCATTGTCACGTCCATGCTTTAGGATTTTCCTGATCTCAGCCTTAGACACCCCGTCGATTACCTTGTCCAAGCCCCGGAACGCAGGCTCGTCGGGCATGTCGGCGGTGAGGCGCACGCCGAGGAGCGTCGCCACCCGGTTGTAGTTCTTGAGGCTGATCTGCCCATATCGCTCGGCCTCCCACCGCTGGACTTGCTGTTCTTTCACGCCGAGACGCCATGCGAGATCCTTCTGCGAGTAGCCGTTAGCTATCCTTGCAACGATCAGCATCAGGCCCGGCTCATGGTTCACGAGGGCCTTAAGAGCTGCCGGCTTCCGTGTCTCCTTCGCCTCTTCATAGGCCTCGACAGCTTGGGTTAGGCGCTTACTCTCAGCTTTTATCATTCGTGAGATTTGAGAGACCACCTCGGGCGGCAAGCCGGCAACCACCGGCTCCAGAGCGCGCTCGGAGTTAAGCGCCTCGGACAAACGAGAGATACGGGCGCGAGCCTCCCGCACCTCTTTCTCATTAAGGATGATTCCACTGATTGCCATACCTCGATATACCCAACTTATATGTTGGGAGCAAGCGCACAACAAATAAGCTGTGTAAAAGTGTTGGCGGGCAATTTGCTATGAGTTTTTGCCCATCCCGCGCATCGGATCCCGTCACGTCCATAATCTGTAACTTCGCTGAACGGCAGCCGGACCCAACCGCAGACCGTCCTCTTCCAATCCTCGCCCCGGTCACTAGTGCAGGTAGCGGCGCACTTCGCTTGCCGCCCATTTCAGCCTAGTTTCGCAGTACCGCTAACGACCGCTTTGGGGATCTTGCAGACAATATGCCTTTGCGATGACGAACGGCCGCTCCCCGCCCAATTAGTCATAGAAAGTACGGACTATGGGATCGTCGACGCAATCCTTGTCTTCCAACACCATTTTCACCGAAAACACCTTCGTCTGACCGACCGAGACCATCAGGCGGCAGCTCATGCTTGTCATGCGACATGCCCATCAGTGTACGGGCGGTGCCAAAGCGCCAAAGGTGCCGACAGGTGCAGAATTCTGCACAAGTGAGGACGTTGTTTTGCGGTGCGGAAACGATACCCTTTTTGGGACGATGGGAAAGACTGGAGGGTACCGGGATACAGGTATCGCGGACATGGCGGGCGGTTGGGCGGGTGCCGCGATGGAGGGGTTCACCCCTCCATGGTCGACGCGCAACCAGCCCCTGCCCGCTTGATGACTGGTCTTTGACAGTTAGCCATAATTCCCCTGGCATGGCGGCGACCCATCGGGCCGCAGGCCGGGGACCAATCGACGATAATGTTCAGTTCTTTTGCTCACGACCTGAAGACGGCCAGGCGCCGTTCAGGGTTGTCGCAGGCCGACTGCGGTCACCTGCTCGGCGTCCCCAAACGCCGGATATCGGCATTCGAGACCGGCAAGGTGCTGCCCTCGGTGCCGGAGATTTGCGCGCTGTCGCTCGTCTTCGGACGCAGCTTCGAAAGCCTGTTCCGGTCGGTGTTCCTTGACGTGCAGGGCGACCTTGCAGTCCGCCTTGAGACGTTGCCCAGGCGGGCAGGCGGATGGCTCGGCCGCCTTAACCGGCGTCACAGCCTCAATGCCCTGGCCGAGCGTTTGGAGGACGGCCGCGCGTTCCATGCCTGAGTTCCGGACCATGGGGATTGCCGTTGCCTCGGGACGGATCGGCTACGCGGTGCTCTCGCAGGACGACAAGCTGCTCGACGAAGGCGCGTCACAAACCGCAACCCGCTCGCCGGAAGACGCCGCTGCCAAGGTGAAGGCCTGGATCGACCTCGTCCAACCCGGCGCCATCGTCACTGAGGAGATAGGCAGCAACCCCCGCAAGCGCGGCAGGACGCTGTGCATGATGAAGGCGGTCTATGAGACCGTTCGGGAGAGCGACGCCATCAGCGTCACCACCCCCAAGGTGCGGCGATACAAGGACAAGTACCGGGAGGCGGCGGCCCTGGCCGAGGAATTCCCGGAACTCCTGCCGCATGTGCCGGAGAAGCCCGCGTGCTGGCTGAACGAGCCGAAGCGGATGATCCTGTTCGAGGCGCTCGCGCTCGCCCTGCGGCTTCGTGAGACCAGGTAGCAGAAAGGCACCCAACGCGGGTGCCTTTTGTATGGCGTTGAAATCGATCAGTTGCTGATCAGCAACTCGTGGGTCCGCTTCACACGGTCATTCCGTGTTGTGTACGTTACCGGAACCTCCTCGATGCGGAAGGTCGAGAAGAGCCGCCGCACGTCCGGCGTGTCATTCAGCGACAGGATGAACCTGCCCTTCAGGCCCGCGAGGATCTCAGCCAGCCGCTCAAAGTCCCCACGCTTGAACAATCCCTTCTCGTACTGTGCCTCGTTGCCGAAATACGGGGGATCGAGATAGAACAGCGTGGCTTCCCGGTCGTAGCGGCTGATGAACGCCTCATACGGCAGACATTCGATGACCACGCCTGAAAGGCGCTCGTGAATATCGGACAGAAGCGGTCCGAGCTTGGCGGTATCAAAATACGCCGGCCGGCCCGGACGTACCGAAAAACTCCGCCCGACGATCATGCCGGAGAAACCAACCTTCTGGAGGTAGAGGAACCGAGCGGCCCGTTCCAGATCGGTCAGCGTATCGGGATCGGTCGCCCCCAGGCGCTCGAACTCACGCCGTCCGGTGAGCTGGAAGCGGATCATTTCGGTGAATGGGACGTAGTGGCGTTGCAGGATGCGGAAGAAGGTCGCCACGTCGCCGCTGAGGTCATTGATGAACTCTGCCGTCGGCTTCCTGGTACGGCGAAGGAAGACGCCCCCCATGCCAACAAACGGCTCCGCGTAGCTTTTGTGCGGTATCTGGTTGATCCGTTCGACAATGACCTTGGCGAGCCGGTTCTTGCCACCGAAATACGCTGCGGCGGGTTTGACCGGCGACACATCTACGTGGCTGGCGGCATTCGGCGAACTGATGTTGATTGGATTGTGTATCGTCATTGCGTTGTCTCCTTTGACTGCGACAACGAACGACATACGGTTCGCCTAACACCTTGTCTCCGTTCACTATTTCCCGCTATGCGCGGATACGCGACGCCATGTTCAACCACGTTCAGCTGATAACATTCTCGTGAGGACGCATCGGGGCAAGAAACGGCAAACGACGTCGCAGGACCTGCTCATACAGCCGCAAAACGGCGCATTCCTGCGCAATTCCAAAGGTGGTCTGGAAGGTAGTCTAAAAAACAAGAGTTCTGAAAATCCGTTACAAAACAACCACTTAAAAAGACAAATGGTGCCCCTGGCCGGACTCGAACCAGCACGCCCTTGCGGGCAGCAGATTTTGAGTCTGCCGCGTCTACCAATTCCGCCACAGGGGCACGGCGCGCGATCATAGGGACGCGCGCACCGCGGTCAACGGTCTTGTTCCGCGTTTCAGGACTATTTCGACAGACGCGCGGCGAGCCCTTTGCCCGGGCGCGGCCGACATGGGTGCGAACCGTCCCGCGGGCAATGGACTTGTTAATCCAAACCGCGTAAACGCGGCCAATGCTTCGCGCCCTCTACGATCGCACCATGGCCTTCGCCGCGCACCGCAACGCCTCGTGGGCGCTGGCGGGCGTCTCCTTTGCCGAAAGCTCCTTCTTTCCGCTTCCGCCCGATATCCTGCTCATCCCGATGGTGCTGGCGAAACGGGCCAAGGCCTGGTTCTACGCCTCGATCTGCACCATCGCCTCCGTGGCCGGCGGCCTCGCCGGCTGGGTGATCGGCGCCTTCCTGTTCGAGGCGGTGGCGGAGCCGATCCTCCAGGTCTACGGCTATGCCCACGAATTCGAGGACTTCGCCCAGCGCTACAACGAATACGGCGCCTGGATCGTCTTCTTTGCCGGGCTGACCCCGTTTCCCTACAAGGTGATCACGATCGCAAGCGGCGCGACCGGCCTGTCTCTGCCGGTTTTCATCATCGCCAGCCTCGTGTCGCGGGGCTTGCGGTTCTTCGCCGTGTCCGCCTTGCTGTGGTGGCTCGGCCCGCCGATCCGCGACTTCATCGAACGCTGGCTCGGCCTCTTGTTCACGCTGTTCGTGATCGCGCTGTTCGGCGGCTTCGTCGCCATTCGATATCTGCTATGAGGATCCTGCCCCAGCTTTGCCCGATTTCGGGGTAGGGTCCAGGCGTTAGCGTTTCACCAGATACCTGGCGATGGAGGGTCGCATGGCGGAGACAGGACAGACCGATACGGCCGGACGCAATTCCGCCGTTCAATCCCCGCAGGTTCAATCTCCGCAGGGCGCGGACCCCGTCCGCCTTGCCGCCTTCGCGGTCCTGCTGATCTCGTTCGCCACCATCGCCGGGGCGTGGATGTTCGAATTCGCAGGCTATGCCCCCTGCCCGCTCTGCCTGGAGCAGCGCATTCCCTATTATGTCGGCGTGCCACTGGCGCTGATCACTTTCCTCGTTGCCCGGGCCATGCCCGGCTCGGGCCTGGGCCGCCTCCTGGTCGGGATCCTCGGTATGCTGTTCCTCGGCAGCGCCGTCTATGCGGCCTATCACGCCGGCGTCGAGTGGAAATTCTGGCCCGGCCCGACCGATTGCGGCGCCGGCGCCGGAACCGGGGGGCAGGTCTCAGCCGGAAACCTGCTGCAGAGCCTTGAGGAAACCACGCTCATCCGCTGCGACGAACCGGCCCTGCGCATCGCCGGCCTGTCGCTGGCCGGCTGGAATGTCATCATCTCGGCGGCGATGGCGGGTATTTCCCTACGGGCAGCCGCAAAGGGCTAAACTGCGGCTGTCCGTGATTCGGTGATCCACAGCGGCGCCTGGGGGGCGTCCGGTCACGGGCTCTTGACATGCGCAACCAAGAGGGTTCCGACCAATGAAGAAACTGCTGATGATTGCTGCCGTCGCCACCGCCGGCCTTCTCCTTCCGGCGGCCGGCCAGGCCGCCCAGACCGGCGGCTGGGCCGTGATCGACGACAGCGGCATCCTTATCAAAGGCTCCAACGTGAAGAAGGTGAAGAGCCTCGGCACCGGCGAATACCAGGTCCGGTTCAACGGCAGCGTCAAGAAGTGCGCCGTCGTCGCGACCGCCGGCGCCTATATCGCCAATGTCCAGGGCCCGACCAGCGTCACCTTCTGGTCCCGTCCGAGCTCCAAGAACAACAAGACGATCGAAGTCTTCGCCTACGACAATGGCTCTAAGAAGCTTATCGACACGAGCTTCTCCGTCGTCGTCAGCTGCTGACGCCAGGGCGCGGATGCGCCTTTGACCGACGCGTTTTCCGGGCACCGGAACGGCCACGCCGTTGCGGTGCCTTTTTTATCTCCGTGCGTGGAAGCCGGGCGGATCACGAATGTTCCACCTATCGGATTTGGTGTAGTCTCAAGCTGCGATTACCAGCACTTTCAACCGGAAGATTTATGAAGAGGATCTTTAGATGAACAAGGCATTGACCTTCCTCGCCGCTTTCGCCGCGACCGGATTTCTTCTGCCCGCCGCGGGCCTGGCCAAGACCGGCGGCTGGGCGGTGCTCAACGATGGCGGAACGCTCGTCAAGGGATCGAACGTCAAGAGCGCAAAGAGCCTTGGTACCGGCGAGTACCAGGTGAAGTTCGACGACAGCATCAAGAAATGCGCGGTCGTCGCCACCGCCGGCAGCTACAAGTCCGGCACCAAGGGGCCGAGCAGCATCACCTTCTGGTCGCGCCTGAGTTCAAAGAACAACAAGACGATCGAGGTGTTCGTCTACGACAATGATTCAGAGCAGCTGATCAATACCGGCTTCTCGGTCGTGGTGTCCTGCTGAGCTTAAGCGTCAGGGCCGGAGACCCTACGGCTCCAGTTCCGTATCCCAGTAGAGATAGTCGAGCCAGCTGTCGTGCAGGTAGTTGGGCGGAAACAGCCGGCCGTTCTTCTGCAAATCGAAGACGGTCGGGCGGAACGGCATCTGTTCGGGCCACATGCCCGCATCGCGCGGATGCAGGCCGCCTTTCTTTAGGTTACAGGGCGAGCAGGCGGCGACCACATTGTCCCAGGCGGTCTGACCGCCGAGCGCGCGCGGGATGAGATGATCGAAGGTGAGATCTTCAGGGGAGCCGCAATATTGGCAGGTGAAGCGGTCGCGGAGGAAAACGTTGAAGCGGGTAAAGGCTGGAAAACGGGCGGGTCTGACATATTCGCGCAAGGAGACCACGCTGGGCAGGCGGATCTCCGCGCTGGGACTTCGCACCACCCGGTCGTATTCCGAGACGATATTGACCCGATCCAGAAACACCGCCTTGACGGCATCCTGCCAGGACCACAGGGAAAGGGGGAAGTAGCTGAGCGGACGAAAATCCGCATTCAAGACAAGCGCTGGACAGGCTTCCGGCGAAACGAACGTCACCGTCTGCTCCCCGGATGGCCGCCGGGATCGCCGCCCCTGTCACCGCAATGCGCCATCGCCCGGCTCTCTGCCGGAAAACGGCCGATCATCGCGTATCGACGTCCCATCGCTTGACTACCTCTTCGGCTCTCGGACGCCCTAGAAAAGTGGTCGCCCGATGCTGTGGTCGATGGCGTGTCTACTCGCGCGAACCCACGAGCGAGACGAGATATAGTATAGGCCCCATGTCAAACTTGTGAAGCTTGGACACAAGGTCGCGCCCCCGACGGGCCGGCGAACGGCAAGTGATTCAAGAGATTACGCTTTTCGACGCCCGTCACGATCGCGCAAGGCGCGGCTCGGCAGCGTCCCGCGCCCGCGGCGGGCGGGCAGGCGCCCGACCGGTATTCAAGCGAATCACATCGGCACGCCCGACCGGTCCTTCAAGGTCCGATAATAGGCCCAGAACAACAGCGCCGCCGCGCCGCGCGCCGGCCGCCACCGCTCGCCGATCTCAGCCATCGCCCGCGCATCCGGCCGGCCGGGCAGGTCCAGCGCGGCGCCGACCGCGTGCTGCAGGGCGAGGTCGCCGGCCGGCCAGGCATCGGCATGGCCAAGGCAGAACATCAGGTAGATATCGGCTGTCCACGGCCCGATCCCATGGACGGCGCAGAGTGCGCGATGCGCATCGTCGGCGGTAAGCCGGTCGAGATCCTCCAGCACCAGCGAATCGCTCGCGATCGCTTCGGAAATCGCCCGCAGCGTCCTGATCTTGGGGCGTGACAGGCCGACTGCGCGCAGGACGTCATCCGAACTCTCGGCAACCGCGCGCGGCGTCAGCGGATCGAGTACCGCATCGAGGCGCGACCAGATCGCCGCGGCACTTTGCGTCGACACCTGCTGGCCGACGACGATCCGGGCAAGCCCGGCGAAACCCGGCGCGCGGCGCCGCGGCGCGGGAATGCCGGTCAGATCGAGAAGACGGGACAGGACGGGGTCTTTACGGCCAAGCCGCTCGAGCGCTGCGCCGATGTCCGCCCTGCTGTCGATCCGGTAGTCGAATTCGGTCATTGCTTGAACTTATCCTGTTCCGCGGCGCAAATCGCAACCCGCCGCAGCTTCCCCCTTGCGGTTCCGCGCGCGGCGCGGTTTTTTCCGGGACAATGCCAAGTGCCGATTCATCAAGCCCCCGTGACCGCGCCGTCCTGCGGTTTGCGCCAAGCCCGACGGGCGCGCTGCACCTGGGCAGCGCCCTGTCGGCGTTACTCAGCTACGACGCGGCCTGCCGGCTCGACGGCCGCTTCCTGCTGCGCATCGAGAATATCGACCTGGGACGCTGCCGCCGCGAACACGAGCAGGCATTACTGAAGGAGCTTGCCTGGCTCGGCCTTGCCTGGGAGCAGCCTGTGCGGCGGCAGTCGGAGCATTTCGACAGCTACCGGGACGGGCTCGTCACCTTGAACCGGCACGGCCTACTCTATGCCTGCACCTGCACCCGGTCCGGCATCGCCGGCCAGGTCGCCGAGCGCGAGCGGACCGGTGTGCCATGGCCGCGCGATCCCGACGGCGCGCCGTTCTATCCCGGCACCTGCCGGCCCGCGCACGCCGCGTCCGTCGATCTCGACACGGTCCTGGGCAAGGGCGCGGCCCTGCGGCTCCACATGGACCGGGCGCTGGCGTGCGCCGGCGGAGAGATCGCCTGGCGGGACATCGGGGATGCCCTGTTCGAGCCCGCCCCGTCCGAGTCCGCCCTGTCCGAGTCCGCCCCGTCCGAGCCCGGCTGCCCGCCCCTGCCCGCGCCCCGAACGGTTGTCGCACTGCCCGCCCGCTGGGGCGATGTCGTGCTGGCTCGCAAGGAGACGCCGACCAGTTATCACCTGAGCGTGGTGATGGATGACGCCCTGCAGGGCATAACCCATGTCACCCGCGGCATGGACCTGTTCGAGGCGACCGCCATTCACCGGCTGCTGCAGGTGCTGCTCGATCTGCCCGAGCCGCTCTATGCGCATCATCGGCTGCTGTTGGGTGACGACGGACGCAAGCTGTCGAAGTCGCTGGGCGACACCGGCCTGAAGGCGCTTCGCGAAGCAGGCGCCACGCCGGCGCAGATCAGATGGCGGCTCGGCCTGCCGGCCGCCGGGACACGTGCACGGCTGCGTTGAAGTCCCAGGCGAAGCGGGGGTTGCCGGATACCGGAGCTGGATACGCGGCTATGACGGTTCGGCCGGCTTCAGCGCCTTTGCGGAGGAGGCCTTCTTCGGCGCGAACCTCTCCAGGGCCCGGAACAGGGACCGCTTCAACCGATACGATCTCGAATAGAGCGGCGTCCCGAAGGGAAAGATTTTTTCCGTGGATCCCTCCGCTTCAAGAATGGTTTGTATCGCATGCTTGGCCGACCGCGCGGCGACTTCCATAGACGCAACGTACACGCCGAAATCATGCCGGTCGAACACCGCTTCGCCGCAGATCCGAACATTGCTGAAGTCCGATGACACAGACGTCGTGAACGGTTCCCCCACCAGCTGGCTGTCAAGCGTATGCAGCGTGCGCCACCATCCACCGTTCTCAGAATTATGTGGGCCAATGGTCCAGTGCGGAAAATCGGTTGCCTGCTGCCGATGCGTCTCCTCGGTTCCCGAAACGAACTCGATCCCGGGGCCCCAATTTGTAAATACGACATCCCTCTCAAGGTCGATGCCGCAAGATGCCAGCTTGTAAGTGCCGGAAATTTCCGTGAGAGCTTCCTCGGGCGTGCAGTGAAGAAACGGCTTGGCAACATAGGTGCCGGGCTCGTGGACTTGACTGATTGTGACGCGCAGGATCGCCTGAACGTCGTCGGGCAGGCGGCTGGCATCCGACCCCTCAAGCGCGATGCAACCGGGATGGTCCGCAAAGTCCGAGCTGGCCGGAACGTAGAGCGCGGCGATGACCGCCCACGGACAGTCATGGACCGCGGTAAAACCGCGAAACCGCTGGGCGAGGTCGGCTGTCAGACGAGCGAGATTGATATCGACGCAGAAGGACCAGACCGCGTCGCCTGCGCAATGCGCCTGGTCGAGCGCGCCAAGCCGCACGGCCTCCCTGCGCGGAATTGCAAGAACCCAGTAATCGCCGTCGTCGACGACAATGGTATCCGTATATCTGCTTTCAGGCGTGGGCCGTTTCTTGAAAACCAAACCGGTGACCAAGGCCGGATCCGGTGAGTCCGCACGCACGGCGGTCAGCCTGCAGTTGGTGTGCACGCTGAAGCGTTCCGGGTAGGTTTCGTGCAGAAATTCCGTGATCGGTTCAATAAAGGTCGTCTGCCATGGCGCGGCGGCGGTCCTCTTCACATGCCCTGGGAACAGGATGTCGTTGAGCACGCCGTCCGCCATTGGCAACGCCTTTGATCGGGCCGGGTCGGAACCAACCGCCAGTCGCATATACTGATCCAGTACGCTTCGCGCCAAGCCGGAAGACTGTCTGTCCAGTCTGCCGAACACCTCCGCGAACCCCGCGTCTTCCATATTACACAGGTGTACTCGGTGCGCCTGGACCATTATTCGCACGGCGCTGAATATGTCGCCGAACAATCCCTTGTTCAGGCAATGTTTCACGAAAGACCTGGCCCGCCTCGTAACGCCCCTTTCGTCCATGAGCACTAGCGGGTCATCGCCGATATAGTAACGGCCCCGCACCGGCTTGAGTATGCGCTCGGAGCTTAGCCCTGCGCGCGACAGCAAATCGGTGAGAGCGAAGTATCGGCCTGACAGGAACACGCGAAACGCATGTTCCTCTAAGCCCCCAGACTGCGAGATGCGACCGCATAACTTGCCGCCAAGCCTGTCAGACTGCTCGTAAAGCGACACCCTGTATCCGGCCTGAAGCGCCTCGAACGCCGCAGTCAGCCCGGACAAGCCACCTCCTGCGATGACGATATGGCCGCGATTTGGAGTAAATTCCCCACTTGATTTCGTATTCATGGCCTATTCTATAGAATAGTTGATGAAAACAAAACAAATATACAGTCAATCGGGCTGAAATAATCGGCGACAACAAAACCGCTGCCATTGCCCACCGACCACTATTGCCCGCCAAACGGAGGTAGTCAATGGACGGCTGTGATAGCGGATATCAATACCCGAGGAACAACAACCAGAGCGAAAGCGTAATCACTGACAGCGCGCTGGTCAGGGTGATCGTATTCGCCGCGATCGCGTGACCGGTGCGGAACCGGTTCGCCAGGAGCCAGGCATTGACCCCGGTCGGACACGCCGCGATCAGCGTCACGACGGTCACCCAGAGCGGCGGCAGCGTGAAGACCTGGGTTGCCAATATCCAGGCGATCGCCGGAATGACGAACAGCTTCAGCAGCGATATCCAGATCGCCGGCAGCACGTTGCCGCGGATGCCATAGCGCGTCAGGCTCATGCCAAGCGCGAACAGGGCGCAGGGGATCGCGGCCGACGCGATCTGGTTGCCGAGCACTTCCAGCGGCCCGTCATAGGGCCACTCCGCCAGCCGCCAAAGGCTGCCCGCGACGATGCCGAGCACCAGCGGGTTTTTGATGAAGTTCAAGGCGATCGACCGAGCCATCAGGCTGACCGACAGCGGCGCGTCGGTCTCGCCGTCGCGCCGCTCGGCCCACTCGATCAGCACCGTGCTGACCACCATGATGACCGGCAACTGCACCGCGACGATCAGCAGATTGGGCACGGCGCCCTCCTCGCCGAAGGCCGACAGGGTCAGCGGCAGGCCGAGCAGCACCGCGTTGGAAAACCCCGCCGAGATACCGCCGATGACGCCGGCGCGGGCATCACGCCGGAACATCTTGCGGACCATCAGGTCAGCCGCGACCCAGCCGACCAGGACCCCACCGAAATAGCTGATCCAGAGCGGCCAGGGCGAGGTATCGGGAAACTCCGCCGTCGCCAGCGTCCGGAACAGCAGGACGGGGATCGCCACCATGAAGACGAAGTCGCCGAGCGCCTCGCCGACCGTATCGGGCAGATATTTGCTCCAGGACGCGAGATAGCCAAGCCCGACGACACCGAAGACGGGCAGCACAATCCAGAAGATCTGGATGATGGAAGCGCTCATTGAATTGGAACCTTAAAGCGCACGCTCAGGCGGGAGGAAGACATGGGAGGGCGCGGTCAACATACAGGACCGCTTGGCCGCGTCCCATACCGTATGAGGATCGCCGTTTACCTTAAAGACCATAAACCACCCCGCTTGATCTTCTCTTAAGCCGCTTTCTCTAGCATGCTACGTCAAATACAGGGAGGCGCCGCCTCCGCCGGCATCCGCAACGGACCGCCGGCGGAGGCGATGCCATAACAGCGAATACGCCGCACCCGAAGATCCACGGCACCGATCGCAAGGCGACGGACACGCGGCGCAACGGTCGGAGGCAAGATCAAGATGGACGCAGACAGCGGCCGCAACGACGGCGCTTCCGCCGTCCCTTCCCGCAGTGCCTTCAGGCCGCCAGACTCTCAAACGGACTCTCAAACGACTGCGCAGATCGAGATCCGGGCCTCCTCTGAAACCCCGGCAACAGCGGAAATCGTCGAGGACCGCGACGCGGCCGGTGTCGCGGCGCTGGCTGAACTGGCCGCCCGCCATCCGGACGATGCCGCGCCGTTGAGCGTTTCACCATCGGCCCTCGCTGCCCGCGTCAATCGCCGTTCCAGTGCCTCCACCGTGCGGCCGCGTATTCTGCTCGTCGAGGACAGCCCGGTCGACCGGCTGCTGATCGGCGTCCTGCTCGATCGCCTCGGACTGGACCATGTCGCGGTCGGCTGCGGCGAAGAGGCCATCTATCGCTTCGCCCGCGAGCCGTTCGACGCGATTGTAATCGACATCGCGATGGACGGGCTGGGCGGCCTGAGCGCGGCGCGGGCGCTGAACGCGCTCGCGGGCGCGGCGCTACCGCCACTGGTCGCGCTCGGGGCGGAAGAGCTGTCGCCGGAGACGCTCGAGGAGGCGGGCATCTCGGCCATCGCGAACCGGCCGCTCGATACCAATCGCCTGGCGGCTGCCCTGGTTGCGGCGATCGAGCACGATCTCGACGCTGAATTGCCCGTCTGATAAACGGTCTATCGGCGCCCTGTATTGAAAAAAGCAGTCGCGTACCGCTTCGTGGCGGGCCGAAAGGTGAATTGAGTCCTTGCCGCCGCACACGTTCGGGCCGTAATACGATGGGAACCAGACTGAACCTTGGTCATCGCGCATTGGAGGAAGAATTGACTTTAGCGATCCGGATTTTGGGCGGACTGGCGCTGATTTTCGCGCTCAGCCTGCCGGCATCAGCCCAGACAGTCAGCTATGCCGAGGCAATGCGGCTCTTCACGAGAGCCTGCGGAAAGGATGTCGAGCGGACCTGCAAGGGCGTCAGCATCGGCGAGGCCAGAATGCTGAACTGCATGAAGAAGAACCAGTCCAAGATCTCCGACACCTGCAAGACGACGCTGGACGCGACGATCCAGTCGCTGGAGCTGCGTGCCGCCGCGCAGGAAGCCGCCTTCCCGCTCTGCGAGAAAGACATCGGGCGCTTCTGCAAGGAGTATGACCCGGGCAACGGACGCATCCTTCGCTGCCTTCTGAAAAACGAGAAGCAGGTCAGCGCCGGCTGCAACCAGGCGATCACCGACGCCGGCTGGCGCTAGGCACCGGTCATAAACCCGACACGACCGACACAAGGTCCGGAGAACATGATGAAAACGTTTCTTTCCACACTCGTCGCGGCCGCCGCGATCGCCGTGACATCGGCCGGCGGCGCGATGGCGCAGGCCTCGGTAAGCCAGGCCGAACTCATCAACAACCTGCAGGGGCTCGGCGCCCGCTCGACCATTCTGAACGTCGATCAGCTGCGCCAGGACGTCACCGTCAAGATCAGCCAGGAAGCCTCCGAGGACGTCGTTAACCGCAACCAGTATCTCGACTATTTCGCCAATCTGCCGAATTTCAGCGTCGAGATCCTGTTCGACTTCGATTCCGCGATCATCAAGCCGGATTCCTACGAGATCCTCGGCGCCATGGCCGACGCGCTGCACAATCCGGTGCTGCTGCGCGACCAGTTCCTGATCGTCGGCCACACCGATGCGAAGGGCAAGCGCGAATACAATCTCGAGCTCAGCCAGCGCCGCGCCGATTCGATCCGCAACGCGCTGACGACCGTCTTCAAGGTCGACCCGGCCCGCATTCAGGCCTTCGGCCTCGGCGAGGAACAGCTCCGCGACCCGAACAATCCCGACGCCGCCGTCAACCGCCGGGTCCAGCTGCTCAATCTCGGCCCGATGCCGTAAGGACCGGCGTCCGGCAGGAAAACCGGAAACGGCGTGGATCGAAGTCCACGCCGTTTTTTTATGCCCGATCAGACCGGCTGACCGACGTCGATCCGGTTGCCGTCCAGGTAGTCGAAAACAATGACTTCGACGGTGCTGACGCCCCGGTCGCGACCTCTCTTAAATCTCGATCTTCGCCACCGCCGTTTCCGGGTCGCCGGTATTGGGCGTTCCCGCCGGCTCGATCAGCAGGATATGCGCCTCTTCACGCGCAACGGGCCGGTGCTCGACCCCCTTCGGCACGACATAGAGCTCGCCGGGGCCGAGCTCGACCGTGCCCTCTTCGGTCTCGATCGTCAGACGGCCGTCAAGCACCAGGAAGAAATCGTCGGTGTCGGGATGGGCGTGCCAGACGAATTCGCCCTGGACCTTCACCACCATCACGTCATGGCCGTTGAAGCCCGCGACGATGCGAGGCGCCCAATGGTCCGAAAACGTCTTCAGCTTGTCGGCAAGGTTGATTGCCCTGGTCGTCATCCGCTGCCCTTTATCCCGGTAACCCGATTCTTACGCCGCCGATGGCCGGCAACGGGCCTCAGGCGACGTCCCGCTCGATGCCATCCTCAACGATGCGGACGATATCGCCCATGATGTCGTTCACGCGGAAGTCCTTGGGGGTGTAGACGGCCGTCACGCCGTCGGCCTTCAGCGCTTCGGCGTCCTCGTCGGGGATGATGCCGCCGACCACGACCGGCATCTCCTCCAGGCCCGCCGCCTTGAGCCCGGCGAGCACCTCGGAGACGAGCGGCACGTGGCTGCCCGACAGGACCGACAGGCCGATCACATGGACCCTGCCCTCCCGCGCCGCCTCGACGATCTCGGCCGGCGTCAGTCGGATGCCGTCATAGACCACGTCCATGCCGGCATCGCGCGCCCGCACCGCGATCTGCTCAGCCCCGTTCGAATGACCGTCGAGGCCCGGCTTGCCGACCAGGAAGCGCAACCGGCGGCCAAGCCGCTTCGACACCCGGTCGACCTCGGCGCGGAGTTCGTCGAGGCCCTCGGTGTCGTTGCGGGCCGCCCGGCCGACGCCGGTCGGCGCGCGGAACTCGCCGAATACGCTGCGCAGCGCCCAGCCCCATTCACCGGTGGTGACGCCCGCCTTGGCACAGGCGACCGAGGCATCCATGACGTTGCGGCCCTCTGAGGCGGCCCGCGAGAGTTCCTTCAGCGCCGCGTCGACGGCCATCTGATCGCGCGCCTCGCGCCAGGCCCTGAGCCGCTCGATCTGGTCGCGCTCGACCCATTCCGGCACGGTCAGAATGGCTCCCGTCCCGGTCGACAAAGGCGAGGGTTCGGTCTCGGTGAAATCGTTGACGCCGATCACCGTCTTGTCGCCACGCTCGATGTCTTCCAGCCGCTCGGTGTTGGAGGCGACCAGCGCGTTCTTCATGTAGCCCGATTCAACGGCCGCCACGGCGCCGCCGATGTCGAGCACCGACTGAAGCTCCTCCCTGGCGGCGCTCTTCAGCTCCTCGACCTTGGCGGCGATCACCGTCGAGCCCTCGAAGATGTCGCCGTATTCGAGCAGGTCGGTCTCGAAGGCCAGGATCTGCTGCATCCGAAGCGACCATTGCTGGTCCCACGGCCGCGGCAGCCCGAGCGCCTCGTTCCAGGCGGGAAGCTGCACGGCACGGGCCCGCGCATCCTTCGACAGGGTGACGGCCAGCATCTCCAGCAGGATGCGGCTGACATTGTTCTCCGGCTGCTGCTCGGTGAGCCCCAGCGAATTGACCTGAACACCATAGCGGAAGCGGCGCTGGCGCGGATCCTCGATGCCGTAGCGCTCCCGCGTGATCTCGTCCCACAGGTCGGTGAAGGCGCGCATCTTGCAGATTTCGGTGACGAACCGGATGCCGGCATTGACGAAGAACGAGATGCGGGCGACCGCCGCGGGAAACTGGTCTTCCGGAATCGCGCCCGACGCCTTGACCGCGTCCAGGATGGCAATCGCGTTGGCGAGCGCGAAGGCGAGCTCCTGGACCGGCGTCGCGCCGGCCTCCTGCAGGTGATAGGAGCAGACATTGACCGGGTTCCATTTCGGCATTTCCCGGCAGGTCCAGGCGATCGTGTCGGTGGTCAGTTTCAGCGACGGCGCCGGCGGGAACACATAGGTGCCGCGCGACAGATATTCCTTGATGATGTCGTTCTGCGTCGTGCCGGTGAGCTTCGCCCGGTCGGCGCCCTGCGCGTCGGCGGCGGCGACATAGAGCGCCAGCAGCCAGGCCGCCGTCGCGTTGATCGTCATCGAGGTATTCATCTTCTCGAGCGGAATGCCGTCGAGCAGCGCCTGCATGTCGCCGAGATGGCCGATCGGTACGCCGACCTTGCCGACCTCGCCCCGTGCCAGGGGGTGATCCGCATCGTAACCGGTCTGCGTCGGCAGGTCGAAGGCGATCGACAGGCCGGTCTGCCCCTTGGCGAGGTTGGAGCGATAGAGCCGGTTGGACTCCGCGGCGGTCGAATGCCCCGCATAGGTCCGGAAGATCCACGGGCGGTCGCGGTGCGGCATCTCGGTCATCGTCTGGCAGACCCCAAAGAGAAAAACAAAAAGAAAAAGGCGGCTTCAATAAAACAGCCGCCTTCGTTGCATTGCAACATAATATCGCCGCGCGCCACAGCACAGCGCCCATCGGCGCGCGGAAATTCGTGCCCGCCTGCCCGTTGAGCGGCGGCGCACCGCATCAACGGCCCACGGCCGTCAGGCCCTTTTGATGAGGCCGATGATGAACAGCAGGATCACCGCGCCAATGACGGCGCCCGCGATATCCGAGATGAAGCCGCTGCCCAGCGACACACCGAGTGCCCCCAGGACGTAACCGCCGACGATGGCACCGACGATACCCACGACGATGTTGCCGAGAAGGCCGAAGCCGACCCCACGCATGATGACACCGGCCAGCCAGCCGGCGATCGCTCCGATTATCAGCCAGATGATGATCGACATCAAAGTCATTCCAGTCTCCTCTACCCCATTTGCTCTTGCCGTCTTGACCGGTCGCGGACGACCGACGCCCTGTATCCTACGTGATTCCGGCGTTATCCCGAACTCAGCCTTTCATGTGACGGGCCTTTCATGTGACGTTATGACAACACCGGTCCGGCAACCGGACCGGCGGCCGACGCGCGTTGTTGCTCCCGCACAGTTTTTGTTGCACCGCAACACCGATATGAGGCATCAATACCGGCTAAGGTCGCCGGAGACGGCCCGGCAATGGCAAGTTCCGGCGAAACCTGTCACCTGCGCCACCGCCATCGGGGCGGCCGGGCATGACGCAGGGACCGACAGACGAAGAACGTGGGAGAACCAACATGACGGCAATCGCCGCCGAGGTCGCAGGCCCGCCGGTCTATGAAGCGGAAAAGAAGGATCTCTACGAGATCGGCGAGGTTCCGCCGCTCGGCCACGTGCCGAAGAACATGTATGCTTGGGCGATCCGGCAGGACCGCCACGCCGCTCCCGACGAGGCCATGCAGGTCGAGGTCGTGCCGACCTGGGAGATCGATTCCAACGAGGTGCTGGTCCTCGTGATGGCCGCCGGGGTCAACTACAACGGCATCTGGGCCTCGCTCGGCGAGCCGGTCACGCCGTTTGCCATCCACAAGGCCGACTATCACATCGCCGGTTCCGATGCCTCGGGCATCGTCTGGGCCGTCGGCTCCAAGGTGACGCGCTGGAAGGTCGGCGACGAGGTCATCATCCACTGCAATCAGGATGACGGCGACGACGAGGACTGCAATGGCGGCGACCCGATGTTTTCGCCCTCGCAGCGGATCTGGGGCTACGAGACCCCCGACGGATCGTTCGCCCAGTTCTGCCGCGCGCAGGCCCAGCAGCTTCTGCCGCGCCCGCAGCATCTGACCTGGGAGGAATCGGCCTGCTACACGCTGACGCTGGCAACCGCCTACCGGATGCTGTTCGGCCACGCCCCGCATGACCTGAAGCCCGGCGACAACGTGCTTGTCTGGGGCGCCTCGGGCGGTCTCGGCTCGATGGCGATCCAGCTGATCGCGGCCGCCGGCGCCAACGCCATCGGCGTCATCTCGGGCGAGGACAAGCGCGATTTCGTCATGAGCCTCGGCGCCCGCGGCGTCATCAACCGCAAGGATTTCGACTGCTGGGGCCAGATGCCGACGGTCAATACCGACGAATACAAGACCTGGCTGAAGAACGCCCGCGCCTTCGGCAAGGCGATCTGGGACATTACCGGCAAGGGCAACAATGTCGACGTGGTGTTCGAACATCCCGGCGAGGCAACGTTCCCGGTCTCGACCTTCGTCGTCAAGCGCGGCGGCATGGTGGTGTTCTGCGCCGGCACCACCGGCTACAACCTGACCTTCGATGCCCGCTACGTCTGGATGCGCCAGAAGCGCATTCAGGGATCGCATTTCGCCCACCTGAAACAGGCAAGCGCCGCCAACACGTTCGTTATCGAGCGTCGCCTCGATCCGTGCATGTCGGAGGTCTTCCCCTGGGCGCAGATCCCTAAGGCGCACATGAAGATGTGGCGCAACGAGCATGCGCCGGGCAACATGGCCGTGCTGGTCAATTCACCGGCGACGGGCCTCAGGAGCTTCGAGGACGTGCTCGAGGCGAGCAAGGACTGATCCGGACGCGCCATCGGCGCACCCTGTCGGCAGGCCGGTTGCGGCCTGTCGCAATCCTTGCGCGCAAAGGGTGAATCCTCGCGGCCGGTCGGCTATACAGGCGGAGCCGTTCCAACCGCTCAGGGAGACCTCCGCCATGTCCGCCGACCGCACCCCGTCTCAGCCGGCCGATCCCCGTATCACCGGCCGCAGCTTCGGCGGCCGCCTCGGCCGCGCGGCGGGCAATCTCGTGCTGGCGCTGATCAATGCAACGCTGATCCTGGTGATCGTCGCCGCCGTGCTCGGCCTCGTGCTGATCGACCGGACCCGGACGATCGCCGCCGATGTCGCGAGCGACGTCACGCAGGCGGCGATTTCATCGACGGGCCTCGACCCCTCCGACACGCTCGCCGAATTGCGGGTGATCTCGACGGAAATGATCGAGTTGCGCACCGCGATCGAGGAGAAGCGCGGCGATGTCGATCAGAAGACGGCGGCGCTGGCGGCCCGTCTCGACACGCTGGAGGCGACACTTCAGTCACTGAAGGCCCGCAAGGACGGCCTCGCGGAGGCGGCAATCGACAAGGCCTCTATTGTCGCCGGAAACGCGCTGGAGCGACTGCGCGGCTGCATGCCGGCGGAAGCGGGGTCGTAGTAGGGTCTGGCGGGACGAGAGTCCTGCGCCTACGGGCAGCAGGCCTTGACGACACAACCCCTCTTCTCCGTCATCATCCCGGAATTCGCGACAGCGAATATCCGGGATCGGGGAACCCGGGCGCTCGCTGGTGTTTTCAATCGATGGATCGGTGGCTCCCCGATCCCGGCTCGGCCTGCCGGCCGTCCGGGATGACGATTGAGAGGTATAGCGAAAACGCAGCCCGCCCTTCAGCCCCCTCCATCCTCCCCCGCCTTCGCCTTGCGCCCCGCCCGCGCGTCGGCGAGCGCGCGGTTGAGCGCGCCGGCATAGAGCAGGATGACGCTGGCCAGATAAAAGAAGATCATCGCCGCAACGATGCCGGCAAGACCGGCATAGATCCGCGCGTAGTCGGCGAACGAGGCGAGATACCAGGAAAAGGCCTGACCGGCGATGTACCACAGTGCCATGGTCGTCAGGATGCCCGGCCACAGCGACGGGATCGGCCGCGTATGGGCCGGCAGCAGCCGATGGATCGCGTAGAGCAGGATCGCCAGCACCACCGTCAGCGTCACCTGCCGCACAAGGACGAAACTGGGATGGATCTCGTCGATCTCGGGAACGAGCGCGACCAGCGCCGCATAGCCGACCGGCGCGACGATGGCGATGAAGGCGACAACGACCAGAGACGCAGTTGCCAGGATCACGAACAGGATGCTCTCGGCTCGTGTCCGGAACACCGAGCGCGGCTCCTTCAGGCCATAGGCCCGGTTCAGCCCGCCGCGCACCGTCTCGACAGCGCCGGAGACGCTGATCAGCACGATGACGATCGAAATGGTCAGAAGCCCGCCGCCCGCATCGCGGATCAGCACGTTGTAGATTTCCGGCTGCAGCGCCTGGGCGACCTGCTCGGGCAGGGTATCGAACAGGGCGTTGGTCAGCCACGTCGCCAGGTCCTCGCCGCCGATCAGGCCGGTCATCGCCGTGATCAGGATGATGAACGGAAAGATCGCCAGCAGCATCGAGAAGGCGAGCGCGCTCGACATGTAGAGCCCGTCATTCAACAGGAACCGCTCGGCCGACGCATAGACGGCCTTGGTCACCCACCACCGGCCACGGGCATGATCGTGCAGATAGTGCCGCACCGACGCCGCGGTCGCGGGCGGGTCTTCCCCCGTCTCCGCGCCCGTCCCTTGCGGCCCAGGTGACGGCTTGCCGGTCTTGCTGTCGCGCGTGCTCATGCGGCTCCCGTTTGGCCGCCCCCAAGCCCATGGGAACTGGCAGCCATCTCACTCCCGTGCGTCAACACGTCGTATCGCGCGCGGCAAATGTCAATTCGGAATGCCAGCCCACCCGCAAAGCCCCTTGCCGGGCCCGGGGCAAGGCGATACCGCAGACGGATGGATGCAGGAACACCGAAACCGGTCGCGCCGCGCCTCGACGACGGCCTGCTGCTGCGGCTGGCGCCGGTCCTGTTCGTGCTGATCTGGTCGACCGGCTTCATCGGTGCCCGCGCCTCGGCGAGCGGTGCCGAGCCGTTCAGCTTCCTCACCGTCCGCTTCCTGCTCGCGGCTCTGCTGCTGTTCATCGCCGCCGTGATCGGACGCGCCCGCTGGCCCGCCACACCGCGCGGCGTCCTGGATTCGCTCATCGTCGGCGCCCTGATCCAGGGCATCTATCTGGGCGGCGTGTTCTGGGCGATCTATTACGGCCTGCCCGCCGGCATCGCAGCCCTGATCGTGGCGTTGCAACCGCTGTTCACCAGCCTGATCGCCGGCCCGACGCTTGGCGAGCGCATCACCCCCGCCCACTGGCTTGGGCTCGCCGTCGGCCTTATCGGCGTCGCTCTCGTGCTGGCGCCGAAGCTGCAGCTGACCGGCGGCGGCATCACCCCGGCGACGGTATCGGCCGCACTCGTCTCCGTCCTCGCCATTTCGATTGGATCGATCTGGCAGAAGGCGCGCGGCGCCGCGACCGACCTGCGCACCGGCACCTGCCTGCAATTCCTCGGCGGAGCGCTGATCGTCGGCACGGCCGCGCTGCTGATCGAGGACCTGCGCATCGACTGGACGCTGGAGGTGAGCCTGGCGATGGCCTGGCTGGTCGTGGCGCTCTCCTTCGGCGCCGCCCTCCTCTACATGCTGCTGATCCGCCGCGGCGCGGTCGCCCGGGTCGCCACGCTGTTCTATCTCGTCACCCCCTGCACCGTCGTCATCGCCTGGGCGCTCTACGGCGAAACGCTCGACATGATCCAGATCGCCGGCATGGCGATAACCGTCGCAGGCGTGGCGATCGCGACGCGCGGGCGCGCCTGAGGCCCGATCCGCAGCGACCTGCCGCCCCGCTGCCTATCCTCACGTCCAAAACCCGCATTGCCTTCGCGGCTGCAATCGGTATTTATTGTGCGCCGCATCATGACCGGAACCCGCCGATGACCAGCACCGCCGCCCTTGCCGACACCTCCACGCCGGACCTCGCCGCCAGCCTGTTCGCCGCAGCCGACGCCGCGGCCCGGCTCCTGGCCCATGCCCGCAACGCCGTCATCGGGATGGTCGTTGCCGACGGCAGGCCGTCGCCGGCCCTGCTGGAGACCCATCAGCGCGCCGCCCACGGGCTTGCCTGGCTCGCCACCTATGCCGAGGCGATCCGCCAGCTTGCCGTCTATACGGAACGGATGACCGGCGAAGGCCGGTTCGGCGAGGCGGAAGCGCTTTGCGTGCGCATCGGGGCCGCCGAATATCTGGCGCAGATTGCGGGCGGCATTCCGATGAGCCAGGGCGAGACCGTCCGGCCGGCCGATCTCGGCCTCGGCGATGAGGAGATCGCCGAATTCCGCACCGATACCGTGCGCACGCTGCTTGCCGGCAATTCGGCCGAGGCCCGCGCCCGCCTCGTCGCGCTGATGAAGGAGCAGGGCCCCGGCGATATCGGCGATCCGGGGCTCGACGAGACGCTGGAGGCGATGCGCGCGGAAATGCGGCGGTTCTCCGAGGCGGAGGTGGTGCCGCATGCCCACGAGTGGCACCTGGCCAACGACTACATCCCGATGGCGGTGGTCGAGAAGACCGCCGAACTTGGCGTCTTCGGCCTGACGATCCCGGAGGATTTCGGCGGGCTGGGGCTCGGCAAGGAATCCATGTGCGTGGTCTCCGAGGAACTGTCGCGCGGCTGGATCGCGGTCGGCTCGCTCGGCACCCGCTCGGAAATCGCCGCCGAACTGATCCTGGCCGGCGGCACCGAGGAGCAGAAGCAGAAATGGCTGCCGCTGATCGCCTCGGGCGAGATCCTGCCGACCGCCGTCTTCACCGAGCCGAATACCGGCTCGGATCTCGCCTCGCTCAGAACGCGGGCAACCCGCGACGGCGATGTCTACAAGGTGACCGGCCAGAAGACCTGGATCACCCATCCCGTCCGCGCCGACCTGATGACCCTGCTGGTGCGCACCAATCCCGACGAGAAGGGCTATCGCGGCCTGTCGATGCTCTTGGCGGAAAAGCCGCGTGGCGACGACGACACCCCCTTCCCGGCCGATGGCATGACCGGCGGCGAGATCGAGGTGCTCGGCTATCGCGGCATGAAGGAATACGACATTTCCTTCGACGGGTTCGAGGTGAAGGCGGAAAACCTGCTCGGCCAGGAAGAGGGCCAGGGCTTCAAGCAGCTCATGCAGACATTTGAATCCGCCCGCATCCAGACAGCCGCCCGCGCCATCGGCGTTGCCCAATGCGCCATGGAGCTGGGCCTGTCCTATGCCCTCGAACGCATCCAGTTCGGCAAGCAGACGGTCGAATTCCCGCGCGTCGCCGACAAACTGGCGATGATGGCCGCGGAAATCCTGATCACCCGCCAGCTCACCTATTACGCCGCCCGCGAGAAGGACGCCGACCGGCGCTGCGACGTCGAGGCCGGCATGGCCAAGCTGCTCGGCGCGCGAGTCGCCTGGGCCGCCGCCGACAATGCGGTACAGATCCATGGCGGCAACGGCTTCGCGCTCGAATATCCGGTAAGCCGGGTCCTGTGCGACGCCCGCATCCTCAACATCTTCGAGGGCGCCGCCGAAATCCAGGCACAGGTGATCGCCCGCCGGCTGCTCGACGGCGGGAACTGATTGGGCGGGAACTGACGGGGGCCATCAATCCCCGCCCGTCACCGTCTATCCGTCAGTTGATCGAGCAGAGCTTTTCGCCGTCACCCGCCTCGCAGCAGCGCCAGTCCGACCAGGTGCCGCACATTTCCGGCGGCTCCGACACCCGATAGCACAGCTTGTTGGTGTCGAAGGACTGCTCCCAGTTGATTTCCAGATCACCAAACGATTGCACCGGCCCGTTCGGTGCGTTCTCGCCGACCGAAACCTCGAGGCCGCACAGATTGGGCGCCTCCTCGTTGCGCAGCAGGATCGGTCCGGCAAGGGCCTGCCCGGCTATGAACGTTGCGGCAAGGCCTGAAAATAAAACTTTGCTGAATGTGCGGGAAACAAACATATCGCGTCTTTCCTTCCCTTGGAGCGTGTCAGACGAGTGAGTGTACCCTTCCTGCCGCGATAAGTAATCCGTTGTATTGCACCGGAGCCGATGCTGACGCGAACACTGATTGAACCGACAGCAGCCGGAGAGATGACGATTGCGGCTGGACATGCCTTTGCGTAATCATTATCCGCGTAACCATATCGCAAGAGGACCGGGCGGCGGCGATTGCGTTTCGGCGCCGGCCCCTGTTTTCTGCTTGCGACCGCATGAACCGAGGCAGGGTGCGATCCGGTATGCTCTGGGACTTCTCGATCGGTACGACGCTCGCAGCGCTCCTGCGCACCTGGCCGTTCATCGCAGCCCGCATCGTCGTCTACGGCGCGGTGGCGCTCGGCTATGTCATCGTCACCGGCATGGGCGCCACGGTCGGCTGGGGCATCGGCGCCTTCGGCGATGACGGCTTCCGGGCCGGCACCACCTTCTTCGGCGGGCTTGCCGGCTTCGCGATCGTCTCCGCCTTTCTCTATTTCGTGCGCGAGTGGTTCCTGTATCTGGTCAAGGCCGGCCATATCGCACTGCTGGTCGAGGTGCTGGACGGCGAACCGGTTCCGGGATCGATGGCGCAGATCGCGCACGCCCAGTCGGTCGTCAAGGCCCGCTTTGCCGAGGCAAACGTGCTGTTCGTCGTCGATCAGCTGATCCGCGGCGTCGTGCGCGCCGTCAGCGGCATCGTCGACGTGGTCGCCACGATCCTGCCGGTCCCGGGCCTTGAAGGCCTTGCCCGCTTCATCCGCGCGGTGGTGCGGGTGGCGGTCGGTATGGTCGACGAGATGATCCTCGCCTACAGCATCCGCACGAAATCGCAGAACCCGTTCTCCAGCGCCCAGGACGCCCTGGTCCTCTACGCGCAGAATGCCGCCTGGATCCTCAAGAACGCCGTCTGGATCGCCATCATGGTCTGGGCGATGGCCTTCATCCTGTTCCTGATCTGCCTGGCGCCCGCCGCCGCCATTGTCTACTTCCTGCCCGGCACCATCTCGAATTTCGGCTTCGTCTTCGCGATCGTCTTCGCGCTGTGCCTGAAGGCCGCGATCCTCGAGCCGTTCGCCATCGCAGCCCTGATCCAGGTCTATTTCAGGGCAATCGACGGCCAGGAGCCCCGCGCCGACTGGCGGTCACATCTGGGCGAGGTATCGGAGCAGTTCCGCGATCTGGGCACGCGGGCAGCCGCCTATATGGCGCGGCCGGCGACGAGCGCCGCGACGGCGGGACCGGGCAGCCCGCCGGAAGACGGCGCTCCACCGTCCGATACGCCCCCCGGATCCTCCTCGACGGGATAACCCGCGCACTCGTCAAGTCCGGGCGTCCTACCCCGCCGAACTCGCCGGGCGCAGTCCGACCGGCGGGCGGTGGGGATGTTTGCTGATGCCGAGCGCCTGCAGGCTGTCGGCGACCGCCTTGTCGAACGGCGTCATCGGTATGTCGCCGATCGCCAGTTCCAGCTTGCCGCCGTCCAGCGTGTGCGGCACGTGCCAGAGATAGGCGATCTCCGAGACCTCCGACCATAGCGGCACGAAGGGCGCGGCAAGCCGCAGCATCGTCCAGGGCAGGCGCGATACCCGCACCTCCTCGCCGATCGCCTGCTCCACGGCCTCGACCAGTTCCGCCCCCGTCACCGTATGTCCGGGGAAGCAGAAGGTCTCGAACGCCTCGAATTCCGCCCGGCGCAGGGCAACGAGCTCAAAGGCCTCGGCAAGGTCCGGCAGATAGGCCCAGGAATGGGTGATGGTGAGCGGTCCCGGATAGACGAGCTTCGCCTTTTCAAGCCGGGCGGCGATCACCATGTCGAACCAGCTGCCGCGGCCGCTACCGCCGAAGAAATCACCGGCGCGCACGATCAGGGTCTGCACGCCGAACAGGTCGGCCGCCTCGCGGAAACGCCGCTCCATCTCGATGCGCAGCGCGCCCTTGCGGGTCAGCGCCCGCTGCGGCGTGGTGTCGCCGATCACCTCCGGCATCGGGAAGCCGTAATTGTAGACATTGCCGGGAAACAGGTGTGTAGCGCCGGTCTCGCGCGCCGCCAGGATCATGGCATCGGCGATTTCGAGCTGAACCGGATCCCATTGCGTATAGGGGACATTGACCGCGTTGACGATCACGTCCGCGCCCCGACCAGCCCGGATCAGGTCGGCGTGGTTGCGGGCATCGCCCTGGAACACCTCGACGCCGGCGGGCAGATCGCCCCTCTCAGCCGATCGCACCAGTGCCCGCACCCGCCAGCCACGGCGGGCGAACCAGCTTGCCAGCACACGCCCCAGCCGGCCGTTCGCGCCGGCAATCAAGGCCGTCGGCTCCGTTGGCATCAAGAACATCGCAACACTCCTCTTCCCGCCTGGCGATGGCTGACGTCGCGCGCAAATGTGCCTCGAATTTGAGCGAGCACAATGCGCCTTCGATTGAAATGGGGGGTGCCCGACAAGAATGAAATCGCACAGACCCGCAATCCGGCTATTCAAATTTGTATTGCCGCCCCCCAGATAGGGCTCAAGCCGGCAGAACAGGTCAGGGCGGGACAGGTCACGACCGCCGGCGGGCGAACCGCAGCGGGCGTGCATGCTGAACGAACTCGACTGGAACCTGATTCCGGCCTTCCTGGCCACCGCGGAAACCGGCAGCCTTTCGGGCGCCGCCCGCCGCCTCGGGGTCAGCCAGCCGACCGTCGGCCGGCATATCGCCGAACTGGAATCCGCGCTCGGCGTGCGTCTGTTCGACCGGACAGCGCAGGGGCTGCGGATCACCGAGATCGGCGTCGCGCTGCTGGACAATGCCGGCGCCATGCGCGAACAGGCCGACGGCCTCAGGCGCCTGGCGGAAAGCCGCGCCGAAGCCGTACACGGCACGGTCCGGCTGACCGCCAGCGAGATGGCCGCCACCTATGTCCTGCCGCGCATCCTGTCCGACCTGCACGAAATCGAGCCGCGCATCGAAATCGAGCTGATCGCCAGCATGACGGCGGAGAACCTGCTGCTGCGCGAGGCCGACATCGCGGTGCGGATGTTCCGGCCCGAGCAGAACGACGTCATCACGCGGCACGTCAACACGCTGAAGCTCGGCGTGTTCGCCCATCGCGACTATGTCGCACGCCGCGGCCTGCTCACCGAGCTCTCCGATATCACCGGCCATTCGGTCATCGGCTATGACCGCGAGGACCTGATGATACGCGGCTTCCGCCGGGCCGGCTTCGAGGTCGACCGGGAGTTCTTCCGCTTCCGCAGCGATTGCCAGACCGCGGCCTGGGAGATGGTCAAGGCCGGCTTCGGGATCGGCATCGGCCCGGTCTTCCTTGCAGAGGCCGATCCCGACCTGGTCCACCTCTTCCCCGATGCCGAGTTCGAGGGCCTCAGCCTGCCGATCTGGCTCACCGCCCATCGCGACCTGCACAATTCCCGCCGCATCCGGCTCGTCTACGACTTCCTGGCCGAACGGATTGGCGAACTGGACCTGCGGAGCTGAGGCCACATGCCGGAACCGGTCCGGACGATCCTCGTGACGGGCTGCTCGAGCGGCATCGGCGCCCATTGCGCGCTTCGGCTGAAGGAGGCCGGCTGGCGCGTCTTCCCGACCGCCCGCGACCCGGCCGACATCGCGCGCCTGCGCGCGGCCGGCCTCGAGGCCCTGCGGCTCGACTATGCCGACCGGGCCTCCATCGCCGAGGCGGTCGACACAGTCCTTGCGGCGACGGACGGTCGCATCGATGCGGTCTTCAACAACGGCGCCTATGCGCTTGCCGGCGCCGTCGAGGACCTGCCGACCGAGGCGCTCGCTGCCCAGTTCGAGGCCAACCTGTTCGGCTGGCACGATCTCACCCGCAGGCTTATCCCCGTGATGCGTCGGCAGGGCTCCGGCCGCATCGTCCAGTGCTCCTCGGTGCTCGGCTACGTGCCGATGAAGTATCGCGGCGCCTATATCGCCTCGAAATTCGCGCTGGAGGGCCTGACCGAGACCCTGCGGCTGGAACTGCTCGACACCGGCATCCATGTCAGCCTGATCGAGCCCGGGCCGATCGACAGCCGCTTCGAGCAGAACGCACTGGCCGTGTTCAGGAAGGCCATCGACATCGACGGCTCCGTCCATGCTGATGTCTATCGCACGCGGATCGCCCGGATGGAGCGCGGCGGCTCGACATCACGCTTCAAGCTCGGCCCGGAGGCCGTCTACCGCAAGCTCGTCCACGCGCTCGAAAGCCCCAACCCCAGACCCCGCTACCGCGTCACGACGCCCGCGACCGTGTCGATGCTGCTGCGCCGCGTGCTTCCCACCCGCGCTCTGCACCGCTTCCTGGCCCGGGCCTCGGACGCGGAGGAATGAGATCGGGCGATCCGGTCATCCGGCGAATGCCGTATACTGGCTGACGGAAAATGAGATAGGACGCGGCCGATGGCGCACCCTCAGGACTCGGATCAGGCGCCCGCGAGGGGTCTCGAAATCACCATCCTGCTCGGCCTGGTCGTTCTGTGCCTCGCCGTCGGCCTGCTTGGTTCCTTCGCGACGACGCCGAACCTAGACCCCTGGTATGCCGGGCTTGCCAAGCCCGCCTGGACGCCGCCGCCCTCTGTGTTTCCGGTCGTCTGGACAGCCCTTTACATCGGCATGGCGATCGCCGCCTGGATCGTCTGGCGCCATCGCGAGGTTCCGCAGCAGCGCTTCGCCGCCCTGTGGGCGTTCTTCGTCCAGCTCGCCCTGAACGCGGCCTGGTCCTGGGTGTTCTTCGCAGCCCAAAGCCCGCTCTTCGGGCTGATCGTGATCCTGGCGCTCGGCGTCTTCGTTTTTCTTACCGCCCTGCGCTTCTATCGAATTGCCAGGATTGCGGGTGGTATCATGTTTGTCTATTTCGTCTGGGTTGCCTTCGCGACGGTCCTGAATGCGTCCATAGTCATACAGAACACGTGAGAACACCGCCTTTAAGAAAACTGGCGACTAAGAACTCTGGCGACGCCGGCCGCACGGGAGGTGACGAATGGCGAAAACCCGTCCATAAGGATATCGCCCAATAAGGACGTTCCATGTCTGACCTGTTTGCCAACTACATTGTTCCGATCGCCGTCGGCGCCGTCGCCGTCGTCCTGCTGCTTGGCCTGATCAACATGCTGCGCGGCGGCAGCGGCAGCACCTCGCAGAAGCTGATGCGCTGGCGCGTCGGCCTGCAATTCCTGGCAATCTGCCTGATCATGGTCACCGTCTGGCTGATGGGCCGGGCCTGAGGGGAATACGGCAATGGTGATCCTCAACAAGATCTACACGAAGACCGGCGACGACGGCACGACTGCCCTGTCGACGGGCGCGCGCGTTGCAAAGCATAACCTGCGGGTCTCAGCCTACGGCACCGTCGACGAGGCCAATGCGGCAGTCGGGCTTGCCAGGCTTCACACGGGCGCGGACGACGCCCTAGCCGATCTCGACGCCATGCTGGCGCGGATCCAGAACGACCTGTTCGATCTCGGCGCCGACCTGTGCACGCCGGATACCGGCGAGGATCTCGGCTGGGAACCCTTGCGCATCGTCGATGCCCAGGTTGCCCGCCTGGAATCTGAGATCGACACGCTGAACGCCGATCTCAAGCCGCTCAGATCCTTCGTGCTGCCCGGCGGGAGCCCGACATCGGCGCATCTGCATCTCGCGCGCACCATCATTCGCCGCGCCGAGCGGATGATGGTCGAATTGTCGCAGCAGCCGGGCGAGGCCGTCAGCGCGGCTGCGCTGAAATTCGCAAACCGCGTCTCCGACTTCCTGTTCGTCGCCAGCCGCTGGGCAAACGGCAAGGGGGCCGACGAGGTGCTCTGGGTGAAGGGCCAGAATCGTTAGGGCCGGAACCGGCCGAAAGGGGGGATATCGTGTTCGTTCCCGTCTGGGATACCAACACGCTGCGGCATCTGCCGTTCCAATACATCACGGCAGGCCTCGTGGCCGCCAACGTCCTGGTCTATGTGCTGTTCACCAGCGGCGCGCTGATCGACGCCTCCAATCAGGTCTATTACAGCTTCGGCGTCATTCCCGCGGTCATGAACGACTATCGTGACCTGCCCGCCGGCTATGCCCTGATCCCCGCCAACCTGACCCTGATCACCTACCAGTTCGTGCATGGCGGCCTGTTCCACCTGCTCGGCAACATGGCCTTCCTGTGGGTGTTCGGCGACAATGTCGAGGACGCGCTCGGCCATTGGCGGTTTCTCGCCTTCTATCTCCTGTGCGGTGTCGGCGCGGCCCTTGCCGAGGACTTTTTCGACCCGACCTCTGAAATCCCGCTGGTCGGCGCCAGCGGCGCGGTCGCCGGTGTCGTCGCCGCCTATCTGATGCTGCATCCGCGCGTGAAGGTCTGGGTGCTGGTGATGTGGCGGCTGCCGCTGCGCCTGCGCGCCTACTGGGTGCTCGGTTTCTGGGCGGCGATGCAGGTGTTCATGGCGCTCGATGCCTCCGATGGCGACGGTGTCGCCTGGTGGGCCCATGTCGGTGGCCTTGTCAGCGGCGCCGTGCTCGTCGTGGTCCTGCGCAGACGCGGCGTTCCGCTCTTCGACAGGGGCCTTTAAGTCCACCGAATTCCTGCCATGCCGCCTTCGCGACACTCGGCGTCGTTGGAAGCGTTGACTTGTCACAATCGCGTCAGTACGGTCCGCCCGGCTTTGGCCTGCGCGGTTCCACCTTTGCGGCACAAACGGCAGGTTCAGGGCACGTTTCTCAGTCCGTCGCAGCCCTCTGCGACCGGCCCGCACGTTCCGGGTCCGGCAATCGGGCCACGGCAATGGGGCTTTGCGGTTTTTCGCTCTTTAGGGAGTTGCCTTCATGAAGGTTCTGGTGCCCGTCAAACGGGTTGTCGATTACAATGTGAAGATCCGGGTCAAGGCCGACGGATCCGGGGTCGAGCTGGCCAACGTCAAGATGTCGATGAACCCGTTCGACGAGATCGGCGTGGAAGAGGCGATCCGGCTTAAAGAGGCCGGCACGGCGACCGAAATCGTCGCCGTCTCGATCGGCCCGGCCCAGGCGTCCGAGACGATCCGCACCGCGCTCGCCATGGGCGCCGACCGCGGTATCCTCGTCCAGACCGACGGGATCGTCGAGCCGCTCGCCGTCGCCAAGATCCTGAAGGGCGTGGTCGAGACCGAAGAGCCCGGCCTGGTCATCCTCGGCAAGCAGGCGATCGACGACGACGCCAACCAGACCGGCCAGATGCTCGCCGCCCTGCTCGGCTGGCCGCAGGGCACGTTCGCCTCGAAGATCGAGATCGGCGACGGTTCGATGAACGTCGTCCGCGAGGTCGATGGCGGCCTGCAGACGGTCAAGCTCGCGATGCCGGCGATCGTCACCACCGACCTGCGCCTGAACGAGCCGCGCTACGCCTCGCTGCCCAACATCATGAAGGCGAAGAAGAAGCCGATCGACACCAAGACGCCGGAAGACTACGGCGTCGACGTGGCGCCGCGGCTTGAGGTGCTCAAGACCACCGAGCCGCCGGCCCGCCAGGCCGGCATCAAGGTCGACAGCGTCGCAGCCCTCATCGACAAGCTCAAGAACGAGGCGGGAGTACTCTGATGGCCGTTCTTCTTATCGCCGAACACGACAATTCGGCCCTTAGCGAAATGACCGCCAAGGCGATGAGCGCGGCAAAGGCGATCGGCGCCGATGTCGACGTTCTGGTCGCCGGCTCCGGCTGCCGCGCGGTTGCCGACGAAGCCGCCAAGCTCGACGGCGCCCGCAAGGTGCTTGTCGCCGACGCCGATGCCCTGGCCCATCGCCTGGCCGAGCCGATGGCAGCGCTGGTCACCACGCTTGCCGCCGACTATGACGCGGTCGTCGCCGCCGCCACCACAAGCGCCAAGAACTTCATGCCGCGGGTGGCAGCACAGCTCGACGTCATGCAGGTCTCCGAGATCACCGCGGTCGAGGGTCCCGACACCTTCGAGCGGCCGATCTATGCCGGAAACGCCATCCAGCTCGTCAAGTCGACCGATCCCAAGAAGGTCGTGACGGTTCGCGCCACCGCCTTCCCGGCCGTCGAGATGACCGGATCGGGCGCGGTCGAGGACGTCAATCTCCCGGACATGCCGGCGATGTCGGAATTCATCGGCGAGGAACTGACCAAGTCGGATCGCCCGGAACTGACATCCGCCAAGATCGTCATTTCCGGCGGCCGCGGCCTGGCCTCGAATGAGAATTTCGAGAAATACATCGTTCCGGTCGCCGACAAGCTCGGCGCCGCCGTCGGCGCCAGCCGCGCCGCCGTCGACGCGGGCTACATGTCGAACGACTACCAGGTCGGCCAGACCGGCAAGGTCGTCGCGCCGGAGCTCTACATCGCGGTCGGCATCTCGGGCGCTATCCAGCACCTGGCCGGCATGAAGGACTCCAAGGTCATCGTCGCCATCAACAAGGACGAGGAAGCGCCTATTTTCCAGGTCGCCGACTACGGCCTGGTCGGCGATCTGTTCCAGCTCCTGCCGGAACTGGACGAGGAGCTTGCGAAACAGGGCTGACGGCGGCGGCGCGCACGCGCCCTCGCCACAAACCTTCACCGGTATTTGTTTCGCAATGCAACAAGACCGACCTTCACGCCGCACCGCGAACGTGATAGCTCCTGATGGATTGAAGTGAGGAGTAGGAAGACGGTGACCGACGGTACCGGTGAAACTGCAATTCGCAAGGTCGGCGTCATCGGCGCCGGCCAGATGGGCAACGGCATTGCCCATGTCTGCGCCCTGGCGGGATACGACGTCAAGCTGAACGACCTCAGCCTGGAGCGTGTCGAATCCGGCCTTGCCACCATCAACGGCAACATGGCGCGCCAGGTCTCTTCGGGCCGCATCAGCGAGGAGGAGCGCCAGGCGGCGCTGGGCAAGATCGTCGGCTGCGAGAAGCCGGCCGACCTGAGCGATGTCGACCTGGTCATCGAATCGGCGTCGGAAAACGAAGAGATCAAGCGCGAGATCTTCCGCTCGCTCTGCGTCACGCTGAAGCCCGAGGCGCTGCTGGCGACCAATACGTCCTCGATCTCGATCACCCGCCTTGCCGCCTCCACCGACCGGCCGGAACGCTTCATCGGCATTCATTTCATGAATCCGGTGCCGGTGATGGAGCTGGTCGAACTGGTCCGCGGCATCGCCACGGAAGACGAGACCTTCGAACTGGCCCGCGCCTTCGTCGACCGGCTCGGCAAGACCATCGCCGTGTCGGAGGACTTCCCGGCCTTCATGGTCAACCGCATCCTCCTGCCGATGATCAACGAGGCGATCTACGTCCTCTATGAGGGCGTCGGCTCGGTCGAGGCGATCGACACGGCGATGCGGCTCGGCGCCCGCCATCCGATGGGCCCGCTCGAACTCGCCGACTTCATCGGCCTCGACACCTGCCTGTCGATCATGCAGGTGCTCTATGAGGGGCTCGCCGATTCCAAGTACCGGCCCTGCCCGCTGCTGGTGAAATATGTCGAGGCCGGCTGGCTCGGCCGCAAGGCCAACCGCGGCTTCTACGACTATCGCGGCGAGACCCCGGTTCCGACGCGTTAGACGCGCGCGATGCTCCGCCCTGTCCTCGGACTTATCCTTGCAATCGCCATTGCCGGCGCAGCACTTGCCCATAGCGGCGCGACCGGCATCGTCAAGGAACGCATGGAGGCGATGGAGGACCTTGGCGCGGACATGAAGGCGATCGCCGCCATGCTGCGCGGCGAGGCCGCCTACGATCAGGCCGTGGCCCTGCGCGCGGCGAACGACATCGCGGCCCATGCCGAGGCCATTCCTGGCCTGTTTCCCGATGGCAGCACCGATCACCCCAGCGAGGCGCGCGAGGCGATCTGGACGGATTGGGACCGGTTCACCGGGCTGGCGTCAGATCTGCGCCAGGCCGCGGACAGGATGGCCGCCGATGCCGGGGCAACCCTGTCGGAGCCGTTCAAACAGGCCTTCGCCGATGCCGGCCGCACCTGCCGGGACTGCCACGAGACCTTCCGGATAAAGAAGTAGCCGCCGCGCCCGGACAGCGTCAGGCGCTGTTCGGGTCGATCAGCACCTCGATCAGCGCCTTGGCATCGTCGGAATCCCATTCCGCCGGGCCGGCCATGTGGCCGATCTCGCAGCCCTTGGCGTCGATGACCAGCGTCGTCGGCAGCCCGAAGGCGCGTCCCGCCTTCTTCAACTCGCGGAATACGCCGGAGGTGTGGTCGGCATAGAAGCCGAGATCGTCGACCTTGATCTCGTCGAGGAATTTTTTCGGCTTCTCGTCGCCGCCGGTGTCGATATTGACGGCGACCACCTCGAAATCCTCGCCGCCCAGTTCGGCCTGCAGATTGTCGAGCGCCGGCATTTCATGGCGGCAGGGCGCGCACCAGGTGGCCCAGAGGTTCAACAGCACCGCCTTGCCCTTCCAGTCGGCCAGCGTGCGTTCCGCGCCGTCGTCATCGGTAAAGGTCAGTTCGGGCGCCGGCACAGGCTGATCGTGGACGATCAGCGCGGCGACCTCGCCGGTCGCCAGCGGATTGACCGCGCGCGCCAGCGCCGCCGATCCATCACAACCGGCAGCGGCGACATTGCCATCCCGGTCCCCCATCCCGTATATCGCGGCAGCACCGACGCCAGCGATCGCGGCCACGATCACGAGCCACGTCACGGGACGGCCCAGGAGGGACCGTCCTGTTCCTGCCGGTTTCTGTTCGGGTTCGGTCATCGCGTGTCTTTCGTCTTACCCCAGGCCCGCTACACATATTGTGTCGGGTGCCCGGAGCAATAGCATGAGCAACAAAATGTGGGGCGGCCGCTTCGCCTCCGGCCCCGACGCCATCATGGAAGCCATCAACGCGTCGATCGATTTCGACAAACGGCTTCACGCCCAGGATATCGCCGGCTCGAAGGCGCATGCCGCGATGCTGGCCGACCAGGGCATCCTCACACCCGAGGATGCGGCGGCGATCGCTCACGGTCTAGACACGATCGCGTCAGAGATCGAAGCAGGCAGCTTCACCTTTTCCGCGGCGCTCGAGGACATCCACATGAATGTCGAGGCGCGGCTTGCCGAGCTGATCGGCGCCGCCGCCGGCCGCCTGCATACCGGCCGCTCGCGCAACGATCAGGTGGCCACCGATTTCCGCCTTTATGTCCGCGACGCGCTCGACGACCTGGATTCGGCACTGAACGCCCTGCAGACAGCGCTTGCGACGCAGGCCCGCGACCATTTCGACGCCGTGATGCCCGGTTTCACGCACTTGCAGGCCGCCCAGCCCGTCACCTTCGGCCATCACCTGCTCGCCTATGTCGAGATGCTGTCGCGCGACCGCGGCCGGATCGCGGATGCCCGCCGGCGCCTGAACGAATCCCCGCTCGGCGCGGCGGCGCTCGCCGGCACGTCGTTCCCGATCGACCGCGACAAGACCGCGCGGGCACTCGGCTTCGACAGGCCGATGGCCAATTCGCTCGATGCGGTTTCCGACCGGGATTTCGTGCTGGAGACCCTGTCGGCGCTGTCGATCATGGCCGTTCACCTGTCGCGCTTTGCCGAGGAGATCGTCGTCTGGTCGTCGGCCCAGTTCGCTTTCGTCAGCCTGTCGGATGCCTGGACGACCGGCTCGTCGATCATGCCGCAGAAGCGCAATCCGGACGCCGCCGAACTGGTCCGCGCCAAGACCGGCCGCATCTTCGGCGCGCTGATCGGCCTGTTGACAGTGATGAAGGGCCTGCCGCTCGCCTACTCCAAGGACATGCAGGAGGACAAGGAGCCGTTCTTCGACGCCCTCGACGCCGCCCGGCTCGTCGTCGCGGCGATGGCCGGCATGGCGGGCGATCTGAAGCCCAACCGCGAGAGAATGGCCGCCGCCGCCGGCGCCGGCTATTCGACCGCCACCGATCTCGCCGACTGGCTGGTCCGCGAGTTAGGCCTGCCCTTCCGCGAGGCCCATCACGTGACGGGCCGGATCGTCTCGCTCGCCTCCGACACGGGCCGCGAGCTCGACGCACTGACGCTTGACGAGATGCAGGCGATCGAGCCGCGCATCACGGCGGCCGTGTTCAACGTGCTCGGCGTCGAGAACTCGGTGAAGAGCCGTACGAGCTATGGCGGCACGGCGCCCGAGAACGTCCGGGCGCAGGCAGACGCGTGGCTTGGGCGGCTGGCTCGATAGCGATACCGGCCTTAAAACGCCGCCCCGCTCCTCAATACCCCGCCTGCTCGTAAGGCCCGCAGCCGCGCCGATAGACCAGCAGCGTTCGATTGAAGCGGATAACCGGGTCGCCATGCTGGTTGCTCGCCGTCGTCGAAACCGTGACGACGCCTTGGTCGGGACGCGACCGCGACTCCCGTTTTCCGACGATCTCGGAGGCCGAATACAGCGTGTCGCCGATATGGGTCAGGGCAAGCATCTCCGCGTCGCGCCAGGCGAGGTTTGCGACCACGCGGCCGAAGGTGCGGGTCGTGAGCGCCGTCGCGACGCTTAAGGCATAGGCTTCAGGCACCGGCATCCGGCCTTCCGAATTCTGGTCGACGAAGCGCGGATGCCAGTCGAGCGAGGCCGTCGCATGGCGCCAGACGTCGAAGGCATGCAGCGTCTTGCCCGGACGATGCTCGTAAGCCTCGCCGACCGCCAGATCCTCGAAGAACAGGCCGGATTGCTCGACCAGCGCGCCGTCGGCGGCGGTGTGATAGGCCTGATGCCGCCCATTGGCCGACCCGTTGGAAGAACCGCCCAGCGGCCCGTGATCCGGACAGCATCCCCGGCGAAAGATCTCCGCCTGATAGCCGATCCGGGCGACCACGACACCGTCCTGATTGTGCGCCTCGGTCTCGATCTCGACGAGGCCCGCCGCCTCATCTCCCCCCGCCGGATCGATCGCGACGATCCGCGATTGCCCGTAAAGCGTGTCGCCGCCGAAGACCGGCGCGGTCATGGCAATTTCCCGGAACACTCTGATCCGCCGGCGCCGATAGAAGGTCTTCCAGGCAGACCCGATGACCGTTTGCAGCGTCATCGTGCTGACCCCGAGCGGCCGATCCCATTCGCTCGCCGCCGCATAGGCTGCATCATAATGCAGCATGGCGTTGTTCAGCGTATCGGTCGCCTCGTCGCGATTGTCCTGCTGCGACAGGGTGATGCCGGGGCGGTGCCGGAACACCTGGCCGGGCGCGAAATCCTCGAAATCGAGGCCGAAGACCTCGCGGTAGCGGTTGGTTGAAAGCGCAAGAAAGGCAGGAACCATCGCCAGCTCTCTCCGGTCGGCGTTTTCGATACCGGTGTGGCGATCAGCAAAGCGCCTGGACGAAGAAGCCGTGATTAAATCCGGCGCTGGAATTTGAATCGAAAATCGCCAGCTTTACGCGTTTCTTCTTACCAGCGTCAGGGTGCATGGCCGTCGTCAGTCCAAGCACGAACGTCGCTTCTTCGGGATTGGCGATTTGAACGAAATAGGCGCACTTCCTGACGTTGCGATCAAACTTGATCGTATAAGTCCCGGTAGAGCCCGGAGTGACCTTTGAGACTCCTTTCGCTCTCAACAACGTGCCGTCTGCGCGGACGGCTGCCCAGCCCGCAAGCTTCGGCTCATTCGCCATGGCGCCGGTTGCCGCCGGCGCTGCTATCAACAGGAGGGCCATCAGGCTCGACTTGAAAACCTTCGCCAAAACCGACATCCGCAATTCGCCTCTCCAATCACCAGACTGTTCGCTTTCGTACAACCGTATCAGCACTCCGCGATATCTGGCTAGCGGCCCCTCGACATCCATACGGATGCCCGCTAGCAAGGGTCCCGATCAACCCTTCCCTATCCCGCGATCGAGGAAACTTCTAATGGCCAGTTTCAACCTGCAACTCCTGCCCGGCGACGGCATCGGCCCGGAAGTGATGGCCGAGGTCGGCCGCGTCATCGACTGGCTGAACGCGAATTCCGGCGCGAAATTCGAGACCGAGACCGATCTCGTCGGCGGCTCCTGCTACGATGCCCACAGCGTCTCGATCACCGAGGACGCGATCAAGCGGGCCGACCAGTCCGATGCGGTCATCTTCGGCGCCGTCGGCGGACCGAAGTGGGACAGCGTTCCCTATGACGTGCGCCCGGAGGCGGGCCTGCTCAGGCTGCGCAAGGATCTCGACCTGTTCGCCAACCTGCGCCCGGCGATCTGCTATCCCGCACTCGCCAATGCCTCCAGCCTCAAGCCCGACGTGATCGAAGGGCTCGACATCCTGATCCTGCGCGAACTGACCGGCGGCGTCTATTTCGGCGAGCCGAAGGAGGTGGTGACGCTGGAATCCGGCGAGAAGCGCGCCGTCGACACGCAGCTCTACACCACACACGAGATCGAGCGGATCGCCCGCGTCGCCTTCGAACTGGCCCGCACCCGCAACAACAAGGTCACCTCGATGGAGAAGCGCAACGTGATGCGCTCGGGCGTGTTGTGGAACCAGGTCGTGACCGAGCTGCACGCGGCTGAATACACCGATGTGGAGCTTGAGCACATGCTCGCCGATGCCGGCGGCATGCAGCTCGTGCGCTGGCCCAAGCAGTTCGACGTCATCGTCACCGACAACCTGTTCGGCGACATGCTGTCCGATGTCGCTGCCATGCTGACCGGTTCGCTCGGCATGCTGCCGTCGGCCTCGCTCGGCGCGCCGCATCCGGTGACGCTGAAGCGCAAGTCGCTCTATGAGCCGGTGCACGGCTCGGCGCCGGATATCGCCGGCCAGGGCAAGGCCAATCCGATCGCGATGATCGCCTCGCTCGGCATGGCGTTGCGCTATTCCTGCGACATGGGCGAGGCGGCCGACCTTGTCGACGGCGCGATCGCCGACGTGCTCGCAGAAGGCGTGCGCACCGCCGATCTGGCCACCGAAGGCCAGAACACGGTGAGCACCCGCGAGATGGGCGATGCGATCCTCGCCGCGCTGTCGAAGCGGGCCGGCTAAGGCGGCCAACGCCAAAACGGCTTATGCGGCCTTGCGGGGCCGCACCAGCAGCGGGCCGTAGAGGCCGATAAACAGGGCGAAGCCGGCGACCCATCCCGCGCCGGCAAGCGCCAGCAGCTCCGTGTACCAATGCGGAATGAAGACCGCCGCGATGCGGGCGGCCGCCGCCATCAGTACCAGCGCATAGATCGCCACCGTTCCAGGAGGCGCGGTCAGCGGCAGCCCCGTATGGCCGCGTGTCGCGCGCGTCATCACCGCCAGCGTCATCAGCCCGATCGCGCCGGCCGTCCAGGCATGCACGGCCGCGCTGGCCATGCCGGATTCGCCATGAAACGCTGCCAGAGCGGCGAATCCGAAGCCGAGCGGTATGAACGCATAGGCAAGGTGTAAAACGAGGACGAGCGGCTCGCCGAGGGTCCGGTCGGGCGCCCAGCGGGCGAGCCGAACGACCTGCAGTGTACAGGCGAGCGCAAGCGGCAACGCGATGACCGGGCCGCCGACCGGTGAGATCGTCCAGCCGGCAAGCGCGATCACTGAGACCAGGATGCAGGCGACATCGTAGCGGCCGAACGGCGCCGCGAGCCGTCCGGGGTTTTCGCGCTTGAGCCAGTTCGTCGTGAAGCTCGGCACGATCCGGCCGCCGATCACCATGATCAGCATGACGATCGCCGAAAGCGCCAGCCGCGACGCAGTGGGCGCGTCCGCGCCGCCGGCGGCTTCGAAATAGAAGCCGACCTGGGCGGCCAGAAGCACGCCGATCACTATAAGGACCTTTAGATTGCGCAGGTTGTTGCCGGCAACGACCTCCCGGCCGATCGCGCACAATAGCGCCACCGGAAAGGCAAGGGCCGCGGCGGCAACGAGAAGTGGCGGCAGGGCCAGCGAGACGGCAATCGCGAACCGGCCGGCAAGCCACAGCGCGACCAGGCCCAAAAGCGGCAGCCCGACCACCGGCAGGCGCCCGGTCCAGTTCGGCACCGCCGTCAGCAGGAACCCGGCCACCACCGCCCAGACATAGCCGAACAGCAATTCGTGGACATGCCAGGCAAACGGCGACAGGGCGCTGGGGATGGCGATATCGCCGCGAAGCCACAGGATCCACGCCGCCATGGTGACGACCGCCTGAAGGCCTGCGAGCAGGAAGAACGGCCGGAAGCCCAGGCTGAGAATCGCCGGGCCCTCCCAGTCGCGTATCCGGGCCATCGTTCGGACAGGTGAAACGGCCATTCTCTGCGCTCCCGATTGCCGCGCCTCTTTGAAAGGCGCGGCATCGGACATACTTGCCGCAGCTTCGCTGCCCTGCCCATTGGGAAAAACCCGTAAGCGACCGTGATTGCCGGACGGAAAACCGGTCCGTCCGGGCCGCCTATACCCATCCCCCGTCGACGATGAAGGTCTGGTTGGTGCAGGCAGCCGCCTCGTCGGAGGCCAGGAACAGCGCCACCTTGGCGATATCGTCAGGATAGAGCTTGCGCTTCAGGCATTGCCGGGTCATCAGGTCGGCCTCGGCCTCCGGCGTCAGCCACAGGTCGATCTGGCGCTCGGTCATGATCCAGCCGGGCACCAGCGTGTTGACGCGGATGTTATACGGCCCGAGATCGCGGGCAAGGCCGCGGGTGAGCCCCTGGACCGCCGATTTCGCCGTCGTGTAGCCGGGCATGCCGCCCTGGCCGATCATCCAGGAGACCGAGCCGAGATTGACGATCGCGCCGCCGCCATTCTCGCGCATGTCCTTGTAGACGGCCTGGGCGGCGAAGAACTGATGGCGCAGATTGACCGCCATCCGGTTGTCCCAATAGTCCGGCGTGACGTCGTCGATGGCATGCCGCTCGTCATGGGCGGCATTGTTGATCAGCGCGCCGATCGGCCCCAATGCGGTACGTACCTCATTTATTGCCTGACGAAGGCGCTCGATATCCGTCAGATCGCAAGGGGCGAAGTGCACGGCGGCCGAACCGGACAGGTTGTCGGCCAGTGCCCGCGATTCGTCTTCCTTGATATCGAGAAAGCCGACCTTGCTGCCCTGGGCGGCGAAGCGGCGCACGATTTCGGCCCCGATCCCCGAGCCGCCGCCGGTGACAAGCACGGTCTTGCCCGCAAGGCTTGGGTATGTTGCATCCGACATGAACTGTTCTCCTGTTTTGCCGGCGATAGCTATCTCGCCACCGTCCGCCGCATCGATTTCGCTCGGCCTCCATTCTGTCAGGTCACCGCCTGCCGGCCAAGCCGCGACAGGCCGCTATCGGCCCGTCAGGATAAGGATGACGCCGGCGACCAGCAGGCCGATGCCGAGCATTTCGAGCCGTGATGTGCGTTGCTTGAACAGACGCCGCGATACCGCCTGCGCGAACAGGATCTCGACGAGGCCGAGCGTGCGCACCGAGGCCGGGTTCTGCAGGGCGAAGGCGAGGAACCAGAACTGCGAGGCGAGCGCTCCAAGGAAGCCGGCCGTCATCGACGGTCGCCACAGGCGCAGGATCGCGACAAGCGTCGCCCGGTCGCGCAGGACGAGCAGCAGGCTGACGCTTAATGCCTGCATGGCCAGCGCCGCGACCAGGGTGGTCGAGGCCGCCATGATGAAATGCTCCGCCCCGCTCGTCTGGATGCCGCCGCGATAGGCGACCGCCGACAGGGCGAACAGCGCGCCCGATCCGATGCCGAGCGCCGAGGTCTTCAGCGTATCGCCGCGCGGCACCCGCTCCGCCGGCCAGGACATGGCCAAAACGCCGATGGTCGCGATGATCACGGCGGCGACGACGACCGCCGTCGGCAGCTCGCTTAGGAAAACGACGGCGAAGACCAGCACCAGTACCGGCTCGGTCTTGGTATAGGCGATGACCACCAGGAAGGAGCGGCTGTTCATCGCCGCCAGCATCAGCGCGGTCGCGCCGAACTGCGCCCCGGCGCCGACCGCCGTCCAGGCAAGCGAATAAAGCGGAGGCAGCGACGGCTGCTCACCGAGCACGAGGCTTAAGACGATCAGGAACAGACAGGCAAACGGCAGGCCGAACAGGAAACGCACATGCGTCGCGCCGACGGTGCCCAGGCTCGCCGTCAGCTCCTTCTGCATGGCATTGCGCATGGTCTGCGCACCGGCCGCCGACACCGTGAAGACAGCCCAGAGCCATTCGCCGAACATCACCGGGCCTTCTTACCGTACCTGAAGCAAAGTGCCGAACGGCCCCTCAGCCGCGTCCGACGAACGGCATCTTGGTCGCCATGATCGTCATGGTCAGGATGTTCGCGTCGAGCGGCAGGCCGGCCATGTGGACGACGGCGTCGCCGACCCGGTCGACATTCATCACCGGCTCCGGCGCCAGCTCGCCATTGGCCTGCGGCACGCCGGCCAGCATCGCCTCGGTCATCGCCGAGGCGGCGTTGCCGATATCGATCTGGCCGCAGGCGATATCGTATTTGCGCCCGTCCAGCGCCGCGGACTTGGTCAGGCCGGTCACCGCGTGTTTGGTCGCCGTATAGGGCATCGAGTTGGGGCGCGGGGTATGGGCGGAGATCGAGCCGTTATTGATGATCCGCCCGCCGCGCGGGTCCTGCGCCTTCATCACCCGGAACGCCTCGCGCAGGCACAGGAACATGCCGGTCAGGTTGACGTCGACGACGGCCTTCCACTGATCGTCGGTGAGATCCTCCAGCGGGATCGGCGGGGCGCCGGTGCCGGCATTGTTGAACAGGACGTCGACGCGGCCATAGGTCTCGACGGTTTTGGCGAACAGCGCCTGGACGGAGGCCGAATCCGTCACGTCGCTGGCCATCGACAGCGCCGTCCCCCCGGCCGCGGCGATCTCGGCGGCCGTCTCGTCGAGCGGCCCAGCGCGGCGGCCGGCCAGCACGACGGCATAGCCCGCCGCCGCCAGCGCCTTTGCGGCGGATTTGCCGATCCCCGTTCCCGCCCCCGTGACGATGGCTGATCTTGCGTTGCTCATTGGCGCTTCCCCGTCTGTCCCTTGTCGATGCTTCAAGCCCGCGCCATCGGCGCTTCGCCCGTCCTAATACACCGGAGGCTGGCAAATCGAAAAGAGAATGTATGCATTGCAGCCTTGCGTGGTCCCGCTGCTGTCTGGTTCAGCGGGGACGGGGCTTTGGTTTTCAGCCTGGCCACCCCCTCGGCTGTCATGCCCGGACTTGTTCCAGGCATCCATGAACACCGCCGCCAGAATGGGCGCAAGCGACTGTGTTCATGGATTGCCGGGACAAGCCCGGCAATGACACGGAGGGGGATGGAGGGCGATAGCAGACACCGCTTCCACCGAGGAAAACAGAACTGATGGTGGCCGAATTAATGTATGGGCAGCGCGTGTCGTTCCCGCAAAGGCGGGAACCCGGTAATCCCGGTGTTTGCATCCTGGACAATGACGCTAGAGGGCTTGATGTGCGCACGCGCGCAAACACCTACACCCCTCTATCGTATGCGGGGCACGCGGTGAGGAGAACAGCGCTTAGTCGGTCAGGCGCACATTGTCGAAGGCGTGGCGGCCGAGCGGGTCCATGCGGAAGCCGTCGACCTCGTCGCGCGTGCCCATGAAGACGACGGAATGGGCGATCGGCACCCATGGCGCGTCGCGCTTGAAGATCTCCTGCGCCTGGCGGTAGAGCGCCTCGCGCACCGACTGGTCATAGCTGAGCTTGGCCCGGGTCACCAGGTCGTCGAACTCGGCATTGCACCAGCGCGACACGTTGTTGCCGCCCATCCGGGCCGCCGTGCAGCCAAGCAGCACGTTGAGAAAATTATCCGGATCGCCATTGTCGCCGGTCCAGCCGTAGAGCGCCATCGTATGCTCGCCATTCTGCAGGCTGTCGCGGTATTCGCTCCATTCCTCGGTGACGAGATTGGCGCGGATGCCGATCTCGGCGAGATCGGCCTGGATCATCTCGGCGACCCGCCTGGCGTCCGGATTGTAGGGGCGGCTCACCGGCATGTACCACAGGTCGGTCTCGAAGCCGTTGGGGAAGCCCGCTTCCGCCAGCAGCCTCTGAGCCGCGAGCGGGTCATAAGGATAGTCCTCGACCTCCTCGTTGTAAGACCAAAGCGTCGGCGGGATCGGGTTCTTGGCGACCACGCCGGCGCCGCCATACGCGCCCTCGATCACCGCCTCCTTGTCGATCGCCATATTGATCGCCCGGCGCACGCGGATGTCATCGAAGGGCGGTTTTACGATGTTCAGGGACAGATAGCCGATATTGAACCCCTCCTGCTGCAACAGCCGCAGATTGGGGTCGTCGACGATCGTCTTGGTGTCGGAGGGATTGGGAAAGGCCATGACATGGCATTCACCGGCCTTCATCTTGGTCAGCCGGACGGCCGGATTGGGCGTCACCGAGAACACCAGGCGCTCGATCGGCTGCTTGCCGTCCCAGTAGTCTGGAAACACCCGGTAGCGCACCGCGACATCCTTCTGCACGCCGTCGAAGATGAACGGCCCGGTGCCGACCGGTTTCTCGTCGAGCAGTTCGGGCGTTCCCGCGGCAAGAAGCTGGGCGGCGTATTCCGCCGACAGGATCGAATTGAACGGCATGGCGAGATTGGCCAGAAACGGCGCCTCCGGCCGGCTCAGGTTGATCTTCAGCGTCAGGTCGTCGACCTTCTCGATCGTTTCGAGCAGGTCGGGCATGCCCATATCCTTGAAATAGGCGTAGCTGGCGTCCGAGACGTTGTGAAAGGGATGGTCCTCCTTCCATTGCCGCTCCAGCGAGAACAGCACGTCGTCGGCATTCATCGCCCGGGTCGGCATGAAGATGTCGGTGGTGTGGAACTGGACGCCGTCGCGCAGGCGGATGAGATATTCCGTGCCGTCCGCCGACACCTCCCACGATTTCGCCAGCGCCGGCCTAATCCGCGTCGAGCCGGGTTCGAACTCGATGAGCTGGTTGAACATCGGCCGCGCCGCGTTCAGCCCCGTCGTCGTCGTCACGATCTGCGGATTGAGCGCTTCCGGATTGCCCTCCGAGCAGAACACAAGCGTGCGCGCCGCGGCGAACGCGCTGCCTGCCATCCCCGCCAGGCCCAGAAGTGCGATACTCGTCAACAGTGTGATCGCCGGCCTGCGGGCAATGATCTGCATGGGTCCCTCCGTGTTGAGGTTGTCAGAGCGTGTCCCTTATTTCGTTTGCGGTGCTGGCGGCGTCCACTTGGCCGCTGGACTACGTTGCGACCGGCTTGAAGTGGCCCGCACTGCGGCGCCGCCCGCGCCCCAGAAGCAAGGGGGCCAGCGGCCAAGTGGACGCCGCCAGCACCGCAAACGAAATAAGGGACACACTCTAGTCTGCTTCAGGAATGTTTCTGCCCTGTTTCAGCAGCCGGATCGCCGACGGAGGTCGGCAGGTCGATGACGAAGCGGGTGCCGAGCCCGGTCTGGCTTTCGACCTCGATCTTGCCCTGCAGGAGGCCGGTCACGAGATTGTAGACGATGTGCAGGCCAAGGCCGGTCGAGCCCATGCTGCGCCCCGTGGTGAAGAACGGATCGAAGACGCGGCCGATATTCCATTTGTCGATGCCGCGCCCGTTGTCACTGAAGTCGATGCGGACCCGGCTGGCCTCCGGCTCGCTGACGACGATCGAGATCTGGCCGGTCTGGCCGTCCTCAAAGGCGTGGGTCAGCGCGTTCATGACCAGATTGGTCAGGACCTGGCTCAGGGCGCCGGGATAAGTGTCGACATTGAGGCCTTCGCGGCAATTGATGATGACCTTGTGCTTGGAGCGGCGCAACGCCGGGCCGAGGCTGGTCATCAGTTCCTCAAGCCACAGATCCATGTCGAAGCGCCGCCGCTCGCCGCTCGTCTGGTCGGCTGCGACCTGCTTGAAGCTGTGCACCAGCTCGGCGGCGCGGTTGAGATTGACGAACAATAGCCGCGCACCCTCCTTCATCCGGTCGACGAACTGCTGCAACGTCGAACGCCTGAGCTGGCCGGTCTCGGCCGCCTCCTCGAAGCGGGCGACATCCTCGCCAAGCTGCGTGCCGGTGGTCAGCGCGATGCCGACGGGGGTGTTGATCTCGTGCGCGATGCCGGCGACGAGCTGGCCGAGCGAGGCGAGCTTTTCGGCCTGGATCAGGTCCGACTGGGCCCGCTGCAATTCCTCCAGCGCGGTATCGGTGCGCTCCTTGGCCTCGCGCAGGTCCGTCTCGCGCTTGCCGATCTCGGCGACGAAGAAGTTGGCGGCGCGCGCCATCTCGCCCAGTTCGTCGCGCCGGTCGGCATCGGCGATCGGCCCGGCCTGCGGATCGGCGGCAAGCTCGACCATGCCCTGCTGCACCCTTAACAGCGGCCGCGTGATCGAGCGGGCCACCACGAAGCCGGTGCCGGCACCGAAGAGGAGGCCCGCCGCCGCCCCGAAGATCAGGATCGAGCGGATCGTGTCGCCGATCGTGTCGGCGTCGGCGGTGAACAGGTCGTTCATCGCCCGGGCATTGTCGATCATCGTCTGGGCGGTCAGGTCCATGAAGGCGATGCGCTGGTTCTGGCGCCTGAGCACATCGGTCGTCGTCGCCAGCCCGTCGCGCCACTGATCGAGCGCGTCGATCATGTCCGACTGGATGAGCGGCGAGATCGGCAGCGAGGCGACGGTAACCGGTAGCGACGCGCTCTCGGCCAGGATGGCGGCGGTCGCATCTGGATCGCGCTCCTTCAGGGCCTCCGCGGTCCGTTGGCTAAGCTGCAGCACGGCGATCGCGACGTTCTGGGTCGCCCGCTCGGTCTCGTTGGCCTCGACGGAATAGGCGACCAGCTGGGCGATTTCCTCATACAGCGCCCGCTGCTCCGACGTCTTTACCTTGACGATCCTGTTCGACCAGTTGGTGATCCTGGTGCCCTCGCTCGACAGATGGTCGGTTTCGATGCTGTCCAGGCCGCCGGGACTGTCGAGATAGGCGTTGATCGCCGCGTCATAGGCCTCCGCCAACTCGCGCAGGATCGGCACGGCGTCCGGATCCTCGCTCTTCAGATTGTCGGAAAAGCGGGCGACCGCGTTGCGCAGCCGGCCGATATCGAAACCGAGCCGCAGCCGGATATCCTCGTGCAGCACCGGCGGCGCGGTCAGATACAGGGCGGCGCGCAACTCGGCGGTCGCGACCGCGTCGCGCATTTCTTTTGCCGCGTTGACGAGGTCGCGGATGCGCCGGAAGGCGGCGTCCCGATCGCCCAGGGTGGCGATGATGTCGGCATTGGAGGCGCGCTGGCGCTCGCGCGCCTCGTCGGTCAGGCCGACGAGATGGGCGGCGCGGGCGTTCATCTCGTCGATCAGCCGGTCGCTTTCAACCGTCGCGACCATGAACTCGCCCATGCTGGCGACATAGCGGGCGAGCGCATCGTCGGCGCTGGCGGCCGCCTCGCGCAGGGCCGGTGCGCGGGCGACGACGACGAGGTCCTCCAGGTTGCGGCCGGCCTCGGCGGCGAAATCCCGGAACCGCATCGCATTGGCCTGGCGATTGGCGCGCGGCTCGTTGACATATTCGTCACGCGCCGTCATCGCGACAAGCAGGTTGCGGTAGGTCGTGCCGGCCAGGACCGCGCCGTTGCGCGCGCGCTCGGCCTCGTTCAGCAGGATCCACGCCACCGCCGCGATCGCTGCGGCGATCGCGATGGGAATGCCTCCGACGAGGAAGATCCGGTAGGTGATCCGCATGGTGACACCGTTTTACCGCGCGCCGCTGCTTCGCGCTATCCGTCTGGCCTCGCGTTGGTTTACGACGGTTACCGTCTAGACCCGGCCCGTCAAATGCCGCGCCTTGCGCAGTCCCGGGAACGCGTAGGCCCAGATGCCGGCGACCGCGATCGTGCCGATGCCGCCGATGACGACGGCCGGCACCGGGCCGATCAGCGCCGCCAGGGCGCCGGCGCGGAAGCCGCCCAACTCGTTGGAGGCGCCGATAAAGACCATGTTGACCGCGTTGACCCGGCCACGCAGGTGATCCGGCGTCCACAGCTGGATCAGCGTCTCGCGGACATAGACGCTGACCATGTCGCAGGCCCCCATCAGGATCAGCGCGACAATCGACAGCCAGACGATGGTCGACAGGCCGAAGACCACCGTGAAGAACCCGAACAGGCCGACGAAGAAGAACATCATCAGGCCGGCATGGTCGCGGATCGGCCGGAAGCCCAGATAGATCGCGACCGCCACCGCGCCGATCCCCATGCCGCCGCGCAACAGGCCGAGACCCCACGGGCCGACCTCCAGGATATCGCGCGCATAGACCGGCAGAAGCGCGGTGGCACCGCCCAGCAGCACGGCGAACAGATCGAGCGAGATCGCGCCGAGCACCACCTTCTCGCGGCGCAGATAGCCGAAGCCGGCAAGCAGGGTCTGCCAGGTCGGGCGCTCGGCCAGCGTCTTCTGCACCGGGCGCGGCACCAAGAGCATCAGGACGGAGCCGCTCAGCATCAGGAACAGGGCCGTCCCGTAGGCGACTTCCGGCGCCCGCGCATAGAGCAGTCCGCCGGCGACCGGTCCGGTAATGGTCGCGACCTGCCAGGCCGAGGAATTCCAGGCGATCGCATTGTTGATATCCTCCGGCGGCACCAGGTTGGCGACCAGCGACTGGGTCGCCGGATTGAAGAAGGCCCGGGCGATGCCGAAGCCGATGAGGATCGCGAAGATCGGCCAGACCACCCCGATGCCGGCCAGCGTGACCGCGATCAGGCCGGCGGCGCAGCCGGCTTCGGCGAACAGGCAGACCGCCATGATCATGCGCCGGTTGAAGCGGTCGGAGATGGCCCCGGTGATCAGCACCAGCAGCAGCGCCGGGGCGAACTGGACGAGACCGACGATGCCGAGATCGAGCGGATCGCGGGTCAGGTCGTAGACCTGCCAGCCGACCGCGACCGAAATGATCTGGGTCGAGAAATGCGCGAGCGCCCGGGCCAGCCAGTAATAGATGAAGCCCGGATGCCGGAAGGCATTGCCGGTGTGGGGACCCGGCGGTTCGTCCCGAGGCAGAGGGTCATCGGTCGGATTGTGATCGGACATGGGGATGCGAAACGAAGGGCGGGAGATTGGACGACCGACGGAAACGGCTTCGCGTTGCAGCGGGCGAGAACAATAGCGGATTTTCGGCGTTTTGCTATCGACCCGTCAGGACAGGCGCGATGAAAGGCCGTGCCACGCGCCCTCACCCCGGCAACACCAGACCTGCGACCCTCACGACGCGCCGGCCTCGATCTCCTCGCGCAGCATTTCCAGCTCGAGCCAGCGCTCCTCCGCCGCCGCCAGATCGGCCTCGGCATCCGAGAGCTGCGCGCTCACCGTGGCGAAGCGGTCCGGATCGCGGGAATAGAGGTCCGGGTCGGCCAGCGTCTCGTGAAACCCGGCAATCGCCGCCTCCAGCCGGGCGATCTCCTTTGGCAGCGTCTCCAGGGCATGCTTGTCCTTGAAGCTCAGGCGGCGCCGGTCGGCGCGCTGAGGTTCACCACCGCCCGTGGCTTTGGCAGGCTTGGCTTTCGGTTTCCCCGGCTGGTCGGCGCGCTTCGCCGCCCCGCCGCGCCGCTGCGCCAGCATGTCGGTATAGCCGCCGGCATACTCGATCCAGCGGCCCTCCCCCTCCGCGGCGATCACCGAGGTGACGGTCCGGTCGAGGAAGTCGCGATCGTGGCTGACCACCAGCACCGTGCCGGAATAATCGGCGATCAGTTCCTGCAGGAGATCGAGCGTTTCCAGATCGAGATCGTTGGTCGGCTCGTCCAGAACCAGCATGTTGGAAGGCCGTGCGAAGGCCAGCGCCAGCATCAGCCGACCGCGCTCGCCGCCCGACAGCGCGCTGACCGGCGAACCGGCCTGTTCGGGCGAAAACAGAAAGTCCTTCATGTAGCCGATGACGTGGCGCGGCTTGTCGTCGACCATCACCATGTCGGACCCGCCACCGGTCAGCGTGGCGCGCAGGCTGCGGTCGGGATCGAGCCGGGCGCGGCGCTGGTCGAGGCTTGCGATCTCCAGATTGGTGCCGAGCTTGATGACGCCGGTATCGGGCTTCAGGTCGCCCGTCAGCAGGCTGACCAGGGTCGTCTTGCCGGCGCCGTTCGGCCCGATGACGCCGATCCGCTCGCCGCGCTGGATGCGGGTGGAAAACGGCGCGACGATCTGCCGGTCGCCGTAGCGCTTGGTGATGTCCTTGGCGCGGATCACCAGCTTGCCGGAGATCTCGGCTTCCGCCGCCGCCATCCTGGCCGAATCCGGTGCCCGGCGGTGCTCGCGCCGCTTTGAGCGCAGGTCGTGCAGGTTGCCGAGCCGGCGCTGGTTGCGCTTGCGCCTGGCGGTGACGCCGTAGCGCAGCCAGTCCTCTTCCATCGCGATCTTGCGGTCGAGCTTGTGCAGATCGCGCTCCTCCTCCTCGAACACCTGGTCGCGCCAGGCCTCGAAATGGGCAAAGCCCTTGTCGAGCCGGCGCGTCACGCCGCGATCGAGCCAGACGGTCGTCCGCGACAGGGTCTCCAGGAACCGCCGGTCGTGGCTGACCAGCACGATCGCCGCGTTGACGGCGCGCAGTTCGGTCTCCAGCCATTCGATCGCCGGCAGGTCGAGATGGTTGGTCGGCTCGTCGACGAGCAGGATGTCCGGGTTGGGCGCAAGCGCCCGGGCAAGCGCCGCGCGACGCGCCTCACCGCCCGACAGGGTCGAGGGCTCCTCCGTTCCGGCAAGTCCGAGCGCCTCGAGCTGGCGCTGGGCGGTATGCGGATCGTCGGCGGGCCCGAGGCCCGCCTCGACGAAGGCGCGGGTCGAGGAAAAGCCGGCGAGATCCGGCTCCTGGTTGAGATAGCACACCGTCGTGCCCGGCTGGACGAAGCGGCGGCCGCCGTCGGGCTCGATCGCGCCGGCGGCGATCTTCAGCAAGGTCGACTTGCCGCAGCCGTTGCGGCCTACGAGGCAGATCCGGTCGCCGGGCAGCACCGACAGGTCGGCGCCCTCCAGCAGCGGTGTGCCGCCGAAGGTCAGGCGGATATCCTGCAAGAGAAGGATCGGCGGCGCCATGACGGTCCCGGTCGTGCCTCGTTTTGCGCTGCGGTTACCGGATCAGGCCGGAACGGCCTCGCCGAGATAGTCAACGGCGGCCTGGATCGCGCCCGATCCGTGCGGGATCCTATGCGCCTTCAGCGCCATGTCGACGGAGGCCAGCATGCCGATCAGCATCGGCGCGTTGACATAGCCCATATGGGCGATCCGCATCGCCTTGCCCTTCAATTCGCCAATCGCGATGCCGACGGTGACGTTGCATTTCGCAAGCGCATAGTCGAGCACCTTGTCGACACCGTGGGCCTCGTCGACCCGCACTGTGGTCAGCGAATTGGCGCGGGCGGCCGGATCGAGGATGTTGAAGTCGAGCGCCGAGCCTTCCGCCCAGACCGACACGGCGGCCCGCGTCGCCTCGGCGAGCAGCCGGTGGCGCTCCCAGACGTTTTCGAGCCCCTCGGCAAACAGGATCTCCAGCGCCTTGCGCTGGCCGAACAGCAGGTGCTCGGGCGGCGTGCCGCAATATTTCTGGTAGTGCAGCGGGCCTTCCCGCTCGGTCCAGTCCCAGTATTTGGTGCGCAGATCGGCTGTCTTGTGGGCCTCCAGCGCCCGCTCGCCGGCGGCCACGAAACCGAGGCCCGGCGGCGTCATCAGGCCCTTCTGCGAGCCGCCGATCGAGACGTCGACCCGCCAGCCGTCCATCTCGTAGGGCATGCAGGCAAGCGAGGCGATGGTGTCGACCATGAACAGCGCATCGTGGCCGGCCGCGTCGATCGCCGCGCGGATCGCCGGGATATCGTTGACGACGCCCGAGGCGGTATCGATCTGAACGACCAGCACCGCCTTGATCTCGGCCCCGGCATCGGCCTTCAGCCGCGCTTCGACGGCGGCCGGGTCGACCGGATCACGCCAGGTGCCGGGCATCGTCTCCACCTCGATGCCCATCATCGCGCCCATCTCGCCCCAATTGTGGGCGAAGCGGCCGCTGTTGAGCACCAGGATTTTGTCGCCGCGCGACAGCGTGTTGGCGAGCGCCGCCTCCCAGGCGCCGTGGCCGTTGGAGGCGTAGATATAGGTGCGGCCCTCGGTGCGGAATACCTTGCGCAGGCCGTCCAGGATGAAGGTCGTGTATTCGACCAGCTCGCCCGTATAGATCTGGATCGCCGGCCGGTGCATGGCGATCAACACGTCGTCGGGGATGGTGGTGGGGCCCGGGATACCCAGAAAGTCCCGGCCGGTGCGAACCGTCATGGCGTTTCAGTCCCGTCACTTTGGGGTGGTGCGGATCCGGCTGGATCGGCAGGACCGCGGCCCGCATCGCGCAGGCCACCGATCGATCGGAGCGGGAGCTTATCCCCGTGACCGGGGGGGCGGTCAAGCCGCTTCCTCTGCATGCCTCATACAGCCTGCATGGGTAGCCCGGGGACGCCCCGGCGGTCGCGCCGGAACCGGCCGGGCGATATTCCCGTCCGCCGCTTGAAGAAGCGGCAGAAATAGCCCGGATCCGAAAAGCCCAGCTCATCGGCGATCATCTCGACGGTCGCCGAGGTGTAGATCAGATAGCGCTGCGCCTCCAGCGCGATCCGGTCCTGTATGAGATCGGAGAAGGTCTTGCCGGCGAACTGCCTGCACAGCCGGTTGAGCCGCGACTGGCTGACCGCGAGCCGGGCCGCATAGTCGGTGACCGGCCGGTGTGCGCGGTAGCCCGCCTCGATCAACCGGCAGGCCTCGGAAAACTTCTGCCGGTCGAGCGGGCGACGATCGCCGATCCGGCCCTGGCTGGCGATCCGCCGCCGGAGGAGCAGCGACAGGATCTGGAACAGCCATTCGAACATCGCGTTGCGCCCCGGATCCCGCGCCTGGAACTCCCGCGCCATCCGCGCAAGCAGGATCGCGGCGAGACCGGCGTCCGGATCGGTACCCTCGAAGCTGACGATACGCGCCTGTTCGAGCAGGCGGGCAAGCGGAGCCTGCGACTGGCCGGTCGCCAGCAGGAGATGGTCGGACACCGTCACCACGTAGCCGACCGTATCGGGGGCGAAGGTGAAGCTGTGCACGGTATCGCCCGGCACGCACACCGCGCAGGGCGACCGCGCCTCGAAGAGACGGTCCTCGATCCGCGCTTCGACGCGTCCGTCGATCAGATAGACGATCTGGAACATCCGGCGATGCGTATGCGGCCCGATATGCCAGTCATACAGACTGGAGCGCACACGGATGTCCTCGATATGGACGAATTCGGGGTCGTCGTCGCCGGGGACCTCGCCATAAAGCGCGAAGCGCGAGACCGGGTCGGTTGGTTCCAGCACCATCACATCGGCCCTCCAGCGCTCCGCCCGTTTGACGAAAAAGTACAATGATATGGGCTAAATCATCCCTGATCCGCCCGAATGAAGTTCGATAAAGTACAGGGATCATAGTCGAAACGGAGGGTGGCACAATGCGCACGCAGGTCGGGATCATCGGAGCCGGTCCCTCCGGCCTCATGCTGTCGCAACTGCTCCATCTGCAGGGCATCGACACCGTCGTGCTGGAACGCCACAGCCGCGACTACGTCCTCAACCGCATCCGCGCCGGCGTGCTGGAGCACAACTTCGCGGAAATGATGCGCGAGGCCCGGGTCGGCGAACGGATGGACCGGGAGGGCGAAATCCATGACGGCTTCGACATCACCTATCGGGGCGAACGCCACCGCATCGACCTGAAGGGACTGACCGGCCACGGCGTCATGGTCTACGGACAGACGGAACTGACCCGCGACCTCTATGAAGGCCGCGACAAGCTCGGCGGCACGGTCATCCACAATGCCGAAGACGTCCGCCCGCACGACATCACGACCAACAAGCCGTATCTGACCTATCGCATCGGCGACGAGCGCCACCGCGTCGATTGCGACTTCATCGTCGGCTGCGACGGATTTCACGGCGTCAGCCGCAAGTCGATCCCGGCGGACAAGCTGCGCGAATTCGAAATCGTCTATCCGATCGGCTGGCTCGGCGTCCTGTCGCGCACGCCGCCGGTCTCGCACGAACTCATCTACGTCAATTCCGATCGCGGCTTCGCGCTGTGCTCGATGCGCTCGCACGTGCTCAGCCGCTACTACGTGCAATGCACCAGCGAGGACCGGGTCGAGGACTGGTCGGACGACCGCTTCTGGGCGGAACTGAAGCGCCGGCTGCCCGCCGACGCAGCCGAATCGATCGTCACGGGGCCGTCGATCGAGAAATCCATCGCCCCCTTGCGCAGCTTCGTCGCCGAGCCGATGCGTTACGGCACGCTGTTCCTGGCCGGCGATGCCGCCCATATCGTTCCGCCGACCGGCGCGCGCGGCCTCAACAGCGCCGCCTCCGATATCCACTATCTCTATCGCGCCATGCTCGACCATTACCAAAACGGCGACGATGCGGGCCTTGAGGGCTATTCGCAAAAGGCGCTCGCCCGGGTCTGGAAGGGCCAGCGCTTCTCGTGGTGGCTGACCAAGCTGCTGCACCGGTTCCCCGATACCAACGATTTCGAGCAGCGCATGCAGCTCGTCGAGCTCGATTACCTGTTCTCCTCGGAAGCGGCGCGGAAATCGCTTGCCGAAAACTATGTCGGCCTGCCGTTTTAGCGCGGGGCGCCGCTATCTCTGAACCGGGTTCAGGCGCCAGTCATCGCGCCGCGTCATCGAGCGGCAGGGCGATGCCGAATGACGTGCCGCCGCGCCCGCTATCACGTTCCGCCCAGATCCGGCCGCCATGCAACTCGACGATACGCTTGGCGATCGAAAGGCCGAGGCCGGACGAACTCTCGCCGCCGGTCGGCCGGGCCGAAAGTCGCTGGAAGCGCCCGAACAGCCGCTCCATATCGTCGTCCGAGAGCCCCGGTCCGGTATCGGAAACCCGGACCACCGCCTCGCCGTCGCGCGCTTGCGTCGAAATGCCGATCTCGCCGCCGGTCGGCGAATACTTGACGGCATTCGAGACGAGGTTGTCGATCGCCTCGCGCAGCCGGTCATAGTCCGCGCGGACGACGACAGGCCGCGGCGCGACGATGCTGATCGACTGGTTCTTGCCCTCGGCGAGGGGCTGGTTCGATTCGGCCACGGAGACGATCAGCTCGGCGAGATCCAGTGTGCCGCGCCGCAGCGTGATGTCGACCGCGTCGCTCATCGCCTCGGCCAGCAGGCTCTCGATCATGCCGGTCATGCGGCGCGCCGACCGGGCGATCTCGTCGGCATGCTTGATGGCCTTCTCGACATCGACGCTGTCGCGCTTCATCTGGCTTCCCAGCATGTCGGCGCGGCCGAGAATGACGCTCAAGGGATTCTTGAGGTCATGGGCGACGATGCCCAGTACCTCCTTCTTGAAGGCATTGGCCCGATCGAGCTCCTTGGTGCGTTCGGCAACCCGCTCCTCAAGATGCACATTCGCCGTCTGCAGGGCCTCGTACAGCAGGATATTGTCGAAGGCGGCCGGAAGCCGGCTGCAGAAGACGTCGATCAGCGACCGGTCGATATCGGTGAGCGGCCGGTTCGTGTCGATCGCCACCACCAGCCGGCCGGCCGACCGCGTGCTGATGGGAAGGACCATCCCCGTTTCGGCGTGATCGGGACAGCCGGAGAAGAACACCGTTTCGATGCGCCGGCGCAGCGCCTCGTCCAGACCGCCGCCATCCGGGCAGATCCCGCCGGGATGTGCGCCATCGAGATCGGCCCCTTCCTTGTGCGCATGCCGCCCGCATCCCGACAGCCTGGAATAGCCGCGCTCATCGTCCTCTCGCCGCACCACCATGCCATGCAGTCCCGGTCCCACCAGCGTGTCGAGATGGCCGAGCATGGCGCCGGCAAGCCGCTCGACCGGCTGGAAGTCATAGAGCGAGCCCGCCGCCATGACGATCGTTTCCAGGCCGCGCCGCGTGTCGTCGAGCCGGCGCAACTGCTCGTAGCTGCGCAGCGCCGAGGTCATCGCCGTAAACAGCTTGTCGGCGGTCAGTTCGGTCTTGGCCTTGTAGTCGTTGATGTCGAAATCGACGATCACCCGCCGCTCGGGCGCCTGGCCCGGCTGTCCGGTCCGCAGGATGATCCGGACGGTTTCGTTGCCCAGTTGCTCGCGCAGATAGCCGACGAGATCGAGGCCGGCCGTGTCGGTTTCCATCACGACGTCGAGCAGGACGACGGCCGTATCGGGATGTTCGGCCAGGACTTCCCGGCCCTCGCTTGCCGAATAGGCGGAGATGATGTCGAGACCGAAGCCGTTGAGCGTGTAGTTGGACAGCGCGAACCGCGTCCCGTCATGCACGGCGGGATCGTCGTCGATGACCACGACCTTCCAGTATCCGGCAACGTCGGCGCCACCGGAGTCCGGTTCGTCGTCCAGCAGAATGACGAAATCGTCGCTACTCACGTCCAACACCCACCGATCCCGATTGATCCCGCCCCAAACCGCCAGTCAATCATAAACCAAAACCGTTTTAAACACAGGGGAGTCAGCCGGTTTCGCGAAGCCATGGCAGATCGCGCCGAAGCCCCGACTAACCATTTCGGTCGACTTCCGCTGCCGAGCCGATCGCCACACCGGTCACCATGCGTCGACATGGTCGCCTCCTCTCCGGACGCATACGTGCGCTGCGCCAGTCCCGATCACCATATGGCGAACCGGCGTATCAGATGGATATCGCCGGCGTTTCAATCGTTTCCGACAGGTGTGGTGTTGCCTGTAAGCAGCCATTTTCGGTCGCTCGGCACGAGCAGGCGAACTGCACCGCCGACTTTCTTTCCCTCGCCGGGATTGGCAACTCCCGTTAGGTAAAATACTGTTGCCCCACCCGAAACCCGATAAGGATGAAGCATCCGCCGATCGACCCGACAAGCCCAATCCGGCCCGCAGATTGAAGGGGCCGGACCGATTCGTGGCGGATCGCCAGAGAGGGATGTTGATGAAGAGCCTTTGGATAGGGTCGGCCTGCGCGCTGGCCTGCCTTGCTTATCTCGCGCCACTATCCGGCGCTGACGCGCAGTCGGCCTCGCCGACGCTGGAAAGCAAGGTCGAGACGCTGCTCGACCTCCTTGAGGGGAAGCCCGATTCGCCCGGCGCGATCGACCAGCCGGCGGTTTCCTCCATGACCACGGTGAAGGCCAGGATCGAGATCGAGGAGAAGTCGAAATCCGCCTGCGACCGCTTTGCGGTGGTCGGCTGGAACGTCGACAACAATAACGGCGACTACCTGGGCGGCGCCTCCAGCAAGCTGCTGAAGTGCAAGAACGGCACCTGCAAGACGACGATCAGGCTCTATGTCTATGTCGAGGATGCCAACCTGGCGAATCAGATTCAGGTCGAGCCCAGGATTCTGCCCTCCTGCGGGGACGCCTTTTTCTTCGAGGTTCCCCCGGTCAACACGCAATTCATCTCCATTCCGGACGTCGAGATCCCGCAAGGCGGATCGCAAACCGTGAAATTCAAGAGCAAGATCTGATCCGGTTGTGACCGGCATCCAGGTTACCTGTTTCCCAAGAGGTTATCCGATGTTGAAATCGAAACTCGTATTGGTCTGCGGCCTCGCAGCCTTCACCGTCACCGCTGCGACGATCGCGACGGCCCCGCAGGCGCATGCCGCCTCGCCCGAGCTGGAGGCGAGGATCGACCGTCTTGTCGACGCGCTGCGTGAAACGCCGGCATCCGGCAACACAGCCGACGGACCGGCCGTCGTGTCGGACACGTTTCTGAAGGCCAAATTCAAGATCGACGAACTGTCGAAATCCGCCTGCGACCGGGTCGCCGTGCTGAGCTGGTATGTCCAGGACAACAGCAGTCAGAGCGTGAGCGGCTCGGCCAGCAAGAAGATGAAGTGCAAGAACGGCACCTGCCGGGCCGTGGTCAAGGCCTACGCCTATGTGCCCGACGCCAACCTTGCCAACCTGATCGAGATGGAGGCGACCGTCTTCTACGACTGTCCGAAGAAGGCCGGGGGCGCCTACCCCTACGTGCCCGGCACGCAATATATGAGCCTTCCCGGTGAGGAGGTGCCGCAGGGGGGAACGCAATCCGTGACATTTACCGGCAAGATCTGATCTGCCGATATTCGCATCGCCTTACGGTCGGCCGGGGGAACGGCGTTGCCCCGGCCTCTTCGTCGCCTGCCTTTCCCTTAAGCGAGAATCCGCATAGAACCGCCGCATCATGACGCAAACGATCCTCGTCCTGAACGGACCGAACCTGAACATGCTCGGCACCCGCGAGCCCGAGATCTACGGCTCCGAGACGCTTGCCGACATCGAACGGCGCCTTGCGGCGCGGGCGGCCGAGCTGGGCTTGGCGATCGATTTCCGGCAGTCCAATCACGAAGGCGAACTCGTCACCTGGATCCAGGAGGGCCGGGGCCGGATCGCGGGGCTGATCATCAACCCGGCCGCCTACACCCATACCTCGATCGCGATCATGGATGCGATGCAGGCCTGCGACTATCCGGTGATCGAGATCCACCTGTCGAACGTCCATCGCCGCGAGGCCTTCCGCGGCCACTCCTATGTCTCGAAGGTCGCTGTCGGCGTGATCTGCGGCTTCGGCTCGAAGGGCTACGACCTGGCCCTCGACGGCATGGCCGATCTGCTGGCGAGATCGCGGTGAAGGGGGCCGGCGGCGATGGCACCGTCGTACCCGCGTGATTACGTCTTTAGTCGGATCGCAATTCCGCGTGCACGTTACGTAACGCTTCGCTAAACTCCCGCCCGGAGCCCACTCTTGTTGCCGTTACCGCAGTCCCGTGTCCGATAGTCCGCACATCCTTGTCGTCGACGATGACCCCGATATTCGCGAGATGATCCGCGACTATCTCGTCTCGCATGATTTCATCGTTTCGACCGCCGCAGACGGCACCGCCATGAAGGAGGTGCTGTCGGAACGGCCGGTCCATATCGTCGTGCTCGACCTGAAGATGCCCGGCGAGGACGGCTTCTCGCTGACGCGCTATCTGCGCGAGCGCGGGCCGGTCGGCATCATCATGCTGACGGGCAGCGGCGAGGTGATCGATCGCGTCGTCGGTCTGGAACTGGGGGCCGACGACTATCTGACCAAGCCCTTCGATCCGCGCGAGTTGCTCGCCCGCGTGCGCAGCCTGGTGCGCCGGCTGTCGACGGGCGGCGAGATCGAAACGGACGAGCCGGCGGCGACCATGGGCCACGAAGTGGTCATGGGGCTGTGCATTCTCAATCTGGACGCCAAGCGGCTCTATCTGCGCGACGGCGCCGAGGTGCCGATGACGGCGATGGAATTCGACCTCTTGAAATCCTTCGCCGAGCGGCCCAACCGCGTGCTGTCGCGCGATCAGCTTCTCGATCTCGCCCACAATCGCGACATGGAAGCCTTCGACCGGTCGATCGACATCCGCATCATGCGATTGCGGCGCAAGATCGAACCGGACCCGCAGAAGCCGGAGGTCATCAAGACGATCCGCGGGCTCGGCTACATGTTCGTGCCGGCGGGAAAGCGGGAGACCGGGTAGCGGGGTTTCCGGCTTCCGGGATGACGACGGCGGGGCAAGCGCGGGTGCCTCTATCCTCAGCGGTCATCGTCGGGCTTGTCCCGCTGCTGTCCGGTCCAGCGGGGAAGGGGCTCGTGTTTTCAGGCTGACCACACACTCAGACGTCATCCCCGGACTTGTTCCGGGGATCCATGACCACAATCGCTGGCGGAGGTGTTCATGGATTGCCGGGACAAGCCCGGCAATGACACGAAGAGGGAATGGCGACCGATACCGGACACCGCTTCCACCGAGGCAAACAGAGGTGATGACGTCCGGGCTGATGATTGAGCGAGTTCACTTCCAGCGACGACCTCTTGTTGAAAACCCATACCCGACAAACGGTTAATCGACGTCACCAAGATTAAACCGGACAGCATTGTGAAAAGCCCGGCAATGGCCGCTGAGCGTGAGTGGCCCACCCCCTCCCGCGTTATCCCGGCCAAGCGACAGCGCGAGTCGGCACCGGGCGCCCCGACCTTGCGGTCGAAAACACAAAAAAGCCCGCTCGTGCGGGCCCGTCAAACGCGTCAATTCATAAAAAAACCACCGGCGGCCTTGGGGTCAGGGGTCAGGGACGGCCGCCGGTGGGTGTAAACAAGCTCTCGCGGGGGGCTTGTTACAAGACGATAACTCTGGTTCCGACCTTGACGCGGTCATAGAGGTCGACGACGTCCTCGTTCAGCATCCGGATGCATCCCGACGACATGGCCTGGCCGATCGAATTGGGATCGTTCGACCCATGGATACGATACAGCGAACTGCCCAGATAGAGCGCCCGGGCGCCAAGCGGGTTATCGATGCCGCCGGGCATGTAGTCGGGCAATTCCGGCTGCCGCTTCTTCATTTCCTCCGGCGGGGTCCAGCCCGGCCATTCGCGCTTCTGCGAAATCTTGTGCGTGCCGGCCCATTCGAAGCCGGGGCGGGCGACGCCGATCCCGTAGCGGATCGCGATGCCGCCGCCGAGCACCAGATAGAGACGCCGTTCGGTCGTATCGACGATGACGGTGTTCGGCGCATGCGGGCCATAGTAATCGATGACTTCGCGGGGAATGCGGTTGATCTTGCGCTCGACGAAACGGCTCGGGGCCTTGAGCGACTGGCCGGTGAGCGGATCGATCTGAAAATTCGCGCTGGCGGGCGCGACGGCAAACGCGGCAAGCGCTGCGGTGGCTAAAGCGATGCGAAACATATGAGCCTCCCTTAAGGCTTCTTGACGAAAACCGTTTTCCGGCCGTTTGATTAAGTCTAACCGTTCGGATTTGCTCGCCGGTTAATCCGGCCTGTCAAATTGGGGCGATCCTGGTAATCCGGCCCGGTAACCCGGCCAATAATCCGGCCGCTCAGCGCAGGGCGACGACGTTCGACACCGGCGTGACGACGGAGATTCCCTCCGACACGGTGTCGACGACGGCGACGGTGCGCCGCGGGCCCGATCCGGCCGGCGTATCGGCGATGGTCAGGCAGGCTGCTGGAATGTGCGGCCAGGTATAGGCGTCGCAATCCCGGATCTCGACCTGAAGCCGGTCGTCCTTCGGCGTCGCGACGGGCGCCTCAAGAGCCTTGCCGCTGCGCTCGGCATTCAGGGCGCCGCGCAGCGCGTCACCGACATTGAAAGCGGGGTGCCGGTCCTGGATTTTGCTGGGAACCACGCCGACCGTCTGCTCGCTATGCGAAGGCTGGGTCAAAAAGACGATCCCGGTAGCGGCGACGGCCGACAGGATGATCATCGTGCGTAGGGTCAACATGGTCCTCTCCTGAACACTCCCCTGTCGTTTTTTGGATCTGGGTGGGAGCGTTTTTTGATTTCGATGCTGACAGATTTAAGCCCTCAAGTTTTCGGGCGTTTCACGAGTCACCGGGAATTGTGTTTCAACGGTTTCAAATCGTTTTGCGTGTAAACTATCGGCCCCGGCGCCTGCCGGGACCGAAATCAATGCGCCAAAGCGTGCCGGCTAGTTGGCACTGATCACGCCATAGACCTTCTTCTGCGCCCATTTGGGATGCTGCAGCAACAGTCCGTGCCCGGCCTTGCCGCGCGCGGCGGGGAACTGGATGTACTGCGCCGACGCCTTGCCGTACTGGCGCTGATAGGCACGGATGAGCTCGCGGCCGTAGCGCCACTGGATGAACAGGTCCTCCTGGCCGTGAATGTCGACCAGCGTGCCGGAAATGTTCAGTTGCGCGCACTCGCCCGAGACCGGCCGGTTCGCCTTCAGCGACGCGGTCTTGCACAGCCCGCCATTCTCCTTGGCGGTCAGGTCCGTATAGGTGCTCGAACAGGTGCAGTCCTGCGAATCGTAGTTGTTGCCGGCCGTGGCGCAGTGGCAGAAGTTCCAGTCCGGCACGTAGTTGCGCTCCTGAATGTAGAGCGCCTGCGGAATTCCGTCGGTCTTCGACCAGGGGCTGGTCTTCTCGTTGGCGGTCTTCACCGCGATCGCCGACCGGCACTCGCTGCCGGCCTTGCAGTCATACTGGACCGACACGCTGAAGGTTTCCGCCGTCGTATCGACCTGCGCGGTGCAGCCGCCATTGTTGGCGTCGTTGTAGGGCTTCTGCCCCAGATAGGGAAAGGTCAGCTTGTAGGAGGCGATCTGCAGCCGGTCCCGGAAGGTGTCGCTGATCGTCGTGCTCTCGGCGGCGGCGAAGAGTTCCGTCGTGCATTGCGCCGCGTTGCCGTTCGGCGTGTTGTCGGTATTGCCGCCGGGCTTGGAGGAAAACAGGATGACGTCGTCGATTGCCCGCCCGGTCTTGGCGGCCGGCGACAGGAAGGCGTATTTCAGCCCGTAGAGCGTGCCGAGCGACCAGCCGACCACCGTCACCGACTTCGCCTTGATCCCGTAGACCTTCTCCGCATCGTCCAGCATGGCATCGACATTGTTGGCGATCCGGTCGCCGGTGAGGTCGCCGGAAAAGCTTGAATTGCCGACACCGGGATAGTCGAACAGGACGATGTAATACTCATGGCACAGCGAGATCTTGCCGTCCTGCGAGCGCCGGTAGGCATCGGTTGTCTTGATGCCGGGACTGTAGGTGCTGTTGGTCAGCATCTGCACCGGCCAGTCGGGCAGCGTGTAGTCGGTGCCGGGAAAGAGCACCAGAACCTTGGCGTCGGTCGCCTTGTGCCCGACGATGTGTTTCTTGCCCGACGCGCCGTCGCCGATGACCGTGTACTGGACGGAATCACCGGTTCGCCGATTGGTGACGAGGTTCAGGTCGCTCGCCCCCAGCGTCCGCAGTTCGGTGATCTCCGAGCAGGCGACCGGCAGCTTCTTGACCGCGGCGGCCGGCTGCGAGAGGACCGACAGACCGGCCACCGCCAGCGCCGCCGACAGAAGGCCCTTGAACACGCTGTCACGGGAGAACCGGCCGGGGCCGCGTAGAATTTCAAGCATATTTTTCATCCCAATATATCGGCCTTGGGGCCGTCAAAAATGGCCTCGACAGGCACCCTGCCTATCGCCGGGCCGTTAACAATGCAGTCTCGCCCGCCTCGCGATTGTAGCGGTTTACGGCCAGAAGTCAGCGCCTGACGTCAGCAACGACGCTCAGCGGCCATTCACAATCCGCTGTCCGGATGGCTGCTGCCCGGATCGCTGGCAGGCCCCGTTTCTGCCGGCATCGCGTCACGCACGCGGACCATGTGCAGGCACTGCGCGGAAAAGACGACCTCGCCGGCCTGATTGTACGTTTCGTGCCGGGTCGTGACGATGCCGCGATCCGGCTTCGAGCGGGACCGGCGAACGGCGGCGACGACGACCGTGCCCGACAGGGTATCGCCCGGCCGCACCGGCTGGGTCCAGCGGACCTCGTCCATGCCCGGCGAGCCGATGATCGACCGCGGCCAGAGCTTCAGGTCGAAAAACAACCGCAGCGTCACGCACAGGGTGTGCAGGCCGGAGGCGACGAGGCCGCCGAAGGCGGAGCCGCGGGCAGCCTCCGGATCGGTATGGAAATACTGCGGATCGAAGCCCTCAGCGAACCCGATGATATCGGCCTCATCAAGCGTGATCGCCCCGGTTTCGAAGCGCATGTCCGGTTGGATGTCGTCGAGAAAGTAGTCCGGGCCTGTCTGCATGTCGCCTCCCCTTCGCCAGGCGCGTTCTGCCCTGTCGCCCGGGCCCGGTCAACGGCAGACCGGCAAAGCGGGTTATCGGGATGTTTACCAACTCAGGCGATTGTGAAGACCGGTTGGCAACTCCGCGAAACCCTCCGCCTGCCCCAGCGTTGCCGCGATTGGCGGTGATACTTGCTGAACGCACCGGACAACTGTAGGTTCGCGGCCCTGATGGACGTCCGGCGGAACACGTTGATGAAAGCACCTTTCCCGACCAGGCTTGGCATATTGATCATTGCCCTGCCGCTGATTGCCGCCTGCAGCAGCAATGCCTCGCGGGTCAGGCCGCTGCCGCCGATGCCGACGGGTCCGGTGGTCAACGAACCGCTGCCCGATGCGCCGGGCCTGACCAATGAGGGGCCGGACACGCCGCCGGAGCTGCCGTTCGAACCGGAAACCGACGGCGGAACCGTCGAACCGCAGGTCGCCTCGATCCCGCAGGCCCAGAACACACCGAAGCAGGAAGACGTACTCGGCCAGTGGGCCCTGGTCGGCCCGGGCGATTCCTGCCAGCTCTTCGTCACCCTGACGAGCTGGACCGGCGGCCACCGCGCCTCGACGCGCGGCTGCGCCTCGCCGGAACTGACCAGCGTCGGCGCCTGGAACATCGAGGGTAATCTCGTCGTGCTGAAGGACAATGACGGCAATCCGGTCGCCCGCCTCGCCAAGACGGGCGCAACCCAGTATGCCGGCCGCCTCGATCTCGGCGGCAATGTCTCGATGAGCCGCTAGAGCGGCGTGCATTCAACTGGAATCGCGGTGCCGCTCTATCTCTCTATCTGCGCATCGGATTTTCCGAAAACCGGTTCCCACTTTTCGGTCCGATGCTCTAGCAGGCGCGCCCGATATCAGATCCGCTACCGGAATTGCTGAGCGCCATTGCGCGCGAAGCCGCGCGTCCTATTTTCCACTTGCCAACCCACGCCGTCGCGGGCCTGATAGCCGGCGATCCCATCCTGTCCCGCCGATCGAGAAGCCCCTTTCCCGTCGCGGACGGACCCCCACCATAGATCCCCTCGGAGCGTTCCATGGCCGAATACGAACTCTACTGCTTCGCCCAGTCGGGCAATTCCTACAAGGTTGCCCTGATGCTCGAGACGACCGGGCAGTCCTGGACCCCGCGTTTCGTCGATTTCTTCAACGGCGAAACCCGCTCGCCCGACTATCACGAGGTCAACATCATGGGCGAGGTGCCGGTTCTCGTGCGCGGCGACATGCGACTGAGCCAGTCGGGTGTGATTCTCGACTATCTCGCCGAGCAGACCGGACAATACCGCTGGACCAGCGAGGAGGAACGCCGCGACATCCTGCGCTGGCTCTTGTTCGACAACCACAAGCTGACCGGTTACACCTCGGCCTATCGCTTCATGCGCAATTTCATCGAGGAACCGAACCTCGCGGTCCTCGATTTCCTCGGCGGCCGGGTCAAGACGGCCTATTCGGTGTTCGATGCGCATATGAAGGACCGCGACTGGGTCGTCGGCGACCGGGCGACCATCGCCGACCTGTCGATCTGCGGCTACCTGTTCTACGAAGACGAGATCGGCGTCGATTTCGCGGCCGACTATCCCGCGATCGCCGCCTGGCTGGAGCGCATCAAGGCGCTGCCCGGCTGGAAACACCCCTACGACCTGATGCCCGGACATCCGCTGCCCAAGGCATGAGGCCGTCTTGGCGGTCGCGCGCTACTGCGCGTCAGGCAGCGTGACCTTCCGCTCCGCCAGCACGTCGCAGACCGGGACCTGGCAGCTCAGCCGGCTCTCCGGCCTGCGCTCGACGGCGGCGAAGTCGAGCATGTCGTCCTCGTGCTCGCTCATCGCGGCAAGCTGATCGACGATCTCCCGATCGAAGAAGGCATGGCAAGTGGCGCAGGCCGCCGAGCCGTTGCATTCGGCCGTGATGCCGTCGACGCCGTTGTCGAGCGCCGCCTGCATCACCGAGGTGCCGGCTTCGGCCTCGACCGCGACCTCGGCGCCGTCGGGCTTGATGAACGTGAAACGGACCATGCGCGTCACCCTCCCACCGTCCAGCGGACCGGCAGCGACACCGGGCCGCGGAAGACCCAGCCCCGCTCGACCGGCGGCGGATCGCCCTTCAGGGCGAGGCCGGGCAGGCGCCTGAACAGCTTCGGCACGGCGACCTCGCCGACCATCTGCCGCGCCACCCAGGTTCCCGCGCAGAAATGCGGCCCGGCGCCGAAGCCCAGATGCTGGGTCTTCGGGCGGTTGATGTCGAAATCGTCGGCGCCGTCGAACCGCGAGGGATCGCGATTGGCCGCGCCGACGCAGATGCCGAGCTGATCGCCTTCCTTCAGCACGGTATCGCCGAGCGTCGTGTCGCAGGCGACGCGGCGCGGATACATGCCGATCGGCGAGACCCAGCGCACGGCTTCCTCGAAGGCTTTGGCGAACAGCTTGGGGGTCGCCTCGACCTGGCGGCGCTGGTCGTCGTTCTGCAGGAGCCCGAGCACCGTCGTCAGGATCGAATCGCGCGGCTCGTTCAGGCCGCCGCCGACGATCACCTTGATATTGGCGCGGATCTGCTCGATCGAATGGCGATGCTCGGCATGCGCCATCGACGACAGGATCGTCGCGTTGCGCTCGGCCCGGTGCTTGTCCAGGACCGCGTCGATCGCAGCATCGATCCCGTCCGACGCCTCCCGGGCGCGGGCATCGATCTCCGGGTCGGCGTGATAGTTGCCGACCCCGTCCATCAGCGCCTGCGACCACCGCGCCAGGTCCTGCCAGGCAACGCCCTCGAAGCCCAACAGCGCGCTCAGCGCGCGGGAGGCCATCGGGGCTGCGAAACTGTCGAACAGATCGGCCTCGCCGCGATCGGCGAACGCGTCGATCAGGTCATCGGCGATCTCCTCGAAGACCGGTCGCCATTCCGTCTTGACGATGCCGGGGCGGAACGACGGCTCGACCGCCATGCGCTCGTTCCGGTGCGCCTCGTCATCCTTGCGCATCAGGGAGTGGCCCATGACCTTGTTCATCAGCGACTTGGGGTTCGTCGAGGCGAAGACGGCGTGGTTGCGCTCGACCGTCATGATGTCGTCGAACCGCGTGACGAGATGAATCGCGGCGCAGTCGAGCCAGACCGCCGATCCGATGTCCCTCACCCTGTCGAACACCGGATAGGGATCGGCGATCATCTCCTCGATGGTCACGTCCGACACGGTCTGAACGGCGCTTGCCATGGCATCTCCTCCAAGCTCGTTTGGAACAATCCCAGACTGCGTGGCGCCCATTGTCAATTCGATTGATTGAATGCACTCTATCGAAAAATTCGATCGGAGTGATTTTCGATGCAACGGCAGATCCTTAAGACCGATTTCGCGGCGCTGCAGATCCTGCAATATGTCCACGATCTGGGATCGTTCTCGCTGGCGGCGGAAGAGCTTGGCATCACCCAATCGACCGTCAGTTACGCGATCGCCCAGTTGCGGGAGACCTTCCGGGACCCGCTTTTCGTGCGTGAAAACAACCGCACCGTCGCGACCGACCGGTGCCGCGTCATCGTCGGCCATGCCGCGACGCTGCTGGAGACCTTCGAGGGCCTTGCCGCCGACCGCACCTTCGATCCCGGACGCGAGGAGGGGCGCGTGTCGATCTCCTGCAACCACTATGAGCGGGTTACGCTTCTACCCGCCCTGATCGCCGATCTGCGGCGCCGGGCGCCGGGCCTGCGCCTGCGCTTCGTGAGCTCGCATGCCCGCGGCGAGGAGCAGCTCAAGCGCGGCGAATGCGACATCCTGCTCGGACCGGTGCAGTTCGTCGGCGAGACGGTGTTCAAGCGGCACGTCTGTTCGGACACTTATGTCTATGTGATGGATCCGCGTAACCCGCTGGCCAAGGGCGAGCTCACCGGCGAGCGGATCGCCGGGGCGCGCCATGCGGTGGTGCAGTTTGCCGGCGGCTGGCGGCCGGGCTATTTCGGCGCCTTCGAGAGCCTCGGCATCGAGCTTCAGACGACGGTCGAGCTGTCGGAATACGGCGACCTCGGCGCCTATCTGAAGGGGACGGACCTGATCGCCTGCACGCCGCGCAGGCTGGCTGAACGGACGATGCCCGGCCTGGCGATCCGGGACTTGCCGATCCGGATCCCGCTGAATGTCGACATGTTCTGGACGACGCGGACGAACACGTCCGACCTGTTCCGCTGGCTGCGCGGCCGTATCGTCGCGACCGTGCGGGAAACGCGCCGCGAAGCCGGCAATGAGGTCCGATAGACGCCTACATCCGCCGTTCGACCATCTTCTTCTTGATCTCAGCGATCGCCTTGGCCGGATTGAGCCCCTTCGGACAGGTCTGGGCACAGTTCATGATCGTGTGGCAGCGATAGAGCCGGAAGGGGTCTTCCAGATCGTCGAGCCGCTCCCCGGTCGCCTCGTCACGGCTGTCGGCGATCCAGCGATAGGCCTGCAGCAGCACGGCCGGGCCGAGATAGCGATCCGAATTCCACCAGTAGGACGGGCACGACGCCGAGCAGCAGGCGCACAGGATGCATTCGTAGAGGCCGTCGAGCTTCTCGCGATCCTCGTGGCTCTGCTTCCATTCCTTTTCCGGCTGCGGCGTCGTCGTCTGCAGCCAGGGCTGGATCGACTGGTGCTGGGCGTAGAAATTGGTGAGGTCGGGAACCAGGTCCTTGATCACCGGCATATGCGGCAGCGGGTAGATCTTGATGTCGCCCTCGATCTCGTCCATGCCCTTGGTGCAGGCGAGCGTGTTCATGCCGTCGATATTCATCGCGCAGGATCCGCACACGCCCTCGCGGCAGGAGCGGCGCAGAGTCAGCGAGGAATCGACGGTGTTCTTGATCCACAACAGCGCATCGAGAACCATCGGCCCGCAATCGTCGAGATCGACGTGATAGGTGTCGATCGTCGGATTATTGCCGTCATCCGGATTCCAGCGATAGACCCGGAACGTGCGGGTGTTCTTGGCGCCCTCCGTCTTGTCCCAGACCTTGCCCTCGGACATCGTCGAGTTTTTCGGAAGCGTAAGCTGGACCATCAATCTACCTTTCGGTCAGGGGCCGATTCGGGCCGTATCGTCATGTCAGTTGGACTGCTGGGCGCATTTGCCCGGCGCAGTCGTGAAGAACATCGCTGCGGCGCCCAGATCGTCATGCGCGGCTGTTGCGCGAAGCCGTTCCTGCTCGGCCTCGTTCTGTGTGATGACAGCGATGAAGAAAGCGTAAGCATCGGCGTTCAGATCGTCCTGTGCCCGGTCCGCGATGCATTCGCAGATCGGCTCCGGCATGTTCGACATCTCGCCGCAGGCCGTGACGATGGTTGCGCGGTCATCGGCTTGCGCCAGGCCGGCGGCGGCAAGGCCGATCATGGCGGCGGCGAATAGGGTTCTGCATGCCACGGTCATGTCCGGTTCTCCACCTTGTTGTGTTGATAGATGGCGTTCGCCGTCGTTTCGGCGAGCAGGGTGTAGCCGTTTGCCGCAAGGGCTGCCGCGCAATCGCTGCGCCAGTGCTCGGCGACATCCGTCTCCAGGAGCACCGCGCGCGGCAGCAGGGCGTCTGGCGCGGACGCCAGGAACGGCACCAGCGCCCGGTCCTCGAAGCCTTCGATATCGATCTTCAGGACGTCGATTGCCGCAAGCCCCGCCTCTTCGACGAGGTCGAGCAACGGCCGCACCGCCACCGTGTAGCGATCCTCCGGCCGGAAGGCGACATCCTTGAGCAGCGACGACTGCCCGCTATTGCCGCCGGCGCTGCCATGCAGCGTCGCCGTGCCAACCTCTTCGCCGACGGCCGACTGTACGACGCTCACCCGCTCCGCGCCGTTCGCCGCGATGTTGAAGCGCAGCCGGTCGGCCATCGCCGGATGCGGCTCGATCGCCAGGACCCGGCCCGCCGGCCCGACGCGGCGGGCAGCCCACAGCGCATAGAGCCCGACATTGGCGCCCACATCGACGAAGACGCCTCCGTTTCCAAGGAACACCTCCAGCGCACGGCGTTCGTCCCGGTCGGGCAGCCGACCGCGCGCCATCGCCACCCGGTCGGAATGGTTCTCCGCCGGATAGGCGCGCAGACGGATCTCCTCGGCCTCGATGTCGAAAGGACCGGGCGCCAGCCGGACGACCACCTGCCGGAGCCTCGCCCGCGAGACCGGCCCGAGCGAACGCGAATCGGCCAGCCGCCAGAGCGTCCGGCTGAAGCCGCCGGGGCGGCTGTCGCCGAAATGGCCAGCCGCCTGCACGCTTTTGTCGGCTATCCGCGCGTTGCCCATCATCACTCTGCCGGCGATACCGCAGCTCCGCTCAATACACCCGCGCCTTCGGCTCGATATACTGGATATCGTTGGTCATCGTGTAGGAATGCACCGGACGGTAGTCGATCTTGACCGTCTGGGCCTGCGTGTCGGCCCAGGCGAGCGTATGCTTCATCCAGTCCTTGTCGTCGCGGTCGGGATAGTCCTCGCGGGCGTGCGCGCCACGGCTTTCGGTGCGGTTCACCGCACTTTCCATGGTGACGACGGCAAGCGAGATCAGGTTGTCGAATTCCAGCGTCTCGACGAGATCGGTGTTCCAGATCAGCGAGCGGTCGCTGACACCGATATCCTTTTCCGCAGCCCAGACGCCGTGGATCAGATCCTTGCCCTCGTCCAGCACCTCGCCGGTGCGGAACACCGCGCAATTGGTCTGCATGGTCTTCTGCATGTCGAGGCGCAGCTTCGCGGTCGGCGTGCCGCCATCGGCGTAGCGGAAATGGTCAAGACGCTCGAGCGAATTCATGCCGGCGTCCTTGGGCAGGTCGGTGTGCTTCTCGCCCGGCTCCAGCGTCTCGGCGCAACGCAGGCCGGCGGCCCGGCCGAACACCACGAGGTCGATCAGCGAATTCGAGCCAAGCCGGTTGGCACCGTGCACCGACACGCAGGCCGCCTCGCCGATCGCCATCAGGCCCGGCACCACCGTGTCGGGATCGTCGCCGACCTTGGTCAGCACCTCGCCGTGATAGTTGGTCGGGATGCCGCCCATATTGTAGTGCACCGTCGGCAGCACCGGGATCGGCTCCTTGGTGACGTCGACGCCGGCGAAGATGCGGGCGGATTCGGAAATACCCGGCAGCCGTTCGGCCAGCACCTTCGGATCGAGATGATCCAGATGCAGGAAGCAATGGTCCTTTTCCTTGCCGACGCCGCGGCCCTCGCGCATCTCGATCGTCATGGCGCGGCTGACGACGTCGCGCGAGGCGAGGTCCTTGGCGTGCGGCGCGTAGCGCTCCATGAAGCGCTCGCCCTCGGAATTGGTGAGATAGCCGCCCTCGCCGCGCGAGCCTTCGGTGATCAGGCAGCCCGAGCCGTAGATGCCGGTCGGATGGAACTGCACGAACTCCATGTCCTGCAGCGGCAGCCCGGCGCGCAGCACCATGGCGTTGCCGTCGCCGGTGCAGGTATGCGCCGAGGTGCAGGAGAAATAGGCACGGCCATAGCCGCCGGTGGCCAGGATCGTCTTGTGCGCCCGGAACCGGTGCAGCGTGCCGTCGTCCAGGCACAGCGCGACGACGCCGCGGCAGGCGCCCTCCTCGTCCATGATCAGGTCGATGGCGAAATACTCGATGAAGAACTCGGTCGCATGCCGCAGCGACTGGCCATACAGCGTGTGCAGCATGGCATGGCCGGTGCGGTCGGCCGCCGCGCAGGTGCGATGCGCCGTGCCCTCGCCGAAATTCGTCGTCATGCCGCCGAACGGGCGCTGGTAGATCTTGCCCTCCTCGGTGCGCGAGAACGGCAGGCCGTAATGCTCGAGCTCGTAGACGGCGGCGGGCGCATGCCGGCACAGATATTCGATCGCGTCCTGGTCGCCGAGCCAGTCGGAGCCCTTGACGGTGTCGTACATATGCCAGCGCCAGTCGTCCGGGCCCATATTGCCGAGCGAGGCGGCGATGCCGCCCTGGGCGGCCACGGTGTGGCTGCGGGTCGGGAACACCTTGGTGATGCAGGCCGTTTTCAGGCCGGATTCGGCGGCCCCCAGCGTTGCGCGCAGGCCGGCGCCGCCGGCGCCGACGACGACCACGTCGAAGGTGTGGTCGGTGAAGGGATAGGCGCGACCGTTGACGCTGGGCGCGCCGTCCGGCGTTCCGCTGCCGTTGGATTGACCGTTTGATGCCATGTCAGCCTCCGAAGGCGAGCTTGAGGATCGCGAAAACCGCGGACAGTCCGACGATTACGCAGAAGAAGGTGTTCGCGATCAGCAGAACGAGCTTGGTGAATTCGCTGTGGATATAGTCTTCGATGATCACCTGCATGCCGAGCTTCATATGAATGGTCACCGAGGTGACGGCGAGCAGCAGCAGGATGGCGATGACCGGCGAGCCGATCGTCGCCGCCACTGTGCCATAGCCCTCGCCCGCCAGCACGATGACAAGCAGCACGAAGAAGATCGTCAGCGGCACGTTGGCAAGCGCGGTGAGCCGCTGCATCCAGAAATGCTCGGTGCCGTCCTTTGCCGAACCAAGCCCGCGAACGCGTCCAAGGGGTGTGCGCATGGTGCCGCTCCTCACATCACCAGATAGCCGATGATCCACAACAGGATCGTCAGCGAGACGGAGCCGATGACCGTCGCCCAGGCCATGGTGTTGGCGGTCTTAAGCTCGAAGCCGTGGCCAAGGTCCCAGACGAAGTGGCGTAAGCCCCCCAGCATGTGGTGGATAAGCGCCCAGGTGAAGCCGAACAGGATGATCTGGCCGAGGATCGAGCCGAACAGCCCGTTCACGAAGCTGAACGACCCCTTGCCGGATGCCGCGGCGACCAGCCACCAGGCAAATAGCGCCGTGCCGAAATACAGGCCGGCGCCGGTGATCCGGTGAAAGATGGACATCACCATCGTGATGATCGGACGGAAAACCTGGAGATGGGGAGATAGTGGCCTGTCGGCCGCACGTCTGGCGTCGGTCATCGCTACCCGCTCGATTGTGCCGCAGGACATCCGCTCAAGGCGCGCTGTCCGCGCCCGGGGGGACATCGGCGACTGTTGCCTGCGTCGAGTCGAGTTTTACCGCGCCGCAACACGGCTGGCAACGCATGCGCATCACGCGGTCCGAACAAACATGTCCGCAATTGGTTGAAGCAGTGGGATGTTCCGGCGGCTGTGTGCATGCAGGACCGGCACACGACCTCGCGTCACACCGGTTGCGATGGTTGCACCATGGCATCGCCTCACCCTCGTCATCCCGGACGGCTGACAAGCCGAGCCGGGATCGGGGAGCCCGTATCGGTGATGGTGGGCCTCCGAACCGCCTCGGCTCCCCGATCCTGGACAATCGCTGGGGCGATTTCCGGGATGACGAGGGTGAGGCGATGTCCGGCCCTGCTCGCCCATCGCCCCCCCGGTTCGTCAGGGCTGCGCACCCGGCAGGGCGCGCAGCCACGCTTGGCAACCGCGACGGCGGACCGCTATTTCGGTGCCGGCGTCGGCTCCGCCACCGCCTCGACCGCAAGGCCGATACCAAGCAGCGTGCGGTCGCTGCCGGCAAGGCCGTCCAGTTCGAGACCGACCGGCAGGCCGTCCCTGGTCAGGCCGATCGGGATGGTCAGCCCCGGAATGCCGGCATTGCTGCCCGGATCGGTGTTGCGGATCACGGTCTGGAAGGTCGGCACTTCCCTGCCGTTCAGCATGACGGTCATGTCCGACCCCTCGATCGGCTGGGCCGGCAGCGGCGTCGTCGGGAAAACCAGCGCGTCCGCGCCGCTGTCGGCAAGCGCCTTTTCGTAGGCGGCGATCAACGCCGGGCGCACCGTCGTCATCACGTCCTCATAGACGGCCCGCGGCGGCGCCTCGTCGCCGAGCACCAGGTTGTCCATGACGAACTTCACGTCGGGGCTCTTGACCTGCGCCGCGACCGCCTCGATGCCCTCGGCCGCGCCGTGTTTCTTGACGAACGCGTCGAGATCGTCCTTCACCTCGACCAGCGCGATCGGAAAGCCGGCCTTGCCGGCGAGATCAACGATATCGGCGATGTCGATATCGACGATCGTCGCGCCGCCGGCTTCGAGCCTGGCGATCGCCGCATCGAACAGCCGTTTGGTTTCCGCATCGAGATCGTCGACGAACTGGGCCGGCCGGGCGAGCGTCACCCCGCCAAGAGCCGCCGGTTCGACCGGATCGCTGTCGCCGGTGATGATCGTGTCGAGCAGCACCAGATCCTCGATCGACCGGGCCATCGGCCCGGCGGTGTCGCGGGTATGGGAGATCGGCACGATGCCCTCGCCCGGATAGCGGCCCATGGTCGGACGCAGGCCGGCAATTCCGTTAAGCGCCGCGGGGATGCGCACCGAGCCGCCGGTATCCGTGCCGAGCGCCGCCGGCGCCATGCGTGCGCCGACCGCCGTCCCGCTGCCGCCGCTCGAGCCGCCGGCGAAGCGATCGGCGGCATAGGCGTTGCCGACCGCTCCGAAGGCGGCGTTGTTGGAGGTGATGCCGAAGGCGAGCTCGTGCATGTTGGTCTTGCCAAGCAGGATCGCGCCCGCATCGGTCAGTTTCTGCAGCACCGGAGCATGCTCCGCCGGCACGAACCCTTTCAGCGCTTCCGTGCCGGCGGTCGTCGCAAGCCCGGCGGAATTGATGTTGTCCTTGGCGACGATCGGCACGCCATGCAGCGGACCGGTCGCCGCGCCGGCCTTTACCGCAACGTCAGCTAAGTCGGCGGCTGCCCGCGCGCCCTTGGCATCGAGCAGGATGAAGGCGTTCAGCCCCGCACCGGCCTCGGCCTGCGCGATCAGCGCGTCGACGAGCTGGCGGGAAGTGATCTTGCCGTCGCGGATCGCGGCGGCGGCCTCGGTGGCGGTCAGTTCGGTTACGTCGGTCATCTGGGCGGTGGCTCTTTCCGTCATCGCCAACAGCGCGGCAAGGCCGGCCAACGCCGCCGCCGCGAATGTTGATTTCATCATTGCTGTCCTCCCTATAGACGCTGGTCTCGAACGTCACTGGCCCGAGAGTGCAGTATGGGCAGCCGACGCCCAGCCTCGTGCAAGGCAAGCAGATAAGGGCCGGGCACGCGTCCTCAGTTTTGAGGATCAGATGTTTTTTTAGGACCGGGCGTCTTTGAGGATTGGGCGTTTTTGAGGATTGGGCTGGCCGATCAGCACAAAAGGGCGGCCGCCAACCCGCTGCGGGTGCGGGCGCCGGCCTTGTCGATGGCCCGTGTCAGATGCGTGCGCACCGTGGTCGGCGCGATGCCCAGTTCGGCGGCGATTTCCGCGTCACGATAGCCGCTCGCGGCAAGCGCGGCGACCTCCGCCTCGCGGGCCGTCAGACTGAACCGATCGCAGATCCCGGCTGCGTCAAAGGCCCGCCGACCTTCGGTTTCGACCGAACGATGCGCGGTCTTCAGCGCGGTCGCGAACGCCTTGCCGACCTCGTTGAGAAGCTTCAGGTCGCCGGCGCCGTAATTCTCGCGCTGCTTCGACCGCCAGATCCGCAGGTCACCAATGTTGCGGTCGCCGTCATAGGCATAGAAGTTCATGCCCCACCACAGCCCGTCACGATGCAGGAAATCGTTGAAGAATTCGGTCCGCACCAGGTCCGGCTGGGGCATCACCTCGACCACGGCGGTCGCCCGGCGGCGCGCCTGCAGCTTGAAGGTGATCGGGTCGTGATACTGGAAATGCGCCTCGTAGCGGGCGAGGTTGGCGGGATCCATGTTGAGATGGACGCCGGCCTCGAAGCGGCGGGTCGCGGCGTTCCATTCGTAGGACGCGAAATAGTCCGCATCGAACAGATCGAGAACATGCCGCCCGATCGCCGCCCGCATTTCGCCTGGCTGGCGTGCATGCGTCAGTTCCTGGGTCAGGGCAAGAAGTGCGGCGACCCGATCGGCGGACAGGGCGAAGCCCATGGGCTCGGTTTTCCGTTACGTATCTGCGGGCGTAACGGACATCCTGAGCCCGGACGGCCTCAACGTCAATCGCGGACCGGGCTCAGCGCGGCATCGCCACCCAGTAGTCGAGATCCAGGATCACCGCCGGGTCGTATTTCCCCTCGTCATCGAACAGGGGCAGATCGGCGCAGGCACGGTCCTTCGTCGCGATCGTCCGCAGGCGCAGCGCCCCGACATCGGCGCGGCCCGGCAGTTCCGCCGTTTCCAGCACCTCGGACCATGCATAGACGGTATCGCCGGCAAACAGCGGCGCGACGTGGCGGCCACCATTGATCGCGGCGATATGGAAGGCGTTGGCGAAGCCGTTGAACGACAGTGCCCGGGCCAGGCTGATGACATGGCCGCCATAGATGAGCCGCCGGCCGAACCGGCCCTTCCCCTCCGTATGCTGGTTGAAGTGCACCCGGGCGGTGTTCTGATAGAGCCGGGTTGCGAGCTGATGCTCGGCCTCCTCGACCGTCATGCCGTCGACGTGATCGATCTGCTCCCCGGCTTCGTAATCGGCGAACCGGTGCGGGCTGCCGGACAGATGCCAGTCCCAATGGGCGCCGCTGATCACCGGAATGGCATCGCCGAGCGTATCGGCGACAAGCGCGGCCGGCACCTGCGGCACCTGCGGGGCCACGGCGGGGCCTAAGGGGTCGCGCTTCTTGACCATCACCCAGCGGGTATAGTCGAGAACCAGCGTGCCGTGCTGGTTGTGGCCCTGCGTGCGCACATAGACGACGCCGGTCTTGCCGTTCGAGTTCTCCTTGATGCCGATCACCTCGGAGGTCGCCGACAGCGTGTCGCCGGGATAGACCGCGTGGAGGAACCGGCAGCCGGCATAGCCGAGATTAGCCACCGCATTGAGCGAGATGTCGGGCACGGTCTTGCCGAACACGATGTGAAAGACGAGCAGGTCGTCGACCGGGCTGTGCGGATAGCCCACGGTGCGCGCGAACGCGTCGGCCGACTGGACGGCGAAGCGGGATCCGTAGAGCGCGGTATAGAGCGCCTGGTCGCCGGCGGTCACGGTGCGCGGCGTCGCGTGCCGGATCGTCTCGCCGACGGTGAAATCCTCGAGATAGCGGCCTGTCGTGGTCTTGGTCGCGGTCATGGGCATCGTTATGGTTCCGGCTTGATTTCCGCATTGGCGATGAGGCTGCTCTAGCCCAATTCGGCAAAGAATTCGATCCACTAAGTGCGTGGTGTTGTTCCCGACTGTCGGTAGAGCCGGAGCGGCAGATCCCAGCGGGGCTCATGGCGTGACAAGTGGGCGTGACAAGCCTAAGGCTTGTTCTGCTCCGCGGTGATCTTGATCGCATCCGACAGCGCCACCATCCGGATGGCCATTTCCGCGTGCAGCCGCTCGACCATCCGGCCATTCAGCGAAATCGCCCCCTTGCCGGCATTCTCCTCCAGGCTGAAGGCATCGATGATGGTTCGCGCCTGCTCCAACTCGTCGGGACTGGGTGCGAAGACCTCGTTGGCCGCGTCGATCTGGGTCGGATGAATGAGCGTCTTGCCGTCCATGCCGAGGTCACGGGCCTGTTCGCACTCCTCGCGGTGCCCGTCGATATCTCGGAAATCATTGTAGACCCCGTCGATGATGTCGAGCCCGAAGGCGCGGGCGGCCAGGATCACGGTGGTCAGCCAGGGCAGCATCGTCGCGCGACCCTCGACGAAACGGGCGCGGGTCTCCTTGGCAAGATCGTTGGTGCCCATCACCAATACGGTCAGGGGACTGGCGTCGTGTCCGGCGCAGCCGGCTAAATCCTGGATGTTGAGGATCGACGCCGGCGTCTCGATCATCGCCCAGATCGGAATGGCGCGACCGGCCGCGTGGATCCGGCTGGAGACCAGATCGATATCGCCGCTGCTATCTGGCTTCGGCACCAGGATCGCGTCGGGCCCCGCCTCGATCGCCGCGTCGAGATCAGCGTCACCCCATTCCGTCGACAGCGCATTGATGCGGATGATCAATTCGCGGCTGCCATAGGCGCCCGATGTCACCGCCTCGCAGACCTGGGCGCGGGCGGCCTCCTTCATGTCCGGCGCCACCGCGTCTTCCAGATCGAGAATGATCGCGTCGGCGGGAAGCGTCTTCGCCTTTTCCAGCGCCCGGGCGTTCGAGCCCGGCATGTAGAGAACGCTGCGGCGGGGGCGGATGGTGGTCATGGGAAAATCCGTTGATGGTCGGTGAAAGCGTGTCACTGGGAATGTGCCGCCGGCCGGGCCGGCCGGGCCATGAGGTCGGCCGAACCTATACTCTTCATCGCGGCCATGTCACCTCCGTCAAGGCGACGCAGTTCCCATAAAGCCCCGGCCCCATAAAGCCCGGGGCCGCACAAGCCCCTGCATGCGCCGGCCCTGCGGGAGGCGATGACCAGCCCTGCGGTCCCCGCACCCGCGCCGGCTGGACGCGCGCCGTCATTGCCTGTACTGCACCGGTCTCGATACCCGGACGCACGGATGGCGCGTTCAAACTCTGGCGGAGTTCCCATGCCTACGCTTCTGACCATTTCCTCCTGGGTCTCCCGCGGCCATGTCGGCAATTCGGCCCTGGAATTTCCGCTGATGCGGCGCGGCATCGAGGTGGTGGCGCTGCCGACGCTGGTGCTCGCCCACCATCTCGGCCACGCCCGCGAGGTGACGAAGACGGCGACCCCGGACCTGTTGTCGATCGGCCGCGACGTGCTTGTCTCGCCGACGCCGCATCCCGTCGACGGCGTGCTCGTCGGCTTCCTTGCCTATCCCCAGCAGGCCGAGGCGATCGCCGGCCTGGTCGCCGAGGCGCGCGCCTACAAGGAAGGCATCCCGCTGCTGGTCGACCCGATCGCCGGCGACGCCGGCGAGCTCTATGTCGATCCGCCGGTGGTCGACGAGATCCGCGCAAGCCTCCTGCCGATGGCCGACATCATCATGCCCAACGTCACCGAGCTTGCCGCGCTGTGCACGCCCGACAAGCTCGCCGACGGTCCGAAGCTGAAGGAAGACGAGATCATCGACATGGCCCGCTCGCTCGGCGTGCCGGTCGTCATCGTCACCTCGGCGCCGGCCAGCGAACCCGGCCGCATCGCCAATCTCGTCGTCACCGACGAGTTTGTCGTCAAGGTCGAGGCGCCCTTCGTCGACGTTCATGTCCACGGCACCGGCGATATCGTCTCGGGCCTCGTGCTCGGCGAGATCGTTTCCGGCGCCGATATCGTGCCGGCCCTTTCGACAGCGGTCGGCGTCGTCCACGACGTGCTCAAGGTCACCGCCGATCTCGGCAAGGACGAACTGGCGCTCGCCGCCGCGCAGAAATTCATCGCCGAGCCGCGCACGACGCCCGATGTCGCCATGCTCTAGGCGCAATGCTGTAAGGACGGATCAGTGACCTGGGTCGCCGGTGTCGACGGCTGCCGCGGCGGCTGGATCGCGGTCCTGCTGGACACATCCGGCAAACACCCACCGCGCGTCCGGATCGCCACGGCCTTCGCCGACATTCCAGCCTTCGCCGAGTTACCCGCGATCATCGCCGTTGACATGCCGATCGGCCTACCCGATCGCCAACAGGGCGCGGGACGAGCCTGCGAAATCGCGGTCCGGCGGCTGCTGGGCCCGCGCCAGTCGAGCGTCTTCTCCATTCCCGCCCGAGCCGCCGTCATGGAATCGGACGACTACCGCCGCGCCTGCGCGATCTCGGCAGACCTGTCCGAGCCGCCGCGCAAGGTCTCCAAACAGGCCTTCAACCTGTTCCCCAAGATCAAGGAGGTCGACGCCTGCCTGCGCGATGATGTCCGCCTGCGCGCCCGGGTCTTCGAAACCCATCCGGAAGTCTGCTTTCTCCACATGAATGGCGGCGCCCCGGCAAGCCTGCCCAAGAAGATCAAGAGCCGCGTCAATCCCGATGGCCTCGAGGAACGCCGGGCGCTTTTGCGGGCGCACGGATTTGCCGCCGGCTTTCTCGAAGATGGCCTTCGTCCGCCGAAACCGGCCAAGGCGGACGACTTCATCGATGCCTGCGCGACGGCCTGGTCGGCGGAACGGATATTGCGCGGCGCGGCGGTCTCCTATCCGCCCGATCCGCCGCAAGACGGCTTCGGCCTGGAAATGGCGATCCGAGCTTAAATATACAGGCGCACGCCTGTCTTTTATTACTTCGCCGTGTTATCGAATGTCATGCTGCGGGGGCGGTATTCCAGAGCCCGACGGCTCTTCTCCAGCCCGAGAGGATGTATGATGTTCAGAGTTATTGGTATTGCAGCCGCGCTTCTTGTCGTTTCCACATTCTCCGCAACCGCCAGAACGGAGTATCAGGGGACGTTTTTCATCACCAAAGCGAACCAGACCTGCATCGATCAGGGCCTGTCGATCGGCCAGTTCGGCCTCGTCCGGTTCCGGCCGGCCAATGTCGGCGACAATGACGGCCTCACCCGTTTCGGTATCCACTATCAGCGCTACGCCCTCGGCCACTTCATCGACGGCAAGATCACCAGGAAATTCAAGCCGATGAACGGCGCGTCGATCACCGCCGGGTTCACGACCTGGGACAACGCCGAAATCAAATACACCGAACTGCATCCCAAGCCGGTCAAGGCAAGCATCGAGAAGATCGCGATGACGGTCGTCATCAACAATTTCGGCGGCACGGATGGCTGCAAGCTGACCTTGAGCGGCGCCGCCACGCAGGACCCCGACGAACCGGCGTTCGGCCAGTAGGTCGATCCGGGTTTGAACCAGGATCCGCCCCCGGCAGGGTCGCGGATCCTGGGGACCGGAGCCTTGCGGCAAAGCACCGGGCCGGTTGTGTAAGGGTGAAGATTTTCTGTATCATGGCTCGGCGAAATAGTTTTCGGCTTCTTCGAGAAGCGGATGAATATTTGAGTTTATAACCAAAATTCGTTGGGAGGCGAGGTATGACCGATCTGAGCGTGTTCTTCATCACCAACCGCAATCTCTACAACAAGAGCAAGAGCCCCTGGTTCGGCGACCGCTTCAACCGCGACGGGCCGCATGCCCTGCGCTTCGGCGTCGCGCATGGCCGCAAGGAACCCGGCAGCCAGTACGACTATGTCGTCGACAGCGTCGACATAGCGCCCGAAAGCCTGAAGGACATCAACCACAAGAACCGGGTGATCGGCAGCCGCAAGGTATTCAAGGCGCTGCGCAAGAAGATGTCGGGCAAGGGCGCCACCGACACGCTCGTGCTGATCCACGGCTATGCCTCGACCTTCGAATCCTCGCTGCAGCGCGGCCTGCAGCTCGCCGATCTCTATCGGCCGAACGGCAAGCCGCTCAATGTCGTGGTCTTCTCCTGGCCGTCCGACGGCAAGATGGTTCCCTACATGTCCTATTTCAGCGACCGCAGCGATGCGCGCGATTCCGGCGAGGCGATGGCACGAGCCTTCCTCATCCTGCGCGACTACGTCGGCTCGCTGAAGGAAAGCGAGCGCTGCGACCGCTCCATCCACCTGCTCGCCCACTCCATGGGCAACTACGCCCTGCGGCACGGCGTGCAACGGCTGCACGAGCGGCTCGGACGGACGATGCCGCGGCTGTTCTCCGAGATCATCCTGGCCGCCGCCGACGAAGACGATGACGCGCTGTCGGATATGCTAAAACTGAAACCGTTGCCCGAGATCGGCCGGCGCGTCAGCGTCTATTTCGCGCCGCAGGACCGCGCCCTGGTCATTTCCGACACCACCAAGGGCAATCCGGACCGGCTCGGCTCGGACGGGCCGAAGCTGATCGACAACCTGCCCGCCAAGGTCGTGCTGGTGGACAGCCGCGATGTCGCCTTCGAGGGCACGCCCTGGACGGCGCATCAATATTACCGCACGAGCCCGCGCGTCGCCGACGATATCACCGCGACCCTGGCCGGCCTGCCCGTCGACCGGATTCCCGGACGCACCTACATCGCGGACCAGCGCGCCTGGCGGATCGATTCAGATTAGGCTTAGCGCTGGTAAGGCCCCTACAAGCTAGGAATCGGCTGGCGCCCCGCCGGTGTTCCGGCTTCAAATCGGTTCAATTGAGCAACCTCTCCTTAAGAAATATGCCGTTGCGGAATATACAATCTTTTGATAATATTAATCCCGCTTAAATTGTAAAATGCACGCAAAGAGGGTTGGGCTACTGATCTTCGCTCGGTGCAGTTTTCAATGCAGGGCACGATAAATAGAATAATTATGGGGGAAAATCTATGAAAACTACAGTCTTATCGCTCGCAATTTTATCCATTGCGATGATAAATGTCAGTCATTCTAACGAATATCAGGGTGATTTCTTCATAATCGGACTATCTAGTGGGTGCGACAGCGCTCCTTATCGACAGGGAGGTTGGGCACGCTTTCGGATGAACCTAGCTGGTGTCGGAAATACCGGCGACTACACCAAATTCGGCATTCATTGGGGCCGGTTCACAACGTCCTATTCTACCAAGGGCAAGCCGAGCCCGAAGTTCAAGAAGGCAAACAGTGCCGGAATCGCTACCGGATACTGGACATGGAATAATTCAAAAGTGAAATACACTGAATTATATCCCAAATCAATAGATGAGAACACTGAGAAGATTGATATGGATATTACTATTAAGAACTTTGACAACGTCAAAGGATGCACCGCGATATGGAGCGGCTCCATCACTAAAAGGCCATAGCGATCAATCAAACCTGTTGAATGGAAAGCCTGTCACAAAAATTGCGGCAGGCTTTTTTTGTTGCTTAATTCGAAATAGAAACACTTTTTTACTGCGTCGAGTTGACTCCAAATGCGCCAATTTGTGGCGGTTGCGGAGGGGCTTCGTAGCAAGCATCCCATCCTCCCGAAATCCGTGACATTTACTATGTGATCCGATTCCCGCGCTGCCATATTGGCGGGATTTTAATAATACGGTAATTAATCGGACAGGTGCAGGCGCTACAATGCGGACCTATGTATAAGAGCGCAGAAAAGCGCTATCCACGCAATATCTATACTGATGGTCCGGACAAGAAAACTCGCCCTGCGACAGAAATAATCTCGAAAAGCGGGCTGAACAGGAGGTGTTTGGAGATATGAAAGCAAGGATAGTTTTGGCGGCGGGTCTTGTGGCCGGCTTCGCATCGGCCGGCGCGGCGACGGAATTTCAGGGCGACTTCTTCGTCGTCAAGACGTCGAAGGCGTGCAACGAGTCACCCTATTTCGTCGGCGCCTATATTCGCGGCCGCTTCGCCCCGGCGGGGCTTTCGGGCAATGGCGACGACACAAGCTACGGCCTGCATTGGGGCCGCTATTCAACCTCCTACGTGACCAAGGGCGAACCCTCCAAGAAATTCGTCAAGGCCGACAGTGTCGGCATTCTCGCCGGCCACTGGTCGTGGCAGTCCTCGAAGGTGAGCTACCCGGAGATCTCGCCTGCCAAGATCAAGGAAAACACCGGCAAGATCGACATGGTGGTCAAGATCAAGAACGCCGACGGCTTCAAGAACTGCAACGTCACTCTGGACGGATCGGTCACCAAGCGTCCCGGAAGCTGAAGGATCGACTGACCCCGATCGCGCGCCTGGTTCAAGGGCGCCCCGCATCGGCCCTCGGCAATCGCAACGACCGGCCCGCCACGATGTCGTGGCGGGCCGGCTGTGTTTGCAATTGGCAAATCCGGTTGTTCCTCCTATGTGGTGTGCGGGGAGACAGGCATGACACATCAGGAAGATATCCGGGCCGCCGGCCGGCGGATCGCCGGGCACGTGCGCCGCACGCCGGTGCTGACGGTCGAGGCGGACTGTTTCGCAACGCCTAAGCCGCTCGCACTCAAGCTCGAACTGTTGCAGCACGCCGGATCGTTCAAGCCGCGCGGCGCCTTCAACACCTTGTTGTCGCGCGATATCCCGCCGGCCGGCGTCGCCGCGGCCTCCGGCGGCAACCATGGCGCGGCCGTCGCCTTCGCGGCAAGGGCATTGGGGCTCCCCGCCCACATCTTCGTGCCCGAAATATCGAGCCCGGTGAAGATCGACCGGATCCGCCGGCTGGGCGCCGAGGTGACGGTCCGGGGCGAGCGCTATGCCGACGCGCTGGCCGAATGCGAGGCGTTCATGGCGCGGTCCGGAGCGATCGGCGTCCACGCCTATGACGCCGACGAGACGATCGCCGGTCAGGGCACCGTCGCGCTGGAGTGGGAGGAACAGGAGCCCGGTCTCGATACGGTCCTGGTCTCGGTCGGCGGCGCCGGCCTGATTTCAGGGATCGCTGCCTGGTTCGCCGGCCGGGTCAAGGTTGTCGGCGTCGAGCCGGAAACCTCCTGCGCCCTGCAGGCAGCCCTTGCCGCCGGCCACCCGGTCGACGTTCCGGTCTCAGGCCTTGCCGCCGATTCGCTTGGCGCGCGCAGCGTCGGCGACCGCAATTTCGCGATCTGCAAGGACCACGTCGCCGATACCGTATTGGTGTCGGACGACGCCATCGCCGCTGCACAGGCGCGCCTTTGGGACCGGCTGCGCGTTGCCGCCGAGCCGGGCGGCGCCGCAGCGGCGGCAGCCCTCGTTTCGGGTGCCTACAGGCCCTCACCCGGCGAACGCGTCGGCGTGCTCGTCTGCGGCGGCAATGTCGATCTGTCGACGCTTGTGACCTCACCGGACGACGTGGGTCCGGACGACGCGGAATTGACCTGACATGGAAAACGCCCTGTCTCTCGCCGCCGGCAACCTGCTCTCGCCGATGGTGCTGTTCTTCGCGCTCGGCATGCTCGCCGCGCTGGTCAAGTCGGACCTGTCGGTGCCAGAGGCGATCGCTAAGGGCATGGCCCTCTACCTGATGCTGGCGATCGGTTTCAAGGGCGGCGCCGCCGTCTCCGACCACGGGCTGGACGCGACGCTGGTGCTGGCTCTCGTCGCTGGCGCCGTCCTGAGCTTCCTGCTTCCGGCGATCGCCTATTTCCTGCTGCGCGCCTCGACGAAGCTCGGCGCGATCGACGCCGCCGCCGTCTCCGCCCATTACGGATCGATATCGATCGTCACCTTCGTAGCGGCGAGCTCGGCCCTGCAGAGCGCCGGCATCGCCGATCCCGGCTACATGGTCGCGGTCGCCGCCGTCATGGAAAGCCCCGCGATCATCTCCGCCCTCTATCTGCTCGCCCGCTCGGGCGAATGGGATCGCGGCGACACGAAAGGCGGCTTCAGCACCGACCTGATGCGCGAGGTGGTGCTGAACGGCTCCGTCGTGCTGCTGATCGGCGCCTTCGTCGTCGGCCTCGTCACCGGCAAGGAGGGCTTTGCGGCGATCGCCCCCTTCATCGACGCACCCTTCAAGGGCGTGCTCTGCCTGTTCCTGCTCGATATGGGCCTGGTGGCCGGCCGCGGGTTGCGCCAGGGCGGCGGTGCGCTGGGCGGCGGAACGGTGCTGTTCGGTCTCTACATGCCGCTGATCAGCGCGCTGATCGCGACGGTCTTCGCCTTCGCGATCGGCCTGTCCCCTGGCGGCGCGGCGCTGCTCATCACGCTTGCCGCCAGCGCCTCCTACATCGCGGTTCCCGCCGCCATGCGGCTTGCCCTGCCGGAAGCCAAGCCCGCGATCTACCTGACGCTGTCGCTCGGTGTTACCTTTCCCTTCAACCTGACGATCGGCATTCCGCTCTACATCGTGCTTGGACAATTGGCAGGGGCGCCATGACGCTAGCGACCTTTCATAAAAAACGCCTCGATATCGTCGTCGAGGCACCGGTTCTGAACCGCCTGCTCGACCTCCTCGACGACCTCGCCGTCACCGGCTACACCGTGCTGCCCGCCCTTGCCGGGCGTGGCGCCGAGGGGGCCTGGCGGCGCGCCGGCATGGTCAGCGACGCAGGCCGCATGGTCGTGGTGATGTGCATCCTAGACGAAGCGCGAATTGACGATGTCCTCCAACCCGTCTACGAGCTAGTCAGACGGCAGATCGGCATCGTCACCGTGTCCGATGTCGCCGTCATTCGTCCGGATCACTTCTAGAGCGTGTCCAGGCGGGCGTTTTGACGTCATGGGCTTTGCGTAAGATGAGACTCTTTCCACCCGACTTGCTTGAAGGATACCGTCACTATTCGGCCCAGCGCCTGCCCGGCGACCGCCGCCGGCTCGGACAGCTTGCCCGCCTGGGCCAGGCGCCACGCGCGATGGTGATCGGTTGCTGCGATTCGCGCGCTGCCCCCGAAACCGTTTTCTTCACCGGGCCTGGCGAACTCTTCGTGACCCGCAACGTCGCCAACATCGTTCCGCCCTTCGCGCCCGACAGCGCCCATCACGCCACCAGTGCCGCGATCGAATACGCGGTCAAGTCGCTGATCGTTCCCGACGTCATCGTGCTCGGCCATTCCCTGTGCGGCGGCATCACCGCCTATCTGCAGGGCGGCGACCACGACGACAAGATCCGCGGCGACTTCATCGGCCCGTGGATCGATCTTCTCGCGGGCGTTCGCGAGGAGGCCAGGGAGATCGACGCCGATCTGGCCGAAGAGGATCCGCAGCGCGCGGTGGAGGAAGTCGTCGTCCGCCGCTCGCTGCGCAACCTGATGACCTTTCCCTTTGTCAAATCCCGCGTCGAGGCCGGCGACCTGGCCCTGCACGGCGCCCATTTCGGCATCGCGACGGGCGAATTGCGGATCCTCGACCGGGCGACCGACCGCTTCAAGCTCGTCGTTCCCGACTGACGGCCGCGCCAGACCTCTGCCACGCCTGCAGCTGCGCCGACCCCGCCAGCCGCTGCCGTTTTGCTCTTGGCGACCGCCTGCAATGGCTCTACGGTCGGACAAAGGGGACGGCTGGGTAGGGACGTTTGAATGCAATTTCGGCTACAGGTCAGTGTCGCGATCGCCTTCACGGTCCTGACCATCATCGTACTCGGCATCGCCGTTACGGTTTTCTACGTCAACAACAGGAATCTGGCCTATGACACCGCGCGGACCGCGATGGCCGATGCCCGTTCGCGCACCGATCAGGCCCTGATCAATGTCGTCGCGCCGGTCGGACGAACCGTGCTGACCACCGCTCAGCTTCTCGAGCAGTTTCCCGACAACGCCAGCAGCTTCAAGGGATTGTCGATCGTCGGAACGGAGATCGAGGGGCTCGACCAGATCTACAGCGCGTTTTTCGGCCTTCAGGCCGGCGGCGGTTTCTTTCAGGTCGTCCAGCTTCCCGAAACGATGGAGACCTTCGGGCCGTCCGGCGCCTCCGTCCCGTATGGCACCAAACAGGTCATGCGGATCATTCAGTCCGTCGGCAAGAGCCGGTTCGAGGTCTACTCCTATCTGGGGCAGAACGGCGAGACGCTGTATGAGGAAATCGGTTCGGCCGAGTTCGATCCGCGCAAACGCCCCTGGTACGAGGTCGCGCGGGAAACGGACCGTCTCGCCGCCAGTCCGATCTATGTGTTCGAAAGCACGGGGCGGCCCGGACTGACGTTTTCCAAGCGTGTGCTGGGCGCCGATGGCGCGCTTCTGGGGGTGGTCGGCGCCGACATGTCGCTCAATGCCCTGACCGATCAGCTCAACGACATCCGGATCGGGAAGGAGGGCGAGATCTTTCTGCTCGACGGCGAGGGCGGCCTCATCACCCAGACCGACTATTCGGGCGGCGGCGCGCAGAACCCGGTCACCCGGGCGGCTATCGAGAAGTGGAAGGAAACCGGCGAGGATATCTTCGAGATGCGGGTTCCGGGACTGGAGGCCCGCTATCTCGTCTCGATCGAGGCGCTTTCGCCGGTCTACGGCATCAGCCCCCGGTTCGGGGTCGTGGTGCCGGCGCGCGAGTTTGTCGGCGCCATCATCGATGCAACGCAGCGGGTCCTGGCGATCTCGCTCGTGATCGTCCTGATCGCTGTTTTGGCCACCGTCCTGATGGCGCGGATCCTGAGCCGGAACCTGCGTCTCGTCGCCGCCGAGGCGCGGCGGATCAGCGATTTCGACCTGTCCGGCGATTTCGACCTGTCCTCCAACATCGTCGAGGTGAACGAACTGGAATCCGCCGTCTCCAACATGAAGAACAGCCTGCGCAGCTTCGGCGCCTATGTGCCGAAGGATCTGGTCAAGTCGATCGTCTCGTCGGGAACGCCGGTGACGATCGGCGGCACGGCGCGCGAGCTGACGATCCTGTTCTCCGATATCGAGAGCTTCACGCGCAAGTCCGAGGCCCTGCCGCCGGAGGCGGTGATGCGCGACCTGTCGCGCTATTTCGACGAGATGCAGGCGGCGATCTCCGGCAAGCGGGGCGCGATCGACAAGTATATCGGCGATGCGGTGATGGCGCTGTGGAACGCGCCGGAACTGGACGACGACCATGTCGCCCATGCCTGCCAGGCGGTGCTGGCCTGCCGCGCCGCCGAGCGGACGCTGAACGAGACCTTTGGCAACGCCGACCTGTTCCCCACCCGCACCCGCTTCGGCCTGCACACCGATACCGTCGTCGTCGGCAATGTCGGCTCGGAACGGCGGCTGCAATACACCGCGATCGGCGATGCGGTGAACCTTGCCTCGCGGATCGAGGGGCTGAACAAGGTCTACGGCACCGATATTCTGGTCACCGAAACGATCGTCGAGCGGGTCGGCGACCGTTTCACCTTCCGCCCGGTCGACATGGTGGCGCCGGCCGGCAAGACCCAGCCGATCGGCCTGTTCGAACTGGTCGGCGATGCCGGCCACGGCGTGTTCAGCCTGGACCAGGCGGCCGTCGCGGAACTGGACGACTGGAAGGCCGCCCACGCGCTTTATCAGGCCCGCGACTGGCCGGCCGCGCTTGACGCCCTGCGGGCGCTGCGGCAGGCCTCCACCCGGCCGGACCTCGTCGATCTCTATATCGAGCGCTGCGAGCGGTTCATCGAGACACCGCCGCCGGCGGACTGGGACGGCGTGCAGAGCTACGAGAAGAAGTGAGGGTGTGCTCCGGCGCGCTCGGTGTCTGGCGGAGTGCCGGATCTCATGGCTGGAGCGATCGCGATGGGTTCGGGCTCGCCGATCCCGGATAGCCGCAAGCGGCTTCCGGGATGACGAAGGAGAGGTCCGGGGCTCGACGCCACCCACTCTGCTGTCATTGCCGGGCTTGTCCCGGCAATCCATGAACACCTTCGCTGGCCACTGTGGTCATGGATGCCCGGAACAAGTCCGGGCATGACAGCCGAACAGATGGCGCGATTAGACGCCATCGCTCCCTCATCCATCCGAGGTCCTCCCCGGCTCGTCCCGGGAATCCAATCCACGCTGACTTCCGACGGGACTGCCAATGGATTACCGGGACAAGCCCGGTAAAGACCAGGGAGAGCTTGGAAACCCGCTACCGCTACCTCGGGCAGGACCCCGATCGACTGCCGCAGCCCGCCCCTAAGCCGCCTTCTTCAACAGCCCGCGATTGATCACCGTCTCGGCGATCTGCACCGTATTGAGCGCCGCGCCCTTGCGCAGGTTGTCGGAGACGCACCACAGGTTGAGGCCGTTCTCGATGGTGGCGTCCTCGCGGATGCGCGAGACGAAGGTGGCATAGTCGCCGACGCATTCGATCGGCGTGACGTAGCCATCCTCCTCCGGCTTGTCGACGACCAGGATGCCCGGCGCCTCGCGCAGGATCTCGCGGGCCTGATCGGCGGTGATCGGCTGCTCGAACTCGATATTGACCGCCTCGGAATGGCCGACGAAGACCGGCACGCGCACGCAGGTGGCCGTCAGCTTGATCTTCGGATCGAGGATCTTCTTGGTCTCGGCCACCATCTTCCATTCCTCCTTGGTCTGGCCGTCTTCCATGAAGACGTCGATATGGGGAATGACGTTGAAGGCGATCTGCTTGGTGAACTTTTCCGGCTCCGGCGCGTCGGTGACGAAGATGCCCTTGGTCTGGGTCCACAATTCGTCCATCGCGTCCTTGCCCGCCCCGGACACCGACTGATAGGTCGACACGACGACGCGCCTGATCTTCGCGACATCGTGCAGTGGCTTCAAGGCGACGACGAGCTGGGCGGTCGAACAGTTCGGATTGGCGATGATGTTGCGCTTGGCAAAGCCGGCCACCGCATCGGCGTTTACTTCCGGGACGATCAGCGGCACGTCGGAATCGTAACGGAAGGCGGACGAGTTATCGATGACGATCGGGCCCTGCGCGCCGATCTTCGGCGACCATTCCTTCGAAATCGCGCCGCCGGCCGACATCAGGCAAAAATCGACGCCGGAAAAATCGAACTGCTCCAGATCCTTGCATTTCAGGATGCTGTCGCCGAACGAGACCTCCTTGCCGAGCGAGCGGCGCGAGGCGACCGCATGGACTTCGCTCACCGGAAAGTCCCGCTCCGCCAGGATCTCCAGCATTTCCCGGCCCACATTGCCCGTGGCGCCGACTACAGCAACCGAATAGCTCATCGGTCATGTCTCCTTGAAAACCGTGTCCGGCAAGCCGTTCGGCCTGGCCAGTTTCCCCGGGTTCGGTGGTGCCTCGTCTGATGAGGCCTGCCCTCCCGCCCCGCCGGGGAGAGGGACCGGGGACGAGGAAAGCGGTTCAGGCGCCAGTGGTGGTGCCTGTTTTGGTGACCGGTTTGGTCGTCGCCGTGACTGCAGCCTGGATGGCCATCGCAATCAATCCTCAATTTCGTACGAGCCGATACCGCCCGCGTTCGGGCACAGCCAAAACAGCATTCGGCCGCGTTTGTCAACGTTGTGCGGCGGCGCAAGCGGAGATCGGCGCCTACAGGCGCACCCAGCGCCCGCCACGCGCCGACGACCGGACAGTCGCCTCGATGAAGGCGACGCCGGCGACACCCTCCTCGATGGTCGGATAGACGACGTCGCCGGCAACCTCCCGCCCGGCGCGCCGGGCGCGGATCGCGTGCGCGACCTCCGTGTAGATCGTCGCGAAGCCCTCCAGATAGCCCTCCGGATGGCCGGGCGGCACGCGGGTGACCCGTCCGGCGGCCTCGCCCGACCCCGCGCCGCCACGCGTGATCAGCCGTTTCGGCGCGCCGAGGGGCGTGAACCACAGCCGGTTCGGATCCGCCTGCGCCCACTCAAGCCCGCCGCTCGCGCCATAGACGCGCAGCCGCAAGCCGTTCTCGTTGCCCGGCGCGACCTGGCTCGCCCACAGCGCCCCACGGGCACCATTCGCAAAACGCAGCAACACCTGGGCATTGTCGTCGAGCGGGCGGCCGGGCACGAAACAGCTCAGCTCGGCGAGGATCTCGCTGACCTCAAGGCCGGAGACGAAACAGGCGAGGTGATAGGCATGGCTGCCGATATCGCCGATCGCCCCGCCGGCACCCGCCTGCGCCGGATCGGTGCGCCAGCCGGCCTGTTTCTGGCCGGTCTCCTCCAGCTTCGTCGCAAGCCAGTCCTGCGGATACTCGACCTGAACGACCCGCACCGCGCCGATCTCGCCGGCAGCGACCATTTCGCGTGCCTGGCGGACCATCGGGTAGCCGGTGTAGTTGTAGGTCACCGCGAAGAGCACGCCTGCCGCCTCGACAGCTTTCTTGAGATCCCGCGCCTCGCGAAGGGTGTTGACCAGCGGCTTGTCGCAGATGACGTGGATGCCCGCCTTCACGAAGGCCCTGGCGGCGGGATAGTGCACATTGTTCGGCGTGACGATCGACACCGCCTCGATGCCGTCCTTCAGGCGCCGCTCCCGCCGCGCCATCTCGGCGAAACCGCCATAGGTCCGCTTCGGATCGAGCCCAAGCTCCGCGCCTGAGGCCCGCGCGCGGTCCGGGTCCGACGACAGGGCGCCGGCAACGAAGGTGTAGTGATCGTCCATCCGCGCGGCCAGCCGGTGCACCGCGCCGATGAACGCGCCCTGGCCGCCGCCGACCATGCCGAGGCGGATGCGGCCTGCCGCCGTGCTCCCGTCGATCGTCATCACTCTAACCCCAGCATGCGCCGGTTGGCGGCATCGTCGGTGCCGGCGCCGGCGAAGTCGTCGAAGGCGGTCTCGGTCACCCGGATGATGTGGTCGCGGATGAACTCCGCCCCCTCCCGCGCGCCGTCTTCCGCGTGCTTCAGGCAGCATTCCCATTCGAGCACCGCCCAGCCGTCATAGCCGTATTGCGTCAGCTTGGAGAACACCGCGCCGAAATCGATCTGGCCGTCCCCCAGCGACCGGAACCGGCCGGCCCGGTCGACCCAGGACTGATAGCCGCCATAGACGCCGACCCGGCCGGTCGGATTGAACTCGGCATCCTTGACGTGAAACATGCGGATGCGCTCGTGATAGATGTCGATGTTCTGAAGATAATCGAGCGCCTGCAGGACGTAGTGGCTCGGGTCGTAGAGCATCATGCAGCGCGGATGGTCACCGACCCGGTCGAGGAACATCTCGAAGCTCGCCCCGTCATGCAGGTCTTCGCCCGGATGGATCTCGTAGCACAGGTCGACGCCGGCCTCGTCGAAGGCGTTCAGGATCGGCAGCCAGCGCTTTGCCAGCTCATCGAAGGCCGTCTCGACAAGGCCGGCCGGCCGCTGCGGCCAGGGATAGACATAGGGCCAGGCAAGCGCGCCGGAAAAGGTCGCATGCGCGGTGAGCCCCAGATTGGCCGACGCCTTCGCCGCGTGCATCAGCTGGTCGACCGCCCAAGCCTGCCGCGCCCGCGGGTTGCCCCGCACCTCCGGCGCCGCAAACCCGTCAAAGGCCTCATCATAAGCCGGATGAACGGCAACGAGCTGCCCCTGCAGATGGGTCGACAACTCGGTGATCTCGATACCGTGTCTGTCGGCCACCGCCTTGAGATCGTCGCAATAGGCCTGCGATTCTGACGCCAACTTAAGATCGAACAGGCGCGCGTCCCAGGACGGGATCTGCACGCCCTTGTAACCGAGCGAAGCCGCCCATTCGCAGATGGCATCAAAGGAATTGAACGGCGCGGCGTCGCCGCCGAACTGCGCCAGGAAGATCGCCGGCCCCTTGATCGATTTCACATGCGACTCCATTTTATTTATTCGAGTAAATATAATGCTCAGCCTTGCGGCAGATTGTCCTTGAGGAAGATATCGATGCGGATCCGCTCCTGCCCCGGCACGATCGGCAGGCCGTCGCTGAGCGCCTGCAGCACCCGTGTTGCCGAGCGCACCTCGTGGCCCGGATCCTGATTGATGATCGCATCGGCGGTCCGGTCGATCAGGGCAGCCCGCGAAAAGTCGGTCAAATCGTGGCAGATGAACACGACGCTGCGCGTCCGTCCGGTTGCCTGTAGCGCCGATACAATACCGCGTACGCCGCCACCGATATTATAGATGCCGACGAGATCGGGCGTCTCGGCGATCAACCGACAGGCGATCTCTTCCGTCTGGCGGAAGTCGTCGCGGGATTCGCAGGCCGGCAGCAGCGCCAGTCCCGGGAAATCCTGCGAGATGATCTGCGCGAAGCCGCGATGGCGCTCGATATGATCGGACAGCGACAGCGAGCCGACGATCACACCGACCTTGCCCATGCGCAGGCCGGAGAAGCGTCCGAGCAGCGTCCCGGCAGTCCGGCCGGCCGCGACATTGTCGATCCCGACAAAATGGGCGCGCTTCGACTGCGGCGCATCGGAGACGAGCGTGACGACCAGCGTGCCTGCGTCGATGACGGCGTCGATCGCGGCCGTGACGGCGGGATGATCGAGCGCCACCGTCGCGATACCGTCATAGCGGCCGGCAAGCGACAGGAGCGTCTCGGCGAGCCGCTGCGGCTCGAACACGTCGGTCCGTTCGATCGCCAGCGACACCCGTTCGCCCGCCATCCGGGCGGAATGGGTGACGATCTCGTCACTCAGATTGCCCATGAAGGTGTTGGTGCCGACCGGCAGAACGAAGCAGAAATTATAGTTGCGCGCCCGTGCTAGGCGCGCGGCGAAGCGGTCCGGCTGATAGTTCAGCTTGGCGACCGCAGCCTCGACACGGGCGATCGTCTTGGCCCGGACGCCCGGCCGGCGGTTGAGCACCCGGTCGACGGTTGCAAGGCTGACGCCCGCCTCGCGGGCCACGTCATGAAGCTTGATTTTCGACATCGCACGTCTCTGCCGCAAAGTCCTAGCGCGTCAAATTGAGGTACGCAACTCAAAACGCGCTTCCGGCTTGTTGCCTAGCGCCCAACATGATCGATGGTCTGATTATTGCCCGAAATAGGCCCGGTTGAGCTCTTCGTCGGATTGCAGGTCCTCGACCGTCCCTCGGGTGCGGATCTCGCCGGTTTCGAGCACGTAGAGATAGCGCGCCAGCGTCATCGCGAAATTGACGTTCTGCTCGGTGATCAGGATCGTCAGCCCGGTCTCTTCGTTGAGCTTCTTCAGCGCCGCGGCGATATCGCTGCAGATCTTCGGCGCAAGGCCGATGGTCGGCTCGTCGACGAGCAGCAGCTTCGGGCTCGTCATCAGCGCCCGGCCGAGCGACACCATCTGCCGCTCGCCGCCGCTCTGGGTCGAGGTTTCCTGCTTGCGCCGCTCCATCAGCACCGGAAACAGCGAATGGACGAGCTCCAGATTGGGCTCGATCTCACCGCGCGCCGTAAAAGCGCCGACCAGCAGATTGTCGCGCACGCTCATATAGGGAAACAGATGCGCCCGCTCCGGCGCATAGCCGATGCCGAGCCGGACGATCTGGTCGGGCTTGAGCGCCGTCAGCTCGCTGCCGTTCAGCCTGATCGAGCCAGTCGTCTTGACCATGCCCATGACAGCGTCGAACAGGGTCGATTTGCCCGCTCCGTTCGGCCCGATGATGCCGACGATGTCGCCCTCCTCAACCGACAGCGAGACGCCGTGCAGCGACTGCGCCATGCCGTAGAAGGCATTCAGGTTCTCGATCTCCAGGAGAGCCATGGTTGTCCTCTCCTCCTAGTGCCCGAGATAGGCCGCGCGGACCTTCTCGTTGTCCATCACCTGCCGGAACGTGCCCTCCGCGATCACATGGCCGAAGGTCATCGCGACGGCCCGGTCGATCAGCGGCTCGAGCGACCTAAGGTCATGGCTGACGATGACATAGGTCATGCCCTCCTTGCGCTTCTCGGCGAGCAGGTCGGAGATCTGGGCGATCTCACCGACGGTGAGCCCGGCGAAGACCTCGTCGAGCAGCATCACCTTCGGCGCGGTGGCGAGCGTGCGGGCGAGTTCCAGCTTGCGCAGGTCGCCCATCGACAGTTCGCCCGGCGTCTTCTCCAGATCCGCTGCGGCAAAGCCGACGCTGCGGGCAAGCGCCAATTCGGCATCCGGATCCGGGCCTTCGGAGATCATCCGGCGGATGCTGTTGGGCATAAGCCCGACGCGGATGTTTTCGGCGACATTGATGTCGGCGAAGGGACGCGGCACCTGATAGGTCCGCGACACGCCCTTCTGGATGCGCAGATAGGTCGGATCGGCGCTCAGGTCGTCGCCAGCGAGCGTGACGGTGCCGCTGTTCTGGCGGTGCTCGCCCATGATCAGGCTGAACACGGTCGTCTTGCCTGCCCCGTTCGGCCCGATCAGGCCGAGGGACTCGCCCTGATGGACCTCGAAGGACAGGTCGTTGACGGCCGAGATGCCGCCGAAACGCTTGACCAGGCGCGAAACCTCAAGCAGCGCTGTCACCGGCAGCCTCCTGCTTGTTGCGCCTTTTCCCGATACCGAGACTGTCGACGATGATCTGATAGAGCCCCTTGGGCTGATACATGTAGAGCACCAGCGCGATCGCCCCGTAGACGAAATAGCGCTCCGATCCGGGCAGCCAGGGCCGCAAATATTCGAGCAGGAAGGTCAGGAAGAACGCCCCCGCCATCGGCCCCACCACGGTGGAGGCGCCGCCGATCAGGGCGGCGACGATGATCGTGAACAGGAAGTTGATGTCGAACAGGTTCCTGGGGGCGATCGAGCCCAGATAGTGCACGTAGAAGGCCCCGCCGATGCCGGCGACACAGGCCGAGACCATGAAGGCGAAGAGCTTCAGCTTGGTCGTGTCGAGGCCCGAGCCGCGCACCGATTCCTCGTTCATGCCAATGGCACTGAGTGCCGTTCCAAGGCGTGTTCGGGTCAGCGTCCAGAGAACCACCGCGATCACCGCCATCAGCGCAAACGACAGGTAGAAATTGTTGAAGGCGCCGCTGGTGATCGTCTGGATGCCCGACATGCCCCGCGTCCCGCCGGTGATGTCGGGCCGGATCACCTGGACAAGCTGATACATCAGCTCCATGAAGGCGAGCGTCACCAGTGCGAAATAGGAGCCGCGAATGCGCAGTGCCGGCAGGAAGAACAGCGTTCCGCCGATCATCGTGATGATCACGGCGAGCGGAATGCTGATCGCCACCGGCACGCCATAGCGATAGGACAGGATCGCCGAGGCATAGGCGCCGATGCCGATCAGGAAGGGATGGCCGAAGCTAACATAGCCGGTGCGGCCGGTCAGGAAATCCCAGCTCATCGCGAAGATCGCCAGATAGTTGGCGAAGATGATGGTGCGCAACGTGCCGGGCGTGGTGACGAAGGGCAACAGGCACATGCCGCCGATGAAGATCGCCCAAAGCAGGATGTGGCGCCCCCGGATATCGGCAGCCATCTACAGTTCCTCCCGCCCGAACAGGCCCTTCGGCATCATCACCAGCACCACGATGATCAGCAGCATGGTGAAGACGCCGCGCAGTTCAGCGGCGATGAAGGTCGTCGAGATCACCTCCATGAAGCCGATGATGTGGGCAACCACCAGCGTGCCGAGGATCGAGCCGATGCCGCCGACGATGACGACCGCCACCGCGATGATCAGCGGGGCGACCCACATCGACGGGTTGACCTGCGTGTAGCTTGCAAAGAACACGCCGGCGGCGGCCCCGAGAATGCCGGAAATCACCCAGGTGATCATGTTGACCTTGTCCGGATCGATGCCGGACAGGGCGGCCCCCTTGGCATCCATCGAGACGGCCTGCATCGCCCGACCCGTATGGGTGCGCCGCACGAACAGGTAGAGCAGGACGAGGATCGCCCAGCTTGCCAGCGTGGCCGCGACCATATTGTAGGTGACGGCCGCCCCGCCGACCCAGATCACGCCCGGCACGATCGGATGCAGCACCTTGGCACTGTCGTTGAAGATAAAGACGATGCCGGCCTGGATCACGACGGCGAGGATCAACGTCGAGATCTCGACGGCGACATGGTCACCTTTGAGCGGCTTGACGAGGAAGCGGTATTTCAGGACGCCCGCCATCGCCCCGACGGAGGTCGCCAGCGCGAAGCCGATCGGCTTGGGGATCCCGAGCGTCTGGGTGACGTAGAAATAGCAATAGGCCCCCATCATCAAATAGGCGCCATAGGCAAGGTTCAGGACCCGTCCGACGCTGAAGATGAGCGTGAAGCCGACAGCGATCAGCGAATACAAGCCGCTGAGCAGCAAGCCCTGGATGAGCACCTGGAGCATTTAGGCCCGGATCCTGGCTGGTTGACTTTGGGAGAGGTTACGTCTTCGGGAACCCGGACGCCAGCGGCGCCCGGGCAGGTCTGTCTGCCGGCTACTGCAGCCAGGACGGCAGCTTGAACTCGCCGGTGGCGTATTTCTCCGGATAGACCACCGTCGGCGTGCCGTCCTCGTTCCACTGGATGACGACCATCGACGGGCCGCCGTCATCATAAGGCGGCGTGATGTCGAAGCGGATATTGTGCGGATAGGTCCGGCCGGTCCGCTCCTCGACCTCGCCCGGCTTCCAGAAGCCGTAGCGCAGCCAGAGTTCGCCGTCCTTCTCAAGGACGACGTCCTCGTTCAGCATCGCCTCGACCCAGGGATCGAGCGGCTCGAACCCGCCGGCCTTCTCGGCCGCCGCGAAGGCCTGCTTGGTGCCCCAATAGGCATTGAAACCGTTGAAATGGGGGAATTTCGGGCGGGAATCGCCGTATTTCGCGACATACTTGTCGGCGAATTCCTTCGAGGCCGGATCGAGCGCGAAGCCGACCGACGGCATCGGGCTCAGCGCCGAGATGCCGCCACCGGCCCCACCGGTATCCTCCCAGTATTCCTGGCCAAGCAGCGCAACCGCGACGCCGGTCATCGGCATCGGCACCTGGAACTTCACATATTGCGAGGAGACGACCTGGCCGTTCACCGAGGAGATCAGGTAGATGAAATCGGCCCCGCTCGCGACGGCCTGTGAGAAGATCGGCGAGAAGTCGACCGTTGCCGGATCATAGACGATCGTGTCGACCACCTCGATACCGGCCTCCGGCGCCAGAAGCTGGCTGACCAGCCCGTTGATGGCGTTGCCGAAGGCGGTGTCCTCCTGCAGGATGACGACCTTCTTCCAGCCCATCTTGTCGGCCAGGATGTCCTTGCCGAAATCGACATAGAGCGTCGCCAGCGCTTCGTCGGAGGCGACGTTCATGAAGTACATCTTATAGTCGTCGTAATTCTCGACCAGCTTGTCAATGATGCCGATATAGGACGTCCAGGTATCCAGCGTCGGGATCTTGTACTCGACCATGCGCGGCAGCCAGCCGAGCGACACGTCGTCGATCGAGCCCGAGACGATGAAATCGACATTCTCGGTCTCGGCGAGATACTCATAGGCCTTGATGCCCTCGGTGACATCCTCGCCGGTATCCGCCGTCACCAGTTCGATCTGACGGCCGCCCAGCACGCCGCCGGCCGCGTTCAGTTCCTCGATCGCGATCTCGGCGCCGCGCAGCGTGCTCTTGCCCGTATCAGACGACAGGGAGCCGATGAAGCCGACCTTGACGGGGTCCTTGTCCTGCGCCGCCACCGGTCCGGCGACCGCGACCGCCGTCAGGGCCGCGACGGCCGTGAGCGTCTTGAGAGTCCATCCCATTGTCATTGTTCCCCTTCCGTTACCGGAGTTTGGTTGCATTTTCGCACTTATTGTATTCTGAATACAGTACACCGTGAGGCGGTTGCGTCAATCTTTGAAACATTAAAAGTCGGCCCGATCCCGACAGCTCACGGGCCGAAATCGATCCTGCCGTCTTCGTCGTGGATCACCGCGTCGACCTCGATCTCGATCATCATGCCCGGTGTCGTCAGGCCGGCCTCGACGCCGCTGGTGACCGGTTCGATGCCGGCGAAGATCTCGCCATGCGCCTTGACGAAGCCGGAGCCGCCGGCGGCCATGTCGGTCAGGAAGGCCCGCGTCCGCACGACATGGCGCAACTCGGCGCCGACCTCTTCGAGCGCCGCCTCGATCCTCTGGAAGATGAACAGCGTCTGCGCGTAGGTATCGCCCGGCGCGTGCAGCTTGCCCGACGGCTCGATCGCGGTGGTGCCGGCGATATAGACGAACGGCCCGACCCTGAGCGCGCGCGAATAGGAGCCGATCTGCTCGAACCGCCCGCCGCCGGATGCCGTCGCCCTAACCATTGCTATAACCCGAGCCGGCCGCGGATCGCCTCGGCGGCGGCCTTCAGCGCCGCAAGCTCAGCCTCCGCCAGATCGAGTTCCTCGACGGCGACGAGACCGCTCGCGCCCAGATGACACGGCACGCCGAGCACGACGCCGCTAATGCCGTATTCGCCTTCCAGCATCACCGAGACCGGCACCGCGCCGGCCCGTGCGCCGCGAATGTGGTCGATCAGCTCGATCGAGGCATGCGCGGGCGCCAGCACAGCCGAGCCTGTCCGCCTCAGCGCCACGACCTGGCCGCCGCCGGTCACCGCGTCCCTGACGCAGGCCGCAATCGCGTTTTCCGACAGGAACCGGTCGAGCGGCCGGCCACGAATACGCGCCCGCGAGGTGATCGGCGCCATTTCGTCGCCATGGCTGCCGAGCGTGACCGCCTCGACATCCGAGACCGGCACACCGGCGGCAAGCGCCAGCGCGTTGCGGAAACGGCTTGAATCAAGCGTGCCCGCCATGCCGAGCACCTGATTGCGGGCAAAGCCCGTGGCGCGCAGCATCTCAACCGTCATCTCGTCGAGCGGATTGGTCACCACGATGACGATCGCGTTTGGCGCATGCGTGCGGATCGCCTCGGCCGCCTGCCGGACGATCCGCCGGTTGATGTCGAGCAGGTCCGCCCGCGTCATGCCGGGGCTGCGCGGTCGCCCGGCCGTCACGACGATCACCTCGGCACCCGCCACCATCGATAGCTGGTCCCCACCGGAGGCGCGGCTACGCGAGCGGGTGACGCCGGAAGCGTGGTTGAGATCAAGCGCGACGGACGCCGCGATGCCCGGCGCGATGTCGATCAGGACGATCTCTTCGGCGACATCCGCATTGGCGGCGAGATGGGCGATATTGGCGCCGACCCCGCCCGCGCCGACCAGCGCCAGTCGGGCAATCCGCCGCGCCGCGCGCGTTTGCTGGACCGGCGGCGCGACCCATTTCGGCGAGCGGCGATAGAGCGTCCGGCGCATCGCCGTTGCCCCGTCGGTGCGCACGACCGCCGGTTTTTCAAGCGGCCCCTCGACCAGCCGGATCTTCAGCCGCTCGGCCGTCTCCTGCGCCTGCGCGGTGACGATATCGCCGGGCAGGACCTCGATCACCACCCGCCCGCGCTGATGGGCGTCGGAGACATGCTCCGCGCCGATCACGCGCTTCGCGCTGCGGGCGGGCTCTGCCATCAGGCGGCCACCCCGTCGACATCGCCGATCGCGGTGCTGGCCGCCTCGACCGCGGTCTTCACCGAATCCTCGGTGCCGGAAATGAACAGCCGCCCGAAGCGACCGACCGCGCGCACCTCGACGATATCGATATTGGCCGCCTTCTCCGCCTCGTTCGCGGCAATCGAGATATAGGCCGCCGGCGCGCATTCGATGATGCCGAGCGTCTGGCCGGGCACCAGGAGCGTGCCCTTGCGCCACTTGTTGAGAAGCTGCGCCTGATAGGGCTCGACCGAGGTGATCACCTGCGTCGACTCGATCGACGGCTTCAGCCGATCGGCCATGGTCTGGCCGATCTCTTCCAGGATCGCCTCGCGGGCTGCCGTCACCTCGGCGTTTGACGGCGAGCGCAGGATGAAGAAGCCGAATTCGCGCTCGACGATCTGCGAGGTCGATTCAACCCGGCTGGCCTTCAGCGCCACGTCGATCAGCGAGAACACCTCGTTGCCCGGCGCCAGTTCGCCGATCAGGATCGTGTCGCCGGCAAGCGGGATCGAGCCCTGCACGGTCGCGCCGTTATAGGCGGCGAATTTCGGCTGCAGATTGTCGATCTGCACCAGGGCGCGGATGGTCGGTGAACGTTTGTCAGCCACGATACTTATTCTCCGTAGACCCTATTCGCCGTAAACATCATAGATGTCACGCCACGGCCGGTTCTCATAGGCCACGCGCTTGATGTTGATGAGATGCAGGGCGGTGACGTTGTCGGACGTGATCGAGCCCGACCAGGTGCCGGTACCCAGCATGAAGCTCGGCTCCAGATCGGTCGAAAAGCCCATGCCGCCCATGATCGCCGGGGTGTTGACCAGCACCCGGCCCGTTGCGATGCGGCTGAACCGGGCAACCACCTCCGGATCGTCGCAATGGATGACCGAGGAATGGCCCCAGCCGCCGAAGCGGACGATGCGGTCGGAGATCGCGAGCCCCTCCTCGGTGTCCTTCGCCTCGTAGAAGGCGAGCACCGGATTGAGCTTTTCCGCCGACAGCGGCCGCTGCCAGCCGACCTCCGTCTCATCGGCGATCAGCACGCGCGTGCGCGGCGGCACGTCGAAGCCGGAGGCCGTCGCCAGCGCCTGCGCCGACTGGCCGACGAAATCGGGATGGATCGCCCTGGACTCGGTGAAGAGCCGCGCACCCAGTCGGTCAGCCTCCGGCTGCGTCATGAAATAGGCGCCGCGCATCTTCAGTTCCTGGCGCATTTCGCGGGCAAGCGACCGGTCGACGATCAGCGCCTGTTCGGAGACGCAGGCCGTGCCGTAGTCGAACGCCTTCGAGGTCAGCACCTGCTCGGCCACCTCGCCGACCTCTCCGGCCTTGGAGGCATGCACATAGCAGGGCACGTTGCCGGCCCCGACCGCGATCGTCGGCTTGCCCGACGAATAGGCGGCCTTGACCATGCCCGGCCCGCCGGTCGCCATGATCACCGAGGTGCGCTTGTGGCGCATCAACTCGGCGGTGCCCTGGATCGTCACTTCATCGAGGCACTGGATCAGCCCCTTCGGCGCGCCGAGCTGTTCGGCTGCCCGCGCCATGATCCTGACCGTCTCCAACCCGCATTTGACGCCGCGCGGATGCGGCGCGCAGACGATGGCGTTGCCAGCCTTCACCGCGCTCAGCACCTTGTAGATGATCGTCGAGGTCGGGTTGGTGACCGGAATGAGGGCTGCGACCACACCCATCGGTTCGCCGATCGCCGCGACCTTGGTGACGTCGTCGCGCCACAGGACGCCGAGCGTCGTGACGTCGCGCAGCCAGTCGGCGACCGACAGGGCGTTGAACAGGTTCTTGACCCGCTTGTCCGGCACGTTGCCGTAGCCGGTTTCCTCAACGGCCATCTCGCCCAGCCGCTTGGCCTCCGGCTCGATCGCCCGGGCCATCGCCTGCACCATCTCGTCGATCTGTGCCGGGTCGGCGCCGAGAAACTGGTTATAGGCCGTCCAGGCGGCCTCGACCGTGCGGCGGGCAGAGGCGATTGAGCGAAGATCGGCGTCCATCAGCGCGCTCCCCCTACGATCTGGCCCTTGGCGATTTCATCCATGGCCCGGCGCGCATCGTCGATAGACTGCGCGGTGATGCCGATCCCGTCGAGCCTGCGCCCGGCATTGGCGAGATCACCGCCGAGCGCAGCGGACGCGAGCGTCACCATCGCGCCGGTCGCGGGCACCGACACCCCGGCAAGCGCGGCCGCGGACATCAGCGGCACCAGCGAGCCGACCACCGCGCAGCGGACATAGGCCACCGCGTGACCGGCATCGGGCACCGGCCGGGACATCGGTCCGACATCGGCGCCGGCATAGGTATCGATCCAGCCCTGATCATCCGGCAGGTCGCGCACGCCGAACCGGGCGGCAACGGCCCTGCGTTCCTCGGCAAGCGCGGCGATGACATCGCCATGCCGCGCGCCGATCAGAGCACGGAACGTATCGCGCTCGGGCAATGGCGTCGCGCCCTCCGGTATCGCCTGTCCGCCATCCGGACAGACCGGGCCGCCAAGCATCAGTGCCGGCACCTCGACGAGCCCGCTGCCATCGGCAAAGCCGCTCTGGACGACGGATGGCATCGCGACGAGGTTCGGCAGGAAGCGCCTTAATCCCTCGACCGCGCCTGTCCGGTCGCTCGGCAGGGCCGCCGCCGGCACCGGCGCGCAGGCGGTCAGATGCAATGTCGCGCCCGCCGCGCGGGTCCAGTAGGGCAGGCCCTGCGCCTCGATCAGCGTCACGTCGGCCCGGCAGCCGCCGACCCGAAGGAGCCAGGCCGCCTCGACTGCGCCGAGCGAGCGCCCGGGCGCCAGAACCAGGGTCTGGCCGTCGCTCAGGTGATCGGCCAACACCATCGCATAGGTGCGCTGCTTGTGGACGGGACCGGTCAGGAAGATCAGCTCGGCCCCGGCGACCGCCCGGTCGAGCTCCGCCGTGGTCGCGATCGCGGGAAGGCCGGACTGGTCGACCTGATAGGTGCCGACCGGCCCTTCGCCGCGGATCGTGACGCCGCCGGCGGTACGGATCGCGTCGAGCTCGGCGCCATAGGCCGAAAACAGCGTGACGTCCGCGCCCTCCGACAGGCACAGCGCGGCAAGCAGCCGCGCATCGCCGCCGCCGCCCAGCACCGCGACCTTCTGGAAGACCGGCGTATCGTCCGACAGGCTCGCCTGCGACGGGCCGGCCTGCGACCGGCGGCCGGCAACCGCGTCGGCGAACTTTCCGAAGTCACCCGTGCTCATGGCTCAGCCTGCTTGTCGGCGCAGATCAAGGATCCAGGTCCCGATCAGTCGCCACCCCCGGCGCCGAGCCCGGCAAGAACACCCTCGATCTCGTCATGCGGACGCGGAATGACGTGCACCGCGACCACTTCACCGACCTTGTTGGCGGCGACCGCGCCGGCATCCGTTGCCGCCTTAACCGCGCCGACCTCGCCGCGAATGAGCGTCGAGACCAGGCCGCCGCCGGCCTTGGTGTGGCCGACGATCGTCACGCTCGCCGCCTTGACCATCGCGTCGGCGGCCTCGATCGAGGCGACGAGGCCGCGCGTTTCGATCATGCCGAGGGCCGCCTGGCCGGGCGCAGGTTTCTGAGCAGCCATGTCATTTCCTCCGTGTTGCGCCCTTGCGGGGCGCCGTAGCTGGTGTGTTTGCGGAAATCTTGATTTCGTCGATGACGCCGACGATCGCCGCGTCGACCGGAATGCCGCCGACCGCCGTCGGCAGCCGGGCCGCCGAGCCGGTGACGATCAGCACCATGTCGCCGGGACCCGCGCCGAGATGGTCGACCGCGACGATGGCTTTCTCCAGCACGGCACCCGCGCCGTCCTCGATATCGGCAACGAGCAGCCGGGCGCCGGTCAGCGGCGCCTCCTTGACGGTCGCGGTGACATGACCGGTAACGCGGGCGATGCGCATTCAGAGGTTCCCCAGGTAGCGCTCGATCTCGACCTGCGTGACCTGATTGGCATTGAATTCCAGTTCGCGCTCGGCCTGCTGGATCAGGATCGTCAGCCGGTCCTCGCCGAGGACCGATTTCAGGAAGTCGGATTCCTTGGCAAGGCCGACGGCGGTCGCAAGGTCGGTCGGGATCGGCTCGGCTTCCGCCTCCTCATAGGCGTTGCCGGTGGTGATCGGCGAGGGCTCCAGGCCCTGCTCGATGCCGTCGAGGCCGGCGGCGATGTCGCAGGCCATCAGGTAATACGGATTGCAGTCGGCCGACGCATCGCGCTTCTCGACGCGCGTCGCGGTATCGGAACCTTCGATGATGCGGATGCCGACGGTGCGGTTGTCGACGCCCCAGCTCGTGTTGATCGGGCAGAACGTGTAGGGCTGGCGGCGGCGATAGGCGTTTGGCGTCGTCGCCATGGCAAGCGCCGTCTCGCTCATCCGCTTCTGCAGGCCGCCGACGAAATTGCGGCCGAGCCCGTTCAGCCTGCCGTTCTCGGCGAAGACGTTGCGGCCGTCCTTCCACAGCGAATAATGCCCGTGGAAGCCGTTGCCGGACTGGTCGATGAACGGCTTCGACATGAAGGTCGCCAGATAGCCGTGGTGATTGGCCAGCTCCTTCACCAGATTGCGGAACATCACCACATTGTCGGCGGTCTTCAGGGCTTGGTCGTAGCGGATGTTCACCTCGACCTGGCCGGGGGCGTATTCCGGATTCGACTGCTCGATCGGAATGCCCATTTCGTTGATCTGCTGGCGGATCGGACCGATCACGTGCTCCAGTTCGGCTGCCCGCGACAGGCTGTAGACCTGAATGCCCTGGTCGCGCGGCTGCTTGGTCTCCGGATCGAGCAGATAGAACTCGAGTTCAGCGCCAACGCTCACCGAGTAGCCCATGGCGGTCGCCCGCTCGAGCTGGGCAATCAGCGTGCCGCGCGGATCGATCGGCACCGGCTTGTGGTCCATGCCCTCGGTGCGGCCGAGGCAGAAGGCGACGCCCTCCTCCCAGGGCACCGGCACCGGCTTGGTCGCCGGAAACATGTGCATGTCCGGATAGCCGTTGTCGAAATTGACATAGGGCGTGTCCCAGACGTCGGACGTCATGTCGATCGCGTACATGGCGATCGACAGCGCGTTGCCCTTCTCGCAGATCGTCGGCCAGTGGCTTGAGGGAATGCGTTTGCCGCGCATCACCCCGTTGACGTCGGCAGCGCCCATCGCGACCGTATGGGTGCCCTCCGGCAGGCTGAAATCGTCTGACGTCACTTAAAGTTCCCCTCCTCTTGCCGGCAGCCGTTCGGCGACCGTCCGGCCCGTATTCATCCGGCGTCTGACAGCACCGGAGGCGACATGCCGTTCGCCTTCGCCCTTGTGAGGGCCTTGTTGACTGTATACTGTATTCAAAGATCAGAACGATGCAAGGGGAATGTTCCGTGCCGCGCAAATCCGAAGCTATCGTCGTGGGCGCCGGGATCGCCGGGGTCATGTCGGCTTTGGAACTCGCCCGCCGGGGCGCCTCGGTAACGCTGATCGACCGCTGGGAGCCCGGCCATTCCCGCGCCGCCTCGACCGACTACAACCGTGTTTTCCGGGCGATTTCCGGACGCGACGAATTCTACACGCGCTGGGTGCGCGACGCCCGCCAGCGCTGGCTGGAGATGCAGGCGGAGACCGGCCAGACGCTCTACTACGAATGCGGCGCGCTGATCCTGGCGACAGCCGGCCATTGCGACTGGGAGGACGCGACCCCGGCGACCTTCGACACCGTCGGCGTGCCCTACTACCGGTTCTCGGCGGACGACGCGGCGGCGCATTTCCCGCAGTTCGACTTCACCGGCATTTCCTATGCGCTGTTCGAGCCGGAGGCCGGCATGGTGATGGCGCATCGCTGCGTGCGCGCCGGGCTCGACCTGTTCGAGCGGGCCGGCGGTACCGTCAGGCGCGGACGCGTGACGACGGACGAAAACGAGAAACTGATGCTGGACGGCAAGCCGCTGGAGGCGGACCTGATCGTCGTTGCGACCGGGGCCTGGATGGCCGACATGTTTCCGCGCACGATCAAGCCGATCTCCGCGATCATCGGCATCAACGTGCTCTACACCTCGACGCCGGACGGCGACGACCGGTTCGACCAGGCCAGGATGCCCTGCTGGATCGACCATGGCGAGGGCTCGTTCGGCCTGTCCTCGGTGGAGGGCTCCGGCGTCAAGGCGGCGGTCGTCATTCCCGACCGGATCGACCTCGACAATGACGAGCGGCTGATCAAGCGCGAGACCCTGTCGCGCACCCGCAGCTACATCCGCAAGCGGTTGCCCGGCCTGATCGGCGAGCGGGTGGTCGATTCCAAGTTCAATCAGGTGATCCTGACCCCGGACACCCATTTCATCGTCGACTGGCATCCCGAGCACGACAACGTGCTGCTTGCCGGCGGCTGCTCGGGCCATCTGTTCAAGCACGGCCCGGTCTTCGGCGATTTCGTCGCGGGCGTGGGCTTGAAGGAATACGGCACGGCGGACCGCTTCAAGATCGCCGGGCGGAAGAAGCTGTCGCCGCGCGAGAGCCCGTCGGGACGGTAGCGGCTTTCCACGCCTGATCGTCGCCTCCGGCCTCGCTATTCGCTCGTTCGATTATCCGACCCGGTTCGGTACAACGTCCGGCATTTCGCTGAAGGCGGTGTTGTCGACCATAGCCGCCACCCGGCGACTCGCCTGTTCATTGGCGATGGCAATAAATCTCAGAGCAATGCAATTCTGAAGATAAAGCAGCACAGTAAATGCACTGGCCGATTAGTCCCATGCGTCCATTGTCGAACAAGTATAGGACTCAAAATTGCGACAGGCCCCGGTGTTGATCAGAGGCCATAAGTGGGTCTTTTATATTCACAATGAATTTCCGAGGTGCTATCTCCTTCAAGGCAAACTGCGGAGAGACATTATGCGAGTCCTGATAATAATTTCGTCGGCTTCATTTGTATTTCTGAGCGGCGCTTCAATTACTGCCCATGCTCAATCTCTCTCTTGCCGGACGGATGTCCTTGGAACCACCCGGTGCAGCGACGGCACCACGTATCGAACGGACCGGCTTGGAACGGTTCGCGATAACAAGGGAAACAGCTGGCGGACCGACAGGCTCGGCACGACGCGCGGAAGTGATGGCTCCGTCTACCGGAGGGACAGGTTCGGAACCATCCGCGACAACAAGGGAAACAGTTGGCGGACCGATAGATTTGGCACGATCCGCGGCAGCAACGGCACGAGGTGTCAAACAGACCGCTTTGGAACGCTGCGGTGTAATTAGAGCATCCGACCGACAAGCGGAAACCACTCAGCCAAGAATTTGAGCCCGGAGCCGTCCGGCGGCGCAATCCGTCAACACCGTCGTCAGCAAGGTGTTCATGGGTCCCCGGAACACGTCCGGGGAGGACTTCAGCGGCAACGCGCGTCCACCAGCCTCGCAGGTGTCACCCCACCTACCACCCATACGCCTTGTCGATGCCGGCAAGCTTCACGCCGGTGAAGGCCGAGGCTTCCAGCGACAGGGCACGCAGGTCCTCGACCTCGAGATTGTGCACCGTCGACTTGCCGCAGGCCTTGGCGATCAGCGAGACCTCCATGGTGATCGCGGTCAGGAACCGGGCGACACGCTCGGCGCCGGCGGCGACATCCATGCGTTTCTCAAGCTCGCTGTCCTGCGTCGCGATGCCGACCGGGCACAGGCCGGTGTGGCAATGGTGGCAGGCGCCGGGCGACGTACCGATCGCGGCATAGTCGTCGCCATAGCGCGGCGAGTTGCAGCCGAGCGCCATCATCGCCGCGTTGCCGATCATCACCGCATCGGCGCCGAGCGCCAGGCATTTGGCCGCATCGACGCCGGTGCGGATGCCGCCGGCGGCGACCAGAGACACCTTGCCGGTCATGCCACATTCATCCAGCGCCTCGCGGGCGGCCCGGATCGCCGTCATGCAGGGAATGCCGGTGTGATTGAGCAGGAACTCTGGCGAGGCGCCGGTGCCGCCCTCCGATCCGTCGACGACGACGATATCGGCCCCGGCCTTGGCGGCGATCGCGACGTCGTAGCGCGGCCTGGTCGCGCCCATCTTGATCAGGATCGGCACCTTGTAGTCGGTGGCAAGCCGCAACTCCTCGATCTTCACCTGCAGGTCGTCGGCGCCGAGGAAATCGGGATGGCGCACCGTCGAGCGCTGGTCGACGCCGGTCGGCAGCGAGCGCATCTTCGCCACCCGGTCCGACACCTTCATGCCGAGCAACAGGCCGCCGGTGCCGGGCTTGGCGCCCTGGCCAACCGCGATCTCGATGCCGTCGGCGGCGCGCAGATGATCGAGGTCGAGCATGTAACGCGACGGCGTCATCTGATAGACGAGCTTGGTCGAGGCCTCGCGCTCGTCCTCCAGCATGCCGCCCTCGCCGGTGCACGTCATCGTGCCGACCTTGGAGGCGCCGTAGCCGAGCGCCGCCTTGGCATTGGCGCTGAGCGCCCCGAACGACATCGAGCCGATATAGATCGGGATATCGAGGACGAGCGGGTTCTCGACCAGCCCGCTGCCGCCGCCGAGCACCGTCGTCGTGTCGCAGCTCTCCCGGTAGCCCTCCAGCGGCAGCCGCGTCATCGTCGCCGGCACGAAGGTCAGGTCGTCGAAGGTCGGCAGCGACTTGTTGAAGGAGTTGTAGCCGCGGATCTGATAGCGGCCGAGCTGCGACAGCGCGTGCACCTCCGAGATCGCATCCGGCGTCCAGCGAACGGAATCGCCGCGATCATAGGACCCGGAAACGCCGACCGGCCGTCCCTCGATCGCCCCGTCGCGCATCGCCACCGCGTCTTCCGACGGCGCCGGAAACGGATACTGATAAGGCGCCTTCAGATCATCAGCCATGAGCTTGCATCCCTGCTTTCAAAGTGCCAGAGGCGCTGGGCGGAAACGACTTTGCGCCAGTCGCGCGCCGTATCGTTGAGACCCCGGCCGGCGAGCAGCGCCTCGATCGAGGCGACCTCCTCGGGGTCGGGATCGACGAGCTTGGAATCGACGCCGAGCGACTTGACCGGGCCGGCGACCCAGACCTCGCCGCCCCACAGGCTGTCGGCGCAGGCCTCGTCGGCGCCGCCAAGCGCGATGATCCGCCCCGAATGGGCCATGAAGCCGGCGAGATAGCCGAGCTTGCCCTCGACGATGATGTCGCCGCCCTTCATCGCCACGCCGCAGCGCGGGCCGGCGTCGCCCTTCACATGGATCGTGCCGCCGAGCATCGAGGCGCCGCAGGACATGCCGGCATAGCCGGCGACCGAGATATCGCCGGCCGCCATCGCCTCGCCGAGGCCCCAGCCGGCATTGCGCTCGATTTCGATCGTCGCGCCGTTGTTGAGCCCGCCGCAATAATAGCCGACGCTGCCCGTAAACCGCAGCCGCGCGCCGGCGGGCAGCGCGACGCCGAGATTGTGGCGCGAGCGCGGTTCGGCGAGCACGATGGCCTGGCCCGCGTCGGCGGCGGCCTGGATCTCGGCATGCACCTCGCGGATCGGCCGGTCGGCGATGGTGATGACGGTTTCGCTCATGCCGCCGCCCTCTGCTCGGTGATGAACCAGGTGTTGGTCAGGCTCGGGCCGTCATAGTTCACCACGTCGACCTCGCCGGGATAGATCGTCCTGACCGCCTGCTCCTCGGTTGCCGCCGCCAGTTCGCCGCCCGCCTCAACGGTGACCAGCGGCTTCATGGCGAAGCGGTCCTTGGCAAAGCCCATGCTTTCGGTATTCGCGATCAGGAAGGTGAAGACGCCGTCGATCTCGCCGATCGATTTCTTCAGCGCCTGGGCCTGGGTCAGGCCCTTCTTCATCTGGTCGGAGACCCAAACGGCGATCAGCTCGCTGTCGTTTTCGGTCATGAACCGGTAGCCGGCCCGCTCCAGCTTGTCGCGCCAGGTGAAATAGTCGGTGATCTGGCCGTTATGGACGATCGCCACGTCGGCAAACGGCCGCGCCCAGAAGGGATGGCTCGCCGTCGGCGCGACCGAGCTTTCGGTGGCAAGCCGGGCATGGCCGAGCCCATGCGTGCCGATCATGTCGCGCACGCCGTGCTTGTCGGCAACCATTTCCGAGGACCCGACATCCTTGATGATCTCAAGCGACCGGCCGACCGACTGGATCTCCAGCCGGTCGCACATCGTGTCGGCATCGACACTCCAACGGGCGAGATCCTGCGGGTCGCTGATCACCATGCGCACCGAGACATGCCTGGTGTCGGCGCTGTCCCAGGTCGGATCCTCGAGGAAATCCGCGCCATGCGCCTTCAAGATTGCGTGAAACGCATCGAGATCGCCCGAAAGGGTGCCGCGATCCGGCCCCATCGCCCGCACGATGTAGCCCGTCTCGCGCGGCGGGCCATAGACCGCGAACCCCGTCGAATCGGCGCCGCGATGCTCCTGCGCATCCATGAGTTTGACGAGATCGGCGCCGACCGGACCCGGCGCGCTCAGAATTCTGCCTGCGATGCCGCACATGGGGGCTTCCTTCTCCAGCTGGATGGATACTGTATTCAGTATTCAATATTAATTGCAAGCCGTATCGTCGCTGCACTGCACGCCCCGCCGCATCCACGATGACATGTCGGGGGCATACCGGAGGCACACCGCGGGAGATTACCGGAGGCATCCCCGGGCGTTCCAGGAGCACCGTGGCATCGACGAACGGCCGAATACAGTATACAGAACACAATGCGATCGTCAGCCCCGGTCTCGTTTGCAAGGCGATGCGGCGGGCTTTGACGAGGCGGCCCGTCCTCACGACAGGGCCAAGCAACGAAGGAGCGTCGCTGCAGGGAAGGAACCGGATACGGGAGGAGGAAACCCGGCGATCGAATCGAGAAAGACGTAACGAGGATGTTCAAGCAGATTGAAACGCATCGGTCCAGACTGGCCGACGAGGTCTACCGACAGATCCTGGAGGCGATCCAGAAGCGGGTCATCGAGCCGCATGAGCGCATCGTCCAGGAAAAGCTCGCCAAGGAGTTCGTGATCAGCCGCACCCCGGTGCGCGAGGCGCTGCTGCGGCTGGAACAGGAAGGCGTGCTGGAAACCGCCGGCCGCGGCGGCTTCACGATCCGCGCCATCGACACCGGCGAGGTCCGCGATATTTATACCGCCCGCGCGGCAATCGACGGCATGGCCGCCCGCATCCTCGCCGAGCGTGGTGATCCTGGCCGCTTGGCCGAGATCCGGCGCATCATCGAGCGCGAGGAGAACATCCAGTCGGCCTCGACGATGGACTATTTCGACGCCAATCGCGCCATTCACCGGTCGATCGTCGAGCGCACCGACAACCGCTATCTGCTCGACATGTTCGATAACATCTGGAACCGCGGCCTCGCCTTCCACGTCTTCGCCGCGATCGAGAAGGTCGACCTGTCGAAGTCGCTGGGCGAGCACATGATCCTGTGCGATGCGATCTCAACCGGCGATCCCGACAAGGCGCAGGCCGCCATGATCGCCCATATCGAGGATGGCCTCGACCTTCAGCTCGAGGCGCTCGCCGTCGACGGCTGACCGCACACGCGACGATATCCGCGCCTGCAGATCAGCCGGCGCGGCCGGATGCGATCCGCCGGCCTCGACGGCATCCGATCCTCCTTGATCTTGTCGATCCGGAACCGCACAGTGCGGCGTCGACAAACGAACGGCAGCCGTCGGACCACGCGGTGATTTCAAGACCCAGGAAGCACGATATGACAGCATCGGCCGGTCGCCTGATCACCCGCTTCGCCGCCCTGGTCGTTTTTCTGCTCGTCGCTGCCCCACTCAGGGCGGATACGGCGCAGACGCCCGTCTATCTGGTGCCCGGTGCGATCGACGCGGAGGCGGTGATCCCCGCGCCCGTGGAAATCGGTTCAGCTGCCTTCAAGCAACAGATGGCAATCATCCTGTGGCTGCAGAAAACACGAACGCCCGAACAGGTGGCCTTCGTCGAGAAACCTTTGAATCTTGCCCGTTTCGTGCCGATCCTCGGCCCCGATCTCCTCACGGTCGACGCAGCCGGGTTGCAGGCGCTGACCGATACCGTCATCGACCAGGTCCGTGACGATTACGATGCGGTTAAGGATCACTACGGCCTGCCCCGCCCGTTCACCGTCGACGACGCCGTCGATCCGGTCGGCAATGCCCGGCCCGTCGGATCTTATCCGAGTGGCCATGCGATCCGCGCGGTTGTCTATGCCCGGCTGCTGGCCGATCTCTTCCCGCAGCACGAAGCGGCCCTGACCGCCTTCGCCGAGCAGATAGGCTATGGCCGGGTCATCGCCGGCGTGCACTATCCCGACGACGTCACCGCCGGCCAGGCGCTCGGCAACGCCTATGCCGACGCGATCCTCGCCCAACCGGCCTATCAGGAGGCGACTGCGAAACTGACATCGCGCTGATATCACTGCCGGGCTCGGACCTGAGAGCCCGTTGAACACAAGTGGAAAGGAACGACCGTGGACAAGGACCGCTTCGAGAAGGGCCTCACGCAGCGCAAGGCGACGCTCGGTGCCGACTATGTCACCGCGAACCTCGCCAAGGCCGACGATTTCAGCCGCCCGTTTCAGGAGATGATGACGGAATGGTGCTGGGGCTTCGGCTGGGGCGACGAGGCGATCGACGCCAAGACGCGCAGCCTGATGAACCTAGCCATGATCGGCGCGCTCGGACGCATGCACGAGTGGGAGACCCATTGCCGCGGCGCGCTCAACAACGGCGTCAGCAAGGAGCAGATCCGCGCCGCGATCCACGTCGTCGGCATCTATTGCGGCGTCCCTCAGGCGCTGGAGTGCTTCCGGGTCGCCCGCAAGGTCCTGGAAGAGGCCGGCGAATTGTAGGGTCAGGCCCCGTTTGCGATCAGGACCGCGTCGTTTCGCGCAAACCCTCCAGTTCGCGCCAGAACGGCTGCATCGCCGCGCCCAGCGCCTGGTAGAGGGCGTATCGCCGGTCGAGGAAGGCCCGCGCCGACGGGTCCGGCTCGTGCGTCCGGGCAGCCCGCGTCATTGCCGCAACGCCCGCCTCCAGGCCCGGGAACAGGCCCGCGCCGACCCCGGCGGCGATCGCAGCCCCCAGCGCGCCGGTTTCCGCGCAGCCCGATACGGTCACCGGAATGCCGAGGCAATCGGCGAACATCTGCGACCAGATGAGGCTCCGCGACCCGCCGCCCGACAGGATCGCGGTTTCGATCGGAACGCCGGCAGCCCCTAGAACGCCAACATGCCGGCGGTGCTCGAAGGCGACGCCCTCGAACAAGGCGCGGATCAGATGCGCGTCGCCGTGCCAGCCGGCGATCCCGTAGAAGCCGGCCCGGAAATGCGCGCCCTCGCCCGACCCGTAGAGGAACGGGTGATAGAGCGGGTCATCGAGCGCCGGTTCGATCTCACCGACCCGCCGGTTACAGTATCCGAACGGATCGTCCGTTCCGCCGGCGCGCTCGATCACTTCGCGGACGTACCATTCCAGATTGGCGGCCGACGTGGCGCTCGCCTCGATGCCCATGAAGCGATCCGGCCCGTAGGACGACACCATGAACAGGCCCGGATCGCGCATCTCGCGCGCGCCGATCACCTGGTTGATGCTCCACGATCCGGCGATGATCGAGACCTGCCCCGGACGCACCGTGCCCGAGCCGAGCGCGCTGGCGACCACGTCGAACAGGCCGGCGACGACCGGCGTGCCGGCCGCAAGCCCGGTGGCCGAGGCGGCCTCCGCCGTGACGGTGCCGACGATATCGGTGGGACGAAGGATATCGGGCAATAGCGCCGCCGCGCCATCGAGACCGTAGGCAGCGAACAGCCCGTCATCGGCGCGGCAGTCGGGCATCGCAACGAGCCCAGCGCCGCTCATGTCGGAGATGTCGGAGGCGATCGCCCCGGTGAGCCGATAGGACACGGTATCCTTGCAGAGAAGAACCGCGCCGATCCGCTTGAACGTGTTCGGATCGTTGGCCTTGAGCCAGGCGAGCAGTGTCGTCGTCTGCGACGGCCAGGGCGCCTGCAGGCTGATGGCATGGATCGCGGCGCCGGACGCGTCCGCCAGCTCCCGGGCAAGGCCGGCCGCCCGGCTGTCGAGCGACTGGACCGCCTTGAGCGGTTCATTCGATTTATCGAGGAGATAGAGGCCGTTGCCATGGCCGGCACAGCCGATCGCGGCGATCTGCGCGGCGTCGATCCCGGCCTTTTCAATGCACGCCGCGATGACCGCATCGGCGTTGCGCCAGAGTTCGCCGATATCCCGCTCGACCCGACCCGGCGCCGGCTTCAGCGTCGCCCCGTCGCGGGCCGCGCCGGCAAGCTGGTTGCCGGCAAGGTCGAACAGCACCGCCTTGACGACGGTATTGCCCGCATCGATGCCGAGCAGATAACGGCCGGCAGCCTCAGCCATCCTGATAGATCTCCCAGGCGGCGGCACCGGACACGTCGTCATGGATCATCGCCATCAGCGCCTCGACGATCCGGCTCGGCCGGTCGTGCTGATAGACGTTGCGGCCATAGACCATGCCCTGCGCGCCCTGCGCCATCAGCGCGGCCGACTTGTCGAACACGGTCTTCAGGTCCTCCTTGCCGCCGCCGCGCACCAGCACCGGGCAGCGCGCCGCCTCGACCACCCGGTGGAAGTCCTCCGGATCCTCGGTCGGGTCCGCCTTGATGACGTCGGCGCCCAGTTCGGCGGCCTGCCGCACGAGCGTGACGATCTTGTCGGCGTCGCCATCGACCTGATAGCCGCCGCGCACGTCGTTGGGCAGCATCACCAGCGGCTCGATCATCAGCGGCATGCCGTATTTGGAGCAGGCCGCGCGGGCCCGCGCGATATTGTCGATGCAGTGCCGGGTCAGCTCCGGCTCGTCGGGCAGCATCAGCAGGTTGACGACGATCGCGGCTGCGTCCATTTCCAGGGCACCGATGATCGGCTCCTCGACATTCTGCAGATGCGACCACATCACCCGGTGGCGCCGGTCGTTGTAAGGGTTGCCGACATCGATGCGCATGACGAGCGCCGGCTTGTCGCGCTCCGGCCGGGCCTGCAGCAGGTCGGCCTGGCCGTAGTTCATCTGGATCGCATCGGGACCCGCCGCGATGAGCTGGTCGACGACGGACCCGATATCCTCGAGGCCGGACATGAAGCTCGGCTCGTTGAAGACGCCATGGTCGACCGCGACATCGAGGCACCGCCCGTTGCGGAACATCCTGTTCATGCGTGCCTTGCTACTGATCCGCATTCCCCGTTTCCTTTCGCATTCCGGTTCTGAAGTGTTTCGGCGTCAAGGCCGTGTCGTGTCTTGAGCAGGTCGAGGAAAGCCCGCTTGGCCGCATCCGCCTGCGCTGTGCTCCACTTGAGTTCGCCCGCCAGAAGATCGCTCGCCCGCTCGATCATCGCCATCGACAGCGCGCCGGTGATCGCAAGCGACGTGCGGCGTAGCAGCAGATCGTCTAGCCCGCCGACATGCTCGGTTCGGATCAGATGTCGCAGTTCGGCCACCGTATAGGCCGTGCCGCCTTCGAGCGGTTCGTCGTCGCCGGCCTCGCGGCAGATCCGCAGGATCTCCCCAGCCCGCGTGCCATAATGCGATACGGCATGCGCGGCGCGGTCCATATCGACGCCGAACGACCGGGCGAGATCCCCGACCAGATCCCGGACACCTGCCTCGTTGCCCGGGAATCCCTTGCCCCCGCCGATCGGACGGTCGCGCGTATCGACCGTTCGCAGCCGCCCCAGGACCTCCAGTGTCATGTCCGCGCATTGCTCGCCGAAGGCGCGGAACGTCGTCCACTTGCCGCCGATCATGCAGAGCACAGGCGGATCGCCGCCGAGATTGCGGGTTGCATGATCTCGGGAGATCCGGCCGGTGAACGCCTTGTCGCTGCGCGGCAGCGGCCGGACGCCGGCGAACCGGTAGACGATCTGCTCGGGCCTCACCGTGATCCCGGGGAACACGTTGGCGAGCGACTTGAGGATATAGTCGACTTCGGCATCCTCGCAGCGCACCTCGCCGGGTTCGTCGACGCGAATATCCGTCGATCCGATCAGCACCCGGCCGAGATAGGGGAACAGGATGCAAACGCGTCCGTCGACATTCTCGAAATAGATCATGTGGCCGGACAGCGCGGCGTGGAGTTCAGGATGGTCGAGGATCAGGTGCGATCCCTTCGTCCCGCCGACAAAACGGGCAGGCTGGTCGCCGCTGGCCGCAAACAGCCGGAGATTGGTCTGGTCGACCCAGGCGCCGGTGGCGTTGACGATGATTTCGGGCCGGATGGGCAGCGTCGCGCCGGTGAGGTGATCGGTAAGCGTCAGCGTGCCATCCGCCTCCCGGCCGACTTCGGCATGATTGAGCACCATGGCATCTTCATTAGCCGATAGACTATCTGCGATCAGCTCCATGCCGAGCCGCTCGGGATGGCTGATCCAGGCGTCGTAATAGGTTGCCGAAAAGCGCAGCTCCGGCTGCAGTCCCGGCCACAGCCGGTGGGTCTCGGCCTTGCCGCGGAACCGGCTGCCGGGCAGGGCCCGGCGACTGCGGGTATAGAGATCGTAGAGCGTGAGGCCGGCCCGGATCGCCAGCGAGCCGCGCTCCGCCGGCCTTCCCTTTAAGCCGACGAAATTAATCGCGCCGTTTAGCAGCCCGGAGAAGCGCTTGCGGATCGGCACGGTGGTTGCCAGCGGAAACACCATGTGCGGGGCGTTGCGCAAAAGCGCGTCGCGTTCGGCAAGCGACTCGCGCACCAGGGCGAACTCGCCGTTTTCCAGATAGCGCAGGCCCCCATGGATCATCCGCGACGGCGCCGAACTGCAAGCCCCGCAGAAGTCGCCGCGATCGATCAGCAGCACGCGCAGGCCCTGCAGCGCCAGTTCCCGAAACACGCTGATGCCGTTGATCCCGCCGCCAATGACGAGCGCCTGCACCTGCGGTGCATCGCTCAGTCCGGCAAGGGTCAGGTCTCGGTCTCGGGCCATGGTCTATCCTTCGCCGGCACGGATGCCGGCGGCCTTAAGTGCTCAAACGGGTTGCCGGTCTCAGATGCCGGTCAGATGGCGCGCGGCGGCACTGTCGATCGTCGCAAGCTCGGATTCGGTGAGCCGCAGCCGACCCGCCCGCGCGTTCTCGATCGCCTGTCCGGCATTGCGGGCGCCGCACAGGGCGAACGTGATCCCCGGCTGGCGGATGGTCCAGGCGATCACCAGTTGCGCGATCGTCGCCCCGTGGTCGCGCGCGATCGGCTCGATCTCGGCCACCATCGCCGCGACCTTGCGCCGGTTCTCGATCGAAAACCTGGGATCGTCGATCCTCAGATCGTCACCGCTGAAGACCCGGTCGGGACCGATCCTGCCCGACAGGAGGCCGAGCGCCAGCGACGAATAGCTGAGCGTCGAGACGCCATGCTCGGCACAGATCGGCAGAAGATCGGCCTCGATGGCGCGATGCACCATGTTGTACTGCTCCTGGATCGCATCGAGCCCGCCGATCTCGACATAGGCGCGCAGTTCGTCGGCGCTGACATTGCTCGCGCCGATCGCCCGGATCTTGCCCTTGGCCTTCAGCCCCTCAAGCGCCTCCATCGTCTCGGCGATCGGCGTCGTCGGGTCCTGCCAGTGGGTGATGTAGAGGTCGATATGGTCGGTGCCGAGCCGGCGCAGGCTCTCGTCGACCTCGTGCTCGATCGCGTCCGCGCCGAGATAGCGGTGCACCGGCTTGTCGTTCTGGTCGAAGAAGTGATTGCCGCTCTGCGTGTGCCATACCAGGCCGCATTTGGTCGCCAGCACCACCGCGTCGCGGCGTCCGGCAATCGCCTTGCCGACCGTCTCTTCCGAAACGCCCATGCCATAGGCCGGCGCGGTGTCGATCAGCGTGATGCCCTCGTCGATGGCGGCCCGGATCGCGGAAATCGACTCCGCCTCGTCGGTGCCGCCCCACATCCAGCCGCCGATCGCCCAGGTGCCGAGCCCGATCGCGGTTGCCGAAATTCCGGACCCGCCGATCTCGCGGGCAATCTGATCCGTGTCGTCCACTACCGCCGTCATCCGGCCGTCTCCTCTGCGAGTTCCAGAACCCGGCGGGCCGTCGCCTCGTCGGTCACCAGGGCGTTGAGATGGTTGCCGCGCAATACCGACAGGATCGGCAGCGCCTTGGTCGGTCCCGCCGCTACGCCGATGCGGGTCGGGATGCGGCGCAATTCATCGAGCGAAATCGTCACCAGCGTCCGGTTCAGCGCGAAATTGCAGGGCTTGCCGCCGCCATCGAGCAGATGGGCGACCAGTTCGGCCTTGGCGCCGCAGCCTTCGATTTCCCGCCGGTCGTGCTCGGTCGCCGGATGCAGGTCGTAATAGCTTGAATCCTCGGTCAGGATGGAACCGATCCCGACCGCTGCGACCGTCGCCGACCGGGCCTTGTCGAAAACGGCCCGGACCGAGTTCATCCGATGCAGCATGCCGCGCATCTCCTCGGTCTCGGCAAACAGCGGCGCATGGATCTGCAGCGCCTGGCCGCCGAGCTTCTCGGCAAGCTTGGCGCCGATATGGTTGACGTCGGTATAGTAGTGCCCCTGCACCAGCCCGGTCGCCGGCACGATCTCGATCGGCCGCCTGACGGTCTCGATCGCATCGACCAGGGCGCTCACGCCCTTGCCGCCGGTGATCGTCAGCACCTGCCCGTCCTTAATCACCTCGAGCAGATAGCCGGCGGCGGCCCGGCCGACCGACTGCATCACGGTCTCGTGGCTGTCCGTCAGGGTCGGCACCACGATCACCTTGTCGATATCGCCGAGCGCCTTCAGCGCCTGCTCGATCTCGAAGAGATGCTCGACCGGCGACTTGATGCGGATTTCGACGAGTCCCAGCGCCCGTCCCTTCTTGATCAGCCGATTGACCGTCGCATGCGACACGCCGAGTTCCCCGGCGATCTCGCTTTGCGCCATTTCCTCCAGAAAATAGAGGACAAGCGCGCGGTGCATCAGCCGCATGGTTTCGGGCTCGTCGAGCCGGCGCTTGGGCGAGGCGGCCTGCGGGCGGGCGGAGGCGACGGTCATTTGCGCCTCGTATGCACGAGGTGATCGATGGTGACGGCGGCGAGCAGGATCCCGCCCTTGATCGCGTCCTGCCAGAACACCGGCACGTCGAGAAGCTGCAGGCTGGAGGTGACCAACGACAACAGCGCGATGCCCAGGATGGCGCCGAGCACCGAGCCCGACCCGCCATTCAGGCTCGCCCCGCCGATCACCGCGGCGGCGATGACGTTGAGCTCCATGCCGACGCCGAACTGGGGGGTCGCTGCGCCGAATTTCGACATGAAGATGATGCCGGCAAGCCCCGTCAGCGTCGAGCACAGGATGATCGCGCCGGCCTTCACCCGGTCGATCCGGATCCCTGAATACTCCGCCGCCTTCTGATTGCTGCCGACATAGTAGACGCGGCGGAACATGGTCGCCCGGCGCAACAGGAAATCAGCGATGATGACCACCACCAGGAAGACGATGACGACGAAGGGTATGCCGTAGAAACTGCCCTGGCCGATGAACTTGAAGGCCGGCGGCAGCGTGAACAGCGACAGCGGCGTGCCCTGGGTGACGACCAGCGTCAGCCCGCGCGCGATCCCTAAAAAGGCGAGGCTGACGATGAAGTAGTGCAATCCGACCCGGGTGACGAAATAGCTCATGATCAGGCCGATGAAGGCCGCCGTCGCGATCCCCAGCACGCTGGCGCTCCAAGGATCGAGCCCGAACAGGAACAGCTTGCCGGCAACCGCCATGGTCAACGCCATCACCGATCCGACCGACAGGTCGATGCCGCCGGAAATCAGCAGGATCGTCATGCCAACGACGACGATCCCTTCCGTCGAGAAGGACAACAGGATCGCCCGCATGTTGCCTTCGGTGAGGAAATAGGGCGAGGCGAAGCTCATGATCACGCAGATCGTCAGGATGATGACGATCAGTCCGAATTCGCGCATCCGCACGAGCCGCTTCAACACTCCCGGCATGCCACGTTCCATCTCGCCCTCACGGGTGTCTCCGCTTGCGGAGACGACAGCCTGACTGATTGACTGGTCCGCCACCCTCGCCTCCTCACTGTACACTGTCCAGAGCCGCGGGCCCGGCAACGGGCATGTCCGACAGCGCGGCTCCGGTGAGATCGGAGGCGAGCGCGATGATCGCCTCCTCGGTGACGTCGTCGCCCTCCAGCGTGCCCGATTGCCGGCCCTCGCACAGGACGAGAACCCGGTCGCACAGGCCGATCACCTCCGGAAGCTCGGAGGAAACGACGATGACGCCGACACCGGACTGCGCGAACCGGCGCAACAGGGCGTGGATCTCGCTCTTGGCGCCGACATCGATGCCCCGGGTCGGCTCGTCGAGAATGACCACGGCCGGATCGGCGGTAAGCAGCTTGGCGATCGCCACCTTCTGCTGATTGCCGCCCGACAGCGAGGAAACCGCCTCGCCGATGCCACCGCTCTTCAGATTGAGTTCGTCGGTCAGCGCCTGCGCCTGGTCCTGCTCGGCGCGCCGGTCGATCAGGCCAAGCGGCGTCGTCACCTTGTCGAGCCTGAGCGCGGAGACGTTCTGGGCAATCGTCAGGTCGAGGAACACGCCCTCGCCCTTGCGGTCCTCCGACAGATAGACGATGCCCTCGGCGACCGCGTCGGGGTAGCCGTTGATGCGGATCTCCCGGCCTTTCAGCGAGACCGTTCCGGCGGTGCGCGGCTTCAGGCCGCAGATCGTCTGAACCGTTTCGGACCGACCCGCGCCGATCAGCCCGGCAAGGCCGAGAATCTCGCCTTCGTGCAGGTCGAAATTGACGTCCCTGACCAGGCCGTCATCCGACAGGCCGCGCACGGACAGGATCGTCTCGCCCTGCTGCGGCGGCGTCGACAGCTTGTCGGGATAGAGGTGGCTCAGTTCCCGCCCGACCATGGAGTTGACCACCGCTTCCGGCGTCGTCTCCGCGATCGGCGCATCCATCACGTAGCGCCCGTCGCGCAGCACCGTGATGTGATCGCAATGGGCGAAGATCTCCGCCATCCGGTGCGAGATGTAGATGATCGAGATGCCCTTGGCCTTAAGCCGGTGCATGATCTTGAACAGCGCCTCGGATTCCCGCTCCGTCAGCGCCGCGGTCGGCTCGTCGAGGATCAGGATCCGGCAGTCGAGCGTCAGCGCCTTGGCGATCTCGACGACCTGCTGGCTGGAAATGCTGAGCGTGTTGAGCGGCGCGTCGGGATCGATATCGACAAGCTGCTGGAGTACCGCGCGCGCCTCGCGCCGAATGCGTCGGTAGTTAACCAGGAACGACCGCGAGGCATTGATCGTCGCCATGCAGACATTTTCCGCTACCGAGACATCCGGACACAGGGCGATTTCCTGATGCACGAAGCCGATGCCGGCCTGCTGGGCCTCGAGCGGGGTGGAGAACCGCAACGGCTTGCCATCGAGGCGGATCTCGCCCTCGTCGGGCTGCAGGATCCCGTCGATGATGCGCATCAGGGTCGACTTGCCTGCGCCGTTCTCGCCGGCAAGCGCGTGGATCTCGCCGTGGCGCAGGCGGAAATCGACGTTCTGAAGCGCCTGGACCGGGCCGAAGGCCTTGGCGATGCCGGTCATTTCGAGAAGGGGGGACGCTGTCACGATCGGCTCCGTCGGCGGGTGCGTTGACGCACAGGGTCGCATGTCGTGGGGCGGACGGGGGTAAAAAAGCCCGGGCGAGCGCGCCCGCCCGGGAGGTTTGGCAGGCTGCCTTAAGGCTTACTCGTTGATGCCCTTGGTGCCGCGACGCTTCAGATAGGCGTCCCAATAGAAATCGTCGGCATTGTCGGCGGTCACGATCGACAGGCCGTTGTCGACGAAGGGCACGCCCATCGGGTTGAAGCCGGACCGGGCATGATCGTTCATCGGATCGATCAGCTCGGGATGGGCAGCGAACCACAGGAGCAGGAAGCCCATGTAGCCCTGCATGCCCTGGTTCGGATTGACGGCGGCGAAGATCTGCCCCTCCTTGATCATGTCGAGGATCTTGCCGTTGACGTCGGCATGGGCGATGCGGATGTTGCCGCCCAGCTCGTTATTGGCCTGGGCCGCGCCGAGCGCCGAGTTGGCCTCGGGCATCCAGATCGCGCCGAGATTGGGATGGGCCTGCGCCATCGACAGGACCGCCTGATAGGCCTTGTTGGGGTCCTGGTTGCTGGCGGCCCGGGCAACCAGCTTCATGCCCGGCCACTTGTCTTCCATGCGCTTGATGAAGGCGGCGATGCGGACGTCGTGATTGTCCTGGCCCGGGTTTTCCAGGACCGCGTATTCGCCTTCTCCGCCCATGTCCTCGGCGACCGCGTCGGCGACGAACTGGCCCTCCTTCACGTTGTCGGAGGTGATATGGGAGATGCGCTTGGAATTCGGCGAATCGGCGGCGAAGGTCACCACCGGAATGCCGCTATCGACGGCCCGGTTGATCGGCTCGATGAACGGATCGGAATTCATCGGGTGAACCAGGATCCCGGCCGGCTTCTTGGCGAGCACCTGCTCGAAGCTGGAAAGCTGCTGGTTCACGTCATATTGCGGCGTGCCGGTATATTCGGTCTCGCAGCCGAACTGCTGGGCGGCCTGCTTGAACATCTCGTAGACCGGGAACCAGTATTCCACGCCCGAGACCATGACGTTCATCACATAGGTCTCGCCCGGTTCACACTTGAACGGGTTCTCGCTGGCCGAAGCCTGGCTGGCAGCCACAAGCAACGCCGCGCCGGCCGCGGCGGTCAAAAACCTCTTCATCATTTCCTCCCGATGGATCCGGGCCGACACGCAGTGTTGGTTGTCGCCGTGCCGACGGATGGACCGGTTTCCTTCAAAGCAATGGCGCCTTGTTCGCTCTCGGCGCCGTGGAGAGACGATTGCGGATAATGCATACATTGTCAATATATTTCACATAAAGAAATATATTTCTTTCGAGGGGGAAGGGTGCAGGGCGGTCTTGTTGCGGGCGGCCAGCGGGGGGCAGCAGCCACGGTGGGCGGGCGGATTTGCCGAAGGGGCGGCATGTCACGGACTTGTCGGGTGGTGAACGATTGCGGGCGCTGACGGGCCCCCCACCGCCTCGCAGAGACCAGCTTGGGGTCCTGTTTCAAACTATGAAATAACACTCCTAACCCATAAGCTTCAGCAGGCCCCATATGCTATCCGGGCCGGCCTCAAGCCATGGCACCGCGCAAGTCAGGGGGACAGCATGCCGGACACCAGACACGCCGCGAAGAGCGGCACGATAACCGCCGGCGGCGCGCTGTTCGGCAAGCTGAAGGCGCTGGGCGTCCGCCATGTCTTCACCAATTCCGGCACCGATTTCCCGCCGATCATCGAGGGCCTGGTCGAGGCGCAGAACACCGGCATCGACCTGCCGGCCCCGATCGTCGTCCCGCACGAGCATGCAGCGCTCGGCATGGCGCACGGCTATTACCTGATCTCCGGCGAGGCCCAGGCGGTGATGCTGCACACCAATGTCGGTCTGTCGAACGGCGCGACCGGCGCGATCAATGCCTGGTGCGACCAGGTGCCGATGCTGCTGATGTCCGGCCGCACGCCGGTGATGGAACAGGGCAGGTTCGGCGCCCGCACGGTGCCGATCGGCTGGGGCCAGGAGATGTTCGACCAGACGGCGCTTGTCCGCGAGACAACGAAATGGGACTACGAACTGCGCTTTCCCGAACAGGTCTCCGACCTGCTCGACCGGGCCTGGGCGATCGCCAATTCGACGCCGCACGGCCCGGTGTATCTAAGTCTGCCGCGCGAGGTGCTGTGCGAACGAACGCCGCCGGACGGGCTCGAGCAGCCCTCCCGCCAGGCGCCGGTCCGCACCGCGCCCGATCCCGATAGCGTTGCGGCGGCAGCCCGGCTGCTCGCCGCCGCGAAGACCCCGCTGATCATCGCCCAGCGCGGCGCGGGCGCGCATGAAGCGTTCGATGCGCTCACCGCCTTCGTCGACGACTGGGCGATCCCGCTGTCGCATTACTGGGCGAACACGATTGCGGTCCCGCAGGCGCACCCGATGGCCGTCGGCGCCGATCCCGCGCCGCTGCTTGCCGAGGCCGATGTGGTGCTCGTCATAAACGCGCTCGCCCCCTGGTGGCCGGACAGGGTGAGCCTGCGCGACGACGTCAAGGTCATCCAGCTTGGCCCCGACCCGCTGTTTTCGCGCACCCCGGTGCGCCATTTCCCGGCCGACGTGACGCTTGCCGGCGACACACCGCTGGCGCTCGACGCCCTGATCGACGCCATGGCGGCGATGGACCGAGACGCGGCGACAATCGAGGCCCGGCGGGCCCGGATCATCGCGATCTCGACGGCGAACCGCGAGGCGGTGATCGCCGAGGCCGAGCGCGGCAATGGCAGTCCGATGAGCAAGGACTGGGTCAGCCTCTGCCTCGGCCGGGCGATCAAGGGACACAGGACGACCGTGTTCCACGAACTCGGCTGCCCGCTCGGTCCCCTCGATCTCGAAACCCACCAAAGCTATTTTCAGGAACCCCATGCCGGCGGCCTCGGCTGGGGCCTGCCGGCGGCGATGGGCGCCAAGCTTGCCGATCCCGACCGGCTGGTCTTCGCCACCATGGGCGACGGCAGCTACATGTTCGCCAACCCGACGGCCTGCCATCAGGTCATGGAGGCCTATGACCTGCCGGTGATCACGCTGGTGCTCAACAACGAGGAATGGGGCGCGGTCCGCCACTCGGTACAGGGGCTCTATCGCGGCGGCGGCGCGGCAAAGGCCAATACCGTGCCGCTGACATCGCTCAAGCCCAGCCCGGATTTTACGAAAACCGCCGAGGCGAGCCGGGCCTATACCGAGACGGTGAGCGAGGGCGACGCGCTTCCCGCGGCGCTCGATCGCGCCATCGCGGTGGCCACGCAGGAACGGCGGCAGGTGCTTTTGAACATCGCGATCGCACCCGAAGGGCCGACCTGAGGGACCGGCCTGATTGTGCGCATTCCGAACTACGCAACGCGGTCCTTTGCGGCAATCCGCCCCGCAGGGTATCACTTTAGCCGATTGCCGGAACCGCTGGAAGAAACCGGACCGGCACACGGCCTGCGATGGCGAGAGGACAGACCGATAGAAACGCCGGATCCGGACAGGAGCCGGGCAACGATCCCCTACCCCTTTTTGAACCAACGGGAGGACTTTCATGTTTGTAACCAGAAGCGTCATGACGGCGGCCGCCTTCGCGATCGCCCTTGCCGGCGGCCAGGCCGCGGCGGAGGAGTACGAGTTCAAGCTCCACCACATGCTGAGCCCGAAATCGCCGGCGCACATGAACATGCTGGAGCCCTGGGCGCAGCGGATCATGGACGAATCCGACGGTCGGGTGAAGATCGAGATCTTCCCGTCGATGTCGCTCGGCGGCAAGCCGCCGCAGTTGCCCCGCCAGGTGCGCGACGGCGTCGTCGATCTGGCCTGGATCGTCAATGCCTACGCCGCCGGCGCCTTCCCGCGCACCGAGGTGTTCGAACTGCCCGGCGTCTACAAGGGCGATATCGGCGCGGTCAACAAGGCCATGCACGAGATGTATGGCAACGGCGCGATCTCAGACGATTTCAAGGGCGTCGTGCCGATGTTCCAGCATGTCCATGGCGGCCAGGCGATCCACATGGCCGACGAGCCGGTCCGCTCGCCCGACGACCTGAAGGGCAAGAAGATCCGCATTCCCTCGCGCACCGGCTCCTGGGTGCTTGAATCGCTGGGGGCAAGCCCGATCCAGACCTCGGTCGGCGAGATCCCGGTGGCGCTGTCCAAGAAGGTCGTCGACGGCGCGCTCATCCCCTTCGAGATCATCCCGCCGCTGAAGATCCACGAGCAGACCCAGTATCAGATCGAGGGCCCGGACGGAAAGCGGCTCGGCACCACCTCCTTCTCCGTCCTGATGAACGAGGACAAGTGGAACGCCCTGCCCGACGACATCAAGCAGATCTTCCTCGACAATTCCGGGCCCGAATGGCACGGCGAGATCGGCGAGGTCTGGACGCGCGGGGAAGACGTCGGCATCAAGATCGCGACCGAGTCCGGCAACGAGCATATCCAGCTCTCGCCGGAGGAATGGGCCGCCTTCGAGACGGCGGTCGAGCCCGTCGTGCAGCGCTGGATCGACGAGATGAACGAGAAGGGCATCGACGGCCAGGCGCTCTACGACCAGGCCAATTCGCTCGTCGACAAGAACATGGCGCAGTAACGCGGTGGAACAGCCGGCCGAAGACCGGTTAGGGGCGGGGCCGATCGGCCTCACCCGCAGGCTCATTACCGGCTGGGCGATCGCCGGCGGGCTGGTCCTGATCGGCGTCGTTCTCGTCAACGGCTATTCGATCCTGGCGGCGGCCATCGTCAACCGGCCGTTTCCCGGCGATTTCGAACTGACCGAGATGGGTACGGCGATCGCCGCCTTCGCCTTCCTGCCCTATTGCCAGCTTGCCGGCGCCAATGTCTCCGCCGACATCTTCACCATGCAGGCCGGCCGCCGTTCGGTGGCGACGATGAAGCTGTTCGCCGCGCTGGTGGCGATCGCCTTCTCGGCGCTGCTGATCTGGCGGATGTATGCGGGCCTTCTCGACTACCGCGAATACACCGAATTCACCGGCATCCTCGAAATCCCGCTCTGGTGGGCTTTCGTTCCGGCCCTGATCTCGCTGGTGCTGCTGCTTCTGGCCTCGCTGATCACGCTTGCCGAAGCAGTTCACATGTACCGAACCGGCGGAACCGTCTGACATGGACAGCATCTACATCGGGCTGATCGGCCTTGCCGCCCTGGTCGGCCTGATCGCCATCCGCCTGCCGATCGCCTACGCGATGATCGCCGTCGGCGGCATCGGCATCGCCGTGCTCAACGGCCCGGCCATCGTCCTGAGCCAGCTCAAGGACCTCGCCTACGGCCAGTTCTCGATCTACGACCTGTCGGTCGTGCCGCTCTTTGTGCTGATGGGCGCGATCTCCGCGCGCTCGGGCCTGAGCGCCGATCTGTTCCGCGCCGCCAATGCCTGGCTCGGCTGGATGCGCGGCGGCGTGGCGATCTCGGCGATCGCCGGCTGCGCGGGCTTCGGCGCGGTCTGCGGCAGTTCGCTCGCGACCGCCTCGACCATGGGCCGCGTCGCCCTGCCGGAACTGAAGAAATACAACTATTCCAACACGCTCGGCACCGGCACGATCGCCGCCGGCGGCGTGCTCGGCATCCTCATCCCGCCCTCCGTCGTGCTGATCGTCTATGCGATCATCGTCGAGGCAAATGTGGTGACCATGTTCATGGCCGCCTTCATTCCCGGCCTGATCGCGGTCTTGTTCTTCATCATCACGATCCTGATCTACGTGACGATCAATCCGGCCGCCGGGCCGCGCGGCGGCCGGATCACACGCACTGAGTTCATCTCCGCGACGCTGAACGTCCTGCCGGTGCTGGTCGTCTTCCTGGTGGTGATCGGCGGCATCTATCTCGGCCTGTTCAACCCCACCCCGGCAGCCGCGGTCGGCGTCGTGATGGTGACCCTGTTCGCAGCCTTCCGCGGCAAGCTCAATCTCACCGAGGGTCGCGAGGCGCTTTTGGAGACGGCCCGCACCACCGGCATGATCTATCTGATCCTGCTCGGCGCGGAGCTTCTGAAGATCTTCATGTCGCGCGGCGGCGTGCCCCAGGCGATGGCGGAATGGATGGCGATGTCGGGTCTCTCCCCGATGCTGACCCTTATCATCCTGCTCGTCGCGCTGATCGCGCTCGGCTGCCTGATGGACAGCCTGTCGATGATCCTTCTGGCGATCCCGTTCTTCTGGCCGGTGCTGGTCGAACTGAACGGCGGCGACTATGCCACCGCCGCCAACTCGCCCTTCGGCATGGACACCGAGGATCTGAAGATCTGGTTCGGCATCCTTGCGCTGATCGTGGTCGAACTGGGACTGATCACGCCACCGGTCGGCATGAACGTGTTCATCATTTCCTCGCTCAGCCCGGACGTGCCGATGCGCCAGACCTTTCTGGGCGTGATGCCGTTTTTCGGCGCCGAGATCGTCCGCGTCGCTGTGCTGATCGCCTTTCCGGCGCTGACGTTGTGGTTGCCCAGCATTCTGTCCGGCTGAATCCTGTCCGGCTAAGGCATATTTGAAGGAGCGTAGTATGTCCGAACGACGGGACGCGGGAATGAAGGTCCGCCGCGCAGTGCTGGGTAACGCCCATGTCGACCGCGCCGAGGCGGCCAAGACGGATTTCGACGAACCGTTCCAGACCCTGATCACCGAGGGCGCCTGGGGCACGGTCTGGGCGTCTGAGGGGATCAGCCGGCGCGAGCGCTCGATGCTGACGCTCGCCCTGCTGGCCGCAACCGGCAATTTCGACGAAATCCCGATGCATATCCGCGCAACCGCGAATACCGGCGCGAGCAAGCGCGACGTCCTGGAGGCCTTCCAGCATGTCGCGATCTATGCCGGCGTACCGCGCGCCAACCATGCCCTGAAAGTCGCCAAGGCGACCTACAAGGACATGGAAGCAGACGGCATCGAGATCACCTGAGAGGCTGAGCGGCCGGAATAGCGCACTTTTCGCTAATCCGGACCGAGCACCAGATTGGGCAGCCACAGCGAGAAGCCCGGCACGACCAAGAGCAGGAACAGCACGATCAGCAGCGGGATGAAATAGGGCAGCGTATCGCGCACGATCGCCTCGAACGGTGCCCCCGATATCCGCGCCACCACGAACAACCCAAGCCCGAGCGGCGGCGTCGCAATGCCGAGGATGAGCGAGGTCTGCAGCACGATGCCGAAATGGATCCGGTCGATCCCGTAGGCATCGACCAGCGGCAAGAGGATCGGCACCAGCAACAGCTTGATCGTCACCCCGTCGATGAAGCAGCCGAGCACCAAAACGCAGGCCATGATCGCCAGGAAGAACAGCAGCCGCGACTGAACCAGTTCGGGCAGCGAGCGGGCCATGTCCTGCGGGATCTGCTCGATCGCCATCAGCCAGCCGATGCTGGCGGCAAAGCCGATGATGATCATGATGATCGAGGTGATCATCACCGTCTCGGTCAGCGCCTTGGTGAGCGCCTTCCAGGTCAACGTGCGGAAGAACGCGCCGAGCAGCAGGATATAGCCGGACGCGAGCGCGCCGGCCTCCGAGGCCGTCGTCGTGCCGGTCAGGATGCCACCCATGATGATCGCCGGCGCCATCAGGGCCGCAACGCCATGGAGCGTGTGTTTCCAGATCTCCCCCAGCGAGGCCCGCGGCTGCTGCGGGAACTCGGTGCGGATCGCCAGAATGCGGTTGAAGATCATCAGGCCGAGCGCGATCAGCAGGCCGGGCACGACGCCGGCCAGGAACATCCGCGCGACCGAGGTGTTCGACAGATAGGCATAGACGACGAGCGGGATCGACGGCGGAATGAACGGTGCGACGATCGCCGAGACCACCGTGATCGCCGAGGCGAAGGAAGCCCGGTAGCCGCGCTCGCGCATCGCCTTGATCTCGACGGCGCCAAGGCCGGCGATATCGGCGACGGCGGCACCCGTGCCGCCGGCCAACATCACCGAGGCGAGCACGTTGACCTGGGCCAGGCCCGCCCGGAAATGGCCGACCAGCGCGTTGGCGAGATTGAAGATCCGCTCGGTGATGCCGATCGCGTTCATCAGGTTGCCGGCCAGCACGAAGAACGGGATCGCCAGCAGCGACACGTTGGTCGCGCTTTCCAGCACCTTCAGCGGCACGATCCACAGCATGCCCGAAAAGCCGCTGGCGATCAGCGCCGCGATGACGGAAATGCCGATCGCCATGGTGATCGGCGTTCTGAGCGCGATCAGCAGGATGAAGACGGAGAACAGGCCGATCGCAGTCATGCGCCCACCCCGCCCGCACCGGTGCCGCTGGGGAACGGATCACGATCGCCCGCCCCGCGCAGCCGCAGGTAGGCGTGCACAATCTTCACGCCGTAATCGATCATCACCAGGAAACTCGAGAAGAAGAAGGGAATGGACAGCCAGTAGCGCTGGATGCCGACCATATCGATCCGGCCGACCTGCCGGGGAATGAGCGTCGGCACCTGGGCGAGGATGACGATCAGCAGGACGATCACCGCACAGGAGATGACGATCTCCAGCCGGAGTGCCATCCGCTCGGGCAGCCGCCGCGTCAACACGTCGATCGAAATGTCCTGGCCGCGCCGGAAGATCACGAAGAAGGCCAGGAAGATCGACCAGACGAACAGCACGCTCGTCCAGGGAAACACCCAGATCAGCCCGATATCGAACAGAAGACGGGAGAGGATGTTGGCGAGATTGATCGCCAACATCGCAAGCAGGAGCCCGTTCGCGCAGAACAGGAACAGCCGCTCGATCCGGCCAAGGACCAGATCGAGCGCAGCAATCACTTTCATTGAGAGGACTTGGTCTTGTTGACGGCGTCGACGAAGCCTTCGGGCAGTTCGCCCTTGGCGTCGAGCCCGGCATAGAACTCGGCCATCTTGTCGACGAACGGACCGGTGTCGATCTCCTGATAGGTAACGCCGGAGTCTTTCATGCGCTTGAGACCCTCATCCGCGATCGCCGCCATCTTCGGCGCGAACTCGTCGGCGACCTCGTTATAGGCCTCGACGATCTGCGCCCGCGTCTCGTCGTCGAGCCCGTTCCAGACATCGGCGTTGGTCATGAAGCCGATGCCCTGCGGATATTCGTTGTGGCGCACGATGTTCGGCGCGACCTCGTAGAACTTCATCGGCTCGACCAGCGCGATCGGGCTGTTGACCGCCTCGACGATGCCGCGGCCGATCGACTCGTAGACCTCCGTCCAGGGCAGCGTCCGCACTTCCGCGCCGAGATGGCGCCAGGCGCCGGCGGCCAGTTCGTCGGGATGCATGCGCAGTTTCAGGCCGGAGATATCATCAAGGCTGTCGACCGGCTTGGCCGTGACCATGACGCGGTAGGGACCGCGCACCATGCGGGTCGGATCGCCCATCAGGACGACGCCGGCCTTGTCCTCGATCTCGTCGAGCCAGCCGTCGACCAGATCGGTCTCCATGAAGCGGGACCAGTGGTCGCGATCCTCGAACAGGAACGGCGCGCCGATGAACTTGATCGCCGGCACCCATTTCTGCAGGTAGCTCGAGCCTTCGGGATAGATGTGGACGGTGCCGAGCTGAAGCTGCTCGAGGATCGCATCGTCCTTGCCGAGCTGTTCGCTCGGATAGACCTCGACGGTGATCTCGCCATCGGTCTTCTCGCCGATCCTGTCGGCGACGGCCTGGAAGATCTGCCCTTCGATCGAATCGGCTGGCATCTTGTGGGCCATCCGCCAGGTCTCCGCGCCGACCGGCGCGGCGACGAGCGCAAGCGACGCCGCCAGTAGGGGTACGCTGAATAGCTTCATTGCTTAACTCCTCTGTTGGGTTGCCGGACTTCGTCCGTTGTCGTTTGTTGACTTGTCGGGGCGCGAAGGCTCAGCCGGCGAGGTTTGCCGCGACCTTCGCGCTCGCCCCGGAAATGTCGCCGAGCTTCTCGCCATTCCGGATCCGCTCGACCAGGCCGGGCTCGCGCGCCTGCATTTCCAGCGCCCGGTCGGCCAGCCCCTGGCACTGGTCCGGCGTCATGAATAATACACCGCTTTCGTCGGCAAGCACCGCATCGCCGGGCGAGACGGCGCAGCCGCCGACCGAAACGGGCACGTTCATCGCGCCTTCTAGGCCGAGGATCTTGGTAGTGATCGGCGCGGGCCCCGTACACCAGACCGGCATTTCGCTGTCGCGGATCTCGGTGAAGTCGGTCGCCGGCCCGTCGATGACACCACCGACGACACCGGCCATTTTCGCCACCTGCGTCACCACACCACCCCAGCAGGCGTGTTTCGTGTCGCCGCAGCGATCGATGACCAGGAAGTCACCGGGCCTGACCAGAGACAGCGCATGATGCAGGATCGTCGAATCCGCGCCCGGCACCCGCAGCGTGACCGCCGTTCCGGCAACGCGTTTATCCGGCAGCACCGCCCTGATATCGCTGCACGCGAACTGGCCGTGCAGGATATGGCCGATCGTCGCGGTCTCGACGCCGCACAGGGTCTCGATCAGTGCCGGCGAAAGCTGCGCCGGCATCTCGTTTACGCGAAACATTTCAGGCCTCACAGAACGCGATGGTCTTGGACGGGAACGTTCTGACGCACCCGCCTAGCATATTCGGAATCGACCTTCGCGCTCGCCGTGCCGATATGGTCGCCGACCTGGCTGACCACATGCCCCCAGGGGTCGATCACCATCGAATGGCCGTAGCAGGCCCGCTTGCCCTCGGCATGGGTGCCGAACTGGCCGACCGCGACGAAATGGGTCTGGGTCTCGATCGCCCGCGCCCGCGCCAGCACCTCCCAATGATCCTTGCCGGTCATCAGCGTGAAGGCGGCCGGCAGCGCGATGACGTCGGCGCCCTTGTCGCGCAATGCCCGGAACAGTTCGGGAAAGCGGATATCGTAGCAGATGCTGCAGCCGACGGTGAGGCCGGCGCATTCATAGGTGACGATGTCGTCGCCGCCGGTCACCATCTCGCTTTCGCGATGGGAGACGCCACCGGGCACATCGACATCGAACAGATGCATCTTGCGGTAGCGGGCGATCTCCTCGCCGTCGGGATTGAACACCACGGTGGTGTTGTAATGGGCGTTGCCGTGCTTCTCGACGATGCTGCCGCCATGCAGGGTCACCTTGTGCGTCATCGCCCAGGACTTCATCGCGGCATAGGCGTCGCCGTCCGGAAAGGTCTCGGCGCTGGCGTGCATCTCCTGCGGTCCGTTGCCCAGCAGCGCCCAGTATTCGGGCAGGATGACGAGGTCCGGCTGATCGGCGGCGGCCTCGGCGATCAACTCGTCGGCCATGGCGATATTCGCAGCCTTGTCACCCTGCGAATTCATTTGAATCATTGCAATCTTCATGGCGCTCCCCGCTCCTTCCGATGCGACGTCCGAAGGCTGTCAATACCGCCGCTGGCCCCCGGATTGTCCAACGGGAAAAAATGGGGCAGCGCATAAAAAAATATTATGGCGCCGACTAATATAAATCCTATCGCGTTCGGTCGCTTAAGGACAGTCGCACGCTCGCCCGGTTCCAGGCGAGATCGGGATCACTGGCCTGGCAGTATTCATGGGCAACCTCGCGCGCCAGCTCCGCGACCGATGCCGGAATGCGCTCCGTCGGCACGTCCCGATAGACGGCATGGAAACGCATGGGAGGGGTCGGTTGCTGGGACTCGAACACTTCCAGATCACCCCGCGCCAGCTCCCGGAGCGCCACGACCGGCGGAATCGTCGCAACGCCGATGCCGTCGATCGTCATGCGGATGATCATCGCCAGCGAGTTGACCGGATAGAGCGTGACGTCGCGTTGCTCGAACTGCTGGAAATACCGGCTGATCGCCGCATAGGGCTGCGAGCCGGTCGGAAAGGACAGGATCGGATAGCGGGCCAGTTCCTCGATGCCGATCGGCTTGCCCGAAAGCTTCAGCTTCGGCGAGGCGATCCAGCGGCAGGCATAGGTGCACAATTCGATATTCTCGAAGCCCTCGTCGACCAGCGGTCCCATGGCAAGCGCCAGGTCGATTTCGCCGGTGCGCAGGAACTCCATCAGGTCGAGGCTGGTATGCGAGGTGAATTCCAGCCGGAGGCCGGGAAACCGCTCATTCGACTGGCGGATCATCTCGCCGAGCCAGGTCAGCGCCACGGTGTCGCTGATGCCGATGCGCACGGTGCCGGAGAGTTCGGCGGCCCCGGTGATCTCGTCGACGAAGTGCTGCGAGGACCTCAGCAGCGCCTCCGCCCCGGCGAGCGCCTTCAGCCCGTCGGCGGTCAGTTTCAGGCTGTTATGCTCGCGGACGAACAGCTTGACGCCGAGTTCGGCCTCAAGGCTTGCGATGCGCGAGGAGACCGCCGGCTGCGTCGCGTTCAGCTTGTCGGCCGCCTGGGTGAAGCTCTTCAGCCGCGCCGCCCAGACGAACGTTTCCAGAAACCGCAAGTTCAGCGTCGCCACAGGATCCTCCGGCGCCAGCGCGCCCGCTCAGTCCACTGCCCAACCATCCTTTGAAATTACGACGCCAAGGCCGTCTTGTCTTGAGGGGCCTTTCGATTGATGCTCCCGACAGGAAAACCGCGGGAGGGCTTCAGCGTGTACAAGGGCAGTTTCGAACTGATACGGCAGGAGCAGGTCTCCTATGGCGATCCCGTCGCCGAGGCCCTTCCTGCCCTTCTGCCCAAGACGGACGAAGCACGCGTCATCGTCGTCACGGCCCGATCGCTCGCCGATGCCCCGGAAACCCGCGCGCTGATCGACGCGCTGGGCCCGGCCTGCGCCCTGCACTTTTTTGCCGTGCGCGAACACGCGCCGTTCTCGAGCATCGCCGAACTGATCGCCGCGATCGGCGAGATCCGGCCGGACGACATCCTCGTCATCGGCGGCGGCAGCGCCATCGACACCACCAAGGTGGCGCTGATCTGCTCAGCCGCCGGCATCACCGATCCCGCCGACATGCCGGATTTCGCAGCCCGCACCCTGTCGGGCGCGCTCGACGATCTTGAGTTTCCCTGCCGCTACACGGTCGTCCCGACGACCCTGTCGGGGGCCGAATTCGGCGTGATCGGCGCCGGCGTCGACGAAAAAACGAGGATCAAGACCGGCTTCCGCTCGAAATGGTTCCCCGCCCGCCACGTCCATTACGATCCCTATCTCGCCCGGCGCACGCCCGAGTGGCTGTGGCTGTCGACCGGCGTCAGGGCGATCGACCACGCGGTCGAGACAATCCTGTCGGCGAACCCCAACACCTATGCTAGCGCGCTCGCCGCCGAAGCGCTGCCGCTGCTGTTTGCCTCGCTGGAAAAGACCAAGGCCGATCCGGAAGACCTCGAAGCGCGTCAGAACGCCCAGTTCGGGGTGTGGCTCGCCGCCATCGGCATCGGTCGGGTGCCCTATGGCGCAAGCCACGGCATCGGCCATCAGCTCGGCGCCGTCTCTGGCGTCGCCCACGGCCATACGTCCTGCGTGCTGCTGCCGGCTGTGATGGAATATAACGCCGAAGTGGTCGGCGACCGGTTCGGACCGATCGCCTCGGCGCTCGGCTGTGCGAACGCGGACGAAGCACCCGAGGCACTGCGCGGGTTTCTCAGGCGTATCGGCATGCCGACCACCCTGAAGGAGGTCAATACCGACCCCGCCGACTACGAGAAGATCGCCGAACTGTCGCTCGCCAACCTGTTCGTCAAGGCCAACCCGCGCCCGATTACCGAGGCCGCGCAGGTGATGGAGATCCTCAACCGGGCATCCGGCTAGCAACCGGCGCGTTGCCGCCGCAGGCCGTGCTGATCTCGACGCTGTCGCCGGGCTGCAGGGCGTAGCCGCTGACGAAGCGGTATGTTTCAGTCTCGCCGGCCGCCGTCTCAATGCGTAGACGGTTCACGCCCCCTGGCGGCGCGCCGCCATGCGACCAGACCGGTACATTCGCGTGCGACAGCCCGGCCGATAGAACCGCCGGCGCCCGCAGCCGGTAGCGGGTGACGATGCCCGGCCCGCCGACATGGCAGTGCGGAGCGGGCGGCGCCGGATTGAGCCGTTTCTCGACGACCTCCAATCCGTAGCGCGCCTCGGCGATCTCGACGGGACAGTTGAACGTGTCGCCATGGCTGGTCGAGTAGATCGGCCCCTCCCCATCGCGATCCGCCGTCGCGCCCCAGCCGCCCATCTGCGGCTCGACCATGGTGAAGGCCCGGCCGCTGTCTGGATGATGTCCGGCGATCACCGTGCCGAAAATGCTGGCGAAGTGGCCTGCGGGCAGGCGATCGGGCAAGGTGCTGGCCATCCCCCGGGCCATGCAGTGCCAGAGCATGTCGAATAGGCGGATGCGGGTTTCGAAATAATAGCCCTGCGCCGCCGCCGGGCCGGCATGGAACACCGTGCCCGGCCGGGTCAGCACGGTGAGTGGCGCGAACGACCCGGCATTGGCGAAGCGCTCGGGATCGGTCAGCACCTTGAACAGCATCTGGCAGGCGATCACCGAGCCGTCGCGGCTGGTGTTGTGAGGCCCCGACGACTGCTCCGGCGCATCGCGCAGATCGACGGTGAAGGCCTCCTCGGTGATGTCGATCGCAGCCTGCCAGTGCGATCCGTCGTCCTGCGGCTCGCTGAGCTCGAAGCGGCCCTTCGGCAGTTTCGCAAGCCCTGCCCGCGCCCGCGCCTCGCCGTCCCTGCGGGCATCGGCGATCGCTTGCTTCAGCGTCTCGGCACCATAGCGGTCGCACATCTCCCGCAGGATCGCGGCAGCCCGCCGCCCGGCGGCGATTTGGGCGGACAGATCGCCGGAGACGAAATCCGGCAGGCGCGAATTCGCCCGGATGATGTCGAACACCGCCGCATTGGGCCGGCCCGCATCGTAAAGCCGTGCAACCGGCAGCCGCAGCCCTTCGGCGACGATCTCGGTGACGTCGACGGCCATCGATCCGGGTGTCCGCCCGCCGATATCGCCCCAATGGGCGATCGAGGCCGCCCAGGCAACGATCGCACCCTCCTGGAAGACCGGCTCGGCGACGACGATGTCGTTTAAATGGGTAACCCCGCCATGGTTCGGATCGTTGACGATAAAGACGTCGCCGTCTGCGATCCGCCCGGCCTCGCGCGCCAGGATCGCCTTCACCGACTTGTCGAGGACGCCGATGAAGGAGGGGATGCCCGCGCCCGAACTGACCAGCGCCCCGTCGGCATCGGTGATGCCGGTGCCGACATCGAGCACCTCGTAGATGATCGGGCTCATCGCCGTCTTGCGCAGCGTCTCGAACATCTCGGTCGCCGCGGCTTCGAGACCCGCCTCGATGACCGCCAGCGTGAACCGGTCAGCCATCGATCACCCGGCAGTCGCGCGGCAGGTCCGATAGGATCTCGGGCCCGTCGGCGCGCAGGATGACGATTTCCTCCAGCCGCAGGCCGAAGCGGCCGGGCAGATAGATACCGGGCTCGATGGAAAACACCATGCCCTCGTCGAGCTCGGTCTGCGACGTCGCGGTGATATAGGGCGGCTCGTGCCCCTCGAGCCCAAGCCCGTGGCCGGTGCGGTGGACGAAGAAATCGCCATAGCCCGCATCCGCGATCACACCGCGCGCCGCATCGTCGATCTGATGGGCCTTCACGCCGGGCCGGGCCGCCGACAGCGCCGCCTCGACCGCCGCGTCGACGATCGCGTGGATCTCGTCATAGCCCTCCGGCGCCTGTCCGATCACCGCCATCCGGGTGATGTCGGAGGAATAGCCGTCGAGCCGGCCGCCGATATCCATGACGACCACATCGCCGGCCCTGAGCACGGTCTCGCCGGTTTGGTGGTGGGGGAAGGCGCCGTTGCCGCCCGCCCCGACGATCGAAAAGAGCGGCGTCGCGCCCTGGTCGCGGAAGCTGTTCCGGGCGATTTCGGCGACATCCACCTCGCGCATCCCCGGCCTCATCGCCGCCCAGGCGGCCTGCATCGCCGTGTCGGCCGACCCGGCATTGCGCTTAAGGCAGGCATATTCTTCGCCGTCCTTGCGCATCCTGAGCGCGCCGACGGTCGTGGCGGTAAACTGCCGCCGGGCGGCCGGCAGCCGGTCCTGGACGAGCGCCGCGTGATCGGCGCGCATGCATTCGTCCAGCACGATGCCGTCGGCATCTTTGGCGTTGAAATCGCTCAGCAGCCGGTCGAAGGCGCCCTGCGGCCCCTCGTCGTCAGCCCATTCGTAGAACGGCAGGTCGGTGTGCTGGCGCGCGCTTTCGGCCTCAAGCGCCGGCATCAGGAAGCCGACATGCTGCGCCGTGACGCAGGCAAGCAGCGGCCGCTCGTCGCCATGCGGGTCGACGCCCAGAAGCCAGCGCATATGGGCGCCCGGCGCCAGCGCCACCAGCGCGACACCCTCTTCCGCCATGGTGGCGCGCAGCCTGGCGATACGGTCAGTGTTAGTTGCCATCTCATATCTCCCCGTAGAGTTGCCGGGCCCGCTCGGCATCGATAAGCCCGTCCTTGATATCCGCCTTTACGGCATCCCGGTTCCGGTTTTGCGGATCGCCATAGCCAGCGCCGCAGGAGGTCACGACCCGGACCACGTCATCGGTGGTGAGATCGAGGCCGGAAACGAAGCTGTAGCGCTCGGTTCCCGCCGGCTTGATCACCTCGACGTAATTGCCCGAGCCTTCCGCGCCGCCCTGCAACGGCCACGGCTTGACGGTCGAGCGCGTATAGCCCGCCGTCAGGAAGCCGCTTTGCGTGCGGATGCGATATTCGAGCACGAGGCCGCGCCCGCCGGTGAACTCACCCTCGCCGCCGGCTTCCGTGTTCAGTTCCATCCGGTCGACATAGAGCCCGTTGCGAGCCTCCGAGATCTCGGCCGGCGTGTTGTAGGTCTCGCCGTGAAAGCCGGAGAAGATGCAGGCATTGCCGTTCTGCCCCTCCCAGGCGCCCCAGCCGCCGATCTGCGGCTCGATGATCGTGTATTGCCGTCCCGTATCGGGATGCGTCCCGCCGATGAACGTCCCGCAGATCGAGCTGAAATGGCCGGCCGGCAGGCGTTCGGGGATATGCGGGGCAAGGCAGCGCCAGATCAGATCGTAGACCCTGACTTCGGTCTCGTAATAGAAGCCGAGCGCCGAGGGCTCGCGGGCGTGAAACACCGAGCCCTCGCGCGTCAGCACGGTGAGCGGCCGGAAGGCGCCGTCATTGGCCGGCACGTCGGGATCGGTCAGCGACTTGAAGATCATCTGGGCGCAGACGACGGTGCCGTCGCGGCTGGTATTGGTGGGGCCGACGTCCTGATCCGGATTGTCGCGCAGGTCGACGACGAATTCATCATCCGTGATCGTCACCTTGACCGAAAAGATGCGGCCGTCATCCTGCGGCTCGGACAATTCGAAGGTGCCCTTAGGCAGTCCTTTAAGCTGCGCCCGCGCCGAGGCCTCGCCGAACGCCATGAAGCTGTCCATCGCGGCGGTGAAGGTCGCAGCGCCATACTTTTCGGCAAGCCCCTCGATCCGCCGCGCGCCGACGCGCACCGAGGCGATCGCCGCCCAGACGTCGCCGAGCAGGAAATCCGGCATACGCGAATTGCAGGTGATGATGTCCATCACCGACTGGTCGGTTACGCCCTCGCGGATCAGCTTGACGGCCGGCAGCCGCAAGCCCTCCTGGAAGATCTCGGTCGCCTCGCCCGTCAGCGAGCCCGGCGCCATGCCGCCGACATCGGAGTTATGCGCGATATTCGCCGTCCAGGCGATCAGGGTCCCGTCCGCGAAGACCGGCATGGCGAGCACGAGATCGTTCAGGTGCGTGACCCCGCCATGCCAGGGATCGTTGGTGATGAAGACGTCGCCGGGCCGGATATCGTCGTGCTTGCCCGTGATGAACTGCACGGACTTGTCGAGCACGCCGACAAAGGCCGGGATGCCGGCGCCGGACGAAGCGATACGGCCCTCGGCATCGGTGATCCCGGTGCCCATGTCGAGCACCTCGTAGATGATCGACGACATCGCCGTCTTGCGCATCGCCGCGAACATCTCGTCCGCCGCCGCCTGCAGCGAGTTCTGGATGATCTCCAGCGTGATGGGATCGTTGGTCATTTGCTCGCCCCCGCCTCGCCGATCTCGATATGGATGTTGCGATACGCATCGATCAAAACAGCATTATCCGGATGGATGACGATCGTCGTGCCCGGATCCTCGATCACGGCCGGTCCGCTGAACGCCATGCCCGGCGCGAGCCTCTCGCCGTCATAGATCGCCGCCTCGTGAACGCCTTCGAGCGCGTAGTCGACCTTGCGCCGCCCCTTCAGCGCGGAACTGGCATCCGCCTCCCCGAGCGGCGCCGGCGCCATCGTCAGCTTGCCGACCTCGGCGCGCGCCACCAGATGGATCCCGACCATCTCCACCGGCGCGTCGAGCCGGTAGGTGTATTCACGCTCATAGGCCTGCCGGAAGTCCTCGGCGATCGCGTCGAGACCGGCATCGGTGATCCGCCCCTCGATCGGCACCTCGGTGGTGTGTTCCTGGTTCTGATAGCGGAACTTGCCGTAGCGGATGAATCTGAGCGCGGCCGGATCGACTCCTTCGGCGGCGAAGGTTTCCCGCGCCTGCGCCTCGGCCTCGGCGAAGACCGCCTCGATCTCTGGGCCAGCGCCCTCGGCCAGGTCGGTCAGGTGGGTCACGAACAGGTCGCGCCGCAGGTCCGACATCATCATGCCCCAGGCCGAAAAGACGCTTGCCGCCGCCGGCACCACGACCTTCCTGACCTGTAATTCCTGGCCGAGCGCGACCGCGTGCATCCCGCCGCCGCCGCCAAAGGCCAGCAGTGTGAAGTCGCGGGTGTCGTAGCCGCGATTGAGGCTGACGAGCTTCAGCGCGTTGACCATGTTGTTGTTGGCGATCCGGATGATGCCCTGGGCGGCATCGTCCGTGGAAACGCCGAGCCGGTCGCCGACGGCGCTAAGCGCCGTTTCGGCCGCCGCCATGTCGGCGGTGACATCGCCGCCGCAGAAATAGTCGCGGTTGATCCGGCCGAGCCAGAGATTGGCGTCGGTGGTCGTCGCCTCGCTGCCGCCCTTGCCATAGGCCGCCGGCCCCGGCAGCGCGCCGGCCGATTGCGGTCCGACATGCAGCTTGCCGTAGTCGTCGACCCAGGCGATCGAGCCGCCGCCATTGCCGATCTCGACCAGATCGACCACCGGCACCATGATCGGATAGCCCGCCGACTTGCGCGTCCGCTCGATCCAGTAGTCGGTCATGATCCGCACCTCGCCGCCCTCGATCAGCGAGCATTTCGCCGTCGTGCCGCCGATATCGAGCGCCAAGATGTTCGGCTCGCCGATCAGCTTGCCAAGCTCGGCCGCGCCCCAGAAGCCGGAGGCCGGGCCGCTCTCGACCATGGTGATCGGGATCGCCGAGGTGGCGGCAAGCCCGTCGACGCCGCAATTCGACTGCATGATATAGGGCGGCTGCCGCAGGCCCTGGCTTTTCAGGCCGGCATCGAGCTTGTCGAGATAGCGCGCCGCGACCGGCTGCACATAGGCCGACAGGACGGCGGTGTTGGTGCGCTCGTATTCGCGCCACTCCCGGGTGATCTGGTGGCTCGCGACGACCGAGACCTCCGGCCACAGTCGCGTCACCTCGGCCAGCACCGCCGCCTCGTGCGCGGTGTTGGCATAGGAATGCAGAAGCGAGACCGCCACGGCCTGAACGCCTTCTGCGCGGAAGTGCTCGATGATCGCCGGCAGGCGGGTAAGATCGAGCGGCGCGCGCTCCGTTCCCTGATAGGTCATCCGGCCGGGTAGCTCGGCGCGCAGGTGGCGCGGCACGAAGGGCGCCGGCTTGATATAGTGCAGGTTGAAGAAGTCCGGCCGGTTGCCGCGGGCGATCTCCAGCGTGTCGCGGAAGCCTTCGGTCGTGATCAGGCCGACCTTGACGCCCTTGCGTTCCGTCAGCGCGTTGATGACCACCGTCGTGCCATGCGCCATGAAGTCGACGTCGCCGGGCTTAATGCCGCCCCTGGCGAGCACGTTCAGTACGCCCGTCTCGAAATCCGGCGGCGTCGTATCGGACTTCGCCGTCGTGATCCGCATGCCCTCCGGCCCGGTTTCGAAGGCGACCAGGTCGGTGAACGTGCCCCCGACATCCGTTGCGACACGCAGGGTCCCCGTCTTCTGGGTTTTCGTCATGACGGAACCTTCTCGCTATGGGCCCTGGCCAACAGGAAGGCCAGCGCGCCGGGAATTTTCAGCGTTTCGGCGGCTGCAATGCGGTCCGGCGTGTAGTGGCCGGCGACATCGAGGCAGTTGAGCGTGCCGAGAACCTCGTTGCCGACGACGATCGGCAGGTTCAGGCAGCTTTCGCAGCCAAGCGAGCGGATCAACGCGTGGTCGGGGAACACCGCGGCGATCTCCTCGATCGAATTGGCGACGAAGGTCTGCCGGCGGTCCTCGACCTGCTCCGTCCAGGCGTTCTTCAGGATGGGCTTCTCACCGCTCGCAGGATAGGCCTCCGGCATGTTGGAATAGCTGCGCTTCGCAACGCCGCGCGCCCGGTCGATTTCCATCAGCGTGAACAGCTTCGCGCCGATCGTCTCCTGGACCAGCGCGTCGAGCGCGGCGAAGACCGCGTCAGGCTGGTTCGGCTCGGCAAGTGCGCCGGTCAGGTCGGTCATAGTCCCTCCGCCAGTCGGGTTCGCAATTCAAGTTCGCTCTCGTCGACCACCGGCACCGCGCCGATCAGGCTGCGCGTGTAGTCGGTCTTCGGGTCGTTAAACAGCGCCGCCGTCTCGCCCAGTTCAACGAGCCGGCCCGCACGAAACACCGCGATCCGGTCGGCGATGTTGCGGACGACGGCGAGGTCGTGGGTGATGAAGATGTAGGTCAGGCCCCGCTCACGGCGCAGCCGGTCGAGCAGCCGCAGCACGCGGGCCTGCACCAGCACGTCGAGCGCCGAGGTCGGCTCGTCGAGGACGATCAGTTGCGGCTCGACGGCGAGCGCCCTTGCGATGCCGACCCGCTGCCGCTGGCCGCCCGACAGCGCAGCCGGAGCGCGATGGCGCATCTCGCCGGGCAGCCCGACCGCCTCGAGCGCCGCCTCGACCGCCGGCCAGCGCTCTGCCCGGCCGCCGATCCGGTAGGTATCGAGGCCGAGCCGGATCGACGCGCCAACCGAGCGTTTCGGATTGAGCGCCGACAGCGGGTTCTGCTGGACGAACTGTATCCTGCGGCGCTCTGTGGCCGTGCGCCGTGCCGGCAGTGCCTGCCCGTCGAAGCGGATCTCGCCAGCGCTCGGCGCCAGGATGCCAAGGATCATGTTGGCAAGCGTCGTCTTGCCCGAGCCGCTCTCGCCGACGATCGCCAGGCACTCGCCGGACGTGACCTCCAGGCCGACATCGCAGACGGCATGGACGGGGCCGCCGTCGGTCCGGAACGTCTTGGAAAGATGGTCGAGCGACAGAAGGCTCATGTCGCGCCCCCATGATGCACCTTGGGCGCGAGGAAGGCTTCACTCACCTCCGGCACGTCCGGCAGGCCGTCGCCCGTGATCCGCGGCACCGCCGCCATCAGCGCCTGTGTATAGGCATGGCGCGGATCGCCGAACACCGCCGCCGTCGGGCCCTCCTCGACGATGCGGCCGCGATAGATGACATAGACCCGGTCGGCGAATTCGCGCACCACGCCGAGATTGTGGGAGATGAACAGGACGGCGGTCTCATGCAGGTCGACAAGCTGCCGCATCAGCGTCAGGGTCTGCGCCTGCACGGTGACGTCGAGCGCGGTGCCCGGCTCGTCGGCAATCAGCAAGCGGGGATGATTGGCAAGCGCCATCGCGATCATCACCCGCTGGTTCATGCCGCCGGACAGCTGGAACGGATAGCTGCCGAGCACGCGGGCGGGATCGGGGATCGCCGTTTCCGCCAGCATCTCGATTGCCCGTGCCTCGCAGGCCGCGCGCGCCAGGCCAGGATCGCGGCGGCGCAACACCTCGGCGAATTGCCGGCCGATGGTGAAGACCGGATTGAGATAGGAGGTCGGGTCCTGGAAGATCATCGAGATCTCGGTGCCGCGCAAGCCCTCGCGGTCGCGCGGCGACAGGGCGGCGAGATCTTGGCCCGCGAAGCTGACGGTTCCGCTAATCCGTGCGGTCTTCTGCTCCTGCAACAGGCCGAGAACGATCCGCGCGGTGACCGACTTGCCCGACCCGCTCTCGCCGACCAGCGCGACCTTTTCGCCGGGTGCGATGGTGAGTGAAATCCCGTGCAGCACCTCGGTCAGCCCGGACAGGCCCTTGAAGGACAGCGTCAGGTCGGCGATGTCGAGGAGGCTCATCGATCAACCCCCAGAACGTCGCGCAAGCCGTCGCCGAGCAGGTTGAAGCCGAACACCGCGATCAGGATCGCAAGGCCCGGAAAGACGGTCAGCCACCAGCTGTCGGGCAGGTAGTTCGCCCCTTCCGCGACCATGCTGCCGAGATCCGGCGTCGGCGGCTGCACGCCAAGGCCTAAGAACGACAGCGACGAGGCGATGATGATCACGAAGCCCATGTCGAGCGTCATCTTGGTGATGATCGCCGGCAGGCAGTTGGGCAGGATCTCCCGGAAGGCGATATGGGTCGTGCCCGCGCCGATCACCTCGGCGGCCAGCACATAGCCCTCCTCGCGCTCGCTCCGGGCGATCGAGTAGACGAGCCGCGCATACCACGGCCACCACATGGCCGTGACGGCCAGCATGGCGTTGGTCAGGGTCGGCTTGAGGACCCCCATCATCGCAAGCGCTAGCACCAGCGGCGGGATCGACAGGAAGACGTCGACGACGCGCATCAGGATCGTCTCGGTCCAGCCGCCGAGATAGCCGGCGATAAGGCCAACCACCGTGCCGATCGGCGTCGCGATCGCCAGCACCACGACGGCCAGCACCAGCGAGATCTGATAGGCGTAGAGGATGCGGCTGAAGATATCGCGGCCAACGAGATCCGTACCCATCCAGTTGCGCGCCGACGGCGGCTTGTTGTTGTTGAGGAAATCGACGACGGCGCCGTTGTGGTCGGGATAGGGCGCGATCCAGGGCGCCAGCAGCGCAGCAAGCACGATCAGCACGACCAGTCCGAGACCGAGCGCCGACAGCGGATTGCGGCTCAGGATGCGGATGGCCCGTATCATGCCGACACCCCAATCATGCCGAACTCCGCGTCGAGTGGCGGATGCGCGGATTGAGGAAGGCGATCAGCAGGTCGACGATGATGTTCACGATGACGAAGGTCAGCGCGATGATCAGCACGGTCCCCATGATCGCGTTCAGATCCTTGCGCAGGATCACCGCGACGCCGTAGCGGCTTAAGCCCGGCCAGGCGAACACCGCCTCGACCAGGAAGGCGCTGCCGAGCATGGCGGCGAAGTCGAGGCCGATGATCGTCAGCGATGGGATCAGCGAGGGCTTGAAGGCATAGATCCGGGCGATCCGCGCGGGAAAGAACCCGTAGGCCTGGGCCATCTCGATATAGGGCTTGTCGTAGGTCTCCACCATGTTGGCGCGGGTCAGCCGCGCCGCCTGGCCGATGCCCGACAGCGCCAGCGCGAAGGCCGGCAGCACGATATGCCAGGCGGCATTGCCGAAGGCGCGGATATTGCCCGCAAGCAGCGTGTCGACCAGCAGGAACCCGGTGACGGTCGGCACAGTGTAGCTATCGGAAATACGCCCGGCGATCGGAAACAGCGGCAGAAAGTAAGCAAACAGCAGCACCAGGATCACTGCCCAGACGAAGCTCGGCGCCGAGACGCCGAGCAGCGAGACGAGGCGGATCAGATGATCGGCGAAGCGGCCGCGATAGCGCGCCGCCAGCATGCCGAGCGGCAGGCCGATGCCGATCATCATGATGCCGGCGACGATGACGAGTTCGAGCGTCGCCGGCAGGAACTGGGCGATGTCGGTGGTGACCGGCCGGTTCGTATAGAGCGACGTGCCGAGATCGCCGCGCAGGAGATCGGCGACGAAATGGCCGTATTGCACGACGATCGGCTCGTCTAGATGCATCTCGGCCCGCAAATCGGCGACCTGCTCGGCGCTCGCCCTTGGTCCGAGCGCGATACGGGCCGGGTCGCCGGGGATGACCCGGGCGATGCCGAAGATCAGCATCGACACGCCGACCAGCACGACGGCCGCAACCAGCAGGCGATGCGCCAGCAGTCGGACGATCGATCCCATCTCTCTAAAACTCCGCGGATCGGTCCGGAGCCTGGCCCGGACCGATCCGCCCTTGTTTCGATAAGACGTGTTTCAGCTAGCCTTCGACCTCCATCAGGCGGAAGGAAAAGCCGATCCCGTCGAGACCGAAGGCCTGATCGGGATCGCTCATCGCCGGAACGCTGACGCGCGGCGACGCGGCGAAGACCGAGTTGCGGTCATAGACATAGATCGTTGGGGCAAGCTCCATCAGCCGGGCATTCAGCTTGGTGTAGATCTCCTGGCGCTCGGCATCGTCGGTCGCGGCCCGCCCGGCATCGAGAAGCTGATCGACCTCCGGGTCGTTCAGGTATTCCGGCGACTGCCAGGTCCCGGCCACGCTGGAGTGATACATCGGGTAGAGCAGCGTATCGATGTCACCCGACAGCGCGTTGGTGAAGAGCTGCGATATATGCGGCGTCCTTTCCGGATCGGTGACGAGTTCGGTGAACAGCGCCCACGGCACCTTGACGATTTCCGACGAAATGCCGAGCTCGGCGAAATTGGCCTGCATCATCAGGGCGAAGCGCTCCTCGACCGGCACTTCGGCGATCCAGCTGATTTCCAGGTTCCACTCCGCCGGGTCATAGGGGCATTCGGCCAGGAAAGCCTTCGCCGCCTCCATGTCACGCGTCAGCGGCGCGTCGGCCGGATTGGCGCCGAACATGCCGACGGGGATCGCCCCGGTCGACGGCCGGCCAAGGCTGACATCGTCGGTCACCGCGACGATCTGCAGGGCGGTCGCATAATCGAACGCGGCGGCAAGGGCGCGGCGGCAGTTCACGTCATCGAGCGGTGCCTTCTGGGTGTTCATCTTCATGTAGAAGCCGCTGGTGCCGCTTTCCGACAACAAATGTCCGCCATTCTCGGCGATCGCGCGGGCAACCTCGGGCGGGATCCACTGGCTCGAAATGTCGTGCTCGCCCTGGGCGATCAGGGTGCGCACGGTGGCTGGTTCCAGCCCATAGCGCAGCCGCGCGACGTCGGGCGCGCCATCGGGAACGCCGAGGAAATAGCCGGGGTTCTTGGCCATCACCGTCTCGTCCTGGGGATTGTGGCTTGTCACGGAGTAGGCGCCGGTGCCGGCGGAATCGGCCGACAGGAACGCCTCGCCCCAGTCGCCCATTTCCCCATCACCATCGCCGAGATTGTCCATCACCAGCGCCTTGTCGACGATCGGTAGCAGCATCAGCGAGGACAGGAACGGCGCGGCGGGCGCCTTCAGCGTGAATTCGACCGTATCGTCGCCGACCGCCTTGATCGTCTCGACATTGTCGAACAGGTAGGAGAAGCCCTTGCCGATCGCCCGCATCCGATCGAGCGAGAAGACGACGTCGGCCGCCGTCATCGGGTTGCCGCTCTCGAACTTCACATCGTCGCGTAGCGTGAAGGTGTAGACCGTGCCGGTGTCGTCGACGCTCCAGCCGCTTGCCAGATGCGGCTGATGGCCCGGCCCGCCCTGATTGGGCAGCACCAGCGTGTCGTAGACGTTGAACATCAGGATGTTGTCGGCATAGTCGGTGGCCTTGGCCGGATCGAGCTCGCCGACGGGAACCTCGTCGAGCCTGAGCACGGTTTCGGAGACTGCCGGGGTTGCAAGAGCGGTGCTCATCGCGAGCGCCGCCGCAAGGACTGGCCTGTTCATGATGTTTCCCTCTGGTTCTGTGATGTGTCGACCCGTTCGCCCGGATCGATCTTGTGAATGGGCTCGGTCTTGTGAATGGGCGCGGGCGCTTCGCCGAAGATGTCCATGGTGCCGCACCACAGCATCGTCGTGACGCCGGAGGTGTGGTTCCAGGAGGAATGCACGCGGCGGCTGTCGAAATGGATCGAGTCGCCGACCCGCAGCAGATAGGCCTTGCCCTCGATCTCGACAGTCAGCTCGCCGGCGAGGATGAAGAACATCTCCTCGCCGCGATGGCTGATCGGCTCGGAGCGGTGGCCCGGCGGTTCGTGCACCACGACCGAATGCAGCTGCGACCCGTCGAAATGGCTGGAGACGCGCTCGTAGCGGGCCCCGCCGCCCTCCTCCGCCCCTTCGATCGAATAGGCGGTCCGGCTCGTCTGGCGGGTGACCCGCTCGGACCCGTCCGGCTGGTCGAGGAAGCGGCTGATATGGGTATCAAGCGCTTCCGACAGGGAGACCAGCGACGACAGCGAGGGCGCGGTCAGGCCGCGCTCGACCTGGCTGATGAAGCCGACGGACAGCCCGGCATGGTCGGCGACCTGCTGCATGGTCAGCCCAAGTTCCTTGCGCCGACGGCGGAGCGCACCGCCCAGTTCGGTCGGACCTTTGGCTTGCTTCGTCTCGGCCGGGTTTTTTAGCATTACTAAAGAGTGCTCCGCCGAGCGGCGGAGTCAAGAATTTTTTAGTAATGGTAAAATTCCGGCCGGCGCGATGCACCGGCCAGATGGCTCTTTATGAGCCCTGCGAGACGTTGCCGCGCCGCTCCGGCACGCCGGTATGCTCGAAGCAGATCCGTGCCAGTTCGCCAACGCCCTCACGGATCGTCTGCTCGTCCGGCAGGGCGAAGCACAGCCGCATATAGTTCTTGGCGGCGTCGGGATCGCAGGCCCAGTCCGGGCCGGGATTGAAGGCGACGCCCTGATCCAGCGCCGACTGCACGAAGGTGCGCACATCGACATGGTCGGGCAGCTTCAGCCAAAGGAAGATGCCGCCCTTTGGCACGAACAGTTCCGCCGCCGTCCCGAATTCGCGATCAAGTGCCTCGATCAGCACGGCGAGCTTGCGCTGCAGCGCGGGCTTAAGCGTCGCCAGATGCTCCTCGAAATGGCTGCCGAAATAGTCGGCGACGATCATCTGATCGATCGCCGGCGATCCTGCGTCGGTCTTGCGGGCGAGCACCCGCGACAGCACGTCCCAGCTTGCGACGATGTAGCCGACGCGCAGCGCCGGGGCGAGCGACTTGGAAAACGAGCCGACATGGACGACCCGGCTCGGATCGAGACCGTAAAGCGATGGCGGCAGGTCCGAATTCCAAGCCGTGTCGGTGTAGCACTCGTCCTCGAAGATCGGCACGCCGTAGCGCTCCGACAGCGCCAGGAGCTGCGTGCGCCGCTCCATCGGCATGATCGAGCCAGTCGGGTTGTGGACGGTCGGGATCGTATAGATGAATTTCGGCGTGATGCCGCGGCCGCTGAGATCCTGAAGGATCGCTTCGAGCGCATCCATCCGGATGCCGTCCTCGTCGAGCGGCACGCCGACCGGATTGGCGCCGAGCTTTTTAAGCTTGCCGATGGCGCCGCCATAGGTGAATTCCTCGACGATCGCCGTGTCGCCCGGCTCCAGGAACGTATCGTTGACGAGGTCCATCCCCTGCAGCGATCCGGAGGTAAGCACCACATCGTCTGCTTCGCAGGTCGCGCCGCGTGTTTGAGTAAGCTTGCGGGCGACGAATTCGCGCAGGCGCAGATAGCCCTGCGGCCCGTCGCCGAGATGATACATGCCGAGCGACAACCCGTATTCGCGGATCACCTTCTCGGCGCTGCGGGCCAGATCCTCGGCCGGGACCTGCGTCGGGTCGTTGTGCCCGTAGATGAAATTGTAGCGCGGCAGGCCGGTGAATTTCTGCGCCGGCTCAGGCCCTGTCGTCGAGAATGCGGTCTGGTAGAGAAAATCCGTCACGAGCGCTTCGCCCCCATCGCGTAATCGTATTGCGTCCTGACGCAACCTGAGGGGCTTTTCTGCGAAACGTCAATATCCGACCGTCAATGAAGGCAAAGTGATCGGTTGCCCGTTGTCCAGGCCGAGACGATCGAGCACCTCTGCCGGTATGTCGGCGGGGTGCAGACCCGCATCCAGCGCGACGGCGGCGGGCCAGACGAGGCGGGCGCGGAGCAGCGGCGTCTGGCGGATCGCCACATGGTCGCCGATATCGATCTCCGCGTCCCAGTCCGTCTCCGTCAGGTCGCGCCACTCGACGCGCAGATGCACCTTCGTGTGCTCGAACAGATGCCGCAACGCGTGCGCCGGCAAGGTCGCGCCGGAGGTCTCCGCATCCCGCAGCATGAGCGAGATATCCGATATCGCATCCCGGCGGCGCAGACGGCCGATCGCCTCGGCGAGCAGACGCGCCTGGTAGCCGACACGGGCGACGATAAGCCGGCGCGACAGCCCGGCGATCCGGGACGGGCCGTCAAGCGCGGCATCGCTCAAGTCGTTCAGGCAGCGGGCGAATGAGGCGGTGCCCCGCAATGCCAATATGATCTCCCGGTTCGGCACAGTGTCCGGAGCAGCCTCCCCCAGGAGGCTCACCGGGCATCACCCTCCCTGAGGGTCCGGGCAAAGCCGAGGCGCTCCATGATCGGAGCATCGGAAAAGCGGAACAGATCGAACTGCGTCTCCGCCTGCAAAGACCAGGAGATCCACGAGGGCACGACGAAGAGGTCGCCGATATCGAGCGTGTGCTCGACTCCGTCCAGCACGACCGCGCCGCGCCCTTCGAAGACCTGGAAGACGGTCGAGCCGACCTCGTGTCGCGCCGGCGTCTGCGTACCCGCGCGCAGGCGGTGGAACTCGCAGCGAATGGTCGGCATGACGTCACCGCCGGTGGTCGGATTGACATAGCGGATCGCCGCATGGCCCGGCTCGACGGTCGCCGGCTGTCCCTCGTCCTCTAGCAGAAGCTGCTCGGCGAGCGCCCGGTCGGTGAAGTCCCAGCGATAGGCGCCGATCGGCGAGGAGACCGTATCCTGCAGGCCCGACAGCGGCCGCAGCCCCGGATGGCACCACAGCCGCTCCGATCGCGAAAATTCCGGCGTCGCGTAGTCGGTCACCCGGTCAGCGCCGAATTCGAAGAAGCCGGTATCGTTCTGCTGGACGAAGGGAATGTCCAGGCCGTCGATCCAGGCCATCGGCTGGTCGGTATCGTTGTGATGGCCGTGGAAGTTCCAGCCCGGCGTCAACAAGAGATCGCCCCGGCTCATGCGGACCGGATCGCCGTTCACCACGGTCCACACCCCTTCGCCCTCGACGACGAACCGGAAGGCGTTCTGCGAATGGCGGTGCTCCGGCGCCGTCTCCTTGGGCCCCAGATACTGGATCGCTGCCCACATGGTCGGGCTGACATAGGCATGCCCGCCGAGGCCGGGATTGGCGAGCCCGATCGCCCGGCGCTCGCCGCCACGGCCGACCGGCACGAGTTCGCCGGATTTCTGCGCAAGCGGCAGCAGATTGGCCCATTTCCAGACATGGGCCACCGCCTTCGGCTTGGGATGCACCGGCATCAGGTCGCCAAGCTGCGTCCAAAGCGGCAGCAGATGCTCCCGCTCGAAGCCGGCATAGAGCTCGCGCAGTTCCGGCGTGTCCTCCGGCTGCATTTCGTTGGCAGGCGTTTCAGATACATCCAGCATGGTCGCTCCTCTCTCTTTCCCCTCGGGCGGATCAGTAATCCTCAGGCGCTTTCGCGCGCACCGATCGGTGTTTCGATCTCGCCGAGCCCCGCGATTGAGACGACGCAGGTATCGCCCGGCTGCATAGGCCCGACGCCGGCCGGCGTGCCGGTCATGATCAGGTCGCCGGGTTTCAGCGCGATCGAGTGCGACAGGATCGAGATCACTTCCGGAACCGACCAGATCAGCTCGGCAAGATCCGCGTCCTGCTTGGTCTCGCCATTGAGCGTGAGCGTGATCGCACCCGTCGCCGGATGCCCCACGTCAGAGACCGGATGGACCGGGCCGATCACGGCCGAGCGGTCGAAGGCCTTGCCGAAATCCCACGGCCGCCCCTTTTCGCGCGCTGCAAGCTGCAGGTCGCGGCGCGTCAGGTCGTTGCCGATCGCATAGCCCCAGACATGCGACAGCGCCTCGTCGACCCCGATATCGCGGCCGGCGGTACCGATGACGGCGACCAGTTCGGCCTCGTAGTGGAGGTTCTCGGTGAGCGGCGGATAGGCGACCGTCTCGCCGGCATCGACCACAGCATCGGCGGGCTTTGTGAAGAAGAACGGCGGATCGCGATCGGGGTCCTGTCCCATCTCGCGGGCATGCGCGGCATAGTTCCGCCCGACACAGAAGATCCGCCGCACCGGCAGCCGATCCTCGGAACCGGCAACTGCCACACTCGGCACGGGCTGCGGGGGGAAAACAAAGGCCATTCAACTCTCCTTTTCAGTCACGCATTCAATCCCGAACCACCATCACAGGCCGGGCACTTTCTTCAACGCCTGGCTCCGGACCTCGGTACGGCCGGTAAACCAAAGGCCCGCGAGCATGACGAAGCCTGCGGCATTGATCCAAAGCGTCTGATCCCCGCCGACGCCCGGCGGCAGCAGCAGCGCGGCCCCGGCTACTCCGGTCAACAACCGGCGGACCGGACCCGACGGACCGTGCAGATAGCCGACGAAGGCCGCCGATATGGCATAGACGCCGAGGATTGCCGTCGCGACCGCAAGAATGATCTCCGCCGGCTCGCCGATCAGCAGCAGGGCGGGCGAGAACACGAACAGGAACGGCACGATATAGGCCGTCCAGCCGAACCGCATCGCCTCAAACGCCGTCTTCATCGGCGAGGCCTTGGCGATCGAGGCGGCGAAGAACGCGCCGATGCCGATCGGCGGCGTCACCATCGACATCATGCCGAGATAGAAGATGAACAGGTGGGCGGCGATCGGTTCCACGCCGGTCTCGATCAGCGACGGCGCGACCAGCACCGCCAGCAGCAGATAGACGCCGACCGTCGGCATGCCCATGCCGAGCACCAGGCAGACGGTCGCGGAAATCAGCAGGAGCAGGAACAGGCTGCCCTGGCCGAGATCGACCAGCGCGAAGGTGACGGCGAAGCCGAGGCCGGTGACGTTCAGGACGCCGATGATGAAGCCTGCGGCGGCCGAGATCATCAGAATGTCGGTGATCGAGCGGCCGGTCTCCACCGCGCTGTCCCAGAGGTCGCGGAGCGACATCCTGGTGGCGCCGTAGCCGAGCAGAAGACCGATCAGCAACGCGCCGGCACCGCCCCAGAGCGCTGCCGTCTCCGCCCGCTGGTTGAACCAGAACAGCGCGGTGATGATCGCGGCAAACGGCAATATGAACATCCAGCCGCGCTTCATGACGCCTGCGACCGGCGGGATCTCCTCGCCCTCGACCGGCTTGATGTTCTGCTTCGCGGCCTGAAGGTCGGCCTGCGCGAACAGCGAGACATAGTAGAGCAGCGCCGGGACGATCGCGGCGACGACGATTTCCGAATAGGGCCTTTGCAGGATGTCGGCCATCAGGAATGCGACCGCGCCCATCACCGGCGGCGCGATCTGGCCGCCGGTCGAGGCAACCGCCTCGACGGCCGCGGCCGAGGTGCGGCGGAAACCGGACTGGATCATCAGGCGGATCGTCACGACGCCGGTCGCGACGATATTGGAGACGACGACGCCCGAAATCGAGCCGAACAGGCCCGACGCGACGATCGAGATCTTGGCCGCGCCGCCGCGCCGCCTGCCCATCGTCGCCATGGCGATGTCGTTGAAGAAATCGGCGCCGCCGGACCGCAGCAGCAACTGCCCGAAAAAGACGAAGGCGACGACCACGGTCGCGGCGACGTTCAGCGTGATGCCGAGCATGCCGTTGGGATCGAAGGCGAGATAGACGGAAAGCCGCTGCGGCGAGACCTCGCGGGTCTGCAGGATGCCCGGCACGAGATGGCCGATCATGCCGTAGCCGACGATCACCATGACGACGATCACCAGCGTCAGCCCGACGGCGCGGCGCAGCCCTTCGAGCACCAGCAGAAACAGCAGGGTTCCGACGATCAGCGCATCCCAGGGCAGCATCATCGCGCGGCTGACAAGGCTCGGATAGGCCAGCGCGACGTAAAGCGACAGGCCAAGGCCGGCGACCGCGAGCACCGCGTCGGCGACGCTCGGCGACCGGTGTTCGGCCTGGGCCGTCCGCGTCGCCCGCTTGACCAGGAAGACGATCGAAAGACTGAGGCCCAGCACCACCGCCAGGAACTGCTCGGTATAGTAGGAATAGCCGAGCCGCGAGGGGATGTCGGCCGCCTGCGCGACCGACAGCACCGTCAGCGTGCCGGCAAGCCCGGCGATCACCGGGCGAAACCGGGCATGCCGCGCATCGGCGGTTGGGTGCGCTTGGCTCATGAGATCCTGGCCCGCCCGGCCGCTTCCTTACTGTCAGTCCGCCGGCGCCCTGGCGACGCCGCGCTCTTCAAAGAAGGCGATCGCGCCGGGATGGTAGTCGAGGCCCGGATAGTCCTTGTAGGCGGTCTGAAGATTGAGCGCCCGCAGCGGCGGATAGGCGCTGCCGATCGCCTCGGCCTCATCGAAGACCACGGCGAGGAAATCCTTGACCTGGTCGTCCGAAACATGGCTGCCGGCGACGAGAACGTTGTCCCAGGTGACGAACATCATCGGCTCCTTGACGCCAACACGCGGCGCCGCAGGCTGCACTTCCATGAAGTAGAAGGCCGGCCGGACCGCCTGGATCTTCGCAAGGTTCTCCTCGCTTGCATCGATCGTCAGGAAACGCACGCCGCCGACGGAGGCGTCGACCTCGGCGACCTTCGGCCCGCCGACCGCGAAGAAGGCGCTGTCGACCCGTCCCGACGCCATGTCGTCTGAACCGCGGATCAGTTCCGGCACCGGCACGCCCTTGACGTCGTCCCAGGTCAGCCCGCCGGCCGCCAGGATGGCACTGATATGCGAACGCGCGATCGGGAAGGCGTCCCAGCCGGACGGAACGGACTTGCCCGACAGGTCGGAAACGGACTTCATTCCCGAACTTTCCTTGACATAGAGGCCGACCGGGAACGGGTTGACCCGGGCGATCACCCGGAGGTTCGGCATGGCGGCATCGTATTCGCCGGTGCCGTTGACCGCGGTGATCACGTCGTTGACGTCGTTCAGTGAGATCTCGGCGACGCCTTCGTTTACCGCCTGCATCATCTGCGCGTTGCCGCCATAGGGCTGGACGACCATGCGCATGTCGGCGCTCTCGCGCGCTTGGCCCGCCATCACCGAGGCCATGGTGTTCCACACCGAGCCCTGGGGCGGAGTGGCGATCGCGGCGACCTGCGCCAAGGCCGATGTTGTCATGGGACCTGCCAGGCCGATGGCCAGCATTCCGGCAAGAAGGTAGGACGACGTCCGCATTCGAGTTCTCCCTTGCGACGTGGTTTTCGAGTGATTTTTTTCTGGTTGGTTTTCAGGCTGCGTCGTCGACCGGCGCGGCGAGCGCCTGGCGGTCGATCTTGCCGGTTCCCGTCTTCGGCAACGCGGCGACGTATTCGACGATGCGCGGATATTTGAACGGCTGCAGCCGCGCCTTGACGTAATCCTGCAAGGCCTGCGTCCGCGCCTTGTCCGGCGCGAGGCCGTCACGCAGGCAGATGACGGCGCGGAGCGTCATGCGCCTGTCGGCAAGCTGGTGCGCCATCACCGCGCATTCATGCACGTCGGGATGGTCGTTGAGGCATTTTTCGACCTCGAGCGGCCAGACCCACTGGCCGGACACCTTGATCAGCTCGTCGGCGCGGCCCTGGAAATAGAAACAGCCGTCCCTTTCGATGAACCGGTCACCGGTATTGATCCAGTCGCCGCGCATGGTGTCGCGGGTCTTGTCCGGCCGGTTCCAGTAGCAGGGCGCAGAGGAATGGCCGCGCACGAACATCACGCCTTCCTCGCCCGGTGCGGCGGGCGTTCCCTCGGGCGTTTCCAGACGCACCTCGTAGCCGGGCACGCGGGCACCCGCCGCGCCGATCCGATGATCGTCGAGCCGATTCGACAGATAGATGTGCAACAGTTCGGTCGAGCCGAGCCCCTCGGTCGGGCCCTTGCCCGTCAGCTTCTCCCAGGCCGCGTAGATATCCTCCGACAGGATTTCGGCCGCCGACATCGATTTCTGAATGCTGGAAAGATCCCGCTTTTCGACACCGGGTGCACGGGCAAGCGCGGTATAGAGCGTCGGCAGGCCGAACAGCACCGTCGGCCGGAACGCCTCGATCGTATCGAGCACGGCCTCGGCGCGCGGCTGGCCGGGCATCAGGACGCTGGTCGCGCCGACCGAGAAGGGAAAGGTGATGGCGTTGCCGAAGCCATAGGCGAAATAGATCTTCGGCACGGAGAAGCAGACGTCGTTGGCCTTCAGTTTGAGAATGTGTTCGCCGAAGCTCGCCTGCGTGTAAGCCATGTCGTGGTGCAGGTGGACGATGCCCTTCGGCCGGCCGGTCGACCCTGACGAATACATCCAGAAGGCCATGTCGTCGGACCCTGTGTCCGCGCAAGGGAGGCTTGGGTCGTGGCCGCCAAGAAAAGTCTCGGCAGAAACACGCCCACCGCCCTCGGCCGTGCCGTTGACGACGACCATCGTCGCAAGCGTCGTCTCGGCAAACAGATCGACAAGCGATCCCTCGCACAGCGCAATGCGCGCGCCGCTATCCTTCAGGAAGAAGGCCAGAAGGTCCGACGTCGTCTGGATGTTCAGGAGCACCGGCACGAAGCCGGCCCGCACCGCGCCGAAAAACGCCGCCGGATAGGCCGGTGTATCGTCCAGGAAGAAGGCGATGCGATCGCCGCGCTCGAGGCCCGCCGCGATGAAGGCGTTGCCCCAGCGGCCGGCCTCGTCGATCAGTTCGGCATAGCTCATCTGCCCGGCCGGGCCGGTAACCGCAAGCGTGTCGGGATTGCGATCGAGATTGTCCCAGAGGATCGACGAGCAGTTGCGATGCGCGACCCGGTCAAAGCCGATCTCGACGGCGCCCGGAGCCGTATCGCTGACGGGATCGACGATCGGATCGGGCGAGGCGGCCTTTTCGGCCTCGTATCGGCCGATAAATTCGGGCGCGATCCTGCGCAGCCGGTCCATATCCATCCGCCCGGACCGGGTCAGGTAATCGAAGGCGAAATCGATCGGCGCCAGCGCCATCTTGTCGGCGAAGCTCTCATACCAGGTCGCAGAGCGGTTCGCTGCATCGACGATCTTCCTGGCGATCGGCGCCCGCTCGCGTTGATAGGCGTCGAGCGCCTCGTCCAAGTCATCGTGCCCGGCCAGCGACCGCCCGAGCGCGATCGCGTCCTCCATGGCAAGCCGCGTGCCCGAGCCGATCGAGAAATGCGCGGTATGGACGGCATCGCCCAGCAGCGCGTAACGGCCGGAGACCCAATTCTCGCACCAAAGCCGCGGGAACTGGCGCCACATCGACTTGTTCGTGATCAGCGGCGCGCCGTCCAGCACGTCGGCGAAGACGTCCTCGCACAGCCGTGCGCTCTGCTCCTCATCGAGATCATCAAACCCGTAGGCCTGATAGGTGGCGTCGTCGCATTCGACGATGAACGTGCTCTTATCCGGCGAGAAGCGGTAGTGATGGGCGTTGAAGGCGCCCTTCTCGGCCTTCACGAAGGTCTGCGTCAGCGTGTCGAACGGCCGGGTCGTGCCGAACCAGGCGAAATGGTTCTCGAAAGGCTCGATCTTCGGTCGGAACGCATCCTCAAGCGATTGGCGCACCAGCGAATTCAACCCATCGGCGCCGACCACCAGATCGCCATCCAGGTCTTCGAGCGAGGCGATCGGATGCGAGAACCGCAACTCCGCGCCGAGCGCCTCGGCCCGTTTGCGCAAAATCTCGTTCAGTTCCAGCCGCCCGATCGCGGAAAAGCCGACACCATCCAGCGTGATCTGATCGCCCGGCAGGTTGAGCGTCATGTTGCGCCAGCGCTCCATATGCGGCGTCACCAGATCGTGCGTCTGCGGATCGTCGGCATTGAGAAAGTCGAGCGCCTGGTCGGAGAACACCACCCCGAAGCCGAAGGTCGCGCCGACCGGGTTCTGCTCGCTGACCCGCACCCGCACATGCGGCATCAGCCGGCGCAGCAGGATCGCCGTGTAGAGCCCCGACGGCCCGCCGCCAATGATATCGACGCTGGATAGCCCGGCCATGTCTCCTCCCAAAGTTCAGGCCCATCTTGATTTGCGGCGAGCATACGGATTTTTACGTATTGTGCAATTAGTTTTATAATATGGAAAATTCTGATGCCGAAACAGAAGCTTGCCGCCAAGCCTCAAGCCCCGCGTGGCTGTCGCATCCGGTCGATAGTCTGCTAGTGAGAGGCAAAGCCCGTTCGGCAGCGCGGAACGCGCGGCAATGGGACGACCCGGGAGATCTTGAAGCGAATGAAGGAACAAAAAGCCGGCACCGGACCAAGCGGCGGCATCCAGTCGCTCGACACCGCCCTGCGGCTGCTCATGGAGATGGCCGCGCGGAGCGGACCGGTATCGCTGTCCGACCTCGCCCGCGACTGCGCCATGCCACCGAGCAAGGTGCACCGCTATCTCGCCTCGTTCCACAATGCCGGGCTCGTCGAGCAGGCCGGGCGATCGGGCAAATACGATCTCGGCCCGGCCGCGGTCGCGCTCGGCCTGTCGGCGATCGGACGGCTTGAATTCGTCAACCGGGCCTCCGACGCGATCCCGGATCTGCGCCTGGAAACCGGCCTGACCGTGCTGCTGTCGGTGTGGGGCAATTCCGGCGCAACCGTGATCCGCTGGGAGCGGGCCGAATCGCCGACCGTCACCTCGATGGGGCTCGGAACGACGCTGCCGCTGCTCTCGTCTGCCAGCGGCCGCGCTTTCCTCGCCTGGGGACCGCGCCCGCCGCTGAAGGCCGCCCTGAAGACCGAATTGCGGCGGCTAAAGCGCAATTCGTCCCTCATTCCGGATCTGGACCCGTCAAGCCGGGGGATCGAGGACCTCGTCGCGCTGACCCGCAGGCGCGGCTACGCCTGCGTCGAGGGCATGTTTATTCCAGGCCTCGTCGCGCTCGCCGCGCCGATCCTCGACTGGCAGGGCGAGGCGCAGGCCGTCGTCACGCTGATCGGCACCGATCCGGCCGTGTTACGCGAAGGCTCAGACGAGGTCGGCAAGCTGACCGCCTTCTGCCGCGCCCAGTCCTTCGCCCCGCTCGGCGATCAGTCCGGCCCGTCCGAGACCTGAACGAGGCCCTCGGGCAGGTCCAGCGGACCGCCGGACAGGAACCGCTCCAGCATCGCTTCGTGCGGCGCCGTGTCGAGGCCCGCGGCTTCCAGCCACGCCGGATCGTGATAGCTGTGCCGGTAGCGCTCGCCGGAATCGCAGATCAGCGTGACCAGCGACCCGGTCTCGCGGGCCCGCCGCATCGCATCGGCCACCATGCACACGCCGAAGAAATTGGTCCCCGTCGATCCGCCCACGGCCCGTCCCAGGAGCCGCGACAGCACGCGCATCGCGGCAAGCGACGCGGCATCGGGGATCTTCATCATCCGGTCGATCACGCCGGGCACGAAGGAGGGCTCGACGCGCGGCCGGCCGATCCCCTCGATCCGCGAGGACCGTTCGCAGGTGCAATTCGGATCGGCGTGGCGGAAGCCGTCGAAATAGGCGCTGAACTCGACATCGGCGACCATGAGGCGCGTGGCATGGCGACGGTAGCGCAGATACCGGCCGATCGTCGCCGACGTGCCGCCGGTGCCCGCGCTCATGACGATCCAGGCCGGCTCGCAGAAGCGCTCGCGCTGCATCTGCTCGAAGATCGAGACGGCGATGTTGTTGTTGCCGCGCCAGTCGGTCGCCCGTTCGGCGAAAGTGAACTGGTCGAGATAATGCCCGCCCGTCTGGCCGGCCAGCGCAGCGGCCTCGGCATACATCGTTCTGGAATCGTCGACGAACCGGCATTCGCCACCGTAATGGACGATCGCGTCGATCTTCTCCTGCGAGGTGCCGCGCGGCATCACCGCATAGAAGGGCAGCCCGATCATCCGGGCGAAATAGGCCTCCGATACCGCTGTCGAGCCGGACGAGGCCTCGACCACCGGCCGACCTTCCCGGATCTTGCCGTTGCACAGCCCGTAGAGAAACAGCGAGCGCGCCAGCCGGTGCTTGAGGCTGCCGCTCGGATGGGTCGATTCATCCTTCAGATAGAGATCGATCCGCGCCTCACCGGACAGCGTCGGCACATCGAGCTTGATCAGATGCGTATCGGCGGACCGGCGCATGTCAGCGTCGATAAGCGACACCGCCCGATTGACCCAGTCGCGACCATGCATCCGCAGGACCCCTCCATCGTTCCTGCGGCCCATTTCGTCATGTCACGCAGCATTCGGCAAGTACCGTTCGACGAGCCTGACCAGGCAGCTTGCCGCGACCGGTAAAAGGGCGTCGTCGAAATCATAGGCGGGATCATGCACCATCGGGCTTTCCGGCCCCCGCCCCTGGCCGAACAGGATATAGGCGCCGGGAACGGCCTGCGTCATAAAGGCGAAATCCTCCGCGGCGAGCAGGGGCGGAAAGTCGTTGGCGACATTCTCCGCGCCGATCACCTCACAGACGGCCTCTTCGGCGCGGGTCACGAGGCCAGCATCGTTTACCAGCACCGGATAGCGCCGGTCGTAATTGATCGCCACGTCGACGCCGCGCGCCGCCGCGATGCCGCCGACCACCCGGTGGAAGGCGGCTTCCGTCCGCTGCCGCGCCGTTTCGTCCAGCGCCCTGACGGTCCCGCCGAACCAGCCCTGGTCGGCAACCACGTTATGCGTCGTGCCGACATGGATCTGGGTCACGCTGAGGACGGCGGCGGCATGCGGATCGACCTCGCGGCTGATGACCCCCTGCAGCGACACCGCCGCCTCGGCCAGCGCGAAGGCGGTATCCACCGTCTTGTGCGGCATCGCCGCGTGGCCGCCGCGACCGGTCATGGTAACCACGAATTCGTCGAACGACGCCATCGCCGCGCCGGCCCTGGCCGACGCCTGGCCGAACGGCAGGAGCGGCATATTGTGGAAGCCGAAGACGGCATCGCAGGGAAAGGCCTCGAACAGCCCGTCCTCGACCATCGCCTTGCCGCCGCCGAGCCCCTCCTCGGCCGGCTGGAAGATCACATGCACCGTGCCACAGAAGCGCCGCGACCGCGCCAGATGCTCCGCCGCCGCCAGCAGCGCAACCGTATGGCCGTCATGGCCGCAGCCGTGAAAGACGCCCGGCGTCTCCGATTTCCAGGGGCGGTCGACGCCTTCCTGCATGGGCAGCGCATCCATGTCGGCACGCAGACCGATTGCCGGTCCGTTGCCGGTCGACAGGCTGCCGACGACACCCGTCCGCCCGATGCCCTCGGTGACCGAAAAGCCCGCCTGGCGGAGCCGGTCGGCGACGAAGCCGGCGGTCAGCACCTCCTCGAAGCCGAGCTCGGGATGGCGGTGCAGGTCGCGGCGCCATTCGGTCAGCGTGTCGGCGCGGTCGACGATTTCCGGGATCAGGCGCATCGGCGGTACCCTTGGCGATTGGGGAGGGGTTGTCGAGACAGGCTTTGGAATATAGTCAACATTATTGACTATATAGTGATTTTACAAGCCACCGGTCCGCAACGAATCGATATCATGACCGACCGGACCCCATCAGGAGTGTAATCGGTGACCTTGACTGACGCCGAGCTTGAACATCTGCGTGGAACCAATCTGGGCCGTCTGCTCGACCAGGTCCACCTGCTCTTCGACCGGCGGGCGCTCGGTTATCTGCGCGAGGCCGGCTACACGATGATCAAGGCCGCCGACACCCACGTCCTGCGCACCATGCGGATGGAGGGCGCCCGGATCACCGACATGGCCGAGCAGGCCGGCATCTCCAAACAGGCGATGAGCAAGCTCGTCGCCCAGTTCGCCGAATACGGCTTCGTCGAGTGGGAGGCCGACCCCGACGACGGCCGCAGCCGCATCGTCCGGGCAACCGAGGCCGGCCGCACCCTGCTCGCCCATGGCGTCCGGGCGCTACGGCGCGCCGAGGAGGATATCGAGGCGATCGTTGGCCCGGAGGCGACCGAAACCCTGCGCGGTGTGCTCCTGGATATCCGCTCGGCGACGCAGGACGGGCAGGACGACACCCCGGTGCGGTATCGGCGGCGGCGCGCCTGAGGGCGGCTTTGCCGCCGGTTCGATCCGAAACGTCCAATCCAGACCATAGCGCCGGCCTGCCGGCCGCATCGCCTTCCGCCATCCTCCAAACCTATATCGTCAACATTATTGACTAAATTGCCCGACGCCGTATCATGCGCCTCGAGGACGGACAGACAGAGGGGCCCGTCCAACAGGGAGAGACAAGATGGCACGCACCCGCTTCTCGATCGCGACGGCTGGAACCGCAACGATCGCGGCTCTGGCGACGGTCGCCTTTTTCGCCGCATCACCGGTGATGGCGGAGACCTTCACCTTCGGATCCGGCGTTCCCGAACGCTCGTCGGCCAATTCCAAGGGCGTGTTTCCCGCGCTCGACCAGATCACCGAGGCGACCGGGGGGCGCGTCAGCTTCAATCCGATCGTCGGCGGCCAGCTCGTCTCCCTGCCCAACACGCTGCAGGGCATCCGCGACGGCATCGTCGATTCCGGCTTCTTCATCACCCAGTTCCATGGCGCCGATCTGCCCTATTCCAGCCTGATGGCGGAACTGTCGGGTCTTGGCACCGACCCCTATGCCACGATGGGGGCGCTGAACGAGATCTTCTTCGTTGCCTGCGACAAGTGCCGGGAGGAGTTCCGCGACACCGGTCTGGTGCCGGTGCTGGTCCAGTCGGCCTCGCCGCTGACGATGCAGTGCACGATGCCGGTCGACACCGCCGCCGACCTTGAAGGCAAGAAGATCAGCGTCATCGGCACGCCGGAATCGCGCTGGGCCGACAAGCTCGGCATGACCCCGGTACGTACCCGGATCACCGACATCCTGCCCGCCCTGCAACTTGGCCAGACCGACTGCACGCTGATCGGAACGGCCTGGATCCGCAGCTATGGACTGGAGGATACCGTCAAGGGCGTGATCGAGATGCCGCAGGGCATTATCACCGGCGCCGTTCCGCTGGTGTTCGGCACGGGCGCCTGGGACAAGATCTCCGCCGATGACCGCAAGGCGATCGTCTCGCTGATGCCGGGGATCGCCTGGGACTATGTCAACAACGCCTATGTCGAAATGGACGCCGTGGTTCGCGACAGCCTCAAGGACAAAGTCGCCTTCGCGCCCGGCGACGAGGCGATGCAGGCGCTCTGGGACGAGTATCAGGCCGAGGAGGTTCTCGCGCTGAAGGAGCTGGCCAAGAGCCGCGGCCTGGAAAACGGCGACGCGTTGATTGACCAGATGGTCGAGGTGATGCGCGCCTGGCACGAGGACCATCTGCCCGGCTTCGAGGGCGACAAGGACAAATATGCCGATCTGATCAACCAGCGCGTCTTCTCGAAATACGACTTCTGAGCGGCGCGCCGAAACACCCGGACGGCGATCATGCACCCGCCAGACGCACAGCGGTCGGAGCCCGGCCTGATCGGGCTCGTCGGCGGCATGAGCTGGCAATCGACGGCGCTCTACTACGCCCGCCTCAACCGGCTCGTGCAGCGCCGGCTCGGCGGCCATCACAACGCCCGCTCGGTGCTCGTCACGCTGGACTTCGAAGACCTTACCTCCCGGGCCGGTCGCAACGACTGGCAGGGCATCGCCGCAGCGGTCTCCGCTGCGGCGATGACCACCGAACGGGCCGGCGCCGACTTCGTCATGATCACCGCGATGACCGGCCATGCCGTCGCCGATGATGTCGCGGATGCGATTTCCGTTCCGCTGCTACATGCCGGCGAGGTGCTGGCGAAACACGCGGTCAGGAACGGCATCGGCAGGCTCGGCCTGCTTGGGACGAGCACGACGCTGACCGGCGTTTTCCTCACCTCGAAGCTCGTTGCAAGCGGCGTGGAGCCGATCGTTCCCGATGCCGGCCAACGCGACAGGATCGACCGGGTCATCTTCGAAGAGCTGACGCACGGAACGGTCACCGACGCCGCCCGCCAGGAGGTCCTGACGATCGCGAGGTCCCTAAAGGACAGAGGCGCCGAGACGATCGCGCTCGCCTGCACCGAACTGCCCATGCTGTTCGCGGACCGGGCGGATTTCATCGACCTGGTCGACCTGCATGTCGAGGCAGCGGTCGACCGGGCGCTGACCGGCCGACCGACTTTCGAGACCGCCTGAAGACGCAACGCGACACTCCGAACGAAGAGGCCCCGATGAAGGCGATCTACTTCCCCGAACACGGTTCGATCGACGTCCTGCGCTATGGCGATGTCGACGACCCGCAGGTTCAGCCCGGCTGGGTCAAGGTCGCGGTGACCGCGTGCAGCCTGAACTATCTCGACATCTTCTCGCGCCGCGGCATGCCCGGCATCAGGGTTGAATTGCCGGGCATCACCGGCGGCGATTGCGCCGGCACCATCGCCGAACTGGGTAAGGGCGTCACCGGCTGGGAGGTGGGCCAGCGCGTCCTTGTCAATCCGGCCCATATCGACGACACCTCCGGCCATTTCGAGATGATGGGCGAGACCCGCCCCGGCGCCATGGCCGACTACTGCACCTGCCGGGCCGATCAGCTGATCCCGATCCCCGATAGCGTCAGCGACGAGGACGCCGCTTCCCTGCCCGTCGCCTATGCCACCGCCTACCGTATGCTGTTCACCAAGGGCGCGCTCAAAGCCGGCGAGCGTGTGCTGATCCTTGGCGCGAGCGGCGGCGTCGGCACGGCCTGCGTGCTGCTTGCCAAGATGGCGGGCGCGACTGTGATCGCGGCCACCGGCTCAGACGAGAAATGCCGCCGCCTCGAAGCGCTCGGCGCCGACGAGACGCTGAACTACAGCAACGAGGGCATCGATACTTACGCGAAACGGATGACCGGCTCGCTGTTTCGCGGCGGCGGCTATGACGTCGTCGTCAACTTCACCGGCGGCGACACCTGGGTGCCCTCGCTGAAGGCGGTCAGGCGCGGCGGCCGCCTGCTCACCTGCGGCGCCACCGCCGGCTATGATCCGAAGACCGATATCCGCTTCATCTTCATGGCGGAAATGGCGATCCTCGGCTCCACCGGTTTCTCGCGCGCCGATATCGAGGCCTGCCTGAAACTGGTGGAGGACGGTACGCTGAAGCCGGAAGTCGACGCCGTCTTCCCGCTGTCGCAGGGCATCGAGGCCATTCGCCGGATCGAGGACCGCGCCGTGTTCGGCAAGATCATCGTCAAGCCGGACGCGGCCTGATGCAGCCACAGGAGCGATCCGTACCGCGATTTGCCGGCCCGGACGATGTCGCGGCGGTCGAGCGGCAGCCGATCGAGGCCCACTTGGTGGGCAGGACTCTGCCGGAAGTGCTCGCACACGCCGCCGCGTCCTATCCCGCGCGGACGGCCTATAAGTTCTATGACGCCGGCGACCTGTCCATGCCTGAGCGGACCCTGACCTATGCCGACCTGCACCGTCAGGTCCGTGCCGGGGCCGCGCTGTTCCGCTCGCTCGGCATCGGCCGTACCGACGTGATCGCCTATCTGCTGCCCGGCCTGCCCGAAACGGTCGAGATCATGCTGGCCGGCGCGCAAGCCGGCATCGTCATGCCGATCAACCCGTTCCTCGAACCCGAAGCGATCGCCGCCATGCTGCGGCGGGTCGATGCCCGGGTGCTGTGCATTGAGGGGCCGGGCGGCGAGGACGGCACATTCGAAAAACTGGATGCGATCAGGCAAAGCGCCCCCTGCCTCGAGCACGTTCTGGTCGTCGGAGAGCCCGCGGGCACCGGCGACCGGTATGAACCCCTGCGCGACCGGTTCCTGGATACCGATCCCGTCCAGCCTCCGGATCCGGCGCAGATCGCGGCGTATTTTCACACCGGCGGCACCACCGGCGCGCCGAAGATCGCCCCGCTCACCCATTTCAACCTCGCCGCCATGGCCTTCATATCCGCCTTCGGCGGCGGCGTCCGCACCGGCGACGTGATGCCTTGCGGGATGCCGCTGTTCCATGTCGGCGGCCTTGTCATGGGCGCGATCGCACCGCTTGCCTATGGCGCCACCATCGTGCAGCTCACCCGGCGCGGCTATCGCCAGCCCGGCCTGCTGGATGCGTTCTGGGACATCGTTTCGCGCGAGCAGGCGAGCCTGCTGGTCGGGCCGCCAACGGTCGTGATCGAGGCGGCGCAGCGGTTTCGCGACGGTCTCGATCTCGATCACGTGCGAAGCTGGATCTCGTCGGCCGCCGCCCTGCCGGCGGAGGCGCACCGGCGCTTCACCGCACGCACCGGCATTCCGATCAAGGAAGCCTGGGGGCTGACGGAAGCGACCCTGGTGCTGACCTTCACGCCGCCCGAGGGCGAAAGCAAACCCGGCGCGGTCGGCCTGCCCCTGCCCTATTGCGAGGTCGAGACAGCCGAGATCGCATCGGACGGCACGGTTGCCCGCCGCCTCCCGCGCGGCGAAGCGGGCGTTCTTATTGGCCGCTCGCCCTGCATCTTTCCCGGCTATCTCGACGCGGCCGCCAATGACGGCGTACTGCTTGCCGACGGCTGGCTCAACACAGGCGATATCGGCCTGATCGACGCCGACGGCTATGTCACGATCACCGGTCGGGCCAAGGACATGATCAACCGGGGCGGCCACAACATCGATCCGACAACGATCGAGGACGCGCTGATGGCCGATCCGGACGTGGCGCTTGCCGCAGCCGTTGCCAGGCCCGATGCCAGGGTCGGCGAGGTGCCGATCGCCTTCGTCGCCCCGCGCCCCGGAACGGCGCCCGATCCCGACGATCTGCTTCACGCGGCGTCTGCGCGCATAGACGAACGCGCGGCGATCCCAAAGGCCGTCATCGTGCTGCCCGCATTGCCGCTCACCGGCGTCGGCAAGGTGCACAAGCCGACGCTGCGCCAGGAGGCTGCCCGGCTGGCGGCGGCCGAGGCACTGGCGCTGTCGACCGATCAGGTCGGCGCCGACAGCGGGTCCGGCGGACGGATCCGTATCGCAGTGCCGGACGAGGTACTCCGCGAAGATCCCGACCGCGTGGGCGCCGCCCTCGACGCCCTCGGCCTCGAACTCGCCAATCCGACATCCACAACAGAAAGCAAGACGCAATGACGACGGGCATCGCCGCCATCGACCATCTGATGATCAGCGTTGAGGACAGCCAGCAGGCCGGCGCGCTGTTTGAAAGGCTCGGCTTCACGGCAACGCCGCGCAGCCTGATGCCGGGCCTGAGCAACCGGCTCGTCTGCTTTCCCGCCCAGCAGCCGGATGCCTGCAACTATATCGAGCTGATGGCGCTCGAGGACGCCGACCGGGCGCCGCAGCCGATGCCGCAACTGCTGCCGCCGGCGGGGCGGCCGGTCTCGATGGTCACGGTCGCGCCCGACATCGACGCGACCTATCGGGCGCTGCGCGAATACGGGCTTCGCATGCCCGAACCGATCCACCTGGAGCGCGACTGGGACCTGCCGGGTGGCGAAGTGATCACACCGCGCTTTGCGGTCCTGATCCCCGATATCGGCCAGTCGCCCTTCTTCTGGAACGTCTGCCAGCACAAGACGCCGCAGCACTATGTGCGGCCCGACTTCGTCGACCACCCGAACGGCGCGACGGGCCTGAAGGCCATCATCGCGGTCGCGGACGATCCCGCACACGTCGCCGCCCACTATCGCACCGTCTGGGGCGCCGAAGTCGATGGACGCGATCCTGTACGCGTGACGATCGGCGCGGTCGACTTGCGGATTTTCACCGCAAGCGAACTCGAAGCGGCCTATCGGGACCTGGCCTCTTTCGAAGGGGGCAACAGGCTCGTCGGATTTGCCATCGCCTGCCGCGATCTGGAGCGGACGACCGCGTTCCTGGCCGATCGTGGGTTTTCACCGCGCCGCGGTCGGAACGGCGCCTATCTCGATCCCGCCGCAGCGCAAGGCAATCTGCTGGTCTTCGAGCCCGCCGATGCCTGACCCGACGCCACGGCGCGGCTGGACCGGGCCGCTGAGCGACATCGCCGGCAGCGGCGGGGCGGTGGCGCTTGCCGGCATGGTCCTGGTCATCGGCGCCGACGTCGCCCTGCGGCTGCTCGGCCGGGGCTTTGCCGGGACGAGCGAACTGGTTAGCGACTGGTTCATGGTGGCGATCGTGTTTCTGGCGCTGGGCAGCCTGCAGGCCAGAAAGATGCATATCAGCGTCGACCTTGCCCGCGGCACCCTGCCGCCGCGCCTCGACGCGGCGCTCGACCTGCTTGCCGCCACCCTGATGGCTGCCGCCTGCGCGGGTCTTGCCTCGTACACGACCGGTCAGGCCTATGACGCGACGCTTGCCGGAGAGCGGGTCGAACTGCCCGATTTCGTCCTGCCGGTCTGGCCGCCGCGCTGGTTCGTGCCGCTCGGCTTCGTGCTCGCCGGAGGGATTGCCGCCGCTCAGGCGGTCACCGCCGTCAGAACGCTTGTCCGGGGCGCGCGATGAGCCCGCTCGAACAGGGCGGCCTGGCACTGCTCGGCGCCTTCGTGCTAATCGGCCTGCGGGTTCCGATCGGGCTGGCGCTGGGACTGGTCTCCTTTGCCGGCGCGCTGGCGCTGCTGCCGGCAAAGGCCGCGATCAGCCTGATGGCGCGGGTGCCGCAGGAATTCGCCGCAAGCTGGGAATTCGCCGCCGTTCCGCTGTTCCTGCTGATGGGCAACATCGCCTTTCGCTCCGGCATGACGGACGGGATCTTCCGGCTCGCCGAGCATCTGGTCGGCCGGCTGCCGGGCGGGCTTGCAATCGCGACCAATTTCGCCGCCGCCGGCTTCGGCGCCGCTTCGGGTTCGAGCATTGCAACGACGGTCGCCATGGGCCGCGCGGCGATCCCGGAAATGCTGCGCAGCCGCTACGATCCCGGGCTGGCGACCGCCGTCTGCGCCTGTTCGGGCACGCTGGCCGCCCTCATCCCGCCATCGATACCGCTGATCGTCTACGGCATTCTCGCCGAGCAGTCGGTCGCCAAGCTGTTCTTCGCCGGCATCGTGCCAGGCCTCCTCACGGCGGCCGCCTATGCCGCGATGATCCTGATCCGGGCCTACCGGAACCCGCAGCTTGCGCCGCCGGTTGAACCTGCCGGTTCGTCGCTCGCCGACGACCTGCGCGATGTCTGGCCGCTGCCGGTGCTGGCGGTCTGCGTCCTCGGCGGCATCTATGGCGGCGTGTTCAGCCCCTCGGAGGCCGGCGCGGTCGGGGCGCTGTTTGCCGCCCTCTTCGCCGTCCTGCGCGGCGGCTTCGGCCTCGCGCAACTCTGGCAGACCCTGATGGAGACGGTCTGGAGCACGGCGATGATCCTGTTCGTTGCGATCGGCGCCTTCATGCTGACCCGCTACATGGCGCTGACCGGCCTGCCGGTGACCGTCGCCGACGCGGTTCAGTCCTGGAACCTGTCGCCGATGGTGCTGCTGGTCGTCACCGCGCTCGTCTTCGTCGTCCTTGGCATGTTCCTCGACCCCTTCGGCGTCATGCTGATCTCCATCTCCGTGCTGCTGCCGCTGTTCGAGCGCGTCGGCTTCGACCTGATCTGGATCGGCATCATCATCGTCAAATATATCGAGATCGGCCTGATCACGCCGCCGATCGGCCTGAATGTCTTCGCGGCGAAGTCCGTCGCCCCGCCGGAGGTATCGCTGCCGGTGATCTTTCGCGGCGTCCTGTGGTTCCTGCTCGCCGAACTCGTCGTGATGGCGCTGCTTCTCACTTTCCCCGGCCTCACGCTCTGGCTGCCTTCCATCATGCTTTAGAGAGAAGATATGACTCTGGATGACCTGAACGCCCTGCTCGCCGGGGCGGAATTCCACAAGATCCTCAAACTCCGCGCAGACGCCTGCGACGCTGCCGCGGGGCAGGTCACCGTGCATCTGCCCTTTGATACCGCCTACACGCTGTTTGCCGAGATGGGCAACTATCATGGCGGGGTCATCGCGGCGCTGGCCGATGTCGCGGCGACCATGGCCTGCACCGTCAGGGCCGGCCGGCCGACACCGACCATCGATCTGCGGATCGACTACCTGCAGGCCCCCTGCAAGGTCGACCTGTTCGCCGACGCGCAGGCCCGCAAGGTCGGACGGTCCGTCGGCGTCGCCGATGTGTCCGTCAGGGACAAGGAGGGCACCGTCTTCGCCCTGGCGCGGGGAACCTTCAGCATGGGCGCTGCGGGCGGCAAGGCATAGGGGCGCCCGGCCCTTCAGCCGAGGGGCGGATCGAGACGGCTCCGGTTCACAGCAAGGCGCAGGACATCGTTGCGGCTGTAATGGCCGGCGGGATCGAGCTTCAGTCGCTCGGCCATCACCCTTTCGGTATCGATATCGGCGTAGAGGATGCATTCCTCGCCCGTCACCGGCCCGGCGAGGATCGCGCCGCCGGGATCGACGATCACCGACCCGCCGTCATTGATCACTTCGCGCCCGTCCACGACCTGCGCCTTCAAGGGGAAGCGGTCGGGAATGTCGCCGGCGCGCAAAAGGCCGGAGGCGGAGATCACATAGACGCGGCCCTCCATCGCGACGAATTGCGAGATCGGCTGCGTCACGTCGAGATCGCCCGGCCAGGTCGCGACATGCACCTGCTCGCCCTCCGCATAGAGCGCGTGGCGGGCAAGCGGCAGCCAGTTCTCGTAGCAGTTCAGGGCGCCGAGCCGGACGCCGTTCCAGTCATGCACCGTCAGTCCGTTGCCGTCCCCGTCGCTCCAGATGAGCCGTTCGTGGAAGGTGGGCTTGAGCTTGCGATGAACGCCGACGACCCCCTTGTCCGGGTGAATGGCGGCAAGCGCCGCGTAGACCGAGCCGCCGGATCCGTTTTTCTCGACAAACCCGATATAGACGAACACGCCCAGCTCACGCGCAGCCTTGGCGATCGCCGCGATCTCGGGCCCGGTCGCGGCAATGGCGCTGTCGAGATAGGCAATGTGGCCGGCCTTGAGCAGCGCGTCATCGGTCGCGACCGAGGGGACGCGCAGCCAGGAGGGATATCCGGCGATGAACACTTCCGGGAAGGCGACAAGCTCCGCGCCTGCGCCGGCCGCCTCGCGCAACAGACCGAGCGCCTTGTCCGTCGTCGCGCCGGCATCGAGAAAGACGGGCGCGGCCTGCACCGCTGCGACTTTCAGCGTGCGCGGCATCAGCGTCCCGCCGACCCGCCAGCGGACCCATCGGCCGACGTTACCGCCTCGAGGACCGCGTCGGTGTGCTCACCAAGCGATGGCGCCGGTGTCGTCTTGCCCGTGGGCGTGCCCAGGAACACGGCCGGATTGCGGGCCTGCCGCAGGCGCCCGGCGACCGGGTGGTCGTATTCGAACAGCGTCCCGTTGGCGGCGATCTGCGGGTGCTGCCGCATTTCGCTCCGCGTCAGCACCGGCGCGCAGGGCACGCCCTCGCGTTCCAGGCGCTCGAGCAGGTCGTCTCGCTTAAGGCCCGCGACGATCTCCTGGGTCAGCCTCAGCCTGGCGTCGCGATGGATGTCGCGGCGCTCGGCATCGGCGAACCGCTCGTCCTTAAGGATGTCCGGCCGCCCGGTCGCCCGGGCCAGTCCGGCCCAGTGCTTGTCCTGCATGACCGAGATGCTGACATAGCCGTCGGCCACCTCGTAGATCAGATCGACGAAGGACTGCGCCTCCTCGGTTTCATGTTCGTCGCCGACGAAGGTATGGCCGTTCATGTCGGAGCCCCACAGGAAGGAGATGACCGTGTCGAGCATCGACAGCCTGACCTCCTGGCCTTCGCCGGTCCGCTCCCGGGCCACCAGCGCGGCGGTGATCGCCTGGGCGGCCTGGAAGGCGGTCAGCTTGTCGGGCAGGATGGTGCGGATCAGGCGCGGGCGGTCCTCGTCGGAGCCGGCCTGCACGGTGGTGAGCGCCGACACCGCCTGGATCAGCGGATCGTAGACCGGCTTGTCCTTCAGCGGCCCATCGAAGCCGAAGCCGGAAATCGACATGTAGACCAGCCGCGGATTGAGCGCCCGCAGGACATCGGCGCCGAGCCCGAGCCGGTCGGCGACGCCGGGGCGGAAATTCTGGACGAAGACGTCGGCGTCACGCACAAGCCGCTTCACCGCCTCCACGCCGGCGGGGTCCTTCAGGTCGACGACGACCGATTTCTTACCCCTGTTGTTGTTCAGGAAGGAGGCGGCGACGCCGCCGCGCCGGGTCGCCACGTGGCGCGTGAAATCGCCCTCCGCGCGTTCGATCTTGATCACCTCCGCGCCCTGGTCGGCGAGCATCATCGTCGCCATCGGTCCGGAGACGACCATCGTCAGATCAATGATGCGGATGCCGCTGAGCGGTCCTGTCATGTAAGCATTCCTTCCGATCGCGCGTTCTAAGCGTATGCCGCCGGTATCCCGATTCGCATCGGCGGCAGGTCAAGGCGATCCTAGGCGAAGAGCAGGGTCTAAGCGAAGAGCGGGCCTCAAGCGAACAGCACAGCGCAGCGCACCTCGATGCTCCAGCGGTCGGGGGCATCCGGCGGCGCCGTCGTGTCGTCGAAGGCGCTGTGAAAGCTGAAGGTGCAGGGCGATCCGGGGTCGGCACCATCGGCCCGGGTTCCCTTCGAGCGCGCCAGGTCGCCCGCCGAATCCCATTGCTTGATCAGCAGCGCCTCGTCGCGGGCCAGCGCCGGATAGTAGTACCACCGGTGCGCGTCCGAGTGTTTCGCGTAGTAGTTCTCGCCGATCCGGTCGGAATAGTGGATCTCGAAGACGACCAGATCGTCGGGACTGACGCGGGCGGCATCGCACAGCGCCAGGGGATGGGTGGCGACCGGTTCATCAGCGATGTTTCGCCACAGGTTGATGATCGCGAACCGGCCGCCATCGAGCGCGCGCCAGACCCCGGCCTTGTCGAGCAGCGTTTCGCCCGCGCCCAGCCGGTGCCGATAGGTGTCGTTGTCGCTTGGCGGCCTGGCCAGATCGCGCAGCCGTCGCGGCGCGCTGGTCAGCGTGTAGTCGCCATGCACCATGTGCAGCGGCAGCTGCACCTGCTGGCCGCCGGCGCTGTGCCGCCTGCTCCTGTTGCCGGTCACCGAGCGGACATTGTGGTCGAAGGCCGCCACCAGCCGCGCACCGCTTGCCTGGCGAATGATCTCGGCGCAATGCGGATAGTAGTCGCGGACGACCTGTTTATGATCGAGGAAGTCGATCGCCGGCTTCTCGAGGGGGCGGGCGAGCATTTCGAAGCCGTTGGTATCGAGCGTGCGCCGCTGATTGCCGGCAAGCGCGCGGGCGTCATCGACCGGGAGCCGCCGCTTTTCGAGCCTGGCGCCGACCCACGGCGCATCGTTGCCGCCCTGGTCGCGGCGCGTGAAGACCTTGCCGTTGCGATACAGCGAGGTCTCGGTGGACGCGGCCAGATAGGTGAACGCGCCGATACAGGCCGCATCGGCTTGCGCCTCATGTGTCGCGGTCATCCCAAGCTCCAGATCGAGGGCGGATTACGGTATCGGGGGCGCGTCGAACGCGCCCCCCCGACCGTGCCACGGGCCATGATCCACGGACCATGTTCCAGGACAGGCCTCAGGCCTCGACCTCGGCGATGAAATCGTGATCCTCGTCGAGATGGGGAATGCCGGTATTGTGGCCGCCATGGGCTTCCGTGCCCTTCAGCACCGCGGTCCGGCGGGTGAACTCGACCTTCATCTCACCGGCCAGCACCTTCTCGATGGTCTCGTATTGCCACTGGCTCACGTCCTTGTTGGCCGGGCGCTTCGACATCACGTCGAACCAGGCCGAGATCTTCGGATGCTTCTTCCAGACGGTGTCGGGAATGATGTTGCCGGCGTCATGCGACACGAATTCGTGGAACGCGGCGAGGTCGCCATAGCTGACCTCGCTGCCGCAGACATACGGGTCGTCCTTGAGCCAGTAATTCTCCAGAAGGTCCATCGACTCGTAGAGGACGTGGAAGCCCTTGCGGCGCTCCGCCGTGAAGTCCTTGTCGGCGCCGTAGATCATCGGCGCGAAGATCGTCCAGTGGAACGCGCCGCCGCCGAGGCGAAGCGTGTAGGCATACCACTGCACGAACTGATTGATCCGCGCGCGTTCATGCAGGGTCGAGCCGAACCAGTGGGCGGGGCAGTCGTATTTCTCGTTCAGATAGCGGCCGATCGCGACATTCTCCCAGACCTTGAAGTCGCCGTCGACCAGGATCGGAACCTGCCCGGTGGGATTGTACTCGTCGCGGAACTCCTGGCGCTCGTTGATGTTCGTTGTGATGTCGACGATGTCGTCCTCGAAGGGAATGTCGTTCTCGATCAGGAACTGACGCGCCGAGCGGCACGGCTGGGAGGCCGGATGGTGCAGCAAACGCAGTTTCGAACCCATGGGAATTTCCTCTCGATCTTCGGGTGGGTTCTTCAGCCGGGCGGACCCACTCCGGTTTGATTGTTGCCCGTTCGCAGCGGCTACCGGCGCTGCCCGGTCCGATGTCGACCGGCGCCTGGGCCGTTACGCACGGTAACAATCGTGCGCAAGCATTGTCAATCAAAGGATAGGAAAGTATATGAATGTCTCTACTTTACTGATTGCCCTTGTGGCGATGCGCCGGGTGGTCCATATGACCGATATCCATCCAGGGCGCCCATCCGCGACAGGGGTGGTCTCGTCAAACGGTGACGATTGCTGTTTGTTGAGGGCACTGGTTTTTTTCGATTCGCCGTAACCGGCGGCAAGAGACGGACAAGGCGAGGATTTTGGTGACGACCCCGGCCGATCCCGGTTCAGAACTTCTGAACATCAAGGAGGCAGCCGCCCTGCTGAAGGTCAGCGAGGCGTCGCTGCGGCGCTGGACCAATTCCGGACAGCTGAACTGCATGCGCCTGGGCGCCAAGCGGGAGCGTCGTTTCCGCCGCCAGGATCTGATGACGTTCCTGGAGAGCCGCGAGGCGGGGAATACCCCGGCGCCAACGCCGCCATCCGCCCCGGCAAATGGCCGCCCGGCTGAAGTGGTGCTGGAAGGCGTTGCCATCGAATATGGCAATCACATCTGCACGCTCTACGAGAACGATCTTGGCCGGCTCAAGTGGTCCGTTCCCTTCCTCGACGACGGGTTGCGCAACGGCGACGGCTGCTTCCTGATCGCCACGCCGGCGGTGCGCAAGGAAATCCTCGGCCATATCGGCGCGGTGCAGGACGGGGTGTCCGAGGCCGTCGACAGCGGCCAGCTCATCCTGAGCGACGGCATCGCCGACGGCGAAGCGATGTGCCGGTTCGTCGAGCGCAGCCTGATCATGGCATCGCGCGCGGGCCGGCGGTCGTTCCGGCTGCTCGGCGACATGACGTGGTGTCTGGCGCTCGGCATGAGCTATGACGAGTTGCAGGCCTACGAGATGCGTTTCAACCACGAGATCGCGCGACGCTTCGCGCTGGTCAGCGTCTGCCAGTACGATGTGCGCGCGTTTTCCGGACCGGCCGTGCTGAACGCGCTCAAGTGCCACGAGGACACCTTCAACTATTCGCTGTCGCGCTTCCTGTCCTCATAGGCGCCGGTCACCGCGGAATAGAGGAGAGGCCGGCGACGTGCCGAAGCGAATTGTTCCCCGAAAGTTGACGGCAGCGGCGTTTGCCAGCCATGGTCAGGTCATCGAGAAGGATGGCGCCGACAGCTTTCCGATCAACGGCGGCAGGTGCATTCGCTTTCATGACCTGGTGAACATCGACCTTGCCGGCCCGTCGGCACGCCCGATCGTCAGCCTGTTTTCCTCCGAACCCTATGCATTGCCGCTCACCCTGCGCATGGTCGAGCGCCATCCGCTCGGCAGCCAGGCCTTTTATCCGCTGTCGCGCAATCCGTTTCTGGTCACCGTCTGCGATGACGAGGACGGGACGCCGGTCAATCCGCAGGCCTTCATCACCGCGCCCGGACAAGGCGTGAATATCGGCAGAGACGTCTGGCACGGGGTCCTGACGCCGCTTGGCGAGCACGCCGACTTCATCGTCGTCGACCGGGGCGGAGAGGGAAACAACCATCAAATGCATGTCTTCGACGTGCCTTACGTGATCGAACCGCCGGCTTGATCTCGCCGTCAGGCAGCACCGCAAGCGGCGGCCCCATGCCCTTAAGGAAGCCGGTTGCCGGCTGAGGGCGGCAACATGACCGTCAAGGGTGTCGGAAAATTGCATCCGCAGGATAATTTCCGTATTATTTTCAATAATCTGCATTGTGCGGACGGGAGGAAATTGTGTCATGGAAAACTGGGCCAACAAAAAGACGCTGATACTCGGCAGGAGCGAAATGATCGGCCTCCTGACACCGGGCGAATACAACGATTGCGTCGAGCAGGCCTACCGCATGCATGGCGAGAAGCGCTTCTACATGGATCCGAAAGGCCATATCGTGCTCGACCGGTTCCCAGGCGAATGGGAGGCGATGCCGTCCTATATCGAGGAACCGCATGCGGCCGCCTGCAAGTGGGTGTCGATCCGCGAGAACAACCGCGAAAAGTACAATCTACCCACGGTCTTCTCGATCCTGATCTACACCGAGCCGGAATCCGGCTTTCCCCTCGCGATTGTCGACGGAAGCTATCACACGGTCATGCGGACCGGATCGGCGGGCGCGGTATCGGCCAAGTGGATGGGGCGGAAGAATTCGAAGACGCTGGCAATCGTCGGCGCCGGACACATGGCGGAAGGCGCGCTGGCCACCTGCAACGAGGTGTTCGACTGGGAAGACGTTCGGGTCTGGAGCAGGACGCAGTCGACGCTCGACCATTTCGCCAGGACGCAGCAGCCAAAATACGATCGTTTCGAGATCAAGACCTCGACCGATGCCGAGACCGTCGTCGCCGGCGCCGATGTGGTCGTCACCCTGACGCCCGCGCGCGCGCCGATCATCAGGGAAGACTGGATCGCGCCTGGAACGCATATCGCCGCGGTCGGCGCGGACAAGGCCGGCGATCAGGAACTGGAGGGAACGCTGCTCGCCAAGGCGCGGGTCTTCGTCGACGATATCCGCCAGTGCCGGACCGACGGCGAGATCAACGTACCGCTTTCGCAGGGCCTGATCACCGAGGACGACATCGCCGGCGAGATCGGCGAGATCATCATCGGCGACAAGCAGGGCCGGACCTCGGACGAAGAGATCACCATTTTCGATTCCACCGGCATCGCGCTGCAGGATTCAGCGACGGTTCCTCTGGAGTACCAGCGCGCCATGGAAGCGGGCGTCGGCATCGAGAAGAAGATGATCTCGACCTGATCCCGATCGGACGCCACCCAAACAGAAGGATCAGGCCATGAGCGACGAAGACATCTACCGCAGGCAGACTTTCGGCGGCGCTACCGGTTTCGGCCGTTCACCAGCGCTGGTCATCATCGATTTCGTCAACGGTTTCATTGATCCCGAAATTCTCGGCGGCGGGAACATCGCCGAGGCGGTCGAAAACACGAAACCGCTTCTGGCGTTCTTCCGTCAAGCCGATCTGTTCGTCTGTTTCACCCGGGTCGTCTATGCCGACGACGGCGCCGATGCCGGCGTCTGGTGCGAAAAGGTCCCGCGGCTGCGCGACCTCACCGAAACAGCGCATAGCAGCCAGGTCGTGGACGCCTTAGCGCCGCGCGATGGTGAGCTGATCATCCGCAAGACGCAGGCGTCAGCCTTTTTCGATACGCATCTGGCCAGCGTGCTGGTCGCGCGCCGGATCGACACCGTGGTGATTGCCGGCTGCACCACCAGCGGCTGCGTCCGCGCTACCGCCATCGATGCGATGAGCCACAATTTCCGGCCGATCGTCGTATCCGATTGCGTCGGCGACCGGGCGCTCGGGCCGCACGAGGCGAACCTGTTCGATATCCGCAACAAATACGCCGACCTGCATACGGCAACACAGGTCATCGCGACCCTGTCGACGCCTTAGGACACTTTCCGCTCAGTCCGCCTTGCGCCGCTTCGAGAAGTCCGGATCCCAGTCGGGAACAACCAGATTGGCCGGATAGTCGTAGCGGTAGTCGACCGGCGGGCAGATGACGTATTTTCGGTCGAAGGGGATCCAGTCGAAAGGTTCGCCCGAGCGGATGATATGCGGCCAGTCGGGATGGGCGAAGAGCGGGCGCCCGACGGCGCAGAGATCGCCCGCCCCGCTTTCGAGAACCGCCTCGGCATCGGCGCCATCGGCGATGCCACCGTTGACGATCATCGGTTTCCCGCTTGCCTCGGCAATCGCCTTCGCCATGGGAATGTCGGAGGCCGGATCGCGATTGTCCTTCCAGTCGAAGCTCGACCAATGCAGCGCATCGGCGTCACAATCGGCAAGCGCCCCGCCGACCTCGCGGGCGTATTCCACGCCGCCGGGCCATGCGCCCATGAAGTCGTCGACCCCGTCCTGGCTTAACCGCAGGGTGATGATCTTGTCCGGCCCGATCGCCTCCCGCGTCCGGCTGCAGGCAAGCTTTGCGGCCCGCACGTTGTTCTCCGCCGATCCGCCGTAAGCATCGGTCCGCTTGTTCGTCTTCGGATGGATGAACTGGTAGTAGAGATAGCCGTTCGCCCCGTGGATCTCGACACCGTCGAAGCCCGCCTCGACCGCCCGTGCCGCCCCTTCGGCGAAGCAATCCGCGATCCGGTCTATCTCCGCTTCGGTCAATTCACGGGCCGGCGGAAACGTCACCTTGGGCCAGTCTCCCGAGAGGCCGCGATCGTGCTTCTCGTCATCCGTGTCGGTATAGAGAACCCATCCCTCGCTCTGCAGCGGCGATGCCGAAACCGGACTTTCGCCCTCATAGAGGCACCGCGGATCGCTGACCCGGCCGCCATGCATGAGTTGCAGAATGATCGGAACATTGTGGGCATGCACCGCATCCACGGCGCGCCGCCACCCGTCGATGTGACGCTGCGTTGCGATGCCGGGCTGGGACAGATAGGCGACGCAGCCCAGTTCGTCCGCCGGATAGGTCCCCTCGGTGATGATCATCCCGACGCCGCCGACAGCCCGGCGGGCGTAGTAGGCGGCCATCTCGTCGGTCGGCGTTCCGTCGGGTTCGGCGTTCTGCCTGGTCAACGGCGCCATGGCGATCCGGTTCTTCAATTCCAGCGGACCAAGCTTGAAGCGCGAAAACGTCTTGGAAAATTCCGAACCGGCCATGTTTCTCTCCAATCTCCATCGCCGCCGATGCACAACCGGCGCGCTTCACCTAACTGCCGATCCGCAGCAGCAGCTTTCCCGAGACGCCACGCGCTTCCAGGCGCTCATACATCTCGTGGACGTCCTCAAGGTCGTAGACACCTTCGACGGGAACCCGCACAGAACCGTTGCCGATCAGGTCCATGACCTTATGGGCGCCCGCGCTCCAGGCCTCCGCCTCGCAGTCGATATGTCCGATGTGCAGCCGCGTGAAGGTCAGCGACTTCTGGACCAGCCGCTCCCACAGGTTCGGATAGGGCTTGCCCTCCGCCTCGCCATAGCTGACCACATGGCCAAGCGGGCGGATGCAATCGAAACTGCGGTCGAGAATGCTGCCACCGGTGGAATCGATCACCTTGTCGACACCCCGCCCGCCGGTGAAATCGTTCACCATCTCGCGGAAATCGCGCTGCTCGCGCAGGACGACCGCGGACGCGCCCCACTCCAGCGGCCGCGCCTCCTTGCCCGGCGTGCCGACCGTTCCCAGAACCGTCGCGCCGGCCGCGACGGCAAGCTGGGTCAGATAGAGGCCGACACCGCCGCCGATCGCATGCACGAGAATGGTGTCTCCCGGCCGGGTGGTGCTGACCGTGTGGAGCAGGTGCCAGGCGGTGCACCCTTGAACGAAAAAGGCGGCCGCCACGTCGAAACCCATCGTGTCGGGGATCCCGACGAGCCGCTTCTCCTCGATCAGGCACAGCTCTGAAAATGCGCCGGCGTCCTCGCAGAAAGCCGCAACCCGGTCTCCCGGCTTGACGCGGGTGACGCCCGGCCCGACCGCATAGACGGTCCCGGACATCTCGATCCCGGCCGCAAGCGGGTAGCCCTTGGGATGCGGATAGACGCCGGTGCGCATCATCGTGTCGGCAAAGTTGCAGCCACCATAGGCAACGGATACGACGACCTCGCCCTCGCTCGGTTCGGGAGCGGGCACCTCCTCCACCACCATGCTGTCCGGCCTACCGTCCGGCTGCTTGAGGACGACTGCACGCATATGGTTCCTCTCCGCGTGACGGGGCCACTCACCTTGCACGCCTCGAGACGGTCGACGACGACCATTCATACAGTCGAGAAACGCTGAAATAGTCTATGGTCAGGAGCAATGAGACTCAATGTGATATGCGCAATTATTTTTTTAAAATAACGATTTAGGCGTCGCGAACGAGTCATTGATAATAGCGCCATATCAATGAGCTTCATCTTTCTTATCAAACATCGACGATAGCGCGAGACGACGCGGCTTGTCCGCCCCGGACGGGCCCGGCGAAAGGCGATGCCGGCAGGTGCTATCACGCCAAAAGGCACGGGCGAGACGCCGCCGCGCCGCCTTCGACAGCGGCGCGGTGCGCGGGGTGATTGCCGCCCGCGATCAGACGCCGATCGGCATGTGCTCGGCCGAGCGTTCCACCTTGCGCGGGGCGGTCAATTCCTTCCACTTCGACAGCGCCTGATTGACGGCCGGGAACGCAGGACGCCTGATGAAGCGGCCACGGCCGGGCCGCGGCTCGTTACTTCCCTCCTCGCCCCAGACCACCTCGCCGCGCGAGATCGTGTAGCGCGGCAGCCCCGTCACCTCGAAGCCCTGGAACACGTTGTAGTCGATGATCGACTTCTGGGTGGCGGCGTCGATCGTCTTCGTCGCTTTCGGATCCCAGACGACGATGTCGGCATCGGCACCCGGTATCAGCGCGCCCTTCTGCGGATAGATGTTGAGGATCTTGGCGATGTTGGTCGACGTCACCGCGACGAATTCGTTCTCGGTCAGCCGGCCCGTCCTGACGCCGTGGGTCCACAGAAGCGAAAGCCGGTCTTCCAGCCCGCCGGTGCCGTTCGGGATCTTGGTGAAATCGTCAAGGCCGAACTGCTTCTGTTCGCTCGTGAAGGCGCAATGGTCGGTCGCGACGACCTGGAGCGATCCGGCCTGCAGGCCTGCCCACAAGCTGTCCTGGTGCGCCTTGTCGCGGAAGGGCGGCGACATGACGCGCTGCGCCGAATGCAGCCAGTCCGCATGGCCGTATTCGCCATCGTCGAGCAACAGGTGCTGGATCAGCGGCTCGCCATAGACCCGCATGCCCTTCTGCCGAGCGCGTCGAATGGCCTCGTGCGCCTGCTCGCTGGAGGTATGGACGATATAGACCGGCACGCCGGCTGCGTCAGCGATCATGATGGCGCGGTTGGTCGCTTCGCCCTCCACCTCGGGCGGGCGCGAATAGGCGTGCGCTTCCGGCCCCGATATGCCCTCGGTCATGAACTTCTCTTGCAGCGCGGCGATCACGTCGCCGTTCTCGGCATGCACGAGCGGCAACGCGCCCAGCGCGGCGCAGCGCCGGAACGAGGCGAACATCTCGTCGTCGTTCACCATCAGCGCGCCCTTGTAGGCCATGAAGTGCTTGAAGGTGTTCACGCCACGGTCGACACAGGTCTTCATGTCGTTGAAGTTCTGTTCGTCCCAGCCGACGACGGCCACATGGAAGGAATAGTCGGCGGAGGCCTGGCGCGCGGCGCGCGCTTCCCAGGCATCCAGCGCGGCAACCATTCCGTCCTCGCCGGGAATGACGAAATCGACCACCATGGTCGTTCCCCCCGACAAGGCCGCAAAGGTGCCGCTCTCCCAGGTTTCCGCCGTCGTCGTTCCCATGAACGGCATTTCCAGATGGGTGTGCGGATCGATCCCGCCGGGCATGATCATCGCCCCCTCGGCATCGACCACCGTCTCGCCGGCAAGGTCGTCTCCGATCGCCGCGATCGTCTCGCCCTCGATCAGAACATCCGCCTTGTAGCTGCGGTCGGCCGCGACGATGGTTCCGTTCTTGATTACCGTCGACATCGATCCTCTTCCTCCTTGTTGCCGGCGGCTGCCGCCCCGGCGGACCCCAATGCTCTACCGTCCGGGCGTCACTCCACCCGAACGTCAATCCGGCGGAATTGCGCCTTTGCGTTCCACGATCAATCCATAGGCCTGCGGCTCGCGGTGGCGCGCGAAATCGAAGATGGTTTCGCGGTAGCGCTTGCCGATATCGAGGTCGCAATTGGCCGTGATGACCTCGTCCTCCAGCGTCGCCGACATCGCGACGATCTCGCCCGAAGGCGCGACGATGACGCTCTGGCCGACCATGTTGGAACCTTCCTCGACCCCGCATTTCGCGGTGCCGACGACCCAGGTCGCATTCTGATAGGCGCCGGCCTGCATGGACAGGTGGTTGTGGAACTGCGTCAGGCTGTCGATGTCCTTGTGGCCGGTATGATCGTAAGGCGTGTTGTAGCCGAGCACGACCATCTCGACCCCCTGCAGTCCCATCACCCGGTAGGTCTCCGGCCAGCGACGGTCGTTGCAGATACACATGCCGACCACGCCGCCAAAGGCACGCCAGACCCCGAAACCGAGATTGCCGGGCTCGAAATAGCGCTTCTCGAGATGCTGGTGCGCCCGGTTCGGCTGCGGTTCGGCGTGGCCGGGCAGGTGAACCTTGCGATACTTACCGATGATCTCGCCCTTGCGATCGACGAGAATGGAGGTGTTGAAACGGCGCTTGCGGCCTTCCTCCATGACGATTTCCGCATAGCCGAGATGGAAACCGATACCGAGCCTGCGGCCTTCCTCGAACAGCGGCGCGGTTTCCGGCCCGGGCATTTCCGTCTCGTAGAAACTGTCGAGCTCGGCTTCGTCGTCGATCAGCCAGCGCGGGAAGAACGTGGTGAGGCACAGTTCCGGAAAGACGACCAGTTCCGCCTGGTAGCTAGCTGCCTGCCGCATCATGTCGAGAAGCCGGCCCACCGTCTGCTTGCGGGTCTCCGACCGGCTGATCGGTCCCATTTGCGCGGCGGCCGTTCTCACGATCCTCGCCATCCTTGTCCTCCATGCCACTCTTGTCCAACCGGCCGGGAACAGCGTTCTCCGCCGGCAACCCGCTGGAGCCGAAACAGCCCAGGTCAGGTTCGCATCCTGCCAGCTTCGGCGCGCCTCACCCCCGTTTCCAGGTCGGCTCGAAACTGTCGCGCAGCACTCTTTCGATCTCCAGCCCCTGCCGGAGGAGAAAGTCGTCACGGCCAAGCGGCGCCGAAAACAGAATGCTGGTCGGCAAGCCCCCGCCGTCGCGGCCATTCGGGATCGCCAGGCCGCAAAACCCAAGGAAGTTGCCGATCATGGTGTTGCGCAGGACCTTGAGATTGACCTCGTGAAACAGATCCATATCCGCTTCCAGGGGCGCGATTTCGGGCGCAGTCACCGGAGTGGTGGGCATTGCCAGAAGCGCGCCGTCGAGGGACGCGGCGATCGACGCCATCGTGCGTTTCCGCACGTCCTGGATGCAGAGCAGGTCATGGGCCGACATCTGAGCGCCCTGCTTGATGCGATGGACGACGCGCGCGTCAATTCCGGCGCTGTCCTCCCTGTCCACCAGCGTGCGATACTCATGATAGGCTTCGGCTGCCACCAGCGACCCGTGTTCCGCCGTCGTCCTGACCGTCTCGTCGATCTCGGCAACGACGCGGCGCTCGATCCGCGCACCCGCCTGCTCAAGCAGACAAAGGGACTGCTCGAAATTTTCCAGGATGGTCGGTTCGCAGGCATCCAGCACGATGTTTTCGGCAACGACGATCCTAAGACCGGCCAGATCGAGACGGCGCACATCGGCTGCGACCGCGCCCCTCAGCACCATGTCGAGAAGCAAGCAATCCTCCACGGACCGCGCCAGCGGCCCGATCGTGTCGAGCGTTCTCGACAGCGGTATCATGCCGTTCTTGTCGATCCGGCCTTCACTCGTCTTGAAGCCGTAGACACCGTTCAGCGATGCCGGAATGCGCACGGAACCGCCGGTGTCGGTGCCGATGGCGCAGGGCGCCAGACCCGCCGCCACCACGGCACCCGAGCCGGAAGACGAACCGCCGGGAGACCGGTGCACCGTATCGTCATTGGGATTGACCGGCGTGCCGAAATGCGGGTTCAGTCCCAGACCTGAATAGGCGAATTCCGTCATGTTCAGCTTGCCCAGGCACACCATTCCGGCAGCCGACGCATTGGCCACACATGCCAGATCCCGGTCCTTGGCCGGCGTATCACGGTAGAGCCTGGACGCACCCGTGGTTGGCGAGCCCGCGACGTCGAACAGGTCCTTCCAGGCGATCGGCACTCCGTCGAGCGCCGAAAGCGGCCGGCCTTTTTCGTAGCGCGCCGCCGCTGCCCGTGCCTCCCGTTTCGCACGGTCCGCCGTCACCGCGATGAAGATCCTGGTATTGGCGGATTTTTCGATCCTGTCCAAAAGAAACTCGGTCAGCGCAACGGGATCCGCCTCCCGGCTTCTGAACGCCAGTCCGATTTCCGAAGCGGTGCGTCCGGCAATTTCACTGATATCCGTCACTGTCATACCCGCTCGCTAGCCATCCGTTCTCATCGGTCAATCCATGTAAGGCGACCCCTCGTCGCCGGTATCGACCTTGTCGAGCAGATGCATATCCTGTGCGTTCCAGCTCACGGTCACCTTGCTGCCGGGGCTGACGGGCTCGGCGAAATAGGCCTTGTCGGAAATGTTGGCGACGAACACCGCCTCGCCCTCGATCGCAACGGCGATCTTGACGAAATTTCCCTGATATTCGGTCGCCTCGACGACGCCTTCCAGAGCGTTGCGGGCCGTGTCCTGCGGCCCGCCCGAACGATGGACCTCGACCATGTCGCGCCGGATCGCCACCGATACCGGGTCTCCGACATCCGCCATCACCGATGCCGGCACTTCGAACACCCCGCCCGACGCCGTCTTGAGGATCGCATTCTGCGCGCTCTTTGATTCCAGCGTGCCGGTCAGCACGTTCTGCGCGCCCATGAAGCGGGCGACATAGGGCGTTTTCGGTTCGTCGAAGATTTCCCGAGCCGTTCCCGCCTGTTCGATCGTGCCGTTGTCCATCACCACGACCATATCGGCGAGCGCGATCGCCTCCGGCTGCGTGTGCGTCACGTGCAGGAAGGTGATGCCGAGCTCCTCCTGCAGGCTTTTCAGCTCACCGCGCATCTGCAGGCGCAGGAATTCGTCCAGCGCGGACAGCGGCTCGTCGAGCAAAAGTACCTTCGGATTGGTGATCAGCGCGCGGGCCAGCGCGACGCGCTGTTGCTGGCCGCCGGACAACTGCGCCGGCATCCGGCTTTTCAGATGGTCGAGCTGGACGCGCTCCAGCATCTCGAAGGCCCGCTTGCGCCGCTCGTCCTTCGGCACGGAACGCATCTTCAAGTAGAAGGCGACATTGTCGAGGATCGTCAGATGCGGAAACAGCGCGTAGCTCTGGAACATCATCGCAGTGCCGCGTTTGACCGGCGGCTTGCCGACGACCATGTCGTCGCCGATATAGATCTCGCCGGACGTCGGGGTCTCGTGGCCGGCGACCATCCTCAGGATCGTCGTCTTGCCGCAGCCGGACGGACCGATCATGCAGCAATAGGACCCGTGCGGAATGGTCAGGTCGACGTCCCTGACCGCCTTCGTGTCGCCGAAGGTCTTGGTCAGATTGACCAGTCTGATCTCGCCGGACCCGTGCGCATGGGCTGCGGTCTGCTCGACGGATACGCTCATGTTTATTGCCCAGCCCGTTTGCGTTGAATGAGAAAGATCGACCCCAGCGCCAGGCCGATGACCAGGAACGATATGCCGGTCGTCATCGCGCCGAGCGCATAGAGCGAGGGCGACGTGACATTGGTCGTCATCGTCCAGATTTCGAGCGGCAGGGTGTTCTGCGTTCCCACCGTCAGCCAGCTGCGCGGAAATTCGTCGTAGGACAGCGTGAAGCCGAACAGCGCCACCGCGATCATGCCGGGAAACACGATCGGCACGACCACGTCCTTGACCGCCTGCCAGCGGCTCGCGCCGAGATCGTAGGCGGCCTCCTCATAGGACGGGCTCAGGCGCCCGAGAACCGCGAACATGATCAAGAGGCCGAACGGCAGCGTCCACGACAGGTGTGCGCCGAGCCCGGTCGAAAACCAGTCGGCCGAAACTCCGAGAAAGCGGGCGGTGACCAGGGCGCCGATCGACAGCACCAGCCCCGGGACGATCAGGCTCGCGATCGCCGTGTAGAACAACACCGTGGAGCCACGGAAGCGGCGGCGGAACCCGAAGCCCGCCGTCACCGATATCAGTACGGTCAGCAGCATGACGAGAATGGCGAGCGGGAACGACCGGCTGAAGGCGCCGGGAACGTCACCGACCCGGGAGGGATTGAACACCTCTCCGAACCACATCACCGAGGGCTCGCGAAGCGGGAAGTTCAGCGATCCGCTCGGCCCCTGGAACGCCAGGATGAGGACGGAGATCATCGGTCCGTACAGGAAGATGACGAAGAGCGTGAACAGCAGGGCCAGAACGTAGAAAGTCCAGGGCCTTCGGTCGTGCGACATGGTCCCTATCTCACCAGTTCCTTGCGGACATCGACCAGGCGGAAGATCCCGGTGGCGATCAGCATCACGATCACCAGAAGGATCACCGCGTTGGCGGCCGCGCGCGGATAGTTCAGAAACTGCAGGTCGTTGAAGATGCCCGACGTGGCCGAACCGGACAGGCCGCCGCTCATCACCTTGACGACGGCGAAGTCGCCCATCACCAGCGTCACGACGAAGAGCGAGCCGAGCGCGATGCCGGTCTTGCTGAGCGGCAGGACGACGTTCCAGACGACACCCCACCGGGTGGCGCCGGCATCGACCGCGGCTTCAAGCAGCGCCTTGTCGATGCGCGCCATGGAATTGAAGATCGGCACCATCATGAACAGCGTGAACAGGTGGACATAGGTGACGACGACCGAGAAATCGGAAAACAGCAGCCAGTCCACCGGCTCCTCGATCATGGCCATGCCCTGAAGGCTCTCGTTGATCAGCCCCTCGCGTCCGAGGACGGGACGCCACGAGATCATGCGAATGATGTTGGAGGTCCAGAACGGCACCGTGCACACGAGAAACAGGCCGATCGCGACGATCAGGTTGCGCACGTGGAATACGAGGAAATAAGACAGCCAGAAGCCCAGCACCATGGTGATGACCAGCACGATGATCGTGAACTTGATCGTCGAGAGGTAGAGCGCCCAGGTCGTCGGGTTGGCCAGCAGATCGTAGTAGTTCTTGAACGTGAAGTCCGGCACCAGGCCGACCAGCATCTGGTAGCGGAAGAAGCTCACGATCACGACGAGCGCCACCGGAATGACGAAGAACAGCAGCAGCACCAGCGCCAGCGGCGAAACCTGTAGCAGGGGCATCCAGGCGGTTCGTTTGCTCATCTCGTTTTAAGGGGCATCCGGTTTAGGAAAGGCGGGCGGCGGCGCGGGTCGTACTCGTCGGCCGCCGCCCGTTTCAGTCAACGTCGATCAGGCCGCGTTGAACTCGTTCCACTTGGCGAACAGGAACTCAGCCTGGTCCATGAGATTGTTCCAAACGGCGACATTGGAGAAGCGTTCATCGTAGGACCCGCCGTCGCGCACATCGCCCGGATTGTTGGTCTTCTCGCCCGTTGGACTGGTGATGTCGGCGGTTGCCGGCTTGCCCTCGTAGAAGAAGCCGCGTTCGTTCGGCGTGAGATTCGCCATCGCCGTCGTCGGGTTGGCGCTGTAATAGCCCTGCTTGGCGATGAAACCGCCAACGGGACCGGAATTGTACCAGTTGACGTACTCGATCGCCGCGTCGCGCTTCAGGCCCTCCAGATGGCTCATCAGCCCGAGGCCGTTGCCCCAGCCGCGATAGCCTTCCTTGAGCGGCTGATAGGTGCACGGCGTGCCCTGCACCCGGACCGCGGTAACGGCCGGCGACCACATCGACTGAATGACGACCTCACCGGAGGCCATCAGGTTTACCGATTCATCGAACGTGTTCCAGAGCGCCCGCCAGTGGCCGTCCTTCTTCAGTTCGATGAGCCTGGTGATGGTCTCCTGCAGTTCCTCCCTGGTCGGGTTGCCCTTGTCGACATAGGTGACCTCACCGGCCGCCTCGAATGCCATGATGGCGTCCATGATGCCGATCGTCGGAATGTTCTGGATTGCCGCCTTGCCGTCGAAGTCGGACGACAGCAGGTCGGACCACGAGGTGATGTCGCGACCGACGAGATCGGGGCGGATACCAAGCGTATCGGCGTTGTAGACGCCCGGAATGAAGTTGACGTAGTCGGTCGGTTCGCTGGCGAAGTCGTTGGAGTCCTTCGATCCGCGATAGATGAATTCGAAAGGCGAGTCGCCCTGGCGGGACACTTCCTTGCCGTCGAACTTGCCTTGCGTGTAGAGCGGCGTGAGCTGATCCCAATTGCCGATCTCGGAAACCCCGACGCCCTGCAGCGCGCCCTGGGGAACCGCGACCTTCGCCTGCCAGATCTCGATATCGGCAACGTCGATGGCGCGCGGATCGTTGAACATGCGGTTGGTCATGCCCGCGTGATCGACCACCGACATCGTCACCTCGAAGCCGAGGTCCTCGGTCGCCATCCTCCCGATATCGGCCAGTGTCGAATACGACATGCCGGTATGGTTCAGTTTGACGTCCTTGAGGTTCTGCGCCCAGATCGTCGGAGCGCCCAGAACCGCGGTGCCCGCAACCGCCGCGCCACCCGCCAGAACCGTACGGCGCGACACCTTCGCGGCACCGTTCTTGTCTTTCCTTCGCTTAACAGAAGTCTTCATTCTCGTCCTCCATGTTGACGCGCACGGCCGGACAGGCTGCGCGCAGGGTGGTCGGCATGACTTGCTTGGCACTCATCCCCGAACCGTCGGCCATGCACACGACACCGTACGCACAACCGGGCGACCACAAGATCTGAACACCCCTCTCCAGTCCGCGGTCTTCAAGCCGGGCAACTGGATTTCAGATCGACCACCGTACCTTAGGGTCAGGACCCTGGAAAACACTCCTATGCCATTTGCTCCCTCAGTTTCTCAGTCGCAGCCAGATCGACCGCCCATCCGTAGCCGTCATCGACCGGCGCAAACACCACGCCATAATCGTCGCGTGCATCCTCGAGCGTGATGATCTCGTCGAGCACGTCATCCAGCACCTTCTCAGGATCGCGTTCGAGCGGATCGCCATATCCGCCGCCGCACGGCGAGTAATAGGAGATCACGTCCCCTGCCTGCGTCTGAAGGCCGGAGAATTTCGACGGCTGCTCCGTATTCTCGCCGGTATGGATGTTGCTGAGCACCACCCGTCCGACCGCGCCTTGCTTGCCGCCGAAAATGCCCCAGGGCACGTCGTCGTGCCGGTCGGCCTCATGCGTCATGTAGCCGGGGCCGAAATAGCGCTGCGATTTGACGACGCCCGCCCCGCCCCGAAACTTGCCGGCACCCGGCCTAGCGTCATCGCGGATTTCGTAGCGATCGCAGATCAGCGGCAGATGCATGCCGAGATCCTCGAGCGGATTGTTGCGCGTGTTGCGCATCAGCTCCTCGACCGTGTCGGGCCCGTCGGAGAACGGACGTCCGCCCATGGCCGCTTCGTTAACCTCCAGGAACACCCAGTAGTCGCCGTTGTCGCGGACGCCCGAATAGGCGGCAAAGGAGAGCGTCGCCGCATTGCCGGCGGTCGCCTTTTCCGGGATGACGGGCGCAAGTGCCTTGATGATCAGATCGACGACGCGCTGGATCTGGGTGAAACGCGCTTCGGCGGCAACCGGTGCGATCGGGTTGAATATGCAGCCTTCCGGCGCCGTGACCGTGATCGGGCGGAACGAGCCTTCGTTCTGCGGGATATATTCCTGATGGGTATAGGTATCCAGCAGCAGGGCGCGGAACGCGAAGAAGCAGGCAACCTTCGTCGAGCCCTCGAACGGCACGTTGTAGGCGGTCGGCACCTGCGGCGACGAACCGGTCAGGTCGACTTCCACGTTGTCCCCGCTGATCCGCACCGTCACCTTGACGGGCAGGTGCACGCCCCGGGTGCGGCCGTCATCGTCAAGAAACCCTTCGGCTGTGTATTCGCCATCGGGGATCTTGGCGATCTCGCGCCGGATCATGGTCTCGGTGTAATCCATCAGCTGTTTCGTCGTCTGGATCACGGTGTCGTGGCCATAGGTGTCGAACAGCTCCTGGAAACGCTGCACCCCGAGTTCGGCGGCGGCGATCTGCGCTTCGAGGTCGCCCATGACGAGGCTGGGAACGCGGGTATTGTCCTGGATGTATTTCCACAGCCATTCGTTCCGAACGCCCTCCTCGTAGAGCTTCAGCCCGTTCAGCAGCATGCCCTCGGCATACATATCCGGGATGTCGATGACGAGACCGGGCGTCGCCGCGCCGATATCGACATGATGGGCGGTGTTTGCCGAAAACCCGACCAGTTCGCCGCCGTGAAAGACCGGCATCACGATGGCGATATCCGGTGAATGGCTGGCGCCGTAATAGGGGTGGTTGTGAATGACGCAGTCGCCGGGCTTCCACGCATCCAGCGGCACGCTCTTCTCGATGCCGCGCAGATAGCCCGGAAGCGAGCCGATATGCATCGGCGTCGAATCGGATTCGCACAGCGTGTTGTATTCGCGGTCGAACAGACCGGCGCCGAGATCCTGGCTTTCCCGGATGATCGAGGAATAGCTCATCCGGTACAGCACATTGCCCATCTGCTCGGCGATCGAATGCAAGGCGCCGCTGATGACCTGCAACTCGATCGGGTCGATTTCCTTCGCCATGACGTCTTCCTCAATCCCTGCAGATCACGAGATCGCCGAACGCTTCCACCGTGGCGGTGTAGTTTGGCGGAACCAGTGTCGTTGAGTTGTGCTGGATGATGAGCGCGGGGCCGGTCACCTTGTCGTCGGCCTTCAGCGCCGACCGCCGGTACCGGGGGGTCTCGATCTCGCTGCCATCGTCGAAGACGGTGACGCGCGTGTAGAGAGCCGCGCCTTCGGGATTGACGGCCCCGCCCGTTTCCAGCTTCGGCGTCTTCAGCGTCTCGACGGCGGCGGTCGCCACGACACGCAGCGTGATGACCTCGCAGAGCTGGTCCTTGAAAGCGTGGCCGTAGACCTTCTTGTGCTCATCGAAGAAGCTGTCGATAATCTCCGATACATTATCCTGCGTAAGCGGACCGTCGGGCATCCTCGCCCGGAGTTCGAAGCCCTGCCCGACATAGCGGCACTCGGCAAAGCGCTGATAGCGCCGGTCTTCCGGCGCGATGCCGTCGGCGTCGAACTGCTTGTCGGCCTTGGCCACGAGGCTGTCGATCGCCTCGTTGATCTGGCGCAGTTCCTCCTCGCCGGCGGTGTTGGCCACCATCAGCGTGGAACTGGTGTATTCGTATTGCAGGTCGGTGACGAGAAGACCGGTTGCGGCGGTGATGCCGGGCTGGATCGGCGAAATCACGTCTTTTGCCGAAATCGCCTCCGCCAGCGAGACGGCATGCATCGGACCGGCGCCGCCGAAGCCCATCAGGCTGAAGTTGCGCGGATCGACGCCCTTGGCAACCGAATTGGCATTGATCGCCAGCGCCATGTTGTTGTTGACGATCTTCAGGATGCCGAGCGCGGCATCCTTGACCGACATGCCGAGCGGATCGGCGATATGCGTCTTGATCGCCTTTTCCGACAGCGACGGCGTGATGTCGATGTCGCCACCGAGGAACTGCTCCGGATCCATCCGGCCGAGCACCACCTGCGCATCGGTCACCGTGGGTTCCTCGCCGCCCTTGGCATAGCAGGCAGGCCCCGGTTCGGCACCGGCCGAACGCGGGCCGACGCGGAACGCGCCGCCCGGATCGATATAGGCGATGGATCCGCCGCCGGCGCCGATCGCATCGATGTCGACCATCGGCACGAGCACGGGCAGCATGTCGACCATCGTGTCGCGCGGGTTCTTGATCCTGAGCTCACCCTCCTGGATGACGCTGATATCGGCCGACGTGCCACCGATATCGATGGTGATGATGTTGTCGATGCCGCAGTTGCGCCCCGTCCATCCGCCGCCGATCACGCCACCGGCCGGACCGGACAGCAGCAGTCCGTTCGGCAGCCGGCTGGATTGCTCGACCGTCGCGATGCCGCCATTCGACTGCATGACCCGGATGATCGCATCGACGCCGGCCCCTCTGAGGCGTGTCGTCAGGTTATCCAGATAGGCGGATGTCTTGGGGCCGATATAGGCGTTCATCGCCGTGCTCGAAAAGCGCTCGTATTCGCGGATCGTGTTCACGACTTCCGACGAGCAGTTGACGAACGCGTCGGGCAGGATCGACTGCACGATCTCCTTTGCCCTCAGTTCGTGCTCGTCGTTCAGGAACGAGAACAGGAAGGCGATGATGACCGCGTCCATGCCGCGCTTGGCGAAGAGCTCGGCGGCCTGCTTCACCTCGTCTTCGTTCAGGGGAACCTCGGCCTTGCCGGTCGGCGGCATGATCCGCTCGGTCACGCAAAGCCGGTCGCGGCGCTTGATCAGCGGCCTCGACTGCCAGGGCACGTCGAACTGAAGCGAAAAGTTATGCGGCCGCTTGTGCCGGGCCATGTGCAGGATGTCGCGGAACCCGCGCGTCGTGATCATGCCGACCCGCGCGCCCGACCGCTCGATGACCATGTTCGTCGCGACCGTGGTGCCGTGATAGAGCATGTCGATGGCGCCGGGATCGACCTCGGCCTTGCCACAGGCCTGCAGCACGCCGTTGACGACGCCCTCGGACTGATCCTGCGGCGTACTGGGGACCTTGGTGACGACGATCTGACGATCGTCCGCTTCCCCCACACGCTCCAGAATGACATCCGTGAAGGTGCCACCCACATCTACGCCCACTCGGATCATCACGCTCTCCCGAAACCATAAACGCCCGGCCTGGCCTGGGACGAAACCCGGGAGACCACATCCGCTGTCATATTAATGCAATTTGTCAATTCATCCCCGCCAGTCGATTCAGCATCTTTTCCCCGGTGTTTGTTGGCACTTGAAAATGGTAGACAACCGGCCGTGCCGTGTCGAATAATAATAATAATGATATTAATACGAATATCGCATCAATATGCACTTCGATCTGAAACACCTTTCGACCTTTGTCGCGGTTGCCGAGGAGCTTAATTTCCACCGGGCCGCGGAGCGGCTTGCCACGACCCAGCCGGCCGTCAGCCGCATCGTGCAGGAGCTGGAGACGCGCCTTGCCGTGAAATTGCTCGAGCGCACGACAAGAAGCGTCCGCTTGACGGCAGCCGGGCGGTACCTGCTCGGCGAGGCACGCGAAATCCTGCACCGCATGGACGTCGCCGAGCACTATGCGAAAATGCTGGATTCCGGGGCGAAAGGGACCCTGCGGGTCGGCTATACGACGATCACCGGCCATTCGCTGGTGCCGGACATCAGCCGCGAATTCCGCAATGAAAACCCCGAGGTGAAGCTTGATCTGTCCTATCACAGCTCCCCGGCGCAGCGGGATCTGATCATCCGCGACCAGATCGACATCGGTTTCCTGGTCGGCTCGTTCAAAAGCGCCGAGATCGGAACACAGCTTGTCGCCACCCATTCGGTCGTCGCGCTCCTGCAGCCCGATCACCCCCTCTGCGCCAAGGACGAACTCACCGTCGCCGACCTCGTCAAGGAACCCATCGTCATTGGAACCGACGCGGAGTGGCCGACATTCAGGCGGATCGTCCTCGATATGTTTCAGAAGGAGGGCCATGTGCTGCATGTCGCGCAGGAGGCGACGAGCCTGCTCGGCATCCTCGGCCTGGTCACAGCCGGAATGGGGATTACGATCTTCTGCGGATTGCCCCGCTTCTGCGGCAGCGAGGCGATCGTCTCCCGGCCCATTCGGACAAAGTGGCCGGTCATCGTCGAAACGCATGTCGCGTGGAAAAGATCGAAGACCAGCAAGACGATCCAGCGCTTCATCGCGACAAGTCAGGCCGTCGGAGGCCGTCAGCACTTGTGCTGAATTTCGGCGTCAGCCGAACTCTCCACCATTCACATCGAGCGTAGCGGCGGTAACGAAGCTGGCGTCTTCGGACACAAGATAAGCGACCGCGGCGGCGATATCGTCTGGATTGCCCAGTCGGGAGACCGGAATCCTCTGCAAGGCGGTCTGGTTGTTTTCGCTTTCGGCCGGCCCAGTCATCGATGTCAGAATCCTGCCGGGCGCGACGCAATTCACCGTGATGCCGAAGGGTGCCAGATCCTTCGCAAGCGAACGGGTGAACCCGATCAACCCCGCTTTCGACGCGGCATAATGTGGCCCCGCAATCTGCGGCACGGTCCTGCCGGCGATCGATGAGATATTGACGATACGCCCCCATCGCCGCTTCATCATGTCTTGTGCGGCCAGGCGCGCGCAAAGAAAGGCGCCGGTCAGATTCGTGGCAAGCACGTCCTGCCATTCCCCGATGGAGATGGAGCCGATCCAGGGCGCCGCGGTCTCGCGCCGCGCCGAGACGCCGGCATTGTTCACCAGGATCTCGACATCGCCCCATTTGTTTCGGATCTGTGAGAACAGCGCCTCAATGTCGGAACCGCACCTCACATCCGCATTCAGCCCCAGGATGTTCCCCGCAGGACTGACATCGCGAAACCGTGCCAATGCCTGATCAACCCTTGCGGCGTCATGTCCGCAGAAGGCGACGTTGTGCCCCTGCGACAGAAGCCGTTTCACAATGGCGAACCCGATGCCGCTTGACCCGCCGGTCACCAGCGCCGTACGGGGAGTGCTCCGCGCTTTCATTCGCGACTGGTCCCTTGCTGTTCAGGTGCCATCACGCTTCAACCGGCACCGAAGCGGAATCCGATCGCGCCTCTCCGTCGAGCGTGCCGGTGTAGAGTGAGATCGGCGGATGCGCCTGTGGGTCGGCCACAACCTCGATCAAGGTGGGTTTCTTCGCGCCAAGCGCCTGGTCGAGCGCCGCGCCTATGTCGCCTGCCGCGTCGACTCTCGTTCCCCGGCAACCGCAGGCGCGAGCAATGGCGGCATGGTCCACCTCGCCGAGATGGCAGGCGGTGGTGTATTTGCCGAATTTCACCGTTTCGGCATCCTTCTGGTAGCCCAGAACACCATTGTTGAGCACGATAATCGTCAGCGAAATCTCCAGGCGCGCCAGCGTCTCCAATTCCGCCCAGCTGTGAGCGAAGCCGCCGTCGCCGACGAGTGCGACGACCGGTGATCCGGGCCGGGCGAGTTTGGCGCCGATCGCCAGCGGCAGCCCCCACCCGAGGCCGGCCAGGCCACGCGGCGTGAGGAAACGCTGTCCCGCACGCACGCCACGCAACTGGCCGACCACCCACATTGACGAATAGCTCGCATCGGCGACGACGATCATCTCGTCGGTCAGTCGCTGCTGAAGCTCCCGCATGACGCGCTCGGGCCGGATGGGCGTCGCATTGCTGCCGGCGAGTGGCAGCCGGTCTTCCTCGAACTGCCGCCAGGCCGCTCGGATGCGGCCAGCAAGCGCGGGACGGGCGGCTTTCCGCGCGGAGAGATCGTGTTGCGACACTGCAGCACCAAGTGCCTCGAGTGTCGCCGCGACATCACCGACAAGCCTTTGCCCGTCGTAATTTCGGCCGATCTCCATCGGGTCGATATCGACATGGATGACACGGGCATCGCGGGGAATGAGCCGCCAGCTGTCCGTGCCGTTTTGATTGGTCCGTGTGCCGACAAGCAGGACGACATCGGCTTCATTCATGATCGACTGGGTACGGTGGCCAAGAGACGCCGGTCCGTTGAGCGCACCGAGAACGCCGCATGACAGGTCATGCGTTTCGGCGACCGCGCCTTTGCCCATATTGGTCGTGAAAACCGGTAGATGGGCGGCATCCTGCACGTTCGAGAGCGCCGCCGATGCCTTCGGTGAAACAGCCCCGCCGCCGGCATAGATGACGGGGCAGCGGGCCTGCGCCAGCATACCCGCGGCAGCCTCTACGGCCTCATCGTCCGGCCTGAAGCGATCGATCGGCCAGCGTCCCAATGTTGCCTTGCGCTGCATCCCGGACGCAGACGCGGGTTCCTTCAACACATCGGCGGGCAGAAGCAGCACGGCCGGACCGGGGCGCCCGCTCCCGGCAGCGACAAAGGCCGCGTCGACATAATCATCGACCCGGTCTGCTGCAGACAAGCGGCGAACCCATTTCGAGCACGCCGAAAAAAGCGGGATCTGATCGAGGTCCTGAAAGGCGTTTTTATCGGTTTGCGCGCGTTCGACATCCTGCACCAGTGCGACGAGGGCAATGCTGGCCTTCAGTGCCTCGGCAAGCGGCGGCACGAGCAGGGTCGCGGCCGGCCCATTTTGCGCGCAGACAACGGCTGTTGACTGCGAGATGCGTGCAAAGCCATCCGCCATGGCACCGCCCATGTTTTCCTGTCGGTAGGCGATCTGCCGGATGCCGATGTCCTCGCAGGCCAGCACGACCGCCGACGGCAGGCTCTGGGCGAAAATCATCTTCACGCCGTGACGGCGCAACGCTGCGGCAATGGTTTCGGCGACGGTGGGAGCAGGCATGGTCGGTCCGTTTATCGGGAGGCTGATTGCGGCAGGTCGCCGGCGGCGAGAAAGTCTTCGAAAACGTCGGCGACGAAATCGATATCGGCGCACTCCATCGGAGTGGAAAGGCAGCTTGCGGCGGCGCGCGGAAAGAGGATCCCGTTCCTGGTGAAATGGCGTCCGAGCGCCGCCATGATCTCGCTTTCGCCCGGCGACAGATAGGCTTGGCGATAGGTTTCGGGTGCCGTCTTCTTGGGGTGGATGCGAAGCAGGGAGGCTGCTCCCATCACGCAGAAGGGGGCATCATGTTTGCTGATGGAGGCGTTGATCCGGTCTCGCAGACGCTCGCCGAGTGTTTCGAGATACTCGAAGGCCTGCTCGTCAAGCGCCCGCATCGCCGCTAGCCCGGCGGCGATCGAAATCGGATTGGCCGAGAACGTGCCGCCCTGGGGAACAAGCGGTCGACCGGTGCCTGCATCGAATACCGCCATGACCTCCGCCCGGCCGCCGACTGCACCGATCGGCAGGCCGCCGCCGATGATCTTGCCAATGGCACGCAAATCCGGTTCCAGCCCGTATCGTTGCGACGCACCGGCAAATCCCTGACGAAAATTGAGCACTTCATCGGCAATGACCAGAATGCCATTGGCACGACAAACCGTGTGCAGCGCATCGATGAATTCCGCCTTCGGCGAAAGCAGGCCGGCGCGGCTCGGCATCGGATCAACAATAACGGCCGCCAAGGACGACGCCTTCTCCTCGACGCGCCTTACCGTCGTTTCCGCATCGTTGAAAGGAAGAACAACGGTTTCGTCGAGTACCGCCTGCGGCATGCCACGATAGTGGGCGACAGAAGACGGCTTGTCCGCTGCGCCCCAGTTTTGCGGGCTGGCCGCCTGACTGACTTCCACCCAGTCATAGGCTCCATGGTAGGCGCCTTCGAACTTGGCGATAGCGCTGCGGCCGGTGAATGCGCGCGCCGCCTTGATCGCGAACATCACCGCTTCGGTACCCGTGCTGACGAAGCGGACCTGTTCCAGTCGTGGAACCCTGCCGCACAGGAGTTCGGCAAGCTCGATCTCCTGTTCGGTCGGATTGGCGAAGCAGGCGCCGCTTCGTATCTGTCTGGTTACCGCCTCGACGACCGGCGGAAAGGCGTGCCCGTGGATCAGCGTCGTGAAATTGCCGTTGAGATCGAGAAAGCGGCGCCCATCGACATCGATGAGATAGGCGCCTTCACCATGGCTGATGTATCGGGGGATCGGATCGCGCTCGACGGTCACACGCGTCGTGCCGTCGGGAAAGACGACCTGGCCGCGCGAAAACGCCTGATGCGAGCGCGATTCGATCGAACCCGGCTCCGTACTTGCTCCCGCTTTCGAAAACTCGGCCAAGCGACGCCTCCCTTGATAGTGTCGGGGAGGCTAGCCTGTTTTGATGTTTGTTGCAACAAACAGATTTATGATTGATCATCCTCACGACTGCTGATCGCGGATAGTCGCCGGTAACCGTCACGCAGATCGTTCTCGATCGCGGCGCGCACGGTCAGTCCATCGCGGTCCTGAAGGCCGCGGATCGCCCACTGATGATTGGCTACGCCGCGTTTTGAAACCGCAAACTCCGGGTAGAGCTTGTTGAGTGTCGGGCCCACCCTGATCCACAGCGATTCGATGATCGCCACCAGGTGCGGCATTTTCGACAAATCATAGATGCGGAAATGAAATGCCCTGTTCAGAGCCAGCACGTCCGAATAGCGGCCGTCATCAAGGGCTGAATTGAGCTGTTTCTGAATGTCTTCGAGATAGGCGACATCAGCGCTATCTACATGTCGCACCGATTCAAAAGCGGCCAGCCCCTCAAGGCTTGCGCGGATCTTCGTCACTTCAGCCAGATCCTCAAAGGTGAGTTCGGGCACGACGATCGTCTTGGGCCCCCGATTGATCAGCGCGCCATCGGCGATCAACCGGTTGATCGCATCTCTTGCCGGCGTCGTGCTGACACCCAGTGCCTCGGCGACCGAGCGCACCGTAAGCTTCACGCCAGGCTGGAATTGGCCGCCGACCACACTCTCGCGCAACCGCTCATAGGCGCGCTCACCGAGGCTGCTCTGCCGATTGAGCGGCTCGATCGGCGTCGGCCTCCCGTCTTCACTGCGATCCATGATCTTTCTCCATCGCCGCTAGGAGACAATATCTGGGCTCGCTTGACAATATGTTATTTGATGCAACAAAATACGGATGTGTCGTCGGACGAGTGACGGCATGTGGGCGGGCACCGTCCACCGAACTCTCGCTTCAAGGAGCCGTTGTGAACAGATCGAGGACGCATTCAGGCGGTTCCGGCAGTCCGGTTCGGGTGGACGGGATTTCCAAGCACTATGGCGCGCTGGCCGCCGTCGATGACGTTTCCATCGATGTGGCCGCCGGCGAGTTCCTGTCATTGCTGGGGCCTTCGGGTTCGGGCAAGACGACGCTCTTGATGATGATTGCCGGTTTCGAACAGCCGAGCGGCGGCACCATCGCGGTCGACGGTAAAGACTACACCCACGTGGCCCCGAACAAGCGCGGGGTCGGCATGGTGTTCCAGAAATATGCGCTGTTTCCGCATATGACCATCCGCGAGAACATTGCCTTTCCGCTGAAGATGCGCCGGTTGAGCCGCAACGCGATCGGCCAGAAAGTGGACGAGGCGTTGTCGCTGGTGCGGCTTGAGGGCTATGGCGACCGGCTGCCGCGGCAATTGTCCGGCGGACAGCAGCAGCGCATTGCGGTGGCGCGCGCGCTGGTGTTCGAGCCCCCCGTGCTGCTGATGGACGAACCGCTGGGCGCACTGGACAAGAAACTGCGCGAGCAGATGCAGATCGAGATCAAGTCGATCCAGGAACGCCTCGGCGTTACCGTCATATATGTCACGCATGATCAGGAGGAGGCGCTGACCATGTCGGACCGCGTCGCGGTGATGAATGACGGAAAGCTCGCCCAGATCGGCACGCCGATCGCGTTGTATCAATCTCCCGCCTCGCCCTTTGTCGCCGATTTCATCGGCAAGATGAACTTCATGACGGTCGAGTTCGTCGGCACCGACGATAGCGGCCTGCATTTGCGCATCGCCGACGACGACATGGTGTGCTTGCCGCTTGGCGAGGACCGCAGGACGCCCGCCGCCCCACCAGGAAGCCGACTGAATTTAGCCTTGCGCCCCGAACGGCTGACACTGGCGCCGAAAGGCCAGGGCGGGCCTTCGGCGATTTCGGGCACGATCACGACGACCATCTTCGTCGGCGCGTTTCGGGTGTTCCTGGTCTCTGTGGGAAAGGCGGATACCGAACCGCTGCATGTTCAGTTGCCGATCACCGACAGCCCGTCATTTGAGCGCGGAGACGCCGTTGACGTCGTGCTGACATCGGATGGGTTTCAATGGTTCGAGGGTGAGGGCCAGTGAGCGACATTTCCATGCGATCGTCCCTCAAGCCGGCCGTGACCAGGTTGCGCACGGTCTTTGCGCCCTCTTCGGCCCGCCGATACTCCACCACGCTCTCATTGCTGCTGATCGCGCCCTGGCTTCTGCTGCTCGCCGTCGGCTTCATTCTCCCGGTTGCAAAGCTGTTGGCCGGCAGCCTGTTTGATCCGGGATTCACGCTCGTCCACTACCAGCGCATCTTCGACCAACCGCTCTACCTGAAGATCCTTTGGCGCACGATCCAGGTTGCCTTCGTGGTCACGGTGAGCGCGTTCGTTCTCGGGTATCCGGTCGCCTACGCGATGGCACGGCTTTCCGGGCGCTGGGCGGTCATCGTCGCAGCCTGCGTGCTTATCCCGTTATGGACGTCCGTTCTCGTGCGCTCCTACGCCTGGATCGTGCTTCTCCAGCGCAAGGGCCTGGTAAACGACCTCCTCATCGATGTCGGCGCGATCTCCGAGCCGCTGCGGCTGCTTTACACCGAAGGCGCCGTGATCGTCGCCATGACGCATGTATTGCTGCCCTTCATGATTCTGCCGGTCTTCAGCGCCGTGCGCACGATCCCCGATGAGTTGCCCAAGGCCGCACTCAATCTCGGCGCGGGGCGAGTGACGGTGTTCTTGAAAATCATCTTGCCGCTCAGCCTGCCGGGCGTCTTCGCCGGCGCGCTGATAACGTTCATTCTCGCGCTTGGTTTCTACATCACGCCGGCGCTGGTTGGAGGCCCGAGCACCCTGATGATGGCGACCCTTATCGGCCAGCAGACGACAGGACTTCTGAACTGGCCCTTCGCCGGCGCGCTGTCCGCGGTGCTTCTCATCGTCACACTGATCCTGGCAATCGCGTTCAGGCGCGTCCTGGCGTTCAATCGAGGGTTCCAAGATGTCGGATAAGCGTATGACGAACGGCTTTGCTGCGCCTCGGTTTCCTTTGGCAATGGTCGTCTTTGCCGTGGTCGTCGGCTTGATCCTTTTTTTTCTGATGCTCCCGACGCTGATCGTGATCCCGATGTCTTTGGGGACGGCAAACTATATCGAGTTTCCGCCGAGCGGACTGACATTGCGCTGGTATGTGGAATACCTGCAGGATCCCGAATGGGTGCGCGCCACTTTGTTCAGCTTGCGCGTTGCCCTGGCCACGACACTGTCGGCAACGTTGATCGGGACACTTGCAGCGATCGCTCTGGTGCGTGGCGAACTGCCGGGCAAGGGTCTCATCCAGGCGATGACGCTGAGCCCGATGGTCATTCCCCATATCGTGATCGCAGTCGCGCTTTATCTCGTCTTCGCACCGCTGCGGCTGACCGGGAACTTCTACGGCTTCCTCATCGCCCATACCATGTTGGCGGTGCCCTATGTCGTGCTGACTGTTTCAGCCGCCTTGCAGCGCTTTGACGTTACATTGGAGCTGGCTGCGCTCAATTGCGGCGCCAGCCGGGTGCGGGCTTTCTTCCATGTCGTCCTGCCCAATATCCTGCCTGGCGTGGCGGCGGGCGGCGTCTTTGCTTTCCTGACCTCGTTCGACGAGGCGACGGTCGCCTTCTTCATTTCCGGCATCGAAGGCAAGACGGTCACCCGCAAGATGTTCGAGGATATTGATTTCAACCTGACGCCGGTCATCGCCGCCGTCTCGACGGTTCTCGTTTCGGCCTCGCTCATTCTGATGGCCGGTGTCCAGTTGCTGCAATCGCGTCAGACGGGCAAGGGTTGAGCGATCGATCTACACGATACCGACCGGTGTCACCGGCGACCCCGCAGCGCCGGGCAGCCGCAGCGGCGCGGCGGTCAGGAAGAAGGCGTGCCGGCCATTATCCGCCAGCCAGCGCGCCAGATCATCCAGCAACCACAATTCGCCAAGCGGCATGCCGAGCTTGAACAGGCAATGCTCATGCAGCGGCGCCGCAGCCGCCGGCGGTGCGGCAGGCGTCGCCGGAAGGGCCTCGACGGCATAGTTGTCGGCGGCAAGCGCGGCGATGCGGGACGTCGTCAGCCATTCGAGAAGCGCCGGGTCACGCCCGTCCAGCTCGACAGCATGCGCGTTCAGGTCATCCACATCGGGCGCATCGCCCATGGCCAGGATGCGGCCGGCAAAGCCGGTATGCAGGCAGACGATGTCACCGGGCCGGATGTCGATACCGTCCGTCTCGATAACCAGGCGAATGTCGGCAAAGGACACGCGGCGTCTTTGCAAGCCGAAATGGCGAACCAGGTCGAGCATGACGCCACGCCCGGTCACGCCCTTTCGCGCCATCGCATCGATACCGAGCGGTCCGGCCGAGGAGGTGAACCCACCGTCGCCATCGGCCGTGACCCGCACGTCGTCTCCGGCCCTGAAACCGTTGTAATAGGTGGCCTGCGCCGAGCCGCTCTCGTCGCCGTCAAACAGGCTGCCGCCATGGGCCAATGCGTCCCATTGCGTTGAATACTGGCAATAGAGCTCGACGCGATCATCGCTGATGATGTCTGTCGCTCCAGGCTGCTGTTTGGCCAGTTCGAAGTTGTAGTTCGGCTCGCCGCCTCGCATGGTGGGCCTGATAACTGGCGGCTTGCGTCTGGGGTTGAGTACCGGACGGCCTGGACGATCGAGCGGCAGCGACAAGCAGAAAACCCGCCCCTCGCGGATCTCGTCCCGCGCGCGCCGGACTGTTTCAGGGGTAATGAAGTTCAGGGTACCGAGCGTGTCGTGCGGCCCGAAGTCGCCCCAGTTGGATCCGTCCGGCCTTCGTTTCCACCGGTCTTGTGAGCCTGAACGCACCTGCCTGCCGCCTCGCTCCCCATCAGACCACATCATGTCAATATCATTGCAGCCCGCGATTGCGGGAGCGTATACCTGCTTGAAACTAAGCCCGATTGCGTCCGGGTCAGCGAAAACGAGCGCGACCGACGAGGCCGCGCTCGTTCTCGGCTAGCATCTATTGAGCTAACCAGGCGTTCCAGCGTTCCAGCATTTCGTCACGATGCTCCGCCAGCCAGACATAATCGACGGGAATGATTCCGTCGATATTGTCGGGATGGGTGGGTTGCTGGACCTGCTCTTCAGGCGAAAAGAACTCGACCGCCGACTTGGTCGAGGGCGCCAGGTTGCCAGCCACCGCGAATGCATGCTGCGCCTTGGGGTTATCGAAATACCAGTTCAGGAATTTCAACGCGTTGTCCTTGTTGGGGCCGTCCTTGAAGACGAGCCAATGCGGGGCATTGAGTGTCGCGCCGTTCCAGACCGGTACAAGCGGAATCCCTTCCTTCTGCAGAAACCCGAGGCGCGTACCCCATATCAACCCGGCGACGACTTCACCTTCGCGGAATGCGCGCTGGATCTGGTCGCCGCTGTTCCACCATACCGTCACATGCGGCCGGATCTCGTCGAGTTTCCTGAAGGCCCGGTCGAGATCGAGCGGGAATATCTCGTCAAGCGGCACGCCATCCGCGGCAAGCGCCCCCACCAGCACGCGCCACGGCGTTCCGAAATTTTGCAGGGCGCGCGGGCCGGGAAAATTCTCCACATCCCAGAACTCGGCCCAGTTCGACGGCACCGCGCCGCCTTCAAAGGAATCGGTATTGGCCGTGAGCAGTGTTGCGCCGAGTACCGTCAGAACACCGTAGCGATGACACGTCGCCGGAGCGCCGTCGCTGAAGGCTCTCGGCACCTGGGCACAGTTCTCCCCGAGATCCTCCAGATACGCTTGTTTCTCGGGATCGAACACATCGGCCGACCCCCCTTCCATCAGATCCCACTCGAAATTGCCGGCATCGGTCATGGCCTGGATTTTTGCCCAGCGCTCGCCAAGCGCACCGCTGACAAACACCACTTCAATGCCCGTCTCTTCGGTGAAGGGATCGAAGACATGCTCCTCCATGATCGCCTGATAGCTGCCCCCGGTTGCGGCCATGACCAGCCGCTCGTCGGCCTTTGCGGGTAGGGTGGCAAGGCCAAAGCCGGCGGATATCAGACAGCTCATCGCTGCGACAACACAATGGCCCGGTGTCAGTTTGCATTTTAGCTTCGTGCCCATGATCGCTTCTCCCTGTGGAACGGTGGCAGGCTTGATTTTGATCTCAAAACTTCATTTTGATGCAACATCAAAAGGAAAAGAATGTCAATATGAGCGAACTTCGTATCTTTGATGCACCATATGGAGATGGCAGGCGCATGAAGAGAGTCCTGATCGCCGGATTGTTTCACGAGGGAAACAGCTTCAGTTCGCGCGTCACCGGTGAGAGCAGCTTTGCTGTCACGCGAGGTGAAGCCGTGCTTGCCAAGGCGCGTGTATCGAGCGCCGGCCTCGGCGGAGCGTTCCGCTATCTGCGCGGGCAATCTGTGACATTGCTGCCGGTCGCAACGGCAATCGCGCCGCCTGGCGGGCCTGTCGACGATGATTTCTACGCCGGATTTCGGTCGGAAATCATCGAGGCCGTGCGGATCGGCAATCCGGACGGCATCTATCTGGATCTGCATGGCGCGATGATCACGCAAACGCGCGACGATCCGGAGGGAGACCTGCTGGCGGCCTTGCGCGAAACGGTTGGACCGCAGGTGCCGATCGCCGCAAATCTCGATCTGCACGCCTATGTGACGGCGACGATGTTGCGCAATGCCGACATCATCGTCGCGTGCAAGGAGAACCCGCATACCGACTATGACGAGGCCGGCGCCAGGGCCGCCGAGTTACTGTTGCTACTGCTGAACGGCGCCGTCAGGCCGGTAACTGCGGCGGTCTGGCTACCGCTCATTATCGGGGCACGCATGGAGACCGGCAACGGTCCGCTTGCCCGCCTGCATGAGATGCGTCGCGCGCTCGTCGCGCGCTCGGCCAATCTGCTCGATATCTCCATCTACAACACCACCACGCTGGTTGATGCGCCGAACGCCGGCCAGTGCATAACGGCGATTGCCGACGACGATCCGGACTGCGCGCGCGAAACCGCCGAAACACTGGCGCAGGCCTTTTGGGCGGCACGCGATGAATTTACCCACGAACTGCCGTCGCTGGCTTGTGTGATGGCGAAGCTGAAGGCCGGCCGGATCAGACCTCCGGTGATCCTCGGCGATCAGGGTGATCGCGTGCTGGCCGGAACGCCCGGCGACGGCACGGCCGTCCTGCATGAACTGTTGACCGACTGGCCCGATATGCGCGCACTGGTGCCGGTGACCGATGCGGATGTTGTGCGGGCCGCCGGCAGGATCGGTGTCGGAGGAAAGCTGCGCGGCGATGTCGGCGGCCGTTTCTCGAAAGGCGTGACGCCGGTGAACGCGGATTGGCAGGTTCTGGCCCTGGGCGACGGCAAATTCGTTCAGGAAGGCCCGTTCCTGGCCGGCGAACCCGCCGCACTCGGCGATACCGCGCTGCTCCGTACCGGCAACATCACTGTCCTGGCAACCAGCCTTCCCGGTTTCACCCAGGATCCCGAAGCCTTTCGCAGCCAGGGCGCCGATCCGGCCGACTTCGACGTGGTGGTCGCCAAATCGGGCCATCACTTCAAGCTTTCATTCGCCAGGACCGGGCCCTGCATCGCAATCGACACGCCAGGACTCTCCAACTATCGAGCCGGTTTCGTGCCCTTTCAAAAGAGGAGACCAATCTACCCGGAAGACCCGGTCGACAATGCGGAGTTCGCAAGCGATTTGTTTTGGTCTACGGCCGCCTCCTGAGGCTCCACATCTGGCCTTTCAGGAGAGCCGTGGAACACATGCCGTCGAATTGATTTTCGATAAGTCGACGAAATTATTGATTGCGATCCCTGCTCCGGTGCTTTGAAGACGATTGGTATGCCCCTTGTCACAATGGGTTCCACGGACGAATCCAATCGACGGCAGGCAGGCGGCGACGCCTGCCGCTATTCCAACCATGCTGTCTTCAACGACGACTAATTTCTCCGGCGCAGTTTTCATTTTGTCGACGGACCGTGGGTCGAGGCATGACGGCATGGTGATACGGAGTTCTTGCGACGGGACATCTGCGAAACGGCCTCCAACCCGACAGGCCCCGGCTTGAAGCCCGTCTCTCCTCACGCATTGAGCCCGTTGATGTGCTCGCCGAATGCCCGCGCGGCCGCCAGGGTTTCGGCCCGGCTGTGGTCGTAGTGGCTCGATTTGAGCTCGATGACGATCGCCGTTTCGTCGCGAATGGCCAGGACCTCGGCAAGCCGGTCGAAATCGAGCGCGCCCCAGCCGGGTGGGGCGTGCATGTCGCCGATGCCGAAAAACAGCCGCTCAGCGTCTTCGTCCCATTGGATCCGCGAGGGGGCGCCGGTGGAATCGGAGAAGTGGATATGGCCGACATGCGGCGCCAGATGGCGTGCCTGCTCGATAAGATCGAAACCGCGCAAGCCGGCGCCCTGCTGGGCGTGGCTGACATCGAGGCAGGCGACGACGGACGGGTGATCGAGCGCTGCGAGCTGCTCGGCAAGGGCCATTAAGTCCAGCGCGTAGGAGGTCTCCTGGCCGGCGATGATACGCCGGTTCGGGCTCATGTTCTCGTAGGCGATGCGGATGCCGAGCACGGTGGCACGGTCGCCGAGCCGGGCCAGCGTCTCACGCTCGCGCGCCAAGAGGCCGTCGGCATCGTCGACCCAGAGCGCGGGAGGAACCCGGCCTGGATGGATCACGACGATCGTCGCCCCGCACTCGGCCGCCAGTTCAAGGCTTGCCTCGGCGGCGCGGACCTGCAGGGCCAGGTGCGGTTCGTCCATCAGGTTGACCGCGATCGGCGCATGCAGCGTGTAGCGGATCGGATGGCGGCCAAGGACATCCTTCAACGCAGCCATCCGGTGCGGGACGAGGCGGCAGGCCGAGACGACGTCGAGATGGGTGGCAAAGAGTTCGCAGACGTCGGCGCCCATATCGGCCTGCTCACCGATGCGCCGGTCGAGCGCATCGAGATCACCCTGCCGGCCGAAGGCGCCTGCGTTGAACCCGACCTCGGAGATGCGGTTCCTCATTCGGCGGCCTCCTTGAGCGCGCCGCCCGGCAGGGCCTCGTCAAGCGGCAATGTTCCGTTCCAATACGCGCCGAAGCGCGCCGCCGTCGCCGCGACATCGGCCTCGATGGCACGGTAACGGCCCTTGAGCTCGATCATCGCGTAGGTCCCGGGCCGGAACCGCATCTTCGGCAGAACATCCGCCCACGGTATCGTGCCCCAGCCCATGGGCATGTGCAGATCGCCGATCCCGAGCGACACGTGCGAGCCTTCGTCGGGATAGCGGCCGACATTCGGGATGCCGCAATTGTCGTGCAGATGCAGGTGCCAGACCTGCTCAGAAAAGGCGGCGACCGCCTCGACGAAATCGAAGCCAAGCACCGGGGCGGACAGGAAGGCATGGCCGAAATCGAGGCAGCCGCCGACCGCCGGATGGTCGATCGCGGCGACCTGGTCGGCGACGGCGCGCGGATCGGCGCCCGTGACGGCGGTGCGGCCCCAGGGATCGGCGATCAGGTTCTCCACGGCGAGCTGCACACCGGCCTCGCCGGCACGGTCGCCGAGCCGGCGAAACGCGTCGCGTTCGGCAGAACGCAGATCCTGACGGGACGCCAGCCAGACATCGGCGGGCACGCAGCCGGAATGCATGACAATCGAGGCCATGCCCATCCGCCCCGCCAGCGCGATGGAGGATTCGGCCAGGGCGCGGTGCATGTCCGCGTTCGGCAGGTCCATCATGTTGATGGCGTGGTCGGCATGGAGCACAGGGCGGATATCGTGGCGGGCGAGGATCTCGGCGACCGCGTCTGCCCGTTCCTCGACGATCCGGCCACCGGCGATCATGTCGAGCCGCCGTGCGGTTATCTCGACATGGCCGCAGCCGATCGCGACATAGTCGGCGAGCACCTGATCGAGCGCCTTGAGATCCCCGTCCTTGAGGAACGAGATGTTGAGGCCGGAGCCTGCGACGATTGTGTTTGTTGCGGGGGTATCTGGCATGGGATCAATCCTGAAGGGAGGGGTCGAAGCGGGTTCTGAGCCAGTCGCCGAAGACCGACATGGAAAGCGTCGCGGCGAAGATCACGCTACCGGGGATGACGGCGAGCCACCACGCGGTCACGAGATAGTCGCGCCCCTCGCCAAGCATCTGGCCAAGCGAGGTCATCGGCGGGCGGATGCCGAGACCGAGAAACGACAGCGCGGTCTCGAACAGGATGGTCTCGGGGAAGTTGATGGTGAGCTGGACGATCAGCGGCGACAGGATGTTGGGCAGGATGTGGGCGAGATAGACCGTGCGCGGCCGCCCGCCAAGCGCGTGGACGGCGCGGGCATAGCCCTCCTCGCGGGCGGCGAGCACCAGCCCGCGGGTGATGCGGGCATAGCGTTCCCAGCCATAGAGCCCCATCAGCAGCAGGAAGACCAGCAGCGAATTGCCCATGAAGGCAAGCACGGCGAGCGCGATGATGAACCACGGCATCGCCGCCTGGAAGTCGACCAGCGTCGAGATCGCCTCGTCGACCCAGCCGCCGAAATGCGCCGAGACGAAGCCGAGGAAGGTGCCGAGCGTCGCGCCGATCACCGTGCCGAGCAGGGCGAGCAGGATCGATGTCTGCGTGGCGACAAGCAGGCGCGCCAGCACGTCACGACCGAGCTTGTCGGTGCCGAGCGGATGGGCGAGCGACGACCCGTCGAAGGGCAGCGGCGGATCGAGCCGTGCCCGCAGGTCCATCTGGTCGAACTCGTAGGGCAGGATCAGGCGGGCGAAGACCGCGACCAGAGCCAGAGCAATCAGCACGACGATCGCGACGCGAACGCTGCCGGGAACCCGGTTGAGCCTTGCCCCGAAGCGGCCGAGCAGGCCGGGCTGGATCGTATCGGTGACCGCGACCATCAGCGTGTCTCCTGCCGGGCGCCGACGCGCACGCGCGGGTCGAGCCAGCCATAGACGAGGTCGACCAGCAGGTTCGCGGTAACCATGGTGAGCGCGATCATCATCAGGATGCACTGGACGACGGCGAGGTCGCGGTTGGCGACGGAGAAGGTCAGCAGTCGGCCAAGGCCCGGCCAGGCGAAGACGTTCTCGACGACGACGGCCGCGCCGATCAGTTCGCCGATCTTCAGTCCGACGATGGTGATCACGGGGATCGCGGCGTTCGGCAGGGCGTGCAGGTAGAGCCGCCGGTTCGTTCCCGCGCCCTTCGAATCGGCGGTGCGCATATAGGGCCGGTTCAACACGTCGATCATCGCCGAGCGGGTATAGCGCGCCACCTGGGCGCCGAACCCCGTGCCGATCGTGAAGACCGGCATGATGAGATGCTGCCAGGTGTCCGATCCCGACGAGGGCAGCACGCGCAGCGACAGGCTGAAGCCGAGGATCAGCAGAATGCCGAGGAAGAAATTCGGCATCGAGAAGCCGAACACGGCAAGCCCCATGACGAAGCGGTCGAAGGCGGTGTCCTTCTTAAGCGCTGCAAGCACGCCGAGCGGTAATCCGAACAGGAGCGCGAAGGCAAGCGAGGCGAGGCCGAGCAGCGCCGTCTTGGGCAGGCGGGCGAGCACGACCTCGAGCGCGTCCTGGTTGTCGCGGAACGAGATGCCGAAATCGCCCTGCAGCAGCGACACGACATAGCGCCAGTACTGCACCCAGACGGTCTGATCGAGCCCCCATTGGCGGCGGTAGAAGTCGATGGTCTGCTGGTCGACATCGTCGGGCAGAAGTTGGGCGACCGGGTCCCCGGTCAGGCGCAACACGAAGAAGACGAAGGTCACCACCAGCCACAGGGTGACGACCGCGCGGAACAGCTTCCAACCAATGAATCTCAACGGCATCAGGTCTCTCCGGCGAGATGGCAGGCCACCTGACGCCCCTCAACCCGACGCATGACGGGAACCTCCGACCGGCAGCGGTCGGTCGCTATGGGACAGCGGGTGTGGAAGCGGCAACCGGGCGGCGGCGCGTGCGGGCTCGGCGGCTCGGTCTTGAGGATCGTCCGCTTTCGCCGAACCGAGGGATCGGGCACCGGAACGGCCTCCAGCAGGGAGCGGGTATAGGGGTGCAGGGGACGGGTGAACAGGGTCGCCACGTCGCCCTCCTCGACAATCCGGCCGAGATACATCACCGCGACCCGGTCGGCGATCTGCCGGACGACGGCGAGGTCGTGGGAGATGAACAGCATCGCGACGCCCATGCGCGCCCGGATCTCGGTCAAAAGCGTGATGGTCTGGGCCTGGATGGAGACGTCGAGGGCGGAGACCGGTTCGTCGAGCACGAGCAGTTCCGGCTCGAGGATCAGCGCGCGGGCGATCACCACGCGCTGCTGCTGGCCGCCGGAGAGTTCGCTCGGTACGGCGCGGCGCAGATGCGCGCCGAGTTGCACCGCGTCCAGCATCGCCGCCGCCTTCTGGCGACGCTCGACGGCTGCGCCGATCGCGTGCAGGTCGAGCGGCTCGCGCACCTGGTCTTCGACGGCGACGCGCGGATCGAGCGAGCCCGGCGCGTCCTGGAAGATCATCTGGATGCGGCGGCGGCTCCTCCGCCAGGCCTCGGGGTCGAGGGTTGCGAGATCGGAGCCACAGAACAGGGCGCGGCCGGCGGTCGGGCGCATCAGCCCGCAGATCATCCGCCCGAGTGTCGACTTGCCGCAGCCCGATTCACCGACGATGCCGACCGTCTCGCCGGCACGGATGTCAAGCGAGACGTCCTCGACGGCGTTGAACCGCTTCGGCCCCGTAAACAGCGAACCGCGCTGATGGATGAAGGCGCGGGTCAGCCCCTCGGCTTGCAGCAGCGCATCGCCGGTGCCCGTATCGGCAGCCATTTGGGCAGGCCTGTGGGCGGAAATGCGGGCGGGCGCGTTCATGCCGCCGCCCCTTCCACGGGATGGTGGCAGGCGAGCGCATACGCGCCGTCGCGCTTAAGGTGCGGCCGCTCGACCCGGCAGTCTGCGCAGGCCCGGCCGCAGCGCGGCGAGAACGAGCAGCCCGGCGGCATCGCGCCGATCGGCGGCACTTGGCCGTCGATCACCGACAGGGCGTCGCGGCGGCGGTCGACGCGCGGCAGCGAGCCGAGCAGGCCGACGGTATAGGGATGCCGCGGGCGCTTGAAGATGTCGGCGACCGGCGCGGTCTCGACGACCCGCCCGGCATACATCACCGCGACACTGTCAGCCATCTCCGCGACCAGGCCGAGATCATGCGTGACGAAGATCACCGCCATGCCGAGATCGCGGCGCAGGTCGGCCAGAAGCTCCAGGATCTGGGCCTGGATCGTCACGTCGAGCGCCGTCGTCGCCTCGTCGGCGATTAAAAGCTTCGGCGCGCCTGCGACCGCGAGCGCGATCATCGCGCGCTGGTTCATGCCACCGGAAAGCTGATGCGGAAATTCGCGCGCCCGTTTGGCCGGATCGGGCATACCGACGCGGGCGAGCAGATCCACGGCCCGCCTGCGGGCGATACGTCCCGACGCGCCCTCGCGCAGCATGACGGCCTCGGCGATCTGCCAGCCGACGGTCTTGACCGGATTGAGCCCATTGGTTGCGTCCTGAAAGACGAAAGCGATCCTGCGCCGGCGCAGGTCACGCATGGCGCGGGCATCGAGCGTGGCGACATCGACGCCGCCCAGCGTCGCGCTGCCCGAGGTTATCCGGGCGCGGCGGGGCAGCAGCCCGGCAAGCGCCAGACAGGTCATCGACTTGCCGCAACCGGATTCGCCGACCAGCGCCAGCGTTTGTCCGGGACCGACCGAGAATGTCGCCTCGCGCACCGGCAGCACGCGGTCGCCGGCACGGGTGGTGATCGTCACCTCCAGTCGCGCGGCGGATAGAAGCACGTCCGTCATCACACAATGAATAGCGAGAGAAGCGGCCGCGGCGCCTGCGCACCGCGGCCTTGAAGGATCAGTTGGTGGAGGGCTCGAACCGGAGATTGTCCGGTCGGAAGTCCATGTAGTAGAGCGACACCGGCCGCCACTTGACGTCCGACTTCATGGCGTAGGTCTCGAGCGGGTTGTAGAGCATCGTGCCCGGCGCCTCGTCGATCCAGATGTCGAGCGCCTTGCGGTAGGCGTCCTGACGCTCGTCCATCGAGGTCGAGGCGACGATGACGTCATGCAGGGCATTGAACTCCTCCGGGGCATTCCAGCTACGCTCGGCGAGCTGCCGGTTCTGCTGGACCGCGGAATCGCGACCCCATTGCGGCACGAAGGAGCCGAGCGGGTCTGGCATGCGGTGGGTGTTCGACCAGGGACGCATATGGACGGTCGAATCGGCGTCGGTCACCTGGGCCCAGTTCTCGACCGGCTCCAGCGTCACGTTGAGGCCGACATCCTTCCACATCTGCTGCATGGCCTGGGCGGCCTCCAGCGACAGAAGATAGTAGTTGAGCGGCAGCTTGTAGATGATCTCCTCGCCGTCATAGCCGGCCTCTTCGAGCAGCGCTCTGGCCTTCTCCGGATTGTAGGCGAACTCCGGGTAGTCCTCGATCCACATCACGTAGGAGGGGAGCTGATGGCCATTCGGGGTGTAGTTCTGATCCTCCCAGAGCGCCTCGCGCAGGAGCGCCCGGTCGATGGCAAGCGACAGCGCCTGGCGGACGCGCTTGTCCTCAAGCGGACCGTTGGTGTGGAAGATCAGCATATGGGTATTGTCGAGCACGACGGACGCCACATCGATATCGTCATAGCCGCGCAGCACCGGGACCTGGTCCGGCGGCACGTTGACGATGATGTCATATTCGCCGGAGACGAGGCCGGCGATGCGGGCGGAAACTTCCGGCACGACGGTGAAGGTGATCGACTTGGCCGTCGGCTTGCCGCCGAAATAGTCGTCATGAGCAACGAGGCGGACATATTCGCCGTCGACCCACTCGTCCATCTTGTAGGGGCCGGTGCCGACCGGATTGCGGGCGAAGTGCTCCTTGCCCTTGAGCATGTATTCGCGCGCGTTGACGATCCACATGGCATAGCCGGCAAGGCGCTGGTCGAACAGCACGTCCGGTTCCTTCGAGACGATCCGGACCGTGTATTTGTCGACCGGCTCGACATGGGACAGCGTCAGCAGGAAACGACGGGCGGCACCGATCAGCGGGTTGTGGCCGTGGCCGCGCCCGGCCGACAGCGAGAACACGACATCGTCGGAGGTCACTTCGTCGCCGTTGTGAAACGTGACGCCTTCACGCAGCTTCAGCTCGATCGTGCGGTCGTCGATCTTCTTCCAGCTCTCGGCGAGGCCGGGAACGAGATCCGATGCGTTGCCGTCCTCGTTTGCCAGGAAGTCGCGACGGATAAGCGAATCGAACATCGAATAGGTGATGCGGACGGCGACATTGCCCATTTCCTCGATTGACTCGAGGCTACCGGGCAGACCGTTGACGGCGACGACGATGTCGGGCCGGTCGTCCGCCGAAGCGGTGGAAACGGCGAACACCATAGTGGCCGCGGCCAGAATTCGTTTCAGGATGTGCATGGGTGTCCCTCAGGGTTTGAGCGGAAACACCGCATCTAGGTCAGTCCGGTGTAGGTCTGACGACGGCCTCGTGACGTTTGTGTGAGAGGCCGCAAAGAGCCCATTGGCTGCCTTTACGGAACTCTGGGGCAAGCTGTGACTAGCTGTTTGGTCCTGGCACTTGATGGATTGAAACTGAATCTCTTTGGGCTCGATTGCCCGAGACGCGGCTTTCTTTAAACGTCGCGTGCGGCCTTCCGGCCGCCAAGCTCACGCCTTGCACGGTCATGTCTGCTCGCCGGTTTCGAAAACACCCTGGTGTTCTCAAAACCGGCAGCAGACCAGTTATTCGAAGCCGTCCCTCATTTGCCCGGATCCTGTCCCGCCTGAACGGAACCGGATGCTTAAGTGAGGGACGGTCTTTCCATGATCACATGTTCGATTGACCAATTCTCACGATTTCACGATACAGGTCTTCCCCCCAGGTTTCCGTGCCGATGCTGTCTCGCACCGACTGTGTCGCGGCGCGAAACTCTTCACGGTCGGGATAGGTAATCTCGATGCCGGACTGCTGGAGTTTCTCGACAAGCGCTTCCTGCTGGTCGGCTAAAAGTTCATCGACCATGTCTTCCGAGGCGCGCTGCGCCGTGATGATCCAGCCCTGCTCCTCTTCCGTCAGACCCTGCCAGAAGGCTTCGCTGACTTTAACCCAGGCCGGCTTCTTGATGTAGTCGACCATGGCGATGCTCTCCTGAACCTCGAAGAACTTCATGGCCCAGATCGTTTCGATCGGGTTTTCCTGGCCATCGACGATACCGGTTTGCAATCCCGTATAGACCTCCTTGAACGCCATCGGTGTCGGCTTGGCACCAAAGGCGATGAACGATTCGACATAGTAGTCGCGGGCCGGGACCCGCACCTTCAAGCCGGCCAGATCAGCCATGGAATTGATGGTCCGGTTGGCACTGATCTGCCGCGGACTGCGCGGCAGAATGCCGATCAATCGCACCTTGTTGCGATCGATCAGGCGGTCGTTCCACTCGCGCCCGACATCGCTGTCGAGAACCGCGAGATAGTTCGACATATCCTTCATCAAGAACGGCAAGGCCAGATTTTCGATCTCTTCCAGGCCCGGATCGCCGCTGGCCTCGATCTGGGTCGTGTTGAGCGCCAACTGGGCCAGCATCTCCTTTGGTGTGCCGAGCTGGTTGCCGGGATAGATGGTAACCGTGAACTTGCCATCGGACTCCGCTTCCAGAACCCTCTTGAATTCGAGCGCGGCGGTATGTTGGGCCTCGCCCTCCTTCGCCCACAGGCTGTAGCGAACCTCCTCGGCTCCGGCCGCGCCCGCCAGCGTCAAGGCAAGGGCGGAAATCATCAATGATTTCAGTTTTATCATACCATTTTCCTCTCTGTTCTTGCGGATTGGATTGGAGCCGATCACAGCTTGCTCTAGGGACCCGAGGCGGGTCCGAAGACCTGGTTCGGGATCCAAAGACTGAGATCGGGGAAGAGCATGATGACCGCCAGCGCCACGAACAGCGGGACGTAAAACGGCACCATGGCCCGCACGAGGGCGGAGAACGGGATCTTGGCGATATCCTGTGCGATGAACAGCAACACGCCGACCGGCGGTGTGCCGCCACCGACGATAAGGGCGAACACCATCAGCACACCGAAATGAACGGGATCGATGCCGAACTGCATCACCACCGGCACGAGAATGGGCGCCAGCACGATCTCCGCGCTCGAGGCGACGAGAAAGAGACCGATCCCCAGCAAGAAGATGACGATCAGGACCAGGATCAGAAGCGGATTGTCCGTGACGGTCGACAGCGATGCGGCGATCAATTGCGGCACCTGCTCGCGCACCATGATCCAGCTGAAGGTCGCCGCCACCGTTATGAAGGCGAGAATACGCGCGCTGCTGAGCGCGACATGCACGAAGACCGACCAGAGGGTGCCAAACGACACGTTGCGGTAGACGACCGTACCCAACACGACGGCATACAACACCGCCGCCCCGGCGGCTTCCGTCGGGGTGAAGGCGCCGGATATGATGCCCAGAACGATGATCAGCGGCATGAGCGTGGCCGCACCACCGCGATAGACGGCCTGTGACGCCTGCCGCCGCGTCGCGCGCGGGTAGCGCGGGAAATTCCGGCTGCGGGCGTAGAAATAGGTATAGGCCATCAAAATGAGGCCGATCGTGACCCCCGGCACAATGCCCGCCAGCAGCAGGCGGCCGATGGAAACGTCGGCAACGGCACCATAGATCACCATGCCGATGCTTGGCGGAATGATCGGTCCGATCATGGCGGACGACACGGTCACCGCGGCGCTGAAGGGGGCGGGATATCCCTCTTTCTTCATCGATGGAATCAGCACCGAGCCGAGCGCTGCGGTATCGGCGGTCGCGGAGCCGGACATGCCGGCAAAAATCATGCTCGCAAAAATGTTGACCTGCGCCAGACCGCCATGGATGTGCCCGACAAGCGCCCGCGACATGGCGATGATCCGATCGGTCAACTTGCAGGCATTGAGGAGTTCGCCAGCGAGAAAGAACAGCGGTATTGCCAGAATGACGAAGGAATCGACGGCGGAGGTCATTCTCTGGGTCATGACGGACAGACTGATATCCGCCGCCAACAGATAGATGGCCGACGCGATGCCCATGGCGAAGATGAGCGGAACGCCGATCACCATGAGGACGACAAGCAGAAGAAAAACCGTCAGAACCACCATGCCCGCTGTCCGTCCTACTCCAAATCGTCGCTTGCGCCTGGCCGTCGATCCGGTCCGCCGCGGCCCTGTTTGCGGATCACCCACCAGCGCGCCAACAGAAACACGATCATCAATCCGCCACCGACGGTCACCGGCGCCCGGAACCAGCTGACCGGAATGTCGAGGGCGCCGATCTCGTAGAGATTGCTGATCTGCACGAGCGGAACCGACGTCCAGACGAGAACGACCAGGAAGGCGATGATCATTGCGCCGCACAGGAGGTGAACGGCCGTGCCTATTCGGCCAGGCAGGCGGTCGGCAAGCGAGCCGACCTTCAGGTGCGTGCCGTCCCAGCAGCACACGGCAGCACCCAGAAACGTCATCCAGACGATCGACAGCCGCGCGACTTCCTCGCTCCACACGAGCGGACTGTCCAGCAGGAACCGGAAGATCACCTGGAGAATCGTGAGAACGGTAATGGCCATGAGCAACAAGCCGACCAGGAGCCGCAGCGGCGAGGCAAAATCCCTCGACCGACCCTGGCTTTGCGGTAATCGCTTCTCAGCATTCATGCGTGTCGATCCTGCGATTGGTGCGCGAATGCGGCATCCCGGCTGTCCGGACAAGCCGATAGTGGCCATCTTCGCATACCGGATCGATTGCCAGGGAGCCGCATCGCATGTCGTCACACCGCTGTTTCATTGAGCGCTGGCGAACCATCAACAATGCGCCCTGTCGTTGCCGGGAGCGCGACGCATTCGGCGGGATCGCACTGAAACAGGACGTCCTGGCCGGTTCGAATGTCCCAGCCGATGTCGCCGATAATTTCGGATACCACCTTCGTTCCGTCGGGCAGCGTAAGATAAAGGTCCTCACGGGACCCCAGATAGACGATGTGGGAGACCACGGCATCGAGCAGATTGGCGCCGGTCCCGGCCTGCCGGCCCGCGGGCAGCACGCCGCATCGCTCCGGGCGCATTGCGACACAGACGCGGTGCCCGACGGGAAAATCGCTCGGCGCCTTGGCGCTTATTTTGCTGCCGCTGTCGAGGTCCACGACGCACAGTCCGTCGGCATCGACGGCGGCGGCGATCGTCCCGTCGAGCAGGTTCATCGAGCCGATGAACTCAGCCACGAAGCGATTGGCCGGATCCTGGTAGATGTCGCGTGGCGTGCCGATCTGCTCGACGCGGCCTGCATTCATCACGGCGATCCTGTCCGACATGGCGAGCGCTTCGGTCTGATCGTGGGTCACGAAAATCGTCGGAACCGACAATTGCTGCTGCAAACGCACGATCTCCAGCCGCATTTCTTCTCGCAGCTTGAGGTCCAGGTTTGAAAGCGGCTCGTCCAGCAGGAGGAATTTGGGATCGAAGACCAACGCGCGCGCCAACGCCACCCGCTGCCGCTGGCCGCCGCTGAGCGCAAGCGGCATTCGCTCGCCCAGCCCTTCCAGCCGCACAAGCTCCAGCATTTCACCGACCCGGCGGTTGATCTCGGGCGCAGGGACCTTTCGAACGCGCAATCCGTAGCCGACATTTTCCGCAACCGTCATGTGCGGAAAGAGCGCGTAGTCCTGGAAGACGACGCCGATGTCGCGTTTGAATGGCGGGCGACCGGCCAACGGCTCACCGTCGAGGGTCATCTGCCCCCCATCGGGCTCCAGGAAACCGGCGATCACGCCCAGGGTGGTCGTCTTGCCGCAGCCGGATGGACCGAGCAGCGTCACGAACTCACCGGGCGCCACGGTCAGATCGAGCTCGCGTACGGCCCAGTTCGAACCGTACCGCTTCGAGATTCCCTTCAACTCCAGCGCGGCGCCGTTCATCCTATCGCTCCGCATAGACGAAATCTCCCAGCCGTGTCGTGCGTTGAACGATAGCGACGCAGATAAGGGGAATGATCAGCGAGATCGCCGACAGGGCCGCCAGCGTCGGCGCGAAGCCGAATTCGAGGAAGCCTAAGATCTTCACGGTGATCGGCGAGGTCGACGGGCCTGCCAGAAACAGCGACAGATTGACGTCGGTGAAGGAGTGAATGAAGGAAAACAGCGCTCCGGCAACCAGGCCATTCCGGATCATGGGCAGGATCGTGTCGATCAATATCCGCCATCGCGTCGCCCCCAGGCTGGCGGCGGCGGCCTCCAGATTGGGCGGCAGACCGCTGAGGCTGACGGAGATCGTCCGCACCGAAAAGGGAACGCAGATGACGATGTGGCCGATCAAAAGCGCGGCGAACCCCATCGAGGCGAAAAGACCGGTCAGGTGAAAGACCTGCAACAGTCCGATGCCCGTGACCAGGGTCGGCAACAGCAATGGGCCAAGCACCAGAAGGATCAGGGCTTTCTTTCCGGGAAACTCATGCCGCACCAGTCCGAAGGCCAGGGGAAGCGCCAGGGCGGTGCTGAGCACCGCGGAGGTGACCGACAGTTTCAGGCTGAACAGGAGGGCGCTACGCCATTCTTCCGACAACGCCTCGCGCCACCAGCGCAGCGACCACCCTTCCGGCGGAAAGACGGAGCGCGTTCCCGCATTGAAGGACACGGCGATCGTCACGAGGATCGGGATCAGCATGAACAGATAGGTGAGGACGACGGTGATCTTGAGCCATGTCCACGGCTTTGGAACCAGGTGCATCATAGCTGTACCTTGCGACCGCCGAAGCGAAACGACAGCAGCAGAATAATCAGCGTGGAGACGATCAGGATCGTGCCAAGCGCCGCGCCGAGCGACCAGTCCAACACCTGCATGATAAAGGTGTAGATCAGGGTCGCGATCGTCTGCGAGGCATATCCCCCCAGGATTGCGGGTGTCGCATAGGCGCTGATCGAAATGGAGAAGGCCAGCAGGAAAGAGGCGATCAGCCCCGGCATGACGAGCGGCAGCAGGACGTGAAAGAAGGTCTGGATACGGTTTGCGCCAAGGCTTTTCGAAGCGGTCTCCAGATTCGGGTTGATCGAGCTCAGCGCCGCGATGTTGGTCAAGATCCCGTAGGGCAGAAGGGCATGCGCCAGCCCGAGAATGATGCCCCCCGTGCTTGGAATGAACGCGATGCGGTTCTCGATCATCTCAAACTTGACCAGCACGTCGTTGACGAAGCCGAAGCGATCCAGAATGACGTACCAGCCATAGGTGCGCACGACGACGCTGGCCAGTAGCGGGGTCAGTGATATCGCGATCAGCACTCCCTTGAAGCGGCTGGTCGTGCGCACCAGAAAGTATGAAATCGGCAGGCTGACCAGCGCCACCAGAAGCCCGACACAGGCGCCGACGAAGAACGTCCGGATGATCGCCTTGAGGTAGTGCGGCTTGCTCAGCACGAGGATGAAGTTCTCGGCCGTCAGCTGGGACGTCAGCACCTGGTGCTCCGACTTGAAGACACTGGCCGACAACAGAAGTGCGTTTGGAACGACGAAAAAGACCAGCAGAAATAGCGCCGGCACCGCGATCAGATACCAACTGACCGCGATCGCCGCCCCGCCATGCTGAGAGTCGATCCGCCACATCCCCTGACGCCTGCTAGAGCTAGCTCTAGGACATGATCTCCTGCCATTTCAGCGTCCAGTCCTTGCGCTTCTCGCCGATCTTGGCCAGATCCGGCCAGATCGTCTTGGCGATCTTGTCCTGCGACGCAATCTGGCGGCTGAGGAACTCTTCCGGGAAGTCATCGATGTCGTTCCTGCCGGGACCGGCGTGATAGGCGAGCGAGAAGGCGCGCTGGACATCCTTGGACAAGCGGAAGTTGACGAACTCGAAAGCCAGTTCCTTGTTCGTCGCGCCGGCGGGAACGGCGGCGACGTCCGGCAGGCCGAAGACGCCCTCCTTGGGCACCACCATCTCGAACGGCAGCCCGCGGTCGATGTAAAGCGCGGCGCGGCCGCTCCAATAGGGCGAGATCCAGACCTGCCCGTTCTCGAAATGCGGAACGGCCTCGGAAGAGCCGGTGACCACGACACCGAGATAGGGTTTCTGATTTTTCAGGTAATCCCAGGCCGGCGCCATATTGTCCGTGCCACCCCCATCGAGACGGGCGGCATAGAGCAGCGCGAAGATGGATAGCAGATTGGCCGGATTGAAGCCGATCACATGGTTGCGAATGTCTTCGCCATAGCGCTTCCAGGGCTGCCAGTAGTCGGCCCAGGAATCCGGTTTTTCGATTTTCTCCTTGTTGTAGATCAACGAGGCATACTGGACGGTGTGCACGGCGCCGTAGCCGCCACCCAGTTCTTTTGCCTCATCCCAGACATGATCGAGGTTCGGGACGTCCTCTGCCGTCATCGGCGTCAGCAACCCCTCCCGACCGCCCAGAATGACTTCTGGCGGCGTCAAACTCGCGGCGACGTCAAATCCGGGCTTGCCGCTCGAGGCACGCAGCTTCGCCATGTCCTGCGACGCGGTGCCGGTGGCGTCGTGTATGACCTTGACGCCGTATTTCTCTTCGAACGGCGCGATGACCACGCGCTCGAAAATCTCCTTGTATTCGCCACCTTGCGAATTGACGACCAGAGTGTCGGCGGCCCGCGCTATTCTGGCCGGTCCGACCCCGGCCGCGACGCAGGCGGCAATCCCACCGGAATATTTCAACAGCTTTCTGCGCGAAATCTTTCCGGGTGAAATCCCGATTTCCGATGTGTGGTTTTTCCTGGTCATATGGGCCTCCCAATTCGAGGTTGGGTGAACGCGCTCCACTTTTGTCGCTCTTGAAACCGGCAAGCGTCGTTCTCTGAAAATGCAGCGTAAAATGGCCGGCTTCCCCCTGTCCAATAGCCAGTTCGCGTTAGGAAATAACCATGAGTTATGGGCAGCGCAGACCCACGACATCCGCTAACGACCGTGATGCAACGGCCGCGCCCGGTTTGGCCAATATCGGGCCAATCCCTTGGAAATTCGGCGGCATACCAGCGCTATCGGGCCTTCCGCCGCCTGATTACACCACTATGGCGGATTCGTATTTTCGGTTCGGCTCCGTATCGCTCGGCAGCACCTAAAGGTCATTTTGCCGTTCTGATGCTCAGAAAATAACTGAGAGTTATGATCGACTTGGAAAACCATGATCGGATGCCCTGAAAGGCCCTCGATTGTGCCTGGCATCCAAAGTCACGCGCGTTTAGATGAAGACATGGCCGTGGAACGAAAACCGCCCGGCCTCGAAAGCGGGCGTACCGGTGGCGTCATGCCCTCCCAAGACGGCATTTCAGGAATTCGAAACAAGCCGTATCGTCGTGGCGCCGTGACGGGATGGATATTTGCCGACGCCATCATCGCCGCCCAAAACAGCGACCGTCGAGCCCCGAGACAGACTTGCAGGCGGATATCGACGCGCCGCATGGACGCGCGTTATCCGCCTGCCCCCAATCATCCAGGATACGCTCGCTGCATTGGCCGCAAGCAAGATATTGGGTCCACCATGTCGGTGAACGGGCGCTACCCGCAGGCAGCTCGGAGGATCTTGCTTTGCCGCCGGAGCAGCAGCCGGATACGCATATCCGGCTCGGCGCCCTCCCCGCTCAAGCCCATTTTTCAAGACGTTCGGCGAGGCCGAAGGTCTCGGTGATCGATCGGCCCGCCTCGACCTCCGCCAGACGGTCAAGCTCGCCCTGCAAATGCTGATCGGCAAGGTCGGCGACACGCTCGGCATCGCTCAGCGGCACGACGACGACGCCGTCCCTGTCGCCGACGACGATATCGCCCGGGTTGACGGCGACACCGCCGCTGCATAGGGGAACATTGATGGCGCCGGGCCCGCTGGAGCCGAAGATGCGAACACAGGTGCCTCTGGCAAAGGTCGGCGGTGCGTCGTCGACCATGCCCTGAGCGTCGCGCACCGCGCCGTCGACGACGATGGCGACGGCGCCCTTGCGCTTGAAGAAATACCCGAGGCGTTCGCCGATCACCGAAACATCCTTGTAGCCTCCGGCGCCGATAACGATCACATCGCCGGGTCGCGTCAGGTCTATCGCCTTTTGAACGTAAAGGGCATCACCGGGACGCGTCAGCACCGTGAGGGCCGCTCCGACGAACCGCATGTCGTTCTCGAGCGGCTTTATCTCGTATTCCATCGCGCCATACCCGCCCATCGAATCGCAGATCTTCGCGGTGTCGTGGGGTTCGAAACGCTTGAGAAGTTCGGCCGTGGGGCGCGGGACGTCCGAAACCACTTGGCCATGCAGGCTGTGCTTTTCCATGCCTTGAGATTATACCTTGTCTGCTCATACTCAGGAGCCGCATAAACCGCTGTACGGTAAGTACATACAGGTGGTTATCGGCTATCGATCTTGATCCTATGCACTGGCCTGACCGATTGTCCAATGATCAGATTGAGGGCAAACATAACCTCAGGAAATATACGGCCAGTCGCTTTCGGAAAGGAAATCGGCGTGAACTTTCGACAGATGGAGATCTTCCATGCGATCATGATGACGGGCTCCGTCACCAGCGCGGCGAAGTCGTTGAACATCACGCAGCCGGCGGCGACGAAGATCCTTCGGCACTGCGAGGATCAGCTCAAGTTTCGACTGTTCAACAGGGTCAAGGGACGGCTGGTTCCCACAGACGATGCGCTGGCGATTCTGCCTGACGTCGAACGGGTGTTTCAGGAAATGCGCGCTGTTCGTCAAAGCCTCGACGATGTGCGCGATGCGCGTCGCGGTTCGTTGAGTGTCGTCGCCATTCCGACACTTGGTCAAGTGGCGCTGCCGCGCGCCGTTGCCCAATTCGCGCGCGAACGCCCGGAGATGCCGGTCAGTTTCGAAATCCGCGCGAAGCGCTACGTGATGCAAAGCGTGGCGACACAACGGGCCGAGGTCGGATTTGCGTTTCTGACGCCAACGCATTCCAGCGTCGAAACACGGTTTCTATGCCGTGGGCGACTAGTTTGCATCGTCCAGCGCGCCCATCGGCTCGCCGAACGGGCCAGCGTGACCGCGGCCGATCTCGCCGGCGAATCGTTTGTAACCTTCTCGAAGGATCAAGGATTGCGGCCAATTGTCGAATCCGCTCTGGTCAGCAGCCGGGTTTCCTTTTCCGGTCAGATCGAGACCGGATGGATATCGACCGCCTGGTCGCTGGTCGACAACGGCGTCGGCATCGCATTGGTCGACAGCTTTTCGCAACTCGAAAGGCTGTACCCCAATGTGGTGGCAATCCCCTTTCTGCCGGAAGTGCCGGTCCAGGCCGACATCCTGGTGCCGCGTGCGAAGCCGCTGTCACGCATCGCCAGACATTTCGTCGAGCTGGCTTCGAAAGTCCTGAGCGAGGATCGCGACGAAGCGCCCGCCGGACTGCCGATGCCATGAACACACCCGGATGGGGGATGTCGGTCCGGCACGCAGCGCACCATAAGCCCAGGAGGCCCTATATAGCGCGACGCGCGGACGCCGGCGGTGCGAGGTCGGCAAGCAGCCCTGCTTCGTCGAGATCGAGCTGATCGAGGATTTGAAGAAAATCCGCAAACAGATCTTCAGGGGCGGCGGCGCTTTCGACCAGACGCTGCGCCCGCTGTTCCTCGCAGATCGCCGAGAGCATACGCTTGTGGCCGGAACTCGATAGACCAAAAGGCGGTGTGTCATCCGGGAACTCGTGCGCCATCGTCTCGACCTCCGCCATCGCCCAGGGGCTCGCCTCGGCGAACCGCGTCGCCTTCAGCCACCAGCTGTCCCAGGATCGTTTCAAGGAGCGATAGAGCTCTACGACCACGTTCGGATGCGCTTCGGCGTAGCTGCGTCGGAACGCGACGATATGAAACCCGGGATAGACGCCGGTACGTCTGTGGTAGTCGCGCTCGGTGTCGACATAGTTGATCACCAGGCGCCGGATGCGGGACGATTTCGTGAAGATCTCGGTCGGCGCAAAGGCGGTGGTGATGGCATCAATGCGGCCATCCAGCAAGGCGGCGATCAGGGTGTCGCCAGCCGCCAGGGTCTGCGCGCTTGCCGGTGGTCTGAGATCTTTCGCACCTGGCCGCCGTGTCGGGGTATCCGCATCGAGGGTTCCCGTCACCCACTCCACGTCGCCGACCTCGACGCCGGCATCCCGCATCGCCGCCCGCGCCCACATGGTCCCGGTATCGCTCCACGAATTGGTCCCAACCCGGCGCCCACGCAGCATGGCAAGGCCGGTCAGGTCGCTGGCCTCTTGAACAAAGAAGTTTCTGTGCCGAAAGCCGCGTAGAATATAGGCCGGAATACCCACGAGGTCCCGCTCGCCTCGCGCCTTTGCAAGGACATAGCGATTGAAGGAGACCTCGGCGGCATCCAGTTCTTCGGGAAACGTAACCGCGAGCGGACCACGCCAGTCGACGTCGAGATCAACGCCGGGCACGTCGACCTCTCCGAGCAACAGCGGGCAGATATGGTCGTAGGGCCTAAGTCTCAGCGCCAGACGGGGACGTGCCATTCAATCGGACCTCTTTCTTTTTCTGGTCTGCCGCCAAGGTGGACCCTTGGGGGCGAACCGTCGGGAACAAACCTTCGGGGCATCCGACATTCGGATCGGCCGCACGCACCACAATTCTTAACCCTGCATGATGGCAACACCCCCGACTTCCGACCACCGGCCGCATCACGCATTCAATGCATCAAGATCGAATACATTTAAATCTATTGAATAAGCCTGGAAATATAACTTAATTACAATAGAATATATTATATATACTCCAAATAACGGCAGATTATACTCACCTTAAGACGCAAGGGCTTCGGTGTCCAATGAGTAAACTTGCAGGGCGCATTACCCCATGGAATGCGCACATTTAGGTCCTTTCGGTCAGGACCTTCATTGGCGTTCGATAGCCAACCTCCGGCAGACGCGCCTCACCCATCGGCCCAGGCCGAAGAGGTTGAGCAGGATCAGGCCCGTGATGACGAACAGCCCGAGCGCGATCGGTTGTTGAAAGAACGCGAGGAAATCCCGGTCGGTCAGGATGAGGCCCTGGCGTAGCGAGACTTCCAGCGGCTGACCCAGCACAAAGCCGATAATGATCGGCGCGGGCGGGAAGCGGTTGAGGCGGAGCACCAAGCCGATCAGCCCGAAGATCGCGATGACGGCCAGATCGATCGGGTTGGAGCGGATCGCGAAGGCACCCACCACCGACATCATGAAGACCAGCGGCATCAAAAGCGTCGCGGGGATGGCAAGCAGTCGGCTGAAAACGCTGGCACCCGCGCCGCCAATGAACAGCATGAACACGTTAGCGAAGACCAGAAGCACGAAGATCTGAGTCACCAGATCAGGCTGTTGCGCAAAAAGCCGGACGCCCGGGATGACGCCGTGGATGATAAGCGCCCCCATCAGCACCACCGTTCCGCCATCGCCGGGTATGCCCAGCGACAGCATGGGCACCATTGCGCCGCCGCTGACGGCATTGTTGGAGGCTTCCGACGCTATCAGGCCGCTCGGCTCTCCCTTGCCATATGTGTCCGGGTCCGGCGCGCGCCGCTTGGCGTCCGCGTAGGACACGAACACCGCGGCGGCCGCTCCGGTTCCCGGCAGCACGCCAATGAAGCTGCCGATCGCGCTGGACCGCAGCAACGTGACGATACGCGGCCGCCATTGCGACCACGGGGGAACCCGGAAGCCGCCGCCCTTCACCGCCGGCGTCGCGGCGTCCTTGAGTGTTCCCGCCTGGTACAGGATCTCGGATATGGCGAAGAAGCCGATCAGCAGCGGAATGACGGTGAGCCCGGCAGACAGAAACAGGTTGCCGAAGTGGAAGCGAATGTCGCCGCTCATGGAATCCGGCCCGATCAGCGACAGGAACAGCCCGAGCGTGGCCGACAACAGGCCCTTGAGCATCTCGCCGCTGGACACCCACGCGATGGTGGTCAACGCGAACACGATCAGCGCGAAGGTTTCGATCGGGCCGAACTCGAGCGCCACCCGCGCCAGCACAGGCGCGACCAGCACCAGCACGATCAACGAGAAGATCCCGCCGAAGAACGATGCGATGGTGGCAAAGCCCAGGGCAAGCGCCCCGTCGCCGCGCTGCGCCATGGGATAACCGTCGAACACCGAAGCGGCCGATTGCGGCGTGCCGGGCACGTTGATCAGGATCGCCGAGATGGAGCCGCCGTAGATCGAGCTCACATACATCGCGAGCAGCAGCGCGATGGCGGTTGCCGGATCCATCGCATAGGTGAACGGCAGCGCCATGACCAGGCCGAGAACGGTGCCCAAGCCCGGCAGCGCCCCGACGATGATGCCGGTGATCGTCCCCAGAACGAGGACGACGATGATCGACACCGCGAACGAGGCGGACAGCGCGCCCGGCACATATTGCAGCAGGTCGCCCATCACAGCATGCCCTAGAACAACGTGCCGTGCGGAAACGAAACCTGCGCCAATCGGCCGAGCACGAACCAGACAAGCAGCGGCGCTATCACCGCGGTGGCGATCAGGGCAACGAGACGGCGCTGGCCCATTGCCAGGCCGATCGCGACGATGCCCAAAGGCATCGCTATGAGGAAGCCCACGAGCCAGACGCCGGCGATCGTCGCAACGCAGGCAAGATAGGTCACGGCGATGCGGCCGATGCGAACCGCCGGCCCGTCGGTACTGCCTGCGACAAACAGGCCGCGGACGACCAGTCCGCCCGAGAGGAGCGCGATCAGGATCAACAGGACGCGGGGAAAGAAAACCGTCGAAACATCGCCAAACAGGAACGAATTGACATAGCGATCGGAAAACGTGTGCGCGTACATGGCGAGCGCGAACAGCGAGAAAGCGGCCCCAATGAAGACATCGCCCTTGCTGCGCACCCTACACGTTCCTCCTTCAGCGCCTCGCATCCGATCACGCGCGCGGGCTCACACCCACACCGTGCCCGACGGATACGTGTGCTGCGCGATACTCTCCGGCTTCATCTCGATCGAGTAGCCCGGCGCGGTGTAGTCGAAGATCGAGATGTGCTGCGCATATTTGCACAGGCCAACGATTTTTGTGGTCATGGTGGTGTTTTCCGATGCGTGTTGGCCGGCCGGTGTGTAGAGCAAGCTGTGGCTAGCAGGTCGTGGGATGGTTCACGCCACGGACGTATTGCGCGTCCGCCTCGAAGGTCGGCTGGTAGTCCCAGACATATCCCTCGCTGCCCTCCATTGCCTCATGCAGAAACCGGCGCGTCTGCTTGCTGGCGATCGCCTTGAGGGTCAGCGCATCGAGATCGAGATCGCGCATCAATGCCCCGTGCAACTGCTCCCTGATGGTCGCGTGATCCGGTTCGTCGATCAGATTGTGCAGTTCGTCCGGATCGTCGGCGACGTTGAACAGCATCGCGGGGTGATTGCGGATGATGACGTACTTGTGGGGGCCGCGCCGGATCGTAAGCCACGGCTCCTCGACGCCGGGACCGAAATACTCGGCGATCGCCTGATCCTTCCAGCCGGCACCATCGCCATAAAGGAGGCGCACGAAACTGTCGCTGTCCGGACTGCCAAACCGGTCCGAAGCGTCGGCGGCGCCACCGATCTCGGCAAGTGTCGGACACAAATCGGCAAGGGAGACGATCTCGCGGACCCGCCGCGCCGCGAACCGGCCGGGCGCGTGGAAGAGCAGCGGAACCTTGAGCGAGTGCTCGTGGAAGGTCCGTTTGAACCACATGCCGCGCTCGCCCATCATGTCGCCGTGGTCGCTGCAGAACACGATGATCGTGTCCTCGTACAGCCCGAGCCGCTTCAACTCGTCGACCATCTGACCCACCAGATCGTCGATATGGGAGATCATGGCGTAATAGGCGCGGCGTGACGCGATGACCCGCTCCGCGCTTGGCGGATAGCGATCGATGCCGTGATGGATCTTCAGCCACTCGGTCACCGGGTTGGGCACCGGCTCGTCCGGCACGCGCGGCGCTTCGATCGGGATATCCCGGTAGGCATCGAGATATTTCGGGATCGACTGGTAGGAATCGTGCGGCTGGGTGAACGACACGTGCAGGAAGAACGGCCTCTGCGGCTGGTTCAGCGCCTCGTAGCGCAGGAACTCGACGGCGCGGTACTGGGTCTCTGTGTCGTACAGTATCTGGTTGTTGGTGCGGCACGGGCCGGAAATGTCCAGTTTCTTCACTGACGTTCCCGGCCGGTGCTCGACATTCGGCTTCCAATCGATGGTCCAGTCGAAGTTCGACGGATACATGTCCGTGGTCAGCCGGCGATCGAAACCGTGCAACTGGTCGGGGCCGATGAAATGGGTCTTGCCCGACGCCACGGTGCGGTATCCCGCCGATCGCAGGAAATGCATCATCGTCGGCAGGCTCGCCCGGAACTCCGACCCGTTGCCCCAGACCTCGTGAGCCGAGGGAAGCTGGCCGGTGAACTTCGATGCCCGCGAGGGGCAGCACAGCGGCGAATTGCAGTATGCGTTGGCGAACATGACACCGGCTTCGGCCAGCGCATCGAGGTTCGGCGTCAGCGCCTGTCCGCGGGGATCGCAGAACGACAGCGGAAACGCCGCCATCTGATCGGCTTCGATCAGGAGGATATTGGGTCGCTTGCTAGATGGCATGATCGGGTCCGGTCGCCGCCGCCTGCCCCTTTGCCACGAGCGCAGCGCGCCGGGCGAGCCGCAGCGCGTTCAGCATCGGTTTTGAAGACGCCACGCCCTGTCCGGCGATATCGAAAGCCGTTCCGTGGGCCGGAGTCGTGATGGCAAACGGCAGTCCGCCGAAATACGTCACGCCCTCGTCGAACCCGAGCAGTTTCGTCGCGATCTGACACTGGTCGTGATACATGGACACGATCCCCACGTCACCGCGCTCCTGCGCCGTGACGAAAACGGTATCGGGAGAAAACGGTCCGTCGACATTCAGTCCGGACTGTCGCGCGGCCTCGACGGCGGGACCGATCTCGTCGATTTCCTCACGCCCGAACAGGCCGCCATCGCCATTGTGCGGGTTGAGCCCGGCGACCGCGATCTTCGGATCATCGTAGCCGAACCGACGAAGCTCCCGATCAAAGTAGCGCACGATCTCAAGGATGCGATCCTTGGTCACGTAGCGCGGGACATCCGCGATCGGGACATGGGACGAGATCCGGGTCGTCCAGAGCGGACCGATGGTGTTGATCTCGGCGCTGATCCCGTTGATGCCGAGATAGTCGGCGATATAGGCCTTGTAGCCCTCGAAATCCGAGCCGCCGAGGCTGAGCGATTTCTTGTTGACCGGCGCGAAGACGAAGGCGTCGACCTGGCCGGTCCGCGACAGATCGGCGGCAAACCGCGCGACAGCGAGATCCGACCTGCCGGCAGCGACCGTGCTTTCCCCCATGATCACGGTGTCGCTGCCGGCGTCCGGGCCGGCGTCCGCATGATGCAGGAAAACCACCGGCTCGGAACTCTCCACCGCGCTGGTGAAATCTCTATAGACCGGAAGGTCGGTGTCGACCCCGGCGATTTCCCGCCCCCTGTCGAGAATATCCTTGCGGCCGACCACCAGCCGCTTGACCCCCGCCGTCGCTTCGGGGCACTCCAGCGTCCTGGCCACCAGTTCCGGACCGATGCCCCCCTGATCGCCCAGGGTCGAAAAGATCACAGCAGTCTCAGACATCGGTTCTCCGCTTTCACGATCCGCAGCGCTTCAGCGATCCTCGAACGCGATGGCGCGCACGGGCATGCCGTTCGAATCGGGCAGTTTCATCGGGAGTGCACACAGATACGTGCGTTCGTTCGTCAGGCTTGTCGTGTTGACCAGATACTCGATCAGCACGACGCCGTTCCTGAGCAGAACGTCGTGGGTGACGTTTTCCGCCAGCGGCCGGGCCGCTTCACCCTGCACATAGAACCGGGTCACGAAGTCCTGCGGGAAATCGAAGGCGACGGTCGTGACACCCCGGTCCAATAGCCACTCCGCCCCGTCGCGCGTGACGTATGGCGCCTCCGTCCAGTACTCCGGCGTCAGCGGCGAACGGACCCGGTCCCAGCCGGACTTCATAATCACCAGATCACCGTCGCGCAGATGCCGCCCCCGACTTTCGAGCATGGGCGCGTCAACGGCGGTGTTCGGCGCGATGACCGACAGATCGATGACGGCCGCCTCGCCGACGGATCGCTCCAGGGCGATGTCGTCGGACGAAAAGCCGTCGGACATGATGTGGCGCTGGGCATCCATGTGGGTGAACCCGTGCACCGAGGTCCGGAACCAGTCGACCTCGAACACGTCGCCCTTGCGATGGTCACCCTTGCGGCCGCGCTCGAAGGCCCAGCGGAAATGCTCCCCGAGCGGCATGGTGAGGTCGACAAGTTTAGTCATCTCGAGAATCACGTCTCCAGGCACGGCCGGCCGTGGCGAAACACTGCGGCGGGATCGTCCCGGGCCCTTGCATCGGGCTGGCGCTGCCGGAACCTGCCCGGCAGCGCCCCCAACCAGCCCTATGACCCTACTCGCTTGAGGGGCCGATCAAATCCAGCAGCGCTTTGTTGTCGTCGAACTGCTTGTGGTAGAAGGCCGTGAATTCGTCGCGCGGCATGTGCCTGACGACGAAGTTGGCCTTTGTCATTTCGTCTAGGAAATCCGGGCTCGACATCGCGGTCGTGCAGGCGTCGGACAGCGTATCCAGAACGTCGGCCGGCGTTCCGGCCGGCGCGACGATGCCGAACCAGATCGTAAGACTGAGATCGACGCCCGCTTCCTTCAGCGTCGGCACCTCGGGCAGGTCGGCAAAGCGCGTGTCCGACAGAACGGCGAGCGTGCGCAGACCGTGCGATTTCTCCATTGCCGCGGTATCGGTCGCAAGGTCGGCGTCGCCGCCGAGAATGGCCTTGGCCTGCAGCGCGCCGTTGCCGACCGGCAGATAGGTGAACTCGACACCGTAGGCATTGGCGAGGGCGGCCTGGCCGAGATGCGGAATCGACCCGGGCGCGGGACCGGCCGCCACCACCCTGCCGGTCCTGGCGGCTTCGATCAGGTCGTCCATCGACTGGTACGGGCTTTCCGGCCCGACGGTCACGGCCGTGGGGATGTCGACGACCATGCAGACCGGCTCAAACGAGTCGCGACCGTATTGCAGGTTCCTGACATGCGGCTGCACGGTGACGGGCGCGATTGCCGTGTAGCCCAGCGTGTAACCGTCCGGATCGGCACCTGCAACCTCGGTCATGCCGATCGTTCCGCCGGCGCCCGGCTTGTTCAGCGGGATCATCTCGGCATCGAGCGCGGCGCGGTAGTGCTGCAGGAAAATGCGTGCCGATGTATCGCCGTTGCCGCCGGCACCGAACGGGATAATCACGTCAACGGGTTTCGACGGATAGTCCCCGGCGAGTGCGGGCGTCAGGCCCGCCAGCATGGCGATCGCGGACACGGTTGCAACAAAATGCGTCTTCATCGTCGCAGTTTCCTCCGGTTGGTCGGCGACGCAGCGTGGCTGAATATCGTCAGATCGTTGTCGCGATCCACGCTGCGAACCAAAACACCTGCTGACGATAGCAGCGCCCTAATCATAAATAAAATGATATATATTTCTGAACCTATAATTTTATAGTATAGGTTTCGCGCTCAACTACGAGGTATGGCCATGTCCGATCGGGTCCGGCTCCGCCAGCTGCGCGCCTACCAGGCGATCATACTGTCGGGCAGCGTTTCGAAAGCTGCGAAGCAGCTCAACATGACCCAGCCGGCCGTCAGCCGGCAGCTCGCGCTGCTCGAAGACGCACTGGGCTTTCGTCTCTTTGATCGACGCAGCGGCGGACCGATGCGACCGACGCGCGCCGGCCTTCAGTTCTACAAGGCGATGGAAAGCGCGCTCGCCCGCCTCGACGAGTTACCGGCGATCGCAAGCGAAATCGCCGGCCGGTCGCGCGAATGGGTGCGCATCGCCGCAACACCGCCGCTGATCAACAGCCGCGTCCTGATCGACGCGCTGCGTCTGTTCACGAGCGAGCATGACAACACGCGATTGTTGCTGGAGCCACGCAGCCGGCTGGAGATCGAGGAGTGGGTGATCAGCCGCCACGTCGACCTGGGCCTCGCGCTGCTTCCCGTGGAAAACCCGATGATCACGTCCGTGCCGCTGTTCACGCTGAATGCCGTGGTGGTGGTCAACGCGGACCATCGGCTTGCCGGGCGCGATGTCGTGGAGCCTCAAGACCTGGCCAACGAACGGCTGATCTTGCCGACGTTCCAGCCACTGCGCACCTATATCGACGCGGCACTGCAGGCCGCCGGCGGCGCGCGCGACGTGTTCATCGAAACCGCCGCGCTGACCTGCTGCAAATATGCGGCAGAGGGCCTCGGCGTCGCCATTTGCGATCCGATCAGCCCGACCGTGTTCGCCGATGCCAGGCAGGTAACCCTGAACTGGTCACCGGAGGTTCCGCTGACCTACGGCGCGATTTTCACCCACGAAAACAAGGGCAGTGAAACGGTCGAGGCGTTCATCGCGTGCCTGCGGCGTACGTATGATGGCGCGTGACCTGCCTGTATACATCAAGCGCCCGGTCGATCGCGATCGAGTTGCCGGTCAATATCGCGGCCAGGGCCTTGCCCGGAACGCTGTCCGCATGGGCCAGCAAATGCGCCACGCCAGCGGCGGCACCGCCTTCGACCACGCATTTTTCATGGCGCAGGATAAAGGCCATGGCCTCCTCGACCGCCTGATCGGGCACCTGGACGAAGTCGTCGACCAGACGCCGGCAGATATCGAACGTGTAGGCGTTGTCGGGTGGAATGGGGCCAGGAAGGGCATCGGCGATGGACGGTTTCTCGTCGACTTGAACGATATGGCCGGCCCGCACGCTTTCATGCATCGCAGCGCCATGCGCCGATGAAACGGCGACCAAGCGGACCTCTGGTCTCAGCGCTTTCATGGCAAGGGCGATCCCGCTCATCAGACCGCCGCCGGACAGTTGAACCAGCAGCGTTTCCAACGGCTCGCACTGCTCGGCAAGTTCAAGGCCAATGGTCCCCTGCCCGGCGATCACCAGCGCATCGTCGAAGGGAGAGACGAATATGAGGCCGTCCCGTACGGCAAGCTGGCGCGCCTTTGCATCGGCCTCGTCCTGATTGTCGCCATGGATCACCACATCGGCGCCATAGGCGCGAAGACCCTCGACCTTCTCAGGCGGCACAAGGCGGGTGAGGCAAACCACGGCACGCATGCCAAGCCGCTCGGCCATGTAGGCAACCGCCTTGCCGTGATTGCCGCTCGACACCGTTATCACCCCGCGTCGGCGCTCCGCCTCGCTCAGGGACATGAGCTTGTTGGCCGCGCCACGTATCTTGAAGGCGCCGGTGTCATGCATCGTCTCCATCTTGAGCCAGACGGGGCGGTGCAGGAGATCGCCGAGGGCCTTGGAGCGACGCAGCGGCGTGGGCCGGACATAGGGCGCAATGCGCTCGCGGGCCCGGTAAAGATCATCAAGCTCGATGGTCATCTGGTCTCCTGTACGCCCGCAGGCTGATCGGCTCTATCCGTTTTCGCCGGGTCATTGACCGTATCGTCTAAAATGGACAGATTGTCTACAAGTCGCAGCCGCCATCTGCTGGATGGTGGAAGCGGCAATGGACTGCGAGCAGGAGTGATCGGTCAATGCGCGTCGTAACCAAGGATGAAATTCTAGCCAATCTCGACACGCAGGTGGCCTTGCGTGCGATTGAGAGCGGCTTCAGGGCCTTCGCCTCCGATCGCGTTCAGGTGGCTCCGGTGGTGCATCTGGCCTTCCCCGATGCGCGCGGCGAATGCCATGTCAAGTCGGCGTATATCGAGGGAGAAGAGGTCTTCACCGTCAAGCTGGCCACCGGTTTCTATGACAATCCCGCCCAAGGGCTTGCCTCCAGCAACGGCTTCATGGCGGTGATCTCGGCGCGCACGGGCACACCGGTTGCCATCCTGCAGGATGAGGGCGTGCTGACCGATACCCGCACCGCGCTGGCCGGCGTGCTGGCGGCCCGGGCGGGCGGGCGGCACGGCGCGCAGGTGCTCGGCATTATCGGCTCCGGCATTCAGGCCCGCCTGCAAGCCGAGATGATTGCCGCGCGTCTTGGCTACACGCGCGTTCTGGTTTGGGCCCGCGATGCCGGCAAGGCCGAAGCGGTGGTCCGCGACCTGCGGGCACGGCTGCCGGGGCTGTCCATCGAGACGGCGGAAAGCGTTGCGCGCATCGGCGGGCAGGTCGATACCATCGTGACCACCACATCGGCCACGGCACCGTTGCTGATGAGCGACGATGTGGAACCGGGCACGCACATCGTTGCCGTTGGCGCGGATTCTCCGGGCAAGCAGGAACTGGACACGGCGCTGTTCGCGCGCGCCCGGCACGTGATCGTCGATTCAAAGGCGCAATGTGTCGAACATGGCGAAACGGCCAATGCCGTGGCCGCCGGCACCATCGCCGCCGACGATCTGGTCACGCTTGGTGATGTCCTGGCCGGCCCGGGCCTCGAACGCGGTGACACGGATATCACGATTGCCGACCTGACCGGCGTCGCGCTTCAGGACGCGGCCATTGCCGGCTGCGTCTGGCATCAGCTCACTCTCTCACCATCGGCAGCCTAAAAACCGGGCATGGCCTGCAATTGACAGCCCAAAAACGACAAAATAGTCTAATTTTGATTGATAAGTATAAAAGCCGGCGAAAGTGGTACCGTCTTGGATGTGAGCGACGCCCCTGCGCGACTTGACGTTCGCGACCTTTGCAAGTCCTTCGGATCGGTAAGGGTGCTGAACGCTATTTCTCTGCGCGCCGAAGCCGGGCAGGTCATTTCCATCATCGGATCGTCGGGCTCGGGCAAGAGCACCTTCCTGCGCTGCCTGAACCTTCTTGAGATACCCGATAGCGGCCGGATCGCGCTTGATGGCCAGGCGGTGACGTTCGAAACCCGTGGCGGCAAGCTCAGGCAGACGCGGGCCATTCAGGCGCTGCGCGCCCGCCTTCCCATGGTGTTCCAGAGCTTCAATCTCTGGCGGCACATGACGGCGCTGGAAAACGTCGCCGCCGCGCCCATTCACGTCCTGGGGCGCCCCCGCAGGCAGGCGCGCGAGCAGGCAGCGGCGCTCCTGGAGCGGGTGGGGCTTGCCGACCGTGCAGACTACTATCCCCATCAGCTGTCCGGTGGCCAGCAGCAGCGCGCGGCGATCGCCCGGGCGCTGGCGATGGAGCCGAGGGTTCTGCTGTTCGACGAGCCCACATCGGCGCTCGACCCGGAACTGGTGGGCGAGGTGCTCAAGGTCATCGAGGCCCTGGCCGAGGCTGGCAACACCATGATGCTGGTCACCCATGAGATGGGCTTCGCGCGCAACGTGTCCGACCACGTTGTCCTGTTCGACCACGGCAGGATCGCTGAAGAGGGGACGCCCGATCAGGTGTTCGACGCGCCGCGCACCGAACGTGCGGCACAATTTCTCGCATCCACCCTGTAACACGGAGGTTATCCATGAAACTGCCGCTTCTCGCCGGCCTGGTTGTCGCCCTGGCCACCACGCCCGTATCCGCCGAGACCTTGCGTATCGCCACCAGCGCGGACTTCCCGCCCTGGGAATCGGTCGATCCCGACGGCACCATGATCGGCTTCGACCTCGACTTCGGAAACGAGGTTTGCGCCCGTATCGAGGCCGAGTGCGAATGGACCAACCAGGCCTATGACGGTCTCCTGCCCGCCTTGATTGCCGGACAGTACGACATGATCGTCGCGGCTATCTCCATCACCGACGAGCGCCGCAAGAGCATTGCCTTCTCCACCGCCTACGCCCAGGCGCCGGCGGCTTTCGCGACCATCGGCGACAAATACAGTGACGTTAAGGACCGGGAAGCGCTCGACAAGGCCGTCAATGCCGCGACGGTCGGCGTTCAGGGAGCTTCGACGTTTGAAGGGCTGATGGAGAAGCACTTCGGCGATGCGAATGTCCGCGTCTACCAGCGTGCCGACGAGATCATCGCGGATCTGCGCACCGGACGTCTGGACGCCGGTCTGATGGAAGTCTCCGCCTGGGAGGAATTCGCGGTCGCCAACGATGATATCGAGCTGACCATGTTCGGCCCGGTCCTGACCTATGATGTCTATCCCGAACTCGGCGAAGGCATCGGCATCGGCCTGCAGCAGAGCGCCGGGGATCTCAAAACGCGCATCGATGCGGCCATTACCGCGATGCTTGAGGACGGCACGATTGCGTCCATGTCGCAGGAATGGTTCGGCTACGACGTTTCGCCGTGAGCCCGGTCTTGACACAATCGACGGGCCGCGCGGCTTTGCCGCGTGGCCGTTTCCATCGGTGCCGATAGGCCGATATGCTGGGCTTGCTATCCTTCGGGCCGGGCGGCTGGGGCGACGAATTGCTGTCCGGCCTCGTCGTGACGTTGCTCCTGGCCTTGATCGCGTTCACCGCCGGCACGGTGGCGGGTCTGACGTTGATGTTGCTGCGCCGCCAGGGCCGTTTGGCGCGCTATGTCGTTTCCGCCTACGTCACCGTCATCCGCGGCGTGCCCGAACTTCTCATTCTCTACCTGTTCTTCTTCGGAACCGGCGCGGTGGTGCAGAGCATCGCGGAAAGCCTGGGCTATTCCGAGCGGATCAATCTGAGCGGTTTTGCGCTGGGTGCCTTCGCCCTGTCGGTGATCGTGACGGCCTACGCGACCGAAGCCTTTCGCGGCGCGGCCAACAGCATACCGATCGGTCAGCTTGAGGCGGCACAGGCCTTCGGGTTTTCGGCGCCCAAGCGTATCCTGTTTATCGAACTGCCGCAGCTTTTGCGCGTCGCGTTGCCCTCGCTGGGCAATATCTGGCTCATCGTCCTGAAGGACACGGCGCTGGTCTCGCTGACGGCGGTGGCCGAGCTCATGCGCCAGGCGACCGTCGCCGCCGGCTCCACCCACCGTCCCTTCACCTTCTACGCGGTCGCGGCCCTGATTTACCTGGCCGTATCGTTTTTCTCCGAACGCGTGATCGGCCGGATCGAGAAACAATTCGGCCTGAAGGAGGCGCGGTGATGGACTGGGCGCTGCTCTTGTCTTTCTATCCAAGCCTGGCCGATGGCGTCCTCGTTACCCTGGGCCTTTTGTTCGGCGGCCTGGCGATCGGGCTGACGCTGGGCGGGTTCATTTGCTGGGTGCGCATGCGGCGTCTGTTCGTCCTCGCCCCCATTATGGACGCCTATGTACTGTTCTTCCGCGGCACCCCGCTGCTGGTGCAGCTCTTTGCGATCTATTTCGGTCTCGGTCAGTTCGAGTTCATCCGGGAGAGCGTGGCCTGGGTCCTGCTGCGCGAGCCGTGGTTCTGCGCCGTGCTGGCACTGGGGCTCAACTCGGCCGCCTTCACATCGGAGATCATACGGGGCGGCATTCTGGGCGTGGAGCGCGGCCAGCTGGAGGCGGCGGAGGCCTATGGCTTCGGCCCCACACTGACGGCACGGCTTATCCTGTTTCCGCAGGCATTGCGGGTCGCGCTGCCGGCCTATGGCAACGAGATGATCCTGATGCTGAAGGGCACCGCACTTGCCAGTACCATATCGATCATGGAATTGACCGGCATTGCCCGCAGGCTGACCTCACAGACCTTCGCCCCGTTCGAGGCCTTCATCGCCGCGGGTTCGATCTATCTTGTCATCTCCATCACCCTGACGAGTATTTTCGCCGCCATCGAGCGCCGTCAAAACTGGTCCTGATCACTTAAGAAGGAGCCAAGCGTGTTCCATCCCTTCGACGTCGAGCAATTCCTGTCCGAACTGGAGCATGGGGTCGCCTACAATTTCTCCGAGAGCGGCGTGCACCCGATGACGCTGCAGGAGCTGGCGGATATCACCAGGCTCGATATGGACGCGTTTCTGGGTACCCTCCTGGATTATCCGCAAGTGAACGGGTTCACCCTTTTGCGCGAGCGTATCGCGGCGCTTTATCCCGGCGCCACCGCCGACAACGTGATGGTCACCGTGGGCGCCACGGAGGCCAATACCCTCGTCGCCAACACGCTGCTGGAGCCGGGCGACAACATGGTCGCGTTTCGGCCGATCTACGAACAGCTGACGGGCAATGTCCGCAACCGCGGCATCGAGGTCCGGTTCGTCGATCTCGATCCGTTCAACGCCTGGCACGCCGATGTGGATGCGTTGGCCAGGAGCGTCGATGACAGGACCAGGATCATCCACGTCATCAACCCGAACAATCCGACGGGCCGCGTGCTCGACGCGGCTGAACGCGCCGCCATCATAAAGGCGGCCCAATCGGTGGGGGCGTGGATCGTGTCGGATGAGGTCTATGCCGGCACCGAGCGTGACACGGACACGGTGACGGCGAGTTTCTGGGGGGATTACGATCGCGTGATCATCTTGAATTCCATGAGCAAGGCCTATGGCCTGCCGGGCCTGCGGCTTGGCTGGCTGGTCGCACCGACGGGATCGATGACCGATATTTGGCGGCGTCATGAATATGCCTCGGTGGCGGCAAGCGTTCTCTCGATGCGTCTTGCCGAGGCGGTGCTCGCCGAACCGGCCCGCACCGCCATCACGACACGGGCGCGACGTCTCATTCGCACCGGCTTCGAGACCTTGCAGGCGGGGCTTACCGAGCATCCCGGTGTTTTCACCGTCACGCCGCCCCAGGCTTCGGCGATGTCATTCGTACGCTTTGATCTGCCGGTCGGCTCGGATGTCTTTGCCCGGCGTCTGCACGCCGAGCAGGATGTGCTCGTCATTCCAGGCGACAAGTTCCACGTCGAGAATCATTTCCGTTTCAGCTCCGCCTTGCCCGAGCCTTATCTGAAGGAAGGCCTGCGGCGCCTGAATGCGCTTGTCGGCCAGTTGCTGGCTTAACAAGGGGCACGAGGCATGATCAGCACGTCGATCGATCTCGATGCCGTGGGAACCCACAAGGGCTATCTGGACGTTCCCCTGTCGCTGAACGACAGCGCCTGGTCCAATCAGCGCGTTCCCATCGTCAGCATCAAGGGCGGCGAGGGACCGACGCTGCTGCTGCTCGGCGGCAGCCACGGCGATGAATATGAGGGCCCCATCGTCCTGTCGAATCTCGTTCATGGCCGGGTGCCGCTGGAGGGGCTTGCCGGCCAGGTCATCATTCTGCCGGCGCTCAACATGCCGGCGGTTCAACACGGAACGCGCCTTTCGCCGCTCGACGGCGGCAACATGAATCGCGCCTTTCCCGGCGACCGCTACGGCACGATGACGGCGCGCCTGGCGCATTATCTGACCACCGAGCTCATCCCCCGCGCCGACATCGTGGTCGATTTGCATTCAGGCGGCAGGTCGCTCTCCTTCGTACCCTGCACCATCGTGCCACAGCAGAAAACCGAACAGGCGACCGCCGCCATTCTTGAGCTTGCCGCAGCGTTCAACGCGCCTTTCACGGTCGTCTTGAGAGAGCCCGAGGTGGCCACGATGATCGACACGCAGGTGGAGGCGCAGGGCAAGAAGATCCTCGCCACGGAGCTTGGCGGTCTGGGAACCGCGACGCCCCAGACCGTGGCCATCGCCACCGATGGCGTTTTGGGGCTGCTGGTGCATCTGGATCTCTTGCCGGCAACCACTCTGCCCGATCCGGGTCATCGGGAGCGCTCGCGGATCGTTCGGGTGGACGATCTGTCCCACTACGTCTATGCCGACGATGCGGGGATTCTCGAGCCGCTGGTCGATGTCGGCGCAGCCGTCGAGCAAGGCGCGCCGTTGGGCTGGCTTCACTTCATAGACCGTGTCGACCGGCCCCCCGTTTGCGTTCGCGCGCAAACCAGCGGCACTATGGTGTGCCGCAACGGTCAGGCGCGGGTGCAGCGTGGCGATGTGATCGCCATGATCGGGCACGGTGTTTCAGGGGCGTAAGGATACGACCATGGCGAAGGACAAGATGAGGCATCGGGAGCGGTCCGCACCGCAAGCCCCGGACGTGTCGTTCAGCCCGGCGGACCTGATTGCGTCGACGGCAGCGCCTTTTGCCGAAGCGGTGTCGGCCCTGCTCGGCCCCAATGTCGAAATCGTCATTCATGACCTGCGCAGCGAAACGGTGGCGTGTATCTGCAACCCGTTCTCCAAACGCGAGGTCGGCGATCCGTCCTATCTGAACGAAATCGACTTTCGCCCCAATGACCGGGTGATCGGTCCGTTCGAACGCATTAACTGGGATGGCCGGGTTATCCGGTCCATCAGTTCGGTGCTGCGTGCCCCCGACGGGGCGCCCTACGCGCTGGCCTGCGTCAATTTCGACCTGTCGGACGTGCGCGCGGCGCAAAATGCGCTGGTCGCCTTGATCGGAGCGCCGGTTGCGGCCGCCGAACCGGAGGCTCTGTTCAAGAACGATTGGCACGAGAAGATGAATCGCTACATCGTCGAATGGTGCAGCGAGCGTAACCTGGCCATCGAGAGCCTGTCGCGAACCGATCGCCGGGATTTGCTTGAATCCATCGATCGGACCGACGGCTTCCGCGAAAAGCACGCAGCGTCCTATATTGCCCGCGTCCTCGGCGTCAGCCGGGCAACGATCTACAATGACCTGAAAGGTCGCCGCTCGATTGCCAGCAGCCTCTAGAACACCTTCGTTTGGTGCTCGGCTCTGCGTTGTTCAGGCTTGCTTTTCTCGGACTGGCCTGTTCCCGCTACAGTCACCGGATATGTTCTAGAGCATATCTTGCTCTAGCTGCCCACGTTGATGAGGCCACACCGTTCCGAGCCTTCGTAGGCCGGGCAGTACCATTGGTTCCCATCGATTGACGGCCTTATCATCCGGTTCTCGACAAACAACTCGCGGCCATCGTCGAGAGAGAAGAAATATCCGTTTTCGCTCTGTCTCACCGAGGTCACCTCTTTGCAGAAGCAGCATTTGTTGTCGAAGAAGTGCGGGCCCTTCTCGATAGCGAAGGCGTCCTGATCCAGAACCTGTGCGGACGCGACGGCTACCGGCAACGCCAGAGCTGCAAGCACAAGCCCTACTATGCCCGCGCCTAACAGCTTGCCAAGCCAAGACCGGACTGACTGATTGTCCTTCCGCTTCGACGTCTTGCACTGTCTGGTGGCCCCGACTGCAAAAGAGTTTTCGGCAAGATCGAGCATGGCACCACTCCCAGGTTTTCCACCGTCGGAGTGTCCCCGTAGACCGCAATATCCGCGTCAAACGCGAAGGTTCGCAGCGCAAGAAATTCGTAAGATCCGCGAGACGGCCCCCGCGCAGTGGCCTGCCTGGCTTTCCAGGTGAGCCTGCGGGCGCCTTGGGGGGCTAGCGGCCAGGCGCGGCGGATGCAGGCGCCGTATTCAGACTGCGTGAGGCACGAGCGCGCGCCTCATTGGCTCTTTTTAGGAAGTACCTCTCCATCGAGGTATCCATGAACCGTTGAAGATCATCAAGTTCTGCCAACGCCGCCTTGCTTTGACCTTGCCGGATCATCGCTTCCGCAATCCAGACCTGGGCATAGGGCCGCGCGAGCACCATTCCCGTCGCCAGGTAATCGCTCAAAGCCTGCTGCATCGCGGCAAGCGCGGATGGATCCCCCGACAAGTCGCGGATACGCGCCATTTGGATCTTTGACTGAGCAATCCATTGTTTGAACTGCATCCTCTCGGCGCATTCGAGAGCCGTTTCAGCGCGCTCGCGCGCCTCTTCAATCTGGTTGAGAAACAGGCACTTGGTGGCCGAGAAAACATTGGCAAAGACCGTGTTCAGGCCGGTGTCGTCGATCTTCGCGCATTTGAGGGCACGTTGCGATGCCAGGTCAGCCTCTTCGGGAGCATCAAGCAGCGCATAGACCCAGGATAAAAAGCTATCTGCCGTCAGACCAATGTCCATGCCGAAGCGGACCCGGAGTTCCTCATTCATCGTATCGACGTTGATGTTGCGAACACTCTCCAGATGCTGCCGGGCTTGCCGCAACGTCCCGCGGTAGGCATGTGTCACACCCAGCATGTAATCGACGATCAGTCGACTTGTCGGGGTCGGGTGTGCGCGCTCCTCACTGCGAAGCGTTTCCGCGATCTCCAGGCAGGTATCGAGTTTCGCAACCATGAGATAGATGCTCCACAACCCCCACGCGGCATTCAACGCTTCCTCGCGGTCACCAAGTTCCTGGCTCAGTTCCTGGGCGGTTGTGTAGTATGGGGCCGCCTCGCTGGTCGGAATGCCACGCAAGCCGATGATCTGCGCTGCGATCTTGCGATTCAGCGACAATTCGCGACGCAAGCGGTTATTCGAGAACGCAAGATGCCCGACCATTGCCAAAGCTTCGGAGTATTCGCCAATCGCTTCGGACTGCGCTGCAACGCGGGCGGCTCTGTCGCCGGACATCTCGAGGTAGTGTGCAGCTTCATCATAGGCCTCAGCTGCCTTGAAATGTCGGGCGGCGTCGGCTTCATGTGATCGGGACGTGTCGGACAGCAGGACTTGCGCCGCGCGCTCGTGCAGGACCTTGAGATCGCGCCTGGGTATCGTTGAGTAAATGGCTTCCGCGACAAGGCCGTGCTTGAAGGTATAGGCAGCCTCGTCCCCATGGCGGGCAGCAAAGACAATCCCCGCAGCCTCCAACTCTCTAAAAAGGGGAAGGCGTACGGCGACGGGATGCATGATCCTGGTGAGATGGCCCAGCGTGAAACGGCGGCCGAAGACAGAGGCGTGCTGCAGCACCTGAAGCGCGCCGGGAATACTGTCGATCCGCGACAACAGCAGAGGTAACAACCGGTCGGGCGGCGCGATGATCTGACCGGATGAGGCAGGTGACGGCTCGAACACCGACGCACGATCGCCGGATATTCGCCGCAGGGCATGACTTTCCCGGGCATGGCTTCCTGGGGCATGACGTCCCAGCGCCTCGGCGTATTCCTCGATGATGAGCGGGTTGCCTTCGGCGCGTTCAAGCACGTGCCGCATCTCATCCTCGCGGATCCGGGCGCCGTTCATGAGACCTTGCAACAACGCGCGGGCGCTCGGTGGATCCAGAGGCGCAAGTGCAATCTTCTGAACGAGGGGACTATTCAGAATTTCGGGCGCGTCGTCCACGCGTGCGACCAGAAGAACGCCGGCCGCGGTGCCCTCGATCGCTTCGATCATGCGCCCGATCGCCTCGCTTGTCGTGGCATCAAACCATTGCGCGTCCTCGAAGACCAGCAGAAGCGGTCGATCACGGTCGGCATTGCGCACTTGAAACACGAAATAGTCCAGAACGCGCTGTTTCACCTCATTTGGAACGCGAGAGGCGTCGCTGGATGGGCCCTTGGCCGTGTCGACAAGCGACCTGAAGTAGTCCGACGCGGCAAGCAACTTTGTGTCGATCGAGGCAAGCCAGGAGTCCAGGGCCTCCGACAAGGCGCAATCCGCATCGTTGTTCAGAGCGCCGGCACGGACTATCTGATTGATGACTGGCGCAAGCGTCGCTTGGCGCTCATTTGCGATCCCTTGAAAAAAGCGTATTTCGAAACCTCGATGCTGTGCGATTTCAATGACTTCCTGAACCAGGCGTGACTTACCTTCGCCAGGCTGGCCAAGGACCGCTGCGGCGCGTCCGCGTGCGGTTTCGGCGCGATCCAGGAGTTCCAGCGCATGGGCGAACGGCGCGTCGCGCCCGATCATCCGATGCTTTCTTGCCGGGAAGAAGCCATCGGAAGGCGCTTCGGCGGTCACGCGGCCCTGTACCGCGCACAGGGTGTCAGGCACGTCGTCGCGTTTTTCCAGACGGATCGCCGTGGACAGGGCCGCGCCCAACGCTTGTTCCAGAAGAATTTCTCTTGGGGAGGCAGCACGGCTGATGGTTTCCGCGTCCCGCAACACGGCGCCCGTGACGGTCACATCGGGACCGGTTCCAGACACCATGACGGTACCGCTGGCAAGGCCAATCCGGCATGTGACCACGCCGGGAATAGCCGCCGGGGTCGCTTCCAGAATGTCCAGCGCGGTGCCAACGGCCGTGTCCGCTTGACGGTCATGTGCCGTCGGATAACCGAAGCACATCAGGACCCGGTCGTTGAATGCGTTGAGCTGCATTCCACCGCGTTCCTCCGCGATTCTGGATGCAAGTGCTGAAAAATCGCTTGCGGCCTGCTCGAAGTCCTCCGGGTCTGTCGTGTCGATTTCCGCAAGCACGGACATGGCGATGACGTGACGGCGCTGCCGCGGCTGCTGCTTTGGGGCGGCCCTTTTGGCTCTCGTCGTCGAAGAGCGCCCTCGATCCGCGGCTGCTGCGTTAATTCGATCTTCCAGGTCCCTGGTCTGATCGGAGATATCTGCATCCAGATGCGCCTTCAGCATCTGCCGGCAGAGATCGAGCTGGCGCTTTGCGAGGTGGGTGTCACCAGCCTGAAGGTGGAGTTCAACGAGCGCCCGATGGGCAGGCTCGTATGTCGGGTCGATCCGGCATAAATGCTGGGCGCTGGCAGTGATGTTTTCGGCATGCCCTTCCGCTGTGGATTTCTCCAGCGCGTCGCAGCCAAGCTTCAGCGCCTTCGCTTCAAGCGCCTGACGTGTCGTCCAAACCCAGTCGGTAAACGATTGGCTGCGGATTCGAAACGACTCCAGGAAGGGCGCGCTATACAGCTCCAGACCTTCCATCTGCTGCGCAATTGAACGGGGGCCTGAGCAGCACGCGGAAAAGCGCTGAACATCGACCTCGATGTCCTTGCTGTGAAACTCGATCCGCCCCCCGTGAGACTGGATTAGTCGGGCGTGATCGGACCCCAGCGTCTTGCGCAGCACGGACATTTCCTGACGAAGACTGGCGCGCGCCTGATCGGGGCCGCTATAGGGCCAAAGCAGGTCCGATACCAGATCGCGAGAGACCTCTTCATCCGCGCGTTCGACAAGATAAGCAAACAACGCCTCGGACTTACGCGTTGGGAAGCGTATAACGTCACCGTCACCGCCAACCAATACCGGGCCACCAAAGAGTTTTATCTGCAACTTCATCCCGAAGACGAGTTTACCATACTGCCTTTTCCAAGCGATTCAAAAAATCAGGTCAAACAAGATGCGCTGTTTGAACGGATTTCTTGCACCACCCGCCGGGCACCTCGCTGGTAGAATTCACACGGGGATGTGACCCGGCCCGGTGGACTCTGGCCATTGGGCCGTAGAGGCCATAGGAGATAGAGGGGGGGCCGCCGATCGCAAACCCCCAATGAACCGTACAGGGGGGACGGGCGCTTTCGGAGCAATGTCTGCGCCGTGCTCCTTGGCCATATCGCCGATATGGCCTTCGGACCCTGACTTGACCTTCCACCGAAAGCGCAACGTCAGAATGATCCTAGCTGAGCGGAAAGGGCTCTAGCCGATTGGCAACCCTGGCGCGCTGGACGCGTGCAATGGCCCGATGTAAAATGCGTGAAAGATGCTAGTACATTGATTTTTTTGAGACGTTTGGATTTAAGGCCGGGCCGGCATCATTAGGCAAAGAGTGTGTATCCGGTCCATTTCGCGCTTTCGGTGTGCGTTGAGATGTCCCGTCTGCGCTGTCAATTTAGGAGTTGTGAGTGAATTTTTCCGAGTTGGTCGAACCCTCGGTAGTCTTCCCCACACTGGCTTCAGGTTTTCGCGGAGTTTCGGATGGGTCTGCGTGTTTTGAGGCGCTGGTTTTTGTTCGGTACGGGTCTGATGGCGGTGTTGAGGAAGAGCGTCTGACGTTTGGGGAGTTGTATCACCGGTCGGCGAGTTTTGCTGCCGAGCTTTGCGGGATTGCGGCGCATGGCGACCGGGTGGTGATATCGGAGCCGCCTGGCGTTGCGTTCGTGACGGCGCTCTTTGCGTGTCAACTGGCCGGCCTTGTGGCGGTTCCAAGCTTTCCGCCGTGGAACCTGAAGCAGATGGCGCGGTTTGAGGCGGTGCTTCGCGATTGCGATGCCGCGGCGCTTGTCTGCCGCGACGAGCTGGTTCCCCTGCTGGAGCGCTGGAAGAGCCCGGACCTTTCGCTTCCCGCGAACGTCGAGACCCCCGACGCGCCATCGACATTAGCTGTGGGTGCTACGGACGACCCGGTTCGGCCGGAGGACCTGTCCTTCCTCCAGTACACGTCGGGCAGCACGGGTGCGCCGAAGGGCGTGATGGTCCGCCATTCCCAGGTGTTCGACAACGCCAGCCGTATTTTTGCGATGACGCCGGTCGAGACGCGCCCGGTCACGGGCTTCTGGCTGCCGCCCTATCATGACATGGGTCTGATCGGGGCGATCATCGCGCCGGTTCTGGCGGGGGCGAAGACCGTTCTGATGGAGCCTGCATCGTTTCTGCAGTCGCCGGCGCGATGGCTTCGCATGCTGAGTGACCATCGGGCGACGCACACGGCTGCGCCGAATTTCGGGTGGCAGCTTTGCGTCGACGACATTGATGAGGAAGCGATTGCCTCGCTGGATCTTTCCGGTTTGCGCTGGGCGCTCTCGGGTGCGGAGCCTGTCCGGGCGGAGACGCTGAAGGCGTTTTCGGACAGGTTCGCGCCTGCGGGTTTCGACCGGCGCCGGTTCCTGCCGTGCTACGGCATGGCGGAGACGGTTCTGATGACGACGGGCGAGAGGCGGGAGGCGGCGGGACCGGGCGCCGGCCTGGCGGTCTTGTCCGTTTCGGCGTCTGGCCTTGCGGCATCGCGGATGGCTGTTGTGGATCGCATGGACCTGTCGGCGGACCTGTCGGGGGGCCTGTCGGGGGACGTATCGGGGGACCTGTCCGGCGATCTGCTGAGTGTTGGCTGCGGCCGGGTCATCGCGGATCATCACCTGCGGATCGTGGACCCGGACACGCGCGTGGCGCTGGGGGATGGCCAGGTTGGCGAGATCTGGGTCCGGGGGCCGAGTGTCGCGTCGGGATACTGGCGGAAGCCTGAGGAGAGCGAAGCCGTTTTTGGCGCGCGCCTTGCTGGCGAGCCTGATGGCGCGCGGTGGCTTCGCACGGGCGACCTTGGTTCGGTTGTCGATGGCGATCTGCATGTTGTCGGGCGGCGCAAGGACGTGGTGATCGTGCGCGGCCGCAACCTGCATGCGACCGATCTTGAGGACAGTGCGGCCGGCTCGGATGCGCTGTTTCGGGTGGACCGGACCGTTGCCTTCGGGTTCGAGATTGACGGGGCGGAGCGTCTCGGCCTTGTCCTTGAAGTGGAGGGTCTTGCGCTGCGCGGCGTCGATCTGCGGCGCGTGTTCGCCTCGGTTCGCCGCTCGATCGCCGCGGCGCACGACGTCGAGGTCGGCGTTATTGTGCTCGTCCGCTCGGGCAGCCTCCCGCGCACCACGTCGGGCAAGCTCCAGCGCCATCTCGTCCGCGCGCGTTTCCTGGCGGGCGCGCTTCCCGCCGTTGCGGGCTGGGACCGGAGGTCGGGCCTGGAAACGCTCCTCGATGAGCGGCTGGCGCTTGCCGGCCCTGGCGGGGACGAGACGGTTTTCGCCGCCGGTTCCGCTGACCGGATTGCAGCGGCCATTGCCGCCTTGCCGGATGTCGGCGATGCGGCCGCGCTCTGGCGTGTGCCCCGCGCGGGGCAATTGCGCCTTGATCTGTATATCGCCGATACAGGCGCAGCGCCTGATGACGACACGATCGGCGCCGCTGTCGAGACGGTCTTCGGCGCGGCGGCCCCCGAGGTCACGGTCACCTGTCTTGAGGCCTTGCCGCGCGCCGAGGACGGTGCGGTCTTCTGGGCTGCCCTGCCTGCCCCCGCCGGGCTGGCCGGACCGCAGGCCGCGCTGGCCGATCCGTTTGAGGCCCTGGTCGCCGGCCTGTTCCAGGAGGTTTTGCAGGCGTCGGATGTCGGACGCGCGTCAAGCTTCCTTGATCTTGGCGGCGACTCCCTGGCCGGGATCCGCCTGGCCGCGCGGTTGCGCGAGGCGACCGGGCGGGCTGTTTCCCCGCGCGATCTGGTCGAGCAGCCGACCGTGGCGGCGATTGCCGCTGTTCTTCGCGGCGCTGACGCGCAGGGCGATGAGCCGGTTGTTGCCGCCGCCGACCGGTCGCTGCCGCTGTCCTTCCAGCAGGAACGTCTGTGGTTCCTGGACCGTCTCGACCCGCAAGCCGGTTCTGCCTATCGCATGGCCGGATGGGTCCGGATCAGGGGGGCTCTGGAGGAGGAGGCGCTGGAGGCGTCCGTGCTGGCGATCGTGGCCCGGCACGACAGCCTGCGGATGCGGTTTGAGGCCGATGACGACGGCAACCCGGCCCTTGTTGTCGCCGGGTCGCCGGAAGCGGCCGGTTTTGTCGTCTCCAGGGACGATGTCTCGCGGCTGGATGACGCGGCCATTCGGGAGCGGGTGCGTGGCCTTCTTGTCGCGCCGTTCGACCTTGCCGCGGGTCCGCTGTTTCGCGCGCATCTGCTTCGTCTGGCCGCGGACGAGCATATCCTCGTCGTGGGCGGTCATCACAGTGTTCTGGACGGATGGTCGGTCGGCCTCCTGCTCAAGGAGGTGTCCGCGCTTTATCGGGCGGCCGTGACGGGCAGGCAGGCCTGTCTTCCGGCGCTGTCGATCCGGTATGCGGACTATGCGGCGTGGCAGCGGGCCATGCTGTCGGATGATCGACTTGAACGGGAGACCGGTTGGTGGCGCGAGAGGCTGGCCGGCCTTCCAGGCGCGATCACCCTGCCGTTCGATCGTCCGCGCCCCGCGGTCATGGACTACCGGGGCGGCTCTGTCCGGGTCGATGTGCCCGCGGGCGTGACGGCGGGCCTGAAAGCGCTGGCCGCCGCGCATGGCGCGACGCTGTTCATGGGTCTTGAGGCGGCGTTCGCCGTTCTCCTGCACCGCCTTGGCGGCGATCGCGACCTTGTTGTCGGCACGGCGGTGGCCGGCCGCTCCCGGAGCGCCTTTGAACAGTTGGCCGGGTTCTTCGTGAACACGGTTGCGCTGCGCCACCGGATCGATCCCGGCCAGTCCTTTGCGGCGTTCCTGCCGCAGGTTCGCACATCGCTGCTGGAGGCTTTCGAGCACGACGCCGTGCCCTTCGAGGCCGTCGTCGAGGCGGTCTCCCCGGTGCGCACGCTTGCCCATCACCCGATCGTGCAGGTGTTGCTGGTTCTGCAGAACCAGGGCGAGATGACCCCCGGCGGGACCCTTGATCTGGAGGGTGTCGAGGTCTCGCCGATCGCGCGGGCGCCCGAAGCCGCGAAGTTTGAACTGAACCTCAATCTCACCGAGACCGGGGCGGGGCTGACGGGCACCTTGAGTTATGCCTGTCAGGTCTTCGACGCGGAGACGGTCGGCCGCATCGGCCAGATGTATGTGGGCCTGTTGAAGGCGATCGTCGCGTCTCCCGCGACCCGGATATCCGACCTGCCGATCCTGCTGCCGGCCGATCGGTTGCAGCTGTTGCGGCAGGCCGGCGATGCGCGCGCGGACTTGGCAGGCGCGCAGAGGACGGTCATCGATCTCTTCGCCGCCCAGGTCGCGATGGATCGCGATGCGGTGGCCGTTATCGACGCGACGGGCAGCCTCTCCTATGGCGATCTCGACACGCGATCGAACCGGCTGGCCCGGCACCTGATCGGGCTGGGCATTGGACCAGGCGATGTTGTCGCGCTGTGCTGCAGGCCGTCTCCCGGCCTCTATGTCGGGCTGTTGGCGATCGCGAAGTCCGGCGCGGCCTACCTGCCCCTGGATCCGCACTATCCGCAAGCGCGGCTGGCCTTGATGGTGAAGGAGACCGGCGCGCGCCTTGCCCTTGTTGACCGCATGGACAGGGAAGGCCTTCCCGAAGAGGTCGATCTGATCTCGATTGCGGCCAGTGACATTGTGGCCAGTGACATTGTGGCCAGTGACAGCGATCTGGAGGAGGCCGGCCTGTCCGGCGCGCCGATCTTCGACGCCGAACGGCGATCGCCGCTGACATCCGGGCTCCCGGCCTATGTGCTCTACACCTCCGGATCGTCCGGCCGCCCGAAGGGCGTATCGGTCTCGCATGGCAGCCTGGCCAGCCGGCTGGACGATATCCAGGCGCTGGCGCCAATCGGCCCTGGCGATCGACTGCTGAGCACGACCAGCTACGCGTTTGATGGCGGGGTCCGGGAATTGTTCTGGTGGGCGGTATCCGGCGCCGCCATTGTCACCTGCGACGGGGATGCGTCGACACATCCCGAGCGCCTCTGCGATCAGATCGAACGGTTTGAGATTACCTGCGTGCGGCTGTCGAAAAGCATGTTGCGGGACCTCGTTGCCTGGCTGGAAGAGGACCGGACGGTCAAGGGCAGGCTCGCCTGTCTCACCAAACTGTTCATTGGCGGGGAGGCCGCCAGTGCCACGGACCTGTCGAGGCTCAGGCAAAGCGGGTGTGTTCGCGATGACCTGGACATCTACAACGTCTATGGCGCCGCCGAGGTGCAGGATGCGGCCATCCATCGCCTTGGGCGTGCGCCGGCAGGCCCGGTGCCGATCGGTCGACCGGCCTCGACCATGCGGGTCTATATCGTCGATGACACGCTCGACCTGCAGCCGCCCGGCGTGGTCGGAGAACTGCTGACCAGCGGTGCGCAGCTTGGCAGCGGCTATCCCCGCGCCCCCGGCCTGACGGCCGAGAAGTTCATCGCCGATCCGTTCTCGCCGGAACCGGGTTCGCGGCTCTACCGGACCGGTGATCTGGCGCGGTGGCGGCCGGACGGGACGCTTGAGTTTATCGGGCGGATCGACCGGCAGGCGAAGATCCGCGGGATGCGGGTCGAGCCCGGTGAGATCGAGGCGGCGCTGACACGGGTCGAAGGGATCTCTCAGGCCGCGGTCGTGGTCCGTCAGGGGGAGACCGGCGAGCCGCGCCTGATTGCCTATGTCGTTGCGGAGGCGGACGGGACCGCAACGCCGGCCGACAAACCCGGCATCGCCGTTCTCGATGCCGCCTGCCTGGATCTTCCCGCGATCAGGGCCGCGCTGAGGCGCACGCTTCCCGAACACATGGTTCCCTCCGGATTTGTCGCGGTCACCGGCTTGCCGATGACCCCGTCGGGAAAGGTCGATCGCAAGGCGCTGCCAGAGACCGACGTGTCGGTGGCGCGCGCTGTCTACGAAACGCCGAGAGGGGACATCGAGACCGCTGTCGCCGCCGTCTTTGCCGATCTTCTCGATGTTGATCGTGTCGGCCGCCATGACGGCTTCTTCGACCTGGGCGGACACTCGCTCCTCGCCGTCCGACTGGTCGCCCGGCTCGAGGCGCAGACAGCCAAAACACTGACACTCCGCACCGTCTTCGAACAACCAACCGTCGCCGGGATGGCGGCCCATTTGGAAGAAGCGGCGGAAAAGCGGGCCGACATAGAGCGGGCTGATCGTTCGACCCTGCTGCAGCTTTCGTTCAGCCAGGAACGTATCTGGTTCCTGGAACAGCTCGACGGATATTCGGGTGCTTTCTCCGATATCTATTTGATGGATCTGTTTGGGCGTTTGGACGCCGAACGGGTTTCAGACGTGCTTGCAGAACTCGTATGCCGGCATGAAGTCCTCAGGATGCGCGTCGAGACGCACGATGGGCTTGGATATTGCCGGTATTGCGCACCTGATCGGTTCCGGCCCGAATGCGTCGATTTGCGCTTTGAGCCCGAGGATGTGAAGGCAGCCCGGTTGGACGCGGTATGGGACGAGCCAATCGATGTTCGGGACTGCGTGTTCCGCGCCAAGCTGATCCGCGTTGAAGACGACCACAGTGTTCTGGCTTTGGGATTGCACCACCTGGCGACCGATGGTGTTTCACTCAATGTCATCGCGGAGGACTTTCGCGCGCTGTGGCTGGCAATTTCCTCGGGACGTGCAACCCAGAGACCAGAGCAGCCGTTGCACTATGCCGATTATGCCGAATGGCAGCGGCGACAGCTTGCAGAAGGACGCTTTGACGAAGGGTTGGACGTCTGGCGATCGAAACTTGCCGATGTCCCCCTATCTCCGGTTCTCCCATCGGATCGGCCGCGCCCTGCCCGCCCAACCTACAAAGCGGGCCGGTCGAACCTGTCAATTCCTGCTGAGGCAATTGCGCGTCTACAGGCACTGGCGCGCGCGGAGAATGCGACACTTTTCATGGCGCTGGAGACGGCACTGGCCGTCCTGATCAACCACTACAGCGGCGCCGAAGACCTGGTGATCGGTACGGTCGTCGCCGGGCGTTCGCGTCGCTCCCTGGAGCGGATTGTCGGTCCATTTTTCAACATGGTGGCATTGCGGCACTGTATCGACGATGTGCAGTCTTTCCGGTCCGCGCTGAGTGAAACGCGATCGACTGCAATCGAGGCCTTCGAGCATCAGGACGTTCCTTTCGAGGCGATCGTGAAGGCCGTCGTGCCGGACCGCAGGGCGGATCTGGCCCATGCGCCATTGGCGCAAGTTCTGTTTCAGCTACACACGGAAGCCGGCACCGCCGAACTGCCGATGCGCCTCGAGTTGGGGGATATCACAGCCGAACTCAGAGCGAACGAACGCGACGTCGCTCAATTCGATGTAGCGATCAACCTGTTCGAACAGACAGATGGATCTGTCGCCGGACCGGTTGAATACGCACTTGATCTGTTCGACCCGGACAGCATCGAATCCCTTATCCAAGACTACGTACACGTTATAGAAGCAATATGTGCCTCGCCCGATCTGCCAGTACGGAGCTTTGAACTCAGGCCGGAGAACTTCGCAACGGTCATAGCGCGGCGGCAAACTCAGTTTCTGATTTGCGCAACGTTCACGATCGAGCCCGTGGAAGCCCTCTTACAGGCGGGTTTCGACTATCTGGGTTTAAGGCCAGGTGTTACGGTCGCCGGGTACAATCAGGTTCTGCAGACGCTTCTTGACCCGGACAGTGCGATCTTCGAGATCAAACAGGGCGCGGTCATCCTGTTTATCCGGCCTGAAGACTGGGTTCGCGACCGGGTTGACACGCTGTCTGGCGACCAACTGCTCGATCTCTTCGCAGATTCGGCAAACGAAATTGCCGATGCGCTGAGACATGCCGGCGCGCGTGCAGATGTACCGTTCGTCCTTGTCTTGCCGCCGCAGTCCCCCGGCTGGAGTGACGATCCGCACCGGGCGGAGGCATCGCGTTTGGCCGAAGCAATTCTCCTGTCTCGCGTCAAGCAGGCGGATCGCATCAGTACCGTCTCAAGTCGTATGATCGCGGATCGTTGGACTGAGATGTGGAATGAGACGGCCCATGACCTGTCCGCCGACCTTGCCGGACACATACCCTATACGGAGGATGGGTATGCCATCCTGGCAAGTGAGGCATTGCGATCAGCACATGAGGCCTTGCGCCGGCCGATAAAGGCTATCGTCGTTGATTGCGACAACACCTTGTGGGACGGCGTTGTCGGCGAAGTCGGGCTTGAGGGAATTCAGGTCACTGAAGGTCATGTTTCCCTCCAACGCGCATTGATTGCCGCCTCAGAAGCAGGCGTGCTCGTCTGTCTCTGCTCCAAGAACCTGGAAGCCGATGTATTTAACGTACTCGACACTCATCCCGATATGCAGCTTGGACGGTCTCACCTAACGGCATGGCGCATAAACTGGGATGAGAAGCCGACTAATATAGAGGCGCTTGCTGATGACCTGTCTCTTGGCTTGGACAGCTTTGTTTTTCTGGATGACAATCCGGTTGAAATTGCTCAGGTCCGCGCCGCGCTGCCTGATGTCGCCGCAATCGCTGTTCCCGCGGCACCGGACATCCCGACGTTCGTGCGGCATTTATGGCCGCTGGATCGTTCGCGAACCACTCGAGAGGATCGGGACCGGACGCGAATGTATCAACAGGAAGCTGAACGGACACAGACCAGGCTGAAAAGTGCCAGCTATGCCGAATTCCTGAACAGCTTGGCGCTGGAAGTCGACATCGCACCGCTGTCGCATGAGGCGTTGGAGCGTGCGGCGCAAATGACGGCTCGGACCAATCAGTTCAATGCGATGCCTGAACCAATGAGCGTTCAATCGCTGAAGCGTCGCGTGTCGGATGAGACGTCTTTTCTCAAAGGCGTTCGTGTTCGCGATCGCTTTGGTGATTACGGACTTGCGGGATTATTCGGCGGCAAAACGAAAGACGGTTGCCTTGCCGTCGATATCTTCCTGATGAGCTGCCGCGTTCTGGGTCGCGGTGTCGAAAGCCGCATGCTCAAGGCAATCGGCGAGCATGCCCGCCGCGAAGGGCTCCCGGGAATTTCGATAGACGTCACGCAAACCGATCGCAACGAACCCGTCCGACGGTTTCTTGATCGATTGCCTGCTCAAACAACCGAGGCATCGCCCGGTAGGAAACGAGTCCTGCTGGAATCGAAGATAGCGGCGGCGTTCCAATTCGATGCGACGGTCGGAGAAGCGGACATCGCCGCTCACGAGGATTCGCGCACGACAACGGTCGGCAAGAGTTCTTCGGACGCGATCCCGCCGGTCGAGGGCAGCGTCTACGAAACACTCGCAGATCCGGTCAAATCGACCAAGATGCTTGTCGAAGCTGCCGCAGGCGTTCACGCGCGCAACCGGCCCACCAGTCAAGAACCATCGCAATACGTTCGGCCCCGAACCCGGGCAGAGACGCTGGTCGCGGACGTATTTTCGAATCTACTCAACATCGAAACCGTTGGCGCGCACGACGATTTCTTTCGGCTTGGCGGCCATTCACTCCTGGCCGTGAGGTTGATATCCCGGTTGGAAGCCGAGACCGGCAAAGCGCTTTCGATCCAAACCGTTTTCGAATTGCCCTCAGTGGCAAAGCTTGCGGCAAAGCTCGAAGCAGCAGAAACGGATTGGACGGCGGCGCCCATTGCCTCGGCAGATCGGTCTCGACCGCTTCGTCTTTCCTTTCAGCAGGAGCGCCTTTGGTTTCTGGACCGCCTCGATCCTCAGGCGGGAAGGGCTTATCACGTAAAAGGGGCGGTTCGACTGCGGGGACCACTAGACGTTGCCGCACTCCGGGCGTCATTTGCCGCCTTGGTGGCGCGCCACGAAAGCTTGAGAACCTGCTTTGTCTTAGACGGAGATGGCAGGCCGGTTTTGTCGATTGCCGGTTCGCCCGACGCGGCGGGTTTTCTCCTGTCTGTTCATGATCATTCCACTCTGGACGACACGGCCTCCTGCGAACAGATCTCGACACTTCTGACCGAACCATTCGACCTGTCTTCGGGACCGTTGTTCCGCGTCCATCTTTTGGGTCGGGCAAAAGACGATCATGTCCTTGCCGTCAGCGGGCATCACAGTGTGCTGGATGGCTGGTCGATCGGTCTTTTGCTGCGGGAGCTTTCGGCGTTGTACCGGGAGGAGGTCGAGGGCCACCCATCGGACCTGCCTGATCTTGCCATACAATATGCAGACTACGCGGCGTGGCAGCGCGATGTGCTATCCGGCGATCGGCTTGGGACCGAGACGGGATGGTGGCGGGATCGGCTGGCGGGGAGTCCGGAGGCTATTTCTCTGCCATTTGACCGCGGCCGGCAGCCGGAAGTGGATTACCTTGGGGGATCCGTCTGTGTTCATGTGCCAGCCGCCATTTCGGAAGGATTGAAAACACTCGCCGCCAAACACGGCGCATCCCTGTTTATGGGGTTGGAAGCTGCGTTTTCCGCGCTCCTGATGCGTCTGGGCGCGGGCAAGGATGTTGTCGTTGGGACAGCTGTAGCCGGCCGTCCTAAGCCTGAGTTCGAAGAACTGGTTGGGTTCTTTGCAAACACGGTCGCGCTGCGTCATCAAGTCGACGGCCTCGATACGTTTGTGGCGCATCTCGAGCGCGTAAGAGACGATGTACTGGAAAGTCTGGATCACCAGGCCGTGCCCTTCGAAGCGGTTGTGGAAGCGGTTTCGCCACATCGCTCCATGGAGCATCCGCCGATCTTTCAGGTGATGCTTGTTCTTCAGAACACGCCGGAACTTTCAAGTTCCGTATCGCTCCCTGGCGTGAAGGTCATTCCCCTTTCGGTCAATGCCGACAGCGCCCAAGTCGAGCTGTCTCTGGACCTCGTGGAAAAGACGAGCGGGTTGGACGGTTCGATGACGTTTGCGAGCCAACTGTTCGACAAGACGACGGCGGCACGCATCGTCGCCATGTTTCAACGGCTGCTGGAAGCCGCGGTCGCGAACCCCGACACGCTTATCGCCGATCTTCCGTTGATGAGTGACGGTGAACGTCACGATGTTCTGGTGCGTTTCAATGAGGTGGCGATTGGCCGTCCAGCCGACCGGTTGGTTGTCGATGCGATTGCCGGCGTTGTCGAAAGACAACCCAACGCACTTGCGGTCTTGGATGGAGACCGCAAAGTGACCTATTCCGCGCTGGATGCCGAGTCCAACCGTCTCGCGCGCCACCTGATCGGATTGGGAGTGGAACCCGAAGCGGTCGTCGGGGTCTGCCTGGAGCGGTCGGCGCAAACGATCATCGCGCTGCTGGCAATCTGGAAAGCGGGCGGCGCCTACTTGCCGCTGGACCCGGACTATCCGGAGGAACGTCTTGCCTTTTTGCTGGCTGACTCGGCTGCGGTTGCCACCATCACCACAGGTGAAATGTCAGACGTATTTGGAGAGACACGATCACAGGTCATAGCGCTCGATGAGCCGGCCACCACCGCCAGTCTGGCAATGCTGCCTACGGCTCCGCTTCGCGATTCCGAAAGATATGCTCCACTGTCGCAGGCACATCTTGCCTACGTTGTTTACACCTCGGGATCGACCGGACAGCCCAAGGGCGTTGCGGTCGGGCACAAGGAACTCGCCTTTCTCACAGCCAATCAGGTGACCGGTCTTAATCTGCAAGGAGATGACTGTGTTGCCCAGATCGCTTCTGTCTCGTTCGATGCTTACTTCGAGGAAATCCTTCCTGCCCTGACCTATGGCGCATCGGTAGCGATCGTTCCGAAGGAGGATGTTGTCGATGCGCATTCGATCGCAAATCGGCTCGCGGAGACCAAGGCGACGATCCTCGTTGCATCGCCTGCGGTTCTCTCCACGCTGCCAACTGAAACGATCACAAGACTGAAGCGCGTTGTGAGCACTGGCGAGGCGATAGATCCGTTGCTCGCGCACCGGCTCGCCGCGCGGACAGACCTTGCGAACGCCTACGGGCCGACCGAGACGACGGTTACCTGTATTCTAGGTCTTGTCGATCATACTGCTGGCCTTGAATCCGGCCCCGTGGCTATCGGTTCGCCGTTCGCAGACGTGAAGGCCTATGTGGTCGACAACCGCCTCGAGCCTGTGCCCCTGGGCGTGCCGGGCGAGCTGTTAATCGGCGGACATCAGGTTTCGAGGGGATATCTTGGCCGTGCTGCACTGACTGCGGAGCGTTTTATCGCCGACCCCTTCTCGGAAGGCCGGGGAGCACGCCTTTATCGAACCGGGGATCTGGCACGTTGGAAACCGGATGGAACGCTCGAATTCCTTGGCCGAATTGACGATCAGATACAGATCCGCGGCATGCGGGTCGAGCCGGGCGAAGTCGAGGCTGCGCTGGCCAGCCTGGCCTGTATCGAAACGGCCGTGGTTATTGCGCGCGATCGGACTGACGGGCAGACCCGCTTGGAAGCCTATCTTGTCCCGAACGACATCCCGGATGCGGTATTGGCGGCCGCGCATGGCGTGCCTGAGGCAGACCTCACCCCTTCACTTCGATCAACGTGTGTGGCGCTGGCGACCGAAGAGGTGTTTGACCTTGAGGCCGTTCGAGAAAATCTCAAAGCAATGCTGCCCTCGCATATGGTGCCGTCCGATTTCGTAGGCTTGTCCAGACTGCCGTTGACGCCGTCCGGCAAAGTCAATCGCAAGGCGCTGCCGGAGGCCCGATCTGCAGTTGCGCAGGCCGCGTATGTTGCGCCACGCAACGATCTGGAAGTGATGATGTGCGCGCTTATGCGTGACGTCATCGCCCACGATCGGCTCGATCTGGACCGCGTTGGCATAGACGATCAGTTCTTCGATATCGGCGGGCATTCGATTTTCGCAGCCCAGTTCGCAATGCGCCTCGAACAAGCGCTGAAGCGTGCTGTTCCCGTCAGACTGATCTTCGAAGCGCCGACGGTTCGCGCCCTGTCGCGTCGGATTGAGGAGACCTTTGCGCGGGAATTGCCTCCGGTGACGAAGGCAGATCGCGACCAACCAATCCCGGCTTCGTTCGAGCAGGAACGGATGTGGCTGCTGGATGAATTGCATGGCGATCGACCGGTCTACAATGAAGGACTGCCGCTGGTTCTGCGGGGCGCGGTTGATACTGATGCGCTTGTTGCCGCGGTCGATGGCATTATCGAGCGGTATGAGACGCTTCGTACCCGGCTTGTTTGGTCCGATGGGCGCCTCCTGCAGGCAATAGAGCCGCCGGGATCATCGCATGTTGCATTTGAGGATTGGACCCGACGCTCAGAGTCGCAAGCGGTGCTGGAGGCAGAGGCGGCGGATCGCGCAACCGCATTGATTGCAAAGCAATACGATCTTTCTACTGAGCCGCCTTACCGCGCCTTGGTGATCAAGATTTCCGAGGAGGTGCACACGTGGTGCCTGGCGGCGCACCATACGGTCGGCGACAACTGGTCGCTCAGCCACGTCATGCCGGCTGACTTCCAGCTTCTCTATGACGCGGCACGGGAGCATCGTGACGCCAATCTGCCGGCGATACGTCTCCACTACGCGGACTATGCCATGTGGCAAAGGTCGCAGCTGATGGCCTCTCTGCTGGAGGCCGATCAGACATACTGGACCGATCGTTTGGCCGGATTGGCCGAAGCCCTCGATCTGCCAGCAGATCGGCCGCGACCGGCCAAGCGCGATCATCGCGGCGCGCGGGTTGATGTCGCCGGTTACTCGACTTCGGAATGGCGTTCGATCGAGCAATTTGCCGTCGAACACGGCTGCACGCCCTTCATGATATTTCTTGCCGGATTGACGGCGGTACTCGCGCGCGTTTGTACGACCGACGATGTGGTCGTTGGAACGCCGCACATCATGAAGCCGCATGCCGATCTCTGGCCGGAATTCGGCTACTTTGGCAACACGCTGGCTCTGCGCACGTCTGTCGATGTCGAGCAGTCCTTCGAAGCGCTGCTGGCAGCCGTTCGGGAGACGGTTTTCGACGCGTTCGCTCATCAGTTCCTGCCGTTCGAGCACGTGGTGAAAGCGCTGGGGGCAAAGCCGAACAACGTGACGCCTGTTATACAAGTGCTCCTCGTCCTGCACGTTTTCCAGGACCGGGACGCCTACCGGCGAGATGATTTCACAATCGAGCCGCTCGGCGATCTGCCGGCAATTTCAAAGTATGACCTCACGATAGACGTCAATCCGGGCTTTGACGGGGTTTCGGTGTCGATCGAATATGCAACCGACATCTTCGACGCCGGGACGATTGAACGGCTTGGCGAAATGCTCCGCAGTGTTGTGACCTGTGCCATCGCCGTGCCGGAGACACGTGTTGCCGACCTTCCCTTGCTCACCGCTGTCGAGCGGGACCGGGTCATCGCTCGTTTCAACTTAACGGGCGTTGATTATCCTTGCGACGTGACGGTTGTTGATCTGTTTGCGGAGCGGGCCGGGAGGCGGCCTGATGCGGTTGCGGTTGTGGATGGCGACCGGGAGCTGCGGTACGGCGAGCTGGATGCGGCCTCGAACCGTCTGGCGCGGCATCTGATTGGTCTTGGGGTCGGTCCGGAAACGGTCGTCGGGGTGTGTCTGGACCGTTCGGTGGAGATGATCGTCGCGCTGCTGGCGATCTTCAAGGCCGGCGGCGCCTATCTGCCGCTTGATCCGGACTATCCGCCGGACCGGCTTGCCTTCCTGCTCGCTGATGCCGGAGCGGTCGCGGTGGTTGCAACCCGGCAATCGGCGGAACAGTTGCCGGGCAGTGATACCGGCGAGAGCCCGATTAAGGTCATTCTCGACGATCCAGGCGGAATGGACGGATCGGCGGTGTTGCCGGACGCTCCGGTCCGCGATGCCGATCGCCATGCGCCGCTGACACCCGATACGCTGGCCTATGTTCTCTACACCTCCGGGTCGACGGGACGGCCGAAGGGGGTGATGGTCGGGCATCGCGCTCTGATGAACCGTCTGCAGTGGATGCAGGCGGACGGCGCGCTGTGCGATGGCGACGTCATCCTGCAGAAGACGCCCTCGACCTTCGATGTGTCGGTCTGGGAGTTCTTCTGGTGGGCAATCTGCGGCGCCCGGGTCGTGATGCTGCCCCCCGGCGATCATCGCGATCCGGCCGCGGTCGCGCGGGCGGTTCGCACCCACGGCGTTACGACGCTGCACTTCGTGCCCAGCATGTACGAAGCGTTCCTTGGACAGTTGCCCGGTCTGGCGGCCTCGTCGCTGCGGCAGATCTATACCTCGGGCGAGGCCTTGCCGGCGCATCAGGTTCACGCCACCCGCACGGCGATTGCGCATCTGCGTCTCATAAACCTCTATGGCCCGACTGAGGCGGCGGTTGATGTGACGCGGTACGAGACACGCGGCGATGAGGCGTCCATCCCGATCGGCGTTCCCGTTGCGAACACGCAGATCTACGTCGTCGACCCGCGGCTTGAGCCCGTGCCGGTCGGCGTTGCGGGTGAATTGCTGATTGGCGGCGTGCAGGTTGCGCGCGGCTATGTCGGTCGGCCCGCTCTGACGGCCGGGACGTTCATTGCCGACCCGTTTTCGCGCACGCCGGGATCGCGGCTCTACCGGACGGGCGATCTGGCGCGTTGGCGGGCGGATGGGAGGCTTGAGTTCCTTGGCCGCATCGACCATCAGGTCAAGATCCGCGGCATGCGGGTTGAGCCCGGCGAGATCGAGGCGGCGCTGTGCGATATCGACGGCATTGCCGAGGCGACCGTCATCGCCCGCAAGGAGGATAACGCAGACGCTCGCCTCGTGGCCTATGTCGTTCCCGGCAGCGTTGCGGATACGGCACTGGCTGAAGCGCTTGGTGTACAGCCGGAAGCGTTGAGCGAGGCGGAGCGCGCCGAGGTAGCAGCGCTCGATCCGCAGGGGCTGCTGGATCTGGGCCAGGTCCGGGCATCCCTTGCATCGGCCTTGCCTGACTACATGATCCCCTCCGGTTTCGTCGTGTTGACGCGGCTGCCCCTGACATCCTCGGGCAAGGTCGACCGGAAACGACTGCCGGAGGCCGGAACATTCGTCGCGAGAACCGAGTACGAGGCGCCCGCGCGAGAACTGGAGGCAGTTGTTGCTGAGGCGTTTTCGGACCTTCTCGGCGTAGAAAACGTCGGCCGTCACGATAGTTTTTTCAGCCTTGGCGGGCATTCGCTGTTGGTGATGCGCCTGGCTTCTCAGCTCGAAACGGCAACCGGAAAAACGCTATCGATCCGCGATATATTCGAGGCGCCCGTAGTGGCGGAGCTTGCGGTGGTTCTCGACAACGCCGAAGCGCGGGCCGGATATAAGCCGATTGAGCCTCTTGACCGCACCCGCCCCTTGCCGCTGTCCGCGGCGCAGAAGCGTGTACTGACCGCGGACTTGATCGCCGGAGGAACGAATGCCGCCAACGCGAGCATTGTTGTCCGAATTCTCGGTGCGTTTGACAAGGAGGCGCTTGCCAAGGCCATTCGCTGGACCGTCGAGCGTCACGAAATCTTGCGCACACACTACCGCGTTAATCCGCAGACCGCGGAATTCGAGGCGATCATTTCCCCGTTATCGGAGTTCGAACTGGAGGTCCTTCGGCCCTCCGAAGACCCACAGACATTTGCCGCCACGCTGGCAAAGCAGGAGATTGATCCGCTTGGCGAAGCTGTTTTCCGTGCGACCCTTGTCGAAGCAACCAATGGAGAAACATTCGCTGTCTTGAGGTTGCATCATTCCGCAACGGATGCACGGTCGAACGGCATACTCTGGTCCGACGTATCGACCGCATATTCAGCGTTTTCGCGCGGACAGACGCCTCGGAAGCCTTCGCCGACCCAATATGTTGACTATGCGGGCATTGAATCAGCGCGCATGGACACTGAAGAGAAGGCGGCGCTTCAAACCTACTGGCGACGTCAACTCGCCGGCATTCCGGTTCACACAAATCTACCGTTTGATCGTCAGCGACCGCCGGTCCTGTCGAATGAATGCGGTGAACTCAGACGAAAGGTGCCGGACGATCTGGCCGGCGCGGTCCGCGAACTCGCGCAGGACAACAACGCAACGCCGTTTGTGGTTCTGCAAACATGTCTTGCAGCCCTTTGCGGTCAACTGGCCCGGACCTCTGACATCGTCATTGGAACCGTGAGCGAAGGCCGAAAACACCCTGCCATCGCTGAGACGATTGGCCTGTTTGTGAAGGCGCTTCCGCTTCGCCACACTCTTGATTGGGGTGGAACCGTTACCGAGCACCTCTGTTCTGCTCGCGATACGCTGACAGAGGCGCTGGACAATGAAGAACTGCCGTTCGACGAGATTGTCGCCGCTCTAAATCCGCAACGTGGAGCGGGCTACGATCCCGTATTCCAAATATTCTGTCAGTTCGTTCCTGGCTTGGATGCCGCCGCGGACGGTCCGGACACACTTGCTGTGGAACCGATAGATGTTGGCATCGAAGGCCGACTTGCCGACATCGCATTGGTCTTTATTCAAGAACAGGACGATTTGTTTGTCAAGCTTTCTTATAGCATAGATCTATTGGACAATCCCACGGCGAGTGAAATTTTTTCGCTATTTATGGAATTACTTAGATCTTTTGTGGATACTCCTAGTGCAACCCTGGAGGTGGTATGGCAGGAAACGCTGGCAAGACGCCGCGCGGCCGGTCACGGTTCTACGGCGAGCCAGGAGTTGCTGAGCCGGTTGGTGGATACCCCGCTCTCCCAGACTGGCGCATGGTATCCATTGTCAGCGAGCCAAAGGGGGCTTTGGCTCGCACAACAAGCTGCTGCGACCGATACGTCTTTCAGCGGGTTTGCGGTTCTGGAGTGCCCTCCGGATCTTGATATCGACCGACTGAAACGAGCGCTTTCCGGCTTTCTCGAGCAAACCGACTCTTTGTGGCTACGCATTTCCCGCGAGGGGCTTCAAAGTATGGCCACAGCGCCGGTGCATGGCGTAACCGTCGAGCCCGTTGATGGGCTTGTGTCGGGTGAGAAAGGAATCGATTGCGTCCGGGAGTGGGTGCTCGGGCGACAGGATAGGGATGGCGAAACCGATTTCTTCGCGATCTTGTACAGCGATGCCGCCGTTTTTGCTGCTTACAAGACCGATCATCTGTTCGCTGATGGCTGGTCTGGCTTGCAGGGGTTCAGGCGCCTCATCGAAAACTACGAAGCGCTTGGCCGCAATCCTGAGCAAGTGTTCCGCAACAGACGTCCCTTTTTGAACAGCCTGCGGGATGAGCAGATCTACCGATGGTCAGAAGACTTCGGCAAATCGCTGGAGTACTGGCGATGCGTCCATCAAGGTTTTCAGACAGACCCGCTGATTGGCATTCTTCAGGATCATCCAGCAGGGCCGGCGGCGGCTGCCACAGTTTCATCCGAGCGGCGATCTCTTGAGGAAAGCCTTGTACTGCGCCTGAGCGAGGTGGCTGCGCGGCTTGGGTTGAATCGGACGGAACTCGTAACCGGATTGACCGCTCTCTATCTCGGACGGTTAGCCTCGACACAGTCCGCGGTCGTTTCAACGCCCTATTTCAACCGCACCCGCCGAACACTGAAAACGTTCGGGCACTTTGTGAATCTGCTACCGATCAAATACGACATGGGCGCGTCGACAGTCGGGGCCATGTTGCAGAGTGCCGGCGACAGTTTCAGGAATGCTGTCGCGAACGGTCGCGTGGCCTTCTCTGACATCGTTTCGTCTGCCGGGTTAAATCCCCGTCACGGCGAAGTCGGCGTCAATGTCCTGTTCACGCGGCGCGGCCTTTCCGTAGACGGCAAGGTCGCGCAAATGCGCTGGATCACGTCTCCCGAACAAGGGTTGTTGTTCGTGTTCACGCAGTTTGGCCGCGACGCGCCGGTTGAGCTAAGCCTTTGGTACAATTCAGCTGTTTTTGAGCGCGGCACGATTGCGCGTCATGCAGATCGGTTTTTGTCATTTGCAGATCGCGCGTTGTCGTCCCTGGAATCGTCTGTCCACGACATCCCGCTGACAACCGCTGCAGAGCGTGAAGATGTGGTCGCTCGTTTCAACTTAACGGGCGTTGACTATCCTGGCGACGTGCGGGTTGTTGATCTGTTTGCGGAGGGGGCCGGGAGGCGGCCTGATGCGGTGGCGGTTGTGGATGGCGACCGGGAGCTGCGGTACGGCGAGCTGGATGCGGCCTCGAACCGTCTGGCGCGGCATCTGATTGGTCTTGGGGTCGGTCC